>Ga0209643_1000037_pt1 | contig 402736 bp, 326 predicted proteins | sample AutmiccBRH37_all_FD_187383 | JGI IMG/M metagenome (GOLD analysis project Ga0209643, IMG submission 187383) | Deep subsurface microbial communities from Mt. Terri, Switzerland - Autotrophic microbial communities BRH/37_all (SPAdes) (version 2) | ecosystem: Environmental > Aquatic > Deep... | reverse complement strand
TCCAGCTGAAACCAGCTCCTCCGACGAGCATATCTGAGGGCCCATTCTCGGAGCTGGTTTCAGCTTCCGCTACCTTCAGTGGTTGATTGAGAATTATGAACCGTGACACAGAATTTTGAATACTCCCAATAAGATCTTATCATTTTTGATTTCTTTGGTCTGTACCTCTCTGATCATACAATTAATTTTGATACCTCTTATTATTTTTTCAAGTTTTTCCTTCATAAACGTCATACCAAAAGCAGTTCAATTCATTATTGGTATAATAATTTTTATCATATTGATTTTAATGTCAATCAAAGTGTTTCTGGTTGTAATGCATAAAATCAATGATTTTTTAGATACTACTAAATGAAATACTTCTCCTCAGTGATGTCCGAGGAATTCAGGTCGGGAAAGGGGTCGAAAGGGGTCGAAAGGGGTCAGAAAGGGGTCAGAAAGGGGTCAAGTCTTTGCTTGACTCATTTCTCTGAGTACAATAAAGTCTTTTCCATGTCCAGACCTCTTCGAATAGAATACCCCGATGCCTGGTATCATGTGATGAATCGTGGAAGGCGGGGCGAAAATGTCTTCACGGGCAGTGATGACTATGAAGCTTTTATCGCTCTTCTTCAGGACGCCTCTGAGATGTTTAACATCCGGGTTTCTGCATTTTGCCTTATGCCTTAGTGGCGGGGTCAAGTCTTTGCTTGACTCATTTCGTTGAGTACAGTAAAGTCTTTTCCATGTCCAGACCTCTTCGAATAGAATACCCCGATGCCTGGTATCATGTGATGAATCGTGGAAGGCGGGGTGAAAATGTCTTCACGGGCAGTGATGACTATGAAGCTTTTATCGCTCTTCTTCAGGACGCCTCTGAGATGTTTAACATCCGGGTTTCTGCATTTTGCCTTATGTCGAATCACTATCATATCCTTGTTCAGACGCCGGGCGGCAACCTGTCGCGAGCAATGCGACATATTAACGGTGTTTATACCCAGCGTTACAACCGAAAACGCAAGACGGATGGGCAGTTGTTCCGTGGACGCTTCAAGAGCGTTCTTGTGCAAGAAGACAGTCATTTGCTGGAGTTATTGCGTTATATTCACAGAAACCCGGTCAGGGCATATATTTGCAATGCTGTAGGTGATTATCTCTGGTCCAGTCATCAGGGGTATATTTCTTCTGCGAAGGAGTGGGATTGGTTGCACAAAGAGTTTCTGCTTGGCATGTTTGATCGAGACCCGCACAAAGCAAAAAAACAGTATAAGAGCTTTGTACAATGCGATGACTCAGCCGAAGTCACCGATTTTTTCAGCAAGGAAAACCCTGCCTTGTTTTTTGGCTCCCAAAATTTTGTTGACTGGGTCAAGGCCACATATCGCCAGCTTCAAAATCATAAAGAAATACCTCAATCACAGCATCTTGCTCCGACAATTGCAGAAATAAAAATGGCAGTATGTCAATATTATGCGGTTAACCAAAGTCAATTAGAGCAAACAAAAAGAGGCCAAGTGAATGAACCTCGCAACGTAGCTGTATATCTTGCCAGGAAAAGATGCGGATTGCGATTGGATGAGATCGGTCAGGAATTTGAGCTCCTGAAATACAGTTCGGTGAGCAGTATTGTCACGAGGACTGAAAAGCAGCTTTTGCAAAACAAGCAGTTCCGAAATCGAATTGAAGAAATAAATCAGACACTCAACAAGAGTCAAGCAAAGACTTGACCCCATTGCCCCATGACCCCATTGCCCCATTGCCCATTGCCAAATCCAAGCGAGTGCTTCACTGCTCGTCTTTATCGCATAACCGGCAAAGAGAATCATTCGGAAAATCCAGGCCAGGAAACGGTCAGTCTGGCGCCGCCGAGGGGTGAGTCGCTGATGGTTACCTGGCCATTATGCCATTTGAGAATCCTCATCACGATGGCAAGACCAAGGCCGTAGCCGCCGGACATCCGGCTGCGGCTGGCATCCAGGCGGGTGAACGGTTCGAAAACCCTCTGCCGGTCCGGTTCCCGGATGCCCGGGCCGTCATCGTCGAGATGGATGGTGCACTCTTTGCCGTTACGCTCGACAATGACCTGGATGTGGCGATCGGCATGACGAAGTGCATTCTGGATGAGGTTGCCGAGCGCTCTGGCCAGATATTTCGGTTCAAAACGGGCTTTATCGGAATGTTCGTCAAGATGGTTGTGCATTTGGTAACGGATGGGACATTCGTCGGGGATTGACTCGGCGAGCAGCTGGTGAAGAAACGGTTCGAGGCGGTGGAAGCCAAACTGCAATTCCGGCCTCTCGCGGTCAAAGCGGGCAAAGGTGAGGAGTTCGGAGACCAGCGCTTCAAGCTCGGTGACATCGATCTGCAGTTCGCGGGCATAATGCGCCCTGTTCTCCACATTCTCCGAAGTTTCGAGCATTTCCAGACCAAATCGTAGGCGTGACAGCGGCGTCCGCAGTTCGTGGGACACGGCGTTGGTAAGCTCCTTGTGGGAGTTGATCAACTGTTGGATCCGGTCGGCCATGGTGTTGAAGGCCAAGGCGATGGGGGCAAGCGACGATCTTTTCGAGATATCGGCACGGACGTTGAAATCGCCGTTGCCGAAAGCCGTGGCTGCTGTGCTTATCCTGCGCAGTTTCCGCCAATAGGGAATGATCCAGATGAGAGTGAGGATGCCGACGATGGCGGTGATGGCAAGCCAGATGACGAGGTTGAAAAAACCGGACTCGGGTTCCAGGCCGGAAAATGGGCCCTTGCCGAGAACCATTTCACTCTCGCCGACCTGATGGAAGAGCAGCTCGCCCTCGTCGACTACGGCTATTTTGCCCTGGCGGAGCTGGTCAAGATTTTCATCCGCCAATTCCAGTTCGGAATATTCAAATAGGCCGATTGCATAGCCGAATTGAGGTTCGAGTTCCTGAATACGGTTTTTCCACTCATTTCGGGGGAGACGTAACAGATCGAGTTCGATCATGTGAAAAGCGCCCTTGGCGAGTTGCCGGTTGTACTCGACAATCGCATCTTGAAGGTACACTTCGGCAACCTTGCCGATTGCCGGCCCAAGGATAAACTGAACAAAGAGCAGGGAAAAAATAAGGAAAAAATAAAAGGCAAAAAAGACTTTTTTCATCTGCTGTATCCGGTGGTATTTTCATCCCAGGCATCTTTCACGAACAGATAACCCTGTCCCCATATCGTCTTGATCCGCCAAGGTTTGGCGGTATTATCCCCGAGCTTTTTGCGAAGTCTGGAAATCGCAATATCGACCGATCGATCCAGACCATCGTAACCGATGCCCCTGGTCAGCTGGAAAAGGGTCTCACGGTCCATCGTCCGTCCGCCGTTCTGCGCCAGGATCCACAGGAGGGCGAATTCATTACTGGTCAGGTCGACGGGGAGGCCGCTGAAGATGGCGGTCTGCGAGGCCTGGTTGAGGCGGAGTGCCCCGAATGCCAGCTCTTCGACCTTGTCCGTTTCGCCTCTGCCGTTTTCCTGCATTATGCCGAACCGGCGCAAAATCGCGCGGATCCTGGCCAGCAGCACCCGTGGTTCCACCGGCTTTTTCACATAATCGTCCGCCCCCAACTCAAGGCCGACCACCTGGTCGGTATCGTCCTCGCGGGCGGTAAGCATGAGAACCGGGCCGGGATATTCCTGCCGCGCCTTGCGGCATACCGTGAGCCCATCCATGCCCGGCAGCATCAGATCGAGGATGACAAGATCCGGTTGTTCGGCAAGTATTCGCGCGAGGCCGGTGTCGCCTCTGTCCTCGATGGCAACGATAAAACCCTGCTTTACCAGATAGGCCTTAATCAATTCGGCCAGTCGCACATCGTCTTCGATGAGCAGAATGCGGGATGGTTCAGACATAATGGTATTACTCCGATTCCTTGACGACCACGTTTTCACTACGCCACTCTTCTTTCATGACCGGTTTATGATACTAGCATATCCCGGGCCGGCAGACTGTTGCTGTTTTGTCATCAAGTGTAACAATTTGTAGATTTAGCCGGATCTATAAAAAGCATTTTTGCCTGTCGAATATAAGTAGTGGCGAGTTTGTTTACAAATTGATACAATTTACAACATAATCGCTACAGTTATTTCTACAATTGCAGGATAAAAGTCTCATTCGAGCAGACGGAGTTATTAAACATTTTCAGCAAAGGGAGGGGTAAAATGAAGTCAGGAAGAAAACATGTGATCGGGATATTGGCAGTCGGTGTGTTGAGTATCTTTATCGCCGGCAGTGTCCTGGCCGATGATGGAGCATGGAGGGCGAATTACGGTCAGTTTAAACTCGGGGGGTTCCAGCCTACCGGCGATCTCGATGATGCCGATTTTGATGCAGGCGTCCAGGTATCTGGAGCGTATGGCCGATATCTTACCCGTTATCTGGTGGTGGAGACGGCGATAGAAGGATTTGCTTTGGAAAACGATGTACGCGGTACCAGTGCCACTGCCGGCAGCTTCGAACAGGATAACACCCTTGCGACAGCAGCTTTTCTAGTGACGCTTAAAGGAGAATGTCCAGTCGGCCCGGTCAGTCTTTTCGGCGGTATCGGCGGAGGCTTCTATCTAGTGAACCTGGACAGCGACATCGACACTTCCCTGCTCGGTGACTTCAGCACCGATGACGACGATGCGGTATTTGGCGCGCATGTGGTGGCCGGCGCGAACTATGATATCACAGACCGGTTCTTTGTCGGTTTGGAAGGGATGTATCGCTGGACCGACGATCTGGACTTGTTTGAGACTGTAGCACTCATTCCGGTCGAGTACAGCGGCGATCTGAGCGGCTTTTCGATAACCGTCAACGGCGGCTACAGATTTTAATACGTCTCAGGGGCTGCGAAAACCTTGTTCTTTTACCGTCATCGGGGCCTGCCGCTGCAATGAGTTGCACCGCAGGCCTTTCCATCACTCGTCGAGCTTGTCCAGCCGGTATCTGAGGGTTGCTCTCGACAGGCCCAGGAGTCTCGCCGCCTTCGACACATTGCTGCCGGCAACCTCCATGGCATACTGGATGCACCTTCTTTCGACCTGCTCCAGGCCGACCCGATGATCGAAGATGAGCAGTTTGACGATCTGGTCGAGATCCAGCTCGCCCAACGGTTTTTCATGGGATTCATGGAGAATCACGTGGCGGGAGGTGATTTTTTCGCCTTTCGCCAGGATCATTGCCCGTTCGAGCACGTTGCGCAATTCTCTGATATTGCCTTTCCATTGATGGTTGTAGAGCATATCCATGACCTTGTCCGACATGACCGGCGGCCTGCGGCCGAAGGCGGTGCTGAATTCCTTGATGAAATAGTGGGATAACAGCGGGATGTCGTTGCGGCGCTCGCGAAGCGGCGGAATGCGGATGGGAAAGACGCTGATGCGGTAGAAGAGATCTTCCCGGAATGTTTTCTCCCGGACCATTTTTTCCAGATCCTTGTTGGTTGCGGTAATTATCCGGACATCGCTCTGCACGGTCTTGCTGCCGCCCAGCCGCTCAAAGCTTTTCGACTCGAGCACCCGGAGAAACTTGGCCTGGACGTCGAGTTCCATATCGCCGATTTCGTCGAGAAAAAGCGTTCCCCCCGAGGCGATCTCGAATTTGCCCTTCTTCAGTTGCTGAGCTCCGGTAAAGGCGCCCCGTTCATAGCCGAACAATTCCGCTTCAAGCAGCGCGGTCGGGATGGCCGCACAGTTGACAGGCAGGAAAGGTCCTTTTGAGCGGGCGCTGTTGAGATGGGTGGCACGGCTCAGCAGCTCCTTGCCGGTGCCGCTTTCACCGGTGATGAGCACGGTGGTGTCGGTATGGGAGACCTCGCCTGCAAGCCGCAGGATCTCACAGATTTCATTTGAGTTGCCGATGATATTGTTGAAGGTGTATTTACTCTCAATCTCGCTCCTCAGGTACTTGACTTCCGAGGTCAGTTGACTGATCTGCATGGCCTTTTCGACGCAGGCCCGCAGTTTGTCCTCGGTGAAGGGCTTGGTCACATAGTCAAAGGCGCCCAGGCGAATAGCCTCGACGGCATTGTCGATTGAGCCGAAGGCGGTGATGATGATTACCGGCACCTCCGGTTTTACTTCCTTGATATGGTTCAGGACCTCCATGCCGCTCTTTTTCGGCAGCTTGAGGTCGGTGATCACCATGTGAATGGTCTCGCTGTCAAAGATCTCGATGGCCTGGGCTCCGTCGCGGGCTTCGTACATGTTGACCTGCATATCGGACAGCAGCATCATGATGACTTCGCGCATCCTGGTTTCGTCTTCAATAATGAGTAGATTTGTCATCGGCGCCTTATTTCTTGAGTATGCATGGGAAAAAGAGATGGAAGGTGGTACCTCTGCCTTCGGTGCTTTCTATCTGGATATGACCACGGTGCAGCCTGACCAGCTGGGAGACGATGGACAGGCCGAGGCCGATGCCGTCATCGCTGAAACTGACGAACGGTTCCATGATCTTGCCCATATATTTTTCGGGTATCCCGCAGCCTTCGTCGCCGATCGAGACAATCAGCCAGTCGCGGGCGAGGGTAAACGGGTTGCGGATGGATATGAATCTCTTGTTGATTGTGAGCATTTCCGGCTCTTTTTCCGCCCTGATTTTTATCGAGACGGTCCCGCCGTCCGGCATGGCTTTGAAGCTGTTTAAAAAGATATTCATAAAGATCTGGCGGATCTGCGATGGATCGGCCTCAAACAGGGGGGCGGAAGGCGGAAAATCGCGGACAAAGCGATAGCCCTCCTCCAGATAGCGTTCTTCGGTGGCCGACAGGGTCTCTTCCAGCAGGCGGATGATATCGACCTCGCCCAATACCGGCGTTGCCGGTTTGGCAAACGCCAGGAAGGCTTTCAGGGTGGTGTCGAGGCGAACCACCTCGGCCATGATAAAGCTGGCGGCTTTTTCGCGCATCTCCCAGGGCCGCTGACGGTCGAGGACTATCTGGGTCGAACCGAGAATGATGCCCAGGGGGTTTTTGATCTCATGGGCGATGCCGGCCGTCATTTTGCCGACTGCCGCAAGTTTTTGCTTTTCCTGGAGTTCGGCGTAGGTGGTTTTCAGTTCGACCAGACTCTTGCGCAGGGAGAGCGCCATCCGGTTGAACGATCTGGCCAGGTCTCTGGCTATATCCGGATCCTTGATGGCAACGCGGTATTCCAGGTCGCCGCCGGTGATCCGTTCGATGCCCTGCTGCAGGCGGAGCAGGGGACTGATGATGGTCTTGGCGAGAAGATAGCTGAGGATGCTCGACAGGAGAATGGCGATGATCACCAGGGTGATGGTGGTTTGTTTTATGACCTGGATTTTGTGCAGATAATCGGAAATCGACAGAGTAATTCCCACCGTCCAGTCCTTGTCGGGATACTGCGAATAGGCGGTGAAATATTCCTCGCCGCCAAAGGAGGTGCGGCCGAAGCTGGTCTTGCGGGTATTGAGGTCGGCAAGACAGGCCCGAAGCAGATCCAGCCGGTCGGATTTTCCCGGCAGGCCGGCCAGCCACGGATGGGCGATAATATGGCCGGTGCGATTTTCAAAGATATAGGCGACGCCCTGTTCGCCGATATCGATGCCCTGGAGAAATTTCGAAAAAGCAACGAGATCGATATCGATGCCGCAGACGGCGCGGAGAAATGTGTTCTCGGCGAAAATGGGGGCGGAAACCGTGATTCCCGGTTTTTGCGTAGAGGCAAACAGATAGACATCGGTCCAGTGGATTCCTCTGCTTTCGACCGCGCCTTTATACCATGGCCGTACGCGGGGATCGAAGATTTTATGGACCTCGGGGCGTTGCGGCGGGACCATGAGGAACCGGCCCTGCTCATCGCCAACATAGATATTGACGAATTCCGGATGGTCTTTTTTGAACAGGTGGAAATAGTGCAGCAGTTCCCGCTCGTCGGAAGAGTCGATGAGTCCCTTTTCGAACAGCCTGGCGAGGAGGTTGACGTTCGAGGTGTGCTGGGCGAGAAAGGAGGAAACCCGTTTGGAGATCTGCGCCGCCGTACCGATGGTGTACTGCTCCATCTGATTTTCCGCGACCTTCAGGGCCTGCAGATAGCCCACGTAGCCGGTGCCGGGAATGAAGATGACGATAACCAGCACCAGGGCAAGAAAAACCCGCAGATGGAAGGACTGGCGGTACTTCCTGAGGGTGTGTTTGAGTTTCATCGGTTTTTTTCTCTCCTTTTAAGGTGTTTGTCTGTGGGCGGAGAGTGCAAGGGCAAGGTCGTTTTTCAGGTGATTGTTTGCAGTCGGTTTCGTCAGATATTCCATGACCAGTTGTTCGCTTGCGGGTGCCGGGTGATGCCAGGTCAGTAGAACCTTCAGGGCTATTCCTTCGAACAGGGCATCCGGCTTGCCGTCTTGAATGGCGCGCATCGAACGGAATGCCTGTTCATGGTCGGGTGTGTGGCGGATAATCTCCAGATGGGCGAGGTCGACCCATGACAAGGCGGATTTGGGGTAATACGGCTGGTGTTCTTTATCGTCGCCGATCAGCTGAACGGTCAGCCATGGGGCCGGCGGGAGAAGGCTCAGTTTTTCCGCGGGATAGGTGTTGACGATCTGCAGATAATAGTCGATCCCTTTGCTTTTGTCGTGTCGAAGATCGCAGGATATCCAGCCCAGATACCAGAGTGCTTTCGCGGCGATCTCGGGGATGTCGGTGAACTCGGCGAGTATCCCAAGAAATTCTCCCTCGGCGAGGCTGCACTGCCGCCCATCGGCCAGACGGTAATCGTCACCCAGTTGCAGGTAGGCGAGCTCCAGCGCCGCCATGCCGCCATGAAGCCGGGCTTCCGGATGGATGGTCCTGACCGCCTTCAGGGCGGCGGTTTTTTCCGCAGTAACATCAAAAGTGGATCTGGCATATGCCAGCTGCTCTTCCGGTGTGGCCAGAATCGGGATATGAATGGCGTCGATGACTGTATAGTTGTAGCCGTCTCCCGCATTTTTTTTTGCGACCTGGGAAGACTGGCAGGCCGTCATCAGAAGGAGAAGGATGAGGATTGCCGGGAAACAAAGTTGTCGTGTCGTGAAGAGTTGCAGATAATTCAGAATCATTCCAAAATACTCCTGTGCAGAACCGCCGGGCACAATACGTCTTTATCCTCTCTGCACCCCCTATAGCCGATGCAAAAAAATCATGCAATTCTATATATAGCAAGAGTTGCGCCCCGATTGCAAAAGACTGTCGGAATTTTTCATATTATCCCGGGAAAAGGCGCGTAGGTTGGGCTGTGAAGCCCAACATCCCAAAAAAACGTTGGGCTTCACAGCCCAACCTACAAAGCTTTTCTCCGCTTCTTCAATATTCCTGAGCTTTTTCCCGACATTTTGAGTGGCGAGGTTGAGGGAAATTGGCTCATATGCTCAAATAGTGTTTAAGTACTTAAAAATAAATATAAAATATATACAGTCAGGCGAAGAGGGTGGAAGTATTTGATCATATCATCAAACTCGATTATTTTACCCAATTGAAATCCCGGCAAAGTTATGCCGCGGAGACGATGGAGATTCCGGCTGAAGAATGGGGAAGCTGCCGGAGTTGCAGCGGACTGGTTATTATTCGACGACCAAAAACATTTGCTGGCAGGTAATTTGCAAAAGCATTCGTGGGAAAAGCCACGTAGGTTGGGCTGTGAAGCCCAACATCCCCAAAAACGTTGGGCTTCACAGCCCAACCTACACCCGGCGAGAAGCAATGTCCTCTGAGGGCATCCACCATCAATCAGCATCATAAGGAGAAATTGTATGAGAATCACAACCAAACTTGCCGTTACCATGATGTCTTGCTTCGTCATGGCCTTAACCGCTTTGCCGGAATATCTCCAGGCGAATCAGACCTTTGTCACCATCGGTACGGGTGCTGTCACCGGCGTCTATTATCCGGCCGGTGGCGCTATCTGCCGTCTGGTGAACAAAGGTAAAAAAGAGCACGGTATTCGCTGCTCGGTTGAGAGCACCGGCGGTTCCGTATACAATCTCAATACCATAGCCGGTGGTGAGCTGGATATGGGGGTAGCCCAGTCCGATATGCAATTCGAGGCAGTCCAGGGTCTGGGTAAATTTGCCGAGGTGGGCCCCGATAAAGATCTCCGGGCGGTTTTTTCCCTTCATCCCGAACCCTTCACCGTTGTTGCCAGGGCCGATGCCGGCATCAAGGAATTCAAAGACCTTAAAGGCAAGCGCGTCAATATCGGCAACCCCGGTTCAGGCCAGGAAGGCACCATGAAGGTCGTTATGGATAAATACGGCTGGACCAAAGCCGATTTCAAACTGGCATCCGAGTTGAAGGCGGCCGAGCAGTCGGCAGCGCTCTGCGACAACAAGGTCGATGCCATTGTCTATGTCGTCGGTCATCCGAACGGATCCATTCAAGAGGCTGCCACCGCCTGTGATACCGTAGTCGTCAATGTGGCCGGCAAGGAGATCGATGAACTCATTGCCGCGAATCCCTACTACATGGCTGCAACAATTCCCGGCGGGATGTATCGCGGCACCGATAATGATGTGAAGACCTTCGGCGTGGGCGCAACCTTTGTTTCCTCGGCCAAAGTATCGTCAGACGTGATCTATCAGGTTGTCAAAGGCGTATTCGAGAATTTTGAAGATTTTAAGCAGCTGCACCCGGTTTTTGGTGTCCTCAAGAAAGAGGAAATGATCAAAGACGGACTCTCCGCACCGCTCCATGACGGTGCCGTCAAATACTACAAAGAAGCAGGATTGATGTAGACCTGCAAGACAACGGCAGGTCGTTTTCACCTGACATGCCGTTGGTCCTTCCCGCGCTTCCCGGCTGATTTTTTCTCCAAAAATCGGCCGGAGGTGCCGTACGCAACCGTACAGGCAGTACTCAACGCTCTACCCTTCGTGTCTGCGGCACTGTATTTTTCCGGAAGCTGCAGACTAACGGGATAACTTTGCCCGTATCAGTGACAAATGAATTGCCGGAGTGGCTTCCGATCGAGGTCTCGCCGGGCTGTATTACACTCAAAGGAATTCCCTTATCTGGAAAGAAAGTATTGAACAAGGAGCATCCCCCCTATGACTCGAGAAATAAACAGTCGGGTTCCCGAAGCCGAACTCCACGAACTGCTTGCCGAAGCAGACACCGGAGGTCGACGACCCATCGGGGCCGTATCGAAAAAAGTTCTTCTGCTGGTGCCGATAGCCTGGACGCTGTTTCAATTGTGGTATGCGTCACCTCTGCCGTTTCTCCTTAATTTTTTTGTAATCAACGATACCCAGGCACGGGCAATACATCTCGCCTTTGCTATTTTTCTTGCGTACACTGCTTTTCCGACCTTCAAAACATCGCCCAGGGACTATATCCCCCTGCAGGACTGGGTGGTGGCTCTCATTGGTGCCTTTTGTGCATCGTATAGTTTTATTTTTTATGCTGAACTTGCCGCACGGCCTGGTCTGCCGACATTACTCGATCTTACCGTCGCAATAACCGGAATCGTCATTCTTCTTGAAGCGACCAGAAGAGCGCTTGGCCCACCGTTGATGATTGTGGCGGCGATTTTTATCATCTACAGCTTTGCCGGTCCCCACATGCCAGCAGTAATTGCCCATAAAGGGGCGAGTTTTGCCAAGGGCATGTCGCACTTCTGGCTGACGACCGAGGGGGTGTACGGCGTGGCCCTCGGGGTTTCCACCGGCATGGTGTTCATGTTCGTCTTGTTCGGCTCGCTGCTTGAGTCGGCCGGGGCCGGCAACTTTTTTATCCGGGCGGCGTTTGCCTGTCTCGGCCATTATCGCGGCGGCCCGGCCAAGGCGGCGGTACTTTCTTCGGCCATGACCGGTCTGGTTTCGGGATCTTCCATCGCCAATGTGGTCACCACCGGGACGTTTACCATTCCGCTGATGAAGAAAGTCGGCTACAGCGCCGAAAAAGCAGGCGGGATCGAATGCGCTTCCTCGGTCAACGGCCAGTTGATGCCGCCGGTCATGGGGGCGGCGGCCTTTTTAATGGTTGAATATGTCGGCATTTCCTACCTCGAGGTCATCAAGCACGCATTTCTGCCGGCGATTCTGTGCTATATCGGCCTGGTCTATATCGTCCATCTCGAGGCGTGCAAGATGGGGTTGCAGGGCATTGCCCGCACCCATAAAAGAACGTTTACCCAGTCCCTCCTTTCTTTTGTCGGGACTATTCTGGCCTTGATCGTTATCGGCGGCGCGACCTATTACGGTCTTGGCTGGATCAAGACGGTGGCGGGTGATGCGACGCTGTATATCGCCGGCATTCTCATTGCCGTCGCCTATTACGGTCTGCTGATAGTCGCCTGCCGGGTGCCCGAATTGCCAACCATCACGGAAATCACCGAGTTGCCGGATCTCTGGCCAACCGTCCAGGCCGGCATGTATTATCTGCTGCCGGTGGTGGTGTTGATGTGGTGTCTGACCGTCGAACGCCTTTCGCCGGCCCTTGCCGCCTTTTGGGCGACGGTTCTGCTGATGGGTATCGTCCTCACCCAGCGTCCCCTGAAAGGGTATCTTCGCCGGGTGAAAAGCGAGGAGTTCTCCTTTCGGCGAGGGTGGCAGGATATGGTCAAAGGCATGGGATCGGGGGCACGAAACATGATCGGCATCGGCGTTGCCACCGCTGCCGCCGGCATTGTCGTCGGTACGGTAACGCTGACCGGCATCGGTCTGGTCATGACCGAATTCGTCGAGTTCATCTCCGGCGGCAATCTCATCCTGATCCTGGTCTTTACCGCCGTTATCAGTCTTTTGCTCGGCATGGGCCTGCCGACGACCGCCAACTATATCGTTGTTTCCACCCTCATGGCGCCGGTGATTGTTACCTTGGGCGCCGAGAACGGTCTTATCGTCCCGTTGATTGCGGTGCATATGTTTGTCTTCTATTTTGGCATCCTGGCCGATGATACTCCGCCGGTAGGCCTTGCCGCCTTTGCCGCCGCCGGGATCTCGGGGGGCGACCCCATCCGCACCGGGCTGCAGGGATTTGCCTATGACATGCGGACCGCCATTCTGCCCTTTATCTTTATCTTCAATACCGAGATCCTGATGATCGGCATCGGCAGCTGGTTCCATTTTTCCATAGTGGTGACAGCCTCTGTCATCGCCATGCTGGTGTTTGCCGCAGCGACACAGGGGTATTTCCTGACCAAAAACCGGTTGTGGGAGACGGCGGCATTGCTGTTGATCGCCTTTACTCTTTTTCGGCCCGGCTTTTTCTGGGATATGGTTTATCCGCCCTTCAACGAGCGATCCGGGGCCGACATCGAGGAGCTTGTCGGCAAAATGGTGCCCGGTTCGCAGCTGCGCCTGATGGTCCGGGGAGAGGATATGCGCGGCAAGAGCTACACCAAGGCGGTAATGCTGACTCTAGGTTCGGAGCCCACCGGTAAGGACAGGCTGAAGGGAATCGGGATTGAAACCCGCAATGAAGGCGGCAGGATCTTCGTTGAGAATGTCGCGTTTGCGAGTGCCGCCGAAAAGGCAAAGATTGATTTCGATCAGGAGATAGTCACTCTCTGGTTCGAGACGGATCGACCGGCCAAACAGTGGATGTTCGTTCCGGCCTTGCTGCTGCTCGCCTTTATTATCACCATTCAGGTTAATCGGAACAGGCGCCTCACGGCCTTTCGGCTCAGCGAGAGTCACGCCGTCTCCTAAAGCGCCCTGCGCCTGCCGGAGGCTTACGTTCTTTGGCAGGCGCAGTTTCCGCAGGGGCAATGGGCGACCATCATTTTACCGGGGGGTGGGAGGAAGGTTGTATGATTTTTTCAGGAAATAAGCGGAAATCTCCAGGCATTGCCGGCAAAACAGCTCTGGCCTGTGGTTTCCTCGTGCTGGTCATGCTGGTGGTCAACGGAATCGTTTCCCTCAACCTGGAGAAAAACCTCGTTGCTGCAATTTTTGCCCAGTATGTCCGCACCACTGAGATTTCAATCGATGAACAGGGCCAAAACCAAAAGGAAGAGCTGAAACGGCTGGTTGCCGTAAATACTTCGATGCTTGGTCGATCCTGTTCGAACTTCATTTATAATTTCGACCGGGATGCGATTGTCAATACGCTGAAATCGGCACTGCAATTCCCCGGCATTATCGCCATTCAGGTTGTCGATGAGACTAATGACCCGCTCTTTGCCGCCTGGAACGATCCGGAACCGGTGATCGGCGAGGTTCTGCCCGCGGATTTCAAAAAAGAGGAACGCTTGTCTCTTGCCGCCGATTCCCAGTATAAGGGCGGCAAAGTCGGCAGCGTCCGTGTGTATTATACCGAGGATATTCTCCAGAAGCGTATCGATGCATCGAAGGAAAAAACTACTGCCGAGATCGGCGGCTTCCGCGAGAATATCGACAGTCGGGTGGCCGATGCCGTCTGGATGCAGGTCATCGCAATCGCGGTGACGGTGTTGTTGCTTATCCTTTCTATCGTGCTGTGCATAAATCTGGTTGTTATCAGACCGGTAAAAGCACTTACGGCCATGGTCGTCGACCTGGCGGAGGGCGAAGGCGATTTGACGAAAAGACTGGAGATTAAGGCTCACGATGAAATAGGAGGCCTTGCCGCAAAGTTCAATGTTTTTATCCTGAGAATGCAGGAGTTGGTCAAGAGCGTCGCCGGGAACACGCGAATTCTCAAAGACTCGGCGAAAGAAATGCTGGCGGTGGCCGATACACTTGCGAGCGGGGCACAGGATATGTCCCGTCAGTCCGGCAGTGTGGTTCTCGGCGCCGAAACCATGAGCAGCAATATGACGGGAATTGCAGCGGCCAGTGAGCAGGCATCCGCCAACGTCGCCATGGTTGCCGCCGCAGTGGAAGAGATGAATACTACCGTTCATGAGATAGCCCAGACCTGTGCACGAGCGCGTCTGGTCACGGAAAAAGCGGTGGAAAGTACCACCAGCGCCGGGAGTCAGATCGATCTGCTGGGACGCGCGGCTCAGGATATAAGCAAGGTTACCGAGGTGATAACGGAGATTTCCGAGCAGACCAACCTGCTTGCCCTGAATGCAACCATAGAAGCTGCCAGGGCCGGTGAAAGGGGCCGGGGCTTTGCGGTTGTGGCCAATGAAATTAAAGAACTGGCCAAACAGACTGCGGCTGCGACTTTTGATATAAAATCAAAAATTGAAGGAATACAGGACACGACAGCCGCGACCGTCTCGGAGATAGGCGGAATCGCCGAGGTGATAAGAAATGTCAACGACCTGGTTACGTCTATCGCGGCCGCAGTGGAGGAGCAGTCGGTGACAAGCCGGGAGATTTCCGAAAACGTCAGTCAGGCTGCTCTGGGTATCGAGGAAGTCAACAGCCAGGTCAACTCCCATTCCACCATTTCCGGTGAAATTGCCGGGGCAATCGCCGACATCGATCGCACCACCTGTGACGTGGCGGATGGCAGTGTCAAGGTAAAGGACGGTTCGACTGCTTTGCAAAAGCTCTCCCTCCGGTTGAATGGCCTGGTCGAGCCGTTTCGAACGTAAGATATTTGCTGCATCCTGCGGTATGGCTGCCAGGATGCAGCATCCCCTCACAGCCTTTCAAACCTGGCCTGGAAAAAGCGCAGATATTCCGGCTCATAGACCATTTTCAAGCCGGTTGCCTCCTTTCTCTTGTCGTACACTTCTTTTACCGCCTCGGCGACCACGTCCATGTGGGACTGGGTGTAGACACGCCGCGGAATGGTCAGCCGGACCAGCTCAAGCTTCGGCAGGCGGTGGGCTCCGGTCTGTGCGTCCCGGCCGGCACTGACAATACCCCGTTCCATCGCCCGAATACCTGAATCGACATAGAGCTCGGCGGCAAGGGACTGGGCGGGGAAGACCTCCTGCGGCAGATGGCTGTAAATAGCCAGTGCATCGAGAAAAATCGCATGACTGCCGATGGGCCGGACAATGGGGATCGACCAGTCGAGCAGCAGATTGCCGAGATAGCGGACCTGTTCGACCCGGGCACGGATATGGTCATATTGAACCGCCTCGGTGATGCCGATAGCCAGGGCCTGCATGTCGCGGCCGGCCATTCCGCCATAGGTGTGCAGGCCTTCGTAGATCACCACCAGGTTACTGATTTTCTGGAAAACCGCCTCGTCGTTGACGGCAAGCCAGCCGCCGATATTGACCAGGTGATCTTTTTTGGCGCTCATCCAGGCCCCATCCGTATAGTTGCAGAACTCCAGGAGAATTTCGGCAATTGTCCGATCTTGATACCCCTCTTCCCTTTCCTTGATAAAGTAGGCGTTCTCGATCATGCGGGTCGCATCGAGGTAGAGTTTGATGCCATGCCGATTGAGGAGAGTGCGAAGTTCCCGGACATTGGCCATGCTCACCGGCTGGCCTCCGGCCATGTTGACGGTCCCGGCGATACTGAGGTAGGGGATTTTGTCCGCGCCGACCCGGTCGATGAGAGCTGCCACTTTTGCGAGATCGACGTTGCCTTTGAAGGGATGGCTGTTCTGCGGGTCATGAGCCTCATCGATAATGACATCGACGAAGGTGCCGCCGGCCAGCTCCTGGTGCAGCCGGGTGGTGGTGAAGTACATATTGCCGGGGATAAAGTCGCCATCTGAAATCAACGCCTTGCTGATCAGATGCTCGGCACCCCGGCCCTGATGGGTGGGAACCATGAATCTGTAGCCATAGTATTGACGAACTTTTTCCTCGAGGTCATAGAAGTTTCTGCTGCCGGCATAGGCTTCGTCGCCCATCATCAGGCCGGCCCACTGCCGGTCGCTCATCGCCGAGGTGCCGCTGTCGGTCAACAGGTCGATATAGACATCGTCGGAGCGAAGCAGGAAGGTGTTGTAGCCCGCCTCTGCGATTGCTTTTTCCCGCTCGGGCCTGGAGGTCATTTTCAAGGGTTCGACCATCTTGATTTTATACGGTTCCGCCCAGGATCGTCTTTTTTGTTGTTGTCCCATGGTTTGCATGAAAGGAGTCCCCCATAAACTTTTCTTCTCTTGCCGGTTTTTTCATTATCCGGCGAAACATTTCTCTATGTAAAGTAGGGAGGCTGAGGTATTTAGTAAATCCTTTCCCAGCTTGTTAAGGAAGACATCCGGCGCGGCGATATCATCGGCATCGTGACATGTCCTACCCTGGCAGGAGCAATACCGTCTGCGATATTGCAATGTTCAACGATGCAATCCGATTTTCATTTTGACTCGTAAGACTGTTTGGCCATATACTGTTTACACACATCGCCTGCTTGCACTCGTCCTGAAAATGAAGGATATGTCGTTTTACCGGAGAAAATGAAACCTGCATGAAGCAACATGTACTGATTGTCGAAGATGCGCGGATGTTTTCCAAGGTATTGCAAAACCGCCTTGAGGATCGAGGATTTAAGGTCGTCGTTGCCGAAACCCTGGCATCCGCCGAAAAAAAGATCGGTCTTTACGGCGAGCTCTTCTTTATTTCCCTGCTCGACCTCAATCTGCCGGACGCGCCCCACGGTGAAATCGTCGATTACGTGACTTCATGTGGAATCCCCAGCATCGTTTTTACCGGCTATTTCGACGATGAGCTCAGGGAACAGATGATTCAGAAAAAAGTCGTCGATTATGTGACGAAGGAAGATCCGTCAAGTATCGATTTTGTCATTCATCTGGTCTGCCGCATCCACGAAAACCAGAGAACCCGGGTGCTGGTTGTCGACGATTCGGCCACTGCCCGCCGATATGTGCTGGAGCTTCTGGCCATCCAGCAGTACAGACTGGCGGAAGCGGCAAGCGGCGAGGAGGCCCTGAAGGCGCTTGCGAGGTATTCGGATATCAGAGTTGTCCTGACCGATTATATGATGCCGGGAATGGACGGATTCGAGTTGACCAAAAAGATCCGGCTGAAATACGGCCGTAACGAACTGGCGATAATCGGCATGTCAGGCTACGGCAACAATATCCTCTCGGCGAAATTCATCAAGTACGGGGCCTCGGATTTTATTATCAAGCCTTTTTTGGTTGAGGAATTTCATTGCCGGGTCAATCAGAATGTCGAGATTCTCTCCCATATAAGTGCCCTGGAGGAGGCGGCGACCAAGGATTTCCTCACCGGTCTCTATAACCGGAGGTACCTGTTCAGTGTCGGCAGCAAGCTTTTTGCCAGTGCTCGCCGGAACCAGATCGACATCGCCACGGCAATCCTGGATATAGATTATTTTAAACAGGTCAACGACAGCTATGGCCATGACGCCGGCGATCTGGTCTTGCGGCACCTCGCCGACGTCCTCAGGCAAAACCTCCGGGAAACCGACATCGTCGCCCGTCTGGGTGGCGAGGAGTTCTGCCTGCTGCTGGTCAATATGGACCGCGCGGCTCTCGAGCCTTTCCTCTACCAGCTGTGCACCACCATCGCGGGCCACGATGTTCCCTGCAGTGAAAAGGTGGTGAACATCACCGTGAGCATAGGGGCCTGCGCCTCGATTCACGATTCCCTCGACGCCACCTTAAGCATCGCCGACACATGTCTCTACAGGGCAAAAGGACAGGGCCGGAACATGGTGGTCATCGAGTGATTTCAGTGTTTCCGGGTCAGCAGGGTCCTGGCTTTTGAACCGATACAGATGAGGTGGTGTTGTATAAGGCAAGACAAAGAGCGGCGGCTGAACGTAGAGGGAACAGGCAATGAAAACGAAAGCAGCCGGCGGCTACTGGTCGAATGCGCAATTGGCCGAGGTTGTCGAAATGGTTCGCAAGGCCCATGGCCTGGATCTGTATCCCTACGATGGCAACTTCCTGGCGAATTCGCTTGACAGGCGGATGACGGCGACCTCCATCCCGACCTTGCCTGCCTATGCCGAGCTTCTTGGCCGCGACCCGGCAGAGGCTGAGGTCCTCTTCCGGTCGTTGAACGTCGTCTACAGTGAGTTCTTCCGTAACTCTCTCGCCTTTTCACTGCTCGAACATCTCATCCTTCCCGGTTTTCTCGATGCCCTCGAGAAGTCCGGCCGGAGCGAAATCCGCATCTGGTCGGCCGGCTGCGCCACCGGTCAGGAAGCCTGGTCCGTTGCCATTCTGGTCGCCGAGTTGGCTGGAACGGACGGGAAACCGATCCCCGGTCGCATCATAGCCTCCGATGTGTCTGCGTTCGATCTGGCTAAGGCCCGGGCCGGTATTTATCGCCCGGAGGCCATGGGAAATCTACGATTAAAGCATGTGTATAACTATTTTACCCGACAGGGCGATGTGTACATCATCGTCGACCGACTGAAAGAAGGGGTGGAATTTGTCGTCCACGATCTGCTGGATGAATGTACGATTTATCCGCCGGAGAGTATCTTCGGCGATTTTGATCTGGTGCTCTGCAGCAATGTGCTCATGTACTATCGGCCGGAGATGCAGCGGCTGATCCTGAGTAAAATTCTCCGCTCCCTGACGGAAGGCGGGATATTGCTTACCGACGGGACGGAGCGGCAGCTTGTCGAGAGTATCGGCGGTTTTCACCGGATCGCCGCGCCGGCGGCCGTTTTCAGGAAGAATTGAACGTGGGGTGTTAATCTCTGCGACAGGAATGCGAATGAAACTGAACGACTGGAATATGACTCTTGCCAAACAATTCCGCCTGGGGCTGGGCATCATTCTGCTGGTTGTCCTGGTACTCGGCGGAGTAGCCTGGAGACAGGCGGATCTGCTTTGGCGGCAAACGGAGACGATGTATAACCATCCCCTCCAGGTCCGCAGGGCGGCAGATGAGATGGAAGTCGTCTTCATGGGTATTCATGGGGCGCTGAAGGACATGATGTTGGCGGGCAGCAACCAGGAGATCGCTGCCGCCCTGCAGGAGATCGAAATTCTTAAAGCAAGAGCCTTCCGGCAGATCGAAGTCATGTACGATCGTTACCTGGGGCCGCGCTCCGACATAGTCGCCCTGGAAAAAGAGCTCGTCGCCTGGAACGCGATCCACGAGGAAACCGTTCGGCTGGTTCGCGAGGGACGAATCGCCGAGGCAAAATCCCGCAGTCACCCCGGCGGTGTCGGCGGCAACCAGGCCGGTGTTCTGCTCGGGCAGGTCAATATGGTCGGCGAGTTTGCCAAAAACAAGGGGAACGCGCTTTTTCTGTCGGCAACGGCAGAAAAAAATACCTTAAAGTACCGGTTGACGATAATCATCGGTGTGATCCTGCTGCTTACCCTCTACGTATCCTACATTCTCCAGCGCAGCATACGAAAACCATTGGGCCGACTGACCGCAGCTGCCGAGCGCTTTCGTGCGGGCGCTTTCGACACCCGCAGCACATATACTGCGGCAAATGAATTCGGTGTTCTTTCCGCGGCCTTCAACGCCATGGCCGAGGCTGTGGAAAAACAGATGCACATCGATCTTCGCGCCGCCCGGCTGGCAGAGGTCATGCTGAGAGAAACGGAGGTCGACGGCTTTTGCCGGGAGCTGATCAAGGAGCTGCTCCAGCAGTCCGGTTCTCAGAGTGGTGCAATCTATTTCTTGAATACTGCCAACAACATGTTCGAACAGTTTGCCGCTATCGGCCTTGCCGGAGGCAGTCAGGTATCGTTTTCCGCAGCGACCCGCGAAGGTGAGTTCGGTGCTGCGCTGGCCACAGGGCGGATGCAGCGGATCTCGGAAATCCCCGAGGACACGCGCTTTGCCCTGAGCACTGTGAGTGGCCTGTTTATCCCAAGGGAAATCATCACCCTGCCGCTTCTTGCCGGTCAGGAGGTGGTAGCCATGATCTCCCTGGCCAGCATCCGCAGCTACGAGGAAACAACCCCGCTGCTGCTGGAAAAGGTTCTCGGTACTCTTACCGCCCGGATTAACGGAGTCCTGGCTTTCCGGCAGGTTCAGGAGCTCGCCGAACGGCTTGACCATCAGAACCGGGAACTGAACGTTCAGCGACGGGAGATGCTCATGCAGGCGGAAGAACTGACCCGTCAGAATGCCGAACTGGAGATGCAGAAGACCCAGCTGGAAGCCGCTCACCGGCTGAAGACTTCCTTCCTCTCCAATATGAGTCATGAACTGCGAACTCCTCTCAACTCGGTGATCGCCCTCTCAAGTGTCCTGAACCGGAGGCTTGCCGGAGTCATTCCGGCAGACGAATTCAGTTATCTGGAGGTGATCGAACGCAACGGCAAGAACCTCCTGATGCTGATCAACGATGTTCTCGACCTTTCCCGGGTTGAGTCCGGCAGGGAAGAAATGCGACTTACTTGTTTTGCCATGGGGGCACTTGCCGGCGAAGTCGTGGAAATGCTGGCGCCACTGGCGCGGGAAAAGGGCATCGTTCTGGAGAATCTGGTGGAGGAAGATCTGCCGGTTATCACCTCGGATGCCGATAAGGTCCGCCACATCCTGCAGAATCTTATCGGCAATGCAGTAAAATTTACCGATGCCGGTTCGGTGGAGATATCGGCCCGGCAGGTCGACAACCGGCTCGCTGTGGTTGTCCGCGATACCGGCATAGGCATTGCCGCCGCTCATCTGCCTCGCATTTTTGAAGAGTTCCGTCAGGCCGACGAAGGTACCTCGCGCAGATACGGCGGCACCGGTCTGGGGTTGGCCATCGCTAACCGATACGCCGCCCTTTTGCACGGTGGCATCACGGTTGAAAGCACGCCCGGCCAAGGTTCGACCTTTACCCTCTGGCTGCCGTTGACCCTGGATCTGCCCGGAGTGGCCGTCGACAAGTCAGTTTCAACGCCCTTGAAATCCGCTGTGCCTGTCCCTGCACGTGTTGTCGAGGGCCGGGGCCGATGCATCCTCCTGATTGAAGACAGCGAACCGGCGGTGATCCAGATGACCGACATACTCACCGGTCGGGGATATCGGGTGGCGGTGGCGCAAAATGGCCGGGAGGCCCTGGCGCAAATAGACAGTTTTTTGCCCGATGCGGTGATCCTCGACCTCATGATGCCGGAGATGGACGGTTTTGAAGTCCTCAGACAGATCCGCAGTACCGAAAGAACTGCCTCCCTGCCGGTACTTATCCTGACCGCCAAACACGTGACCAAAGAGGAACTGAGTTTTCTCAAGGGCAACCATGTGTACCAGCTGATCCAGAAGGGCGATGTCAGCAGGACTGAATTGCTCACAGCAGTCGCCGGCATGATCGAGCCGCTGCATATTCCGCCGGCGGCAGGAAGCCGACGATGGATATGAACCTTCTCTACCACCCTACGGAGGGGGTACTGCATGGCAAACCATGAGCTGAAAATCCTGGCGATAGACGATAACCGGGATAATCTGACGACCCTGAAGGCGGTCATGGCAGACAGGCTGGCCGGGGGAATTGTTCTCACCGCCCTGGATGGGGCAAAAGGAATCGAACTGGCCCTGGCGGAAGACCCCGATGTGATTCTCCTCGACATCGTCATGCCGGGGATGGACGGCTACGCGGTCTGCCGCAGATTAAAGGAAGACAATCGGCTGAAAACGATTCCGGTACTTTTCCTGACTGCTCTCAGGACCGACCGGGACAGTCGCATCAGAGCCCTGGAGGCCGGGGCCGAAGGCTTTCTTGCCAAACCCTTCGACGAGGTCGAGTTGTGCGCCCAGATCATGGCAATGGCCAAAATCAAGGCTGCCAATATCCACAAGCGCAAGGAGCGGGAAGAGTTGGCCGGGCTGGTAGCCGAACGGACCCGCCTGCTGGAACATGAACTGGCCGAACGGAGGCGGGCGGAGAGCGCGCTGAAAGAGAGCAACGAGCGATTTTTAAGTCTTGCCGATAACATCCCGGGAAGTATAGCGTATGTCAACGCCGAGACGCTGCAGTATGAGTTTGTCAATATCGCCTTTGAAAAATCGTTCGGGATTCCCAGGCAAAAAATTATCGGCAGTCATATAAAAGAGATAATCGGTGAAAAAAGCTATCGATTCGCCCTTCAGTTTATCAACCAGGCGAGAACGGGGCAGGCGGTATCCTATCAGGATACCGCCTCTCTTCTCGCCGGAACGCGCTGGGTCGAAGTAAATTACACCCCGGTTTTTGATCCTCGCGGCCGGGTTCAATCAATTGTAGTAGTCAGTTTCGACATCACCGACCGCCGCCAGGCCGAAGTAGCGTTGTCGCAAAGCGAGGCGCGGTACCGGCGTATTACCGAGGGCCTGGCGGATTATCAGTATACCGTGCGGATCGAACGGGGTGCTCCCGTGGAAACGATCCACAGTCCGGCCTGTCTCTTTGTAACCGGCTACTCGGCCGAGGAGTTTGCCGCCGATCCGTATCTTTGGCTGAAAATGGTTGCACCTGACGACCGTGATATGCTCATAGCCCGGGTGGAACAGGTCCTCGCAGGCAAAGATATCAAGCCTATCGAGCACAAAATCATTCGAAAAGACGGCGAGGTCCGCTGGGTAAACGATAATATCGTACTTTGCCGGGATGAATCCGGAATCCTGCGCTCCTATGACGGCATCGTTGGCGATATCACCGAACGTAAACGTGTTGAAGCGACCAATCAGATGCTCTTGCGGGAAACGCAGGATCGCTACCATGAAATTGCCGCGCTTATGCGGGCTTCTCGGGCAGTTCTGGAGAACCAGGATTTCGCCGCTACTGCCAGGGTAATTTTTGAGGAATGCCGCCGGCTGCTGGGGGTTTCAGCCGGTTGCATGACTCTGCTGCACAAGGATGCCGCCGAGGCAGAGGTGCTGTTTCTGGACACCGGTGTTCCCGACTCTTCCATGCCCGAAGTCCCGCTCATGCCGATAGCCGGTTTTCGAGCCGAAGCCTACCGCGCCGGCAAGACGATCTTTACCAATAAAAGAGTGCAGGGCGGGATCGATTATCTGCCCGGCGGCAAGGCGTCGGCTGCGAATATGATCCTTGCGCCCTTGCCTGTCCAGGGCAAGGTGGTGGGCTTGCTTGGTTTTATTGACAAACCCGCCGGATTTACGGCGGAAGATGCCGGTATAGCCACGGGATTTGGTGAAATTGCCGCGCTGGCACTGGCAAAAAGCCGTAATCTCGAATCGCTTGAAAACAGCGAGGTCCGTTTTCGTTCACTCATCGAAACGGCAACGGATGCCATCGTCTCGGTCAATGGCGAAGGCAGGATTACCCACTGGAACAAGGGTGCGGAAAAACTTTTCGGTTATACTGCGGAAGAAGCGGGCGGCAGAGAGGTTATCCTGATTGTCCCGTCAGGTATGCACGAGGCGCACACTGCCGGCTTTGCCAGGGCATTGTCCAGCGGCCGGCTGCAAAATTCCGGGGTTTCGAGGGAACTTTCCGGACGGAAAAAAGACGGCGACGAGGTCCCTGTCGAACTGACTGTTTCGCAGTGGCAGACGAGGGAAGGAGTTTTCTTTACCAGCATCATCCGCGACATCAGCGAGCGCAAGCGGGATGAACAAGCCCGAATGAAGCTGCAGGCCCAGCTGAATCAGGCTCAGAAAATGGAGGCCATCGGAGTGCTGGCTGGCGGAATAGCCCATGATTTCAACAATATTCTGGGTGCCATTATCGGATACACCGAGATGGCGAGGGACGACGCGGATGATCGATCACCTTTGGCGGACGATCTCGACAAGGTACTGATTGCGGCGCATCGGGCCAAGGATCTGGTCAAGCAGATCCTCGGCTTCAGCCGGCAGTCGACGGTCAAGCGCATTCCGATAAAGATACTGCCGTTGATCAAGGAATCGCTGAAGATGCTGCGCGCCTCGATCCCCACAACCATAACCATCAAAAAGAATCTTCAGGTGGTGGGGCGGACTGTCCTGGCCGACCCGACCCAGGTCCACCAGATCATCATGAATCTCTGCTCCAATGCCGCCCATGCCATGGAGCATGGAGGAGGAATGATGACGGTGACGGTAAAAACCGTGTCGCTTGATCAGCCAAAGCCATTCGATTCCTGCGAGCTGCTGCCGGGCGAATATGTCGAGCTGGCGGTAAGCGACACGGGGACCGGAATTGGCACGGAAGTTCTGGAAAAAATATTCGATCCTTACTTTACGACCAAGGAAGTCGGCAAAGGCACCGGAATGGGCCTGTCGATCATCCATGGCATCGTCAAGAGTTATGGCGGCGCCATCACCGTCGACAGCGTGGTTGGCCTGGGGGCTACTTTCCGGGTCTATTTCCCCGTGGTTCAGGAGGAGGAAAAAAAGGAGGAGATTGCTCCAAAAGCTCCTCTCGGCAAGGAACGGATCTTATTTTTAGATGACGAGGAGGTCCTTACCAGGATGGGGAAGGTTCTGCTGGAGCGCCTGGGATATACCGTTACCGTGTACAACGACAGCCTCGAGGCTCTGGCCGCTTTCATGAGAGATCCCGATCAGTTCGATCTGGTCATTACCGACCAGACCATGCCCGGCATGACCGGCACCGACTTTTCCCGAAGGCTGTTGCAGCTCAGGCCCGCCATGCGGATCATTCTCTGTACCGGCTACAGCAATCTCGTCAACGAGGAATCGGCAAAGCTCCTCGGTATCAAAGGATTTGCCTTGAAACCCCTGAGCAAAAACATGATCGGTCAGCTGATCCATCAGGTTCTGAATGAAAGCCCGGTGCAATGATCCTCGGTCGTTTCTTTATTCCAACTAGCTTTCAAATTGACGTTTTCTGGCAGGGTGCACTCTGTGCACCATCCCGAATCTTTTTATCCAGTACCTGGCGGACAAGACAGGCGATCTCGCTTTTTGCCAGAGGTTTGAAGGCGAAGGCACTGATGCCGATTGCCTCGGCCTTCTCTTTTGTCATGATGGTACTGTGTCCGGTGCAGAGAATGATCGGCAGCTCCGGGCGGATCTGCAGCAGTGCAATTGCCAGCTCTGCGCCTGTAAGCGAAGGCATGGTCTGGTCGGTAATGACCAGATCGAACCGCTCGGGATTTTCCCGGAAGACGTTCAGGGCATGGGTGCTGTCTGTTACGGCGAGGACGCTGTAGCCCAGGTTTTCGAGCAGGGTTGTGCTCATTGCCGCGATCATTTTTTCATCATCGACAAAGAGGATGCATTCATTGCCTCCCGGGATTGGGGCTTCTCTCTCGGGCAGGGCAGGCTGCGATGCCGATACAGGCAGAAACACCTGAAATACCGTCCCTTCTCCCAGCTGACTGTAGCAGGTTATAAACCCGCCGAAGCCTTTGACGATGCCGTGGACGATGGACAGTCCCATTCCGGTGCCTTTGCCCATTTCCTTGGTGGTGAAGTAAGGAAAGAAGATCTTCTCCCTGATTTCGGGAGCCATGCCCGTGCCCGAATCGGCGACGGAAAGGCGGATGAACGGACCTGGAAGGAGATGCGGTTCCTTGCGCAAATCTTCGGCGGAAAGAAAAATGGTTTTCAGGGTAATATCGAGAAAGCCTCCCTTTTCCTCCATTGCATGAAAGGCATTCGTGCAGAGGTTTATGACTATCTGGTGCAGCTGCGAAGGATCGGCGAGAACTGTCGATCCGGCTTGTTCGAGATTTTGCCGGATTTCAATTGTCGCGGGCAGGAATGGCCGCAGCATCTTCACCGCTTCCTTGACGAGATGGGCAGGCTGCAAGGGGATGCTGTTGGTTTCCGTCTGCCGGCTGAAGGCCATAATCTGTTTTACCAGGTCCCTCGCCCGCGTACTCGCACGGAGGATCTCGCCGATATATTCGGTTGTTTCCGAACCCGGAGGACAGTCATTTTTCGCCAGCTCGGCATACCCGACGATGGCTGCCAGGATGTTATTGAAGTCATGGGCGATCCCGCCGGCAAGTGTCCCTACGGCTTCCATCTTCTGGGCCTGGGCAAGTCTTGCCTCCAGAGCCTTCTTTTCGTTTTCCGCCGCCTTACGGGCCGTTATGTCGGTATCGACGCCGCGGAAGCCGAGAAGTGTACCGGAATCGTCCTGGATCGGGACGGCGGAAGTAAGCAGGCAGATCTCGGTCCCGTCTTTGCCAATGAAGGTCTGTTCCTTATTCCTGAAAGCGTGTTGCGCTGCCGCAGATTCCCGGAAAATTCGACGGGCTCGCTCAGCCTGCTCAGGAGGCATGAAATCGAAGCAGCAGCGGCCCAGCAGTTCCTCGGGTCGATAGCCGAGAAGTCCGGATGAATGTTCCGAGCAGAATAAATACACACCCTCGGCATCGGTTTCCCAGATCCAGTCGCTGATATTGAGAGCAATATCCCTGAACCTTTTTTCGCTTGCTTTCAGTTCCCTGGTTTTCCTTTTTACGGCCGAATTGAGCAGAAAGATAAAACCGAGTGAAATGACAGTCGCGGCGACGATGAGAGAGAAAAGAGGCATCAACCAGGAGGGAAGGGCGCCGGGACCGCCGGGCGAGGACATCCATCGGTTCAGGGTCTGGAAATAAAACGACTTCTTGTCCATCTTCCAGGCGGCAAGGTGGGCGTCGATATGATCGAGAATATCCCGGCGGAGTCCCTTTTTACAGGTAAAATAGATGGAGAAAGGCGAGAACAGGATCGAGGTGCCGATGAGGTTGTAATCATCGGCGTGGCGGAGGCCGAAATGCTGAGGGGCAACCCCGGCATCGACCTCGCCGCTGTGCACGGCCTGGAACACCTCGCCGTGACTTTCATATTCGATTATCCGAACACTGCCGCCAAGCTGCTTAACGGTTTTGATAAAGTTTATTCCGCTGATATCGAGGTGCATTACCGCTATTTTCCTGCCATAAAGGTCGGAGATATTCTTCGAGTGATCTTCAGGTCTGGCGAAGATCTGTCCCCAGAGCTGCAGCACCGACTCCCGGCCGTAATCCATGACCTTTGCCCGCTCATCCGAGTAGGCCACCGACATCATCACGTCGATTTCTTCATTCTCAAGCCTCTTCAGTCCTTCTGCCCAGTTGCCGGGCACAAACTCAATATGGGTTGCTTCGTCACGGAAAATCTCCCGTAGAAGATCCGGGTTCAACCCTTTGGCCGAACCGTCCTTGTCGATAAAATTCATCGGGCTGAATGGAAAGATGCCGATTCTGATCGTTCGGCCCAGGCCATGTTCATCGGCCTGGGTTGGTGCGGCAAGGAGCAGCAACCAGAAGATCAGCCAGAGCTGTCCGGCAAAAACGGCCGTGAAACTTCCGGTTGAGCAAAAAGAGAGCTCATGATAGGTTGAAAGAACCGTTCTCCAGCCGGAGAAATGGCCGAATCGGCGGGGAGGTTCTTGACGGGTCATTTATCCGATTATGTTTAATTTAAAAAGGTTGGCGGTTTGACTGTATTGATTGTAGGTGAATGATTAAAATATGTCAAACTCTGCTGAATGATCCCCTGCGTGAAGCTGAGAAGAGAAAGGCGGGTATGTTGAGCAGCTGTTATGATTAGTCCGCCATAAGGAACATTTTGATGAAAAAATCAGCTGTATTGATAAGGGCAGCGGGGCTCCTGGTCCTGGCCGGCAGTTTGCTGTGTTCAGCACCATTCGCCGTGTCTTCCGACGTCCGGGAGGGACTGCGGCAGAAACGCGTTTTCGATCCGCCGTCCGAAGGCGGTCAACGCTTTCCGAGCGGGACGGTGATCCCGCCGACTCTTCCGCCGGGAGGAGTATTTGTTCCCCTGGAGGGCAACAGACCCAAAGATGAAGAGAGCAGGCATCGGCCAAAAGAATACCAGACAAAGCCGCCGAATTACGGTCAGCAATACGGCTGGCAATCCGGCAGAGATGACGCGGGAAGGCGGGACAAGGAGTACAGAAAGCATAAATATAAATACAAATCCTACGAGTATCCAAGATCTTACACATACAGACGGCCTCCTGCCGATGCCTTTTCTTTTTATATTACCGGGGTGCCGTTTTTTTACCATTCCGGCACCTATTATCGGCAGCATCGCGATGAATATGTGGTCGTGCCTGCCCCGGTCGGCGCGCGAATCCGGGTCCTGCCGGATGGCTGCTCGACGCTCTACACCCGGGGATACAGTTATTATGTCTGTGATGACGACTATTATCGGCAGGATGACGGAGGCTATATTGTCATTGAAAGACCGGTCTACGTGTATCGCGATGCCGATGTTGCCGATGTTGCAATTGGCGAAGAAGTCCGGGTGCAGGTCGATGTTCTCAATGTCCGCTCGGGGCCCGGGACAGGCTATGACATCGTTACGCAGCTTTATCTCGACGATATCGTTCCGGTACGCGGCAAAAAGCAGAACTGGTACTTTATCGATTCTCCCGATGGCACAAGGGGATGGATTATGAGTCGATACGTCGAGCTCTATCGGGGGAGACACGGCGGCGACGGGTAATTCGGTCCTGTCAAAGCCAACTCAGGATACGTGCAGTTTTCTCGGAACAGCAGTTTGATATTTCGTAAAGGACAGATGCGGTAATGGATGAACAGGTCGTTAAGGAACTTGAAGAGATCGTAGGGGTGGAGAATGTATCCACTGCGCCGGTCGATAAGATTACCCATTCCTATGACGCCACCCAGCAGCGGTATCTGCCGGATGTGGTCGTGTATGCCGGCACCACCGAGGAAGTGAGCAGGGTAGTCCGACTTGCCAATCGCCGCAAAATCCCGGTGCTGCCGCGCGGGGCGGGCAGCGGCTTCACCGGCGGGACTCTGCCGGTACGTGGTGGAATCGTCCTGGTGTTGACGCGGATGGACAGAATTCTCGAGATCGATGCCGAAAATCTCACCGCCGAGGTCGAACCGGGGGTGGTGACCGGCGAATTGCAGCGGCAGGTGGAGAAAGTGGGGCTGTTCTATCCGCCCGACCCGGCTTCCAAGGATTTCAGCACGCTCGGCGGCAATGTCGCGGAATGCGCCGGTGGGCCGCGATGTTTGAAATACGGCGTGACCAAGGATTATGTGCTGGGTCTTACGGTGGTCACTGCCACCGGGGATATCATCAGGACCGGCGGCAGGACCCTGAAAAACGTGGTCGGCTATGATCTGACCAAGCTCTTCGTCGGATCGGAAGGTACGCTTGGCATCGTCACCGGGATTATCCTCAAACTTCTGCCGAAACCGGCCGGCAAAAAGACCATGCTGGTGCAGTTTGAAACAATCGAAGGGGCGGCCAGATCGGTCTCGGCGATTATCGGGGCTAAAATTATTCCGACCACCCTCGAATTCCTGGATGCCGCCACCATCGATTGTATCCGCGGGGCAAGCACTATTTTTCTACCCGATACCTGCCGGGCTCTCCTGATCATTGAAGTGGACGGCGATCTTGCCATGCTTGATCCCCAGGTTGAGCGGATCATGGAGATTATTCGGCCTTTCGGCATACTCTCCACCAGGATTGCCGCAACCCATGATGAATCCGAGGAAATATGGCAGGTACGACGGATTGTCAGTCCCAGCCTGCGTAAGGTCAATCCGGATAAATTCAACGAGGATATCGTCGTCCCCAGGTCCAAAGTGCCGGATATGATCCGGGCGCTGGAAAAGATCTCGGCAGAGTATCAGGTGCCGATCGTCAACTTCGGCCATGCCGGCGACGGCAATATTCATGTCAACATTATGGTAGATCTGAAAGAGCATGGGATGAAGGAGAAGATCGAGAAGGTGCTGGACGAGGTGTTTCTCGCTGCGGTCGGCCTGCGCGGCTCGATTTCCGGAGAACACGGCATCGGCACCGCCAAGGCGAAATACCTGGATATGGAACTCGATGTCGCTACCATTACGTACATGCAGCGGATCAAACATGCCTTCGATCCGAACAATATCCTCAATCCCGGCAAGATTTTTCTGGAAAGCTACCCATGACTGCCCCGCCAAAACCGAATTCCGACGTTGTAATGGACAAGAACAAGAATCTCAAAGATTATGAAAAGGTCATCGGCGAATGCGTCAAGTGCGGCGTCTGCCAGGCCCATTGCCCGGCCTACCTGGCGAGCAGGAGGGAAGGGGCGGTAGCCCGCGGCAAGATAGCTCTCGCCGCAGCGCTCCTGGGCGGCGAGGTCGATCTGGAAAAAAGGCTGCAGGAGGATATCGGCATGTGTCTGATGTGCGGTTCCTGCGTCGGCAAATGCCCGGGCAAGGTGCCGACCAACGAGATTGTCGGGGCCATCCGCCGGCAGATTACCGATAATGGCGGGCTGTCATTGCTGGGTAAAGGAGTATCGACCCTTCTCGGTTCGCCGGCCCTGATGAAGACGTTCGGTAAAGGCGGGGCGATATTTTCCCCTGTGGTTTTAAAAAAGGTGCCGGAAGCAAGCGGCCTGCGGTTACGGTTTCCAATGTCGGTCATGCCGGACAGGACTTTTCCGAAAATCCCGTTCCGCAATCTCTTCGATCGGGTGAAGGAGTTTTATCAGGGGAGTGCCGATAAACCGGTGGTCGGATTTTTTGCCGGCTGCGCCATCACCTATGTCTATCCGGAGATAGGTGAGCATATGGTGACCATCCTTCGCCGGATGGGCTATTCCGTCTTTATTCCAAGAGGCCAGCAGTGCTGCGGCATCCCGGCCCTTTCTTCGGGAAACGGCGGACTGGTCGGGGAGTTGGCCGAGGCCAATGTTACGGCCTTCGGCAAGCGGGCGGTGCAGCACATCGTCACCGCCTGCGGTTCCTGTAACGGCGGGATAGGCGAATACTACAAGACAATGAAAACGGATTTCGGCGATTTTACCGGCAAGGTCGTCGATTTCAGCGTTTTTCTGAAAAATGCCGGTCTTTTTCAAGACCTGGCCGCAATGGAGAAATGGCCGGAACGGACGAAGGTCACCTATCACGATCCCTGCCACCTGAAAACCCAGGGGATAACCAGAGAGCCGCGCGAGCTGCTGAAGGCCCTGCCCAACGTCGATTTTGTCGAGATGGAGCATGCCTCCTCCTGCTGCGGTCTGGGCGGGACCTTCTCGGTCACCCACTATGAATGCAGCAAGGCGATCGGTGCGAAAAAGGTGCCGGGGCTGAGGGAGAGCGGCGCAAGTCAGATCGCCACGGCCTGTCCCGGCTGCATCATGCAGTTGCAGGATATCGTTAATCATGCCGGGATGAAGGTGAAGGCGGTTCATATCCTTGAGCTGTTGGCCCGATCTATGTTAAGATAATGTCAGGTCCATGAAGAAGGCGAGCGGCGGATCCGGCTGCGGAAGGAGTGTCGCGGTCATTGTGCTCGGGTAGTTGGCTCTCTGATAAGGAGGAGGAAAAATGAAGGCAATTGAAAAAATTGTTGTTCCTGTCGATTTTTCAGAAAATACCGATAAGCTTGTGACGTACGCAGGGTATGTGGCTAAAAAACTGGGCGCGACCATTCATTTTGTCCATGTGGTTGCGCCCTATCCCGGCGATGCAATGATAGGCGTTCCTTTTGCAGCGGAATACCGGGATAAGATCTATATCGCTTCAAAAGAGAGAATGGCCAATCTGGTTCAGGACAACCAGAGTCTCTGCCCGGGATGTACCGGACAGGTGGTGCCCGGTGAGCCGGTAGAGCAGATTATCGAGATTGCCAAAGAAAATAATTCAGACTTGATTGTCATCAGCACCCATGGCGCCAAGGGATTGGAAAAAATTCTCCTTGGCAGTGTGGCGGAGCGCGTCCTGAAACGTTCTCCTTGTCCGGTTTTGATCATGAATCCCTTCAAAAAGCAGTAGCGCAGATCTGTCGACAAAGGACCCTTCGCCTGCGAACAGGCCGGTTGCAGCACTCCCCGAGTCGTTTTCGGCCGGCCTGGTTTTTAGTGCCTTACTCCTTAAAAGCTTGTCATAAAAAACAAGAAAATGAGTTTGGAAAAACATAGGTGACCAAAACACCACCAAGGCACTTATCCCCTCTGCTGTGGGAGGGGATTATAACCCTTGGGTTGCGGGCTTTCTGCCCGCATTAGTTGTGTTACTTGTGGGCCACCGGCAGAGGGGGGGCCGGCAAGGTGTTTCCGGTTCTTGGAATAACCGGATTTCCGAGTAGGTGATGGGGCAGTTGTTGCTCACAGTGGTCAAACTGAAATTCACCTTCGGCAAAAATTGCAAGACAGGTATCGACTGCATCGATATCGTACCATACTCCGCGATATTCGCGCAGTTCGGCCAGCGCCGCCTCGACCCCGAGAGCGGGGCGATAGGGTCTAAAGGAGCTTTTTGCTTCGGTGACGTCGGCTACCGCCAGGATCCTCGACTCGAGGAGGATCTCATCGCCGCGAATCCCGAAGGGGTAGCCGGATCCGTCCAACCGTTCATGATGCTGCAGGACCATCCGGGCACAGGGCCAGGGGAAGGGGATCCCCTTGAGGATTTCGTAGCTTATCTGCGGGTGTATTTTGATGACATCCATCTCGGCGTCGAGAAGCTGTCCGGTTCTGTTCAGGATGGAAACCGGAACTCGGATTTTGCCGACATCATGCAAAATTCCGGCGATGCGGATCCCCTCGATTATTTTTTGCGATAAGCCCATTCTCGAGGCAATGGCGCAGGCCAGCTGGGCCACACGCTGCTGGTGTCCGGCTGTATACGGATCACGAATTTCAACCATCAGAGCCATGCTGGAGATAATGCCGTCGAGCATTTCCTGAATCTGCAAGGTCTTCTTTGCCACCATCTGTTCCAGCAGGACATTCTGCGAACGGAGCTGGGATTTCATTGTCGCCAGGGCCAGATGGGTCTGCACTCTGGCTTTAACCTCTGCGGCGTGAAACGGTTTGGTGATATAATCCACCGCCCCCAGGGTAAATCCTTTGGTCTTGTTGACCGTCTCGCTCATGGCGGTAATAAAGATAACGGGGATCGACCGGGTGGCAGGATTGTTCTTCAGTCTGCTGCAGACCTCGTAGCCGTCCATTTCCGGCATCATAATATCGAGCAGGATGAGGTCCGGATGATATTTTTCGGCATATTCAAGGGCCATGCTGCCCTTTTTGCTGATGCCCAGCCGGTACTCTTCTTTCAAGGTATTGACCAGCAGGTCGATATTCGTCGCATTATCGTCAACGATCAGGACGAGAGATCGAGTTTCGTTCATTGGCCCCCTCCTACAGAGTCGCGGAGATACTGTATTGTCTTCTTGGCGTGATCGTAATCGTAGCGGCTGGTTTCGGTTTCGAGGTTCTTGAGCACCAACGGTTCGACTATTTTACGACCGGCGAGCCGGTTAATGGCCTCTGCCGTTTTTGTTTTGATTTCTTCGGGATCGGCGCGATCAATGGCTTCGTCAAGGCCGGCGAGCAGTATCGCCAGTTCTTTATCGGTCGCCGATGAGTCGGCGGTATTGTTATGCTCCTCGGCATCTTTGGCCATCTGCTCAAACAACGTCAGCAACCTGGTCAGTTCCTGCTGCAACTCCCGGCAGAGAACAGCGATGGTCTCCGTCGGCAGATGCTCATGGCATCCCCGTTCCAGATCGTCCGCGGCCTCGCGCAGCTCCCCCGCGCCGATGTTGGCGGCACTGCCTTTGAGGCTGTGGGCCAGGTGGAGAAGGGCTTCACGGTCGTCTGCGGCAAGCGCCTGTTCGAGCTTGTTGACGGTGAGCCGGTTATCTTTGAAGAATCCGGTCAGGATGTCCTGAAAGGTTCGCCAGTCGAGCCCGGTCGACTGCAGCACGGTACCCACATCGACTCCGGGAAGATGGAAAGCGAGCATCTCATCATGCTCCCCGGTGATTGATTCAAAAGGTTCATCCTCTGACAATGCCGGCAGGTGCTTTGCATCGGGAGGTCCCGCAGCAAGGCTGTAATCGCAGGCATTGAAGCGGTTTCGCAGGCGACGCCAGAGGGTGTAGAAAAGGCGGTCCTGATTGATCGGTTTGGCCACATATCCATCCATGCCCGCCTCCAGACACTTTTCCTCATCGCCCTTCATGGCATGGGCGGTCATCGCAATTATCGGCAGGGAATCGCAACCAGGCAGACTCCTGATCCGTCCGGTCGCCTCGTAGCCGTTCATTTTCGGCATCTGGATATCCATCAGTACCGCATCGAAGCGTTGTGTCCTCACTGCCTCGACAGCTTCTTCACCGTTGGCTACAATCGTGACCTGAATCCCGGCCCCGCCCAGAATTCCCTGGGCCACCTGCTGGTTGGTAAGATTATCTTCCGCCACCAGGATCCGGCATCCCTCCAGGTGCTTTTTGTACATGGAGGCCCTGGTGGTGAAATCGCCCTTTGCGTCGCCCTTGCGCAGCCCCTCTTTGCCGAAAGCATCCATGATCGCATCGAACAGGGTCGACTGAAAAATGGGTTTGGTCAGAAAGCCGTTTGTGCCGACCTTTTCCGCCTCAGATTTATGTATTTCCCTGGCAAAGGCGGTCATCATGATAATCGGCAGGGAGAGGCGGAGGTCTTCCCTGATTCTTCGCGACGCTTCAATGCCGTCCATACCGGCCATTTTCCCATCCATTAAAATCAGTTCGACAGGGGTTTTTGCCTGTTCTTTACTGCCCAGCCTGTCGACTGCTTCCGCGCCGGACGACAGCGTCTGCACTCTAAAACCAAAAGCATGGAGCATCTTGGCCATAATGTCCCGGCTGTCGGCGCAGTCATCGACGACCAGGACGTTCAACCCTCTGATGTCCGCCGGAAAAACATATCTGGATTGCATCGCCGTTCCTGCTTTGACCAGCCGTATGGTAAATGCAAAGGTCGAGCCTTGACCGACAGCGCTGTCAACCCGGATAGCGCCCTGCATCATCGTCACGAATTTTTTACAGATAGACAGGCCAAGACCGGTGCCTTCATGTTTTCTGGTCGAGGAGGAGTCTCCCTGGGTGAAGGGCTCGAAAAGATACGGCAGATAGGCGGGATCGATTCCGGTGCCGGTGTCTTTGACGGCAAAGGCCAGCTCCACCTGTTCGCCGGTCGGGCCATCCGCGGTATTGGAGGCGGCCCGGACACTGACCAGGATGATGCCGCCTGCGGCGGTGAATTTCATCGAATTGCTGATCAAATTGGTCAGTATCTGCTGCAGACGCAGAGAATCGCCAAGCAGGATGCGCGGCGTATCGAGATCGATATCGACCAGCAGTTCGATGTTCTTTTCAGCCGCCTGATTGACGAAGACGTCCATTACCCGGTCGAACATTTCGTCGAGCCGGAAGATTCTTTCCTTCAACTCCAGCTGTCCCGCTTCAATTTTGGAAAAATCGAGGATGTCATTGATGATCCCGAGAAGTGCATAGGAGGAATTCTGAACTATGTGCAGATAATGTTCGACTTCCGGTGACACTGCCTCAGCCATGGCCAGGTCGGTCGCGGCGATAATGCCGTTCATCGGCGTGCGGATTTCGTGGCTCATGTTGGCCAGGAACTGACTTTTGGCGAGAGTCGCCGCCTCGGCCTGCTGTTTGGCCTGTTCCAGTTCCTTGTCGGTCTTGCGATGCAGTTCCATCTCGGTCAGCAGCGACAGATGCGAGGCCTTGATCCGGCGATTGAGCTTCATTACCAGAGCGGTAAAGAAGGCATGGGTACAAAACATGAGAAAAGCGACTACCAGCCAAGGGGCATAATTCTGTAGAATGTCCTTGAATGTGACTTTACCCATATCCTTGTAAGGCCCTACCCGCAGATCCATCATAAGCTCCATGACCGGCTGATAATTGGCGGGAATCGTCCAGCCGGCACATTCGGCAGCCCGGGCGGCCGGTGAGTCGACCTGCATCTGCAACAGCGCCACGGCAACCTTTTCCGCCAGGTCGTCGGGAGTCTCTTTCACCTTGGCCATCGGCCAGTCGGGGTATTCCCGGGTGGAGCAAAGATAAGGGGTCTCCATCTCCGGGTTATGCAGCCGGGGGAAAACGTAAAAGTCGTCCAGCTTGATTTTCCCTTCGGCCTGCAAAACTTCCAGGGTATTGGTCCGTACCGAGCCGGCATCGACCAGACCGTCGCGGACGGCGTAGACAACCTCGTCATGGGTTTGGCCGAATCTGAGATCCGAGAAATCTCGCCTCGGGTTGACGCCGGCTTCCTGCAATTCCCGCCAGGCCATAAGCCAGCCGCCGAGCGATCCCTCCGACACTCCCATAAAGGATTTCCCTTTAAGATCGCGGAGTCTTCGGATGTCTGACCTTGCTTTTCGGCAGAAGATGACGCTGCCGTATTTGGAATAGGTCCGTCCTGATCGCAACTCCTTCAGGGTCGCAATTCTGTTGATGCCATACCCTTCTTCCAGCTCTACATAATATGAAGAATTGGTCAGAATAAAGTCGACCTTGGCTTCGTCGACGGTGGATGCGATGCGATCGTGCGGCAGAGGAACGATGATAAAAGTAAAGCCGGGAATCTTGTCGGTCAGATAGTCTGCGGTCGGCCCCCAGCTCTTCAGGCAGTGCTCGATTCCTCTTGTGACGAGCACCCCTATCTTCAGAGGTTTTTCTGCGGCCAGCGCAGGGGTGCCGCCAACCAGCTGCAGCAGAAAAACACCAAAGAGCAAGAGTGACAACGAAGGGATATGGCCGATGCCGTTTTCTTTTTTCATTGAAATAACTGTCGGACCGGGCCGACAGACCCAAGTGAAATTGCATCATGTCGCACGGCATGTCACCGGGCGGAATTGACGGGTCACCAACGATATAGAGGTCTAACATACCACAATTTCCCTGTATTTTCTTTCTTTTCCGTGCCGGGCTGTACAATACCGGCACAAACCTGTTTCTTCCAGGTTCCACGATGGAAGCATTGCCCAATACGATGGAATGCTCTACAATTTGTCAAGGAAACTGCGGAACGGTCGAAATGACTCGATATGTCACACCATGAATTGCGAAGGATCGGGTGTATGGATGGAAAAACTCGAAAAGGATTTTATTCTGAAACGGCTGGTGGTTGTCGAAGGTATTGCATTTATCGGAGTGATCGTCCTGATATGGCTCGATGAAGTCATCGACATCCCTTATCTCCTGCTCGGTGCGGAGCGTACCCCGATAAATTGGCGGGAATCGTTGTTCGAGAGCCTGTTCGTTCTCCCGATCTGCCTGATGATAATACATTATACTAAAGCGTTGTTCAGGAGGTTGAAGTACCTTGAAGGCTTTTTGCCTATTTGTGCCTCCTGTAAGAAAATTCGGGACAGCAAAGGAAGCTGGCAGCAGATGGAGGAATATATCACGGACAGATCGGAAGCGCAGTTCAGTCACGGCATCTGTCCGGAGTGTGCAAAAAAGCTCTATCCCGAAGTGTTTGGTGAGTCGGACAGGCCGGATGGCCGGGATAAGCCATTGTCAAGGAACAAGGAGGCCTGATTTTACCGCCTGCCGCGAAGTTCCAGGTGTACGGCAAGGCCAAGGCCTTTGAAGGTGTACGGCTTGCGCAGATACTGCCCCGCCCCGAGCCGCTGGGTTTCCTTGACCCGGTCCGTCTCGGTATAGCCGCTGGTAATGACGGCTTTCTGGCCCGGATACATTTTGATGATCCGCCGGTAGGTGTCGAGGCCGTCCATGCCCGGGTCCATGATCATATCGAGTATCACCACGTCGACAGGGCAGTCCCGCAGCAAGGCTATGGCGGCCTCGCCGCTTGCCGCCGTGGTCACCTTATAGCCGAGACCGATGAGGATTTTCTCGGCAATCTGTCGTTGCTCGGCAATATCGTCGATTACCAGAATCCGCTCGCCAGTCCCTGCCAGGTTTGCAGTGGCGATTGCAGCAGGTTCGGCAACCGGTTCTTCCCGGGTAACAGGAAAATACAGCTCGAACACCGTTCCTTTATCCAGCGTGCTTTGCACATCGATGTACCCGTTGTGATCCTGAAGGGTTCCCCATACTATGGCCATTCCCAGGCCGGTTCCGCTGCGGCGGCCCATGATTTTTTTGGTGTAGAAGGGTTCGAAAATTCGTTTGATATCCTCCGCGGCAATCCCCATGCCGCAGTCTTCCACCCGCACAAGGGCGTATTCTCCGGGGGAAATCGATTCATACCCCCGGACGGTACCATCGAAACAAAGGTTGGCGGTAACGATGACGATCGGGCCGCCATCGGGCTGGGCCTCGAAGGCATTAGTGACGAGATTCGTCAATGACTTGCAGAGATGGCTGATGGACCCTTTGATGTTCAGCAGGGCGGGATCCAGCCGGGTTTCCACTCGGGTGAGCGGATACCGGGCGAGCAGCTGCTTATGTTCAGGCGAAGCAAGATACTGGGTGATGATCCGGTTCATGTTGACCACCTCAAAGGTGACCATTCCCCTTCGGGCCAAGGTGAGCAGATCCTGCACGATGGCCGCCGCTTTGGTGCCGGAATCCCTGATCGTCGCAAGAGGCTTGCGAAGAGGATTTTCGGCCGGCAGAGTTTCGAGAAGTAAATCCGGGTAACTGACAATACCCGAAAGCACGTTATTCAAATCATGGGCTACTCCACCGGCCAATAATCCCAGTGCTTCCATTTTTTTCAAACGGTTCAACTGTTCGAGCAGTTCGTTCCTCTCAAGCTCGGCCGTTTTCGCGAGGGTATTATCAATGTATGTGCCGACTGCCCGCACGCCTTTTCCCAGAGTGTTTCGCTTGGTAATCTTGCCCTGGTCCAGGATCCAGGTCCAGCTGCCATCTTCTTTTCGCAGACGGTATTCCGCCCGATAATCTTCGGTATGGCCGGCCAGGTGATTCGCCATTGCGTGTTCAGCCATAGCCCAATCCTCGGGGTCGGCTTTGTCCGCAATGATATCCCTGGAGGGGGTGACGGTGGCCGGATCGCAGTTGAATATTGCAAAGGCCCTGCGGTCCCAGATGAGAGTTTCGTTTTCCAGATTCAGGTCCCATAATCCCTGTCCTGTTGCGCCGATTGCCAGGTTCAGCCGTTCCTCGCTTTCCTGCAACGCCTCCAGGGCCCTGTTTCTTTCATCGAGCATATGGTTGGCTGGGGCTGCCAAATATTTGAACTCGTTGTAGTGGACCATCCCTTCATCCATGCGGATCGCTTTCTGTGCCGCCGTCTCGAAAAAGAAGGTAAAAGCCTTGACGTTCCGTTTGAGGTTCTGGGAAAGGATGCGGGTCAAAAATGCAATGGCGATAAGGGCCAGCAGCAGAACCGTCCCGGCTTTCAGGAGGTGAGCCTTGATCTTGTGCTGCAGCTTTTCGTGTTTCTGCTGCAGGACCAGTTCGATATCATCGAGGTAGACACCGGCCCCGATCATCCAGCGCCAGTCGGGGACACTGTCGGCATAACTGATTTTCTCGCTCGGTCTGCCTGTTTCCGGCTTGATCGTGCCGACATACTGGACGAAACCGCCATCCGGCTCCTGAGAGATCCGGATGAGCTCCTGCAGCACCGGCACGCCATTTGGGTCCACGAAGTTCCACTGGTCCAAGCCAAGATTTTCAGGCTTGAAATGGGCGAGGGTGATCGCATCGAAATCATACACAAACACATAGTTGTCGCGATCGAAACGGATGGTGTTGATATAGGCCAGAAGCTCTTTTTGCACCTCTTTTTGGGCATCATCGACATATTCGCCGGTGCCGATGAATACGTCCAATTCTTTCAGCAGCCTGGCGAAGCCGATCTTTTTTGACATTTTCGAGGTTTCGCCGGGCCGGTACCAGTGCCATTCCATAAATCCTTCGCCATGCTCCCGGATTATTTTTAAGTAGCGCTGAACCGTGAAATGCCCCTGATCGTCCTGCAGGCTGAACAGATTCTTTCCCTCCAGCTCCGGATTGTTCGGCAACAGGACGTTTTTGCCCTGCATGTCATAGATGAAATAATACCCTCGCCCATGATTGAAGCGGATTGTTCGTAAACTCTCCCTGATCAGGGCCGTGAGTTCCTCCCGGTTTTTCGTCTCGTGATACTCTTTGTAGAGATGTCGACAGAGGTTGACGGCTTCATCCACCCGCCCTTCGAGATCCTTTTTGATTTCCTGTTCGACCGTATCCCGCCTGAATTTGACCTGCTGGATCACCTGGTCGACAACATTCTTCACCTTATTTTTCTGCTCGGCCACATACGAATCCCTGAGAAGCCGCGCATTCTCATCGAATCCTTTGAGCTCCGATTCGATCCAGAAAGAACCGATGGCGACAGCCATGAACAAGGCTGCGCCCATTACGCTGAAAAAAAATGTAAGGTAGAGACTGTTTTTTAAGGTTGGCATATTTCCTTGACGGAGTGTACAGAAAAAACGGCATTGTAAAAAAACTGCTGCCCAACTGTATCACGGCTTGTAACTAGAATACAAGGCGTTGGATTCCGTCCCTTGCTGCATGGAAAATCTTGCTCCCGGCGCAGGAACAGGATACAAACACATCACAGGGGGTATAAGTACCTTCACGAAATTCATTCCTACTCCTTTTAGCCCCCCTGAAAAACAGAAATGAATTTCTAAGGTACTGAAAAGAAAGAGTCTTCATCCCGGTTCAGGCAAAGTGAACCGCCAACCTTTACAGGTCTCATGAGAATATGGATGCATACACCGAAGCCCATCTCTTTGTAGCGGCGATAAGAGTTCTTCAGTATCAGGGAAAATGCCCGCCGGATCTTGAGGATGTCTGTGTAATGCTCGGTTTTTCCGTTGAACTCGGACATACGGTCTGCCGGCGGTTGGAAAAGCTGGGCATAATAGAGATATTTACGGATCCGTTTTCGATTAAGCTGGCTGTCGCAAACCATCTGGAGCTTGAAAATCTTCCGAAAAACGAGGCGGAAGAAAACAGTCTTGCCAGGGAAGTCGCAAGATTTCAGTCGGAGAAGAAGAATACCGATCAGAAGGTCGCAGCCATTCAAGCCGAGATGGCAAAGAAAAAGCAGGATTTATTTGCCGATATCGAAGCAAAATTCAAGAGGGAAATGGAAAAGCAGAAAAAGAGATAACGGCCGATTGACCATCCGCGGAGGATGGTCAGGGTTGTATGGAACTCGCTCCTCCCCCCCCAATAATTCCGCCATATACGTTTCAATTCATTCTTACTGAATCCCCTCTCGAAACAGTCGCCTCCCATTGCATCTTTGCAGACAACTGCCGTTCTGCCCGAGTAACCGTTCATCCAGTGCTCCAGGTTCGTTCAACAGACCGCCGAGCAGGTAAGCGACCATCGGGAGACTCCGATAGTTGGCTATGTGAGGTGGTCTGATCGGACGAAAATGGGGTGCTGGTGAACGGTTACCTGCCCGACGATTGCTTTCGGTTGATTGGGCAACGCCTGGTTCCGCTCCAGATGCTGGAGAAATAGATGCGGTGTAATTTGATAGGTTATTTATCGATTTAAAATTATGTCAGGAGCAGTTTGAATTTTTAGAAAATGTTTCATCCAATGTAAACATTAAAAAACTTAAAAGTACCTGATAAAGCAGTGGTGCTGTAGAATTCTTATCGGCCAAACCATGGGCGGAAGTTTATGGGGAGCAGATGGAGTTGTTAACCTGACAAAAATATCGCTTGACAAAAGGCCATGTAATTAGGAAGTATGGCAGGTGTCTTATAACCAATCCAACACTTATGGCTTAATACCCAGACACCGGAAGTCTCCGGGCAGGTAAAGTAATTCAGGCAACTTTTCAGGAAACTGGTTCGGCTGGGACAAATGAAACAGGTTACGCAGTACTGGCTTTCTCAACTGTGCAGGTCCATACAGGACGCAACTCATGCGGTGGTCTGCCTCCACTCGCCGGACTCGGGCAATTATCCCCCCATTGCTTTCTGGCCGGAAGGGCTGGCAGACCACACCGAGTTTGCGGCCACGGTCGAGGCTGTCCTGGCTGAAAACAAATGCCTTGTGCTGCAGGAAAGGGATACCGGGGACAATGCCGGTGAACCTGTCGACATACTTGCCTCGCCGCTATTTTTTCGCGGCCGTCTCTTCGGCATAATTGTCATTCGGATGTCCGGAAGGATTGCCGCAAAGCAGCAGGCCGCCCTGCAGCAGGTAAAAAATGCTGCCTTCTGGCTCGAAACCCTGATTCATCAACACGCCCTGGTCGGCAAAGGTCAACTGATTACCCTGGTGGAACTAGTGGCCTCTTGTCTGGAGCATGATCGCTTTCAGTCGGCGGCAACCGAGATAATGACCGATCTTGCCGCCCGGCTCTCCTGTTCCCGGGTGAGCATCGGCCTGCTGCACGGACAGTCGGTCGAACTGGAAGCGGTCTCCCATAGCGCCGGCTTCGATCATAAAGCGAGCCTCATCCGCGACATAACCGAGGCTATGCATGAAGCCGTGGGCCAGAACGACACCATCGTCCATCCGGAATCGGCCGAGGCGTTCTCTCTCGCCGTCAACCATGCGGCTCTGGCCAAAAAACACGGGATCGGAGCGATCCTGACCGTACCATTTGTCTCCGGCGAAAGGAATTCCGGCGCAATACTGTTCGAGCGTTCGGCGGATCACCCGTTCAGCCATGAAGATATCGAGTATCTGGAGCAGATCGGCGCGATGATCGGCCCTCTGCTGGAATTGCGCCATCGCAACGAGCAGCGGCTGCCGCAGAGGATCTGTGATGCGGTCCGCGAAGGGATTGTCAAAATCTTCGGTCCGGGATATCCGGCGCAAAAGGCCATCCTGGCCGCCATTGTCCTCTGTCTTGTCGTCATGTCTTTTGTCCGTGGCGAATACCGGGTAACCGGTGCGGCACGACTTGAAGCCAGTACCCAAAGGCTGGTGGTGACTCCTCTGGACGGATACATCGCTTCAGCCGGCGTCCGTCCGGGCGATATCGTGCGCAGCGGTGAGTTGCTCGGCTCCCTCGACGACAAGGACCTGGAACTGGAACGCAGGCGATGGTCTAACCAATTGGGACAATTGCGGATGGAGTACAGGGCTGCTCTGGCCAGGCATGATCGCACCAAGGTCAGCATCGTCCAGGCCGAAATTCTCCAGGCTGAAGCTCAGCTCAATCTGGTTGGCGAGAAACTGAGCCGTATTCGTTTTACCGCGCCGTTCGACGGGTTGATCGTCAGCGGCGATCTCAGTCAGATGCTCGGATCGCCGGTTGAACGTGGCCAGGTACTGTTCAAGGTGGCCCCCCTGGAAGCATACCGGGTCATCCTTCAGGTGGATGAACGCGATATCGGCGCAGTCGAGGAAGGCCAGAGCGGTCGGCTGGTGCTGGCCGGAATGCCGAGAAAACCGATGATTTTCACGGTGGAGAAGATCACTCCGGTATCGATTGCGGAGGATGGGCGGAATTTCTTTCAGGTGGAAGCCGGCTTGAAGGAAAAGACCGACCTGCTTCGTCCCGGCATGGAGGGCTTTGCCAAGATTGCGATTGACCGCCGCAGATTGATCTGGATATGGAGCCATAAAATCGTCGATTGGCTGCGGTTGATAATCTGGTATGTCAGGCCATGACACACCGTAACCTGAATCCGACTCCGAAAGGCGTCGAACGACCGACTCGATAAATGTCACTCTTCAGCGCATACTGGTACCGGGTAGCCGACATCAAACCATCGTTGTGCAGTCATGTTCGGGTCTGCCGCCACACCTACCGCGGCAGGAGCTGGTACGTTCTGCAGGACCCATCGTCCAGTCGTCAGCACCGCTTCAACAGTGCCGCCTATCTCATCATCGGTCTGATGAACGGCAGCCGGACCGTGCGGGAGATCTGGAACAGGGCCGCGGCTACCCTGGGCGACGAAGTGCCGTCCCAGGACGAGACCATCCGATTGCTCGCCAAGCTTCATGGCGCCGATGTGCTGCAGAGCAATATCTCTCCGGATTTTTTGGAAATGTTTCAGCGTCAGGAGCGACATCGGGGGAAATGGAGAAAGCGGTTGATGAATCCCCTGGCTTTGCGCTTCCCGTTGTTCGATCCCGATCGTTTCCTGGTAAAAGGGCTGCCGCTGGTTAAACCGTTCGCCGGCTGGGCCGGCGCCCTGCTGTGGCTTGCGGTCGTCGGCCCGGCCCTGGTGCTCGCCGCCGTGCACTGGTCGGAACTGACCTATGGCATGGCAGATCGGGTGCTGATCCCCGAAAATCTTTTGCTCATCTGGCTCACGTTTCCGCTGGTCAAGCTGCTGCATGAGCTGGGCCATGCCTTCGCTGTCCGGATCTGGGGCGGCGAGGTACATGAAATGGGCATCATGCTGCTTGTTTTTACGCCGATTCCTTATGTCGAGGCCTCCTGCTCCGCCGCTTTCCCCGAAAAGCACAGGCGGATCGCCGTGGCCGCGGCCGGGATAGCAGTCGAGTTATTCGTCGCCGCCCTGGCCCTGTTCCTCTGGCTGAGTATCGAACCAGGACAGGTCAGGACTTTGGCCTATAACGTCATGCTGATCGGCGGAGTATCCACGCTGCTGTTCAACGGCAATCCCCTGCTCCGTTTCGACGGCTATTTCGTCCTGGCGGACCTGCTGGAAATCCCCAACCTGGCGCAGCGCTCCACCGGGTACCTCGGCTATCTGCTGCAGCGTCATATCTTCGCTGTCGAAGATGCCGTGTCGCCTGTCACCGCTCGTGGAGAGAGCACCTGGTTCGTCGTCTACGGCATTGCCGCTTTTTGCTACCGGCTGTTCATCATGGCGGTGCTCGCCCTGTCGATCAGCACCAAATTCTTCACCATCGGCGTTTGTATTGCGGCCTGGGCGATTTATAGCCAGATTGTTGTCCCGGCGGTTCGCAACAGCTACAGGTTCTACTCGAGCATAAGCGGACGCCGCAAACGGACACGATTTGTCGTGACGACGCTGGCCATAGTCGTCGCCGTGGCGATGTTGATTTTTGCCGTGCCGGTCCCCTTGCGGACCAGGGCTCAGGGGGTAGTTTTCCTGCCGGAAAACTCCCGGGTTCGGGCCGGAACCGATTGTTTCGTCACCGACGTGGTCGTGCCGGACGGAACCACGGTCGACATCGGCGATCCGCTCATTTACTGTGAGGACCCTTATATCAAAGCCGAATCCAAAGTGCTTGCGGCCAATCTGACGGGGGTGCGGGCACGGTATAACGCCGAACCCCTCCAGTCCCGGGTGCAACGGGAGATTCTCAAAAAGGAAATGGCCTCGGAGGAAGCATCGCTTATCCGTGTCCGGGAAAGGATGGAGGAGTTGACCGTCCGCAGCCCCGGCCGGGGACGCTTTATTGTACCCGAGGCCGAAAACCTGCCGGGACGATTTGTCAAGCAAGGGGAGATCCTCGGTTACATCATGGGCGCGGTTGAACCGACCGTGATCATGGTCGTGGGTCAGGCCGATATCGCCCTGGTGCGGGAACGGAGCGGCGCCATCGAACTCCGCCTTGCCGGAAACCTCGATACGCCGCTTGCCGCCTTCATCGACCGGGAGGTCCCGGCGGCCAGCGATACTCTCCCCAGTCCGGTCCTCGGCACCTTCGGTGGCGGCAACATCCCGGTCGACCCCAACGATCCCGGCGGGCTGCAGACCATGGTGAAAACGTTCCAGTTCGAGATGAGGCTGTCGGCGCGCCATGATCCGATCAGAATCGGCGAACGGGCCAATATCCGGATCGACCACGGCCATGAGCCGCTGGCCCTGCAATGGTATCGCCTGCTTAGACAACTCTTCCTGCGGAGGTTCCATGCCTGAGTCGCGTTTTCATAGACAAACACTTTTACTGCGACCGGGGAGCGGGGTGGGCTCGTATCCGGAACGCCGCCAGGCTCCCTCCGGTTGGCTGTCCGGAATGTTCCATGCCTTGAACGGCGTAGTGAAAACCGTCGATGTCGCCCGTTCCACCTTCGGCCCCACCCTCGACGCCATTCATCGCCACGCTTCCCTGTTGGCAAAGCTGTCGGACGCCGAACTGGCCGACCAATCGCAGGAGCTGCGCCGCGAGCTGCACCGGTATGGCCTGACCGGCGATCTGACCAGCCGAACCTTCGCCCTGGTTAGGGAAACAGCGGGAAGAACCATCGGCGTGCGCCACTACGACAGCCAACTGCTTGGCGGCTGGGTCATGGTCCACGGCCGACTGGCGGAGATGGAAACCGGCGAAGGCAAGACCCTGACCGCAACCCTGGCCGCGGCGGCAGCGGCGATGACCGGTATGCCGGTGCATGTCGTCACGGTCAACGATTACCTGGCCAGGCGCGACGCGCAGCTGATGGGGCCGGTCTACCGGGCTCTGGGCCTCAGTGTCGGCACAGTCACCACGGCCATGGATGCGCCGGCCCGGCGGGCCGCCTATGGCTGCGATATAACCTACTGCACCAGTCAGCAGCTTGCCTTCGATTACCTGCGCGACCGCATTCTGCTCGGCAACGATCACGGTCGATTGCGGCTGCAGCTCGAACGGCTGCACAGCGACAAGGCCCGTACCGGCCGGTTGTTTCTTCGCGGGCTCTGCTTCGCCATCATCGACGAGGCAGACAGTGTGCTCATAGACGAGGCCCGCACCCCCCTGGTTATTTCCCGTAAGCAGGAAGGTTCGGAAGAAGAACCGATCTACCGGCAGGCGATGGAACTGGCGATGCAGCTGCGGGCTCGGGAGGATTTCACCATCGATCGCAGCAAGCACAAGGTTTTCTTGTGTGATATTGGACGTGGACTGCTAACCGAGGCCGCCAGGCCACTCGGCCCGATCTGGAACGGCCCCAAACGCCGGGAGGAACTGGTGGGCCAGGCCCTCGCCGCCCGACATCTCTATCTGCGCGATCGCAACTATCTGGTCGAAGGAGGCAAGGTTCTGATCATCGACGAGAACACCGGCCGGACCATGAAGGATCGTTGCTGGGGGCGCGGACTGCACCAGATGATCGAAATCAAGGAGAACTGCCGGGTAACCGGGCGGCGGGAAACGATCGCCCGGTTGACCTATCAGCGTTTTTTCCGGCGCTATCTCCATCTTGCCGGGATGACCGGCACCGCCCGGGAAGTGCGCCGGGAGCTGTGGTCGGTTTACGGGCTGGCGGTCTCGCGGATTCCCCCCCATCGGCCAAACCGCCGCAGGGAACTGGGCTGCAGCATAAGCGCCGACAAAGAGACGAACTATGCAGCCATCGTCCAGCGAATCCGGAAAATGCAGCGGGAGCAGCATCCCGTGCTGGTCGGCACCCGGTCGGTTGCCGATTCCGAGAGGCTCAGCACCCTGTTGACCAAGGCGGGACTCGCCCACCGGGTACTCAATGCCAGGCAGGATGCAGCAGAGGCCGAGATCATCGCCCGGGCCGGGGAAAAATCCGCCATCACCATCGCTACCAATATGGCCGGCCGCGGAACGGATATTCATCTCGGGCCGGGCGTCGCCGGACTGGGCGGCCTGCACATTATCGTCACCGAGAGCAACGAAGCACGACGAATAGATCGCCAGCTCCATGGCCGATGCGGTCGTCAGGGAGATCCGGGAAGCTATGAATCGATCATTTCCCTCGAGGATGACCTGTTGCAGTCGTATCTCAGCTCAACCCTCCGCCGTTTTTTCGGCTGGTTGATTCGCAACGACAGGCTCGCCGCCCAGCGCCTTGGGCTGATCGCCAAGTGTTTCGCCCAGGCCGCGCGGGAAAGACGCGACCTCCATATTCGCCGGGATCTGCTGCAGGTGGAAGAGCAACTTGACCGGCTGCTCGCCTTCAGCGGCAAGATCGAATAGGAGGAAAGGCTCCGGCACATTTGGAACATGTGTTACCAGACAAGTATTTATATTGATAAGTTTTTTTGATCAAAGTGTTATCCAACAGTGCACAACACAGCTCGTTGAACCGAACAACGAGGGAGGACTGCAAATGAGACACCTTTCCAACCATTTCACCATCCTGGTTTTTACTCTGTTCCTGGTTTTGGCTGTCGAACCGGCAAAGGGAGACAGCCCGGTCGAATTCGAGGGATTGATTGAACCCTACGAACTGGTGAACGTCGGCACTCCGGTGGACGGAGTAGTCGAATCCGTCCGTGTCCAGAAAAGCAGTTCGGTAAAGAAAGGCGAACCCCTGGTATGTCTTGAATCTTCTGTGGAAAACGCTGTTGTCGAACGGGCTCTGGCCATGGCCCAGGGCACGGGCGAATTGGAACTGGAGAAGGAGAAAGTGATCTTCGCCCAGCGGTCGTTTGCCCGTGCCGAGGATCTGTTCGCCAAACAGGCCGTATCCGCCGAGGAAAAAGAGCAGGCGGCGACCAATGTGGCGCTCGCCCATGCCCGACTGCAGAAGGCCGAAGAGAACAAGCTGCTGGCCAGGCTTGATCTTGAACGTGCCCGGTCGCTGCTTGACCAGCGTACCATAAAAAGCCCGATTTCCGGGGTCGTGGTCGATCGGTTCGTAGCTCCCGGAGAATATGTCGACGACAAACCGCTGCTGAAGCTGGCGCAGTTGGATCCGCTGCGGGTGGAGGTCATCCTGCCCGCCGAAATGTTCAAGGATATCGCACCCGGCATGAAAGCCGATGTGCGGCCGGAAGGGGCGGAGGAGGGCATTTACAGTTCCACCGTAGTCATCGTCGACAAGGTAATCGATCCGGCAACCGGCACCTTTGCCGTGCGACTGGAACTTCCTAACCCCGACACCAGGCTCCCCAGCGGCCTGAAGTGCACCGTGCGCTTTCTTGCGGATGCCGCAACAGCCTCTTCACCTGAGGATTCGTACACCGGGAAGGCCAAAAGGGCGTCCAGGATCGTGGTGCACGATCCGATTCTCACGACATCCATTCGATAGAAGGAGGAGATATGCCACAGCTGAAATCGATGGTAAACTCTCTGCTCTTTGAGGAACTGGAACCCCGCCTGCTCTTCTCCGCCGATATTATCGAGTCCGTCGCGGTCAATGTGCTGGAGCAGGATTACGAAGAGGAACCGGCAGTACACGCCGAACTGGAAGCAGGGGCCGAGTCGGATAATGCCGCCATCGACCCGGCGGAGGAAAATGAGAGCGTTGTGACAGCCGAACCGGTGGTTGTCCCGGATGAAACAGTTGTCGACGGAACAGGGGAGGCCGAGCCGGTGGAGGCGGCGGTTACCGATACCGTCCCGGAGCAGGAAGCGGCCGAAGAGTCTGCGGCAGTCCCGATCGATCCCGCGGGCAGTACCGGGGAAAATGAGAGTGTCGAGAGTTCTGCAATTCCTGTGATCACCAGCGAGATAGTGTTTAACGCCGGACCGGTGCTGGATCTGCATCTCGACGGGCCGCTTGACTACAACGAAGGCGATCCGGCAACGATCATCGCCCCGGACGCCACGGTTATCGATATCGACAGCGACGATTTCTTCCAGGGTACCTTGACCGTCAGTTTCTCAGCCGACGGCAGCGCCGGCGACCAGCTGGTGATCGTCGAGGGCGGCAACGTCTCGCTGCTGAACGAAAATATCAAAGTGGATCAATGGCTGGTAGGCAGCTTCTCCGGCGGCACCGACGGTACCGCGCTGGTTGTTTCCTGGCATCCCATCGCCACCCCGGAACGGGTCCAGGAGGTGCTGCGGCAGATTGCCTACCTCAACAACTCTGACGATCCGTCGACTGTGTCGCGCATCGTTGACTTCGTTGTCACCGATGGCGACGACGGCACCAGCAACCTCGCTCAGCAGACCATCAACGTCATCGCCGTCAACAACGCGCCGGTGGTAATGGTAAACGACCCGCTGATCCTGGAGCAGGGAGCGACGGAACCCATCACCACTTCCCGGTTGCAGGTCACCGACCCGGACAATATCGCAGAGGTCACCTATACCCTGACCGAGGACCCGGCCAAAGGCACCCTTGAACTCGACGGCGTCGTCCTCGGGATCAGCGACACCTTTAGCCAGGCGGACATCGACGCCGAGCTGCTTCGCTACGTGCACGGCGGCGCCGACTCTGCAGCAGACAGTTTTACCTTCACCGTGGCCGACGGCCTCGGCGGCACTGTCGGCCCGACCGTCCACTCCATCAACGTCCAGGCACCACCGGCTAACATTGCCCCGATGTTGATTGTGCCCGGCGGGACGCTCGACTACAACGAAGGCGATCCAGCAACGATCATCGCCCCGGCCGCCACGGTTACCGATGTAGACAGCGACGATTTCTTCCAGGGAACGCTGACCGTCGGATTCTCCGTCGGCGGCAGCTCCGACGACCAGCTGGTGATCGTCGAGGGTGGCGACGTCTCGCTGCTGAACCAAAATATCAAAGTAGATCAATGGCTGGTCGGCAGTTTCTCCGGCGGCACCGACGGCACCGCGCTTGTCGTCTCCTGGAGTCCCCTGGCCACCCCGGTTCGCGTCCAGGAAGTGATGCAGCAGATCGCCTACTGCAACAGCTCGGGCGAACCGTCGACCGTGCCGCGTACCGTTGACTTCGTCCTTACCGACGGCGACGGCGGCATCAGCAACACCGTCCAGCAGACTATTAACGTCACTAGTGCCGAAAATCCTGCTCCACCCCCTGTTCCAATTCAGGCTCCCGATCCAACTCCCGATCCGGCTCCTGATCCGGTCCCTGATCCCGACAAACCCGAAGAGATAGCGCCCGATTTACCGCCTGACGATACGAATAAAATTCCAGGTAATGAAGATCAAATTGAATCTGACCATCGCGAAGAAGATGGATTGGCAGCAGATACATCGGGTATCGACACCGGATCCGGCAGTGGTGCGGAATCGCCAGGTTTTCCCCTGGCTGATAATTCCCTCGAACACTCGGCCTATGAGGAAATTGAAACAAGCGCTATCGATAATTCCCCGAGAAATAAAGCGGGAAGTGATCAGACCATAGAACAGAAACCTTTGCAGGAAGATTATCATGCAGTGGAGGACGAGCCGCCCGCCGAAATGTACGAGATGGAGAGCGGACATCTCTCCACCCAAGCCGATGCGGCCGAAAGTACCGCCACCCAGTTGGTGGCCAATTACGGAGGCACTGAAGGGGTAATCCTCGATGTGATCCGAACAGCCGCCCAAAGTGCCCTGGATTTCATCACTCCTTCCTCCGCCGTTGCCGCCCCCTATTCCCCCGATTCATTGAGTTACGGCAATCCTGTGCCTATGAACGAGATGATCCATCATCAAATCGAGATCATGCGTCAGGAGATGGACCAGTCGTTTTTACAATCGGTCAACGAAAACAGGCTGGTGGTCTATACCACTACCGGCATGTCGGTATCCATTACCGCCGGGATAATGAGTTATCTCCTGCGCACCGGCTCACTGTTGTCGAGCTTGTTGGCAACCATCCCTCTCTGGAAGGAGTTTGATCCGGTTGCCATCCTGAGCACTCCGGCAGGGTCGCATAAAATGGAGATGCCGGACAAAGAAAAGAACCAGTCCGAGGATGCCGCCACCGCCGACCAGAAGGCGGAGACCATGTTTGCCGGAGGAGAGGCGGTCTGATGCGGCTTACTCCCGCGGTTCGGATCAGTCTTTGTCTGGTTTGTCTGACTGTCAGCTTGTTGCTGCTTGGCAAATCTATCGGCTTTGCCCCCGACTGGGCAAAAACGGTTTTCGAATCGAGAAGAATCTTTTCGGAAACCATGGCCGTTCAGTTTTCCGCCGCCGCAGAAAGGGGAGACCTGCCGCTGATCAGACAAATGCTGCAGACCATGATTGAACGGGACAAGGATATCAGATCGGCCGCCGTTCGCAGCCGCACTGGCGATCTTCTCGCCAAGGCCGGAAATCACCTGGCTTCCTGGCAGCCTCCCCCCGACGGGCGCTCGACCCCGACCCATGTCCAGATCCCTATCTTCCGCGGTACGAAACGCTGGGCAACGGTAGAAATAAGTTTTGCCCCCTTATGGATTGCCAATACCCTTGCCAGCTTCAAGAACTCGTACCTGGGTTTAATTCTCTTCGTCTCGCTTGCCGGATTCGGCGGCTATTTCCTGTTTATCAAGAGAACGCTGAGGGAGCTCGACCCATCGAACGTCATCCCCGGCAGGGTACAGGCAGCCTTCAATGTGTTGAAAGAAGGCGTTCTCATCCTGGATGAGGAGGAACAGATCGTTCTTGCCAACACATCGTTTGCCGAAACGGTCGGCAGGACACCGGAAAAGCTGATCGGGTATAAGGGTTCGGAACTGGACTGGAAAGGCTTCGAATCCATGCAGAACCGCAAAATGCTCCCCTGGATGGATGTACTGCAGGAAGGATCGAGCCGGGTCGGTATACGCCTGATCATGGAAAGGGCAGACGGCACGCCGGTGAAATTTATAGTCAATGCCGCACCGGTTTTGGATGACAAGGGGAACCGCCGCGGGGTTCTTGTCACCTTCGACGACGTTACCGAACTGGAGGAAAAAAATCAGGAGCTCAATCAGACCGTAAATAAGCTGCAGATGGTCACCGACGAGGTGCAGACCAAAAACCGCGAGCTGGAATTTTTGGCCACCCATGACCCGTTAACCCTGCTCCTCAATAGGAGAGCCCTGAACCGGCGGTTCGAGAGGGTGTTCAACGAGGAGCGGCAACACGGCCGGGAATTGTCCTGCATAATGTGCGATATAGACCACTTCAAGTCGGTCAACGACCGATATGGCCATCCCGCCGGCGATCAGGTGATCAAGTTGGTGGCCGGCATCCTCCAGAAAAACTCCAGGGAATCCGACCTGGTCGGCCGCTACGGCGGGGAGGAGTTCTGCGCCGTCCTGCCAGGTCTCGATATCAAACAGGCGACCAAGATCGCCAATCGGATCCGTCTGGCGGTGAAGGAGGACTCCGCCTCGGGGGTCCAGGTTACCATGAGCTTCGGCGTCTCCTCTCTCCGGTCGAATGTCCATGAACCGGGCGAGCTGATCAATCAAGCCGACAAGGCGCTCTACATCGCCAAGGAAAGCGGAAGAAATCGTGTCGTCTGCTGGGATGACGAGGAAATGGCCGATTATGTCGCCCAGCAGGGCAAAAAGAAGGCGAAAACGGAGGACGGCGGAAGCCGGGATTTCCCGGCAGTACCGAGTGCCGGACAGCAGGAACAACAGGAATATAAAGAAGAAGTCCACCGGCTGACGGTGCGGTTGCAGGCAGCGGAGGAGCTGGCGGAAAAGAGGCGTCAGGAGCTGAAATATTTTAATGTATACGACAAGCTTACCGGATTGCCGACCAGAACCCTGTTCCGTGACCGGATCTCCCAGGCCCTGGCCCGGGGGAAACGCTATAACAACATCGTCGCCGTACTGACCCTGGTCGTCGATGCCGTTCACCGGGTCAACGAAACTCTCGGCCACGATGCGGGCGATCAGTTGTTCAAGAAAATCGCCGGGAGATTGACGAAAACCATCCGGACCAGGGATACGGTGGCCAAACTGCCTTTCACTGAGCCGCCGACTGTTTTTCGGGTAGGCCAGGATGAGTTCAGCATCCTGTTGATCGATCTCGAAGAGGTAAATGTCATCACCTGGATCGTCAGGCGTATTCTCAGTGCGTTCGAACCCGCCTTCCAGGTGAATGGCAACGATATCCATGTGATTGCCAACATCGGTATCTCCATTTTCCCCTATGACGGGCACACTCCGGAGGTCCTGCAGAAAAATGCGGCGGCGGCCCAGAGTCATGCCGGCAAGCAGCTTGGCGCGAACAGGTACTGCTTTTATTCCGACAGCATTCATGCCGAATCGATAAAACATCTCCAGATCGAAAATCAGCTGCACAAGGCGGTTCGGAATAACGAGTTCATTCTCCATTACCAGCCGAAAATACATGCCGGCACCCAGAAAATCGTCGGCATGGAGGCGCTGATCAGATGGGAAAATCCTGAAACCGGCCTGATGTCGCCCTACGAGTTCATTCATGTCGCCGAGTTATCGGGGCTCATCGGGAAAATCGGCGAATGGGTTCTGGCCACGGCCTGCAGACAGGTCCGTTCATGGCTCGACCTGGGTTTGGAAGACTGCAGTATTGCGGTCAACTTCTCCAACAGACAGTTCTATGAGAAGGATCTGGCTGACAGGATCAAGAAGATATTGCACGAAAACAGCCTTGAACCGGCGTATCTGGTGGTGGAGGTCACCGAAAGTGCAATGATGGAAGATATTAACAGTTCCATGAATATCCTCCACAAGATTAAGGAAATGGGCGCAAGTATAGCTCTCGACGATTTTGGTACCGGATATTCATCGCTTGAATATCTGAAAAACTGTCCTGTCTCCCATGTGAAAATAGATCGTACGTTCATTGCCGATATTGAAACAAACGAAAGGGACGCCACCCTGGTCAAATCGATAATCAGCATGGCCCACGGCATGAACCTGAAAGTCACCGCCGAGGGAGTCGAGAAAGAGGAACAGGCCGAGCTGCTCGAAAGTTTTGGATGCGATGAATTGCAGGGACATTTATTCAGCAAACCGGTTTCGGCGGACAAAGCCACCGAATTGCTTCGTACCGGGATTGCATCACGGTTCGCATGGTCAATTGAGCAGAGGAAATAACATGACTCTTCTTTCAAGAGAGAAGAGAAATTTACGGAATTGCCGGGGGGCAGTACCAGACGATCCCGGCTCTCTCTTGGCGATGCGGAAGGCAGTGGAAAAGGGCTGGCCGTTGCACAGGGCCGAACGGGAAGTCATCGGCTTCGATTATCATGCGGTAGGCGGCGAGTTGCTCAGGCAATGGTCCCTGCCGGAAAGCGTGTGGGAAACCACCATGTTTCACAATGAGCCTTACCAGACGGATCGTTATCGGAGCGAAACCGCTCTGGTTCATCTCGGAGTGCTGCTGACCCGAGCCGCCAATGGAGAAGGCGTATTCAACGAGGGCCTGTTGATCGTAGAGCCTCTCCACGGCTGCGGCAAAAGACAAGGGAAGGTGAACATGACCACTATCCAAGCTGCCATTCAATAATTATACATAATGATAATTGGTACCCTCTTGTGGGGTGTCAGACTCAATATGTAACCCAAATGCCGAAATGCGGAGTTCGATGGCCGGCCGATACGGCGAAGAGCCGAAGTCCGAGCGGAGATTCCGGTCGATGTTGCGATCAATGATATCCGGTTTATCCGAGAAAAACAGAGCCTGAGCTTCTGCCTTTATTTTTAAGAAAATGGAGGTTTGCCGATGCCGCCATCCTCAACAACCCATCTACCCGATAAATTTCTGAACCTGGCCGAGATGATGAATATCACCGAGCAGGAACTTGACCGTCGGAAACAATTTCTGGAGTTCGGCCCGGAGGACGAGGAACGCCTGCGAAAACTGGCCTCAGTCTCCGAGTCCTACGCCCAGACGGTAATCGATGCCTTCTACGAACACCTGATGTCGTTCGACGAGATGAGGGTCTTCTTCGCCGACGACGAGTTGCTGGCCCGGGTCAAGGCTAAGCAGAAGGCCTACTTCCTCCGTCTGACCAAGGGGAAGTACGACATCGATTATGTCGAGGAAAGGCTCACGATCGGTTCGGTTCACGAGCAGATCGAACTCCCGGTCAAATTCTATCTCAGCATGTACAATTTTTATCTGCGCGAAGTGTGGAAGCATATTTTCGAGATAGATCGCACGCATCCGGATGAGACGATTGAAACTTTCTTTTCGCTGATGAAGCTCACCTTCCTCGATATCTCACTGGCCATAGAAACCTATATCGACTCCCGGGAACGGACCATAAAATCCTTGCAGCAGGAGGCGATCCGCGAGCTTTCGACCCCGGTTCTGCCGTTTCGCGAGGGAATGCTGCTGTTGCCGATAATCGGCCAGATCGATTCGCAGCGGGCGCGGCAACTGACAGAGCACCTGCTTATGTCGATCCGTGCCAACAGGGCCAAGGTGATCGTGATCGACATAACCGGGGTCGCCACCGTCGACTCGCGGGTGGCCAATCACCTGGTGCAGACGGTTGATGCTGCCCGGCTGATGGGCGCAAAAGTCGTGATTTCAGGGATTTCTCCGGAAATTGCCCTGACCATGGTGACCTTGGGCATCGATCTGGGGCCGGTCTATACCGTCGGCGATCTGCAGAACGGTATCGAGCATGCGGAGCGGCTTTTAGGATACCGTGTTGAAAAAATCGCCGAATCCGCCTTGAACATGGACAGGGGCAGACTGTGATGGATGTTCCGATCTTGAAAATGGGCGATTACCTGATCGCCGCCATTCAGGGCGCGTTAACCGATTCGGATCTTAACCGCCTGCAGGAGAATCTGGTCCACTCAGTCCGCAGGCACCGATCAAAAGGAGTGGTGATCGATGTGACCGTGCTTGATGTCATGGATTCGTTTGCCGCCCGGACATTGCGTTCCATCACCCTGATGACCCGCCTTCTGGGGGCGAAGGTGGCGATCGTCGGCATCCAGCCGGAGATTGCCTTTTCCATGGTCCAGCTGGGGTTGACGCTGGAGGGAACAATGATGAGCCTTGATCTGGAAGACGGTATCGCCATGCTCAAGGCGGCAGACAAAGAGGATGGGCTCGGGTAAATTATGGACGTTGAATTGATCACTGTCTCATCCGATGCAGGAGTAATGAACGCACGTCAGAAGGGGCGCGAGCTCGGAATGACGAGCGGCATTTCGGGGAGCGATTTGACCCTTATGGCGACCGCCATCTCCGAAATTGCCCGGAATATCGTGCAATATGCCGGGAGTGGCGAGATTGAGTTTCACAGTGTTGTGAGGGGGGGGAAGCGGGGACTGCTGATCATCGCCCGCGATCATGGCCCCGGCATAGCCAACATCGCCCAGGCCATGCAGGACGGCTTTTCCACCTCAAAAGGAATGGGTTTGGGGCTGCCTGGGGCAAGACGGCTGATGGACGACTTTAAAATTGTTTCCGAGGTCGGCAAGGGCACTACCATTTCGATGGTTAAATGGGAGCATTCGTAGTGAAAACTCCAAGCAGTAACAGTGGAGAATTGGACTGGGGCGTTGCAACACGGGCGTTTCCCGGTGAGGAGAAGTCTGGAGACAAACACTTTGTTGCCAGAACGTCAACAGGCTGGCTGCTGGCGGTTGCCGACGGGTTGGGGCACGGTCCGGAGGCTGCCGCGGCCAGCAGGGCTTTGGTTGAGGTGCTCGAACAGCATACCGGGGAGGCGCCGGTTGAACTGATCCGGCTTTGTCATGAAGCCCTCAAAAACACCCGCGGCAGTGCCGCCGCCGTTGTCACTATCGACCGGGAGCGGTGCCTGCTCAGCTGGGCCGGAGTCGGCAACGTGGAAGGGGTGATTCGCCATGCCCCGCCTGCCTCTCTCCCCACCCAATATATCACCATGCGTGGCGGCATCGTCGGTTACCGGCTTCCCGGCCTGCTGTCGTCGTTTTTGCCGCTGCAGGATGGCGACACCCTGGCCCTGGCAACCGACGGCATAGGGGGTGATTTCGTCCGGGCCGTCGACCTGCCGTATCCACCCGACAGACTCGCCAGGCACATTCTCGATCACTACGCCAAGCCCACCGACGACGCCCTGGTCCTGGTGGCCCGCTGGCGCTTTCCATCACAGGGGGTGAGCCCGCCATGAGCAGCCAGACCCACCTGGATCCTGTATCAAACTTCGCCGCCTCTTACCAAAGCGCTTTAGTGGAATATGCGCTCGGCGGAGAGGGCGAAGAGGCGCTGATGTGTGCCTATGAGCTCGGTCGCCGGGCGGTTGCCGAACAGCGCAACATCCTTGACCTGGTAACGATGCACCAGAGCATCGTATGGAGCGAAGTATCGAAAGGCGCCGCAGAAGGGCAGACGGGAGAGTATCTCCACCGGAGCGAGGAGTTTCTGGCTGAAGTGATGGCGCCGTTCGAGATGATGCATCGCGGGTTCGACGACACCATCCATCAGCTGCAGGAGGCCAATGCTACCCTGGAGAAGCGGGTGGAGGAACGCACCCGGGATCTGCAGGAGAGCCAGCGCAATACCGCCGATCTTGCCCGCCTCTATCTAATCCTCAGCAGCATCAATTCGGCCATCGTGCGCCTGCATGACCGTGAGGAACTCCTAAAGGAAGCGTGCCGGATCGCCGTCAATCAGGGCGGTTATCCGGTAGCCTGGGTCAATTTCCGCACGGAAGGACAGGACTCGGATACGTGGTGTCATCATCTTGCCGGCAACGGCATGTCATGCCAAACCACGCCGGTCGATTCGATCAGTGTGGAGATCCGTGGGGCGGTCGACAAGGTCTACGACGAGGGCGTTGCCGTGGTCCGTCACAGGAGTGCAGGTCATCCGGCAACGTGGAACGGATCTGCCGGGGGCTATGCCGCCTATGGCGTGCTGCCCCTGAAAGTGGAAGGACGGGTGGTCGGGGTTATTGCCCTCTTCTCCCTCGAACCGGACGCCTTTAAACCCGACGAGATGCGGCTGCTGAATGAATTGGCGGGCGATCTCTCCTTTGCTCTTGAACATATCAAGAAAGGGGAGCGGCTCAATTATCTCGCCTATTACGATGTCCTGACCGGCCTGCCCAACCGAAGCCTGTTAATGGAACAGTTGCCTCTGCAGCTCCAGGCCGCCGAACGCGAGGAGGTGAGCATCGCCTTGCTTCTGGTGGATCTGGTTCATTTTTCCGATGTACGGGACACCTATGGCCGTCACGTCGGTGACAGTCTGCTGAAGCTGATTGCCAAACGTTTCTATGACTCTTCCGAACATTGCGAAACCGTTGCGAGACTTGGCGCCTATCGGTTTGCCCTGTCTCTCACAAATATCATTGAAGCGAACCAGGTCGCCCATATACTGGAGCACGATATACTCAGCAGCTTTGCCAAACCGTTTCGAGTGGACGACACTGATATCCACATCGCTCTCAGGGTAGGCATTTCGCTTTTCCCCTCCGATGCCACCGACGCCGACACCCTTTATAAAAACGCCGAGATCGCCCTCAAGAGAGCCCAGCGCAAGGATGAGCCTTATCTGCTGTACGATGCGGCCATGAATGACAGGATTATCCAGTCGGTCACCATGCAGGCAAAGTTGCGAAAGGCGATCGAACAGGGCGGCCTGACCGTTCATTATCAACCGAAGGTCTCTGCCGCCACTGGCCGCATCATCGGTTTGGAAGCTTTGTTGCGCTATGCCGACCCTGAGACCGGCATCGTCCTGCCGGGCGGTTTTATACCGCTTCTGGAAGAGACCGGCATGATCATCGTGATCGGCGACTGGGTAATGCGGCGAGCCGCAGATGATCTGTACCGGTGGCGGCTGATGAATCTCAATCCGCCGAGGGTCGCCGTCAATGTCTCGCCGATCCAGCTGCGACAGAAAAACTTTATCCAGTCCCTGCGGCAGATCCTGCAGGACACCTCCGGCCGCAGTGAAGGACTGGATCTGGAAATAACCGAAAGTGCGGTGATGACCGAAGTCAAGGATAACATCCCCAAACTGGAGGCCGCCCGCGAGATGGGATTTCGCATCGCCATCGACGACTTCGGTACCGGCTATTCCTCGCTCAGCTACCTGAGCCAGCTGCCGGTAAATGAGATCAAGATCGACCGTTCCTTCATCGTCGACATGGCCGAACGGCCCAACAGCCTTGCCATTGTCACTGCCATCATCTCGCTGGCCCACGCACTCGAGCTGGAGGTGGTCGCGGAAGGAGTGGAACTGGAGGAGCAGGCCAAGTTGTTGAGGCTGCTGCGTTGCGAACTCCTTCAGGGCAACCTCTACAGTCCGCCGCTGCCGGCAGATAAGGTCGTCTCCCTTTTCAACCGGGACCGGTTGTAAGAGGGGCGGCCTTTATGTCCGTTTGCCAATAGATAACCGTTCGCCGACAAGTTTCTGCTTCAACTCCCAGAGCTCCCGGGTCAGGGAGACGTGATAGCGGTGGGGATTGACCATTCGCTTGACGCCGTCGTCCAGGCGTTCGAGATCATAATCCCGGCGAAGGCGCATCCGGGCGATAGTGTCCTCGGCGCCGCCCTCCACCATGTTCAGGTCGGTGTATAGCCGCTCCACCCGGCTCAACTCTTCTTTTTTCAGGGTGCGGCGGATCTGGAAGTCAACCGGGTGGTGCAGGTCGAGTTCGGGCGTAACGTCCAGCCGTTCATCTTTTATCGCCAGTACGTCGCACACCGCCTTGTCCCGCAGATCGTAGAGCCGCCAGATTTGTTTTTCCCCGGGATTGATGATCTTGCCGGGCGTTTCGGAAATTTTGATGGCCGGCCGCCATTCTTTCCCGTCTTTTACGGCGGTCAATTTGTAGACGCCGTCCAGCGCCGCCGCTCCCTGACTGGTGATCAGCGCGGTGCCCACCCCGAAGACCATACGGTCGATGATTTCTTCCGGGTTCATCCCGAGCTTCGGCGCTTCGGTGCGGATCTGGCTGAGGATCTGCCAGATGACCATTTCATCCAGCTGGTTGGAGAGGACAATGGCGGTATCGGCAAAGCCGGCCCGATTGAGCGCCTGGGCGGCACTCAGGGTGAGATAGGCGAGATCGCCCGAGTCGAGCCGAATCCCCACCGGGCGATGTCCTTTCCGCCGCAGTTCCTCAAAAACCCGGATGGCGTTGGGAATGCCGCTCTTCAGGGTGTCGATGGTGTCGACCAGCAGCAGGCAGTCGTCGGGGTAGGTTTCGGCGTAGGCGCGGAAGGCCCCCAGCTCGCCACTGCCGAGAGCGACAAAGGCCTGCACCATCGAGTGGGCATGGGTTCCCTTCGGGTCAAAGCCCAGAGCATGGGATATCCCCACATTGCTGGAAGCGTCCGCCCCTCCGACCAGCGCCCCGCGGACCCCGGCGTTGCCGCCATAGCCCTGAGCCCGCCGCAGGCCGAACTCGAGAATCGGCCGCCTGTTCGCCGCCTGGCGCATGCGGGCGGCCTTTGTCGCGATCAGGGTTTGATAGTTCATATGGTTGAGCAGGGAGGTTTCGAGGATCTGCGCCATGGCGAAGGGGCCCTGCACCGTCAGCAGGGGGACCGTCGGATGGGCCACTCTTCCTTCCTGCAGGCCCTGGAGCCGAATCTGCGAAAAATCGCCCTCCTGCAGAAGCCAGTCGAGAAAGTCCGGCTGAAATAACGGCGTGCCGCTGCGGCCTCTCTGCCGACCGAGGCAGGCGATTTCATTTTCCGTGAAACGTTCTTCCGCCATCCATTCCAGCAGGCTGCCGGTTCCCGCCAGAACGGTGTAACCGGCCTGATGCGAGCCATAGGAAGGATTATTGCGGTAGAAGTACTCGAACTGAGCCGGCATCCGGTGGAGTCCCTGGCGGAAATAGAGCTGGGCCATGGTCAGCTGGTACTGATCCGTCATCAATATCCCTTCGCTGAGGTTTCGGTGTGCGCGTTTCATCGCATGCCTTCCTTGCCCTGCCCATGGATCTGGGTGCTCGCAATCACCCGGCCGCCGGAGTCCACTATTTTCTGCATGGCTTTGGCGCTGTCATCCGGTGCGACATTTACGCCGCGGCAGGCGTTCTCGATGACAGTGATGGAGTACCCCAGTTCCAGCGCATCCAATGAACTGTAGAGGACGCAGTAGTCGGTGGCGAGACCGCAGAGATAGAGCTCGGTGATGCCGGCATCCTGAAGATAGCGGTGAAGACCGGTCTGCTGCCGCCTTGCATTGTCGAAAAAAGTGCTGTAGCTGTCAATCTCCGGATGGGTTCCCTTATAGACCACATGCTTTATGGCATCGGTCGCAAGAGCCGGGTGGAACTCTGCCCCCCACGTCTCCTGGACACAGTGATCGGGCCAGAGGATCTGCGGGCCGTAGGGGGTTTCGATCATCTCCATGACCGGTTTTGCGCAGCGGCTGGCGAAGCTTATGTGTCCCGGCGGATGCCAGTCCTTGGTGGCGATTACCTCCGGAAAAAATGCAATGAGACTGTTGATCGCCGGAATGATGAGATCGCCCTGGGGTACCGGCAAGGCCCCCCCCGGGCAGAAATCATTCTGAATATCAACAACCAGCAGGGCGCTCTTCATTCGATTTCCTCCTCTATGCAGGTTGTGTCGACAGCCGGAAAAGTTGAGCTACGGGTTTGAACGGGGAAAATCGAAAATCGCTTTCCGACCTGTATTACGTGCTTATCTTTGGTTTTAAGCATCCCCTTTATGGGGGTTGATCCGGGATCACCCGGCTGACTAAACTTTATTCGTAGAAGAGCATAGCTTTCTACGTTAACATAATGAGGAAATGATGCAGACTTTCATGCCGCAAAAATTATTGCCCGATCTTGTAAGTGTACCCGAGGCCGCCAAATTTCTCGGAGTTGGACGAAAGGTCATCTACCAGCTCCTGGAATACGGCGAGTTACGTGCCATCAGGGAGAGAGGGAAGATACTCATCGACCCCTGCAGTATTTACGAACTGTACAACAAGGGGAATATGAACTGAAAAAACAACCCGGATTCCGTTAGCCAATGGCGTCGGTTTTCGGGTTTCTCGTCGTTGCAGCCGGCCCGAAAGCCGGCTTCAACTTTTGTCTTCAAGGGCAATATGCTTCTTTAGTACCTTAGAAATTCATTAGGAATGATGAAGGTACTTATCCCGGGGGGACTGCAAAGAGTACCCCCTTGGGGGGTGTAGCCCCGGACATATGGCTCTTTTTGGAATTACTCTTTCCCTGTACGTGCGTTAATTCCTCTGAATCTGGCATAAATATCGTGAATCCTGTGCCTCATGTTGCGTATTGTCTGTGAATCCTCTTCAGAGAGCCACCTGGGTTCACTGATGGAATAGATGAATTTGGCCAGCTCGTCGATCGAAGTTTCCATTGTCGTACACCATTCACCTGTGCACTCTTTGTCGAAATCCGCAGCCTCCTGGATATCGCGTTCAATTATATCGATGGAATCGTTCAGGTTGCTCATAAATTCGCGATGGGCTAACAGAAACGACTCGACCATCTCTTTTTGCCGCTTCATAACACTTCCTCCTCTATTCGAATAACCTTTAACCACCGTAATCATAGTCGAAGAGCACACCTGCAGTGTCGTTGTATCTAGTGTTGAGTTCCGAAATTTTCATTTTTATATCTTCCTGCTGAGGCTGCCATTCGGTCGGGCACTCTTTCCGCAGTTTTTCAATTCTTTCCTCCAATTCAGCCATGACGATATGGAGGCCGTTAACCTCTTCATACATCCGCTGCTTGCTGCCGGTAGGCAATCGCTCTATCTGACTGATTACATCGTAAAGTTTTGCTTTCCATAAGGTGAGTTCCATATCCACACCTTTGCAGTAATCCTTAATTTCCATGGGGTCCTCCTTTATAGCAGTGTTCATTACGAAAGGCCCTCTGCACTCAAGGTCAGGTCTTCGAGGGCTGTGGATCATTGGCTCAGGCTCCATCAGAGTGAAAAAGAACCTTCCCTAACTGATCCTTTGAACAGAAAGTATAAGCTGTCCGCTTTTCTATATCAAGTTGGGGCGCCTTTAAATTGTCCGACAACAGGATCTTTGGGTCGCTCATCGAGCCGGCGAAATCGGCGAGTCTTCGTTTTTCTTGTCACTACCTTAGAAATTCTTTTCTTGTTTTTAGAAAGAATTTCGTGAAGGTACTTATACCCCCTTGTGGGGTGTCAGGTGTTACTCTTGACTTTGCTTCCCGCAGTCCATAAAAGAAAAGAAGGGCACCATTCCAAAAAATGATTTCCCTGGGTACTCTCTGATGAAACGATGTTTAAAGTTAACTGGGGGTGCGTTATGAATACACCATCGAGTCATTGTCCCGGTTTTGAATCATTCAGGGACCTGAAGTCGTTTGTCTGCAAGTGTCACCGCTGCGGCACGGAAGTGGAAATATTCTCCGATGAATTCGACCGCCCGCATATGTGTAAAAGCTGTCACGAGCAGATCAATTTTTCCCAGTGTGAGTACTACGGCGGCGGCTCGGACCCATCACCAAGGTAACGTGGCTCACACCTGACACTCCTAATCATCGAAGCGCTTCTCCGGCCTCCTCTCTTTTCGCGATTTCCACTACGGAAGAGGATGCGGGAAAGGTTTGCGCCTTTCTTTTGCTCCCTGGTTATGCAGTCTTTTGATGTGTACCGGTGAACGATTTTTTTGGTCGACGAAAATCTTACAGCAGGGGGTGACGATGGATATCTATGGCTATGCGACCCAAACACGGGAACGACAACCAAAAGGCGAGAGTCCTGCTCTGGACATAGCGACGCTTGGCAAAGCGGTGGAACTTGCCGGAATGGTCAGGCACATTTTTGTTGCAACCGCGAATGAAAAAGGCATTCCCCACCTTGCTACGGCGGAGCGGATAACCATGGAAGAAGGGGGCGTTGTACTTGTTACCGCCTGGTTCTGTCCCCAGACGGCAAGCAACGTTCTGACGAACCCTGCGATCTCGGTAGTTGTCTGGGACAGCGACAAGGATCTTGGCTTTCAGTTGGTCGGGGAGGTGGAAAAGGTCGTCGAGGTAACCATGCAGGACGGATTCATCCCCGGAGAAACAGTGGTATACCCACAGATTGAACGCAAGATGGTTGTCAGGGTTCGTAATATCCTCCACTTCGGCCATGCCATGCACAGCGATACCGACGTCCCGTGAGGAGCAGGAAGGGATGGAAGGGGATATCCTCAACAAAGTACTTGAAGCAGAGAAAGCTATTGCCGAACGTGTGAAGGCGGAAGAGGAAAAGATCAGCCTATGGCTTGCAGAGCAGAAACGGGTAATCGAAAGGGAAAAAGAGGCGGAGGTCGGCAAACTGGAGGAATCGAGTCTGGCGGATGTGGATGAGGCCAGGAAGACCGCCGAGCAAAAAATTGCAGCCATGGTCGAGGATGCTGCCGAACTTGACCGGCTCCTGTCGACCCTGGGAGACAAACTCCTGGCGAGGATCGTCAGGACGCACATAGACAGAATCCGCCCGGGGAAAATATGAACGTGAGGGCCGGCTGGGGCCGGGACTTTTGTGCGCGATGTTCGATGGCCTGCAGCGGCCGCTCACCCGATTGTACAGTGAGACCGGTCCCTTCATCCAGATGCCGGGCGAGGAAGGCTATCCGACCTATCTCGCCTCACGGCTGGCAAGCTTTTTCGAGAGGGCCGGAGTGGTGGAAACCCTCAGCGGCGCGACCGGTTCGCTGACAATGATCCTTTCGGTTTCACCGCCGGGAGGGGATTTCACCGAGCCGGTGACCCAGGCGTGCCTGAGAATGACCGGTAATTTCCTCATGCTGGATACCTCCCTGGCCTACCGCCGTCATTTCCCGGCTATAAACTGGTTCCAGAGTTATTCGCTGTATGATAAAGCGATCACCGGCTATTTCCGGGAGACGGTATCGTCTGACTGGCTGGAGCTGAAGCAGAGGACCGGCAAACTCCTGCAGCGCGAGGAGGCGTTGCGTGAGGTGGCGGAAATCGTCGGCATGGAGGGACTGCAGGACAGCGACCGGCTGCTGATGCATACGGCCGAGAAGATCAGGGTTTCCTTTCTGGCCCAGAACGCCTTTACCGACGACGCTTTTTATACACCGCAACAGACTTTCGAGCGGATTAGGACCATCCTGCAGTCCCATGATCGGGCGGAAAAACAGCTTGAACAGGGAGAATTCTTGGAAGATGTGGCAAAAGGGGAGGATTCATGAGACTCTCCGAACACCGATATCGCACGATTACCTCGGTCAAGGGGCCGCTGCTGTTCGTCGACAGGGTGTTTCGGGCAAGGGTTGGCGAAACGGTGCAGATCGGCTTTCCGGACCACACGGTCATGGCTGGAGAGGTCCTGAAGGTGGAAGGCGAGACGGTGCTCATCCAGGTTTACGGCGAGACCCGCGGCCTTGACCTCGGTTCGCAGGTGGTGTTCACCGATGCCTTGAAGAGCGCCCCGCTGGCACCGGATGTGGTCGGCAGGATTTTCAACGGCTCCTGTGAACCGATCGACGGCCTGCCGATGTTCGTACCCGAGAAGTACGCACCGGTCAGCGGTTTTCCACTGAACCCGACGGCGCGGGCCAGACCTGAGGAGTTCATCGAAACAGGGTTGTCGGTTATCGACGGCCTGAATACCCTGGTCAAGGGGCAGAAACTGCCGATTTTTTCCTGTTCCGGACTGCCCGCCGGCGATATCGCCGCCGCTGTCCTGAAAAACGCCAGGCTGGCGGCGGGAGGGAACGAAAAAGGGTTTGTGGTGGTCTTCGTGGCGCTTGGTCTTGCATGGCATGAGTATGCCTTCTATATGAAGACCCTCGACGAGATGAAGTCCGGCTTCGTCGCCTTCGTCAATCTTGCGGGTGAGCCGGTCGTGGAGCGTCTGCTGGCTCCGCGCCTGGCGCTTACTGTCGCGGAATATCTCGCCTTTGAGAAGTCCATGGATGTATTGGTGGTCATCACCGATATGACCAACTATTGCGACGCCCTGCGGGAGGTTTCCACCGCCAGGGAGGAACTCCCCGGCAGACGCGGCTATCCGGGATATATGTATTCCGATCTTGCCTCGCTGTACGAGCGGGCCGGACGTATCGTCGGGATGAACGGTTCGGTTACCATGCTGCCCCTGGTGACCATGCCCGAAGACGACATAACCCATCCGATCCCCGATCTGACCGGCTACATAACCGAAGAGCAGATAGTCCTGGCCCGGGAATTGCATCAGAAGGGGCTGTTTCCGCCGGTGGACGTCCTGCCGAGCCTGTCCAGGTTGATGCAGAATGGAATCGGGGAAGGGCATACGCGAGGGGATCACCGGCAAACCGCCGATCTTCTTTATCGCCATTATGCCAAGGGCAGAGATCTCCGCCGGCTGGAGGCAATAGTGGGCAGGGACGGCATGTTGGACACCGACCGGAAGATGCTCGATTTTGCCGAGGCCTTTGAACAGGAGTTCATCAGTCAGGGTGTGGTTCGCCGTGGTATCGGCGAAACCTTGGATATCGCTATCCGTCTGCTCAGGAAATTCTCGCTGGAGTCGCCGTGATCCATCCAACCAGAACAAATCTTCTGCTGCTGAAGGAAAAATCCCATTCCGTCGTCAACAGCATCGGTATCCTGAAGGCTCGGCGCCAGGCCTTGATCCGAGAGTTTTTCTCCACCACCGCCCCGTTTCTCCGTTCGCGTGACGGAGTGAAGGATATATATACGGAAGCGGTCAGGGAACTGCAGGTAAGCCGCAGCCATGAAGGCAGCGACTATATCGATTCCCTGGTGATTACGACAGGCAGGGAGTTCGGAATTGAGATCGAGGTGAAAAAGGTCATGGGACTTCGCTATCGCGATGTAACCGCCCATGAATCTGCAGTACGTCCGCCCGATGAGCGAGGGTACGATTACCGCTACACCTCCTCTCACCTGGAGAAGGCGATCAATCTGTTCGAGACGGTCGTCGAATCGATGCTCGAACTCGCGGCATTTGAGAGCAAGCTGAAAAGACTGGGAGAGGAGATCAGGCGTATCACCAGAAGAATCAGGGTCCTGGAGGAAAAAATCCAGCCGGTATTACAGGAACGAATAAAGTCGATTGGTCAGTATATCACGGAACGGGAACGCGAAGCATATTACCGACTCAAGCGGTTCAAGGAGATCCGCAAGGAGTAAACGGATTCGGATTGTCGATATCGCTATCGGGATCGAAATCGAATAGAAGACGCTGAAACCTTTAAGATAGCGATATCGAGAAGTACTACTTCTCTGCCATCTTGGCGAAAGCAGCCTTCGCGCCCTCCTGGATTTCCTCCGGCGTCAGATCCCTGGTATGGCTTGCGAGACTCCAGGTGTACCCGAACGGATCTTCTACGGTACCCATGCGATCCCCCCAAAACATGTCTTCGACAGGCATCCGGACCTCGGCGCCTGCCTCGACGGCGACTTTAAATGCCTCGTCCACGTCATTGACATAAATATAAAAACTGACGGGTGAACCGCCCATGCTTGCAGCACTTTTACTTTGGCACTCCGGGCTTTCTTCGCCCATCATGATGATCGAGGAACCGATCCGGACCTCGGCATGCATCACACCCTTGCCGTCCGGTCCCGGCATGACGAACCGCTCTTCGGCACCAAAGGCTCTTTTATAGAATTCTATGGCCTTCTGCGCGTCCTTGAAAACGAACATCGGTGTAAGACTTTGATAGCCTTCAGGAATTGGCTTTACCATTGTGCTCCTCCTTCCTTTACGGGAATATAGGCATCCTATTGATTTTGCATTTGGAGTTTTTAACCGGGAATTTGCCTCCGGTTGAGCAATCACTCCCGGTCGTTTATAAATGTAGTCTCCATACGGTGGAAAGCAACGGACGGGAAGGGGAAGTCCGTCGATTTACTGTTTCTTTACTGTTGCTCGAGAAACTGTGCGTCATAAATCCGGTTGAAGTCAGGCACATTGGCTGGCGGCAGCCATCGCTCAAAGGCCTGCCGGTAAGAGGGCTCCGGACGATGGCGAAGAAGGATTTCATTCACCCGGGAGATCATCTTCCTTCCCCATTCGGTTTTCGGAGCTGCGATACGGCCTATGACATATTGTCCGGTCTCCGTGATCGGAATAATGGCAATGCGGTCTGCCGATTGGCTGGTTCTGGCATTGAACATGGCCTCGAAGGGGAAACCTAATACCCCGTCAATCCTCTTCAACAGAAGCATTTTGGCCAGGTTCTCAAAGAGCTTGTCGCTTGAATCGATAAAAACGTTATCATCCGGCATGATCTGGCGAAGGGCTGCATCCACGGCGGCGCCGTAAGAACGCGACAGGGAAATTCCCAACGTGTCCGTTTTGACAAATGACCCTAATGATACCGTCGCGGGATATTTGCTCAGATCTTCCTGTCTTACGATGAGCGCAACGGGTGGAGCAAGAGCGCAGGGAAGAGAAAACAGAACAATCTCGTTCCGTTCCGGGGTAGGGATCAGCCCTATGGTTAAAACCTGCTTGCCGTTTTTTATTTCCTCGACTGTTCTTGCCACATTTGCGGCGACTGTTTTGTGGTCGAACTCCGGGAGTTCCCTGCGCATCAATTCGAGAATCATGTCTGAGGGACCTTGACCGGCGAATGGTCCGCTGATTATCCGTAGCGGAGGAAAATCGGCTAGCATCCATGTTATGGTATTTTCTCCACGGGCGGCTGTATCCTCTGCATGGCAGACAGAACTCATGAAAAAAACCGCGATGAAAAACAGTAAGTGAAGCATTGGCCTTGTTCATTTAAAAGGTGGGGAAAGCGTGTATCCGGTAGACAACAGGTTTCTCCTATTAATCTTACTTTTCATAAATTTTCAAGAAATGCCGACGCCGCCAGGATCGTGCATCTCATCCCGACAATGAGCGGTTGCCACGGATGGTGAAGATATCGAGAAATATGCTTGACCCGTAAACAGTAATTAATTACATTTAGTATTAATTATCATAAACAAGGGTTGAATATGTTGCGAATGACGAATCAGCGGGACATCATCCTGCGTGAGTTACAGAAAAGTAAAAGACATCTTACCGCAGATGAGCTTTACGATCTGGTCAAAAAGGTCATGCCGCGCATCAGCCTGGCAACAGTGTATCGCAATCTTGAAATCCTGTCCGAGGCCGGAATGATCGGCAAACTGGAGATCAGTGGCAGACAGAAGCGTTTTGATTATGACGTCTCGGAACATGATCATATATATTGCGTTATCTGTCACAAGGTGGATAATCTGGATATTGCTCATAGTGGTTGGAAACCTGAAGAATTCGGCGATACCGGCGGATACTCGATAACCGGATATCGCCTGGAAGTTCTGGGAATTTGCCCGGAATGTCTAAAAAAAGAAAAGAAAAAGGAGAAATAGGAATGAGTGGATGTGGCTGTGGTTGTGCATGTAAGAGCGTTGGGCCGGTTGACGAATCAAGAAAGATCCTCGAGGCGCTGGCAGGCTGCAGCGGTCCCTGCGGTTCGAAGGATATTGCCGAAGCAACCGGACTGGATAAAAAGGTGGTAAGCGATCAGATAGCCGCCCTGAAAAAGAAGGGATTTGTCGACAGCCCTGTGCGTTGCAAGTTTGGTATCACCGCCGAGGGCAAAGCGAGTCTGTAGAGGGATGATATATGCAGGAAATTATTGCCAAAACAAGAACATTCAGGCGGTTTAGCCAGAAAGAACAGCTCAGTTCGGCAACACTTGGCGAACTCATCGATCTGGCCCGGCTGGGCGGCTCGGCCCGCAATGGCCAGCCCTGGCAGTATATGCCGGTCAACACCCCGGAGCTCTGTGCAAAGATTTTCCCAAACCTGGCGTGGGCCGGGTACCTGCCCGATTGGAAAGGGCCGGTTGAAGGAGAGCGGCCCAGTGCCTATATTCTTTGTCTGCTGAACAAAAACCGCTTGAAAGGCACTGAGGGCGAAGTCCAGTTCGATCTCGGGGTGGCAACCCAGAATCTGCTGCTCGGAGCAATGGAGAAAAGGATCGGGGGGTGCCGGATCGGCGCCTTCAATCCGCAGCTCGCGTCCCTGTTTGTCATGCCCGACTATTTGCGGCTTTCCCTGGTTATCGCCCTTGGCAAGCCGCGGGAGACCGTTATCATCGAAGAGTGCAAAAATGACGACGATATCCGTTACTGGCGGGATGAACATGGCGGCCATCATGTGCCCAAACGCTCCCTTGAGAGCTGCCTGGTCAACCTGGAAGTGCGGTGAAACGGTAATCGTTCACCGGTACGCATCAAAAGACTGTATAACCCGGATCTGTAACCGTTCATCCAGTGCTCCAGGTTCGTTCAAGCGGGCCGCCGAAGCTATAGTTGGCTATGTGAGGTGGCCTGATCGGACGAAAATGGGGTGCTGGTGAACGGTTGCGGTGAAACGCAAGAATATTGTGGAGGATCGATGCATGAGCAAAGCAAAGACTTTCGATGAGCAGATACAGCAATTAAAAGAAGAAGCCCGGCAGCTGGAAGATGACTTCGAACAGACCGTTGTCGAGGAGACGGCGTCCCGTCTCGAGGGATGCAATTTCGCGCCGCCGGTGGTAACCGAAGCCGGTATCTTTCTTCGCCTGCGGCAACAGGAACTGGTCAATGAAATCGACCGCATTCTCGCCATGCCCGACGCCGAAGCCTGCGCTCTCGCTCCCGGCAATACCAAAAAATGCGAGGATCTCCGGGTGCAATACATTACGGTGTTGATTTTCTACTATAAAAAACTGCTTGCTCTGCGCCGGGGCAGTCCGGAAGAATGGGATGAGATAGATGAACTCTATGTTCATGATTGATGGCCTGAATTTTTGCCGCATCAATCATCGAGGTTCCGGGTCTCATGGCGAGGGCGATCACCCGCCGACGGTTCGGACCTTCAGCTATCACTTCCGCCGGAAGTACGGCACGAGTGTTGGGAAAATACCCCTGGATGTGGGGCTGTCATGCCCGAACCGCGAACGGGGAGGCTGTATTTTCTGTCGGGCCGCTGCATTTACCCCAACATATCTGCAGAGTACCGATGATCTCGCAGGACAGTTGGCGGAAGGAAAGGCAAAGCTCCTTCAAGGCAGATTTAAAAAATATCTCGCCTACTTCCAGCAGGAAACATGTACGGCCCTTGCGGCAGAAAAGTTGCTGCCGCTGGTTCGGCAAGTCCTGAGCGATGCCGACTGTTTCGGCCTGATCCTCTCGACCAGGCCGGACTATGTTGCAGACGACCTTCTCCGGCCACTCGCCGAGATTGTGGTAAGATCGGGCAAGGCATGTCTTTTTGAGCTGGGGCTGCAGAGTGTTCATGACAGGAGCCTGCAGCTGCTCAACCGTAATCACGGGTTTGACGATTTCCGCGATGCCGCTTTCAGGATTAAAGAGGCCGGGTGTTTCGAGCTTGGCGCCCACCTGATTTTCGGTATTCCCGAAGAGACCGAGGAGGATATGCTCCTGTCGCTTTCGACGGTGTGCAGCCTGGGAGTGACACACCTGAAACTCCATCATCTCCAGGTTATTCGCGATACCGCCCTCCATGCTCTCTACGATCTGGGTAAAATTACTCTTTTTTCCAAGGAGGAGTATCTTTGCTTTTTGCTGCGCGCCCTGCCGATCATCCCGGCCGGGGTGACCATCCACCGGTTATGGGCTACCGCTCATCCCGAACTCCTGGTTGCCCCTCAGTGGCACACCCTTGCCGGCTTTCTCAGCAGGGAGTTGCAGGAGAGGATGGTGGAACTGAACGTGTGGCAGGGGCAGCGGGCCGTAACCGCTCACCAGCACCCCATTTTCGTCCGATCAGGCCACCTCACATAGCCAACTATAGCTCGGCGACCTGCTTGAACGAACCTGGAGCACTGGATGAACGGTTACAGATCCGGGTTATGCAGTCTTTTAATGTGTACCGGTGAACGATTACAGCGGACCACTTGAAAGAATGGCCGTCCACCTGTTATCCGGTCCGGACTGGACGAGGCGGCTTATGGGAATTATGGTGAAAGCAGTACCGAAGCACGAGATATTTTTCAGCCGGTCGTCCGGGCAGCAAAATGCAAGCAGCGGCAGGTACATACACAACTTCACAAGGGGGGACTCTTTTCAGTACCCCCCTTGCGGGGTATAAGTACCTTCACGAAATTCTCTCTTAAGAATGAATTTCTAAGGTATTAAATCTGAAGAGTTGACTGGAGCTGGAATGGGAAAAAAGAAAAAGGAAAAAGAAAAAAAATGCTGCGGCAAGGGCAAAAAAAACGGTGACAAAAGGTGCAGCAAGTGCCCGAAAGGGTAAGGCAGGGCGTGCTCAGTCTGGCGACAGGCGGTAAGTGAATAGTCATCCCATTTCGTTACATCGGGCAGGAGAATTCTCGCCCGATGTACATAACATTGAATAATCGTCAATAGTATCAATAGCCGATTGGCAAAACAGGGCCGGAAATGGTACGATGGATGTTCGTGCCAAAAAAACCAATACCCGCTGCACAGTTTCAACAGAAAAGGACAAAAATGGAAGAACAATTCAAGATCCGCTTTGCCGAGCGGATGAATCAGCTGCCGCCGTACCTGTTCGGCATGATCAACAAGATGAAAATGGAGAAACGCTGGAAGGGCGACGATGTCATCGACCTGGGCATGGGCAATCCCGTTGACCCGACGCCGGGCCCGGTAACCGAAAAGCTCTGCGAGGTAGCCATCGACCCGAAGGCCCATCGCTATCCCGTCGCCGGCGGCATGAAGAATCTCAAGCGGGAGATCGCCCTCTATTACAAGCGCAATTACGACGTCGATCTGAACGGCGAAGACGATGTGATCTGCACCATCGGCTCGAAGGAAGGCATTTCTCATCTCTGTCTGGCGCTTCTCGGGCCGGGCGACACGGTCCTGACGCCGGCCCCGGCCTTCCCGATCCATGTTTATGCCGCGGTGATTGCCGGCGCCAATGTATTGCGCATCCCGCTCAGTTCGGAAGATACCATGCTCAGCCAGATTGTCGGGATGTGCAAGTCGCTCTATCCCGGACCGAAGCTGCTTATGCTCAATTATCCGCATAATCCGACAGGCGTCCTGGTTTCCAAGGAATTCTTCGCCGAGGTGGTGAAACTGGCAAAAAAATATAATTTTATGGTGATCAACGATTTTGCCTATGCCAAGATCACCTACGATGGCGTTGTCGCTCCGAGCCTGCTCGAGGTTCCCGGGGCCATGGATGTCGGGGTGGAGTTCAGCTCCTTTTCCAAATCGTACAATATGGCGGGCTGGCGGCTCGGCTACTGCGTCGGCAACACCCAGATGATCGGAGGCCTGTCCAAAATCAAAGGATATTACGATTACGGCATTTTTTCCGCCATCCAGGTCGCAGGGATCGTCGCCATGCGCGACTGCGATGAAAACATCATTGAGCAGGTGGCGGTGTACCAGAAGCGCCGCGATGTGCTCTGCGACGGACTCGTCAAGATGGGCTGGGAGGTTGAGATACCGAAGGCGGGCATGTTCCTCTGGGTGAAGATCCCCGAGCCTTACGCCCGGATGGGGTCGATCAAATTTTCCATCGAGATGATGGACAGGGCCAATGTGGCAGTGGCTCCGGGTGCCGGATTCGGCATGGAGGGCGACGGCTATCTGCGGCTTGCCCTGGTTGAAAACGAAAACCGGATCACCCAGGCCCTCAAGCAGATGCGCCGGGCCTTAAAAGAGATCGACAGTGAAGTCGCTGCCGGCACATTTCAGCTCTGTCCCTGAGATCCCCTCATCCCTGCGAGACCCGGGCCAGGAACGCCTTCAGGTAGCGGGTCTCGGCAATGGCCGGGTGAACAGGGTGATCCGGACCCTGCATGCCTTCAAACAGAATCTGCACATGCCGGTCGAGACGACGACCGGCAGTGCGAAGGACATCGAGCAGTTCCTCCCGCTGCAGATGCATCGAGCATGATGCGGACAGGAGGATGCCGTCGGGGGTCAGCAGCTGCATGGCCAGCTCGTTGATACGACGATAGGCCTGCAGCCCCTCTTTATGATCTTTTTTACGTTTGATAAACGCCGGCGGGTCGACCACGATCACCTCGAATCGCTCGCCTTCCGCCTTCAACCCTTTGAGGACGGCGAAAGCATCGCCCTGAATGCTGTTGAAGATCTTGCCGACTCCGTTCAGTGCGGCGTTTTTTTCAGCCATTTCCAGGGCCGGTCGGGAGGCATCGACAGCTGCCACGGCACGGGCGCCAAAAACCGCCGCCTGCACGCCGAAACTGCCGACATAGCTGAAAACATCGAGCACACTCCGGCCCCTGGCGAATTGCCTGAGCCAGGCCCGGTTTAAACGTTGATCGTAGAACCAGCCGGTTTTCTGGCCGTCGTGGAGCGGAGCCAGCATCCTGACACCGTTTTCGACCAGTTCGACCTCATGCGGCACGGTCCCCAGGGCTACTTCGATTTCACGGGAAAGTCCTTCGAGGGTCCTGATACTGCTGTCGTTTCGCAGGAGAATCGATTCAGGCTCGATGACTTCGCGCAGGGCATCGAGCACCTGATCTTTCACCGCCTCCATTCCGGCACTGTTCAGCTGGACTGAGAGATGACTGCCGAACCGGTCAACCACCAGGCCCGGCAGCAGGTCGCTTTCGCCGTAAACGAGCCGGTAGAAAGGCTCATCGAATAAACCGGCGCGGAGTAGGAGGGCCTGCTGCAGCCGGTGCAGGAGCAGAGCCCGGTCGAGAATGCGTTCGTCGCGGCTGACCAGACGGCCACAGATTAAGGACTGGGGATTGACGTAGGCGATACCGAGGAATTTGCCGCCATGGGTCTCGACCCTGACCTGTTCGCCCGGCGTAAAATTTTTCAGCGGCGTCTCATGGATATTGACCTCATTGCTGTAGATCCACAGATGGCCGCCCTGAATGCGGCGTTCTTCCTGACGTTTGAGGCGGAGGGTTTTCAACATTATATACCTGTAACTGGAGGCGGCAGAAGGCCGTATTTTATTTTTCAAAGGGGTGTCGCACCCGGATGTGCGCCCACTATCACATCACCCGTCGCGAATGTCAATGGGTGGAGTAGAAGAGGCAATCTCTATCTATGACAGTTATTACAACAGTCTGAAAAATCCGAAGGCGACCTTGTCCTTCGAAAAATTTCACTAACAGAGAGAGGTAACCATGGATGCCAGTAGAGTGAAAGATCGGCAGGTTGGATACACCCCCTCTTTCGGGATTGAGGAGTATCTTGTCGATCGGTTCCAACGGTCGATTCTTTTTTGGGATATCCTGAGGAAACGGGGAAATAATTATCTTGCTCACCTTGATGCCGGGCAGCCGCCCATCCTGATCTTCGACTATGAAATGATAATTGATGGGAGACATTTCGCCAAGCCGGTGAACTATGCGATGGTCAGAATCGTCGATCGGCGGCGGACCGGGACCGTAGCGGTTTCAGACGGCGAAAGACGGACGACCAGGAAGGGGGAGCTTATCGATCGCGATGGCCTGCCCGCCCGGCCGATTCTTATCATCGATCCCCGGGCCGGCCATGGTCCGGGGATAGGTGGCTCGAAACTTGATTCCCAGATCGGGATCGCCCTCGAGTTCGGCCATCCGGTCTACTTCGTGCTGTTTTACCCGGATCCGGAAGAAGACCAGACCCTGGCCGATGTCCATCAGGCGGAGATAAAATTTCTTGAAAAGATCGTCGAGCTTCACCCCGCCGCACCGCGCCCGGCGGTGATCGGCAACTGTCAGGCCGGGTGGGCTGCTGCCCTGATCGGGGCGGATCGGCCCGACCTGACCGGTCCGCTCATCTTTAACGGCTCGCCGCTTTCCTATTGGGGAGGCACCGAAGGACGCCACCCCATGCGCTTTCGGGGCGGTCTTTATGGCGGGATCTGGCTTACTTCTTTCAGCTGCGATATCGGCAACGGCAAATTCGACGGCGCCCACCTGGTTGCCGGCTTTGAAGATCTGAATCCCGCCAACACCTTCTGGAGCAAGTACTATCATCTCTTCAGCCATGTCGACACGGAAGAAAAGCGGTTTCTCGATTTTGAAAGGTGGTGGGGCGGTTTCTATCGGATGAATTCAGAAGAGATTCACTTTATCATCGACCGGCTCTTTATCGGCAATCAACTCGAACAGGGAAAACTGCGATTCGAGGACGGACGGTTGATCGATATGAAGAATATCCGTTCGCCGGTGTTTGCCTTTGCTTCGGAAGGAGACAATATCACCCCGCCGCCCCAGGCACTGAACTGGATCAAAAAGGTGTACGGGACGGTCGAAGAGATCAAGCGATGCGGCCAGATCATCATCTATATGGTTCACCAGAAAGTCGGCCATCTGGGAATTTTTGTCTCGGGCAGCGTCGCCCGGAAGGAACATCAACAGATTATCGGCAACATGGGCTGGCTGGAATATCTCCAGCCGGGTCTTTATGAAATGGTCATTGACGAAGAACCTAGTAATCCCAAGCAGGAAGACTGGCGAGTGCGCTTTGTCGAGCGGAATATGGAGGATATTCTCAAACTGGACGACACCCTGGCGGATGAGCAGGCCTTTGTTCAGGTGAATAAAGTGTCGCGGTTCAATGATGCAGTATACAGTCTCTTCCTTCGTCCCTGGATCCAGCTGGCGGTAGATGAGCCGACGGCGGATTTGATCCGTCAGCTTCATCCCCTGCGGATGCAGCGCTATCTGGTTTCCGACATGAGTCCCTGGTCAGCACCGGTGAAGATGATGGCCGAGCAGGTCAAAATGAACAGATACCAGGCGGCTGCCGATAACCCGTTTGTAGCCATGGAAAAAATCTTTTCCGAGACATTGAAGTCGGGCTTCGATCTGTTCAGGGACTTGCGCGACCAGAGTCAGGAATTTTTCTTCAGATCCCTCTATGATAATCCCATGGCGGCCATTTTTTTAGGGGAGATGAAACCGGAAAGAAGGGGTGCCCAACTCGAGGGGGACGGTGGAACGGAAAGGGAGAGAGAAAAGGCACGGTTGCGGGATCTTGCTGAAAAGGGAGGTTTTGTCGAGGCCTGCATCCGCGTGATGGCCGCGGTTGCCGGACGTGACAAGATTATGGATGTCAGGGAGTTTCAGGTGGCGGAACAAATCATTCAAAGCCACGAGAAGTTGAAAGTATTGACACCGGGTGAGTTCAAGCTGATTGCCCGGGAACAGGCAAATCTTCTTGCCGTAGTGCCGCAGCAGGCGATAAGAGCACTTCGAATGATGGGATTGTCTCGCGAGGAGCGCCTGGAATTATTGCGCATCGCCGAGACCATTGCCAAGGCCGATGGCAAGGCCCTGGGGAAAAAAGAGAAGAAAATTCTTGCTTCTCTCGAGCAGGTTTTGCAAAAAGAGGATACGGTTCAGGCACACCGGGATGATTCGGCGTGACAGTCCGGTCATACAAAAACTTTAAAAAGGAGGAAAAATGGCTACAACCAAGGAGAACCTGAAGGAAGCATTTGCCGGCGAAAGCCAGGCCAACCAGAAGTATAAGGCTTTTGCCAAGAAGGCGGAAAAAGAAGGATTTGCTAATATTGCCAAGCTGTTCCGGACAACTGCCGAGGCCGAACGGATCCATGCCGAAGGCCATCTGAAGGCCCTGGAAATGATCCATTCGACCGCGGAAAACCTGCAGGCCGCAATCGACGGTGAGACCTACGAATTTACCACAATGTATCCGCCGATGGTGGAACTGGCCCAGGCCGACGGCCACAAGGCGAAGACCATGTTCAAGTTTGCCGTCGATGCCGAAGAGGTCCACGCGCAGATCTACCAGAAAGCCCTCGATGCGGTGAAAAACGGGGTGGATATGGATGCCGGCGATTTCTATCTCTGTACAGTCTGCGGCTATATCGAAGTCGGCAGTGCACCGGTGAAATGTCCGGTTTGCGGCGCCCTGAAGAAAATTTTTGTCCAGGTGGATTGATTTTCCTCATCTATCATTTTTTCGGCAGGCCTTTTTCCGGTCTGCCGGAAAATGCCTGCAGCTTGGTAGCCCTGGCCAGTTGCGACAGTTCGCCGGTCATCGTCAGCACCTTGCCGGCAAGCTCCGGGGTGAGCGATCCGGTACCGCAGGAAGGGGCGATGAGGGTCTGGGCCATCAGTTGTTCCTCGCTGAAACCAAACGAAGCAAGGACAGCCAGCTGGGCCTGCCACTTGTCAAAGAGCGAGGCTGCCGACTCTTTGGCCACCACCAGGGGATCGCCGGTGGGAACGATGCCCCAGGCCAGGATCCCGCCACGGGTCAGAAAATCGATGAGTGGCTCTCTATAGAGGATGAAGTTGTCGAAATAAAAATAGGCGTCGAAACTGATAATATCGGTATCCGAAGTAAGGGCCGGACCCCAGTCGCCGTTGGCGCAGATATGCAAGCCGGCGAGACCGCCGGCGGCTTTGATGGCTCCAATCACCTCGGCCACGGTTTCGGCCGCCATCTCCCGGCTGACTCCGGCAAAACCGCTTGCGCCGAAACTGACCAGTCCCGGTTCGTCGATGAAGACGATCGGCGGCACCGCACCGGTAAATCTCCTCATCTCGGCCACCTGCCAGCAGCCTTTCCGGGCCAGCAGTTTGACCAGCATATCCCTGAGATTGTCGTCATAGAGGATCGAGTTGCCATGCTGATCCTTCACGCCGATGCCGGTAGTGACAGGGCCGGTAACCTGGCCTTTGACTGTCAGGGGTGGCAGCTTGCCGGCTGCGAGAACATCCATGAAGGTAAAAAATCCCGCAGCCGAATCTGCGCCCAGTGCAAACCGTGAGGTTTTGAGCAGGGCGGGATCGTCTGCGGTCAGCATATAATCTTGGTAAAAAGCAGCCATTTCGTCTGCAAAGTGAGGGCTGCCGGTATCGATCCAGTAGCGGTTGCCGTCGTCGACCAGACCCGGAAAGCCGGTGAGAAACTGACGGATCATCCCTTCCTTCGGATTTTTGGGCAACTGCGGCCAGAGGGGGATTTCCGGGGTATGGGCGAGGATGAGCCGCATTGCTTCGGCATGATCTGCCAGGGGCAGGCTGCCGATCAGGATGGGGCGACAGGAGGGGATGAACATGGTGGACGGCTCCTCAATCAGTTCTCTTGTTTTGAAATGGCTTTGGCCAGGATGTCGAGCACCGAAGCGATGTCCGCTTCGGTATGGGAGGCATTGACCTGAAAACGGATGGTCTCGTCGCCCTTCGGCACCACCGGAAAGGTCAGGCCCACCACCAGCACACCGTTCTCAAAGAGGCGCTTCACCAGCTCGTGGGTCTTTTTCGTGTCGCGAACCATAAGCGGCACCACCGGATGGGGGCCGGGGATCGATTCAAGCCCCAGTTTTTCCAGGCCCTCCCGGAATTGGCGGGTGCGGAGCCGCAGGTTTTCCAGCAGTCGCAAGCCTTCGGCGCTGTCGCAGATATCGAGTGCCGTGGTCGCCGCGGCACAGTCGGCGACACTCAAGGGGTTGGTATAGATATAGGTGTCGGCCTTCTGCCTGACTGCCTCGACCACCGTTGTGCTTGCCGCGATGAAGCCGCCGTTGACCCCGAAGGCCTTGCCGAAGGTGCCGATGACGATATCCGGTGTCCTGCCGGAAAATTCCGGGGTGCCCCGGCCGCTGGCACCATAGGCGCCGATACCATGGGAGTCGTCGACCACGGTTATAACGCCGTCTTTAAATTTTTCGGCATAATCGTCGGTGATGGCCATGATTTTGTCGATGGGCGCGTAATCTCCGCGCATGCTGAAGATACCGTCAAAGATCACCACCAGGCGCTCGATGTCGTCGCCCACCCCGTCCAGGCACCGTCGCAGCTCGTCCATATTGTTGTGGGCATAGATGCCTTTGTTGCCGCTTGGCACTCCGGCGATCCGCATCGCCCGGATGATCGAGTTGTGGTTGAGCTGGTCGCCGATCCAGTGGGTTTTCGGGTTGCCGATGGTAAGGGCCAGTCCGCAGTTGGAGGTGTAGGCGGAGTTGAAGATCCTGGCCGCCTCCTTGCCGACAAAGCGGGCAATCCGCTCCTCCAGGGCTATGTGGTAGCTGAAGGTGCCGTCGATAAAGCGCACTGCACCCGGACCTACGCCGCAGGCATGGGTGGCGCTGTCGGCCGCGGCAATCAGTTGCGGGTGGTTTGACAGGGAGAGATAGGAGTTGGAGTTCATCCGCAGGAACCGCTGCTGCTCGCCCAGAAGGCTATAGCGGGGACCAAGTCCCCGCTCCGGCGGATGGTAGCAGGTGATGATCCGCTCCGGCGGTTTGGCCCGGCCCTCAGTCTGGAGCCGGAAGATTTCTTCCTGCAGTGCCTTGTCAAGTTTTGTCAGCGTCATCGGCTACTCCCTCTCTGCCCAGTTCAGTATGACTTTGCCCGCCTGTCCGGAACGCATGACCGCAAAGGCCTCGGCGTATTCGGTGTAATGGAAACGATGGGTGATAAGCGGGGTTATATCGAGGCCGGTCTGGATCATCGAAGTCATTTTATACCAGGTCTCATACATTTCCCGCCCGTAGATGCCTTTGATGGTGAGTCCGTTGAAGACCACCTTGTTCCAGTCGATGGCGGTATCGCCGGGCATGATGCCGAGCATCGCGATCTTGCCGCCGTGGCACATGTTGGTGAGAATCGAGTGAAGCGCCGAGGGATTGCCGGACATCTCCATCGCGACGTCGAAACCTTCTTTCATTCCCAGTTCTTTCTGGATGTCCGGGAGTTTCTCCCGGCCGACATCGACGATCCTGGTGGCGCCAAGCCTTTTGGCCAGCTGCAGACGGTAGGGGTTGATATCGGTGACTACCACATGCCGTGCTCCGGCGTGTCTGGCGATGGCTGCGGCCATGCAGCCGATGGGGCCGGCCCCGGTTATGAGGACGTCTTCCCCGAGAATATCGAAGGATAAAGCGGTGTGCACGGCATTGCCCAGGGGATCGAAACAGGCGAGGATGTCAAGGGGGATGGAGGTATCGCAGTACCAGGCGTTGGTGACCGGAATGGCCAGATACTCGGCAAAGGCCCCCTGACGATTGACTCCCACGCCGCTGGTATTTCTGCACAGGTGGCGGCGGCCGGCAAGACAGTTGCGGCAGTGGCCGCAGACCAGATGGCCTTCACCCGAGACCAGATCGCCCTTTTTGAAATCCTGGACATTGTCGCCCACTTTATCGATCACCCCGACGAATTCGTGGCCGATCTGCATCGGCACCGGGATAGTCTGCTGTGCCCAGGAGTCCCAGTTGAAGATGTGGACATCGGTGCCGCAGATGGCGGTGCGGAGAATTTTGATCACCACCTCGTTTTTGCCTGGCGCCGGGATCGGTACTTCCTCCAGCCAGAGTCCTTCCTCTCTTTTCGCCTTGACCAGCGCCTTCATTGTATCCATCGGCTCTTTCTCCCCGGAATGACATTGAATGGAATGAGGTTTTTTACGCTTTTCAGGAGTGTATCATATTGGCCGAAGGAATTGTATACAATTAACAGGTCGGAGTTGGTCCTTTTCAGGCAGGGTCTATGAAGTCCGGAAGTATAAATACTTCCATATTGCTTTAAAATAGGCAATTCTACCTATTTCAAAAACATCTATTGTGTGTTAGAAACTAACCGGAGAGTCCGCAGTCGCAGCAGCAAATCTTCTAGAGCATTTTCGAGAATCAATCTGCACATCGTATTTATCGGAGAAGAGACGATGGAGAAAAGAACTCATCCGCGCATACCTCTCAAGGACCTTTCTGTCGATGCATCCGATGGAGTGGGATTTTTCCATGGAGATGTGGTCGATGCGTCAAGATTCGGTGTATGCTTGACGGATTTTCCGAAAAAACTGGATGTGCATGTCAAGAAAATCACAGTTGTCATCAATGGACGAGGAAAAAATTTCAAAATGTATGTGAAACCGCGATGGTACTCCATCGATGGCCTCAACACGTCTATTGGCGCTGAGATAATGAATCCATCCTGGGATTGGACTGAGTTTATCATGAACTTTGAACCGAAATCGGATAACGATGTCTGGGATGCGGCCAGATAAATCCACCCGGCTCGATCATCGATCTGTCCCTGGTAGACCTTGGCATCAGGTCGAACCTTTCTTGACCTTCCGTGTATCGGACTTCACTCGCTACCAAACGGTAACATTTGATTTTTCATTTGCTACCTTTTGGTAACGCCGGCAATCTCGTTCGCCATTTTTTCCTTGAAACATCAATACTTGCTTTCTGGAACAATATTTGCTTTGGTATGGACAGATCTGTAGAGACTGTGGGTCATGCCCAATTTAACCAAAGGAGGAAAGAATGAAGACATTGAAAGTGCTGCTGCGTTATACCCTTGCGACAATCGTCTCGCTCGCCCTGCCGGCAACGCCGTTTCCAGCTCATGCCGCGGAGCAGAAAGCAGAAGTGAAGAGCCCGGTGGCCAAAGAAAACGGGGTTCAATCGAAAAATGAGGAATGGGCGAAGACCTCTCCTCACCAGTATGAGTCATGGAAAAAAACCAGCGAAAGCGAGACCCTCGAGGACCTTCTGAAGAAAAAGCCACAGCTTCCCATCCTCTGGGCCGGGTATGCCTTTGCCAAGGATTATAATGCCCCCCGCGGTCACTTTTATGCCGTGCAGGACAATATCAACAGTCTGCGGACCGGTGCCCCGGTCAGTCCCGTTACCGGTCCGCTGCCGACGGCCTGCTGGACCTGCAAATCGCCTGATGTGCCCCGATTGATCGAGGAAGTTGGCGAGAAGGAGTACTTCACCGGCAAATGGGCAAAATACGGCAGCGAGGTGGTAAATCCCATCGGCTGCGCCGACTGCCACGACAGCAAGACCGGCGAACTCACCCTCACCCGCGAGTATCTCAAGCGCGGTCTTACCGCCTCGGGCGTCGATGTAGCCAAGCTCAACAACGACGACATGCGTTCGCTGGTCTGTGCCCAGTGTCACTCCGAATACTACTTCAAAAAGACCGAGGAAACCGACGCGAAAGGCGAGAAAAAGGCCACTTTAACCGTCACTTTCCCCTGGGATAAAGGCTTTAAAGGCGAGGATATGGAGGCCCATTACGACGCTTTGAACTTTTCCGACTGGACTCACGCCATCAGCAAGGCGCCAATGCTGAAAGCCCAGCATCCCGATTATGAATTGTTCGTCAGCGGTATCCATGGCCGTCGCGGGGTTTCCTGCGCCGACTGCCATATGCCGACCAAAAAAGACGGCGACGTCGTTTTTACCGACCATCATATTACCAGTCCTCTGGACAACATCGCCAATACCTGTTTGACCTGTCACAGCGAGAGCGAAGAGGAATTCAAGGAAATAGTCGGCATCAAGCTCGAGCGCAAGGAACAGCTGATGGAACTTGCCATGGACAGTCTGGCCAAGGCTCATCTTGAGGCAGGCAAGGCCTGGGAGTCGGGCGCAACCGAAGAAGAGATGAAAGATATCCTGCAGGACATCCGCCATGGTCAGTGGCGCTGGGATTATTCGATCGCCGGTCACGGCAGTTTCTTCCATAATCCGGAGGAGACCTTACGGCTTCTTGCCCAGGCAAATGATAAGGCCCAGCAGGCGCGAGTGAAACTTGCGGCGGTACTGGCCAAACACGGCGTGATCGGCTACGTGGTCCCCGACTTTTCCACCAAGGAGAAGGCCCAGGCCCTGGCCGGGATCGACATGGACAAGGAGATCGCCGCAAAACTGGCGTTTAAAGCCGCTTTATTGCAGGAATGGAATGAAGAAGCGGTAGCTAAAGGTCGTCTCAATATGGAGTCGCGCAAAGGGATGAGCGATCATTCCTCGTACTCCAAGTAAGGCTCAGCTTTATCCCTGCCAGCCATCCGGCGTGCCGTCCTGAACGGTCGCCGGATGACATCGCTTTGCTTTCGTAGGATGCACTGTGTGCACCATGGAAACAGGATGGTGCACACAGTGCACCCTTGTAACCCGTCAATTTTGTAGCTGCCTGGTTATTCCAGCTGGTGGCTCTTCATCTTCTCCCACAGATTTTTCCTGCTTATCCCGAGCAGTTGTGCCGCCTCTGTCCGGTTGCCGTTACTTTGCCGCAGGGCGATCTGCAGGAGCTCCTTTTCGGCCACGGCCAGCCTGGCACTCAGGTTGAAATCGGATTCGAGATGGCTTGCCTTGCAGGTGATTTCAAAGGGTAAATCAGCCGGGGTTATCTCCGGCCCCCGGCAGAGCACCGAAGCTCTTTCCATCAGGTTGCGCAATTCACGGGTGTTTCCGGGGAAGTCGTAGTTTTTGAGGCAGTCGATGGCCTCGCCGGCGATTGTCGCCGAGCGGCCATGCATGGCATTGAACTCCTTTAAAAACGCATGGCAGAGTTCCTCGATATCCTCCTTGTGTTCCCGCAGTGGCGGCATTCGGAGGGGGATGACCTGAAGACGATAGAGAAGATCCTGGCGAAACCGGCCGGCTTCGACCTCGCGCTGCAGATCCTTCGAGGTGCAGGCGAGAATACGGACGTCGACCCGGATCGATTTGCTGCCGCCCACTCTTTCAAACTGACTTTCCTGGAGCACCCTGAGCAGTTTGGCCTGCAGTGGGCCGGCCAGGTCGCCGAGTTCGTCGAGGAGGAGCGTGCCGTTGTCGGCGAGTTCGAATTTGCCTTTCCGCCGCTGATCCGCTCCGGTAAATGCCCCCCGTTCATGGCCGAACAACTCGGATTCCATCAGCCCTTCGGGGATTGCCGCACAATTGATCGAAACAAAGGGCTTGTCGCGCCGGGGACTGGTGTCATGGATTGCCCTGGCGGCAAGCTCTTTTCCGGTACCCGATTCTCCGGTAATTAAAATGGTGGCATTGGTGGGTGCCGCCTGGGCAATGAGCGAATAGACCTGCTGCATGGCCGGACTCTTGCCGAAGAGTTTCCGGTCGTGGTTTTGCCTGCAGGTGGCTTCAAGAACTTCGCAGCGGGCTTTGACTTCCTGATGGTTGAGCAGACGGGTGACGCGGATTATCAGGTCGTCGAGGTTGAAGGGCTTCAGGATATAATCCGTTGCTCCCTGGCGCAGGCAGTTGATCGCATCGTCGATGGAGCCGTACGCGGTCATAATGATGATGTCGGTCTCCTGGTTCTGTTTCCGGATATTGCCGAGCAGGGCAAGACCGTCCAGGCCGGGCATGCGGATATCGGAGATGATCAGATGATAGTGGTTTTTTGCGTACAGGGCCATGGCCTTGAGACCATCTTCCGCTTCATCGACCTGCCAGCCGTATTTTCGTAATCTGTCGTAAATGGAGATCCGCATGATCTCATCGTCTTCGGCAAGAAGTATCCTCGGCATTTCTCTACTCTTTCTGTTTTTTATAAAGATCGGTGAGGGTGATGGTGAAAACCGTTCCCTCTCCGGGTTTACTCACCACAGTGATTGTCCCGTTCATCCGCTGAACCAGGGCGTAGGTGACCGCGAGCCCCAGCCCGGTGCCTTCTCCGACGCCTTTGGTGGTAAAAAAAGGATCGAAGATGTGCGGCATGTTTTCTTCCGGAATGCCTATGCCGGTATCGAGGAAAACCAGGATCAGGTTGCCCATCGATTCATGGCAGTCTATGGTAAGCTTGCCGCCGTCGGGCATGGCCTGGATGGCATTCAGGCCTATATTGATGATGATCTGCTTGAGTGCTTCGGCGTCCAGCAGATATTCACCCGACACGGCAATGCTGGTGGAGAGCCGGATGTTTTTCAGTTTGTAGGAGAGAAGGACCGTACACTCGTCAAAAAGCACCTGGAGATTGACTTTCCGGATGTTCAGCGGTTCGATCCTGCCAAAATTCAAGAGCTGGCGCATGATCGTTTCGATCTGCCTGAGGCCCTTGTCGAGCAGGGGCAGGTAGCGTTCGACCAGTTCGCGGTCACCGGGACTTTCTCGCATCGATTGAACGCAGTTCAGCATCCCGCCGAGCGGGTTGTTGACCTCGTGGGCGATTCCGGCGGTGAGGATGCCAAGAGAAGCCAGCTTTTCACTCAGATGGGTCTGGGCTTTGCTCTTCAGCAGCTCGTCCTGGGATTTTTTCAGTCGATCGCAAAAGAGCACGAAGGTATCGCTGACACTGTCCAGTTCATCCTTGAAGACCGACGGCAGCAGGTATTGTTCCGGGGGATCTTCGGGAAAGCTGTCCATTGCCTGAGACAGCCGGCGGATCCGATGAACAATGAGCGATTCAAACATGAGAAAAAGCGCCGCGGTTACGATCAGTATACTGGCTACGCTGATGAAAATCAGCGAACTGATATTTCTTTTTATCAGTTCTTCGGCCCAGTCGATCGGGATGGTGATGGAAAGACCGCCGCGGATATCGCCCAGCGAGTAGCCATGGCGGGCATGGCAGCCGAGACATGATTCGCCGACCCGCAGAGGGGCGATAAAACGAACGACCCGTCCCATCTCTGTTTCCTCGACATCGATTATTTCTTCACCGCCTTCGGCAAAAGCCGTGAGGGCAGCCTTCTCAAAGGCGTCCGGACCATTGCCGGGGTTGACCGGGTTCAGGCTGGTGACGCGGAAATGGCCGAGGCCATCCCTTTTTGCATAGACCGACAGTTCCCGGGTAATCATCGCCGGGTTTCGCAGGTAATAGGTCTGCCCCAGATCATCGGTCACCACCGGCAGGTCGAGGTACGGGTTGGCCTCGACCCCTTTGCCCTGGAGAACAAAGAGGCCGTTGTGGTCGGCAGCCCATTGCCTGGTCAGCAGTATCTGTTTGTAAAGCATGCGGGCCTGCTGTTCAGCCTGCTTGATGATCATCTTTTCGTCGAAAACCGCGGTGCGATAGAGCATAAAAAGGTAGAAGGCCGAGATGATGGCACCTATGAAAATGATGAATTTGGTGCGAAGCGATGTCTGGATCATATCTATCTTTGGTAAGCCTGCGGAAACGGGAATATGATGATTCGGAATTTTCTTTTTTCATGAGAGTGATTGCTCAAATAGCTGTGTTAATACTTACTGGATAAAAGTACATTTGAAAACCCAAGGCCATCGTTATTTATACTTCATCCAACCAGAAGGATACAAAGATGAATCCGACCGAAAAAATTATCAGCATCAAAGAAAGGGCGAGGAAAAATTTTTCCAAAGGCTTCAACTGTGCAGAGTGTGTTTTTGAGGCGGTTCTGGAACATGCCGACACGCATCTTCCCAAAGAAGTCTTGAAGGTGGCAACCGGTTTCGGCGGAGGTGTCGGTCTGTTCGGCGATACCTGCGGGGCCATAAGCGGAGCGGTGCTTGCCGTCAGTGCAGTTCACGGCCGCAGCGAACTGCCTGAGAACGAAGACCGGAAAGCGGCCATGCAGGCCGCATCCCGGCAACTGTACGGCAAACCCGGGCTGTACAGGATCTTCAATCAGATTCCGAACAAATTGAAAGAAAAATACGGTCACACGCTCTGTCGCGAAATTGCAGCACAGTGGCAGGATCAGTGGCTCTGCAGGGATCACGCCCTGCACTGCAGGGAGATCATCACCGATGCTGCCGAGCTGGCCGCCACCCTGATTTATGGCAACCGAGATGAAATAGCTTCGGAACCCTTCGGCAGCAATGTCGAAAAACTGAAGGATCTCCAGGAAAAATGCAGCTTGAAGGGGTGAGGTTCCGCCCTCGGTTAAGCGTCGCTTAACTTCGACATCTTCATGGGCATCACGTATTGGCAGAACCTCAACCAAATTCAGCTAAGAATTGTTGGGTTTTTACTCGCTCTTCTTTACTTCCATTTTTATTAGGCCTAAAATTGAGGCTGGTTGGAATTTGGCAAGATTAAAATCCCATTTTGAGGTTCTGCTATGAAGATCACTTCGATCCGGTTCCGGCTTATCGCCGGAGGTATTATTCTCGTTCTTGTCCCTCTCGTTGTCATCAGTATCCTGTCGATCACAAAATCTTCTACCGCCCTGTCGGTGCTGGCAAAAGTACAGGCGGAGTCCATTGCCTCCGATCTTGTCGGACTGGCCGACCGGATCCTGCTGGAAGAAGTAAAACTGGCCGAGGTATTCGCCGCAGACGATGAGGTCGTCGATGTTCTCGCGCTGGTGCACAAAAACGGCACGGATGCGGCCGCAGAGGGGATCGGCAAGCTTTATCGAAGCATGGGGAAAAAATTCGCGAGACTTGGTTCCTCCTATCAGGGGGTATTTGTCACCGATGCCGCTGGAAGTTTGTTTACAGGGGTTCTGGAGGACGGCAAGGAATACAAAGGCAGTAACGTAGGGGACCGGGAATACTTTCAAGCCGCGAAAAGCACAGGGAAAACAGTTATAGGGGATATCGTCCGGTCTAAGACCACGGAGAAGTTGATCTCGGTCATCTGCGTCCCGATCAAGGGAGAGTCCCAGGAATTTCTTGGTGTACTTGGCCTGGTAATGAAGGTGGAGTTCCTCACCGAGATTGTTTCAGCAAGAAAAATCGGAGCAACCGGTTATGGGTTCATGACCGACAAAAAAGGAATAATCCTGGCGCATCCCGTCCCGAAACACATCCTGTCTCTTGATGTGACCAAACTTGCCGGGATGGAGGAAATTGTCAGGAGAATGCTGGCAGGAGAAAAAGGTGTCGAGGAGTACACTTTTAACGGAATCGAGAAAATCGCCGGCTTTGCCCCGCTGTCGGTGGTGAACTGGTATATCGCAGTGACCCAGGATGAGGCGGAGTTTTTGATGGCGGCACATTCCATCCGCAATGCAAGCCTTCTCGTTGCCCTTGCGGCAATAGGGCTGACAAGCGTTGCGGTTGCTTATTCGGCCGGACTGATCGTGAAACCGATCAACCGGGCGATCAGCAGTCTCAAGGATATTGCCGAAGGCGAAGGTGACCTGACGATGCGTCTGGACGCCAGATCGAAAGATGAAATTGGAGAACTTGGCTTCTGGTTCAATACCTTCATCGAAAAACTGCAGGGAATTGTCAAACGGATTGCGGAAAATTCAGCTCACGTCAATTCTTCCGCCAATCAACTTTCCACCATAGCCGGGGAATTATCCGACGGTGCCGAGGATACCTCGCAGAGGGCGAATAATGTAGCTACCGCTTCCGAGGAGATGAGTGCCAATCTCAACAATGTGGCGGCTGCCATGGAACAATCGGCAACAAATACCAATATGGTTGCCTCAGCGGCCGAGGAGATGAGTTCAACCATCAATGAAATCGCAGAAAATGCAGAAAAGGCCAGAAATGTTTCCAGCAAGGCTGTAGCCCAGGCCAAAAATGCTTCCGAAAAAATGGGAGAACTTGGAAGTGCTGCGCAAAAAATCGGCATGGTCACCGAAGCCATCACGGAAATCTCCGAGCAAACCAATCTCCTGGCTTTAAACGCGACAATCGAGGCGGCAAGGGCGGGGGAAGCCGGAAAAGGCTTTGCGGTGGTTGCCAACGAGATTAAAGAACTGGCCAAGCAGACGGCAGGAGCCACCTTGAATATCAAGGAACAGATTGATGAGGTGCAGCGCACGACCAAATTGACGGTTACGGAAATAGATCACATTTCGGAGGTGATCAGCGGCGTGAACGATATCGTCACGACGATAGCGGCAGCGGTTGAGGAACAGACTGCAGCGACCCGTGAGATTGCCAATAACATCGCCCAGGCCAGCCAGGGTATTCAGGAAGTCAATGAGAATGTGAGCCAAAGCTCGGCGGTGGCCGGTACTATTACCGAGGATATTGCCAAGGTTAATCAGGCCGCAACAGGCATCTCCGAGAGCAGCAGGCAGGTGCAGAAAAGCTCAGGCGATCTGCAGCGGATGGCTGCGGAACTGAATACTATAGTTGGCAGTTTTAAGGTCTGATTCCCTTTCTTTTTTACAAGAGGACTGCCGGGCACTTCACCTGCAACCCGGTAGTCCTGTGGGGGGTGCCTCCGCATTTCCACGCCTGGTCCGTCTTTCAGCCCCGACATGAACCCGACATAGCTTCGACATGAGGCTGCCTGGGACCCTATAAAGAGAACCACCTCGATAACTTGCTGAAAGGTCTTGCAGAGCATACTATGTGACTTCGCGTTTTCGCGCCTTCGCGTGCACCAAACAATGTGAAGAAGGCGCGGGTCGGGAACCGCTTCGAACCGGCTTGATTGTTTTCTCAGGATAGTGTGTATATCTCACGCGAAGGCGCGAAGCCGCGAAGGTATCTGGAAGTCTTCTCCTCTTAATCCGGCCGGGTGAGTTTCAGATCGACCATGAGTAGCGCAATTACTTGCTGAAAAACCTCGGAGAGCATACTATTGACTTCGCGTTTTCGCGCCTTCGCGTGTACCAAACAATGTGAAGAAGGCGCGGGTCGGGAACCGCTTCGAACCGAATTCATAACGTTCACCCAGGATACGAATATTTTACGCGAAGGCGCGAAGCCGCGAAGGTATCTGAAGATTCAAAATATTAACCTCCATCTCTTTGCCATGAGACTGAAAACAAAATGAGCAGAAATACATCCGCCACCATAAAAAAAACACTGATAATCTTGGGACTTGCCCTGGCAGCCGTGGGTGTAATCTTTTTTGTTATGCGCGGTGGAAGCGACGAAAAAGGCGGATCAGCCCGGAAAGAAGCCGTTGTCGGGGTGAAGGTCGCCCGGGTTGAACGCCGCGATCTCGTTGAAAAGCGCGTTTTCAGCGGTACCCTGGAGGCGGAGAAGAAATATGACGCTGCTGCCAAAATCGGCGGGCGAATCCAGGAGATCGCCGTCCGTCTCGGAGATTGTATACACAGGGGCGACTTGATCGCCCGGCTGGACAACGCAGAGTATGAGCAACAGCTGGCGCAGGCCCATGCGGAGCTCGATGTCGCGCAGGCGTCCCTTGCCCAGGCGCGCAGTGGTCTCGTAGCCGCTGAGCGAGCCTACCAGAGGGCGATAAAACTCAGAGAGCAAAAGGTCTCTTCCGTCGCCGATCTGGAGGTGGCCGAAACCGAGAGGCTTGCGCAGCAGGCCGGTGTCAATCTGGCTCAGGCTCAGATACAACAGCGCGAAGCCGCTCTGCGGGCCGCGGCCGTACGGTTGTCCTACACCACTTTAACGGCGGACTGGCAGGCGGGTGACGACCATGTCTGCCGCCATGTCGCCAGGCGCTATGTCGACGAGGGCGATACGATTGCCGCAAATCAGCCGATCGTCACCCTGGTTGATGTATCTTTGCTCAGGGCTGTTATCAATGTCGCCGAACGGGACTACGCCTTTTTGCGGGTAGGCCAGCCGGCAAGTATCAGTGTCGATCTCGTCGCCGACAAGACGTTCCCGGGCACGATCGCCCGGATGGCCCCTGTCTTCGACGAAACCAGCAGGCAGGCGCGGGTGGAAATCGCCGTTGCCAATCCGGACAGCATCTTGAAAAGCGGGATGTTTGCCTGTGTTCATGTCGAGCTTGGCCGCACCGAACAGGCGGTGGCGGTGCCATCTTCTGCAATTATTCAACGGCTTGGCATATATGGGGTTTTTGCCGTTGAGGATGGCAAGGCACACTTTGTTGAAGTCCGGACCGGTGTCAAGGATGAGGGGTGGGCGCAGGTTACGGGGTTGGAGGATGGACAGCAGGTCGTTACGCTCGGTCATCACCTGCTCAGTGACGGAGCGCGTGTTGCAACCTCCGAGGAAAATGACGAAGCCGCCGGGCAAGCTCGAAAATAAGGAACACGCGAAATGAACATCAGTGCTTTTACAACCTCGCGACCGATCTTCACCATCATGGTGACGGTCATCATTATTCTGATAGGTATTGTTTCCTTACTCCACCTGCCCATAGACCTGCTTCCCGAAATCTCCTATCCTGTCCTCAGCATCAATACCTCCTACGGCAACGCCGCGCCCGAGGAAGTGGAAAAACTTGTAACCGAAGTCATCGAAGGCGCCGTCTCGGCTATTCAAGGCATAGAGGAAGTTACCTCGGAATCTTCCGAAGGAAACAGCCGGGTGCGGGTGTCTTTCACCTGGGGTACCAACCTGGACGCAGCTTCCAACGATGTGCGGGACCGGCTGGACCGGGTGATCGGCGATTTGCCGGAAGAAATCGACAGGCCGCAAATCCGCAAGTTCGATCCCAACAGCGCGCCGATCCTGATCTACGGTGCGGCTTCCGATCTCGATCCGATCGAGCTGCGCCGCCTGATCGATGATCAGATCAGTTACCGTATAGAACAGGTGCCCGGTGTAGCCGCACTCGATATCTGGGGCGGACTGGAGCGTGAAATCAAGATTGAGATCGATCCCGACCGCCTGCGCGCCCTGCATCTCTCCCTGGATAAAGTCCGCAACGCTATACGTGATGCCAATATCAGTCTGCCGGCAGGGACAATAGAATCGGGGAACACAGAAATACGTCTGCGCACTCCCGGTGAGTTGACCAGTGTCGGGCAGTTGCTCGATCTCGTCGTCGACCGTCGCGGCGGGGTGCCCATCTACCTGAAACAGATCGCCACCGTCAACGATACCCATTCGAAGATTACCCGGATTGTCCGGATCAACGGCAAGCCGGGGGTGCGCATGGCCGTGCGCAAACAGTCCGGCACCAATACCGTTGAGGTGGCACGGCAGGCAAAAGAGGTTATTGATCAGATCAATCGCGATTTTCCCCAGATCGCACTTATCCCCATAATCGATACCTCGGAATATATTAAACGCTCCCTGGCCAATGTTGGAAATACCATCATTTTCGGCGGTATTCTTGCTGTTCTGGTCCTCCTGGCATTTCTGCGCAACATCCGGGCCACCCTGGTGGTGACAACCGCGATTCCGGTGGCGATCATCAGCACCTTTGCAATGATGTATTTCGGCAACCTGACCCTCAATCTCATGACTCTGGGAGGATTGGCGCTGGGGGTGGGGATGATGGTCGATAATTCGATAGTCGTGCTGGAAAATATCCTGCGCCGGCACCAGACGTATCATGAAGCGCCGCGGGAAGCGGCTATCAAAGGTTCCAATGAGGTAACCGGCGCAATTATTGCCAGTACCTGCACGACACTGGTGATTTTCGTTCCCATGCTGTTTGCCCAGGAGATATCGGGGCTGCTCTTCAGGCAGCTCACCTATGTCGTGGTATTTTCAACCTTATGCTCTCTCTTCGTGGCATTGACCCTGGTGCCGATGTTGACGAGGCTCTTCCTCGGTATTCGCAAGGAAAGAACGGCGGGCGGGATCCTGGAGCGTGCAGCCGGCAGGGTTGGCCGAGTGCACGAAAAACTCAATGCAGGCTACCAAAAAATTCTCGATGCCGGGCTGCATAACCCCGGGACAAGCATCATCATCGTCTTGCTTCTGTTCGGATCGGCACTGGCCGTGATGCCGATGATAGGTACCGAATTTATGCCCGCATCCGACGAAGGTGAAGTCAGGGTGAATGTGGCTATGGCAGGCGGCACCCGTCTTGAAGTACTGAACGAGACCATGCGCACCGTTGAGAAAATAGTGAACGAGTCGGTTCCGGAAATGCGCGCTGCGGTGGTTGATATGGGCTCATCGGGAGGGCGCGGTGATGCCGCGGGCGGAGATATTCGTATTTCGTTGGTCCCCGTTTTGGAGCGTACCCGCTCAAGTGCCGAGGTCGCAGCAGATTTGCGGAAAGCGATTGGTGTTGTACCGGGTGCTGAAGTGCGCGTCCGCGCCGGCCAGGGAATGTTTTTGCTGTCCCGCCTCCTCGGCGGCGGAGAGGATAATCTGGAGATTGAAATCAATGGCTACGATCTGGAAACGCTTGACAAACTGGCACAGGCTGTGGAAGAGCAGATCAAGGATATCCCCGGCATTACCGATACCCGGCGTGGCAGGGAAGCGGGGGTGCCGCAGCAGTTGCTTGAAATCGACCGTGACCGGGCGGCGGATCTGGGCCTGAGTGTGGCGCAGATTGCACGGACGCTGGAGACGGCTCTTTCCGGCACCAAAGCCGGTCAATTTCGGGATGGCAGCGGCGAACAGGTCGATATCGTGGTGAAGGTGAAGGATGCTGAATTACTGAGTATAGATGAGTTGCTGACCCATACGATAAGCAACGAAAGCGGTCAGGCTGTTTCGCTGCGCAATCTCATGTCCCCGCGGCCCAGCCTTGGATCGGTGGAGATCGAGCGGAAAAACCAGCAGCGCATGGTCGAGGTTCGCGCCAACGTCACCAACCGTCCTCTGGGGGAGGTCGCGGCCGACATACAAGCAGGTCTCACCAATATTCCCCGGCCGCGCGGCTATGAGATCGTCATGTCGGGCGATATAGAGCAACAGGCCAAATCCTTCAGGGAAATGTTGATCGGCATATTCCTCGCAATCGTTCTCGTCTACATGGTGATGGCTTGTCTTTACGAGTCTCTGCTGTCGCCGGCTATCGTCATGTTCTCCGTGCCTTTACCTCTTATCGGCGTTGTGTATATTTTGCTGTTTACCGGCACTACCTTCAATTCGCAGAGCTTTATCGGCTGCATCATGCTTGTAGGTATCGTGGTGAACAACGCTATCTTGATTGTCGATCGGGCCAATACCCTCTTCCGCGACGAAGGGCTGCCTTTACTCGCTGCTTTACGTGCGGCGGGCAAGGATCGGTTGCGGCCTGTGCTGATGACCTCGCTCACCACGATCTTATCCCTGCTGCCTCTGGCGCTTGGCATCGGTGAAGGCAGCGAAATGCAGGCCCCGCTGGCGCGTACCGTCCTGGGCGGACTTTTGAGCGCCGTGCTGATTACCCTTGTCTTCATTCCCGTGTTATATTTCCTGTTCAACAAGCGCATCGAGAAAAGACGCGATACTCATCAAGCAGGGCAACCATCATGAAAATATTTGTGAGCATTGTTTTGGGCATCACTGCGCTTGCTTTGGGCGGGTGCCTGATGACGTCTCCGGAGCGACCGTATACCAGGCCTGTCGATCTCTCGGTGCCGCCGGCAGCGATCCAGACATCTACCCTTGGACCTGAAGACCATTTTGCCGCCGATCCCTGGAGAAGCGCACTGGCAGGGCACTCCTTTCAAGCACAGGACAAACGCCAGGTGCCGCCATTTCCGCCCGAGGGAATATTGAAGCTGACGGTGGAACAGGCGGTCCTTTCCGCGCTTGGCCGCAACCGATCCCTGGCTGTCGAACAGTTTAATCCAGTTATTTCTGGAACATTTGTCGAGACGGAACGAGCCGTCTTTGACCCTGTGGTATTTGCTCAGGGCAGAATTGAAAATGACCGCAATCGTTTTCTGGGTGAGAACACCAATCGTTTTTTTTCCATAGACGGCAGCGGGAGTTTTGTCAGAACCGGCATCGTCAGGCGGTTTCCAACCGGTACAGACGTATCTCTTGACCTCGCGCTGACCGGCAGAGACAGTGATATATTGCCGTATTCGGATGAAGCGCGTGCCGGACTGAACCTGACCCAGGCACTGCTTCGCGACGCGGGAGTCGCGGTAAATCTTGCCGGAATACGGCAGGCAGAAGCCGCGGCGCTGGCTTCCGCCTACGATCTTCGCGGTTTTGCCGAAAATCTCGTGGCGGTCGTGGAAAATGCCTACTGGCAATATGCACTGGCCGTGCGTCAGGTAGAGATATTCCAGGAATCCCTTGAGCTGGCGGAACGTCAGCTGAACGATATCCGCACCCGGATCGAACTGGGACAGCTTGCGGAAACCGAAGAAACCGTCGCCGATGCGGAGCTGGCGCTGCGCAGGCAGCAATTGATCGATGCCTATAGTGCGCGGGAGCAGGCGCGACTGAATCTTCTTCGCCTGGTCAATCCGCCTTCCGCCGAAGGGTGGGACAAACAGATTACCCTCAGTGAAGACACGGTCGTGCCGGAAGTGAGCCTGGGCAGCGCCCTCGAGCATGAAGCACTGGCCATCAAGCTGCGTCCGGATTTGAATGAGGCTCGCCTGCAGGCCCGGCGTGGAGAGCTGGAAACGGTACAAACCGTCAATGGCCTGTTGCCGCGCCTCGATCTTTTTATCAACCTGGGCAAAACCGGATATGCCCGAAGTTTCGGGAAAAGCCTCAGTGACCTGGATGGCCCCGGCTACGATCTTGCGGTCGGTCTTGATGTTGAACTGCCTGTCGGCAACCGCGCGGCCGATGCACTTGATCGCCGGGTTCGGGCAAGCTATCGGCAGGCCCTGCAAAGTGTCGAGAACCTGAAGCAACTCGTATCTCTCGATGTGCGCAATGCCTTGCTCGAGGTTGACCGGAGTCTGCAGCAAATAAATGCCAGCGCCTCCCGGCGCATTTTGCAGGAAGAAGTTTTACGGGCGGAAACGGTTCGTTTTGGCGTGGGAACAACGACAGCCCTTGATGTGGCCCGCATTCAGCGCGACCTGCTCGAGAGCCGCATCAACGAAATTGGGGCTATCGTCAATTACCGGCAGGCTCTAATCAACCTTTATCTGCTGGATGGCACACTGCTCTTGCGGCGGGGCATCCAGGGACCGGGAGCGGAAGAGGTCGTGCTGTAAGCATCTGATGAACTGAGTAAAAAGTCTCATGCGCTGCCATCCGGCGAAAGTACCTGTCTGAAAAGACTGGATTTCGGCTTTCGCCGGAATGGCGTAATTCTCTCTACCTGCGGCGATTCCGCCTGAGGTAACTCGCAAGGCCAAAAAGGCCGGAACCCAACAGAAGCAGTGATGACGGTTCCGGCGTGGGTACGGCCGCCTGCGCATACCTGAAATTGTCGATAATCGGCTCCACAAGAGCGTGGGGATGCATTGAAAAGAAAGTGATTGGAATATCGGAGCAAAACCCGAAGAATGCAAACGTTGGAAAGGTGTTGCCCTCGTAAGGACCAGCAAAGATTTCTCCCGTGGAAAGTGCCACGTTGCCTAACGTTGGCACAACATCGATAAAATCAGGACCCAAAAAGATTTCTCCGAGGTCAAACCCGAAGGCGTAGACGCTGCCTGGCAGGGCAACCTGTATTGCCTGGTTAAAAAACGGGTAAAGAACTTTCCCTGAATTGTACGGAATTCCGTAAAAGTCATCGACTATCAGCGGCAAATCATAAGAACTGAAAACGACATCACCCGCCGTGACTGTATAAAAGTCTGGCGATACTGTATTTTCAAAGCCGATGTTCGTTACATCGTAACCCGAGTTCAACACTTCATTCTGCCAGGCGGCCTGATCTGTATACATGACAGATCCGGCGCCTGCATTCGAAGTACATCCCAGGCAAATAATCACCATCGTAACACCCAATATCTGAATTCGCCTCATAATATGGCCTCCTGTGTACTGTTTGATGAAATATGACAGTCAAAACATGCCTCGTTACAGGAAATGCGACACGGTGAATGAATGGATGTTGAAGAGAAGAAGATCGCAGGTCGACCAAACGTTAACATCTATGCAAAACTTTGTATATAGGATCATGCACCTATTTTAAGCTAGTAATTTAGGGGGCTCAACCATGGAAAAACCAGCGGAAAAAGCACACCCCGAGCATCCCGGCGGCCATGGTCGACAGCAGGTTTCTGGTGCGGAAGTACACCAGAAGACAGGCGCCGAGGCCGATCATTCCCTCGACTCCGGCATGCAGGGCTCCGGGAACGGTGAGCGACAGCAGGATCGTCCCCGGCAGGCTGTCGAGAAACCGCCGCGCAGGGCCGGATTTGGGCAGCCGGTCGGCGAGCAGCAGACCGCCCAGGCGGAGGGCGTAGGTCAGGCCGGCAGCGAGCAGAATTGCCTGAACGGCCCCGAGCTGGAACAGATCTTTCATCGATTATCCTCCCCGCCGATCTCGGCAGTACAATTGTAATGCTCATCTGTTTCCGGCGGATGCTCCGGCTTCCGGAGTATGTCGATACACACAGCGGCAAGTGCGCCGCCGATGCCGCCGAGAGCGATATACAGTTTTCCCGGCAGCAGCTGTTCGCCTGCCACGGCCAATCCGGCCGCAACCAGCCAGGGCAGCAGGTCGTCCTTTCCCTGCCAGAGGCTCAACGATAAAGCGGCGAAGACTGCAACAAAGGCAAAGTCGAGACCCCAGCGTTCCGGTTCCGCGATCTGTCCGCCGAGCAGATTGCCGCATATGGTTGAGGCGGTCCAGGCTACGAGCAGCAGGAGTCCGCCGCCGGTCAGAAAGGCAGGACAGGTTCCACCGTTGCGGTGGGCGGCGATGGTTACCGCCCAGTTCTCGTCGGCTACCAGATGCATGCCCAGGGCCTTCTGCCAGAACGGCCGACCGTCGAAAACCGGCTGCAGGGAGGCACCGATCAGGAGGTAGCGCATATTGACGATGAGCACGGCAAGACCGATCTCGAACACCGGCAGCGGGGCCGACCACATTTCGATCATTACCAGCTGGGCCGACCCGGCGAACATCAGCAGATCCATGGCCAGCATCTCGGCCCAGCTGACGCCCTGGTTGCCGCTCAGTACCCCGAATACCCCTCCGTAGGCCATGGCGCTTACGGCGAGAGGTATGTTAGCCTGCATTCCTTTGATCCATTCATTCATGTCGATTGTCTCCTTTTTCGATGACATTGTCTGTAAATAATGTCATAATCGAAAAAAATTGTCCCAGTCAATTGGTATATTGTAATGATAACAATTTTGCTCAACCATATCTCTCTTGCCTCCGGGCGGAAATACCGGCAGATCAGCAGCGGAATACAGGCTGCCCTCGCCGCAGGCAGTCTGCAGCCCGGCGACCGGCTGCCGCCCCAGCGGGAGCTGGCGGATGCCCTGGGAGTCACCCTGGGAACGGTGACCAGAGCATACCGGGAGATAGACGATCTCGGTCTGGTGAAAGGGGAGATCGGTCGGGGAACCTTTATCGTCCGCCGGGAGGAGGAAGAATTCACTCTCCATGCCATCCACAACCGGCCGGATCGCGATACTGCGGATTGTATCCGCTTCGATCTGAATTTTCCGGTACCGGAAGGGACGCCCGATCTCGCCGCCATGCTGGCCGAGCTGTCGCGCCAGCCGGCGATGGAGGAACTGCTCCGTTACCAGCCGACAGCGGGACTCACTCGCCATCGACGGGCCGCCGGCCGCTGGCTTGACCGCCTCAATCTGCAGACGGGTCTCGAAAATATCGCGATCACAACCGGGGCGCAGCACGCTCTGTTTACGTCTCTTGCCAGTCAACTGGCACCGGGCGACGCCCTGGCGGTGGACAGCTATACCTATCCGGGCATCATCAATCTCGCCGGCGTCCTGCATATCCGCCTAATCCCGGTGGAAAGCGATGCGGACGGCATGCGGCCCGATGCTCTGGCAAAGGCTGCCGCCCGCAATCGCCTGAAGGGCGTCTATCTCATCCCGACCATGCACAATCCGACAACGGTTACGATGAGTCAGGACAGACGTCGGGAACTGGCGGCGGTTCTCCGCCGGACGGATTTAATGCTGGTCGAGGACGATGTTTACGGCGGCATGGAGCAGGAGGCCAGAGTTCCGATTGCCGCTTTAATACCGGAACGAAGCTTTTATCTGACCAACCTCTCGAAAACCCTGGCGCCGGGACTGCGGCTCGGTTTTCTGGTAGTGCCTGCTGGAAGGCTGTCTGCGGTCGAGCGGGTCATGGCGGCCTCTATCTGGATGAATCCGCCGCTTACCGCCGAGATCGGCAGCAGATGGATCGATGACGGCACCGCCGATCGAGTCATCATAATCAAACGCCTGGCCGCGGAAAAACGGATGGCGATCCTCGCCGAAAAACTCACCGGCCAGGAGCTGCATTTTCATCCCGGCAGTCTGCATGGCTGGCTGAAACTCCCGCCGCCATGGACCGGCGAAACCTTCGCCCGCCAGGCTGCGGCCCTGGGGGTTCAGGTAATTCCTTCCGGCAACTTCGGCACCAACGGCCTGCAGCCGGTCGAAGCCGTCCGCATCTGCATCGGGCCGCCGAAGAACGAGGCTGAGACGGCGCGTGGCGCAGGCATTCTTGCCTCAATCCTGGCAAAACCTGCGGTTCGTGCCGAGCCGTTCATGTAAGCGCTCCAAGGTTGCACTGTGTGCACCCTTGTATGAAAGCTGTTTATGTGCAGGCTTAAGAAAATCGTCCGTTGTCGGATAGTGCTGTCGAATTTGCTAGGCAATTGGCAGTTTCACCTGTATTTTTGATGGGAACCGTCTTGCGGAGGTCCGCTTCAGTGCAGAGGGGCGGTAAAATAATTGCAAAAACCATCACGAAAGGGTAGCCTAGCATCATGAATCAGTTGGCTATCGCTTTTCATTCGCTCATGGGTAGGTATGTACAAACGGTATTTCGGCCTAAAGGAAAAACCCTTTCTCATCGCCCCGACTCCCCGCTATCTCTATATGAGCGAGTCGCACCGGGAGGCATTAGTCCATCTGCTCTACGGTATCAGTGGCGAGGGGTGTATCATCCTGCTGACGGGCGATGTCGGTACCGGGAAAACCATGATCTGCCGAAGCCTGATGGAACGGCTCCCCGAAACAACCGACACCGCTCTCGTCCTCAATCCCAATCTGACCATTACCGACCTCCTGCAAACGATCTGCGAAGAACTCAACATTGCGATCGAGGGGGATACTCCATCGATAAAGAAATACGTCGATAACCTGAATCGGTATCTGCTCGAAGCTCACGCACGCGGGCGCAACACCGCCCTGATCATCGACGAGGCCCAGAATCTCGACATGGAGATTCTCGAACAGCTGCGGCTGCTCACCAATCTCGAGACCGACTCACATAAACTTCTGCAGATCGTGCTGATCGGCCAGCCCGAACTCTTGAAAATTCTGGACAACCCCAGATATACCCAGATCAATCAGCGCATCACCACCAGATACCATCTGAAACCGCTCCAGCCTGCAGATGTCACTCCGTACATCCTTCACAGGATAGCTGCGGCCGGAGGTGACGACCGCTCTCGGCTTTTCAGCAGCCAGGCAGTCCGTCATCTCATAAAAACCACAAAGGGAGTGCCCCGGCTCATCAATATTCTCTGTGATCGTGCGCTTCTTGGCGCATACGCCGAAAACAGGGATTATGTCGATCTGAAAATTATACAAAAGGCCGCCCGCGAGGTCACCGGGGCTCCCGATCGCCATCCGTGGTCGCAAAAGAAGGCAGTCCTCGCCCTGGCCGTTCTGCTCTTTGCCGTCGGGTTGCCCGTCACACTCTACTTTGCAACTCAGGTGAGTGGTGATATTCCGGCAATGAGACGGATACTGCAATCCTTCGGTTACGAAGAGACTCTTTCCACGGTCCCTCCTGCTGCAGAGGACGGTCCTGCCGGTCCACGTGCGATCGACGGCGTGGCCGATTTCAGAGAGAAAATAGTATCAGAAAAAGAGTAAAACCATGTCCTACATCCTCGATGCCCTGAAGAAATCCGATCGGGAAAGACAGCAGGAAATGCCTCCGCACCTGCAGCCCCTCCATGGCACTCTCTCGTCGAGCAAGAGTATGAGTGTCTTGCGAAGACGCCGCTGGCCCTGGCTGCTGGTTTCCGGCTTTCTGATAATCGGCGGTCTGTTGAAATGGTCCGACTGGAATCGCCAAAAGCCTGAGGGACAATTCCACCTCCAATCGTCCCCGGCAGAAATGACGGTCCTTCAGGAACCCGTCGTCCAGGCTTCCCCGTCATCGACACTGGCCGTCCCTGAAGCCCTCGACCCGGTGACCATTGATCCGCAGAAGTTCGACGACTGGTACCAGCATCTGCCCAAAAAGGAGAACACCCTGCTACCTGAGAGTCCTCAGTCGGCCGTGATGGAGCGAAAATCCGCAGGTCATGTCTTGTCTCCGGCAGAGGCTTCGCTGGCCGACACGTACAGCAAAACATTCACCGAACCCATAAGGATAAAAAGAGACCGGGAAAAAATCCTGATGTCTCAGCCGGACGAAGCAACAGTCATCGTCCATCCCGTCTCATCCGGGAAGCCCGAGAGGGAGCTGCCTTATCTGCATGACCTGCCCCCGCAGATACAGACGAACATCCCAAAAATGCAGTTTGCCGGCCACGCCTATGCACATGCCCCTTCGAAAAGGATGATTATTATTAACGGGAAGATCATGAGGGAGGGCGATCGACTCGATACCGGCACGAGATTGGCGGAAATTACCTGGGAGGGAGCGATTATCGACAATAACGGCGTTCGATTTCAGGTAAAGTGCTACTGATCGACTGGATTTCAAGCAGCCACTGCGGGGTCGATTGCGACTACTCATCTCTGGCGGCGGATCCTGCCGCAGAAATGAAAGGCGGGCAATGATAGATATGGTCAAAGACTGGTTCCGTCGGCATTTTTCCGATCCCCAGGTCGTCATCCTCGCGGGCCTTCTGCTCTCCGGCTTTCTCGCGTTCCTTTTTGCCGGCAGGCACCTCGTGCCGGTCATCGCCAGCGTTATCGTCGCCTATCTGCTGGAGGGCATCATCCAGCTCCTGCAGCGGTTCGGATTTCCCCGAATGCTGGCGGTGAGCCTCGTCTTCTCCATTTTTTTCCTGGCGATGCTGGCGTTGCTGTTCGGACTCTTTCCGCTTCTCACGCGGCAGGCGACCCAGCTGCTGCAGGAAGTTCCGGCAATGCTCAGCGAGGGGCAGCGTCTGATCCTGACCCTGCCCGAGCGGTATCCCGCAATTTTCAGCGAGGCCGAGATAGAAACCGTACTCGATCAGATCAGAAGGGAAGCCGGCAGCTTCACCGATACCATGCTGCGCAAGCTGCTGTCTTCGGTGATCGGCATTATCACGCTGGTGGTCTACATCGTGCTGGTGCCTTTGCTGGTGTTCTTTTTCCTCAAAGACAAGGAAATGATCCTCGGCTGGGCTCGCAGCCATCTGCCGCGGGAACGCGGTCTTGCCTCCCGGGTATGGCAGGAGGTGGACGCGCAGCTGGGCAATTTTATCCGGGGCAAGTTCTGGGAGATCCTGCTGGTCTGGGCAGCCTCCTACGTCACATTCGTCTTCATGGGACTTAATTTTTCGTTGCTGCTGGGATTTCTCGTGGGGATATCCGTCCTGGTACCGTATATCGGGGCCGCGGTCATGACCTTTCCGGTCGCGCTGGTGGCCTATTTCCAGTTTGGCTGGAGTGCCGATCTGGCATGGATCATTGTCGCCTATGGTATCATTCAGGCGCTTGACGGCAATGTCCTGGTGCCGGTGCTGTTCTCGGAGGTCATCAACCTGCACCCGATCGCGATCATCGTCGCCGTGCTGTTCTTCGGTGGTGTCTGGGGTTTCTGGGGTGTGTTCTTTGCCATTCCTCTGGCCATTCTTTTCCAGGCGGTGTTGAAGGCCCGGCCGAGACGGGCGGACTCCGACGCGACTCGCAACGCTTCCGAAGCGTAATCGGCAGGTGGCATCTCGCCGTACATTCTGAAAACCTATGTCTTTCCCCAAGGGACGGGCGCGGCGCCTCCCAGTCCTGTCCGGCAGGAATGCAATCCAACTCGTGAGGATACGCAGCGCAGAATTTCTTGTTCTTAACTCAACGATCATTATAGTTTCCCTATTGGTAAAAGGCGGTGGAACGGATTTTGCTTAACCTCTTTCCAAGGGGTGAAAAAGCATTGGCCGGGAATGAATTATGCCGAAAAGCAAAAGGATACATATTGGAACTTCCGGATGGTCATATAACCACTGGATAGGTGCTTTTTATCCTCAGGAAATGGCTGCTTCCGAGATGCTTTCCTATTATGTCGAACGTTTCAGGACTGTCGAGATAAACAATTCCTTCTACCATCTGCCCTCGGAAAAAAGTTTTGAAAGCTGGAGGGATACGGCAGGAAAAGATTTTGTTTTCGCAGTCAAGGCCAGCAGGTACATCACCCATATGAAAAAACTGAAAGATCCGGGAGAGCCCGTGGCAAGATTTGTCGAGAGGGTCAGGACGCTGGGCGGCAGCCTCGGCCCGATACTCTTTCAGCTGCCGCCGAAATGGCAGTCCAACCCGGCGCGGCTGCGGGAGTTTCTGAGCCAGCTGCCGGACAACTTTCGGTATGCCTTTGAATTTCGCGACACGAGTTGGTTTACCGAAGAAATCTCCCGGCTGCTGGAGCATGCAGGGGCCGCCTTCTGTATCTATGAGCTTGAAGGCATCCTTTCGCCAATAGAGGTGACAGCCGATTTCGTCTATATACGGCTGCATGGCCCCAAAGGGGCCTATCAAGGCTCATACGAAGCAAGCATTCTTGCCGACTGGGCAGGGACAATTTCCAGCTGGGCCGCTCAGGGGCGGGAGGTCTTCTGCTATTTCGATAATGACCAGCATGGGTATGCGGCTCAGAACGCGCTGCAGCTGCAGGACATGTTGAGCAGATAGAAAAAAGCAGAGGAAATCGAAAAAATCAGTCACAGGAGGACATCATGGAAATACCACGAATGCCTAAAGTCGTACTTCGGGAAAAGCTTGAAGATCCTGCGGTGATACTGATCGATGTACGCCGTGATGAAAATATTTCCGTAAAAATTCCGGGTGCGGTGCGTGAAGATCCGGAAAAGGTGGACCAGTGGGAGGAAAAATATCCCAAAGATCGGCAGGTTGTCCTCTACTGCTCTTGACCCCGTGAAAACACAAGTGCCGGGACGGCACGCAGATTGTTTATCAAGGGGTTCCCGAGGGTATTCGCCCTGGAAGGCGGTTGGGAGGAGTGGCAGAGAGACGGGTATCCGACCGAACCGGTATAGCCGGATCCGATGGATTTCACCTGCCGAAAAATCCTTCCGGAGCAAGGCAAGTGGCAAGCATGACAGCATTGATGTCGTTATGAGTCTTCCAGGCCACCGACCGGCGACTCTCGGGATGAAGCCAGCTTTTTTCGATCATGCCGCATAAAGAGCTGTAGCCCGAGAGTTGGTGGAGAAGCCTTCCGGAGGGATTTTCCGCAGATCGTGCCGTGTTCTTTTTCAGATACTGCTCGATTGCCGGCACGGCCTGCAAGCCGATGGACAGACCCAGTTCACGAAACGGCAGCCGGTATTCTATCGGGCTTTGCAGGCTATTTTGGCCGGAGAACAGTACGATACCGGCCGTTGCGGCCTTCAGCAGATTCTCAAGCAGTCCGGGAAGAACCGGTCTGCCTCTTTTTTCCAGCTTCACCAGACGCAGGGCATCGGTTAAGAGTCCGCCAATGCCCAGAGGGTCATCGGTAGACAGGTCCCATCTTCTGCAGATGGCTTCCATTTCGTCGATTTCCTCTTGCAGCGCCGCAGGGGCGTCAGCCTGCATTTCAAGATAGCTCAGGTAGCCGTCGACCGGATCGTGCCGGCCCATGGACGAGACAAGCGGTCGCGACAGGTCGGTACTCATCTTCCAGAACATCCGTTTTTTTTTGCCGGCTGCAGGTTGATACGTAAAGGCTTCATGGGCGGCGACGGCCAGTTCGCGCGCCCAGGTATCGTAGACAGGCGTATTCGTCCTGACCGCAACCTGATGCAGGGCGTGCATCCATTTGGTCAGATAATGGAAATATTGACCGTCGCGGTCATATTCCAGCTGATCGTCTTCGGGCTCGTGGGGCAGTCTTTCCGGCAATTGCTTGCCTATCCGCAAGCCGCCGCAGGTGGGATGTTTCTCGCCTTCGGATTCATCAAGGCCGCTTATCCATCCGCTCCGGCGATCGTCCTCGCGGTAACGGCCGAGCACATGGTGAACCTGGTCGACAAGGTCCAGGGCGTATGTTCGGTATTCTTCATTGCCGGTCCGGTGATGCAGTTCAAGATAGTTGCAGACGGCGAAGGCATCGGTCCACAGATACCGTTGCGGTTTCCGTTCCCCCAGCAGGCCGGTTTCTTCGGCAAATTGTCGCATTATCTCATCGATAACCGGCAGGTTCTTATCCTGTTCCATCACATTTCTCCCGACTGCTGCATTTTGCCCCTGGGAATCCACCGCTTCTGCGCCTGAAGGCGACAAATTCTTCGGTCGTTTTCGGGCCGTAGGTTTGATAACTTGGATTCTGGTGGCGGCTATACTCCTTTTTGAGTCCGGCAACAGGATCGGTTATCCTGGCGTCCCTCAGATTCTTCATGTCCAGGTTGTGGATACGTGCCGCATTGAGACCCAGGATATTGGCTTTTGCTTCTGCCGTGAGAGGGGGATACCCGTATTTTTCCTGGAATTCCGGAGAAATCCGGAAGCTGCGGAAGGCCTGGATCTGATCCTGAGGACTGCCGTACCACAGCGCGTCCGTTCCCCAGCATATCCGCTCGTCACCCAGGAATTTAAGCAATTTCCCCAGAAGATGGGCGGCCTGATCGGGTTTGCTCATATAATGCCGCCAGCAGCTCCCCAGTTCGGCATAGACGTTTCCCTGGTTGGGCGTATAATCATGCTCCAGGCATGCCTGGATGAAACGATCGACTCCCTTGTCGTTGCGAGGATCAAATGGACCTTCGACAACCCCGGATTCATAGCCGGCATGATAGCAGAGAAAGGTAAGCTGTTGAAACATGCGGCCGACGCGGGCAATATCATCGGGTTTTGAATATTGGTATTCCAGCCCGGGAAGCGGCAATCCCCGGTGGGCACACACAACCGGAATATTGAGTTCCATGGCTTTTTCCAGTACAGGAATGCCGTAACGCGGATCGTCCATAAAAAAACCTATGCCATCCGGTCCCCACTGCGGATAGAGTTTCCAGGCATCGACTTTGTACTGCCGGGCCTGGACCTCCATGAACTCAAGCTGTCCGGGCTCGTTGGGAAGGACGCCGCCATGAATCAATCCCCTGGTCCTGCCGATTTTCGCGGAGATCAGGCTCCTTGCTTTGTCAGCATATTCGGTGGGAGTCGGGTTGTGGCCGCGTCCTCCCCACAAGGCCGAGATAACGGCCACATCGGTGTCGCTGTCGAGAAAGACCTCCTTTATCAATTGTCCGGCGGAATAGCAGTCGAGCTCATATGCGCATTGCGAGGCCTGGCTGAAAACCTCGGTCAATACCCGCATCCAGCGTTCGCCATCCTTGCCCTTTGCCCAATCTCCGCTGGGATCGACACAATGGGTCTGCATGTCGATGATAATTTCGTCACCACCAAGCGCCGCCTCCGCCGCTTCACTTTCGAGGGCGGCAACCTCCGGAATGAAAAAGCTGCCGCCTCTTGCGCCAAAGCTTGCCCAGACATGATTGAATGCCAGCAGCGTTGCAGCCGCGCCACAGGTCGACTTGAGGAACTGCCGCCGGGACTGCCCTAATTTTTCACTGAAAGTGTCCGCATCGCGGTGGGCCTGTCTGTTGGCCGCCGCTTCCTCGGGGGTCAGGGGGATAGGAGGGTGTTCGCCGTTTGAGGCGGAATCTATTTTTATCGGCAGTCTTCTGCCGTTGGGATCGTATTCTTTCATCATGACCTCTTGTAGGCGCAAGTAATTGAATAAAGACGACATTCCGAAATAACAGGAGGTGTCAGCTGGACGTTGCAGAACGCCGCGATAAATGGGAAATGTGTGTTAGGTGTGACTATAACCAGTATGCCGGGAAAAGCAAAGATGCGGGTGGACCGTGTCAGGATGCTCGCAGCTGACGGGATACGACACGTCTTTTTGCTTAAAATAGGGTCAATGCTTTATTTTCATCGGCCGCCCCTGTAGTTACCTTTCTTCTACATGCAGCTGAATTTCTCGCAGTCGCTGCTTATTATAAGCCCTTACTCAAGGAGGACGAGCGATGAACTTACGCAGCAAAGCCTGGTCTCCATACCTGGCAGGGATTGTAGTGGGGATCTTACAGATCCCGGCGCTCCTGATTATTTCTGCACCTCTTGGGGTGTCTTCTTCCTATGTGTCAGTCTCAGGATATCTGGCCGGACTCTTTGATCCGGATGTCTCGACAATGGATTACTTCGGCAAGTACATGGCTTCGATCAAATACCTCTGGCAGGCAAGCATGGTACTGGCTGTAGCCTTAGGGGCCTATCTGTCTATGAAGCTCTCCGGTGCGAGACGGAAAAGTTTTTCTCCGGCATGGACCAGGGCTTGCGGCATCGGCAGCTTATGGCCGCGAATGCTCATGGGGTTTATCGGCGGATTCATAATGCTTTTTGGCGCCCGGTGGGCAGATGGCTGTACCAGCGGGCATGGTCTCTCCGGAGTCGGACAGCTCGCCGTCAGCTCGGTTATGGTCACCATCTCCTTTTTCGTCGCCGGAATTTTTGTGTCGATGTTCTATAAAAAGTTGTAGGGAGGAGAGAGTATGCTGCTTCATATATCTGTCGGACTGGTGATGGGTTTAATTTTCGGAATCGCGCTGGAAAAGGGACGGGTTTTTGAACCTGGGATAATTATCGGCCAGTTTCAGTTACGCAACTGGCTGCTTATCAAGATGTTCATGAGTGCGATTGCCACTACCATGGTGATAGTGGCTGTGCTCTATGGAAGCGGCATTATCACCCTGCATGTGAAGCCGGCCGTCTATGCCGGCAACATTCTCGGAGGGCTCCTCTTCGGTGTGGGGATGGCCGTCACCGGTGCCTGCCCCGGCACGGTGCTCGCGCAGATTGGCGCGGGATATAAGGATGCGTGGGGAATCCTCGCCGGAGCTCTGCTCGGCGCCATGACCTACGGATATCTCGAACCGGTCCTCGCGCCTTTAAATGCAGGACCGGGAAAAATTACCCTGGCCGATATTCTGCCGCTGCCTTTCTGGCTGCTGGCATCCCTTGTCGCGATCATAATCGCCGTGTTTCTCTTTGTCCTGGAAAAATGGCGGCCCTGGCGGGCGGATCTAGGGTTTGACTATGACGGAGTTCCTTCGGGCAGCAAGCAAAAGGACGATGGGAGATAATTTGACAGCATCAATATGAATTGATGAAGGAGGAAGAAATGCACGCACTTGTTTGGCATGGCAAGAGAGATGTCCGCTTCGACAGGGTACCCGATCCGGTGATCCAGGAAGATACGGACGCTGTTATTCGTGTGACGACAACGGCTATCTGCGGCTCCGATCTGCATCTCTACGAGGTGCTGGGGCCTTTTATGGAGCCGGGCGATATACTGGGCCATGAGCCGATGGGAATTGTCGAAGAAGTCGGGCGCGGCGTGACACAGATCAAGCGCGGCGACCGTGTGGTCATTCCTTTCAACATAAGCTGCGGCAGCTGCTTCATGTGCCGGGATGGCTTGCATTCTCAATGTGAGACAACCCAGGTGAGATCTCAGGGTACTGGCGCGGCGATATTTGGGTATTCCAAACTTTATGGCGAGGTGGCCGGTGGTCAGGCTGAATATCTGCGCGTTCCCCAGGCTCATTTCGGGCCGATCAAGGTGCCTCATGGGCCTCCCGATGAGAATTTTATCTATTTATCGGACGTCCTTCCGACTGCCTGGCAGGCAGTCGAATACGCCAACGTCCCGGCGGACGGCAGCCTGACGATATTCGGTCTGGGACCGATCGGTCAGATGAGTGCACGTATCGCCAGGCGGCGCGGCATTCGTGTTATCGGTGTCGATCTTGTTCCCGAAAGGTTGGAAATGGCTCGCCGGTACGGCATAAGAGTTTTGAATCTTACCGATAACAAGAACATAGCCGACTCGATCAGAGAATTTACCGGAGGCCGTGGAACCGACTCAGTGATTGACGCAGTCGGCATGGAAGCCCATGGGGCACCGGTTGGAAAACTGGCTCACCAGATGGCTTCGCTGCTGCCTGACGCCCTGGCTGCATCCATGATGAAAAAGTCAGGCGTCGACAGATTGAGCGCACTGGAAGCAAGCATCGATGCCGTGCGCCGCGGAGGTACGATTTCCGTTGTCGGGGTGTATGGCGGCATGGCGGATCCTTTACCCATGCTGAAACTGTTCGACAAGCAGATTCAACTGCGTATGGGGCAGGCCAATGTCAAGCGCTGGATTGACGACATCATGCCTCTTGTGACCGATGAAAGCGATCCGCTTGGCCTGAGGGATCTTGCGACACACGTTCTGCCTCTGAAAGAAGGCCCGAAGGGCTACGAAATATTCCAGAAGAAACAGGATGGGGTTATCAAGGTACTGCTTAAACCGTAAAGGCATTCGCCGGTTTCAACCACAAGCGACCAAAGAGCAGGTGATGGCGAAACCCAACAGACTCATGTCTCCATCAAAGTGGATAGAGAAGAACGTCCCGACATCGACCGGATATATATGATTGCCACCCAGGCCATGACCGGAGGCGGAGGATGGCCGATGTCGGTCTTTCTCTTGCCGGACAAAAAGCCGTTCTACGCCGGTACCTACTTCCCGCCGGAACCCAGATATAATCATCCGGGTTTTGCGGCCTTCCGCGAGAATTACTACTGGGAATTCCATGGGTTCGGCACCAGCTTTAGAGCCGGGCAACGCCCAGGAAAAGAGCGTGCAGGGCAACAATGACAACGATAAAGCAGGAGCGGGCAGCCTCATTCCCAAGGCCGGGAAATCGATAGTGTAGATGGCCGTGCGGGCAGCCGGAAATACAATCGCCGCACAACGAACAGTTGAGTCCAGCCTTGCCGCCCTCGATGTCCCGGACGGTAAGCGCGCCATAGCGGCAGGATCGGGTACAGATGCCGCATCTGCAGCATTTTTCGTCAATACGGATGCGCCATGGGTTGATTTTACCGAAGATATTTGCAAGCAATCCCATCGGGCAATAGGTGGTGCAGTGGGTCATGATGCCGCTCCGCCGCGACCAGGTGAGCATGATGACTATCCCCAAGAGACCAAAGACCGCGGCAAGAGCGACGGCCGTAAAAAGCGGCTGACCGCTTCTGCCAAGCAGAATTGCGGTTGCAAGGACTGCAAGACAGATCAGCCAACGACCGGTTGTTGTCCACCCGGGCAGCGCGCCGGGCTTTTTCTTGCCTTCTGCCGCCAGGTTATCCCACGCGCCGATATAGCAGAGATGGCTGCACCACGCCGGGCCGACCAGAACCAACGTCACCGCAAAGAGAATGATCATGAAGAACCCATCGCCACGGTACAATGGGCCGGCAGCGATCAGCGCCGGTATGGGGAGATGGAGGCTGCCGGTCATTAAAAACCGTTCGAAGCCGAGGAGTCCCAGCCCCAGCTGGAGGAAAAACACCGCCGAAAAGACTGTCCAGATGGTTCGCCGCCATTTGGCCGAATTGCCCGGCCGGAGCATCTTTCCGGCGATCCAGGCCGCGTACCAGCCGAGCAGGATGATGGCAATCCAGCCTCCGCTCGGAAAAAAGCGGTCGAGGAGAATGATATCGAGCGAGGTTTTCTCTCTGGCGATGGCAAGGCCGGTAACGGTGAGGAGAAAGGCCGATGCCTGAACCGAACTGCCCGGCCAGCCACTCACGCGAGCTCGGCGCCAGTTTAAAATTGCCGCGGCCAGACACACAAGCGTGACTGTGCCAAGTATTGCCGCAAGGCGGACCCATGGCAGGCCAAAGGCGATGCGCTGCTGGACGAGGGTAAAAGTGACATCTGCCCACAGCCAGGAGCCGAAACCGAGAAGACCGGCCAGGGCCCAGCTCTTCCACGGCACCGGCGCGATGGCTAGAAAACCTGCGGTCAGCCAGAATACGGCACCGCCGGAGCAGCCCATCCGAAAGGCATGGGCCGCGAGAAAAAGCAGGGTCGGGATTGTGAGGATCGTTGTAATCATGATAATGCCGCACTGTGCAAGGGTTTATCCGTCAGAGACTGGGTTGTATCATTTATTACCGAAATTCTCCACGGCGCCATTGACTTGAGTCAAATGGACGCAATTTTGTAGGAAAGGAATTCCAGGGAAATTCAACGGACGCAATGTTCCTTTTCTTTTTCCGAAAGTCCTTTTTGCGATGATCAAAAAAATTCTCCTTACCATAGCAGGTCTGGTTGTGCTGGTTTCCATTATCGCAGGCATCAGGATCCTGCAGATTCGCAAGATGATCGATCAGGGAGAAAGTTTCGTCCCGCCGCCGACCAAGGTCACCGTCACCGAAGTGCGGGAGGATCAATGGGAGTCTCTCCTGACCGCCGTCGGTTCGCTGGTCGCGGTACAGGGTGTCACCGTGGCGGCGGATCTGGCGGGCAAGGTGGTGGGCATCGATTTCGATGCGGGCAGCAGGGTGAAGGCAGGCGACCTTCTGTTGCAGCAGGACACCAGTTCGGAGGAAGCTCAGTTGCCCGGCGCAGACGCCGCCGTGATCCTGGCCCGGAGTAATCTGGAGCGCTCCGAGCAGTTGCTGACGAAAAAAGTCATTCCCGTGGCCGAGCACGACCAAGCGTTAGCCGACTATCGACAGGCCGTGGCGCAGGCCGACAACATCCGTGCCGCCATCGACAAGAAGAAGATCCGCGCCCCCTTTGCCGGCCGTCTCGGCATCCGCCTGGTCAATCTCGGACAGTTCCTCAAGGAAGGGGACGGCATCGTATCGTTGCAGTCCCTCGATCCGATCTATGTCGATTTTTTGTTGCCGCAGCATGACCTCGCGTATCTGCGGACAGGTCTACCGGTAAGGGTGGCCATAGATGGTCTGCCCGGAGAATCGACCGTAGGGCAGATCACCACCATCAATCCCGAGGTCGATCCCGCCACCCGCAACATCCGGGCGCAGGCAACGATCGCCAATCCCGGCGAATTTCTGCGTCCCGGCATGTATGCCGATCTGGCGGTCGTGCTTCCGATAGAGCTACGGGTGCTGGTGATTCCCGCCACCGCTGTCCTCTATGCCCCGTATGGCGACTCGGTATTTATTGTCGAGGCGACAAAGGAGGAGGAGAGCGGTAAAACCGGCAAGGTTCTTCGCCAGCAATTCGTGCGGCTGGGGGAGAGACGCGGTGATTTCATCGCCGTGACGGATGGTCTGCAGGGAGGAGAGACAATCGTCAGTACCGGAGCATTCAAGCTGCGCAACGGTGTAGCGGTCGAGATTGATAATAGTCTCGCGCCGGAATTCAGCCTGCATCCGACGCCGGAGAATAATTGAAGGGGGCCAGACAGAGGGGAGCCATAGCCAACTTTCATTGATGGGCAGAATTGATGAATTTCACAGATATTTTTATTCGTCGGCCGGTACTTGCCCTGGTTGTCAGCCTGGTGATTCTGATCACCGGCCTGCAGGCAGTCCGCTCCCTCAATGTCCGCCAGTATCCGCGCAGCGAGAACGCGACGGTCACCGTCACCACCGTGTATGTCGGCGCCAGCGCCGAGCTGGTGCGCGGCTTCATCACCACGCCGCTGGAGCGGGCGATTGCCGCCGCCGACGGCATCGATTACATCGAGTCGCAGAGCGCCCTCGGTGTTTCGACCATCAACGTCCGCTTGAAGCTCAATTACGAAGCCACCAAGGCCCTGGCGGAAATCAGCTCCAAGGTCGATCAGGTTCGCCGCGATCTGCCGCCGGAAGCGGAAGTGCCGGTGATCAACATCGAGTCCGCCGACAGCCAATTCGCCTCGGCCTACCTCAGCTTTACCTCGGACCTCCTGCGGCAGAACGAAATCACCGATTACCTGGTGCGAGTGGTACAGCCGCGTCTGTCGGCCCTGGAAGGGGTGCAGCGGGCCGACATCCTCGGGGCACGCACCTTCGCCATGCGCCTCTGGCTGAAGCCCGACCGCATGGCCGCCTACCACATCAGCCCGGTCCAGGTTCGGCAGGCCCTGGCCGCCAACAACTATCTCGCCGCCCTCGGCCGGACCAAAGGCTCGCTCACCCAGATCAATCTCACCGCCAACACCAACCTGAGCAGTGTGGAGGAATTCAAACGGCTGGTCGTCCGTCAGCAGGATGGCGCGATTATCCGCCTGGGCGATATTGCCGAAGTGGAGCTTGGCGCGGAGGATTACGAAAGCGAAGTGCGGTTTTCCGGGCAGACCGCGGTGTTCATCGGCGTCTGGGCCCTGCCCAATGCCAACTCGGTCGATGTCATCCAGCGGGTGACCAGGGAGATGCAGGCGATTCGACAGGACCTGCCGTCGGGAATGGAGGCGCAGGTTGCCTATGACGCCACCAACTATATCACCAATGCCATTCGCGAAGTGCTCAAGACCCTGGGCGACACCCTGCTCATCGTGGTCGTGGTCATCTTTCTCTTCCTTGGGACCCTCCGCTCGGTGATCATCCCGGTGGTGGCCATCCCCCTGTCGCTGATCGGTGCGGTCTTTTTGATGCAGGTCTTCGGCTTCACCATCAACCTTTTGACTCTCCTGGCTATCGTCCTCTCCGTCGGCCTGGTGGTCGATGACGCCATTGTCGTGGTGGAGAACGTCGAACGCCACATCAGGCTGGGAGAAAAGCCGTTCCAGGCGGCCCTGCTCGGCGCCCGCGAGCTGGTCGGGCCGATTGTCGCCATGACCGTCACCCTGGCTGCGGTGTACGCCCCCATCGGCCTGCAGGGCGGACTTACCGGCTCGCTTTTCCGTGAATTCGCCTTCACTCTGGCAGGCGCCGTCACCATTTCCGGCATCGTTGCGCTGACCCTGTCGCCGATGATGTCGGCCGTGCTCCTCAAGCCGGGGCTCGAGGAGCGAGGTCTTGCCGGGCGCATTTCCCGTGACTTCGCAAGGCTGCGTCGATTCTATGGCCGGCTTCTCGCCGCCACCCTGAGAAGCCGTCCGGCCGTCTACCTGGTCTGGGCGGTGGTGAGTCTGCTTACCATTCCGATGTTCCTCATGTCCCCCAAGGAACTGGCCCCCACCGAAGACCAGGGGGTAATCTTCGGCATCATCGACGCCGCCGCCAACTCAACGCTCGACCAGAACAGCCGCTATGCAGCTGAGGTGAACCGGATTTTTTTCAGCGTGCCGGAAACCGAATTCACCTTCCAGATTACCTTTCCGAATTCGGGTTTCGGCGGCATGGTGACCAAGCCGTGGGACGAGCGCGACCGCACCATCCACCAGATCCTGCCGGAGGTGCAGCAGCGGCTGCAGGGCATAACCGGCATTCAGATCTTCCCGGTTTTGCCGCCGGCGTTGCCGGGCGGCAGCGATTTTCCCTTGGAATTTGTTATTGCCTCGACGGCGGATCAGGAACGGATCCTGGAATTTGCCGGGCAGCTGCAGGCAAAGTCGATGGCAAGCGGGATGTTCGCTTTTCCGCTGCTGATTGACGTCAAGATCGACCAGCCGCAGTCCGAGTTCGTCATCGACCGCAACAAGGTGGCCGATCTCGGCCTCAATCTGCAACAGGTGGCTGCAGACGTCGGATCGATGGCAGGCGGCGATTTTGTCAACCGCTTCGATATCGCCGGACGCAGCTACAAGGTGATCCCCCAGATCCAGAGAATCGACCGTCTCAACCCCGAGCAGTTGAAAAATATCTATATCGAGGGACGGGACGGCCGGCTGGTGTCCCTTGCCACCGTCGCCACCATCCGCGACACCGTCGTACCGCGCTCGCTGAACAGGCTGCAGCAGCTGAACGCGGTCAAGCTGAGCGGCGTCGCCGTCCGCCCGCTGGACGAGGCGCTGCGTTTTCTCGAAGACGAAGCGGGTAAAATCCTGCCCGAGGGCTACGTGATCGACTATACCGGGGAGTCGCGCCAGCTGCGGGTCGAGGGCAATCAGTTCCTGCCGACCTTCCTGTTTGCCATCATCCTTATCTTCCTGGTGTTGGCGGCACAGTTCAACAGCTTCCGGGATCCCTTCGTCATTCTTGCCGGTTCGGTGCCGCTGGCCATGTTCGGCGCACTGCTCTTTTCCTTCCTGAAGATGCCGGATCCGAGCGTCGCCTTCTGGACCGAGGGCTGGACTACCACCCTCAACATCTATTCCCAGGTCGGCATGGTTACCCTGGTCGGACTGGTCTCGAAAAACGGGATTCTGGTCGTCGAATTCGCCAACAGACTGCAGGAGCAGGGGCACAGCAAGCTCGATGCCGTGCACGAAGCCTCTCTGACCCGCCTGCGGCCGATACTGATGACCAGCGCGGCCACCATAGCCGGCCATTTCCCGCTGACTTTGGTCAGTGGCGCCGGTGCCGCCGCCCGGAACTCTATCGGCCTGACCCTGGTCGGCGGCATGGCCATCGGCACCCTTTTTACCCTCTTTGTCGTTCCTTCCATCTACATGCTGGTTGCCCGAGATCACGCCAAAAATAAATAGCTCGGTGATTTTGCAGGCATCGATCATCCTTATTCGCAGAGACCTGCCTGCCGCAGCATTTCAACGACCTCTTCCGGTTCAAGATCCCGCCAGGACCTGTATGCAGCCGCCACGGCAAAAGAACCGTAATCCTGAACATTGGCGCAGAAAATCTTATCGACCCTGTCTTGAATCCGGACAATGGAAGAGAGCGGCGAAGTGGGAACCGCCACGATAATTTGCGCGGCACCCTGGCTTTTTGCCATGTCTATAGCGGCGAGCATGGTGAAGCCGGAAGCCAGACCGTCGTCAACCAGGATCACCGACAGACCTTCAAGATTCGGAAACGGCTTATTGTTTCTGAACCTGGCATTGCGTAGATCAAGTTCCAGCCGGACTTTTTCCATCTGTTTATCGACCACTGCGTCGCTCAACCGCAGCATGTCAAGCAGTTCCCGATTGATAAACGCCTTGCCGGACATGGTCATGGCGCCAAATCCGGCCTCGCTGTTGCCGGGGATCTGAATCTTACGGGTTATGATCAGGTCCATGGGCAGGGAAAGGTTTCGGGCAAGTTCCAACCCCACCGGCACGCCTCCCGAAGGGATGGCGAGAATCATGGTTTCGGGGTGATCCCTGTAGCTGTCCATCATCGAAGCCAGAAACCTGCCGGCATCCTTCCTGCTCTGAAACACCAGGTGTCTGTTTCTGAATTGGGGAGCGTCGATCAATTTCTCCTGCATGCTGTTTCCTCCCTGCATCCGAACAGCTGTGCTCGACGGTGACAGCGACGCCAATGCACCCTGGTTGAAACAGTTGAAAGTATCTTTGTGGGCGATTCTGCCGATCAATTCACTGTTGTAGAAGCAGATTTCGGACCATGGGAAGATGTGTGGAAATAAGCTGGTTGCCTGTGATCACGCCAAAAAATAGATCAGTGATTGCGCAAGGCATCGATCAGCTCATCCTTGTTCATTTTTGAACGGCCTTTGATGCCTACTTCACCGGCCTTGTCATACAGTTCCGATTTGCTCCACTTCTCATATTTTTTTGCTTCGCCACCCTTTTTTGCCGACTTTTTTCGGGGGGTGTTGGCGATTCGGGCAGCCTTTTCCTTGCTCATGCCTTTATCCCGGAGAGCTCGGTACCGTTCCTCATCTTTGATTCTATTGTCCGGCATAGCAATTCCTCCATTTTCCAGATTCGGCTATTATTCGAAGGATGATTGCGGGATGGCAATTTCTCCTGCATCGTGTTTCCGGCCTGTCAATGTTTCCCTCCTTTCTGATATTCAAGTTAGGCATATCATGCTCCCTTGACAAGTCCTGTCGAAATCCAATCAGCCTTTTCGGATTTTCTGTTCGGCAGGGCGAAGAAAACATCGGCCGAATGATTTTTGCGAGGACATCATCTTGTATTTAAGGCGACTTTTGCACTATGATACATGCTGATGTCTTAGGGAGCCATCGGTTCCAGTCGCCACTCATCTCGACTTGAGGAAAATTGACAATGATACGAGTGCATACTCTGTTACTACATCTGCTTCTGGCTGTGGCGCTGGCCATGCCTGCAGCAGTGCTGGCCGGGGCTGGAGACCAATACCCGGCGGCACCGGTGCTCAATCAGGGGAAAAAATGGCGATGTGCCTACTATGAGGGGGGCTCGTATCCGGATTATCAGGTTATTTTTTTAGCGACGATCTCCGGCCTTATTAAACAAGGTTGGGTTGAGCCGATAGAATTTCCCGAATACATGAAGGATCATGGTGCGTTCTGGCAGTGGTTCAGCGAAAATGTGAAGTCCGATTATCTTGAATTTGTTGCCGATGCCTTCTACACTTCGGATTTCAACGATGATTTTCGTCGACAGACTACCAAGCCGATTTTTCTCAAGAGATTGCAGGAACAGGCTGATATCGATTTCATTTTTGCCATGGGGACCTGGGCAGGACAGGATCTCGCCAACGATGAGAACCACATTCCAACCATTGTGGCATCAACTTCCAATCCGATTGCTGCAAAGATAATTGCCAGTGCCGAGGATTCCGGATGGGACCATATCCATGCTGTTGTGGATCCGGACAGATACGAACGGCAGATGCGCCTTTTTCACGATATGGTTGGTTTTCAAAAACTGGGAGTCGTCTACGAAAATTCGCCGGAAGGCAGAACATTCGCGGCCATTGACGATCTGGAAAAAGTTGCCCGGGAACGGGGTTTCGAAATAGTCTCCTGCGAAGCGCCGTTCAGCAACATCAAAAAGCGCGTGGCGGAGGAAAAGAACGCTGAATGCTACACGAAAATTGCTTCCCAGGTAGATGCCGTATACCTCACCGTCCATCGAGGCGTTACCCTTGCAAATCTCGCCAATATCATGAAACCGCTCATTGAAAACAAGGTGCCGAGCTTCTCAATGAAAGGCTCGGATGAGGTGCAGCATGGCGTGTTGATGTCGATTTCTCAGGCCAATTTTAAATATGTCGGGGAATTTCATGCGGAGGTCATGGGGAAAATCCTCAATGGCGCCAAGCCGCGCGAGATCACGCAGATCTGGAAAGCACCACCCAAAATTGCCCTCAACCTGAAAACCGCTCAGCTCATCGGCTTCGATCCTCCCGTGGATATCATGATGGCCTCGGATGAGATTTACGAAACAATAAGTGTGGTAGAAAAATCAGAGAAGCAATGATCTTCAAGCAGCACTCTGCGCCAGATCGACTATCTGTCTGTGCCTGATCACCCGTTGCAGACGCTCGGCCGGTGAACCGCTTGCCTGGTCATAGGCTGCCAAGGCTCTGTCGGCCCCGTTTTCGCCGGTGTCGAGTACATGCAACGGATAGGCGAGCATCCACTGTTCGTCCAGCGTCAGTTCGGATGCCACAGCTTCGACAGCTTCCCGGCACAATCGATGTATCGATACCCCGGCATGAGTCCCCTGCAGACCATCCCTGATTGCCGCCTCCCGCGAACCCGACAGAACCGCCCAGCCATGCTTTTGTACTATTTTCCATGCCTTGGCTCGATTTCGCAGAAGACCCAGCTGCAGGGCACTGACCGAAATGACGACAGAACGGGCAATGTCCCGGTCATTCAGGGCGACCAACTGCCGATCGGCAAAATTTGTGCCGGCCGCACGTCCTTCAAGATAGGATGACAGCGCATAGTTTTCAAAGACATCCTCCAGTGGACGGTCACTGTCAAGGGTCTCCAGAAAAAGTTCGACCGGCAGGGTTTCCTCTTTAAACTGGAAACGGATCCGAACATCGAGAAAATGGGAAAACTGTAGAAACTCAAAATAGCGCATGTTCGGTTGGACGGTACAGCCGGAATCCCTGGTTTTGCCATTGTTCCATGTTTTGACGGGCCATCGCTCTTTTCTGAGGAAATCGATAAGCCCCGGATGTCCCTTGACACAGAGAAGATCCCTGGTCTTTTTGTAGTCGCTTCCTCCCTGGCCGAATATGCACTGCATGTTTGTTCCTTGTCCATACATCCAGTTGAAATACTCCTTGAGGTCGGCAAACGGTCGGTCCGGCATCCGGTGCAGCTTACGATCGCAGGCAAAGCGGGACGGTTTAAACATGGACGGCCATAAAGTGAGACGATTTTCCTTGATGCCATTGGTCCGTCCCCCGGCGAACGGGCTGTTGGCGTACAGCGCTATGAACACCGGGCTCAGGGCGAGAAGGAGATTGAGCCCTTCTATCGCCTCAAAAAAGGAGACTCCGGTGGTCGGCCCGTTATGGGCTTTGGCATCGATACCCGCCATATGGTTCCACTTTCGACATTGCACCCAATAATCATAAATGGGCTTTGGAGAACGAGCCGACAGATAATAGCTTTGATCGATCACCGTCGACGGATGTTGAGATAAATTGAGGATTGTGGCCTTTTCATCGGCCAAGGCAGTGATGACGTCGTGCAGTTCCCGGTTAATCGTCCGATTCAGTATTTCAAGATTATTCGGCGTATCGGGGATCGGACCTATGGCACTTTCAAGATTGTTGAAACCATTATCGACTGAGCTGACGATACCCGGTGAGAGTACTGCAAGGTCTCTGCCATCCACCTGGGTTACACACGCCTCTTCTCCCTGGTTCCGTTTAATTCTTTCGAGGGATCGAAAATACGAGTCAACCAGATGCAGCGAGCCGGTTTCTTTGCGGATTACCGGCATTTCAATTTCGACTCCCAATGTAGCCATTGGCGCTCCTAGAGAAGATGATGAAAAGAACAGGGGAACAGAAGTGTATCAGCTGCGATCTCTCTGCTCACGAAAGAGGAGAAGAAACAGGACAGTCGCTATCAGAAAGGTCAAACCGGTGAAGGCGACACTTTTTTCCAGGCCAACCGAGGCCACGAGAAATCCGACAAAGATCGGCCCCGCCATCTGTCCCAATTTATCGGCGGCCCGCTGAATGCTCATCGATCTGCTGGTGCCGACACTTTGGGTAAGTTTGATTTTGAGAGTCAAGGCAGGTTGTGCGGGGCCGGCGAGGCTGCTGGAAAGGCCCAGCGAAAAAACCGCGACCAGCACGGCTGCAAGGCCTGAGACGAAGTAGAGGGACAACAGCCCAAAACTGCCGACAATGCCGCCAAAAACGATAAAAAGAGATTTCTTCCGGGAGCGGTCGACCAGTCGACTCAGCAGAGGCGCAATGAAGATGACCGAAAGACCATACACCATCAGAACCCGCCCGATGCTCGATTGGCTGATGCCTTGTTCTCTGAGATAGAGCGGGGCGGCATAGTAGAGCAAGCCAACCTGACAGATGGAAAATGGAACCACCGAAAAGAACAGAATGGCGAGAAAATTCCTGTTACACAGCAGTTTGACCATATCGATCAGGGGGAAGTCCTGTTCGGACCGGGCGACCACCGGCCGTTTCATATATGGATTCATGAAAGCCAGGGCAAAGGCTAAAGAAGCCGCCATGCTGCCGGCAGAGAGCCGGAGAACCATATCATAGCCCACTCGCTCGGCGAGCATGGCCCCGACCGCTGTGCCGCAAATATGCCCGGCAAAGATGCCGGCAACCAGCATCGAGTACCCCAGGGCACGATTGGTTTCGTTGCTGTTGTGAAAAATGAAGCCTTGAATAGCCATCCAGGCTAAACCGTAGCCGAGGCCGGTGAGCCCCCGAAAAAAGATGAATGCCATACCGCTTTCGGCAACCGCGGAAAGGTAACAGCCGGTAAGCGAGAGGAGAATGCCGGTGATGAAGGGAGCATGCCAGCCATGCCGGTCCGTCCAGCCGCCGGCGATGAGTGCAGTAAACAGGGCACAGAACATTTCAGCTGAAATCGGCAGGCCAAGTACGACATCCCTGGAGAGCCCCGCCATGGGTTGGTAAAGCAATTGCATTTTCAGGGGCAGGAATGAAAGCGGCATGGCCCAGGCAAACAAAAAGAGAAAAGCGGCAGGCCGAGCGAAGGCATATGGCTCGATACGGATTACATGACGATCGCCCTGGTGTCCGGTCTTTTTCATGAAATAGAGGAGGAAAAATTTCATTTCGAGGAGAAAGAGCAAGGAAAGAAGCACAACGGTCAAGCCGTCATAGATAACTTCCTTGACTCTGTCGTTAATGCTGCTGCGTGAAAGGTTCACTCGCAGATACCCCCCAGCCTGACCTGCGCTTTCGTTCCCTTTGCCTCGCAGGGTAACATCGATTGCATAGAGGGAATCAGTTCCCGGGGCCGCTGCCGAAAGTTGCGCAACGGTTGATTCGGCAACCGAGCCGTGACCATCGGCCATGTTGAGAATCTTGCCGTCTGGAGCAAGGATCTGCATGGATTCCAGATCGTTATTGGTTGCTATGATGTCGGTGAACTGCTTCTCTATCCCCTTCAATCTGTGTATCGAAATACCCTTGCTCAATATTTTCTGTTCCAGGTCATGGGCTGTCAGCGATGCCTGGGTGAGAGCTTGCTGACGGACGGCGGCAATGTTTTCATTGCGAAACAGATTGACACTGTGTATGGAGAAAAACACCTGGGCAGCCAGCAGGATGGCAATGACCGATAAGTAGGGATGTCTTTGCAGAAGCCGGCCGTTTTCGTCATACTCCGGCGAAAACCAGAGGCAAAGGGCCAAAATCAGGGCCGCCGCTGCCGCGGTGAACGCCAGGACCACGGCCTGCTCCAGAAGCACCTGATGTACTTTCCTGTCGATCATGGTTTTGGCAAAACGCAGCACCATGATACCGCTCAGATCGTCCTGCTGGTCATGGATCGGGAACAGGAGGTGAATGTGGTCTTCTGTCTCCATGACGATTTCGGTATTCTTTGCCGGTTTGCCGGTTTGCTGCAATACTGCCAGGTAGTGGGCTGCAGCCGATTTGCCGACGAGATCCGCATTGCTTGTCGACTCTTCCTTGTATATCGGCGTGCCGTCAGGCAGAACGACCATGGCATCGCGTAGCCCCGGCAGCCTGCTTTGCATGCTTGTCAGCAATTGATTCAAACCGATGAATTTTTCCAACAGTTTGCCAAAACGAACGGCTTTTTCAATTTTCATCTGCGTATCGACGCCAACTACATTAAACTCGGCAGTCAGCACCCGGGTGTACACTCGCTTCAGGGAGGCGGCATTGAGGGCTGCGGTAAAGGTCAACGCCACTGTCAACAGCAACAGTGACAACATCAACAGCTTGAATTTATTGATCAACATGCCCTCTCAACAGGGAAGGGATTATACTTTTTCTTCGATATCCGGAAAACAGTTACGAGTTTCAATCCATTGTATCTCAAATTTGAAATTCGACAAAGGCGTGGAACAAGATTTATAATTTTATTCGGGAAGGTGATATGATGTGGGGAATGAACGGAAAACATTCCACATGCTTTGCACGAGGGGATCAGAACGATGCGTTGGCTTTGTATGGTATGTATGTGTTGTATCTGGCCGATGGCGATAGAGGTTTCGGCAGAAGAAAGTCAGGAGCAGATCATTCGCTTTTTTCAGAAAGTGGATCAATCGTTTGGCGGCAGTCAATCACCCGATGATGCCCGCGCCGCAGGCATCGCCAAGGGTAAGGCGGAAGCCTTGGAGGGAGCCGGGACCTATGTGGAAAGTATGAGTGTCGTTGAAGATTTCATTTTGAAAAAAGATGAGACTCTGGCCTTGACCGCCGGTATTCTGCAAGCTGAAGTCGTTTCTCAGGAAAACTACGCCACTGAAAATGGTTTTGGCATGGTCCTCGGCGTTCGGGTTGATATGGACAGGTCGGTGCTTGCCACTCGGATCGAGCAAATCAGCACGGACCGGGTCCTCCTGAGAAAGTATGAAGAACTGCAGGACAGGGAAGAGGCGCTTCTGGAAAGGATCAAGGCATTGGAGGCCCTGACCGGAAGCATCGACTCCGATACCGCTGGGTCGAAACAAACGACACACAGCTACCGAACAGCCATTCAAGCCCTTCCGGCCGTAGAACTCAACCGCAAGGCGCTCGAATCCTGGCAGGACGGTCATTTTACCGAACCTCGCGACGTCCTAGTCCTGCTCGACCAGGCCTTGGAACTCGATCCCAAAAATACCACAACCATCAACAACAGAGGGATTGCCCTGTACCAGCTAGGGCAAAAAGAAGCGGCCATAGAGGCGTTTTCCCAAGCCGTAGACCTGGTGCCGGACTATGCCGATGCCTACAACAATCGAGGTATTGCTTTCATGGCCCTGCAGAATTACCGGGCCGCGGAAAACGATTTCAGCCGGGTTCTCGAATTGATGCCCATGCGGGTTGAGGCGTATATCAATCGTGGGGTAGCACGAAAAAATCTCTGGCACCACCACGAGGCACTGGAAGATTACCAGCGTGCTTTGCTCATCGACCCTGCACGCCGGCAGGTGGAGCAGAATAGCGCCCGTCTCGATTACCGTGAACTGGAGCGAATCTGCGACAAAGCACAGACGGCCTGTCGGCTGGGTTTGTGTCGCAGTCTCACTTATCTCCGCGAGCGGGAACTCTGCGGCCGGGAGTAGGTTTTTGAAACGGGTGCGGTAAAAAGAATCTATTGTAAAAGAATCAGGTGGTGTGCTATCGTGAAATCTAACGAACGTTAGTTTTGGTAAGTCGGAAACCAAGGATAAGAGACAGGCAGTTTCGCAGTATGACATCGACAAGAAAAATCACAATCTTCAAGGAAGCGGCCCGCCTGTTCCGGGAAAAAGGCTACAATGGTTCGTCGCAGCGGGAGCTGGCCGACCGTGCGGGTTTACAGGGAGGCAGCATCTATCATCATTTCTCTTCCAAACAGGACATCCTTTATGCGATCATGGAGGATACCATGAGAGGACTCCTCCACAAGGTTCGCCGGGCCGTGGCGGAAGAAACCTCGCCGCTGGAAAAACTGAAAAAAGCGGTGAGGGCGCACATCGAATACCACACGGAGGACCGTGATGAAACCTATGTGGCCGACGCGGAACTGCGCAGCCTGGAAGAGGCCAATTATCAACAAATTACCCGGATGCGCCATGATTATGAGCAGATCTTTCGCGATATCATCGACGAGGGGCTGCAAGCTGGCTGCATGAAGGTTGATGATGTGTTGCTGGCAACCAAGGCGCTCCTGCAGATGTGTACCGGGATCTCGTACTGGTACTCGCCCGAAGGCCGGAAACCGATCGGCGAAATTGCCGACCAGTATGTCGAGCTCCTGTTGTGGGGCGTATGTGGCAAAATGGCACGCGAGGTAGCGGATGGCTCTTGAAATAGTGACAGATGGCAACCCCTTCGGCAGCCACCGGGTGCTTGCGCCGAAAGGCGTGCTGCCCCAGCCGGCAGAAAGAATCGACAACGATTTTAGCCGGATATGGGACAATGAAATGCTGATCGACGTCCAGTTTCTCAACATCGATTCGGCAAGCTTTACCCAGATCAGGGCGGAGCAGGGTGACGACGACACCAAAATATGCAACCGGATCCTGGAGATTGTCGCCAGTCGCGGCAAGATGCATAATCCGGTGACCGGGTCCGGCGGCATGTTTATCGGTACCGTGGTGCAGGTCGGGGAAAAATTACAAAGGACCTGCGAACTCTTGCCGGGCGACAAGATCGTCAGTCTGGTTTCTTTGTCACTTACGCCGCTGCGCATCGACCAGATCCTCCAGTTGAATAAAGCCACGGACCAGGTCAAGGTCCGCGGCCAGGCGGTGCTTTTTGCCAGTTCCCTCTATACCCGTCTGCCGGACGATATTCCCGAGACCTTGGCCCTTGCCGTCCTCGACGTCTGCGGCGCTCCGGCCCAGACCGCCCGGTTGGTCAAAGCCGGGCAGACGGTGGTGATTATCGGCGCCGGGGGCAAGTCGGGTGTCCTCTGTGCCTGGGAGGCCCGCCGGCGGGTCGGTGATGCCGGGCGGGTGATCGGGGTGGAGTATTCGGAAGAAGGCCTTGCCGCCCTTGCCTCGCTGTCGCTCTGCGACGATGTGGTTCGCCTCGATGCCAGGGACGGGCTCGGCTGCTACGAGACCATTTCCGCCATGACCGGCGGCGCGCTCGCCGATGTGGTGATCAACTGCGTCAATATTGCCGATACCGAGCTGGCGACCATCATGATGTGCCGGGACCGCGGCCTGGTCTATTTTTTCAGCATGGCCACCTCCTTTACCAAAGCGGCGCTCGGCGCGGAAGGGATCGGCAAGGATATCGACATGCTCATCGGCAACGGCTACGCCCGCGGCCATGCCGGGCATGCCCTGGATATCATCCGGGAGTCGCAGGAAATCAGGGCGATGTACGAACGGCACTACGTGTGAAAGTGCAAGGAAAACCGACAAGGATCATGAGAAGATGAAAGGGTTGAGGACGGTAGACTATCGGGAGATGGAGCTTTTCAAGGATGTCTCCGCAAAGGAGTGGAACGACTGGCGCTGGCAGTTGCGTCATACCATCAGGGACATCCCGACCCTGAAGAAAATCATGCCGATAGGTATCGATGAAGAAGTGGAGCTGGCCAGGTGTCTGGAAAAATTCAAGATGGCCATCACCCCTTATTATGCCTCGCTGATGGAAAAGGATTATTCGCGGGGAGTGATCCGTCTGCAGGCGGTGCCGACCATGAGCGAGCTGGAGGTGGTCGCGGGCGATCAACACGATCCCCTCCATGAAGATGTCGACTCGCCGGTGCCGGGACTGACCCATCGCTATCCCGACCGGGTCCTTTTCCTTGTGACCCATATCTGCTCGATGTACTGCCGGCACTGCACCCGCAGGCGGGCGGTCGGCGACCATGACAGCCACCTGCCCAGGGAACAGGTCGATAAAGGTATTGCCTATATTCGTGCCCATCCCGAGGTGCGGGATGTCCTCTTGTCCGGCGGCGATCCGCTTTCGTTGAGTGAGGCGGCTCTCGAATATATCCTGAAAAGCCTCAGGGAGATCGACCATGTCGAGATTATCCGGATCGGGACAAGGATGCCGGTGGTCCTGCCCCAGCGGATCACCGACGAACTCACGGCGATGCTGAAAAAATACCACCCGCTCTATGTCAACACCCACTTCAACCATCCAAGCGAAATAACCGCCGAGGCTAAAATCGCCTGTGACAAGCTGGCCGATGCCGGCATCCAGCTCGGCAATCAGACCGTCCTGCTCCGCGATGTCAACGACTGCCCGAATATCATGAAAAAACTGATGCATGAACTGCTCAAAATTCGGGTGAAACCGTACTATATCTACCAGTGCGATCTGTCGGCGGGCATCTCCCATTTCCGCACCTCGATCACCAAGGGCATGGAAATCATCGAGAACCTGCGCGGCCATACCACCGGCATGGCGGTGCCGACCTTTGTCGTCGATGCGCCGGGCGGCGGCGGCAAGATTCCGGTGATGCCCAATTACCTCTTGTCCCAGTCGGACCGGCGGTTCGCGCTGCGCAACTACGAAGGGGTGATCACCACCTACACCCAGCCGGAAAATGTCTTCTCCAACTGCGGCCGTTGCGATATCTGCCGCGACCCGGAGAAGGTCTACAAACCGCTGGACGGGGTGGCCAAGCTGCTCTCCGGGGAAAAACTCTATCTCGAACCGGAAGGGCTGGTGCGACGGCAGCGAGGGTAATTCAAGGGGGGCAGCCAGGGATGCAGACTTATTGCTTCATCGGTTCCGATAAAAACGCCGGGAAAACTACCGCTTTCAACTTTATCTACGAAAAGATGCATAAAGAGCAGGAGCGACCGGAGGTCTGCGTCACCGGGACGGGAATCAACGGCGAGGCGACCGACAACTTTGACGGCAGGGCAAAACCGACGATCCGGCTGCAAGCCGGCAGTCTTTTCCTTACCCATTCCCGTCACTTGAGCCGTCATACCGGCAAATATTCCACCCTGCAGACCTTTGCCGAGCCATCCTTCCGTGGTCATTATGTCCTGGGCAGATGCCTTGTCGGATTCCCGGTTGTGCTGGAGGGTCCTAATACCGGCAGCGAGTTTGTCGTCATAAAAGAAGCTCTGGCGAAAAAGCTCATGCCGGACGGAACGCTGCTCATCGACGGTTCGATCGACCGGCAGTTCCTGGCCGATCCGACGATCAGCGACATGTTCTATTTTTCTCTGCTGTTTTCCGGCCGGGCTCCGCAGCTGCTCGGCGCACTGCGCCTGCCGACGGGGCCGGAACACATAGCCGGGATCGTGCAGCGGCTGAAAACCGCGGCGACCAAATCCCTGCTCTTTGGTGGGGATGGCAGGCTGCATTACCGGGGCGAGCAGACACCCTTCAGCGACGGGCAGCTGCAGCGGGCCTGCGAGTCGCTCGGCAAGGAACCCGCCTGGCTCTACCTGAACGGCGCTTTCAGCCGCTCGCTTGCCGACTTTCTTGCCCCCTATGGCAATATCGACCTCCTGCTCGATAATTTCACCCTCTGCTTAAGTCGTGCCGACAGTCCCGCCGGCAGGAAACTTTTTCGGCCGCGCCTCTCGCTGCTGCATCCGGCAAGGATCAAGGCAGTATTTGTCAAACAGGAGGCCCCTTTCGATCCGGGGTTGTTGCCTGAGAAGGTGCCGGTGATCAATCTGTTCAGGCAGGGGGCTTGGTCATGAACCTGGAGCTTGCCCGCTATGTCGTGCCCGGCAGACTGGCGGAAGAGTTGGGTTTCGCCTTCTACCTGTCGTTTTTTGCAACCGACCTGCCGATCCTGCCGGGTAAAATCCTAGGGCCCATGACAACGGCTGAAGGGACCGAACACTTCCGGGTGCTGGCCGGGATGGAAAAAAAAATCATCGGCCGCACCGTTTTCGAGCTGCTCGACCTGAGCCGTTTACTGCCGAATCTGGATTTACTGCTGCCGGTATTTGCTGCCGGTCGGCTGGAACAGTATCATCTCTTTGAATTGGGCAGCTTTCTTGACGCCGATGAGCGCCTTGCCGCAAGCGAGCAGGCCCTGCCCCTTCATCCTGGCGCCCTCGATGCCAACACTGCTCTGCAACGGCTGTTGCGGGAAAGAACCGGGGCCGACTATGGCACGCTCAAAGCGGGTGACGAGGCCGAACGGTTACGTGGTGAACTGGCCCTGCTGGAAAGAGAGCTGAAAAAGAAAATCGCCGGTTACGAGGAGGAGATTCTTGCCGAGACGGGCCTGGCAATGGTCTTCCCCTGGCCAAGAGAGCTGGCCCTCTCCCGGGATGAGGCAATCCGAATCTCTTCCTGCAGTCTTCTCACCATGGAACAAAAGGAAGATGTCTGGCTGCTCGGTTATGCGCCCGGACCGGAGCTCACCGACCTCACCGCCCGGCGTGAGGTGCTGTCGGCCGAGCTTGAAGAAATGATGGCCGGCATTCTTGCCGCAATCAACCGTGAGCTGCAGCGTTTTTATTCGGATTTTGCCGACTATTACCGCAGGCGATGCCGAAGGGCATGGCAGTATCTGCTCCTCTCGGTGAAAATCGACCGCGGTTTTTCCTGGCCGGTTTTTACCGAAACGCCGGGCGGCAGCTTCCTGCAGGCATATATTCCGGCCATGCAGGCAAGGAAAAAGGAGCGCTGCATTCCTCTCGACCTGGACCTAGCAGGAGGGGCAAACGTCCTGTTCGGCGCCCATATGAGCGGCAAGACCACGGTGCTGAAGACCCTTTATTTTGTTCTTTCGCTCATTCGGGTGGGATTGCCGGTGCCGGCTGCGCTTGCCATGCTCAATTACCCGGAGCATGTCGCCCTGATGCTCAAATCCTCGGGCAACATGCAGCGGGATCTGTCGGCCTTTGGCGAAGAGGTGGCTTTTTTTACCGGCGAGATCCCGGATGGCGCCTGGCTGCTGGCCGACGAGCTGTTCCTGTCGACCGATCCGGTGAACGGGGCGATACTGTCGGAAATTTTTATCAAGGCCTTTGCCGCGCGGGAGATGGTTTTCCTCTGCACCACCCATTATCCGGCGGTTCTGGACATCAATGGCATTTCTCTTTCGCGCATGCTCGACTGCGAGTTGCCTGAAAGAGGCGACCGCGCCGATCTGCCGACCCTGCTTGAGAAGATGCCCTACCGGCTTGAGAAAATTGTCGGCGATGAGGAAAAGGAAAAAATCAAGCACAATACCGGCCCACTGGAAGTTGCGCTGCTTTTTGCACTTCCATCGGAGATCAAGCAAAAGATTCGAGAGGCGTTGGATTGCAACGCAAAGGAAAAAAATGGCTCACATTCAGCTGGATGAAAAGCAGATTGACCGCCTGAAAACAATGGCACGGGAGGTGGCGGAGCAGGTGCAGACCATGATCGCCGACTTGTCGAGCGTGTCCGTTGAACGGGCGGTGTTGCGCCTCTACGGCGTCGATGGAGTGGATGGCGACGGCACTCCTCTTGCCAACCGGCTGGTCGACCAGCTGAACGCCGGGAAGTGTCTCGACTCCGGGGTTTCCGGCCATTTTGCCGCCGCCATGCTCGACTCGGGCCGGGATGCGGGGACCACGGCGGACCTGATCGTCCGCGGCGACCTCGAATTCGGCGTGCCCGGGCGATTTTCGCCGGACGAGGTCCGCCGCAAGGAAGAGGAACTGACGGGAGCGGCCATGGCGGTGCTGGACGGTACGCGGCAGCGGAAAAAAGCCAAGGGGAGAGAACATCCGCCAGGCCCCCAGCCGTGGAAATACGTGATCGTCGCCACCGGCAATATCTACGAGGACAGGATCCAGGCCCGGGCAGCGGCCCGGTCCGGCGCCGACATCATCGCGGTGATCCGGTCCACCGCCCAGTCGCTTCTCGATTACATCCCCTACGGGCCGACGACCGAGGGTTTTGGCGGAACCTTTGCCACCCAGGAAAATTTCCGGATCATGCGTGCCGCCCTCGACGAGGAATGCGCCGCGACAGGCCGCTATATCCGCCTGGTCAACTACGCCTCCGGCTTGTGCATGGCCGAGATCGCCGCCTGCGCGGCCCTGGAAGACCTCGACATGCTGCTCAACGATTCGATGTACGGCATCCTGTTCCGCGACATCAACATGAAGCGGACCTTCGTCGATCAGCATTTTTCCAGGCTTATCTGCGGCCGGGCGAAAATCATCATCAATACCGGCGAAGACAACTATCTCACCACCTCGGATGCGGTGGAAAACGCCCATACCGTCACCGCCTCGCAGCTGATCAACGAGGCGCTCGGCCGGTTTTCGTTACTCACCGACGACCTTATGGGATTGGGCCATGCCTTCGAGATCAACCCGGCCATGAAAAACGGCTTTCTCTACGAGCTGGCCCACGCCCAGCTGGCCCGTCAGCTTTTTCCCGAGGCGCCGCTGAAATATATGCCGCCCACCAAGTACAAAAGCACCGATATCTTTTTTTCCCACTGCCTGGACACCATGTTCAACCTGGCGTCGATCGCCACCGGCCAGGGGATCCATCTGGCCGGGATGCTGACCGAGGCCATCCACACGCCGCTCATGCAGGACCGTTACCAGTCGATCTCGGCCATGAATTATGTCTTTAAGACCGCCCGCGATCTGGGCAGCGAGATCGAGTTTAAAAATGACGGCATCGTCGCCGGCCGGGCGCGCCGGGTGATGGACGAGACCGAGGCGTTCCTGCAGGAGGTCAGGGCCGAGGGGCTGATGCAGGCCATCGCCCATGGCAGATTTGCCGGGATGAAACGGCATGAAGAAGGCGGCAAGGGGCTCGACGGGGTCTTCCGCAAAGGCCGGGCCTACCGCAACCCCATCCTTGCCCAGCTGGAAAGGGAGGGCGTGATCAATGACTAAGGAACTGATAAAACCCTACGGCGATACCCTGCACGACGGCATGGTCCAGCTGGCCTTCACCCTGCCGGTGGCAAACGGACCGAGAGCCAGAAAGGCCGCGGAACTGTATGTGGCGAAACTGAACTTCAGCGATATCTCCGTCTCCTTTGCCGAGGAGATAGCCGAGAATTTCACCTATTTCGTTGTTTACGGCAAAGCTCTGCCGGAGCTTGACTACAGCACGGTCCAGGCCACCGAGGCCCAGGTGGTAAAGCTCGATTTCTACAAGATCAACGAGCTGATCAAGACCCATCTCAACCGCCGGCTGGTGGTGGTCGGCGCATCGATCGGCACGGATGCACACACGGTCGGCATCGATGCCATCATGAACATGAAGGGTTATAACCAGGATTACGGGCTGGAGCGGTATCCGGAGATCGATGCGGTCAATATGGGCGCCCAGGTGAGCTGTGAAGAGCTGGTCAAAAAGGCCGTGGCGGTAAAGGCGGACGCTGTCCTGGTCTCCCAGACGGTGACCCAGAAGGATGTCCATCTCAAGAATTTCACCGAACTGATCGAACTGCTCGAGGCCGAAAAGCTGCGCGACAGTTTTCTGCTCATTGCCGGCGGGGCGAGAATTACCAATGATCTCGCAATTGAGCTCGGCTATGACGCGGGGTTTGGGGCGGGAACGGTTCCGTCCCAGGTCGCGTCCTATCTGGTGACAACCCTCATCCGGCACAAAGGGCTGAGCGTAAACATGGGGACGGCCGTTGAATGATTCTCGAATTTGAAAAATGGAGATGATATGAAGGTATATGCCGAGGCGATGATACGACTCAGGATGAGCGCCCATGATGCCCACTATGCCGGTGAGCTGGTCGATGGCGCCAGGATGCTCGGGCTGTTCGGCGACGTGGCGACCGAACTGCTGATTCGCTACGATGGCGATGAGGGATTGTTTCGGGCCTACGAGGCGGTGGAGTTTCTTGCGCCGGTGCGGGCCGGAGACTTTATCGAGGCGAAAGGGCGGATAATCGGCGTGGGCAGAACTTCGCGGCGCATGGAATTCAGTGCCTGGCGGGTGATTGCGCCGGTCCCCCAGGCCGGTGAGACCGCCGCCGAGCTGCTCGACGAGCCGGTCCTGGTTTGCCGGGCGACAGGAACCTGCGTCACTCCAAAAGATAAACAGAGGATTGCCCATGACGACTGAGCCGCTGATCATTACCTGCGCTGTGGTCGGGGCGGAACTGACCAGGGAAGTGTATCCCGACCTGCCCAAGAGTCCGGACGAAATCGCCGTTGCCGCCGAACAGGCTGTCGCCGCCGGAGCGTCGGTCATTCATCTCCATGTCCGGGACGAAGCGGGCAGGCCGAGCCAGCGGGTGGATATATTCGCCGAGGTGAGTGACAAAATCCGCAGGCGGTGTGACTGCATTCTCCAGTATTCGACCGGAGGTGCGGTCGGCACTCCTCTCTCAGAGCGCTGCGCTCCTCTGCAGCTGCGTCCGGAGATGGCCACTTTATCCATGGGAACCATGAATTTCGGCCCGGAGATCTATGAAAATTCCGAAGAAACCATCACCGCCATCGCCGCGGCAATACAGGCAAACGGCTGCATGGCGGAGCTTGAAATTTTCGATCTCGGCATGCTGGAAAGCATCGACCGGCTTGCCGTTAAAAAGATTCTGCCTGAGGAGTACCATATCGATTTTGTCCTGGGAGTTCCGGGCGGGATGGCAGGAACCTTTCGCAACCTGGCGCTTCTTGTCGACCGACTGACGGTCGGGCGGACCTGGTCGGTGGCGGCACTTGGCCGCCAGCAGCTGCCGCTTACCACCCATGGTATAGCCATGGGTGGCCATGTCCGGGTTGGCCTCGAGGACAATATCTATTACCGCAAAGGCGAACTGGCGCAGTCAAACGCCCAGTTGGTGGCCCGCCTGGTTCGTCTCTCCGTCGAGCTGGAGCGTCCGGTTGCAACGGTGGCCGAAGCGCGGAAGATCCTCGGCCTGGATGATCGCTTATCCTTTTGACCCGAGGCGCAGGCCGCCATGAATAAAGTAGGTCTCGCCGGCCAGGGCTTCGTTCCGGTAGATATCGCAGGCTAAAGTGGCAACCTCTTCCGGTTCGATGAGGCGGCCGATCGGCACGTCGGCAAGGATCTTGTCCAACGCCTTCTGGTTCATGTTTTTCACCATTTCCGTCCCGACATAACCGGGGGCGATTGCCACGCAGCGGATTTTATCGGACAGGCCGCGGCGGAAGAACTCGGCGGTTATAACCTTCGGCATGACGCTCATCGCCGCCTTGGTCGACGCGTAATTGATCTGTCCGGCGGTTCCCATCGAGCCGGTGGAAGAGACCAGGCAGATAAGGCCCTTGCAGTTGTTATTGATCATCTGCTCCGAACATTCGCGCACCGTCAGAAAGACCCCGGTCAGATTTATGTCGATCACCCTCTGGAAATCGGCAAGCGACATCTTTTTCGATACCTTGCCGGTTTCGCGATCGGGCGAAACCATCATGGCGTCTTTGATAATCCCGGCAAAAGGGGCGACAAGATTGATGCTTCCCATTTTTTCCATGGCAAAGGCTGCCAGCGCCGCATTGTCTTCTTCTTTCGTAACGTTGCAGACATAGGTTTCCACGTTCTGGCCGAGTTTTTCTTTGGCGGTTGCCAGGGCCTTTTCATCGATATCGGCGATGACTGCCCTGCCGCCCGACTCAAGCCACTTTTGAGCAAGAGCCATGCCGATTCCGCCGCTTCCGCCTGTAATAACTGCAACCGATCCTTTGATTTCCAACATCTTTGTTTATCTCCTGCTTGTTATTTATTTATGATATCTGCAAAAACCCAACGCGTGACAGGCCAATTGTTTTGAATATGACGGTATTATTTGGGAAATCAACATTTTTTATCAGATTGTTTTTTTTCCTCCGCTTTGCCGGAAGGCTGACCGGTCTGTTTGTCGGAAGGCTTATCGGACCGTTTTTCCGAGGGTTGCCCGGACATTTTTTCGGAAGGTCGATCCTGCTCTCCGCAAGGCTGATCGGCGACAAGGGCTTTAAGTTCGCTTGCCTTGACCGTAACGGTCTTTTCCTCGGCAGGTTTGGTCGACGGTTCTTTTTCAGGAACTTGAGTTTTTTCTGCGGCTGCTTTCTCTTCGGGTGCCGTCTTTTTTGCAGTTGCCGACGGCTCCGGTGGTTCCGGTCGCTGCATCGGGGCGGAGGGTTTTTCCTGGGCTTTTTTCGCCTCCTTTTCCCGGGTGGCCATACGTTCCAGTTTGGCAAGGTTCTGGTCGACCAGATCGGTTACGCCGGTCAGGTTTTTTGTGTAGAAATCGGCCCAGAAGAGGCAGACTTTTTTGCTGTCGCCCGGTATCCACGGGCTTTGATCGAGTGTCGATTCTAGAAATTTTTGACCGTGCTGTTGCACGGTGTAGACAAGAGCCAGGCTGTTTTGCAGTGCGGTTCGCTGGAACTTTATCGTCTGGTTAAGCATTTTTAGATTGTCCACCGATACCCCCTTTCCATGTGGGTTATTATTTGGTGTCTGTCATTTTCTCAAGGTAGTTATACCCCTCATCGACTATCTTCTGGTAATTATTTCCGGTGTGTTTGAAGAAGGTCATCGAATCGTTGAGAGGTTTTCTGGCATCTTCGGTGATCCAGGGAAACTGCTTGAGAAAACCATTCATCATGCTAGTCGAATTATCCTGAATGACGTTGAAGGCGTTGCAGGTGTTGTTGAACATCATTCTTCTGAATCCAATCATTTGTTTGGTTATTTGTTGAATTTCCATATATTACCTCCGGACTTGTTTAAAAGGGAAAAAAAAGCTCTTAGCGCAGTGATTTTAAACGCGTCATTCATAAGCGCACCTGCCATGTTGTTGCATCAAAACGAGATGGTGTTCGTAGCCATATCCTCACAATTAAATAGTGTTATAAACCCCTTTGTCAAGAGGATTAATTGTGCGCCGCACAATTAATCCTCTCTTTCAGTGTGCTGCTGATTTGATAAAAATCACATTATTTTGATGGTTTAAAAAGCAATAATCATACGTTGCCGAAGTATATTGACAGCAGGCATGTTGCGCTGTAACATGAGCCGGATGAAATGCTTCGTGTGAAGAGATCCCCAACGTAAATTGCGAAATTTAGTTTTTGTTGTCCGGCGCGTCTTCAGGCCGGCAATTTCCTATTGCCTATCATAGGGATACGGCGGTTGAGGTGGGTTGTGTTAACAATGATTTTTCAGGAAGATGCCGGAGTGGATAATAAAATACTTATAAAGAAATACCCGAATCGTCGGCTGTACAATACCGAAACCAGTTCGTATATCACTGTCAAGGATGTCGCGGAGCTGATCAAGTCGGGCTGCCGGGTGGAGGTGAGAGATGTCGATAATGGAGAAGATGTCACCGCCCTTGTTCTCACCCAGATTATCATGGACAAGGCAAAGAACAATCAGGGACTCCTGCCGGTATCGTTGCTTCATCTCGTTATTCAGTTCGGGGAAAGTCATCTCCACGAGTTTTTCGAGAAATACCTTGAGAAGACCATGGAGAGTTATCTGGTTTACCGGAAGACGATGGACGATCAGGTCAATGCATATCTGGATATGGGCATGGATTTCTCCAATCTTGCCGAGAAAACTCTCAAGGACATGGAATCACTGAATATATTCAGTGAAACTTTGAAGCGGTACGGCATGAGGAAATAGTTGTTCCGGAAAACCGGAAAATCCGAAAATCATATTGTTCGTCAATATACCGCTTGCGGTAAAAGGAGCTGCACATGACGGAAACTATCAACGAAGGCAATGAGATCGGCAGGCTCGTTGAATCGTGGACGGCGATGGCGAAAAATTTCTGGCGGGAGTCAAACGCACATCGGGAGGAGGGCATGGGAAGTTCCGGCCTGAATTTCGATTCCACGGCAGGTGGCGACGAAGCCGACGATAACAAGTACAAAACGTACAAGTCCTGGGAGGCGACGGTCAATAACTCCGTCTCTTTCTTAAAGCTCATGATGGCGCCGGAAAATCAGGAGACGTTATACCGCAGCGCCTCGGCCTACACCGAAGCGCTTGCCCAGTCGACCGGCGATTCGATGGAAAACTTCATCGAGTTACAGCGTCAGGCGGTGAAGAGCCTCGCAGAAATCGGGGAGCATACCAAGGCTTATAACCTTGACGATCTTGACCATTCTGCCTTCGAGTCGTTTCGCGAGCTGTACCGAACCGAAATGCAGAAATACCTCAAAATTCCCAAGATCGGTCTGCCCAGGGAGTTTCACGAAAGCTTGAGTGAATTGGCCGACAAGTCGAACATCTTCATTTCCCATCTCAACGAGCTCATCTATCAGTTTTCCACGCCGTTTGAAAAAACCAATCGAGTGATGCAGACGAGAATCAAGGCAGTGCTCGAGGGCGGCGAGTTCGTCGAAGATCCCAAACAGGTTTACAACGAATGGATCAAGATTCTTGAGGGGCATTTCATGGAATTATTGAAATCCAAGGAATATATCGATGTGCTGAACAGTACCATTACTTCTCTGGCCGCATATAAAGGCGTGAAAACCGATGTAACCGACGCCTTCTTGAAGGAGATGCAGATCCCGACAGGTCGGGATATGGACAAGGTGTATAAGGATATGTACCAGATGAAGAAAAAGATCAGAGAATTATCAAAGCAAGTGGAAAAATTGCAAAACAAGGTGGAGGTGTAAGCGGAACGAATTTTCCGGCAAATACGGGGAGGGAAATTGAATGAATCAGGCAAAGATTCCTGTTGATCTTATACTCAAAAATATCGAGGTAAACCGAAAATCTACACAAAAAAAACTGCGAAAAGCAACTGCAATTCTGACAAGCGAGCTCGAAACCGATATCTCTACGACTCCCTACGATATAGTGTACGAGGAGGAAAGGGTTAAACTGAAGCATTACCGGCCGGAGAAGGTAAGGTGCAAAACGCCCCTTCTGGTCATTTATGCGCTGATCAACCGGGAGACCATGCTCGATCTGCAGCCTCGCCGGAGTGTCGTTGAGAGTCTTCTGGCGCAAGGTGTCGAGATTTATATGATAGATTGGGGCTATCCTACGCGGAAGGATCAGTTTCTTACCATCGGCGATCACGTCAATGGATTTATTGCCAACATCGTCGATTTCATCTGCGAGAAAAAAGGCATTACCCAGCTCAACATCTTGGGGATCTGCATGGGCGGGGTTTTTTCGATCATTTACAGCGCCCTGCATCCGCACCGGGTGAAAAATCTGGTCACTACCGTTACTCCGAGCAATTTCGATACCGACAAGGGGCTTTTAAACATCTGGATGAAACAGACCGATGCCCAGATTCTCGGCGATGTCTATGCCAATATGCCCGGTGACATCATGAACCTGGGGTTTCTGCTGCTCAATCCGGCCCGGCTGATTATCGACAAGTATGTCGGTTTCATACAGAACATCGATGACAAGAATTATGTCGAAAATTTTATCCGGATGGAGAAGTGGATCTTTGACAGTCCCGACGTTCCGGCCGCCACTTTCAAGCAGTTTATCGACGATCTGTACAAAAAAAATCTGCTGATTGAATCGAAACTGGAGATCGACGGCGAAAGGGTAGACCTGCAGAACATCACCATGCCGGTGCTAAATTTTTATGGCAGGTTCGACCATCTCGTTCCTCCGGAGGCGTGCAGTCTTCTGACTTCTAGAATCGGTTCGTCGGACACGGAAGATATATGTTTCGATACCGGACATATAGGTATCTATGTGAGCTCGAAGTGCCAGAGAGAATTTGCCCCGAAAATTGCCGACTGGTTGCTGGCGAGGGATAATTAAGCCCCCACTAAAACAAAAAGCTCTGCAGAGTGAGGAGAATATGGCCAAAAATGAGAAAAATTTTCGGATTTTTTGTCAGATAATTAAATCTATCCAAACGTCTTCCGATCGGGTAGAGATTCTTGATCTTATCGTGAAAAGTGCCGTCGAGGTGATGAAGGCAAAAGCCTGCTCCCTTTTCCTCATTCGCAGCAGACAAGACAGCGAGGGACTCTTTTATCCGGTCGCTCAGATCGGCCTTTCCGAGAATTACATTCATGCGGGTCCGGCCAAAGGGCGTGAAGTCACGCGCGACATTCTCAAGCAAGGCGGCTATATGGCCGCCCGTGACGCCACTACCGATCCCCGCCTGGAAAACCATGAGGCCAAGAAAAAAGAGGGGATTGCCTCAATCCTTGTGGTCCCGGTAATCGCCGATAAGGATCCAATCGGCATTCTCGTGCTTTATACTGCCGAACCCCGTGATTTTACCAGTGAAGAAGTTGAATTGCTCAGGGGGCTTGCCGATCAGGGCGGCATTGCCATCCTGCGGGCTCATAATGAGTATCGGAGAAAGAGGGATCTCAAGCTTCTCTCGTCGGTGGCGGAAAATCTAGGTTCTTCCCTCGATATCAAAGTTATCCTTCATCTGATGACCGCCGATCTGGCTTTGGCCTTTAATCTGCTTGGGGTGACGATCCGGCTGGTCGATGACCGGTCGAGGGAGTTGCGGCTGGTTGCCAGCTACGGACTCAGTGAAAACTATCTGAACAAGGGGCCCGTCTCTGCGGAGAGAATAAAGACAGTGCTGAAAAACAAGGCTGAGGTTATTGACGATGTTGCGACGTATGACATCGATTACCGGGAGGAGCGCAAAGCCGAAGGGATTGTTACCATGGTTCATCTGCCGATACCCGTCAAGGGGAAAGTGATTGGTATCATGGGCCTGTACAGTGACAAGAGAAGGGGGCTGCTGGATGAGGATATCAGCCTCATGAGTTCGATCGCCAGGCAATGCGGGCTGGCCATCCAGAATGCTTCGCTCTACCTGCAGCTGGAGCAGGATAAGAAAAATCTGGAAGAGGAGATATGGGGGCATAAGGCCTGGTTTTAGTACCTTAGAAATTCTTTTCTTGTTTTTTAGAAAGAATTTCGTGAAGGTACTTATCCCCCACAAGGGGGGACTGAAAAGAGTACCCCCCTTGTGGGGTGTTAGTGCCTTACAGATTATTTTCGTTCATAATAAACAAGAATAATCTGCGAAAAACACTTAGGGTGTTAAGATAATAATTGTATCCGCATTAGAGAACGGGATGCAGCTGACGAACACAATGAAGAAGAATGAAAGGAAAAACCAGTGAAAATGAAATCGTTGTTATTTGTAGCAGTCGTTGCGCTGGCTGTTTCAGCGTGTACACAGGAAACACAGAATAAGTTCGGTCGGGCCGTGCAGAACTGGACGGGAACCAATGGTGTTCTTGAAGTTTACGCCGGGGATAAACTGGTAAAGCGCTTTCTGAAGATTGATAAGTTGTCCACCGCAACCGCCACGACAGGCAAGACGGAAAGGCCCTACCGTTTTGGCTATGGAATTCTCGATGCCAATCTCAACGGCATCGCCGATTCCACGGAAAAGAAGGTGTATTTCGAATTCAGCGATTATTCGACTTCCTACATCTTCCACGAGAGTCCGTAAGTGGGTTCAGGGTAGGCGATCGCAAGAAGGTTACGCTGCTTTTTTGAGTTGCTTTGCCAGGTCGAGGTGAAAGCGAACCGGGCCGCGGTAATTGCCCGCGCCGAATACCGTATCGAGAGCGCATTTGGTGCCGGGATGTGACCAGGATGTGGCGATGGCGACATGGCCTTTGGGGAACGGGGTCAGCTCGATGCCGTCGATGAAGTCGAGCGGTGCAAGGGCGACCTCTTTTTCCACTAGATCGTCCGTTTCGCCATAACAGAGCAGCCATGGCATCTTTCTCTCGCTGATCCCGTGGAAATTGAGCTTCTTGCCGAAGATGGCAACAGGAAGAGTGCCGTCATCTTCGACCGGAATATTATAGGAGTTATAGCTCATGGCGGTGGCCGACAGGGGGATATCAGAACGTTCGTTCTGCAACCAGAAATTTATGGCTGCCACCGTTTTATTGATCGGTGCGGAAAATCCATTCCGGCCTTTCAGCATGAGCATGTCCCGGATAAATGCGACTAATGGTCCGGAATTCTCTATCCCCTTCAGTTTGTATACCCAGCCCATCAGCTCTCCGTCCGCTATTTTATTGCCGTTGGCAAGTGTTTTTGTGCCGTAGGCCAGATCGTTGAATTGTTCCGGCAGATCGTCGAGGAACCGGCCGAGGCCCTTGCTGCGGGTGCCGTCCATCGGCGCCACACAGGTAATAAGGGAGTCGACCAGGCCGTCGAGTACCCCGGTCAGGATATTGCAGAGGGCGGAGAAGCCTCCCTGGCAGTACCCGTTCAGCGTAACGGCGTGACCATGCTTTTCCTTGACCTTTTCACAGAAATATTTGGTATCCAGGGCGTCATCCTCAAGCGTCATGGTCTGCACCGCGGGAGTTGCATGAATATCCTTCATTATACGGATGTAGGTGGGGATGGACTTGTTGGCAAAACAGTGGGAATAGCTTTTTTGCTCGCCGGGCAGAAAAGCGAGGATATTGGCGCCGAGGACGAAGGGCGGAATAATTATGAGGGGTTTCATCCCGTCATCTGTTGTAACCCCCGGTTGGTTCGGCAGCACTTTGTGAAGGTAAAATCTGTCTGTTTCGGCGAACAGACTGTCCGGCTGATTTTCGAAATGGAAACCGTATTCCGGCTCGATGGCTTTGATCGAACCTGGAAACTCATATAACACTTGATGCAGCACATCTTTTTGCCTGATGAAAAACTCATCGAGCTTTTCTCCCTCGTGATCAAGGACGGTTGCATACCAGGCGGCGATGAATTTTTCCAGTTCCTGCTGATTGTACTGGTTGAGGACATCTATGGTTCCCATCCCATACCTGTTCAGCATATACACATTGAAGTTGAGGAGTCTCAGGTAGGATTCAACATTCTCGAGCGGTGTTCTCTGCCAGGCTCTGGTCGATTCTACCCGGTTGAAGGTCTCTGTAGCGTTGAGCAGAGGGCGGAGAAAATCGATATTGTATGAATGCAAACCTTTGGCAAAAGCCATGGAAGCTTCCGCCTGCGCCAGGAATGTCCTGTTCCAGACATTGAAAGCGGTAAAAATATCGTGCATCCGATTCCCCCTCCTTAGTAGACGAAATGTAATCGTTCACCGGACTGCATAACCCGGATCTGTAACCGTTCATCCAGTGCTTCAGGTTCGTTCAGCAGGCCGCCAACAAGCCTAATTGGCTATGTGGGAAAGGTGGCCTGATCGGACGAAAATGGGTTGCTGGTGAACGGTTACGAATGAATAATGCCGACAGGAGCCAGCCCGTCGGCATTATAAAACTTTAAAACCGGTTATCGACTCTTCGCCGGCTGTCAGGCTGTTTCCTTTTGACGTTCGCCTTTTTTCTCATCCTTTTGATGTTCGCCTTTTTGTTTCTCATCCTTTTGATGTTCGCCTTTTTCTTTTTGTCTCTCCTCCTTTTTCTCAAACTGCATCTCTTTTTCCTCAATGAGTTCTTCGAATTTGTAGTAGCCGTCCTCCACCGCTTTTTTGAACTCATTGCGAGATTTCTTGGCCAGGTCTGCGGCATTTTTCAATGATTCTTTGCCTTCATCTGTGACCCATGGCAGTTGGTCAAGATAGCTGCTCACTATAATTTCCGTCTGGTCCTGAATCATGGCCATGGCATTGAAGGTGTTTTCAAAGATTGTTTTTTGAAATACCAGGGTCTGTTTGGCGAATCTTGCGGTTTCCATAGTACTGCTCCTTTGCGCTAGAAATAGTTCCTTTTGCCGTAACAGGGAATTGCCTGTTACGACCGTTTCGTTTGCCTGTGTTGCTCTTCTCTTGCACTTACATGTAGTATAGCTATGTAGGTGTTTAAGTCAAGAGAAATGTTGCATTGCACAAATGATATACGCCAGTTAGTTGTGACCTTGAATATTTAAAATATCGATATATATCAATCTTATAATAATAAAATAGGAGTATTTTTTATTATAAATATGTTGCGATGTATCATGCATTTTAAGTGACTGCCTGGATAGCAGGTGATCTTTTATCTACGATGAATACAGGGTGGAGTTCTTCACCAGTTCACCTTTTTGCCAATAGGCATAAGCCACTGCTACGGCACAGGAAGCCAGGCGCGATTCGGCGGAGTCGGCCCTGCTGGTGAGAATTATCGGAACTTTCGCGCCCATGACCAGACCGGCAGAGTCGGCGTCCGCCAGATAGGTCAGCTGTTTGGCGAGGATATTGCCGGCTTCCAGGTCCGGTACCAGGCAAATATCGGCGACTCCGGCAACCGGCGACCGGATACCTTTAATTCTCGCCGCTTCCTTGCTGATGGCGTTGTCAAAAGCCAAAGGGCCGTCGATGATGGCTCCGGTTATCTGTCCCCTGTCCGCCATCTTGCACAGTGCGGCGGCATCGATGGTCGCCGGGATTTTTTGATTGACGGTTTCCACCGCCGACAGGATCGCCACCTTCGGCTCGGGGTTGCCAAGTGCGTGAGCCAGCCGGATCACGTTGTTGAGGATGTCCACCTTGTCTTCAAGGGAAGGGAGAATGTTCACAGCCGCGTCGGTGATGAACAGCGGGCGCGGATAGGTGGGTACGTCCATGATGAAGACATGGCTGAAGCGCGAGGCGGTGCGCAGGCCGCGCTCCTTGTTGGCAATCTCGCGCAGCAGTTCATCGGTATGCAGGCTGCCCTTCATGAGAGCGCCCGCCTCACCCAGCCGGCAGAGCGCCACGGCCTTTTCCGCCGATTCATGGCTGTGCAGAGTGTCGAGCAGGCGATAGGGGCTGATGTCGATATTCAAGGCAAGGGCAAGCGACAGAATCCGCTGGCGCGGGCCGACGAGGATCGGTACGATCAGATTCTGTCTGGCGGCATCGACCGCTCCGAGGAGGGCATCTTCGGAGCAGGGATGACAGACGGCAGTGGGAATCGGATCCCATTCCCGGACCATGGCGAGCAACTGATTGAAGGTTTCGGTCTCACGGATCTCCATGGTGGCATAGGGCGAGCCGATATCGGTCGGTTTCCTGATCGGGGCTGTGACTTTTGCCTCACCGGAGACAATCAGGTCGCCGCGCTGATTGCGAACCTGACAATCGAGGACGATGATCTGGTTCTCGGCGATTTTTCCGGTCACGGTGACTGTGGCGGTAAGCGTGTCACCGATTTCTGTGGGGTTATGGAACTGAAAGGTCTGGGCCTGATAGACGGTTCCGGGGCCAGGCAGTGTCGAGCCGAGGAGCCCGGAGATAAGAGCGGCCCCCCACATCGAGTGGCCGACGGCCTTGTTTCGCAGCAGGAGCATCTGCGCATATTCATCACTGAAATGGGTAGGGTTCATGTCGCCCGACAGCATCCCGAACCGATCGATGTCGCGCTTGGTCAAGGTGCTCCGCAGGGAGGCACAGTCACCGATGGCGATTTCATTGAAGGTCTTATTGGTAATCATTGCTTTATCCACCTTGTATGGTCATAATCGCAAAAGATTTGCACTTCGGAGTAATCATGAAGTCAGGATAATATGGTTTCCGGTGGTGTCAATGACTGAGATTTCCGGATATGCTCTTTGCCTGGCACTGTCATTACCGGCAGCAGATTCTCAGGGAATGACCTCCCCCGGTTGGCAATAAAGCGGACGATCTGTTACAATCCGCTGTTGAATCAATGTTATTTCTTTAACCAGACAGGGGGCAACCATGAAAAGCGGAATAGCGCAACAACTGCAGTTCCGGCATGAGCCGGCAGGCATTGTTTTTACAGATGAAAAACCGGCGGCTGCCAGGCAGTTTCAGGAAGGCAAGTGGGGCTGTACCATGTTCATGCTGGCTGCTGCGGTGAAGGGAGAGACCGTGGTGTTTGACAAAGACACCTGTGGTTGTCAGGGCGGAGGGACCGGGCTGGGGTTCGGCAATCAGTATAAAAACTTTGCCGGCGGCGAGGAGTGTTTCAAATATTTCCTTTCCTCCGGCAATGAACAATGGGAGGAAGGTCGCAAGGCAGGCGAACAGGTAAAACCGTTCATGCGGCCGGACGCCTATCACCACTTCATGCACGGCGAGCGGTATATCAAATCGCCGGAACTGGTCGGAAAGTTTCTTGAGAGTCTGCCGATGACCACGGTGCCGACCAAATATGTGGTATTGAAGCCCTTGAAAGAGATCGATGAGACGCGGGAAGACCTTCGGGTCGTGGTTTTTCTCGGCAACATGGATCAGATCTCGGCGCTTACCGTTCTTGCCAGCTACGGCCGGGGACATAACGAAAATGTCATTTTCCCTTTTGCCGCAGGATGCCAGTCCATCGGCATCTATCCCTACCGGGAGGCCCTGCGGCCGGAACCGCGGGCCGTTCTTGGCTTAAACGATATTTCCGCCCGGGTCTACCTGAAGCGGATCCTGAAAGACGATGTAATGAGTTTTGCCATGCCCCTGGTGCTTTTTCAGGAAATGGAAGCCAATCTGGCCGAGAGTTTTCTCGGGCAGGACACCTGGAAGCAGCTGCAATCAATGGCCGACGAGTAAATCGCAGCAAGAGAAAAAGTTGCGGTTGATCAACAGCCGCAACCGGTTTTCATCCTGGCAATCCAGCTGTTGATGATATAGGCGGCGCAGCCACAGCCGTCGTCGGGGTTGACGTAGATCGCTCCGACCGGGCAATTTATGGCACAGGCGCCGCATTCCATGCAGCCGTTCGGGTCGAGAATCTCGGCTTTCTGCTCCCGGACCCGGAAAATGCGGTGCGGGCAGACCAGCGCGCAGTTGCCGCAGCCGACGCATTTTTCTGCGGTCAGGCGGAGGATCGCGGTATCATCAAGGTATCTGAAATCTTGCACGGCACGTACTCCTTGTTTATATAAACGGCTCGGCTAGCCAGAACATGAGGGCCAGCGCCGCCGTAATTATCTGAAACGGCAGTCCCTTACGCATCTCCTTTGCTACTCCGGAGAGCGATGTGAACGGGGTGGCGCCTGTGAAGTTCATCGCCAGATAAGAGGCGCAGCCGCTGATCCACAGAATCAGGGCGAGTTTCTCGACGGGGCTTGCGGTGGTTGTTCCTGCCACGAAAAAAATGGAGGATAACCCCCCGAGCAACGCCCCTTTCAGCCAGAATTGCCGAAATGGAATCCACGGCAGGAAAAGCGGCGTAAGGGCTGCCCCGGCGAGTATTGCCGTAAGGGTTGCGAGGATGAGGGTTGCGCCGCGGCTTTGGGCCGCGGCTTTCGAAAACACCTCAGGCGAAATTCCCGACAGAAAAAAGAACAGCAGCCCGGCAACAAGCAGGTGTTTCCATAAAAGGCAGATTTCCAGCGGGACCAGAGCCGCCCTCTCCCTGAAATTAAAGGTCACGGCGCGCATGTCCTCACGGGCCTTGCCGGTTTGCAGGAATTCCGGCAGTCTTGCCGCCAGGATCGGCCCGAACCGGGCCTTGAAGCCGCAGAGTTTTTTTACGTCCCGGGCTGCCACGCCGTTTGCCGAGAGCTGGGGCAGAATCAGTTCGCGGTGGCTGACAAGCTTGTCCAGTTTTGCCCTCTGGACCTGGAAGGCCACCTCCTCGGCTGAAAATGTTCCTTTTCCCCCGGCGCACCAGACGTTGATGCCGCGGGTGTCGATGACCAGAATCCAGCAATCGATCCCGGCAAGCTCCTTGCGCAGGGCATCAAAGGTGAGTTTATAGTTGGCGGTGACCAGCACCGGCGAACTCCCGGCCGGGTTGCCGACGCAATAGAGGCCTGGAGTCACTTTATAATTGTCGCGGGTAAAACCGGTTCTTGCACCGAAGGTGCCGAGGTGGTCGAGGCGGCTGAGGATGGTTGCGACCCGTGGTATCGGGCCGATGGCCGTTTCGAGAAAACCGTCGACAAAGGGGCTGATCACATAGCCGGCGCGTTCGTTTCCACTGGACCGTGGAGGCGGTTTCGGGCCTCAGCAGGGGGCGTCAGGAATCTCGGCCGGAACTGTGAGAAAAGGCTGGCCGGCCGCTTCAGGTTGTACGGTTTCTTTTTTCAGGGGCAGTATCTGCTGTTGAAGGTTCACTGTGTTCTTCGCGCTCCTCGTTCTTTGTTTATGGTCAACCACCTTTTTTCGGCCGGAAGAACCCTTTTTTCTTCACGTTCTATGTAAGCATGGTGAAACCGTTTTCAAGGTCGCTTACCAGGTCCGAACATTCTTCCAGGCCGATACTCAGACGGATGATGGTCTTGCCGGCATATCTGGACGGCGTGGCCCGCATGACTTTCGCGGCGGTGATGAGGCTCTGGTAGCCGCCCCAGCTGTAGCCCAGCCGGAAAAGGTCGAGGGAGTCGATGAAGGCGGCGAGCTCGGTGTGGCTGTAGTCCTTTTTGAAAGTGAAGGCAAAAAGACCGGAGGAGCCGCGGAAATCGCGTTTCCAGAGATGGTGTTCGGCGTGGCTGGGCAGGGCCGGATGAATGACTTCGTCGATGAGCGGCATGGTCTCAAGCCAGCCGGCCACGGTGAGCGCCGACTGCTCGTGCTGCCGCAGTCTGGTCGCCAGCGACTGGAGGCCGCGCAGGGCCAGATAGCATTCTTCGCCCGGGGTGTAGATCTCCATCAGTTTGTAAAAATTCTCGAAGGTCCGGGCGCAACGCTCTCCTGCGGTGACCGTGCCGGCCAGGACATCGGAATAGCCGGAAATATATTTGGTCACCGAATGGATGGATATATCGACGCCCAGCGCAAAGGGTTGCAGGTAGAGCGGCGTGGCCCAGGTGGCGTCGAGGACGGTGACGATGTTTTTCTGCCGGGCGATGGCGGTGATCGCCGGTATATCCTGGATCTCGAAGGTCAGCGATCCCGGCGATTCAAGGAGGATCAGCGTGGTATTCGGTCGAATGTACCGGTCGATATCGGCCCCGACATTGGGTGGCACCGCCGTGCATTCGATGTTGTATTTCTGCAGAACCTTACGGCAGAAACGCTGGCCCGGACCGTAGGCGTTGTCGCAGACGAGGATATGGTCGCCGCTTTGGGTAAAAGCCATCAGGGCGGTCTGAATGGCGGCGATGCCGGATTGAAAAAGCCGGCAGACCTCGCCGCCTTCGAGGTCGCGCATCGCCTCTTCGAACTGCCGCTGGGTGGGCAGCCGGTCGGTGCCGTAGCTGATCCCTTCATATTCGTGACGGCCGGCCTTCAGCATATCTTCATAGCTGTTGAAAAGGACGGTCGAGCCCTTATAGACGGGAGGATTAATGGTGGTGGCCGGCGTGGCATCCCTTTGCGGCCAGGACTTGCTGAGTATCCGGGTTTTTCTGTTCATTGCAGGACCTCGTTTTTCCGGCATTTCGCGGCAGTGCCGCGCTCGTAGGTAAGCTCTTTGAATAAAAAATAATTCTACCTTACACCGGGAAAAATTGAAATGTGTTAGAATACGGTATACCATTTTGATAATGCGTTGTCGGAGAAGAAGAAACAGGATACCTTTGGAAATGAGCAGCGAGTCTGCCGGTCTGTCGGGTTTGTCCGCATGGTTTTCCGGCAGGGCGACAGGATGCCGATCATTACCCAATTCAATTTCTTCTTCCCTGGACGATGAATAACAAGCTCGCTGCACTCTTTTTCGACAAAAACGACTACGAACTTCTCCGCATCGTCAACGACGTTCTGGCAAGAGACAGTAAAACCGAAGCCCTGCGCTCCCTGCTCAGCGAGCACATGCACCCGCATGGCATCAAGGAGATGGCCGCGCCCAAGGGGCTGCGCATTGCCTATGCCATTGCCGGTCTGCTCGGTTCCTTCGAACAGGGTCAGGCCCGTGACCGGATCAAGGCCCTGCGGTCGCTCCGCGACGAGGTCTTTCTCTCGTCGAACACCTTTTTTCAGAAGAATACCGCAAGAGTCCTGCTGCAGATCATGAAGGACCTGGTGCGCAGCGGCGACAACGAGCTGCGGCAGCTCAAACTGGCCCATGATTTTCGCATGGTTTCCACCGGCAATCCACGGCATGTCAGGGCGGAACTGGCAAAGTACCATCTGCTTGAAATGCCTGAAGAGTGGAACCAGTTCGCCTTCGACGACCATGTCCACGACGCCAATACCAAAGGGCGGAAATCGCCGACCCACCTGGTCATGGATGCCTGGATCAAGGGGATCAGACATCTGACGGTGGTCTATTACAACTTTGTCGCCCCGGAGGTGGTGGAGGAACTGGTCGAGGCCAGCGCCATTCTCGACATGAGGGTTCAGGTCGGGATCGAGATGTCCTCACGTTTTCGCGACAAGTATGTGCGGATTACCTGGGAACCCCACGGATTCCACGACAATCGGGCGTTTCTCAAGTTTCTCGGCGGCGATCCGGTCAAGGAGTTGATGGAGAAAGGCCGTCACGTTTCGCACTATCAGCAGCGCTATATTTTCGAGGTGCTCGCCGTCTTCAACGACAGGCACCGCCTCCAGCTCAACAAGGATCTGGAACTGTCGCTCGAGCCTCTGCAGGAAAATGATTTCATCCGCTTTGTCGGTGCCGGGCAACCTTCGGTGCTGCATTTCGCCAGGTTTATCCACAACGCCGTCGTCGATAATGTTCGGCAGGCAGTGTCGGCCATTCGCGAGGAATCGGCGGGAGGATCGCCGAGCCTTACGGAACGGGTTCGGCTCTATCATGAGCGGCTGAGGAAGATGGGGGTCGAGAGGATTATCGAGGAGTTCCTGGTCCCCTCCCGCAATCCGGAAATAAGCAACCCGAATCACCCCAGGGAGAGTCACGATCTTCCCGACCTGCTCCGGCTTAACCCTCCGGAACTGCTCCGGCTGCTGTTGTCTTTGCACTCAAGCTCGAGGTTTACCCTCAATCTCAGCAACCTTACGGTTCAGGACACCATGGAGCTTCTCTATTCCTGCGAGGGAATGATCAGCCATATCGAGGCATACAATCTGAAAAACGCCGCCCACGGGATGTCTGCCAATGTGGCAGTCGGAACGGGAGGCGTTGCCGGGGAGGCGGTCGATCTGAAAAGCCCCGAATACCATTACCGCCTGATCGGCGATCTGCAGAAGGCCCTCAACGAAGACAATGTCATCGGCCTGAAACGGGCAATCAGGGCCATCATCTGGGATTTCGAGGAGCAGCGTCTTCGCCTGGAAAAACATGTTGCCTTGCTGCCGGCCGAGAGTGAGGGGAAGGAAAGGCTCGACGACGAATATCAGCAGATGCAGGAAAGAAAACGGCACTTGATGGATATCCTGTATCATCTGGAGACGTTTCATAACTGCTACCGGAAACGGTCGCTCGGCTCACGGATAGGTTCGGGCTCAACCGGCCAGGCCGAGGATCATTACGGCATGGGCTTGATAGTCCTTGACACCCTGCCTGCCAGAGCCAGGAAAGTGGTGCGTGAAGGGGTCGCTGGAAAACATAGGATGCTTATTCCGGTCAGCGCATTCCTGACTCGAAATTCCCATCGGCGCTGTCATGAAAATGGCGAAATACCGAAAAAAACCGGTCTGCTGGCTAACATCCCCCTGCTGAAATTTTCCCCTTTCCGCCAGTGGCATGACTGGAGTCTCGATGCCTTGCTCGTCCATCCCGGGACTTCCGGCAATATTGCCACACTTGGCGGTCTGAACCGCAACGGTGAATCCGGAAGGCGTTTCGCCGGCGGGAAAAAAGAGGAAAGACTGGGGAATCCCTATAAATATCTGAATACCAACCTGAAGAACAGTCTGAAGGTGCTTCTGGGATTTATCCCGGCTTTTCTGACGTTCAGTCTGACCAAGGACTGGTGGCTTCTCGCCTATCTGGGGGCCTTTATCTGGTTCGGCATCACCGGATCGCGCAATATCATCCAGTCGGTCCTGGGCGGGGGAGGTTTGCGGCGTTCGCCGCTGTTGCCGTGGAACTCCCTGGTCAGCTGGAGCCGGATTGCCGATTCCTTGCTCTATACCGGCTTTTCCGTGCCGCTTCTCGACTATCTGATCAAGACCCTTCTGCTCGATCGGACTTTCGGGATCACCACCGCCAATAATCCGGTTCTGCTGTATGCGGCGATGGGTCTTGCCAATGGGATCTATATTTCCAGCCATAACATCTTCAGGGGACTGCCGAGGACTGCCGCGGTGGGCAATTTTTTCCGGTCGATCCTGGCGATCCCGCTCGCCATCCTTTTGAATTCGGTGATCGGCATGGTTCTCCAGGCGGCCGTTATTCCCGGTGTGGCGGACATTCTGCAGAAATGGGCGGCCATTATTTCCAAACTGGCCTCGGATTGCGTCGCTGCGGTGATCGAGGGCCTGGCGGACCGGCAAACCAATATCCGGGCACGACTCGCCGCATACCGGGCGAAAATGGCCCAGTTGTTCGGGGTGTTTTCCCGTCTCGATCTGCTGTTCCCGGAAGAGGATGTCCTCGAGATGCTGCAATCGCCGAAAATGATGATGGAAACCTTGAACTATGAGGCGAGGGAGCAGGAACGTCTGATTATCGTCAATGCGCTGGATCTGATGTATCTGTGGATGTATCAGCCGAGAGCCCGAAAGGCTTTGACGATCATCTTTGCCGGCATGTCGCGGGAGGAGTGGCTGATTTTTTATCGTTCCCAGCTGGTCCTGAAAAGGTACCGGGAGATCAGCCAGATCTTTGTCGACGGACTGGTGGGGAGGAATTTTTCCAAGGCGCTGTCATTTTATCTCGATCGTTTCGAGGGGTATCTCGCAGACATGGAAAAACTTGGCTTAACAAAAAAATGGGTTTGAATAATTGAACATCTAACCAGGAAGAAAGGAGATTGCCATGTTGAACAAGAAAATGATCCAGGCCCTGAACGAGCAGATAAACAGAGAAATGTACTCGGCATATTTATATATGTCTATGTCGGCATGCTCGAACAAAATGGGGTTGAAAGGTTTTGCCAACTGGTTCATGGTCCAGTATCACGAGGAAATGTTTCATGCCATGAAGCTGTATGAATATGTGCAGCGCCAGGGGGCGGATGTTAAACTTGAAACCATCAAGGCGCCGCCGATGGAATTTGCTTCCCAGCTTGACATGTTCACCCAGACTCTTGCCCACGAGCAGTATATCACCAAATCCATCAATGAACTGATGGACCTGGCGATGGAAAAGAAAGACCATGCAACGCAGATTTTTCTTGAATGGTATGTTACCGAGCAGGTAGAAGAGGAAGAAAACGACAATGACATTATTGCCCAGTTGAAATTGATCGGCGACAATCCCCATGCCCTGCTGATGCTCGACCGGGAGCTTACCGCCAGGCAGGCGACGGTGCCGACCGATTTCAGCAAGGGAGTGGAGGCGGCGGCCAAAGCGGCAGCATAAAATTGGATTTCGGCAGCTGTTGCCGAAAAAGACCATACGATCTTGCCGGGGAGTGTTTCAGGCACTCTTCGGCAATTCGTTTTATACACTCGTAACCGTTCACCAGCACCCCCATTTTCGTCCGATCAGGCCACCTCACATAGCCTACTATAGCTCGGCGGCCTGCTTGAACGAACCTGGAGCACTGGATGAACGGTTACAGATCCGGATTATGCAGTCTTTTGATGTGTACCGGTGAACGATTCTATACACTCCGGGAATGAAACCGGATCATGGATATGCTGTGACGGCATGTGTTTGCAGGAAAGAACAGGAGAGCGAGGAAAATGAACCCCAGATCGCCCAAGCAGAGTTACCCGACATCGAAAGAAGATGTCGCGGCCGCAAGAAGAGATGTGGAGACGCCGCAAACGGTATCCCCCGCTTACCGGCTGTCATATACCGACATTGATTTCCTGACCAAGGAAGAATTGCGGCCGGTAAGGCTGCAGCTGGAATTGCTGAAACCGGAACTGCTCCAGCAGGAGCATGGTATCGATGGCACGGTGGTCGTCTTCGGCGGCAGCAGGATTCCGGAATACAAGGTTGCGGCGGAGGATTTGGCCCGGGCCGAGAAAGCGGTCGCGGCAGATCCAACGAATCCTGGCCTGCAAAGGCAGGTGGCTGTTGCCAGAAGGGTAGTGGCGAAAAGCCATTATTACGAAGAGGCACGAAGATTGGGGGCTTTATTGTCGGAGATCTGCGATCACCGTTCCGGCTGCAATCTCGTGGTAATTACCGGCGGCGGTCCGGGCATCATGGAGGCGGCAAATCGCGGCGCCTACGATATCGGGGCAAAGACCATGGGCCTCAATATCGTCCTGCCCCATGAACAGGCGCCGAATCCCTATATCAGTCCCGAGCTCTGTTTTCAGTTTCACTATTTTTCCATCCGCAAGATGCATTTCCTGATGCGCGCCCAGGCACTGGTTGCCTTTCCCGGCGGCTTTGGCACACTCGACGAACTGTTCGAGACTCTTACCCTGATCCAGACGAAAAAAATAAAGCCGTTGCCGGTGCTCCTGTTCGGCCGGGAGTTTTGGCAGAAGGTTATCGATTTCGACTTTCTCGTCGAGGAGGGGGTCGTGTCCCCCGATGATCTCGATATCTTCCAGTATGTGGAAACTGCCGAGGACGCAGCCACGATCATTGAAAATTTCTACATCAGAGACGCAGGCGACTGAAAACGTGTGCGGTGCAGCGTCAAGCCGCGGTGGTAAAAACCTAACTGTTTTCTCTTGTCAACGCCCGGGAGCTGGTCTACTATGAGAAGAGAAAATAAAAAGAATTTGAGCAAAAAAGAGGACATCGATGGCATCCCCAAGATCAGGAGCAAAAAGTGATTCCGAAGAGTCAACGCTTCGCCTGGCAGTCCTTATCGACGCCGATAATGCCCAAGCTGCCGTTATCGAGGCGCTTCTCGCGGAAATCGCCAGATTTGGCGAGGCTACGGTGAAGCGCATCTACGGCGATTTTACTGCCCCGACAAGTGCTTCATGGAAAAAAGTGCTGCAGCGCTATGCCATCAAACCGGTACAGCAGTTTGCCTATTCCACGGGAAAGAACGCTACGGACAGCACGCTCATCATTGACGCCATGGACTTGCTTTACACCCGCAAATTCGATGGGTTCTGTCTGATCACCAGCGACAGCGATTTTACCGGACTCGCCATGAGACTGCGCGAGGAGGGGATCACAGTTTTTGGGTTTGGTGAAAGAAAAACACCCGAGGCCTTCCGCAATGCGTGCCATAAATTTGTCTTTACCGAAGTTCTCCGCCAGAGCAGAGTTGTGGAACCGGCAGGCCAGCCGTCGAAAGAGGGGGCAGAGCAGAAAGCGGCGGTGTCCAGGACAGCTCCCGAGACAACCGAGCACACCCACGTCTTTCCCAAAGAATTCGTTCTGACGGCGCTTGAACAATCCACCGACGATGCCGGCTGGGCGCAGCTTGGCACCTTCGGCAGTTACCTCACCAAGCTGCAACCCGATTTCGACTCAAGGCTCTACGGGTACAGGAAGCTCTCCGATCTGGTCAAGGCAAGGACCGATCTTTTTATTACCGAAGAGAGGCAGGCCTCGGGTTCAAGCCAGAAGGTTCTCTATCTTCGGGCGAAATAATTTCTTTTTCTCGACTGACAGTCACAGGGCGCCTCAGGCGGACAACATTTGAAGAGGATGAAAAAATGGTCTTTTGGCATGCAGATACCGTACAACTTGAAGCATTCAGGCCGGGGATTTTGAGCAAGGCGGCAATCGGCGACGATCTTATCATGGCGTGCATGCAGATAGCTCCGGAACAGGCAGATGCCGGGCATGTCCATACCTTCGACCAGTGCGGAATAGTCATCGAAGGCCCGATCGAGATGTTTGTCGACGAGGACCGTCGGCTGCTCAATTCCCATGAATGTTATTTTATTCCGGCTGGAAAGCGACATGGCTGGAAGACATTCGATGCACCGGTCAAGCTTCTGGATATCTCACGCAGGCAACCGATCGGCTGAAAATATCGTGTTCGACACTCTTTCCCGGCAGGAGCGGCATTATATCGTCATTGCCGCGCTTCTCGCCCTCTTTCTGGGAGCGATGGATGCGCTGATCATTTCAGCCGCCATGCCGACCATAGTTGCCGAACTCGGCGGGATACAACTGTATAGCTGGGTCTATTCCGCCTATTTCCTGGCCCGCGCCGTTTCGCTGCCGGTATTCGGCAAACTGGCCGATCTGTTCAGTACGAGGCGGATCTTCCTCTTTTCCGTGACCGTATTCCTGTTGTCTTCGGCTGCAGCCGGTGCCGCCCCATCGATGGTTTTTCTCGTGGGGGCGAGGGTCTTTCAGGGGATTGGAGCCGGAGGGATCTTTGCCCTGGTGTACATCATCCTCTCCGATATTTCCCTGCCCGGTGAAAGGGGCAAGACGCTCTCCTTTGCCAGTTCGGTCTGGGGTATTTCCAGTATCATCGGGCCGACGCTCGGAGGTTTTATCGTGACGTATATGTCATGGCGCTGGATTTTTTTCATTAATCTGCCGGTTGGCTGCCTCTGTCTCGCCGGGATCGGATTTTTCCTCCATGACAAGCAGGAAAAGGAGAAAGAGGTTCATCTCGATCTTGCCGGTATCGTTTGTCTTACCGGATTCATTTTCAGTTTCCTGATGCTCTTTATTGTCGGCGGCAGGGATTATGCCTGGTTTTCCGTCGAAATGGGCTTGCTTCTTGCTTTGTCGGTATTCTTCCTCGTCCTCTTTGTCTTCGTCGAAAAAAGGGCTAAGGATCCGGTGCTCGATCTGCGGTTTTTCGCCAGACGTGACTTTGGCCTGGGCAACAGCGCCACATTTTTCAGCAGCTTTGCCATTTTCTCGCTCTTTGCCTATGCGCCGCTCTTTATTCAGGGGGCTCTGGCGAAAACGCCGATGCAGGTGGGGCTGGCGATGCTGTCGCTGAGCCTGGGCTGGTCCTGCGGGTCTCTTGTTCTCGGGCGGTTCGTCGATGGCGCGGGCGGCAGGACGGCGGCCGTGGCAGGTGGCGCGATGCTGCTTTTGAGCAGCGTATTCCTGCTCTTTTTCAGCCCCGACACGTCAATGGTCACCTGCTTTTTCGTGTTCCTGCTGGTCGGACTCGGCATGGGCTTTGTCACCCTGTCGACTCTTCTGCTGGTGCAGGCCAGCGTCCCCGGCGTCAATCTTGGCGTGGCGACCTCCTTTCATCAGTTTGCCCGGACTCTCGGCGGAACGGTAGGGGTGGGAATCTGCGGCGGGATCATGACCACCGGACTGATAAAAAATCTGACAATGAGTGAAGCCCGGCTGCCCGTTGCGGTCACAGATCAGCTGCGGGAGTCGATGGAAAATATTTTTCGACCGGAATTCCAGGCGCTGCTTTCGGTGGAGGGGAAAAACGTTCTGTACAATGCCGTTTCCCAGGCGATGGGTGCGGTGTTCTGGATAATCCTTGTCTCATCGCTGCTTTGTCTTTGCAGTGCCCTGCTGCTCAAGGGGCATCGTATGCGCCGGAAACACGCGGTCGGTGAAAGTTGATAATCGAAATCGAAATTGAAATCGAAATGCCATACTCGGAAGAGCAGGATTCTATAACGATAGCGATCCCGATTTCGATAGCGATTCCGATGAAAACAAACATTAGCATGAGGTGAAACTATGATAGAGATATTTATACCCGGCAACGAGCCTTTGCGGATTGAACATCTGGTTCTCGATTACAACGGCACACTTGCCGAAGACGGTGAGCTCATTGAAGGGGTGCTGGAAAAGATGGTCGATCTTGCGCAGCATATGTTGATTCATGTGATTACCGCCGATACCCATGGCACGGTCGAGGAGAAGCTTGAAGGCCTGCCCTGTTCCCTGAAAGTCATCGATCCTCAAGACCAGGATCGGCGAAAATGGGAATATGTGGTGGCTATCGGACCGAAAATGGTGGCCGCCGTCGGCAACGGCAGAAACGATGCACTTATGCTGCAGACGGCTGTCCTTGGAATATGCGTTATCCAGAAGGAAGGAGCCAGTTCCAAGGCGCTTCATGCAGCCGACATCATCTGTAACAATATTCTCGATGTGCTTGATCTCTTTTTGCAGCCGGCGCGCCTGCGGGCTACTCTTCGAAATTGACGGGGTCGATCGGGCAATTCTGCAGGCACAAAGGTTCTTATCGCCAACGTATATGACTGAATCACTTTACACCTCTTCCGATAAGATTGGCCTTCCACCCGGCTCCATCATTCATGTGGGGGATGTCCATCAAGCTGAAACGAGAATATCGGTAATTGATTTCAGTAGGGATCATGTCGAAGAGCGGCGGATAGAATCACTGGGCGACATCCTCAAGTACAAAGAGAGCGAGTCGGTCACATGGGTGATCGTTGAGGGGTTGGTTGATGCCGAAGTGGTAGGAAATATAGGAGAGATATTTGACATACATCCCCTCGTGGTTGAGGATATCCTCACCGCCCACCAGCGGCCGAAGTTCGAGGAGTATGAACATTACCTGTACATCGTCATGAAGAGCCTGCTGTCGGAAAACGAACAATTTGAAGTGGAGGATGAACAGGTCAGTATTGTGCTTCTGGAAAAATTCGTGCTGGTCTTCAAGGAAAAAACCGATGAGCTCTTTCGCCCTCTCATGCAACGCATAGCAACGAGCAAGGGGCGCTTCAGAACCATGGGGGCGGATTACCTTGCCTATGCCATTCTCGATATCATAGTCGACCGGCTCTTTATCCTGGTCGATTCCCTCGATGATGCAATCAATGCCATCGAAGATACTCTGATAACCACCGAACCCACCAAAGAAATATTGTTGACGATTCAGCGGCTGAAAAAGGAGCTCATCCATATCCGACGCTATGTTTCACCGATCCGCGAAGTGATGGCGGCAATGCTCCGCAGCGAGTCGGAGTTGATACGCGAAAAGACCCAAATCTATCTGAGAGACGTCTCGGATCACGCTATACGCATTATCGAATCGATCGAGTCATATAAAGATATCCTGTCGAGCCTGATGGATATCTACATCTCCAGCGTCAGCAACAAAATGAACGAGGTCATGAAGGTGTTGACCGTCTTTGCTTCAATCTTCATACCCTTGACTTTTCTGGCTGGCATCTACGGGATGAACTTCGAATATATGCCCGAGCTCAAATGGAAGTTTGCCTATCCGTTTATATGGGGAATTTTTATTGCCGTTCCTGTTTTATTGCTGGCCTACTTCAAAAAGAAAAAATGGCTGTAGCGGTTAAAAGCACCAACCAGACAAGAGGGGGACTATAGGATGTCCCCTGCGCCACCCCATCTCCAACATTTCATTTTTATCTAATTTCTTGGATCCCCAGTGCTGGTCATATATGGCCATCGGTTGCATATGACCATTGCGAGATGGCTGCAACCCGGTTGGAACAGCAACGTTTTGTGCTGCTAATTATCAAATAATTATCAAATGGTAGATACTATCCTGGCAAGCCAAAGGGACCTGGTACAGAGCTTGCTTACTCTACTTGAAACCAAACGACCCGACCTTCAACAATCTACATGAAAAAGGAGCTCACAATGAACAAACAATTCCTGATCGTCTCCGCCCTGGCCACTGCCATATTTCTGCACGCGGGATTTGCGTTGGCAGCCACCGATCCATCGCCAACCCAAAAAAAAATGTGCAGACACAAGACAGCGATCAAATCTATGGCAGCCGACTGATGACGCTACCGGAAGGCACTGAATTTCGCGCTCAAATGCAGGCTGCAAAAAGTGTCGCGGAGCGGGAGCAGCTCCGTAACGAACATCACAAGGCTATGCAGGAACGGGCCGCATCTCGTGGCATAACCCTGCCCGACCAGCCTCCTGCCGGTGGACAAGGTATGGGTCCGGGAAGTGGTATGATGGGCCAGGGTGGCGGAATGGGAGCCGGCAAAGGGCGCAGCCAGTGATCCGGGTGAGGTTCCCGCATTGCCTCAGTATTTCATGCTGCCGGTTGGCTCCGGAGAGACCGGGAACGAGCTGGAAGGAAACCTTTTAATGGGTGACCCTAAAGTCATGCGAACCTGCTGCACACTCGGTTTGCAAAACACAGGAGACCAAGAGCGCTTCTTCCCGGCAATGGGCATATCATACTCTTTCATCAAAAGGAACACTCTACTATGAATACGAAATCAAGGGCATATCTCGTGGGTGGTGGCATCGGGTCTCTGGCCGCTGCTGCCTTCATGATCCGAGACGGAAACCTGCCGGGCGAAAATATTATAATCCTTGAAGCTGCGTCCAACATGGGTGGAAGTCTGGATGGAGCAGGCGATCCGGATCGGGGCTATTCCATGCGCGGCGGAAGGATGATGACCACCGACAACTACGAATGTACCTGGGATCTTTTCAAGTCGATCCCTTCACTCAGCGATGTAGGCAAGACGGTTTTTGACGAGACCGTGGAATTCAATGATCGGCACAAATCCCATTCATCGGCGAGGCTGGTTGACCGCTGGCGCGCCAAGGTGCCGGTGACGTCGATGGGGTTCTCCATGCATGACCGTACCGAACTCCTGAAACTCAGCCAGGCCGACGAAGAGGACCTGGCCGCAAGCCGTATCACCGACTGGCTCTCCCCAGGATTCTTCGAAACTGAATTCTGGTATTTATGGTCAACCACATTCGCCTTCCAGCCTTGGCACAGCGCCGTTGAATTCAAGCGTTACCTCCTCCGGTTCATGCTCGAATTTTCCCGAATCGATACGCTCGCGGGTGTCAAACGCACAATTTACAACCAGTACGACTCTCTGGTTCTGCCCTTACAAGCCTGGCTCAAAGACCATGGCGTCCAGATTTTTACGGATCGCACGGTGACAGACCTCGATCACAAGCTTGAAAACGGCCTTTTTGTCGTTACCGGCATCCGCTGCCAGGGGCAGGGCAAGAGCGAAGTCATCACCGTTGGTGACGGCGACTTTGTATTTGTGCAAAATGGCTCCATGACCGACGCCTCAAGTGTGGGTTCGATGACGTCTGCACCCAAGAAGTTGACCAAAGCAGACAGCGGCGGGTGGGCGCTCTGGGAAAAACTGGCGACCGGTCAATCTAATTTCGGCAGGCCGGCGGTCTTTAGCAGCTGCATCGCGCAGTCGTGGTGGGAGTCGTTTACCGTTACCATGCAAGATACCGCATTCTTCGATAAGATGTATCAGTTCACCGGCAACGAATCCGGCATCGGCGGGCTGGTAACATTCAAAGATTCGAACTGGCTGATGTCGATAGTCCTGGCTCATCAACCGCATTTTCTCAACCAACCGGATGGAATCCAGGTGTTCTGGGGATATGCATTGTTTCCGGACCGGATCGGCAATTTTGTTGCCAAACCGATGGCTGACTGCAATGGCTCGGAAATTCTCACAGAACTCTGCGGTCACCTTCGCTTCGATTTGGAAACCATTGCATCGGCCAATTGCATTCCCTGCCGAATGCCCTACATAACCAGCATGTTCATGCCCCGGATGCGGGATGACCGACCTTTGCCGGTGCCTCCCGGCGTAAAGAACCTGGGGTTTATCAGCCAGTTCGTCGAGATTCCGGACGATGTTGTCTTCACGGTGGAATATTCAATACGGGCAGCCCAGATGGCAGTCTACCAATTGCTGGGTATCGAGCGTAAGATCCCGCCCGTCACGCAACACGCCAAGTCGCTGCACGTGCAGTTCGAGGCACTGAAGAAGGCGTTTGCGTGAGAGGTGAGGCAGTGATTCCCATGACAACCGCCAAAACGTCGCCGGAAATTGAAATCCATCCGCAAACTGCTCTGAAGGCAAAATTTATGAGTTTAAGACTGTATTTTCTGAGGCACGGGGAAACAACTGCCAGTCAGACCGGTGGTTACTGTGGCACCCTTGACCCGGAGCGTTGCCGCGATCGTATATGGGGTCATTATGTTGAGAGATAACCGTCAGCACTCCCTCTGGAGCATTGAAAACAGCTGCCACTATATCCTTGACTGGAATTACGATGAGGATCGATGTAGAATCTCCAAAGGTTGCGTGGTCGCCCGCACGTCTGCGGGCGACTTTGCGAAATTGATAAAATTCCGATCGGCGGCTAGAGAAAAGAGAGTTGCAGCCATTAAGAACTGCCATGAATAAAGAAATGATCGAGAAGTACCTGTCGAGCTTGAAAGGATCGGAATCAAGTCTTCCCTTTGGTCCTGAAGCCCTGGTTTTCAAGGTAATGGGGAAGATGTTCGCCCTGGTATCGCAAGGTGAGGAGATTCCCCGGGTAACGCTCAAGTGCGATCCTGTCGATGGCGCACATCTGGTCGGCCAGTTTGCCTCGGTTGTTCCGGGCTACTACATGAACAAAAAACACTGGATAACCATATCTCTTACCGGGGAATTGTCTAAAGAGATGCTCACCGACCTTGCCCGTGGCTCGTATGATCTGGTTGTGCGGGCGCTCACCAAAACGGATCGGAAAGAACTGGAGACCCGGCAGTAGGCGGGCACCGCTCAGCTGACCTTGCATTTTTCGATCACGATCCGGCTGTCGATGACATAAATGTCCGGCCGCCGATCCATAAGGGGCCGGACATTGCCCACTTCCCGTTCGATTTCCAGGGCTCCGAGATCGATGTCGCAGATCACGACGGTCTGGGTGTTGATGATTCCTTCGGCGGCAATGGCGTTCATCGGGAAGGCAAAATCCGAGGGAGTCAGAACCGCCGCCTGGCCGAAATTGAGCGACATCGCCGGGCTGCGTGGCAGAGTACCGACATTGCCCGCCAGCACCACATAGATGGTATTCTCCACCGCTCGAGCCTGGGCACAGTAGCGAACGCGCTGATACGATTTGCGTTCGTCGGTGGCAAAGGGTACCACGATCAGATCGACACCGGCATCGACCAGCATTCTCGAGAGTTCGGGGAATTCAATGTCATAACAGATGAGGATGGCAATCCGGCCGAGAGGGGTGTTGAACACCTTCAGGCCTTCGCCCCGGGAGAGACCCCAGTAGGAGGTTTCGGCCGGAGTGAGATGCAGTTTTTCCTGGGTATAGACGTTGCCCATCGGCGAGAAAAGATGGGCGACATTTCTGATGGTCCCATCTTCCTGACGGACCGGCACGGAGCCGGCGACGATCAGTATCTGCCTGCTTGTCGCAAGACCGGTAAAGAGCTCGATATACCGGCCATGCAGGTCGGCAAGCTGTCCAACCAGTTCCGGAAGAGGCGTGTTGCGATCGAAAGTCGAGAGCATCTGAGCGATAAACAGCTCAGGAAAAACGACGAGGTGGGAGTCGTATAAGTCGGCGGTGTCGACGAAATACTCCACCTGTTCGCACAACTCTTCCCAGGATTTGATCTTCCTCATTTCGTATTGCACCGCACAGATCCGGGCGCGGCGGAGCGTTCTCTTGATCGGCTGCCCGGCAACCGCCCTTTTCTTGGCATTGTGTTTGGTGTTGGGCATTACCAGATGGGTCGAATAGCCGAGAGACTGTTCGTCATCCATATAGCCAAAATGAACGCTCCGAATTTCATAACCCGCCCGGATATGAGCATTGAGGGCCTTATCGTACAGCTCCCCCTTAAGAACCTTGGCGACATACTCCTCGGCGCTCATTTTCCCGCGATATTCGCTGTAGCCCGGGATGCGCCCGCCGGCAATCATCTGCTTGAGGTTATGCCGCCGCAACAGGGCCTTTCGGGCGGCATAGAGTTTTTTTGAGATGCCTTGTCGCTGGCATTCCGGATCGACTGCAATGTCGGCACCGTACAAAGTGTTTCCCGAAGGATCGTGGGTTGAGAAGCTGCCGAAACCGGTGATTTCGCCATGGTCATACCAGGGCGAATCGTCATCGAGATAGACGATCAGGCTGGAGCAATAGCCGACGATTCTGTCGTCTTTCACGGCGACAAATTGTCCTTCGGGAAAGGCGGTTATCTGCATCTGGTAGTTTCGTTCATTTGCCAGTTGCCGTCTGGACCAGTTGGAATAGGCTTTGGCGGCCACTTCGACAATGCCGGGAACGTCGGCAAGAGTTGCGTTGCGAATAATAACTGTCTTTTTTCTCATGGATTTCTTCAAAGGAGAGGGATATGATCAGGACCTCTTGAACCAGGGCACATTACCCAGGGGAGGAACATGGGAAAGTAGGAGAATGTACGTACTTTCTTCATACTATATGCTACCTCCTTCAGGAGATTCAAGGGGAAGATCCTTGTGTCGTCAACATTGCACCTGGTATTCTCACGTATCGGCCTTTTGCAGGGCTAGAGAAAAAATATTGCCGACGGGAGCAGACATGCAGGTTGTCGCCACCATCATACCTATTTTTTTCGTTATCTTTCTTGGCTGGGTGGCGAGAAAGAGAAGCTTCATTACCCCTGAGTTCCTTGGCCCGGCGAACCGGCTGGTCTATTTCCTGTCCATGCCCGCACTGATCTTCAGCTCGATCGCCAAGGCCTCCTTCAATGAACAGTTCGACGCCCTGGTCCTCTTTCTCACACTGTTGGCGGCGGTTCTTCTCTACGCCGGCGCGCATCTTTTCGCCGGAATTTCGAAAATGGCGCCTGCCCGGGCCGGAGCCTTCGTGCAAAGCTCGGGACACGGCAATCTCGGCTATATCGGCTTGCCCATCGCCCTGTACTATCTGGGCGAATCCGGCCTTGCCAGGGCAGGTATTATCTGTGGTTTTTTGATGATTCTGCAGAATCTGCTTTCGGTGATCAGCCTGCAGCTGTATGACCGTACCGATAAAAAAGCGCCGGGCTTCAAATCCCTCATTAAAAAGATCGTCGGTAATCCGGTTATCGTCGGCGCCATGGCCGGAATAGTGGTTTCAGCCCTGGAAATCTCCCTGCCGAGGGTAATCCGGCAAAGTATCGATATACTCGGAGGCCTCGCGCCGCCGATGGCGCTGCTGCTGATTGGTGCCTCATTGTCGATGCAGCTTATCCGCACATATCTTGTCCCCAGCCTTATCGCGGTCACCTTCAAATTGATTGTGCTCCCCGCCGCAGGCCTGCTGCTCTTCTCTCTTTTTCACGTGCCGGCGACCTCCTATCTGCCGGCCCTGATTCTGCTCTGTTCGCCGACCGCGACCATTGCCTACGTAATGGCCAAGGAGATGCACGGAGATGCCGATTTTACGGTCGCGACAATCTCGGCCGGAACCCTCCTTTCGGCGGTAACATTTATTGTCTGGCTGACGCTGGTTTCCTTTTATGGCATGCCGCGCTGACGGTATTCTCGGCTGCTTTTTTATCTGGCAATCAGGTGGTCGGGGATGTCGATTCCCTGTTCCCGGTAAAAGCGGGCGGCGCCGGGATGCAGCGGGACCGGCAGGCCGGCGATGGCCTTGTCGAGTGACATGGCTTCGCTGGCCGAATGAATGAGATGGAGGAAGGGCAGGTTGGCGTAGATGGTTTTGACGATCAGGTAGACCGCTTCTTCATCGACGTCTTGGCGAACCGCCAGGAAATTCGGCTGGGCAATGGTGGCAATTTCCCTGTCCTGGCCGGGATAGGTGCCGGGAGCGATGATGAAACGATGCCACAAGGGATAGCCGCCGTTGACGGCATTCAACTGCTCGTCGGTAAAATTGAGGATGGTCAAGTCCTTGCCAAGGGATGTATACGCCTCGGTGACGGCGCTGACAGGCGGCCCCCCTGGAATATTCATGCCGTCGATGGAGCTGTTCCGGATGGCGGAGGCGTTGCTGCCGTAGTCGATGGAGGTAATCTGAAAATCGTCGTAGGGAGCAAAGCCAAGCCGTTCGAGAATATACAGGCCGGAACCCTCGGAGCCGGAATTCCGCTGCCCCAGGGAAAACCATTTGTCTTTCAGGGCGGCGAGGTCCGACATGTCCCCGTTTTTAACAAAATCCGATTTAACGGCAAAGTGTTCGACATTCTGCCAGAGCATGGTAATGGAGCGCAGGTACGTTTGCGGGCCGTCCTGGCGCAGCTTGCCGGTTCCGTTCCAGGCCCAGGCCCCGTAAAGCCCCTGGAGGATGGCAAATTGGGCAGTCCGGTCGCGGAGCATTGCGATGTTTTCTCCCGAGCCGGCAGAACTGACGGCGGAAAGGGCGATGTGGTGGCTCGGTTCCAGTTTCACCTTGGTCAAAGTCGCCAGGGCGACCCCGACGGGATAATAGGTGCCTCCGGTATTGGCCGTGGCAAAGATATAGTGACGGGGGCCGGCGGTCTCTGCTTCCCGGCAGCCAAGCGCCAAAATGACCAGGGCAAGCACAAGAATTCCGGCCGATGCCGGCCAAAGCGCGGCGAAACGGCAGTACCACGAAAATAGAATGCGCATGTCAGGTTCTCCCTTCGAGAAAGTCGTTGCGGGCCAGTCCGTGGCTCAGCATTTTCTGGTTCAGGGTTCGGCGTGGCAGGTCGAGTTCCTTCATCACCGCCAGGATATTGCCTTTGTGCCGATGTAATGAGCGTTCCAGAACACACCTCTCGAAAAGTCCTGTCTGATCGGCAAGTGTCGCATCATGGCCGCACGCCATCGGCGTTTGCGAATGCTGCAGGATCGAGGCGATCCGGCCTTCTTCGGGCAGTGAGGAAAGGACGTATCGTTCCGCGGTGTTCTTTAACTCCCTGACGTTGCCCGGCCAGCCATAGGCCATGAGGGTGGTGATCGCTTCTCCTGCAAGGGGCGGGGCTTTACGCCGGTACTTTTCTGCCGCTCGCAGGGCAAAATACTCAAAGAGCAGCAGGATATCGGGGCCACGCAAACGCAACGGCGGAATGTGGATTTCGGCAAGATTCAGCCGATAGTAGAGATCTTCGCGGAAAAGTCCTCCGCTGCAGGCTTTGCGCGGATCTTTGTTGCCGGCACTGATGACCCGGATATCGATGGGCAGCGGCCCGGTTCCGCCCAGACGCTCAATCTCCCGTTCCTGCAAGACCCTCAAAACCTTGACCTGGAGGTTGATCGGCATCGAGGTGACTTCATCAAGAAACAGCGTCCCGCCGCCGGCCTGCTCGAATTTTCCAATACGTCTTGCCTGGGCTCCGGTGAAGGCGCCCGCCTCATGACCGAAAAGCTCGCTTTCGAAAAGACTCTCCGGAATGGCGCCGCAGTTGATGGCGATAAAAGGACCGTTCCTCCTGTGGCTGACCTGGTGCAGGCAGCGGGCCACGACCTCTTTGCCGCAGCCGGTTTCACCGACCAGGAAGACACTTGCATCGGTCGGGCCGAGATCGGCTATTTCCCGGTGGACCATCTGGATGGCCTGGCTGTTGCCGAGCAGTTGGCTGTCGATACCGGAGACTTTCTGCAACTCCTCTTTCAGCCGGCGGTTTTCCATGATCAGGCCCCGTTTCTCTCCGGCCCGCCGGATAGTCTCAAGCAGGATTTCAGGATCGAAGGGTTTTTCGATAAAATCATAGGCGCCCGCCCGCATTGCCGAGACGGCCATGGGGATATCGCCGTGGCCGGTAAAGAGGACTACGGGGATCTCCGGATCCCTTTGCCGCACAGCCTGCAGCAGCTCGAAACCGTCCATGCCGGGCATGCGGATGTCGCTGACCACTACTCCCTCAAAGCCGGTATCGATTCCATGGAGGGCGGAACCTGCGTCGCCAAAACAGGCTACCCGGTAGTCGGCCAGGGAGAGCCACTGGGAAACGGACACCCGCACACTCTCTTCGTCGTCGATAAGAAAGATGGTTGCTGTTGTCATGAGCCTGGATTTCCTGTGTTCTCGGTTGTCGGGAAGGTCGTTGCCAAGGGCAGCTGCAGGGTGAACAGCGCGCCGCCCTCCGAATGATTTTCGGCCTTGATAGTACCACCCATTTCCTGGATTATGCCATAGCTTATTGACAGCCCGAGCCCCAATCCCAGGCCGATGTCCTTGGTGGTAAAGAACGGGTCGAAGAGCAAAGCCTTCGCCTCCTCCGTTATTCCGGCCCCGCTGTCACGGCAGCAAAGGATAATGGAGTGATTCGTCGTTGTCAGGCTGATGCGGAGATTTTTCCGGCTGCCGTCCTTCATGGCATCAAGACTGTTGCGGAGGAGATTGTTCATTACCTGCTCAAGCTGCAGTTCGTCGGCCAGGACCATCGCGACCCCTTTTTCCGGCAGTTCCAGGGCAAGGGCCACCGTCTGCTGCTCAAGCTGGGGAGTGAAAAAGGCAACCACATGGTCGACCACATCGCGGAGGTCGACCGGTACTCTCCGGCCCTTGTTTTTCCGGGCGAAGGTTTTGAGCTGGCCGGTTATCCCGGTCATTCTCTCGGTGAGGCGGTCGATCAGCAGCAGATTCTCCGCCACCATGTCGGGTTGCTGCCGGTCAAGGAAAATCCGGCAACTGGCGATGAAGGTGCGAATGGCGGTGACCGGTTGGTTCAGTTCATGGGCGATGGCTGCCGACATCCGGCCAAGCGCCGCGAGCTTTCCCGCCTGAATGAGTTCAGCCTGGGTAATGCGCAGGGTGCTCACCGTCTCTTTGTGCTGGGCGATTTCCTCTTGCAGCCGTTCGTTCAGCTGCCTGATCGCTTCGGCTTCCCTCGCTTCCCGGCGCGACTGCAGCTTCTGGCGGCGTTCGCGAAGATAGAGCAGGATGAGCAGCAGGGCCAGGACAACCGTCGCAGTGACGGCCATGGCCAGTCTGACGCCGGCGGCAACAGGGGCGAGATCGGAAAGAGAGTGAATGCGCCAGCCGTAATCGAGGAGCTGCCGGGACTGTTCGAGATAGGAGCTGCCCTCCAGCTGCATGATATTGCCGCCGATTGCCGGCTGCCTGGTAATGGCGAGAGGGGTCAGCGGTTGATCCAGGTATTGCACTTTTCGCAGCCGGTCGACGGTGTCTTCGGGAAGGGGACGGAGCGACCGGTATTGCCACTCGGGGCGGCTGCTGAGAAAGAGTACGCCGCCGGCATCGCTGACAATAAGGGTCTCGCCGCTCTCCCGCCAGCCTTCCTGCAGTTTTCCCAGATCGACCTTGACGACCACAACGCCGAGCAATCTGCCGGTTTCAAGAACCGGATACGAGATAAAAAAACCCGGTTTCCTGGTCTTCACCCCGACCGCGTAATAGCTGCCCGACTTTCCTTGCAGGGCGTCCTGAAAATAGGGGCGAAAGGCGAAGTTGATGCCCATGAGATTTTCCGCCGTTCGCCAGTTGGAGGTGGCAACGGTTTGACCGGTTTTATCCATGACGAAGATCAGGGTCTCGGCGGCAAGGGCGAAGTCGTCGAGGTGGGGATTGACATGTACCGGTGCGAGGTCGCCCTTCAAAAGACTGCGGATACGCGTGTCTCTTGCGAGGATGTACGGGATGTGGCGGTATTTTTCCAGAGTATCCAGCAGCGAGGCGGTGTGCAGGGTGATTCGTGCTTCGCCGGTCCGGCGCAGACGTTCAAGCCCCCACTCTTCGGTAAACGCTGCAACGCGCCAGATAGCGAGGGCAGCGAGCAAAAGTGTGGTTGCGATACCGAACTTCGGACTTTTAAGGACTCTCTTGAAAAATGGGGAACGTGGTTCCGGCATCGATCGGCGGCTCTACCGGCTCTTTTTTACCACCAGACTGGCGTTGCCGATGAAGGCCACGGTTGCACCATCGGGTAGACCGGCGAGATGGGCCTGGACCTCGCCGTGGGTCCAGTGCGTTACGCCGATTGCGTCGCAGGTGCTGTCGTCCAGGCTGGTAATCAAGCCGATGCGAATGCGCTGCAGTTTGGTCATCATTGCCAGGGCCGTGCCGCCGTTACCCTCGTAACGATCGGCCAGTTCGATAAAGGCGGCGGCGAAGGAGCCCTTGGTAAACCACGGGAGAAAGGTCGTCGAGCCCACACCGTCGCGGCATTCGCAGTATACCAGGAGAAGTCCGCCGTCTTCGACGAACATCGCCGCATTATGGACCGCCTTATGACTCTGGATGAAATTGATGTCTTTCGGGGAACCGCCGCAAGAGGCGATAACGGTCGAAAAACGGGGAGAGTCGATCTCGCAGGCCTGGCCATGTCTGGCGCAGGCCTGGAGAAAAGACTCGCGGCCGCGACCGATAAGGAGATCGCAGAGATGTCCGTGGGCATCGAGGATGCCATGGATCGCCAGATGTGCCGGCAGTTTTTCCTCTATTTCGAAGAGGTCCTCGGCAAGAGGATTGCCATCCATTACGCCGGGCCGGCAACCTGGCGAAAGAGTTCCCCCACGTGAGTCGAGAAACAGACTGTGGTTGGCGTAGATGGACTCTTTTTCGCCGCAGCCGGGAAAGACCAGTTTCCGGCCGCCGCCGTAGCCGGCAAAATAGTGGTGGGTGATCGCCCCCATGGTGATGATCGAGCTGGCCCCGGCAAGGTCCTTGCGGAAACGGACCGGTGTATTTCTTGCCGTGACGCCAAGGTCGACAAAGGCGTGTTCCTCCCGGCAGTCATGGTGGATGAAGGTGTGGCGGCCGTATACCTCGCCATAGGCTCCCATGCATTCCGCATCGCTCTGCCGGGGATGGGTGCCGTAGGCGATGACGATTTTCAACTTCGTTTCATCCATGCCGTGCTCTTTCAGCCCATCGATCAGCAGCGGCAGGTATTGCGGATAGCCGCACAGCCGGGTCTTGTCGGCAACAACCAGCACCGGCCTGGCAAGATCCTGCGGATTTTCGCGGAAAAAAATATTCAGCCGCTCGGAAAAAATCGCCGGAGTGATTTCCATCGGCACGTCCCGCACCTCAAGAGCGACGCTCTGGGTGGGGAGCAGGAGCTGTAACAACTCGCTGCCGAAGGAAATGGTGGAGGGAGTTTTTTCCTGCTGCATGACATGTCCTCTGCTTATAAGAGACTATTTTCTCGCCGACACTGCGATATCTTGCCCGTTGTCTCCAGGCAAGTCAAGGATGTTGCCGGTCTTCTCGCCCTTTTTGAGATTGAACCAAAAAAGAACGGCAAAAATTACCGTCGCGGCCATATGGATCAGGTTCGGCCATGGGGCGATCAGGAAAAAGGCGATGCCCAGCATGGTGAGCCGCAAAGGCCAGGACAGGCGGTTTTCCATATGGCCCTGGAAGGCTCCGGCAAAAGCGTAGATTCCGATGAGGGCGAAAAAGAAGATGGTCAGGTCGGCGGTCCAGCTGCCGCCGAGCATCGGGGTATAGGCAAACAACAAAGGCACGATATAGAGGCCTTTGGCCAGCTTCCAGGAAGTGAGGCCGGTCGCCATCGGCGGGGTCCCGGCGATGGCCGCGGCGGTGAAGGCGGCGAGACAGACCGGCGGGGTGACGTTGCTGTCCTGGCTGAGCCAGAAGATGATCATATGGGCGGAAAGCAGGGCAAAAGTTGCGGTATGGGAAGTGATGGCAAGATCCCTGAAGCTGCCGGCAAGGTCCGGCGGAATGCTGCCCACCAGGGCCTTTGCTTCGGCAAGGGGCATGGCTGCCCCGAGCAGGGCGAGTTTATCCGGCAGGGCGATCATGAGAATGGCCTTGGCCTCCTCGGCCAGCATCCCCTGGGAGATGATGGTTGCAATCTGTGAGTCGACGATCAGGTTGTAGAGGGCCGGGGCCGAGAGGGTGCCGAGGACGATATAGGCGGCAGTCACCGGCAACCCCATGCCGAGAACAAGTGAGGCAAGAGCAATAAGCACCAAGGCCAGGAGCAGGTTGCCGCCTGCGTATTCGACGATCATCAGCGAGAAGGTGTTGCCTATTCCGGTGGTGGTGATGACGTTGACGATCAGGCCGACGCTGCACAGGAGGATGCCGGTCAGGACCATATTGCGGGCACCGAGTGCAAGGGCCTCGAGGATGGCGGTAAAACCCATCTTGTTGGGAGTGAGCCAGGAGCCGACGACCACCGCGGCCATGGAGATGCCTGCGGCATAGGTCGGGGTGAAGCCCATGACCAGCATGGTGATGAGGGCGGCAATCGGTAGCAGGAAGGGCAGTCCGCCTTGTTTCAGCAGGTCGATCATGGCCATTTCGGCAACATCCACTTTTCGCACCTTCAGCCGTTTGGCCTCGATGCGGACGTAGGCGGCGACGCTGGCAAAGTAGAGGATGGCGGGCAGGATGGAAACGACGACGATGGTGGTATAGGGAATCTGGGTGTAGCTGGCCATGACGAAGGCCCCGGCACCCATGATCGGCGGCATCAGCTGGCCGCCGGTGGAGGCGGCGGCTTCGACGCCTGCTGCAAATTTCGGCTCGAAGCCGGCTTTTTTCATCAGCGGAATGGTGATGACCCCGGTCGAAGCGGTATTGGCGATGGCCGAACCGGAAATGGTGCCGGTCAGGGCCGAGGCGAAAACCGCCACCAGGCCGGGGCCACCGACCGTTTTTCCGGCTACAATCTGGGCCAGATTAATAACAAATTCGCCTGCCCCGGAGCGCAGCAGGAAGGCGCCGAAGAGAATGAACATGAAGACAAAGGTCGAAGAAATCAGGGCGATGCCGCCGAACATGCCGTCGTCGCCGTAAATGGAGCGAAAAAGGATGGTCTCGATACTGAGACCGCTGAACCGGAACATACCGTCGATCAAGCCGCCCCACCAGCCGACATAACTGAGGGTAATGACGATAAGGATGGGGATGATCCAGCCGGTGGTCCGCCGGGTGAATTCCAGGGCGGTAAGGATGAGTATTATTCCGGCCAGCCATTCGCCCGGAGCAAGCCGGACCCCTCGGGCGTAGATGGCATCTTCCATGGCGATCATATAAAGGGCTGAGGCCGCGGCGGAAAGCCCGAGCAGGAGATCGACAAGCAGCAGCCATTTCCTTTTCCGGGGTGATCCGCCAAGCGGAAACATCAGACAGCAGAGTAAGGCAAAACCGGCGTAGTGCAGGGCGTTCTGGGTGAGGCTGGGCAGGACGCTGATCAGGTTGAAGTAAATATGGAGCAGGGAAATTGCCACGGCTAGGATGAAAATTATCTTCGCCGACCAACTCGACCGGTCCGTCTGAAAGAGTTCGTTTTTATCCACAATCACTCTCCTTGCATTGGGCGATACTGAAATGCCGAGGTCGTTTCCGGTTATCGTGTTGTCGGTGTTCCTACCCCTTCCCCGGTGAGAAGGGAGGGGCAGGATGCAATAGATGAATTATTGGACGATAAGATGGTCGGGGATGGTGAGACCGATTTCCTTGTAATACCGCGCGGCGCCCGGATGGAGCGGGATGGGCAAACCGCCGAGGGCGCTGTCTTTGTTCATGTCGAGCGTAGCCTTGTGGATGGCGTTCAGGAAGGGCAGGTTTTCGTAAATGGTTTTGGTGATAAGATACACCGTCTCCTCATCGATATCGGCCCGGACGGAAAGGAAATTGGGTTGGGCGATAGTCATGACGTCCTTCTTCAGGCCGGGATAGGCGTCGGCCGGAATGCGATAGGGCACCCAGATGCCCAGACCGTTGTCGGCTTTTTTGGCCTCTTCTTCGGTAAAGCCGAGGAGAGTCACTTTGTCGCCCATCTGGGCCAGGGCTCGTGTCACCGCGCTTGCGGGAACTCCGGCCGGGGTGCTCATGCCGGCGATCTGGCCGTTTTGCAGGGCATCGGCACTCGGTCCGTAACCGACATAGACCAGGTCGTAGTCTTTTTCAATGTTCACGCCGAGATTGGCGAGGATCAGCTCATTGGAACCGAGGGTCCCGGAATTTTTGGTGCCCAGCGACATCCTTTCACCCTTCAGCGCGACCATGTCGGCGATGGTGCCGGTCTTGGCCTTGTCGGAGAGGAGCGTAAAATGCTCGACATTCTGCCAGAGCATGGAGATGGAACGCAGGTCTTTCTGCGGGCCATCCTGGGCCAGGGGGCCTTTGCCGCTCCAGGCATAGTAACCGTAGAGCCCCTGGAGGATGGAGAACTGGGCCTCGTTGTCGCGCATGAGCTTGATGTTTTCACCGGAACCCGCCGAGCTGATCGCCGACATGCCGATCTTTTTATCGGCCTGCAGTTTTACTTTGACCAAAGTGGAAACGGCAACGCCGACCGGATAATAGGTGCCGCCGGTGCTGGCGGTGGCGAGAATGTAATTCTTGTCGTCCGCGGCCTGGCCACTCGCGGCACAGAAAAAGCCTGCTGCAAGAGCTGCAACTGCAAAGCGCTTCAAGTACGGGGTGAGTCTCATGAGTATCTCCTTTGTTGCATGTAGTGAGGAAGGGGCCGATTTCTTGTAATTTGGCCGGTTTCTGGGGACGATCTGCCATGCACAATGCAAAAAAGAGACCAGAGCGAAATGGTGTTTTTCACCTTTCCTTTCGGCCGGAAATACAGGAGGAGATCACTTGGGGTTGCATCGTTCTTGTTGCAGCATGAGCAAAAATCGGCCTGCCGGAGCCGGGGGATCGGCAATATTTTTCCTATTGCGGGAGGTGTTGACAGGCACCTGGCAAATTGACTTCCATGGGGGTTGATCTTAGGGTTACAGATCACGCGTTGGTGCGACATACTATCAATATTTCTTCTTCCTGCAGGAAAACAGGTGCAACTATGACTACGTCCTTTATCCTGGCCGGCTGGTTGATCGACGGCAGTGGCGGTCCCGTTCAAGAGAAGATGCTGCTGAAGATCGTGGGCGGCAGTTTCGCGTCAATTGAAAAGTATTCACCCGACGACGGTCCGGATCCATCGCAGCTGACCGATCTCTCCCATTGCACCGTTCTCCCGCCCCTGGTTGACAGCCATGTCCATCTTTTCATGTCCGGCACAACCGACAAACGGGTCAGGGAAAGTCAGCTCACTGCCGGATATGAGGAACTGCGGCCGGTCATCGCCCGGCACCTCCACTATCTCTTCAGTCATGGAGTGCTGGCGGTGCGTGACGGTGGCGACCCAGGCGGTTTTGCCCTCCGGTATAAAGGTGAAAACGAGATGCATGAAGAAATGATTCTCAAGGTTTCCGGGCGGGCCTGGTACGGCAAGGGACGTTACGGCAAGCTCATCGGCAGACATCCGGATGAGGGCGAGCGGCTGGATGCCGCCTATGAACGTGAGGAAGATCCGATCGATCAGGTAAAGATCGTGCAGTCCGGCTTGAACAGCCTGAAGCTGTTTGGCACAGAGACGGCCCCGCAGTTTTCCGGCGACGAACTCACCGCTTTAGTGCGGCTTGCGGGGCAAAAAGGCCGCAAGGTAATGGTCCACGCCAATGGCCGGGATCCCGTCCGGCTGGCGGTCGAGGCCGGCTGTCATTCAATCGAACACGGCTTTTTCATGGGACGGAAAAATCTCGAACTGATGGCGGAGAAAGGAACCTTCTGGGTGCCGACAATTTTCACCATGAAGGCCTATGCGGCCAATCTTGGTTTTGCGGCCCCAGGTGCCGATCGCCGGGTGATTGAAAAAAATCTTGCCGACCAGCTGACCCAACTGGCCTTGGCCAAGGAACTGGGTGTAAAAGTGGCACTGGGCACCGATGCCGGCAGCCTGGGCGTGCTGCACGGAGAATCGGTGGTCGAGGAAATGAAGCTCCTGATCCGGGCGGGTTATAGTCTGCCGGAAGCAATACGCTGTGCAACTTTTAATGGAGCCCGTCTGCTTGGCCTGGAAAATTTCGGCCTGATAGCCAGAGGGAAGGCTGCCACTTTTCTGGCGGCAAGAGGAGGGCCGTCACAGCTGCCGAGAAAGCTGACCTACCTGGAAGGAATTTATCTGGACGGACTGCCGAGCAAGCTGTATCGCAAAGATCCGGTCAAACATGTGCAGACCGGGGAAAAATAATAATCTTGATGAGTTATTGACTTTTCTGGCTTTCAATTGCCCCCCCAAAAAAAACCTGCAGTAAAAGTCGAAGTGAAATTCGGCTCACACCCATTGTTGTAAATCGGCAGACGAACCGCGAAAATCCGGAATCCTACAAAATTGTCATAAATAGTATTCTAATTAAACAAAAATGTTTTTATTTATCGTGTTGCTTTGTTGTTTCGTCTTTCTGTTTATCTGCCTAAATATCCAATAATTAACAATAAAAAGTGAAAATATTGACTCTGGCACTTCTCTTGCTTTAATAGGTAAAGGATGAAAGTCATTTTAAGACATGTTCGACAACATCACTGAAAACTATAAAGGAGGCAGAAGAGGGAGGTGGCAAGCCCTTGAACACAACGTATTTGTCGCGAGGTAGGCAGGCCTCCACGGTTCCAGTGAACATTTTTACCAGGAAGACAGTCAAGAGCTGTCAGGTTAGAGGAGCAGATAATGAAATTCGTAACGGCAATCATTAAACCATATAAACTGAGCGATGTCCGCGAAGCTCTCACTGCCATCGGCGTCAACGGTGTGACGGTGACTGAGGTCAAGGGTTTCGGCCGCCAGAAAGGCCATACCGAGATCTATCGCGGGGCGGAATATGTAGTTGAATTCCTGCCGAAGGTGAAAATCGAAGCGGCGATCCCCGATGAGTTGTTGTCTCCGGTGATCGAGGCCATAAAAAAAGCGGCACATACCGGCCAGATTGGCGACGGCAAAGTGTTCGTTTTTGATCTTGAACAGGTAATGCGGATCCGTACCGGCGAAACCGGTCCCGATGCAATCTGATACCAGGGGAATAATTTCATGAAAAAGTCAATCACCACTCTTTTCGCCATGCTCGTCGTGGTGCTCGTTGTCAACCTTGCCGGTACGGCATTCGGGGCTGACGCTCCGGTCCCCGATAAAGGGGATACCGCCTGGATGATCGTTGCTACCTTGCTGGTGGCGCTCATGACCATTCCCGGCCTTGCCCTTTTTTACGGCGGCCTGGTGCGAACCAAGAATATGCTCTCCGTGCTGATGCAGGTCTTTACCGTTTTTTCTCTCTGCATCGTCCTGTGGGTCGTCTACGGATACAGTTTGGCCTTTACCGAAGGCAATGCCTTTTTCGGCGGCTTGAGCAAGGTCTTTCTGGCCGGGGTTACAGTCGATTCGGTCGCCGCCACTTTCAGCAAAGGTGTGGTTATCCCGGAATTCATCTATATTTTCTTTCAGGCGACATTTGCGGCCATCACTCCGGCCCTGATTCTCGGCGCTTTTGCCGAACGGATGAAATTTTCCGCGGTGCTTGCCTTCATTGTCCTGTGGTTCACCTTTGCCTACCTGCCGATGGCTCATATGGTCTGGTTCTGGGCCGGTCCCGATGCCTATACGGATGCCGATGCGGCCGCAAAAGCCGGGGCAACCGCAGGCTTTCTCTTCCAGAAAGGGGCGATTGACTTTGCCGGCGGCACCGTCGTTCATATCAACGCCGCTATTGCCGGGCTGATTGGTGCGTTCATGGTCGGAAAACGTGTCGGTTACGGCAGGGAATCCATGGCGCCGCACAGTCTGACCATGACCATGATCGGTGCATCCCTTCTCTGGGTGGGCTGGTTCGGTTTCAACGCCGGCTCCAACCTCGAGGCCAACGGCCTTGCCGCCCTGGCCTTCGGCAATACCATGACGGCGACTGCTGCCGCGGCTTTGTCCTGGCTTTTCACGGAGTGGATCATCAAAGGCAAACCCTCGATGCTTGGAGCCGCATCCGGTGCTGTTGCCGGTCTGGTTGCCATCACCCCGGCATGTGGCTGGGTAGGTATCGGTGGTGCTTTGGTAATCGGTCTTGCTGCGGGAATTGTCTGTCTGTGGGGAGTTAACGGGCTGAAGCGGATGCTTGGTGCCGACGATGCCCTCGATGTATTCGGAGTACACGGTGTCGGTGGAATTCTCGGAGCGCTGCTGACCGGCATCTTTGCCAATCCTGCCCTGGGCGGAGTGGGCGTCTATGATTATGTCGCCAATGCGGTGGCCGACTACTCAACCAGTGCCCAGATAATCAGCCAGCTCTGGGGTATCGGCACCACCGTTGTCTGGTCCGGTATCGTCTCCCTTGTCAGCTACAAGTTGGTCGATATGGTCATCGGCCTGCGGGTCGGTGAAGACGAGGAACGTCAAGGCCTCGATACAACCAGTCACGGTGAGTCTGCGTATAAATATTAGTATCCCCTTGTGGGGTATTAATTTTCGATCCATTTATTGATGAAAAGCCCTCGCTTGGTTCCTGACCAAACGAGGGCTTTTTTGTTGCGCCATTTTGAGTTTCGTGCGAAAACAAAGAACAGAAAGGCGTGTGCGGATTATTGATCGGGAAAGAGGAGCAATGGACCATATATCAAGACAAAATCATAATGCCGGGCAGGAGATTCCTCCACGGTTTACGACGGCCTTAACCCCGGTCGATCTCCGTATCATGCAGATCAATCTCGGGCACTGGTGTAATCAGAACTGCACGCATTGTCATGTCGGGGCATCGCCCCTGCGCGCCGAGACGATCGGTGCGCAGGCGGTCGACCGTTGTCTTGAGATTATAGCCGGGACGCCGTCCATAGAGGTGGTTGATCTGACTGGTGGGGCGCCCGAAGGGCAGCGGGAGTTCCGCCGTCTCGCCGCGGAAAGCCGCAAGCTGGGCAGGCGGGTGATCGACCGCTGCAATCTGACCATTCTTGCCGAACCCGGATTCGAGGATCTGGCGGTGTGGCTGGCCGACCATGACATCGAAGTCGTCGCTTCGTATCCGCATGTTCTTACGGATATCGCCAACAGCCGGCGCGGCCAGGGGTTCTCCGAACGATCGCTTACGGGCCTGCGGCTGTTGAACGAGTTGGGCTACGGGACAAAACGCTCTCTGCATCTTGTCTATAATCCGCATGATTGTTCCCTCGCCGGCGAGCAGCACACCATCGAAAACGATTTTCGTCGCAGGCTTACTCCCTTAGGGATTGAATTCAGTGGCTTGTATGCCTTGAACAATATGCCGCTTGGGAGGTTCCTTGAGGAGCTTGTTCGGGAGGGGAAATATCCGGAGTACATGACGCAGCTGGTTGACGGCTTCAATCCGGCAACCCTGCCTGCGCTGATGTGCCGGCATCAGCTTTCGGTGGCCTGGGACGGGCGGATCTACGATTGTGATTTCAATCAGGCCGCCGGTCTTGCGCAGCAAGCCTGCCGGACCGTGTTCGATTTTACGCCCGATCTCTGGCTGCAGCGCACCATCCGGACCGCCGCCCATTGTTTTGGCTGCACTGCCGCCGCCGGCAGTTCCTGCAGCGGGAGTCTCACGCCAATCGGCGCGAACAGCAGCAAAAAATTGGCTGTTGCCTCGTCCTTAGGCTCAGCCGTTCAGGGTCCCGAAGAGATGAGTGGCGGTATGGATCTTGCCGCCATTCGCAGATATTACGGCGAGATCCTGCAGCAGAGCGGGGATCTTAAAACCGATGCCTGCTGCACCGTTGCCGACATGCCTTTGTGGTTGCGCCGGGCGCTTGGCAATGTCCATACCGAGGTCCTCGATCGTTACTTCGGGTGCGGCCTGGTGACCCCTGAGGCGGTCGAGGGATGTACCGTTGTCGACTTGGGCTGCGGTTCCGGGCGAGATGTCTATGTGCTGGCACAGTTGGTCGGGGAGAGCGGCCGGGTGATCGGGGTGGACATGACCCCTGCCCAGGTAGCCGTTGCCCGCCGGCATCGGCAGTGGCATGCCCATCGCAATGGATTCGGGCAGCCGAATACCGAGATCATCGAAGGATTCATCGAGGATCTCTCGGCTCTTGCCGATAACAGTACGGATATAGTGATCAGCAACTGCGTGCTGAATCTCAGCCCGGATAAGCCGCGTGTTCTGCGCGAGGTGTTTCGGATCTTGAAACCGGGCGGGGAATTCTATTTCTCCGATGTCTACGCTGATCGCCGGCTGTCCTGGGATATTCGCCGCAACGAGGTGCTTTGGGGCGAATGCCTGGCCGGAGCGCTGTACTGGATGGACTTCATTGCCCTCGCCAGGACGGTCGGCTTCCTCGACCCGCGGCTGGTGACAGACCGGGTTCTGACCATAGGTAACCATGAGCTTGCCGAGCAGTTGGCGCCTGCCAGATTCTGGTCGGCCACCTGGCGGTTGTTCAAGCTCGATATGCTCGAGCCGATCTGCGAAGACTATGGCCAGGTGGTGCGCTACCGGGGCGGTATTGCCGAGCGGGACTCCGGCTTTCACCTCGATAACCATCACTATTTTGAAAAAGGCCAGAGCGTCAAGGTCTGTTCCAACACCTGGCATATGTTGAAGAGCACCCGATTTGCCAAATATTTCGATTTCTGGGGCGACGGACAGGTCCATTTCGGCGCCTTTGCCGACTGCGGTTCGGTGGTGCCCTTCAGGAGTCGGCACGATGACTCCGCGGGTGAGGACGGCAGCGGCGCCTGCTGCTGAAACTCTTTGCCTTTTCCGTTCATGCCCGAAGAAGGAGACTTCGCATGTCTATTCTCGCCAGTCCCATCCTCATTGTCGAGGACGATCGGAACACCTCGGCGCTGGTGGCAACATATCTGGAGCGGGAAGGTTTCGTCACCATTGCCGCTTACGACGGTGAGGAGGCGTTGCGCCAGGCACGACTCCGGGATCCGGGTTTCGTCATCCTCGATGTGATGCTGCCCAAGGTCGATGGCTGGGAGATCTGCCGGCAGCTGCGCAAATTTTCCGATGTGCCGATTCTCATGCTGACCGCGCGCGAGGAGGAAATCGATCGGGTGATGGGTCTTTCTCTGGGCGCCGACGACTATGTGGTTAAACCGTTCAGCCCGCGGGAACTGGTGGAAAGGGTCAAGGCGATACTGCGCCGGGCGAGGCCCGGACCGTCGCGGGAAAAGCTGATTATATCCGGCGGGCTTGAGCTCGATCAGGAAAAACACAGGGTGAGCGTCGACGGAACCCCGGTCTACCTGACCTCTTCGGAATACAAGCTGCTCCAGGCTTTGATGTCCTCGCCGGGCAGGGTGTTCTCGAGGAGCGAGCTGCTCGAGCGCTTTTATGAACATGGCGAGACGGTGATCGACCGGGTCATCGATGTTCATATCGGCAAACTCCGGCAAAAGATCGAGGATGATCCCGCCAATCCGCACCGGATCCTTACCGTCCGTGGTTTCGGGTACCGATTTGCCGAACCCGGCGAAGAGTGAGCATATGAGGAACCGTCTGCTCTGGAAACTGCTCCTCACCAATATCCTGCCGGTGATCGGGGTTATTTTTCTGGTTGTCTGGCTGGCAGTCGACATGCTTGCCGCCAAGTATTTCATGGCGCTGATGAAAATCTACGATGTCTCTCCGAGTGACATCCACCAGATGTTTTTGACCTCAATTCACCACTATCTGGTGTGGGCCAGCCTGGCCGCCCTGGGGTTGGCCTTCATCCTCAGTTTTCTCCTTACCCGCAGGGTTCTCCGGCCGCTTTCGCAGATGACCGCCATCACCAAAGAGGTTGCCGCCGGCAATTATTCCCTGCGGGCCGAGATCACCACCGGCGACGAAGTCGGTCAGCTCGGCATTGCCTTCAACAATATGGCCGACCGGCTCGGCAAGATCGAGCAGCTGCGCAAGACCATGGTTGCCGATGTCGCCCACGAACTGCGGACTCCGCTGACCAACCTGCGCGGCTATCTTGAAGCATTGAACGACGGGGTGATTCCGCCCTCGCCGGAAACCCTGCAGATGCTCCAGCAGGAGAATCTCCGGCTGGTCCATCTGGTCGACAACCTGCAGCAGCTTGCCCGGGCCGATGCCGCCAGGGCGTATCTCAAGCGCGAGAATATTGTGCTGGCCGATCTCGTCAACCAGATGGTCGAACTGCACCGGCTCAATTTCAAGAAAAAGGAAATTACGGTCTCGACCAGATGGGAGGACAACGAGGCGCAGATCTACGCCGATCGGGACAAGCTGCTCCAGGCCATGCAGAATCTGCTCGACAACTGCTGCAAATACACGCCCCGGAACGGCCGGGTGGTCATTGCCGTGAGCAGAGTGCGGGAAGGGATCAAGGTAGATTTCCACAACAGCGGAGAAGGCATTTCCCCCGACGACCTGCCCTTTATCTTCGAACGCTTTTTTCGGGCCGACCGCTCCCGGTCGCGGGATCGAGGTGGCGCCGGGATAGGTCTGGCCATCACCAGGGAACTGATCGAAGCACACGGCGGTTCGGTCGGTGCCGACAGCGTCCCGGGCAAAACCCATATCTGGTTTATCCTGCCTGCCTGATCGTCGTCTTTACCTGATCTTTACAATTCCTTTGTCCTCCCTTTACACAAGGTATCTATTGTTACCGGTAAAGGAAGCGGTCTTCGATCCGGGCGAGATGAGGCTTGAAGAGATGCAAGAAACCTGAAAAAGCGGCAATTTCTCTTCGCACCATTTCTCCGGCGGACGATGACAAAAGCTTAAACACGGCACAAGATATTGCAGAAGAACAAGAAAAACGACATCAGAGAGGTAGGCAATGAAAACTTTTATTATCCTTTCATGGTTCCTGATCCTGGCAGTCCCGGCAGGAATAATCGCAGTTCAGCCGGTCGGACCGGTGGCGGCTGCCGAGTCGCAGCAGCAGGCGGGCAGTGATGTGGCAAAGGCCATGTTTGCCGGCGGTTGTTTCTGGTGTATGGAAAAACCCTTCGAGCATCTCGATGGGGTTATCAACGTGGTCTCCGGTTATGCCGGGGGGACGACCATCAATCCTACCTATGAAGATTATGCCGGCGGTGGGCATGTCGAGGTGGTTGAAATTACCTTCGATCCGAAGAAAATCACCTACCGGCAACTGCTTGATGTCTATTGGCACCAAGTCGACCCGACCGATGCCGGCGGCCAGTTCGTCGACCGCGGTCATGCCTATTCCACGGCAATTTTCTACAAGACCGACGAGCAGCGCCGCCTGGCCGAGGCATCCAAGGCGGAACTCGATGCCGCCGGCATTTTCAACGGTTCCATCGTCACCCCGATCCTGCCGTATGCCACCTTTTACCGGGCCGAGGAATATCATCAGGATTACTATAAAAAGAATCCCATCCGTTACAGCTTCTATCGAAGTCGTTCGGGAAGGGATGATTTTCTGAAAAATGTCGACTGGAGCAAGAATGCCATGGGGAAAACAAAAATAATTGACAAGGAAGATCTGAGAAAGCGACTCTCCCCGCTGCAATACGAGGTGACCCAGGAAAACGGCACCGAGCCGCCCTTCAACAACCCGTACTGGGATAATAAAAAGGATGGAATCTATGTCGATATCGTCTCGGGCGAACCGCTTTTCAGCTCGCTTGACAAATTCGATTCGGGCACCGGCTGGCCGAGTTTTACTCGGCCGCTGGTAAAGGATAATGTCGTCGAGAAAGAGGATCGGCATTTCTTCATGGTGCGGACGGAGGTGCGCAGCCGGAAAGGCGATTCCCACCTCGGCCATGTCTTTGATGACGGGCCGGGACCGACCGGGTTGAGATATTGTGTAAATTCCGCATCGTTACGATTTGTTCCAGCGGCGGATCTGGAAAAGGAAGGGTTGGGGGAATTTGCCAACTTGTTCTCCCGTTAGTCCGGATCCGGAGGTGCTTCCGGCGGACGCTGGAAGCAAATAATCCAGACCTGGAAATTCCCTGAAGGGCTCCGACTATTGCGACTTCTTTTTAATGATGAAGTCGATCACATCCGCCGGGTCGGGTGCCGGGCCTGCTGCATATTTTGCAACAGGTGGAGCCTGGCTGGAGGTTGTTGCCTGTGGAGCGGGCTCCGTCGGCAGCGACTTTTTATCTACTTCAACCTCCTGCAGCCGGGATTGAAGCCGGGCATTTTCCTGCTGGGTATTCCGGATATCGGTCTCCAATTTCAGCTGGACGGATCTGAAAGTCTCGTGTTGTTTCTCGAGATCGGCAATTGCGGTATGGCGGGATGACAGTTCGGCACCCATCTCATCTTTCGCGGCTTCTTCCTTGGCGAGGTTCTTTTCCATTTCCCCGAGTTTTTGCTCAAGCTGAGTCAGTTTTTTTTCACGTTCCGATGCTGCGGCTTCGAGCTGGGCTGTCTGGTCCTGTGCAGAACCGGGGGGTTCAATTTTTTTTTGAGCATCGGATGTGATTATCATCTCCTGCTTGTCTTTTTCGAGCGGCTTGAACCGCGTCTGGAGCTCTCTGATGCGTATTCCGGCGTCGTCTTTGCCTTTTCGCAGTCCCAGCATCTGAAGCCTCTCGACTTCACCGGCATCCGGCGTCTGAACGGCCGGCTGGACATTGTTTTGGGGCTGTCCGGAATCGGTTTGTCGGGCTGTGGCGACAGGACGAATGCCGTCATTGAGATACAGGTAGGCAGCCAAACCCAGCATACCTAACAGTAAGATCGGTACCCAGTATGCTGTTTTTCGAGCTCTTGCTTCCGCCTTGGCCGGAGCATATTGAGCGGCCTCCCTTGTGTTCGCGGTCGCCGGTTCGGTCGAAACCGACGGCCTGGAAAAATCCGGCGTTTGTGCTTTGACAGCTGGTTCTTCCTGGGTTTTTAACGGGATCAGCGTGTTTTCCGTACTTTCCCTGACAACTTCAGGCCCTATCCGCTTTATATTCATGGCATATCCGGTCAACAGCGACTGGTCGCAGAGGATATTTATCAAGCGGGGAATTCCATCGGTGATCTTGAAAATCTCCTGCACGGCAGTGGAGGTGAATATCGACTCTTCCGTGCCGGCTATCTTGAGGCGATGGGCGATGTATTCGGCTGTCTCGGACTGCGTCAGCGGCTGCATAATGTGACTGAAAAAAACCCGTTGTACCAGGGCCTGGTTTTGTTTGACCATGTCCAGGAATTCGGTCTGCCCGGCAAAAATGCAGCTGACGACTTTTTCGCCGGGGGTTTCGATGTTGGAAAAGACGCGGATCTGCTCCAGCATATTCGCAGTCAATCTCTGGGCCTCGTCTATGACAAGAATCACTTTCCTGGATTGGGCACCGGCTTCTTTTACAAATTCTCCCATTTCAATCAGGAATTCGGCTTTGCTCTTGAAGGTCTTGCCCATCTCAAACGCATTGGCGGCAAAATTATAAAAATCCATTTCGCTCAGGGCAGGGTCGGTGATCTTGGCAAACCGGATGTTGCTGCCGAAATTGGCGGCTGTAGCGTTCAAGAGCGTGCTTTTTCCGGTACCGGGGTCGCCGATTATGACGATGAACCCCTTGCTTTCCATAATGCCGTACCGGAGCGCGGCAAAGACCTCTTTATGCTTGGAGCCCAGCCACAGGAACTTTGGATCAGGCCCGATCTCGAACGGCATCAGTTTTAACTTATAGTGATTGAGATACATAGACACCTGCCTGTTTGGGGGGAGCATCGCGCCTGAAGGCGCAGCTTTCGCCTTTTGCCGGTTTCACCGGTTGAGAATTTCTTCCACAGCATTCATGATCGGGTTGATTTCGCCTGGGGAACCGGCAACCGGACCAACCGGGCCAACCGGCGTAACCGGGGCAAGCTGGTCAGGCGGAGCAGGTGCCGTGAGATACTTTTTGGCGCAATCATACTGCTCCCAGTTTTTTAATTTGAAGTCGAGGTCAACCGATTTCCATTTAGGATGACCGGTTTCCCTCAGCCGGCCGATGTTTTGAAAGAGAATCTGAGAAAACCGGCCGACGGTTTCGCATTCCAGATTTCTGAAGTCGTAGGAGACCAAAACGGCCTTCACGGCAACAGTGTTGACCTCCGTGGTTTGCCAGGCATAGGTTCCGGCAGGGATCTTGGTCTGCCGGTAAAACCGGACAATCTCTTTGTCGGTCGCCGGTATCAGCGCCAGTCCGTCGCTCTCGGCCACCTCGTCGTTGAACAGCTTTACCGGGAGTCCTGCTACATAAAGCATGGCGTCGATCCGGCCCGCCTTCAAACTCGATAACGCCTCATTCGTCCCTGTCATCACCATTTCTTTGGGTTTGACACCGGATACTTCGAACAACAGCCGGGCAGTAAGATAGGTCCCGCTGCCCTTTTCCCCGACCGCGACCCGCTTGCCTTCCAGGCTGTTGAAATCTGCAATGTCTTTTTTGCCCAGGATGTGGATTTCTTCGTCGTAGAGCGGGAAAACCATTTTTGTTTTCTCTGCAATTCGAATCAACGTTGGACTGGATTGGATCCTGGAAGTGAATGCCAGCACGTCCGACTGAACAATGCCAAGCTGGGTCTGGGGTTTTTTATACACCGCATACAGGTTTTCGATCGAACCACTGGAGGTCAGGATGCCGAGTTCCATGCCTTTTGCTCTGACTAACTGTTGCAGATTCAGGCCAAACTGGTAGTACGTCCCCTTCTCGTTGCCGGTTGCGAGGTTCAAGTCGAGTGCGAAGGTTGAGCCGGCAAAAATAAAAATTGCCAGCATCGCCTTCACTGCGATTGCAAGTCCTCTTGTCATGGCACCAACTCCTTTTGGGGTAAGATGATTCTATCCCGATCGCGGCGAGAGGGGCGAGATTCTTGACGTTGACCTAACTTGTAGTTGTCTTAACAGTTTTGCTAGGCTACACTTTCACGAAGCATTTTGCAATACTTTTTAAAGTCCTGCCTTTCAACGGATTAGACTGGTGGTAAATGAAGAAATCCAAAAAATCAGAGGAGAAAATCGTCAAATAAGAGCAGGATAAACAGAGGATGGAGAGTTGGGTGTCGATGAAAGTCCCTCGGTACTCAGGGCAGCCATTATTAAGGCTCAAAGACTATGTACAGGAAGGCGGCACGCCCGACGTCACGGCTATGGGCGTGGCGGTGTGAAACAACCCGTTGCCGGGGTCTGACCTCGCCCTGGCGCCGCACCAGGCAGCGGCAGGGTTACAGACTGAGCGGCCCTGAAGCCGCTATATCTCAAGCGCAATCATGGTTGCTTCATCAAGCAGGCCGGTGGGTTCGAGATTGTTGTCCTTTTGAAAGCGGGTGAGGGCGGCGCGGGTTTTTTTACCCATCAGGCCGTCGATGGGACCGGGATTGTAGCCGGCATCGGCCAGGGCTTTTTGCAGTTCTTTGACATCGATCTCCATTTTCCACATCGGATCGAGGTCGGGATGACTGGCTTCCTCCGGAATAACTGCCGGTGTCGGCGGCAGGCTGACGGCGGTGTTGTTGTAATCCGGAAAAAGGCCGAGGCATTTGGCCGAATCCCGGTAGAGGTTGTCGCAGATCCTGCGGAACAACTCCTGCCGCAGATGGGCCTCGAGACATTCGGCATTGCTTTCCCGGCTGGAAATGGCGAACTGTTTCATCCTCAGGAGGGACTGGACCTGCACCGTTGTCTTGCCCGATGCTGTTTCCTTGAGTCTGGCCGAATAGCGGTTCTTGTAGGTCTTGCCGAACATCGAGGTCCCGAGCATTGTCCCGGACTTCTGCATGACCGTGTCGAAGTCGCTGACGATGAGTCCGTTCTCCTTGTCCAGTACGCGGATCGAGTTTACCTCGGAGATTGCCTGAACCGCCCCCGTCCACGCCTTCTCGTAGGGGACGCTGAAGGTATGCTCATTCGGCGACGTGTAATTTTCGGGGATATCCTGCGGAAAATTTGACGCGCAGGAAGAAAGCATAACGACACTGAACAGGATGGCAGTGGAATAAACAAGTTTTGCCAAATCCATGGATCTCACTCCTTTTTCAATAGATGCGGAAATTCGGAACCGGACAGCCTGACACTTTTGATTCCCCGGACGGCTCAATGCACCGGAGGGGCAGCGGGATGTTGCGGTTTTTTCACAGCCGCGAACCTATCATATCGACGAAAAGCTTTCAAGATAACATTGGCCGTTACCGCTACCGCTTTAAAAGTTCCTGAAAGAGTTGCACCAGCTTTGGTTCCGCCTCGCCGGCGGTGGCGATAATCTCGGCTATATTGACCGGGCAGAGCGTAGCGGGAGTACACAGGTCGGTGATGATAGAACAGGCGAACACCCGCAGGCCGGCATGCACGGCGACGATCACCTCGGGCACGGTGGACATTCCGACCGCGTCGGCGCCGATGGTGTGCAACATCCGGTACTCCGCCCGGGTCTCCAGCGACGGGCCGCTCATGCAGGCATAGACGCCTTTTGGCTGAACCGAGATATCCAGTTTTGCCGCTATGGCAATGGCCTTTTCCTGCAGTTCGAAGCTGTACGGTTCGAACATGTCCGGCCAGCGCTCCCCGAGTTCCAAAAAGTTGGGGCCGATCAGCGGATTGATCCCGAGCAGGTTGATATGGTCGTCGAGAATCATGATATCGCCTCGGCGATACTCGGCATTCAATCCCCCGGCGACATTCGAAATCAGCAGGTCGGAACAGCCAAGGGCCTTCATGATCCGTACCGGAAAGGTGATCTCCGCCATCCCGTGACCCTCGTAAAAGTGAAAGCGCCCGGCCATGCAGACAACGGGAGTTTCTCCCAGCGTCCCCAGAATCAGCTTGCCCGCGTGGTGTTCGACGGTTGCGGCGGCGAAGTGGGGGATGTCGCTGTAGGGCAGCTCCGCATCGATTGCCATCGAATCGGCGAGGCGGCCAAGGCCGGTGCCGAGAATAATCCCGGCAACCGGGCGAATGATGGTGCGTTTTTCAATATAGGCGGCGGTCTCGGCGATTTTTTCTGTCAAGGTCATGGTTCAGTGGGGGGTTGGCGATATGATTGTTTTGGCGGAGAAAAAACAGGAACCCGGCCCCCATCGATTCGAGGGGCCGGGGGAACGAATAGCGGCGGAGAGAAGGGTGAATCAGCCGACCCGCTCGGCGATCATGGCCATGCCCATGCCGCCGCCGATGCACATGCTGAAGAGACCTCTCTGCAGATTTTCACGCTGCATCAGGTGCATGCCGGAGACCAGCTGGCGGGCGCCGGTGCAGCCGATCGGATGGCCGATGGAGATACCGCTGCCGACTTGATTCGGCAGCTCGATGGGAATATTCAGCTCCCTCATGCAGCCGATGGCCTGGGCGGCGAAAGCTTCATTCAGCTCGATCATGTCGATATCGCCGATGGCCATTCCGGTCTTGCGCAGGGCAGTGCGGATTGCCGGCACCGGGCCCAGGCCCATATACGCCGGATCGAGTCCGCCGGAAGAAAAACCTTTGATCTCAAGGATAGGCTGGAGTCCCAGTTCTTTTGCTTTGGTCGCCGACATTACCAGAACCGCCGCCGCCGCATCGTTGATGCCGGAGGCGTTGCCGGCGGTGACCGAACCATCCTTCATGAATACCGGGCGAAGGCGGGCCATTTTTTCCATATTGGTGTCCATAGGCCGCTCATCGGTGTCGATGATGACCTCGCCCTGACGGGTTTTCATGATGATCGGCACGATTTCATCCCGGAAGTGGCCGGCCAGTATGGCTTTTCGAGCCCGCTCGTGGCTGAGGACGCTCAGTTCATCCTGTTCGGCGCGGCTGATGCCGTATTTTGCGACGATGTTTTCGGCGGTAATACCCATGTGGTATCCGTAAAATATTTCGTAGAGTCCGTCAAAAACCATGAGATCGGTGATATCGCCCTTGCCGGTCACCTCCATCCTGTATCCCCAGCGGGCTTTCGGCAGGGCAAAAGGAACCAGAGACATGTTTTCCATGCCGCCGGCAATGACTGCTTCCGCCTGCCCCGCCATGATCGAGGTGGCGGCGAGCGTTATGGCCTTCAGACCGGAACCGCAGACCTTATTGATGGTAAAGGCCGGAGTCTCCTTGGGAATGCCGGCGCGGATCATCGCCTGCCGGGCGGGATTCTGGCCCTGACCGGTTTGCAGGACATTGCCCATGATGACCTCGTCGATCGCGAGCGGGATGGCACCCTGATCCCAGTCGCCCGCATCTTTTTCCAGCTGAATCTGCCCTTGATCGCGCAACTGGTCCGGTTTGCCTGTTTCCATTGAACCATTCAGGATCGGACGGATATTTTTGCGTTTCAGGACTTCCTTGATAACGGTTGCTCCCAGCTCTATGGCCGGAACATCCTTGAGCGAGCCGCCGAAATTACCTACGGCGGTGCGAACTCCACTTACAATAACGACACGTTCCATAGCTATCTCCTGATAATGCATATTATGTATGTTGACGAAAATAATGGGTGAGGTCGATTTCCAACGCTTTGGAAAAAACCATCAAACGATGATTGTACCGGATGATACAAAAGAGTGGAAGAATTTATTGGACGATTTTGGTGTCGATCGTTGGCAATATGCAGAGTTAACGTTAAATTTCAGTGTATTTGCTTATCCGGGTTGACTCCTGGCAGCTGTCTGTCTATCAGTTAGGAAAAGCTTGATTTTTTCAAATGACCGAAGGTGAAACTATGGCAGAAATAGCTCCGCAGCTCAAGGAGTGGCTTGAAAACTATAATCGGGTAATGGCGGCCTGGCTGGCCAAGGGTTTTGTTCCGACTCCCGAGGTTGTAAGAGACGGAATGGCCAACCTGACCCGGGCGATGGTCACCGATATTACGTACGTGCCCGTCGTTGTTGACGGGACGGTTGAAGGTTCCGGCCACGGGGTGCCGGTCCGGGTATACCATCCGGAGCCCGGGTTGGCCCTGCCGGTCCTGATATATCTGCATGGCGGCGGTCACATGGCGGGGAGCGTAGCGATCTACGATCCGATATGTCGGAAAATCGCTCTGGCAACCCGCCGTATTGTCGTGGCGGTCGACTATCGCCTGGCTCCTGAATATCCCTATCCGGCAGGAATTGCCGATGCAAGGGCGGTTGTCGAGGGATACGCCGAATTGCTCCTGAAGATGGGTTTCAAGCATGGTCCCGGGTTGGCGCTGGCCGGCGACAGTGCCGGAGGCGCGATGAGCGCGACGCTGGCGCATGCCATGCAACAAGACAGGGCAAAGTCTGCTATCGACCAACTGATCCTGATTTATCCGGGTCTCGATTATACCATGAGCCGGTCTTCCATGGATGAACTGGCAACCGGCTACCTGCTCGAAAAAGAGAAGATACTCTGGTACTTCGACCACTATTTCGGCAAAGGAGATGACCGAAAGGCGGCCTCCCCGCTTTTTATGCCGGTGGCCCGGAGTTTTCCGCAAACATTGATCGTTACAGCGCAATTTTGCCCGCTGCGCGAGGAAGGGTTTGAGTATGCGGCGAAATTGCAGCAGAACGGGGTAGCGGTGCAGCGTCTCCATTTCGACGACATGATTCACGCCTTTCTCAATCTGGAAAGTCTGGTGCCGGAGAGTTGCCGCAGAGTGTATGAGGCAATGGCACTATTTCTCGACGATCATCCGGTACCTCACATCCTTGCCGGCTCTTGAAAAAATTTTCCGAACAGGCTGCATGATTGAGGCTGCCGGGGGCAGACCTCAATCGGCGGGTACTGATTGGCGGTTGCTACCTTACCGAAACGACAGGGCAATCCGACTTCAGGATGACATACTGCGCAGTTGAGCCGAAAAGAATTTTGCCGACTTTCGATCTGCTTTTCACGCCAATGATGATTTCGCTGCACGCATTCTCACGGGCAAAGGTAATGATGTCTTCGCCGGCGGTTTTGCCGCGTACAAGAAGATGGGATTCGGTGGCGATGCCTTGATCGGTGAGAATTTTTTTGGCCTTCTCAAGGGCTTCTTCTGCTTCTATGACCTGTTGTGTGGTTGTTTTCTCGCCACCGGGAAAGGAGGTAACCAACTGTACGTCGGCCGCAAAGGCCTTGGCGTGTTGTGCGGCCAGGTGAATGAGATCTTTGCCGACGTCGGAACCTCGATAACATACCAGAATTTTCATGCTTGAATACCTCCGGAATAGGAAACGGTTAGGGGGAATTATGATTACAATTTTGTCAAAAAAATATCGTATGGGCAAGTATTATCATCATCGACCGGATGTAAAGGAATAAATCTCTTCAATAATCTCTTTAGTATTTGTTCTCATTGGGATACACTTTGTGGTGATCGAGGACGGATACAAAATGATAGAGAACGGATGTCGGAATATTAACTGGAGCATGTATCAAAAAGAATGAATGCTCAATATAATTCCCTGCGCCCTCTGTTGGAGCAGCTTGGCATTTCGACTGTCGTTCTGACAGCCGCCGCCTGTGTCGCTACCTGCACCGATTGCTGTGAACCGCTGTTTGGTCTGCCGGTGGAACAACTGCTCGGTCGACGTCTGCTGGAACTCGGCGTCCGGATTGTCGACGAAGACGGACGTCCGGAGTCGGCTGCGCTCTTTCCGCTGAACAGAGCCAACAAAGACGGCACCGTGGTACGGTTTATTTTCGGCCTGCAGGTGTCGCCGGTCCAGGATATCTGCTGGCTCAGTGCGTCACTGAAGTCGGGGGCGAACAGCGGCGATGGTGCGGCTCTGACATATCTGACGCTTACCGACGTGAGTGGGCTCGTTGGTGAAATGCTGACCAACAGGCAGATCTTTCAGGCGAAAAGCGAGTGGGAAACCACCGTCGACGCCCTGCAGGATATCGTTACCATTCAGGACAGGGAGATGCGGATAGTCAGGGCCAATAAGGCCGCTCATGACCTCTTCGGCTATCGGCTGGGAGAACTGAAGGGGCGGAAATGTCATAATGTCTTTTTCGGCAAAGACTTCCCCTGTAAAAAATGCCCGCTGACTGAAACAGTTGCGGACGGCTGTCCCCATACATGGACCATCCACAACCCCGTTCTCGACAGAACCTTCAGTGTTTCTTCTTTTCCGGTTTTTTCAGAAAGCGGCAATATGCATCTGCTTGTCCATGTTGCCAGGGATGTGACGCAGTACCTGCAGAACGAATCGGAGAAAAACCGGTTGATGGCGGCGATCGAACAGGCTTCCGAATCGGTGGTCATCTCCGATCATAAAGGAGTTATTCAATATGTCAATCCAGCGTTTGAAAGCAGCACCGGCTACACGCGGATCGAAGCGATAGGCCGGAATTTGAACATCCTCAAAAGCGGTGTTCACGATCGGCAGTTTTACGATGAAATGTGGCAGACGCTGCAGAGTAAACACGTCTGGCGGGGACGATTGACCAATCGCCGGAAGAACGGAACGCTGTTCAAAGAAGATGCGACTATTTCTCCGGTACTGGACAGCTCCGGAGAAATTATCAACTATGTAGGGCTCAAGCGTGATGTGACCCGTGAGGAATTGCTGGAAAAGCAGCTTCATCAGGCTATGAAGATGGAGGCCCTGGGCACGCTTGCCGGCGGAATTGCCCATGACTTCAATAATATCCTTGCGGCAATGATCGGCTATGGGGAAATGGCCAAGAGTCAGCTGCCCAGGGATCATCCGGCCAGAAAGGATATCGATCAGGTCCTGGCCGGCGGCGACCGGGCGGCTGATCTGGTGAAACAGATCCTGACCTTCAGCAGGCAGGAGAGTTACGGTCAGTTCCGGCTCTTGAAGGTGCAGTATATTGTGAGGGAGATCATAAAACTGCTCCGTCCTTCCCTGCCGGCAACCATTGAACTGGTCCATGAAATCGATAATTCCTGCCGGTCGATTTTTGCCGATCCGGGGCAGATCTATCAGGTGCTTATGAATCTTTGTACCAATGCCAGGCAATCCATTGGCGAAGATCATGGCCGTATCACCATCCGGCTGTCGGAAAGGCAGTCGGTGGAAGGGCTCGACGGCTTTGGCGTCAGTCTTGAAAAATCGGAAGGTTATCTTGATCTCGAAGTGGCGGACACCGGTTGCGGCATAGAAGAAAATAAGCTGGCGAAGATCTTCGACCCCTTCTATACTACCAAGAAGATAGAGCAGGGTACCGGCCTCGGGCTTGCCGTCGTGCATGGCATCATCAAGAAGCATAAAGGGGAAATCCATGTCGCCAGCAAGGTCGGGGCGGGAACAACCTTTCATGTCTACCTTGCGGTCGACGGACGTGACATCGATACCCGGGAAAAGAGGGTTCGGGCTGTCCGCGGCGGCAACGAAAGGATTATGGTTGTTGACGATGAGGTGCCGGTGATCGAGGTTTTTCGGGCCATCCTTGAAAATGTCGGCTATCGGGTCGAGGCCTTCCATGAAAGTATTGCGGCAGTGAAAAAATTTCGCGAAAACCCCGACTGCTGTGACCTGGTGCTTACCGATATGCTGATGCCGGGCATGACAGGTGCCGAACTGGCGAGAGAATTTCTAGCTCTGCGCCCTGAGCTGCCGATCATCATGCTCACCGGGCACAGTGACAATTTCGATAGTGGGCGGGCAAAGATGCTGGGAATACGAGAGCTCATCCAGAAGCCGGTAAAGAAGGAAAAACTTCAACATATCGTTCGAGAAATATTGGAACATGGCAAAGATATTGATCATTGACGATGATCGAATCCTGGTGGAGATGCTCGCCGAGCAAATGACGGGCAACGGCCATGAGGCGGCTTCAGCCTGTAATCTTACAGGAGGCCTTGCCCTGCTGCGGCAATCGCCATTCGATGTGGTTCTGCTCGATGTCCAGCTGCCGGACGGCAACGGGCTGGAATATATTCCGGCTATAGCCGCCTCGCCTGCCAACCCCGAAGTGATCATTATCACCGGGCAAGGGGAGGCGGACGGGGCGGAGAAAGCTGTGGTCAGCGGTGCCTGGAGTTATATCGAGAAACCCTATATCATCCGCGAGCTTTCCCTGCAACTGACGCGTGTTCTGCAATACCGTAAGGAAAAGCTGAAGGTATCGACCATGCCGATAGCCTTGAAGCGCGATAAAATCATCGGCAACAGTCCGGCGATTCGCAAATGCCTGAATCAGATAGCCAGAGCCTCCGCCTCCGATGTCAGTGTCCTGGTGACCGGCGCAACCGGCACCGGTAAGGAACTGTTTGCCAGAGCAATCCACGAAAACGGCTCGCGGGCCGAGAAAAACTTCGTCGTGGTCGATTGCGCCGCCCTGCCCGAGACGCTTATCGAAAGCACCCTGTTCGGCCATGTCAAGGGGGCCTTTACCAACGCCGATGCATCCCAGGACGGCCTGGTCAAACACGCCCATCTCGGCACCTTGTTTCTTGACGAGGTGGGGGAATTGCCGTTGAATATCCAGAAGACGTTTCTTCGTCTCCTGCAGGAGCATGAATATCGTCCGGTCGGTTCGACCAAACACCTGTACAGCGACTTCCGGGTTGTCGCCGCCACCAACCGGAATCTCCAGGAATGCGTCGAGAAGGGTACCTTCAGGGAGGATCTGTTGTTCAGGCTGCAGGCCTTTGTTATTGATCTTCCGCAGCTCAGATTGCGCAAGGAAGACATCCGTGACCTGGTGCTTCATTTCGTCGCAAAACTCTGTCAACGTTACGGCATGGAGATAAAAGGCGTTGCCGGTGATTTTATCGAGGCCTTGCTCGCCTACGAGTGGCCCGGCAATGTTCGTGAGCTGTTCCAGACCATGGAACAGGTCTTTACCAACCCGCTGCTGGGACCGACCTGCTTTGCCATCCATCTGCCGGAAAAGTTTCGGGTGCAGCAGGCCCGGGCAGGAGTCAAAGTGAAAACAGCTGTTCTGCAGGATGAGCCCTGCTCTCTGCCCACCTGGGGTGCCTATAAAAGCCGGTATGAGCTTGAATACTTAGGCAAGCTGAAGGTCGCGGCCGGCGGTAATGTCACCGAGGCGGCAAGGCTCTCCGGCATTTCACGGACCCGGCTCTATCAGCTCTTCGTGAAGTATGGTGTCGAATTTTCCTGAACAACCCGCACCCTTCCCCGATAATTGTTAACAAAAATCCGATTGTTCACTTTTGTTGACACCCTCCTTGTGCCCGATTGTCTCCGGGATTTCCTGTCGATCGTCTAAAGAGCATGCAAACAATAAAGAGTTTAATTCTTTCACGTGCTCAAGCCACACGTGGCACAGATGATGCTTTGCTGTTCCCGCAGGATCGCAGCGTCTGACATTGTTGACAGCCGGGGCGATTTCTCCACATTATCCAGTCTTCGGGGAATAAGAAGGACACATTCGGGTATGACAACATTTTTTTTCTCAATGAATGATGCGGATTGCAGTTCAGGCTGCCGGTGGCAGATCTGCCCGCAGCGGTATCTGTCGGAATTGCGAAAAAGAGACGGCCTCCGGAACATTCTCACCCTTTTCGGTGAACGGTCCTGCCTCTCTCCCGCGCAAGGCCGAGTTCCGAGAACCGGAGATCTGATCATCCTGTATGCCAAAGATCTGCAGGACCTCGAGGCAATGATTGACGCCGGAGATATTTTCGACGGTTTGAAAAAAATCCTGGTGGTGGCCGACCCGGCAGGTGTCGACGACAGGAAGTATCATATGCTTGCTCCACGCTATATTACTCATGCCGGCAGGAATATAGCTGAACTGGAAGCGGTAATACGGAAAATGAAGAAATACGTTCACTGATTTTATAAAGGAATATGGCGATGACACAGCAACAGTTATTTGCATCATTTCTCCTCGACAGAACCGAAGGGCTGGAGATCGCGCTGCGGGCAGAGAGTGTTGCCGAGGCAACACCGGTAACGGGAGCAATCCAGCGGTTACCCGCCAGCCTTGATTTTGTCGAAGGGATCATGCATCTGCGCAATGAGGTGATCCCGCTGATCAACCTGAAAAAACGGTTGGGACTGGTCGAGCGGGAATACGATGGGAACGCCAAGGTTGCGGTGGTCAAACTCTTCCATCGTCGGTATGGCCTGCTTTTCGATGATATCAAAGAGGTTTTTGCGGTCAGTCCGGCGGATGTCCGCAAGGTGGATGTCGCCCTGCAGACTGAAGACCGGATCATCTCTTCGCTCATTACCCTCGAGCAGGGCAAACGGACAGTCGAACTTCTCGACCTGGGCAATCTTTTCCCCGGCAACACCGTAGAACTCGAGGAAATCGGCGAATCCCTGCGAAACGACGGCAAAGAAACCAGGGAAAGAAAATTCTGCCGATATGTGATCTTCGGTTTTGCCGGCCAACAGTATGGAGTGCCGGTGGAATACACCCAGGAGATAACCTTCTTCGAAGCGATCGACCGGATGTACCGCGGTGGCGTTGAAGAGAAGAATCCGCCGTTCAGCGATTCGATCCAGGACCTGTACAAGCACAGCGATGTCGACGGTTCCCTGACGCTCAGGGGCAAAACCATTCCGGTGCTGAACGCCAGGCGGCTGCTCGACGGACCAGGGATTTCAGAAGACGAGTATCTTGGCGAGAACACAAGGATTCTAGTGGTGTCGGACAACAGTTTTTCGGTTGGTCTGATTGTTGAAGAAGTGAAAGCGATCGAGATGATACCCGAGGACGAAATCCTGCCGATCGGAGGAGGGGGGAATGCATCCGTTGCAGGAATTTATCAGAAAAACGATGGGAACAATATCCTGTTGCTCAACATGGACCATCTTATTTACGGCCGTGCCGATGAGCTCAAGGCCCTGGCCCGCCTGAGTAATGGTGCCGAGGCGCCGAAGGTCCGGGAGAAGGAACAGGCAGCCGGTGCCCATCACCTGATCACTGAAAACTGCTATCTGGTTTTCAGTGTCGGTAAATATATGGCGGTGCAGCTGAAGGATGTCCAGGAAATTATTGAGAAAACAGGCATCTTGGGCTTGCCGGGAGCCGGTGGCTACAACAGCGGCGTCATCAATTTGCGGGGATTGGTGGTTCCGGTAGTCAATCTGCGAGAATTTTACGGTTTCAAGAGTGCGGAACACAAAAAAGAGGAGCAGAAACTCATTATCTGCCGCACGGAGTCGAGAACTGTTGCTCTTGAAGTAGACGGTATTGTGACGATCTACAAGCAGGAGCAATATCAGACCACCTCTTCGCTCAAAAAGGATCTGGCTAAAAAGAAAGATACGCTGGACAGGCTGATAGTCTTTGCCCATGAAGACGGGACAAGTGAACACGTTTTGGTCGTCAACATTCACAATCTGATCCGCAATCACCTCGATATGCAACAGTAAAAGAAAGACAGTTTAAGGATCTTACCAAATAACAGGACTGGGAGAGGTAGAGTATGGAAAACACGCAAAAGGCAACGAAGATGGAAAATGATACGTCATGTTTGAATCTGCTGATGGAGCCGAGCTATATCGTCAACGAGAAAAAGGTCGTGACCTGGGCCAATACCTCCTTTCTCGAAAGGTTCAACCTCTCCGGGGATACCGTGTTCGGCAAGATGACCTGCGAGGAGGCCTGTCCCACCCAGCTCTGCGGCACAAAGGACTGTCCGGTCGATAAATCGCGAAGAATCAATAAGCCGGTGGGGGCGGAAGTTATCTACCAGAACGGCGATAAAGAAATCACCTTCTTTTCCAGCAAAGCCGTGCCGATGAACGGCAGTGGCGGCACTTTCGTTACCCTGACCGATATCAGTCTGATGAAAGCGACGGAAGCGCGCTTACGGCAGTTGTCGACCGACCTGGATGTCATCCCCACTCCGATAATGGAGATCGACACCAAATTTGCCATCACGTTCATGAATCCTGCGGGAGCCGCCGTCGCCGGCCTTACGGTCGACGAGGTGATCGGCAGGAAATGTTACGATCTGTTCAAGACCCCCCACTGCAAGACCGACAAATGTGCCTGCGCCAGGGCAATGAAGACCGATTCGGTGGTAACCGAATATACTATCGCCAGACCACGGGACGGCGTCATCGTGCCGATCAAGTATACCGGTGCCCCGGTCAAGGATGCCAAGGGCAATATTAAAGGCGCCCTTGAGTATATTCTCGATATGACGGATGAAGTAAAGCAGAAGCAGATGGCCGACGAAAAGATCGAAAACCTCAACACCCTGCCCACGCCGGTCCTGGCCATAGACACCGATTTTACCATCACCTATATGAACCCGGCAGGCGCCGCGGTCGCCGGCAAAACCCCAGACGAGGTGATCGGCAGGAAATGCTATGACCTGTTCAAGACTCCCCACTGCAAGACCGACAAATGTGCCTGCGGCCGGGCGATGAGGACCGATTCCGTGGTGACCGAGCAGACTATTGCCCGCCCGGCGGAAGGGGTTATCATCCCGATCAAATATACCGGCGCGCCGATCAAGGACGCCAAGGGCAACATCAAAGGAGCGCTTGAATATGTCCTTGATATGACGGAGGAGGTCAAACAGAAACAGGCGGCGGATGAGAAGATCGAGAACCTTAATATTATTCCGACGCCGATTCTGGCCATCGACACCGATTTCACCATCACCTTCATGAATCCGGCAGGCGCGGCAGTTGTCGGTTCCACTCCGGATGCGGTGCTCGGCAGGAAATGCTACGACCTGTTCAAGACGCCCCATTGCAAGACCGAAAAATGCGCGCTCGCCAGGGCGATGAAGACCGATTCGGTGGTGACCGAGCATACTATCGCCCGTCCGGCCGAAGGGGTCATCATTCCGATCAAGTACACCGGCGCGCCGATCAAGGATGCCAAGGGAAATATCAAAGGAGCACTTGAATATGTCCTTGATATGACTGAGGAGACCCAGCAAAAGCAGGCGGCGGAAGAAAAGATTGAGAATCTCAACACCATCCCGACACCGATCATAGCGATCGATACCGATTATAACATCACTTTCATGAATCCGGCGGGAGCTGCGGTGGTTGGCTCAACCCCGGACCAGCTCGTCGGCAGGAAGTGTTACGATCTGTTCAAGACGCCGCATTGCAAGACCGAGAAATGCGCCTGTACCAGGGCGATGAAGACCGATTCGGTGGTGACCGAGCATACCATCGCCCGTCCGGCCGAAGGGGTCATCATCCCGATCAAATATACCGGCGCGCCGATCAAGGACGCAAAAGGCAATATAAAGGGAGCTCTCGAGTATGTGCTTGATGTGACCGAGGAGGTCCGGCAGAAACAGGCGGCGGATGAGAAGATAGAGAATCTCAACACCATCCCGACGCCGATTATGTCGATAGACACCGATTATAAAGTCACCTTCATGAATCCGGCCGGAGCCTCAGTTCTCGGGCGGACCCCAGACCAGGTGATCGGCAAGAAGTGCTACGATCTGTTCATGACCGATCATTGCCGCACCGAGAAATGCGCCTGCAGTCAGGCAATGCGCACCGATTCCGTCATCCAGGAACAGACGACCGCCAAACCCAACGGCAAGATCATGCCGATCAAATATACCGCCTCGCCGATCAAGGATGCCAAAGGCAACATCAAGGGCGCCCTGGAGTATATCACCGATGTGACTGCCGAAAAAGCAGTGGAAAAATTGATCGGCGATGCGGTGAACGATGTCGATTCCCTGGTCAATGAGTCGAAACGGCAGATGGACCAGGCCAACACCAAAGTCGACGAGATGAATGCCCTGATCGACGAGGAAGTGAGAAAGCTCGACGGCTCGATGAAAACCGTGAAAGAAATGGTAGCCAGCTCAAGCGAGATGCTCAGTCTGTCGACCGAGTCCAACCGTCTTGCCACCGACCTGTCGAAGGAGGCGGAAACAGGCAAGGCTGCCGGCAAGAATGCCGAACAGAAGCTGGTCGATATCAACAATGCCATGAAGAAAAACAATGAAATGGTCAGCGGACTGGTCAGCCAGCTGGAGAAGATCTCCGGGTTTGTCGATATTATCAAGGACATCGCCTCGAAAACCAATCTGCTCGCCTTCAATGCGGCAATCGAGGCGGCGCGGGCCGGAGATGCCGGACGCGGTTTCGCGGTGGTCGCCGACGAGGTGCGGAAGCTTGCCGAAAACAGCTCGAAATCGGCGATCGACATCTCCGATATCGTCAAAAAGGTGGAAAAGGATTCTCTCCAGACCATTACGGCGATGCAGAACGGGATGGTTATGCTCGACGAAGGCGGCAGGGTTATCAATACCGCTCTTGACTCGATGGAAACAATTTCCAAAGGGATAGGGACCATCTCCCTGGCGGTGAACAATCTCAGTCAGCAGTCGAAAAATCTCTGCAGCAGCGGTCAGACCGTTATGGCGGAAATTGAGAATGTGGCGATTTCGTCCAAGGAAAACCAGCAGTCGACCGGAATGGTCAACCGGTCGCTCAGTGAAACCGTCGGCGCCCTCGATAGGCTGGTCAGCTCCAATAAGAATCTTCAGGAAGCGGTCCGGAACCTCTAACCCTCCAGCTCGTCCGGGCAGCTGCCCAAGGCGTGGCTGCCCGGAATGATCGCAGAACATGATGATTTTTGGCGATAAAATAATGACCCCGCGTCTCAGGCTGCGGCGGATAACCGAAAGCGATCTGCCGCTGCTTGTCGCCTGGAGCAACAGTGATGCAGCTCATGGCAGATATCTGACACCCGATCGGACCGATGAGGTGAAAGGGCGGGAAAACTTGGTTATGGGAATGTACTGGAACGATGTGAACCGCGTTTTCCTGATAGAATTGAAAGGCGAAAAGCCCATCGGCACCCTGCGCTACTGGCTTCGTTCGGAACGAAGAAACTGCGCCGTTATGGCAATCAAGATATCCATTCCGCAGATGCGTGACAAAGGGTATGGGACAGAGGCGCAGAAATATGTGATCATGCAGCTTTTCCAGCGGCTCAAGGTGCAGAGCGTGGAGATGTATACCGATATCAACAACCGACCGCAGCAGCGCTGCCTGCAGAAGCTTGGTTTCGAGCTGGTCGAAACACTCGGTTATGACGACCATCAGGTCAAGCGGGTCGGGCATTTATTCAGGTTGGATGCCGCTGCCTTTGTGAAAAATCCGGTGTATCAATATCATTATGAACAGTAGAGTGGGGCTCGTGGTCGACGATCGGTATCTGCATCATGCCATTTCCCGACCATCGCAGGAAAACCCGGAAAGGTTGCGAAGGCTTGCGGCAATCGTCCGGGACCGGTATCGGCAAAAATGCCGGATGTATCCGGCACGGACGGCGGAAAGGGTGGATATCGAGGCAGTTCATTCGCGTTTTTATCTGGATCAGTTGCGGCAGCATGCCGGCAATGCCGATCCTTTTTCCTACGATCGCGACACCTATCTGATGGAGGATTCCTTTTTTACCGCCGAGCTTGCCGCCGGCGGCTGTCTGGAGCTTGCCGACCGGATTATGGACGGCACGCTGGATCACGGCTTTGCCCTGATTCGTCCGCCCGGTCACCATGCGGAGCCGGGCCGGGGCATGGGATTCTGCATCTTCAATAATATCTCCGTGACGGCGCAGTATCTGAGGCGGAAGTATCACCTGAACCGGATTCTCATCCTTGATTTCGACGCTCATCACGGTAACGGCACCCAGGAAGTATTTTATGATACCGACGAGGTTCTGGTTGTCTCCGTTCATCAGCGCGACCTCTTTCCGTTTACCGGCAAGGCCGATGAAACAGGATCGGGACAGGGGGATGGATACACTATCAATATGCCGGTTTTTGCCCAGTTCGGCGATCTGGAATATACTTTTCTGCTCGGCCGCGTTTTGCAGAGTGTGATGGAGCAGTATCTGCCGCAGATCATTCTGGTCTCGGCCGGATACGATGGCCACCGGGACGAGACGATCAGCGGCACGCTGTTGTCGACTGAATGGTACAGTCTTATCACCGCCATGCTGAAGCAATATGCCCATGAGGTCTGCGGCGACCGTCTGCTGATGATCCTGGAAGGTGGATATAATCCGGCCTCTCTGGAGGTGTCGGTTTTAACCACGATTGACAGTTTGTTGACGATGCGGCGCGACAAGATCGGCATCTTTTATTCCGAGCGTGCCAATCAAATATTGAAAAATCATCCACTGCGCAGCTGCTGGACCTTGCAATAATTACATAAGGGATAGAAAGAATGAAGAACATCAAAGTCAATGAGCATGCCCTCAGGACCATCTTTCATGACTGTCGGCAATGCGGGACCTGCTGTAAAAAATATCGTAAAATCGGTCTGCAGCCGGAAGAGGTCGAGTTTATCACCCGGATGGGGGGGCATGTCGGCGTCAATGTCAGCATGGCGGCAATCAGGGAGAAAGGGCTGGACGCGGCCACCTTAGAGGCAAAGGATGGCGAAAAGGTGTTTATGATACACCCGGACGATAAAGGCTGTGTGTTCCTGCAGCATCGAAACGATAAATACTATTGTGCAATCTATCATTATCGGCCGAAAACCTGCCGCGGCTTTCGTTGTAATCTTGCCGACGACAGCTTTCTGCAGCTGTTTGGCGGCGAGAGTGCCATGCACCTGCTCGGCACGGACAGTTATGGCCTGCCCCTGAAAACCGAATAACGTCAGAGGCGTTTCCGGAACTGCCGGTCTCCTTCTGCCTCTTTGGTGCGGTACCTCGTCTTTCAACAACAAAAAAAGTTGCTTGTGGGCCCTGATTTCCTGTACCCTATCGGGAGGATACTTGAGTTTGTTCGAGTGGGTTGTTCAATTTTTTGCAGGCATCGGCATGGTTCATAAATATCCAAAGGATCTGGTCTACGAGCTCATCGCTCTCTGGCGGCTCAGGAGTACGGGGTTGGAGAGCGGCGGCCCGGCATATGAAAAGCTGCCGGAGTTCGAGGTCTTGGAAGAGCTGGTGTCGACGAGTTATCAGGTCAGTCAGATGCAGGAGGAGGCCAGGGGGCCTCGCTTCCGGCTGATGCTCTGCGAGCCGGAGGATGTCGACAGGGATGGAAGCGGCGAACCCCTCGGTCTCTTTACCTTGGAACTCACCGAGCCGCGGCCGTATAACGAATACGAACTTCTAAAACTCGGACCGTCGGTGGATTATAACAATTCGCTCATCGGTATTCGATTCCACAAGACGGAGGGTTTGCAGATCTGGGGACTGATACATTCAGGTTCGCGGTGGATGCATGTTATTCATGGCGGCAGCAAGAAGGCCACGCCGCTGCCCCCGGCACTCGGGATCAACATCGTCGGCTCGGGCCGGCTGATTGTCTGTCGGGGCGTTGAGATTCTCGCCCAACTCAGCGGTGGCAATATCATCTTTCCATCTATCAATGTCTTCCGGTCGCAATGGGTTGCCAGGAGGTTTGAAAGGGTGCGCAGCGAGCTTTCCGCGATGCACGAACAGAACCCAGACCGGGTGACGGGACAGTGGGCCCGTATCGACACCGCTTTCATTCCGGCGCTGTACCTTGAATTTTTTAAACATGTCATCAGCACCATACGGAGGTCGGGGCATGGTGGGGCACTTATCTCCTTTCCCGCAGGAATGGATGAGCTCGTCGCTCATGACAATCCCTACATCGATCTCAAATATCGTTTTGCCGAAGGCGTATCCCGAAACCAGCTGAGAAAGATCGTGTTGCGGATCATGGAAGTCCTGGCAAAAAACTGCGGCCGGCTTTATGGCCCCGACTACCTGGCAGGCTGGAAAGACTATGTGTCTCTGCAGACCGAGGAGCTGGCGCAGCTGGATGAAAGAGTATTCAAGTATGCCCGGTTCATTGCCAGATTGACTGGAGTCGATGGAGCCGTAGTGACCACCGAGGGCCTTGAAATAATCGGCTTCGGGGGCTTTATCCAAGGAACAATGGAGATGGGTGGAAGTGTTGCGTTAGCCCTTGATCCGGAAGGCGTACGCAGGCAGGTCGAACGAATAGAAAGTGTCGGAACCAGGCACAGATCTCTGTATTTTCTCTGCAGCAAGTTGCAGGATGTGCTGGGGATTATCGTTTCGCAGGATGCAAAGGCCAGAGTTGTCACCTGGAACAGGGAGATGGTGACCTGCTGGGATGTCATCCCCATCGATTTTGCGTAGAAACCTTACCGGGCAGCCGGATCCTATTTGCCGTTGCGCAGGCACTGGTCGTATTTTTTCAGATAGATTTCCGACAGGGTCAGAAAAGCGGTTATTATCAGCGGACCGTAGATGATGCCGAGGATCCCGTACACGCTCAACCCGCCGATGATGGCGAGGAAGACCAGCAGGGTATGCATCTTCACCTGGGTGCCGACCATCTTAGGCTTTACAATATATTCGACGCTGAACGAAAGAATGACATAGAAGATAAAGAGGAAGATACCTTCACCCATTCTGTCGCTCAGCACCAGGAACAGTGCCGTCGGGATCATCACCAGACCGATGCCGAAAATGGGCAGAAAGGCCAGGATGGCCATGATGCATCCCCAGAGAAGCGGAGAATTCAGGTCCATCACGGAAAATATAATGCCTCCCAGAATACCCTGTATCAAGCCGCAGATTCCGTTTCCCTTGAGGATCGCATTACCAATTTCCTGAAATTTATCTATCAGCAGATGGTTTTCATCTTCCGGCAGGGGTGAGATGCGGATCAAGTACTCGATGAGCTTAGGCAGATCCATAAAAAGAAAGAAGATCACCAGAATCATCATGAGAAAAAGAATCAGAAACTGCGCCACGTTTGCCGCCCAGGCACTGGCCTGATTGTAGAGCAGCAGGCCGCCATTTTTAACCAAATATGAAAAAGCATCCGTAACCTGGGAAGGATTGAACGTAAAGCCCACCTGTCTGAGCTGCTCCTGGAGTTGCAGGATGAAAGGGCTTTCCTGAATGAACGTCTGCAGCTTCAGGCCGACCTGGCTGTCTCGTCCCCAGGTGTAGAGGTTAAGAGCTTCATCGGCAAGAGAAAACACGAAAAATATCAGTGGAATAAAGACAATTGCGATAATTAGGAGACAGGTCGCAGCCGAGGCGAACTGATCGGGGAGTTTCCTGCCGAAAAAGATGTAGATAGGTCTGAACAGATTGGCAAGCAGAAAAGACAGGACTAAAATCGACCAGAATGGCCAGAGAATTCTGCCGAAAAAGAAAATTGAGATCAGGAATACCAGAAGAAAATACCTGGTGCTCAGCGGGCTGGGAATCTGGCCATTTGGTTGGAAACCTGTCTCGGATGAACGCATGGGGGTATCTTTCTAGTAGTCCTCTGGTTGGCGAGCGGGAAGAAATAGAGTTGCAATTTTTCAGGCAGCTGAGGTATTCTGAATCCTTCAAAGAAAAGAAGAAAACTGAGTTTTTGCCTCTCATATCATAGAGGAAAAGTATATATCCTCTACTGGATTAAGCAAAGAAAAATAACGGGCTTTGAGGAGATTGGTGGAATGTGGGAAGATTTTGAAGTTGCACTGGAAAAGGTGGCCGAAGACAAGTTGAAGAAGAAGCCGACTCCCGACAAGCTCGGATTCGGTGTTCATTTTACCGATCACATGTTCCTGATGAAATGGAACAGGGCCGATGGCTGGCATGATTCCCGGATATGCCCCTATCGGAATTTCAATTTAGACCCGGCTTCCATGGTCTTCCACTATGGGCAGGCAATTTTCGAGGGGCTCAAGGCATACAGAGGCAAAGACGATCAGTTGTTTCTGTTTCGTCCGAAAGATAATTTTGAGCGGATGAACGCTTCTGCGGTGCGGATGTGCATGCCGCGGATTCCCGCGGAAAAGATGGTGAGCATTCTCAGGGCCCTCATTTATCTGGAAAAAGACTGGGTTCCCAAAGCAGAAGGAGCGACCCTCTATATTCGTCCGACCATGATTGCCGTTGAGCCGACTCTCGGGGTGAAGCCTTCTTCCTCATACTATTTTTTTATTATCATGACTCCCGTCGGCGCCTACTATGCCGAAGGGTGCAATCCCATAAAAATCTATGTCAGCGATCAATATGTCAGGGCGGTAAAAGGGGGAGTCGGCAATGTGAAAACCGCAGGCAATTATGCGGCCTCCCTGTTTATGTCGGAAATCGCCAGGAAGGCCGGCTGTACCCAGGTCTTGTGGCTCGATGCCTGTGAGCATAAGTATATTGAAGAAGTGGGCACCAGCAATATATTTTTCAGGATAGACAATCAACTTATCACACCGCCTCTGGAAGGGTCTATTCTCGGCGGGCTTACCAGGGATTCGGTTCTGAAACTGGCAGCAAGCTGGGGCATCGATGCGATAGAGAAGCCGATCTCCATCGATGAAGTCCTCGACGCAAACAGGAGCGGACGGCTGCAGGAGGTCTTTGGTACCGGGACCGCTGCGGTGATCTCTCCCGTTGGCGAACTGTGGTATAAAGAAAAGAATTATGTGATCAACAACGGTCAGACCGGCGAGGTCGCGGCCAGGTTGTTCACCGAACTGCAAGCCATCCAGAACGGCTTTCAGGCCGATCCGTTTAAATGGGTCACCCGGGTCGGTTGATTCTGTAAAAACCTCATAATTCGGTGGTCTTAGGGGTATTTGAAGGCCACCGTCCCCCTCTTGTTTTTTTTTTGTTGTCCGGCCTTGATTTTTAAAAATCAAACCCTATATTTTTGCGCAGTTTGATATACACCCCCGGAAATCGGGCAAAAAATCAATTTGGGGCGCCAGTCAGTCAATTCGCGTGCTCCTTTTTCGAACCAAATCATCTGTATTGTTAGGAGGTAGTAATGAAGATTCGACCGTTGAATGATCGTCTATTGGTGAAGAGACTCGCAGAAGAAGCAAAAACAGCAGGTGGTATTATTATTCCCGACAGCGCCAAAGAGAAGCCGGTTGAGGGAGAGGTTGTTGCTGTTGGTCCCGGCAAGGTAAACGATAAAGGTGAGCGGGTTGCTCTGCAGGTAGTCGCCGGAGACAGGGTGCTGTTCTCAAAATACGGCGGCACCGAGGTAAAACTCGATGGCGAAGACTATCTGATCATGCGTGAAGATGACATCCTCGGGATTGTTGAGAAATAAGGTTTAAGAGTTCTCAAGTTTTGTCGCAGTAATCACAATTAAAGAATCTCGTTTATAAAGGGAGAATACAATAATGGCTGGTAAAGAAATCAAATATGGAGTGAAGGCCCGTGAGTCGATCCTCAACGGTGTCAATGTCCTTGCAAATGCCGTCAAGGTGACACTTGGTCCCAAAGGCCGCAATGTGCTCATCGATAAGTCTTACGGCGCGCCTACCATCACCAAGGATGGTGTGACTGTTGCCAAGGAGATCGAACTGAAAGACAAGTTCGAGAATATGGGTGCCCAGATGGTCAAGGAAGTTGCTTCAAAAACTTCCGATGTCGCCGGTGACGGTACCACTACTGCAACCGTTCTTGCACAGTCCATTTATACCGAAGGTGTAAAGCTTGTCGCCGCCGGTGGCAACCCAATGGAGATCAAACGCGGTATCGACAAAGGCGTTGCCTGTGTGGTTGCCGAATTGGCCAAGATCGCCACTCCTACCAAAGAACAGAAAGAAATCGCCCAGGTTGGTACCATCTCTGCAAACAGCGATGAGACCATCGGTAATATCATTGCCGAAGCGATGGACAAAGTTGGTAAAGAAGGCGTTATTACTGTTGAAGAAGCAAAATCAATGGACACCAGCCTTGATGTCGTTGAGGGAATGCAGTTCGACCGTGGCTACCTCTCTCCCTATTTTGTCACCGATCCGGAGCGGATGGAAGTAAGCATGGACGATCCTTACATCCTTCTGGTGGAGAAGAAAGTTTCCAACATGAAGGATCTCCTGCCGGTACTTGAGTCTGTTGCCAAGATGGGTAAAGGCCTCTTTATCGTTGCTGAAGACGTAGACGGTGAGGCTCTCGCCACTCTGGTCGTCAACAAGCTTCGCGGTACCCTGAGTGTAGCTGCCGTTAAAGCACCTGGTTTTGGTGATCGGCGCAAGGCAATGCTCGAAGATATCGCCGTGCTCACCGGCGGACAGGTCATCACTGAAGATCTCGGCATCAAGCTTGAGAATGTCACCGTAAACGATCTCGGTACCTGCAAGCGCATTGTAGTTGACAAGGACAACACCACCATCATTGACGGCGCCGGCGACAAAGAGAAGCTGGCCGCACGGGTCAAGCAGATCCGCGCCCAGATCGAGGACACCACTTCCGACTATGATCGGGAGAAGCTGCAGGAGCGCCTTGCCAAACTGATCGGCGGTGTTGCTGTCATCAATGTCGGCGCTGCAACCGAGATTGAAATGAAAGAAAAGAAAGCCCGCGTTGAAGATGCGCTGAATGCAACCCGTGCCGCTGTCGAGGAAGGCGTTGTTCCTGGTGGTGGCGTTGCATATATCCGTTGCCTCAAGGCCCTTTCTGCACTCGAAATGACAGGCGAGCAGGCACTCGGAAGAAATATCCTGCTTCGAGCTCTTGAGGAGCCCATTCGTCAGATTGCCAACAATGCCGGCCGCGAAGGTTCCGTCATCGTTGAGCATGTAAAAGGCCTGGAAGGGGCGATGGGTTTCAATGCCGCCACCGAGGAATATGAGAATCTTATTGCTGCCGGTGTTATCGATCCCGCAAAAGTAACCAGAACCGCACTGCAAAACGCCGCATCCGTAGCCGGTATGCTGCTCACTACCGAGTGCGTGATTGCCGAGATTCCGGAAGAAAATCCTGCTTCGGGCGGTGGAATGCCTCCAGGAATGGGTGGTATGGGCGGAATGGGCGGAATGATGTAAGAAGAGCTTAGTGCTCTCCCCTTTGTGGGGGGTAGGCTTTTCCTCGCTTCCAAGCCATATTTTTAACGCAGGAGGTCCCGATTTCGGGGCCTTCTGCTTTTTGCGGCAAAAAAACTGCATCATAGTTGAAAAGTATTGACATATAACTACCTATAAGGTAATTAAATTCGCCTTGTCGCACGGCGATGTAGCTCAGTCGGTCAGAGCATGCGGCTCATATCCGCAGTGTCCGGGGTTCAAGTCCCTGCATCGCCACCAGAATTTCACTGGCCTTTTTCAGGCTTTTATATATTGGGCTCGCTACGGTTTATTTGTAGCGAGCCCCTTTTTTTTGCCTTTCACCTTGGGCTTTGTTTGGAGGGACGTATCCTCTCTGCTCTGGAAAAGGAATATGCTTGATAATGTGAAGCATATCGTGCTACTTTCCACCCCAAGCAGTTGTCGATAAATGATGCTCTCTTTTTAAAAATCCTGTGAAACATAATAGAATGAATATAATACGATACACAGAGAATTCTTACCAGACAGCGCCACAGCCCCTGGCTCTGCTGCCAAGATTATGCCCCTCCGTTGTGTTTTACATTCATCTGATTGATATCGTTGTTCGGGCAAGCCGAAAGGCCCGGCTAGGTGAATATAATGATTCCTGCTGGATTGAGAGCAGTCTCGATGTGTTACAAAATCTCGAGAGAATCGGGGTCAGCGTGGAAGTGTTCGGAATTGAGAATGTACTGGAGCAGAGCGGCCCGGTGGTATTTATCGGCAACCATATGAGCATGATGGAGACACTGCTGCTGCCGGCAATACTTCAGCCGATCAAGCCGGTAACGTTTGTTGTCAAGGAAAGCCTCCTCTCGTATCCGGTGTTCCGCCATGTCATGCGCTCAAGAAATCCAGTTGCAGTAAGCCGAACCAATCCACGGCAGGACCTCAAGGTTGTAATGAACGAGGGTCAGGAGAGATTGCGCAATGGCATATCCGTCATAGTGTTTCCCCAGACAACCAGATCTCATCTGTTTACTCCGGAACAGATGAGTTCAATTGGAGTAAAACTGGCGAAGAAGGCGGGAGTGCCTGTTATCCCATTGGCTTTAAAAACCGATTGTTGGCAGAACGGGAAGTGGTTCAAGGATTTTGGCAGGTTTGATACTGCCAAAACGGCTCATTTTTCTTTCGGCAGGCCAATCGTCAAGGTGGCAGGAAAAGGAGATGAAGAGCAATCCCTTGTCAACGTCTTTATTTCGGAAGAACTGCAAAAGTGGATGACAAAATGAGTCTCCAGCTTGTTTTGCCGAAAAAAAGAGGTTGTGGCGGTCTGAAATAACCCAGGATCGGCATGCCTGGGTTATCGGGTTATCGTCACAGTGGAGCAAAATCAGACCTCGTCACTATCGTCTTCTTCGAGGAATTCGTCTTCTTCGATATCTTCTTCCTCTTCCAAATCCTCGTCGAGATTTTCGTCTTCTTCCTCAGAATCCACAAAACTGTCATCTTCCGGTTCCATCTCATCATCCAGACTGCTTTGCCGGACAGCTTTAGGGATTTTTGATTCAGGAAGAACCAGCTCGGTAATTTTTGCAATTTCGTCTGGAAGGTCGGGGTCCCGCAAGCATACTTCGCAGGTAGCTGCGTGCTGTTCCATGAAGGATACCATACGGGCCGGCGCCATGGTTTCCTGGCGGACGCTGAGATACCACGACTTAATCATTTTGAGTAATCGTTCGCACTGCATGTGTGATTTAAGATGCCTTCATTGAATAATTTTGACAAGGATGGATCGAAATGCCCAGCCTCTGTTTTGAATAAACGAATTAATATAATAAAAAGTTGTTTTCAAGGTCAACACTTATTAGTATAATTGTTTCCTTTTGCTGCGGACAGTGGAAGTGGATAGGGCACTGGTGGCTCTCCCGGACTTCAAATCCGGTGTAGCGGGTTAATAGCCCGTTAGGTGGGTTCGATTCCCATGCACTTCCGCCATATTCGATTGAAAGCGGCCTGCTCTTAGCCCACTCTGTAGTTTATGGTGACGCTCGGGGGAAAATCCTGCAGACACACCTTAACGTATTCTTGTTAAGAAGCCTACCTATAAAAGTGCCGGCTATCGAGCATTTTTACAATTCCGTTCGTCTTTCGTTCCCCACTCTGATTGCCAGGCCTTCGCTTTTCAGCACTTGTTCAGGTAGGTATCCTTGTCCTTTTTGAGGGTAAGGTTGTTTTCCGGGCTGTTTTAAGATGACTGTGAAAGTGAGGGATGAGAAAGGAACAGGAGTGTAAGTGGTCTCTTCTTTGTGGGACCTATAAAGGGGATGCTGCTCGCCCGGCGCAGCCACTCATGCCAGAGTGGCTGCGCCGGGTGTGACCCCATTACAGGGGATGTCGATTACTGCCTGATGGAAATATTGATAATGGTCGGGCTTGGGGATGAACTGGGTTCAACAGAAATGATTTCTGAGTACGCACTTTCCTGTATGTCATTATAGGCTGTAAGGACGAAACTGTACGTTTCATCGGGTGAAAGACCGGTCACCGTGAATGTCGTGACGTCGCCCAGAACTATAGGGGCGTCGCCTTCGGTCAGGCCAGTTCCTTGGAAGGGTTGCGCACTGTCGGTTCCCGCCTTGTAATAGAGTTTATATCCAGTCACCGGTTCAGGATTTGCTGTCCAGATAAAAGAGACATCCCTGGCATACGAGAGGACGGGAGCCGAGAGCATGACACAAAGAAAGGCAAGTGCTGTGATACGGGTTCTATATGTGTGAAGAATCTTCATTGTCCTGTTTTTCCTTTTGATGAGGATTGATGGTTCGATTTGCTAACACTCTTATTTAGAACGAGTTATTAAGCTGGTCACGTCGGGGTTTTCATTGTTGTGCTGTTGTTGCAGCTGCAACCCCGATGGTAAAGTAGCCCACAGCTTCTTCTTTGTGTCTGACCTCTTTGTCTTTTGACTGCTCTTCTTCGATCTTTATCTGGATTGCCGCGGTGGACATCTTCTGGCTTCGAACTGCCGCAGTATCGCTTTCTACGTGGGTCTGCATTCCGGCAATAAAGGCCGGCTGTTCGGGGAACTTCGTTTCGAAGGTCAGGTTAAACCAATTTTGCGTAACGGTCCTGGCTGTCATACCGATTTCGTAGAGGAGCCCGGAAACTTCTCCCTTGCCCGGTTCCCATGCGATGTAGCCGATATTTTCAGGTATATGGGCGTTCGCAGTCTTTTCCATTTCCTGCAGCTTGTATTCGAAAGAATACTGATTGCTGTTGAGGATTCTGCCGGTGACCGCATCGGTTTCATTGTCGGTTGCGACCTGGGTCAGTATGACCGGCGTGAAATCATAGAATTGCTGCAGGGAAAGCCGGCTGAAGGAACTGGTGCCGGTGAAGTTTCCAGCTTCCATCTTGCTGCCATCGGCCAGGGTGTATATGCCTTTTTCAATTACTATATAATTGAAGGTCTCAGGGGCATGGGTACCGTCCTGGTAATCCCATTCCTGCAGGCGGATGTCAAAACCCTCCTGATCGATGTTGCGTACACGTACCAGCACCGGATCGCTTTCGTTGACGGTAGTGGGCGGTCCGGCAATGACGACCGGGACATTGAAGCGCTTGTCAAAGAGTACTCTTACCCATTCGTGGTCTATAGTCACTTCTCCCACTTCAATATTGGGGAGTTGTGTGTTGCAATTGATTTCTGTGGTGGCCGTAGCCGTTGCACCTTTATCATCGGTAACTTTCAGGGAAACGGTATAGATACCTGAAATAGTATAGGTGTGCTGAATTGCTGCACCGCTTCCTGTCGATCCATCACCAAAGTCCCAGCTGTACGAGGCGATGGAGCCGTCCGGGTCGGATGATTGCGAGCCATCGAAGGCGACCGTCAGGGGAACGCCACCCTGAGTCAGGTCTGCCGATATGACGGCATTGGGTTTTTCGTTTGTTGCGACAGGTTCGGCAACGATAATGGGGGTGGATACTTTATCGGTCAATCCCTTGCTGTCTGTAACGGTGAGTTCGGTGTAGTAAGTCCCTGCTGTAGTGAAGACATGGGATACGATCTCACCTGTTGCCTGGGAACCGTCTCCGAACATCCAGTTATAACTCACCATGGGTGAATTTGGAGTTGTCGAGGCAGAACCATCGAAGGTCACAGTCAACGGGGCATTTCCGACGGCCGTCGAAGAAGAAATGATCGCGGTCGGTTCGATGATCTCGCTGTACGTCAGTGCGTTGGTAAGGAGCGTTTCTTTCCCTGTTGCATCTAAGGCCGCAATGGTAAAGATATGTGTGGCGCTTGAAAACTCGGTCATGTAAGTAAGCTGTCTTGCGGTGGAATCGGCTGTTTCATAGATGAGAACTCCGTTGTCGTAGATGCGAAAACCACCTTTATTTTGATTGCTGTCTGTCACTTCCCATTGAAAATCGATGCCATGTGTCGAGCTCAGGGTGAATGGGAAAGGAGTGGAAGGCGGGCTTTCGATACCGCCGTCGTAATATGCTGTAAGGGTGAAGTTAAAGGTGCCCGGTTCCGTGAGAAGTTCGCAGTCCATCGTGGAAGTGTTTGGCTCAACCGTTTCGCATGCCTGCACGCCTTCTTTGTACAGCCTGTAGCCAAGCAGCTGTTTCGTCGAATTGTCTGGGGCGCTGAAAGAAAAATCTATTGCCAGCTTATGCGCCACGGCTCCGAAGGTAATGCTTTCCTGGCCTGTCGAGGGGGCATTTACAGGATCAATGGTAAATGGGAAAGGCTCGGATTGAGGACTTTCGGTTGCGTTGGAATAATAGGCGGAGAGGGTAAAATTGAAGGTGCCGTCTTCCGTGAGAAGTGAGCAGTCCATCCTGGATGCGTCCGGATCGGTTGTTTCGCAGACCTTTACACCTTCCTGATAAAGTCTGTAGCCGAGGAGCTGTTTGGCTGGATCGATTGGGGCGTTAAAGGAAAAATCGATAACCAGAGTTCGCGTCTCGGCACCGGTTGACATGGTCGGTGTGATAAGAAATAGAAATAATAGAAGAAGCAGATTGTGTTTCATAAATTTCTTTGGTCTTACAGATAGTTGAGCAGTGTTCACGTTTTCTCCTCGGGTATTGGTATCTTCTTTTTCAAAAAACTCTGGAGGGTATTGTTAAAATCCTGGGCTCATCAAGCCAAAGCACCACGGATTGATTGCTATGTAAGTTTGAAACACTCTGCCGCGTCTTAGAGCACAAAACGTGCCAGCATCTCTGCAGCTGGACGGGCGTAATTATATCTTTAATCAATATCAAAAGGTTAGATGTGTAACGAAAGTTGAAGGTATTTTGATAGCCCCATATGTCAGTTCTTCCAGTCGTCAGGCTTGATTACTAAAATGGAATTGGAGGGTTTGCAGTGCGAAATGGTAAGTGGGGGGCAGGAAAGTTTTGCAGGAAGAGAAGATAGACCCGACCAAATCTGTAAAAGGTTCAGGAAATCTCCCGATATACTTTTGCTGATCATAACTAACAGAAAATTAGGCTCGTAAAAACACCTGGTTGATTATTGGTAGATACACCTATTGACTGTTATGTTGCATGGTGATATGTTAGGTGGAATCCATCGTTACATCAATGGGGCAGAGGATTCTCACTCTTGTAACCCCTCGAGTTTCGACAGCGAACGACACGCACACACAGTGACGTCTTGACCCTGGAACGACAAGGTCGAGAACGACATCTGCAACCTACTCCTTTTTGGCTTACAGCATCGGCTGATCCTTGCCTGCCAGGCAATATCAGGATTGTGCTATTCGGTCGGCATGGTTCGAGGATGACAACAATCAGAAATTGCCTCACCATTGATGTAGAGGATTATTTCCAGGTGAACGCCTTTGCAGCTCATGTGCACCAGAACCAGTGGCAGTCTTTCCCCCTCAGGGTAGATAAAAACACTCATCGTATTCTCGATATCCTGGATGGATACAGCATCAAGGCAACTTTTTTTGTCCTTGGCTGGGTCGCTGAACGATTACCTTCGCTGGTTCGGGAGATTCACCATCGAGGACATGAAATCGCCTGTCATGGGTACTGGCATGAATTGATCTATGCAATAGGCCCTGAGAAGTTCCGGGAGGATATCCGCAGGTCGAAGACGCTTCTCGAAAATCAAATCGGTGAACAAGTCAACGGTTACCGGGCGCCCAGTTACTCAATTACCAATCAATCGTTATGGGCGCTGAATATTCTCGTTGAGGAAGGATTCACCTACGACTCCAGTATTTTTCCGATACTGCATGACACCTACGGCATCCCCGATGCAAAGCGTTTTCCGCATACAATAGAGACCGATGCCGGACCGCTGGCGGAGTTTCCGTTGACGACCGTTTCTCTAAATCTGGGTTGGAAAAAAATACATCTGCCGATTGCCGGAGGAGGGTATTTGAGACTCTTGCCCGCAGACGTAATCCGTTCGGGAATTACCAGAATTAACACTCGAGATCGGCAGCCGGCGGTACTTTATTTTCACCCATGGGAGATCGATCCGGATCAGCCGCGTATCAAAGCCGGCATGAAGTCACGCTTTCGACATTATCTGAATCTTCGCGGCACTGAAAGTAAGCTCATGGATCTTTTTGAAAAATTTGATTTCGCTCCTATGAAGGATGTGTTTTCACAACTCGGTGAAGCGTGTGAAAAAAACTGAACATGTCGCGAATGCAGCGTTCACAATAGAACCCGATTGTCCTGATCGAGAAGCATGGGAATCATATGTCCGGGCCCATCTTTCATCCACCAATTACCATAAATATGGCTGGCGGGATGTGATCGAAAACAGTTTCAAGCACCGGTGCTATTACTCTGCCGCCAGAAGTGAAGCCGGTTATATCGTCGGGGTGTTGCCTCTTGTTTTCATGCAAAGCAGGATTTTCGGACGATTTGTTGTTTCGCTGCCTTTTTTCAACTATGGCGGAATCCTTTGTGATCGACAGGAAATCGGGGATGCACTTCTGGCCGAAGCCGCGAAGCTGCAGAAAGAGCTCGGCGCGGAATATACCGAGTTGCGGCATACCCAACAATGGGCCGGAGAATTACCCGGCAAAAATTCTAAGGTAGCAATGGTACTCGATCTTGCTGAAGACGCAGAGACTCAATGGCGAGGCTTTAACGCCAAGCTTCGCAATCAGGTGCGCAAGGCAGAAAAAAGCGGCCTGACGGTCAGAGTGGGTGGCGAAGAGTTGCTGGCTGATTTCTATACGGTCTTTGTCCGCAACATGAGGGATCTCGGCACTCCTGTTTACGCCCTGAGATTTTTCACGGAAGTCCTGAGGGTTTTCCCGGGACAGGCCCGCATCATCGCTGTCTCTCTTGAGGAGAAGCCTGTGGCGGCTGGTTTGATCAGCTGGTTTCGTGACACGCTTGAAATTCCCTGGGCATCTTCCATTCGTGATTACAACTCGCTCTGTCCGAACAATCTTTTGTATTGGACTGCTCTGCAGTTTGCCCTGGCACGCGGTTTCAAAAGATTTGACTTTGGCCGGTCCACACCCGGAGAGGGTACCTATACATTCAAAAAGCAATGGGGCGCCTCTCCCATCCAGTTGAATTGGCAGTACCTCCTGCCGAAGGGGGCTTCCATGCCGGAACTGAACACGAAAAATCCGAAATTCGAATTGGCGATCAAGGTCTGGCAGAAGCTGCCTCTGCCGGTTACCAGACTTCTTGGACCCCGTATTGTGAAGAATATTCCATGAGTGTGCGCATCGGAAGGACACTGCCGCCGGCACTTGCCCCCATCGGATTCAGGAATATCGCCGGCGGCATTCTCGCAATGTTTATGGGTGACAAGGCCACAACAGCTTTTGCCGAGAAGTTGAAAGAACATTTCAATGTTAAATACTGTTATTTGCTCTCCTCGGGCAAAGCATCACTTGCTCTCATCCTTCGGGCGCTTAAGGAACTGTATCCGGAAAAAGATGAAGTTCTGATACCGGCTTTCACCTGTTATTCGGTCCCGGCCGCAATTTTCCGGGTGGGTTTGAAAATTCGAATCTGCGACATCGAGCCAGAAACATTGGATTTCGATTATAACGAACTTGCCGAGCAATTATCTGCTGAGCGATTGTTATGCGTGATTCCCACCCACCTTTTTGGGGTAACGGCAGATATTCCAAGGGTCCGTGAGCTTGTCGGCAACCGGGATATACCTATCGTCGAAGATGCTGCCCAGGCTATGGGCGGTGAATTCCGAGGGCGTAAGGTCGGCACCTTGGGCGATGTCGGCTTTTTCAGTCTGGAGCGTGGTAAAGCCTTCTCGACCGTCGAAGGAGGGATAATAGTTGCCGGATCCGAGAGAATCGGTAAGGCCCTGCAGGGTCAAATTGCCTCAACTTCAGCGTATAGCCTGAAAGAACAGGTCGCCCTGATAATCTATGCGGTTGTTATATCGGTGTTTTCCAGGCCATGGCTGTATTGGATCCCGAGGTCGCTGCCCTTTCTCGGGTTGGGAGAGACCCTTTTCGCTCCGGATTTTTCGATCAAACGTATGTCCGGCTTCCAGGCGGGTATGACAGTCGGGTGGCAGAACCGCCTGAGTAAAATCATAGGGATCCGCGTGAAGAACGCCGGTTATTTGACCAAGTCGGGAATGAAGTCAACAGGTGACTCAGAGTTACTCTCGTCAGGCCTTGTCAGATATCCTGTCATTGTCAGGAGCAACTCTGAGAAGATATCGGTCTTACGTGAAAGTGACAGGCTGGGATTGGGGGGGGCGGATGTCTTCCCTGGAACGGTGGATACCATAGCCGGGCTGAAAGGATATCTTGTCGGCGGAACCTCTCTGAAGGCCAGTTCAATAGTGGAGAGGATGGTTACGTTTCCTGTACATCCCTATGTTACTGAAGCTGACATGAAGAGAATTGTGGGATTGATTCGGAAACCAGCAGGCGATGCCAGGAAAATTTCGGAATTCATAAAAAATGCAGAAGAGAGGAGTCGGTGATATTATTCAAGGAAATATCAGGCAGGGATAAGCTGAAAATGCTTTCGCTGATGCTGTTCTGGCTTGCGCTTTTCGCGCCTATTTATCCGGGAATGGTCCAGGACTGGCTGTCGAATTCAGACAATTCCCACGGTTTTATCGTGCCATTCGTGGCGGGCTATTTTGCCTGGGATAGAAAAAATCGGATGAATTCATCAACCATCGAAAGTTCGATGTACGGGTGCATCGCCCTGTTTCTTGTCCTCGGAGTTTATGTTCTCAGCTTTTTCGGCGGCCTGGTATTTCCAGCCAGAGTCGCCATGGTTTTGGCGCTGTTTGGCCTGATCTGGTGTATGCTCGGCAATGAGATAATCAGGATCATGGCTTTTCCCGTGTTGTTTCTTTTGTTCATGATTCCGGTGCCATATTCGTTGATAAATCTGGTTTCGGGTCCGTTGCAGCTCTTTGCCACGAAAATCTCCGCCAATTTGATCGCGACGTGTTCCATCCCGGTGTTTCGAGAGGGGAACATGCTCTATTTTGTCAGCACCCAGCTCGAAGTGGCCGAAGCATGCAGCGGTATAAGATCGATAATCGCATTATCGATGCTGGCCGTTGCCTTTGCGAGCATAAGTCCTGCCGGCTGGAAGAGTAAGGCGATTCTGATCCTGTCGGCAATACCGGTTGCAATGCTGGCCAACATAATCCGCGTTACGGGTACCGGCATATTGGCTCATTTTTTTGGTGACAAAGTGGCAAGAGGATTTCTGCACGAATTTTCGGGCATCGCGATCTTTGTCCTTGGGTTCGTCGCACTCTTTGGAATTTTCACCTTGATCAACAGAAAGGCGTAATCGGATGTCTAACAAATACTATGCAATATGCCTTGTGATAATGATTCTTGCGGCAGGAGCTCTTGCTGCACGTTTTTCCATATCGATACCTGTTGTCGTACAGACAAATCTCGAAAAATTACCCATGGTGATTGAGAATTACACCGCCACAGAGGATTTTTTTTCGGAAGCGATTTACAAGGAACTGAATGCCGATAAGCACGTCTATCGCCACTATAAATCCCTGAATGGCGATCTGGTTAATCTGTATATCGGTTACTACGGAACTGCAAAGGGTGGGAGGACCGGGCATAATCCATATGCTTGTCTGCCCGGGCAAGGCTCGGCGATTGTCGATACGGATGTGGTGTATCTCAAGCAGACGGCAACCGGCAAGAGTGTTCCTGTTAACTATGTGTTATCTCGCAAGGATGGAGCCGACACAATTTTGCTTCACTGGTATCAGGTAGCCGGCGATAAGGTTGTTTCAACCGGCCTGATGCAGAATATCAAACGCTTTACGGGAAGGATCCTGCATAATCGCAATGACGGGGCATTTGTTCAGGTGACAGCATCGTCTGTGGAAGGAAATGTGCAAAAGACCAGAGAGAAGGCGGTGGAGTTCGCGGAACGAATTTTAAATCTTCTGCCGGGGTATTGGCCTGAAGAAATATGACATGCATAGAAATCCGGGCGGTGCTCCCTTGTGAATTGCATACATAAAAGAAAAGCCTCTCCCGGCAAGAGCTGGGAGAGGCTTCGGAGATGAACCGAGACAGGTGTTTCAGTGAGCCCGGTTTCCAGTATTACTATTTATGCAATTCCGGCTGAATCATAAAACCAGTCGGCGCGCTAAGCGGCACGGAATACGGTGAGGAAGTCGTTACCGTCAGTTCATCAAGCCACATTGTCTGAGCGATAGGCGAACCATCGCCAATCCATGGGGCCAGGACAAACTGCGCCCATTTCTTGGTGGCATCCTGGTTGGTTCGATACAGGACATCGCTGCGATTAATGACCGGAGAGCCATCTATCCACTGCTGCATAACACCGTTTGCCTGACCTTTGCCATCGCTGATTGTGTTCATCTTGAAATAGACTTCCACATGGTGCCAGGTATTTGTCGAAACAGAGGCGGTTGACGCTTTCCAACCAGTCGCGCTGTAATACGGATTATCAGCATAACACGCTCCGGTTGCGCCCTGGGGTACAGGGCTATTGCAATAGGCAACGCTTCTATTTTCAGTGACAGCGGTCAGATTGTTCGGAAGAGTGCCATTGGAAGTGTTTACTCTCTTTTGGTCCTGGATTCCCAGTAATGGTCTGATTGTGTAAGGACTGCCAATGTCGGATACAAATTCCACGTAGGTGTTAAGATAGTTGTTCGCGAGTGGTGTGTAGTCGCCATCCAGGTCGGAGGGGATTAATATCATGTGTGGATGATATGCCTTCTGCGAACCTCTCCATCCCGTTTGAAATTTCACATAAAACGAAACATACAAACTATCGGTGGGGGTAAACTTCTTCCGCATCGCAGTCCCATTGGTAGGTCTGGTCGCACCCTGCGCCCAAGCCCATTGCAGGCTGTTACCGGACTTTCCGCCTGAAACGACAGTGCCGTGGGTTGTATTGTCGTACCAGCCTCTCGAGGCAAAATTTATATCATCAAAGGTTTCCTTGAAGATAGCTGCTCCGCCGGTTGCGTCCGCCTGAGTCGTTGCACTTGCCGAGGAAGATTGGCTGGATTCATTGCCGGCCGCATCGATGGCGGATACCTTGTAGCTATACGAGGTAGACGCCGATAAGCCCTTGTCGGTATAAGAGGTGCCGGTGGAAGTAGCGAGGTATGTCCCGCTGCGATAGATCTTGTAGCCGGTTACGCCGACATTGTCGGTTGAAGCAGTCCATGAAAGACCGATTTCAGAGGAAGAGGTTGCACTGGCAGACAGTCCCGAGGGTATGGATGGGGCGGTGGTGTCGGCTGCTGCCTTGGTTGTGGCGGTTGCCGTTGAAGATTGGCTGGATTCATTGCCGGCCGCATCGATGGCGGACACCTTGTAGCTATACGAGGTGGACGCCGTTAAGCCCTTGTCGGTATAAGAGGTGCCGGTCGAAGTAGCGAGGTATGTCCCGCTGCGATAAATCTTGTAGCCGGTTACGCCGACATTGTCGGTTGAAGCAGTCCATGAAAGACCGATTTCAGAGGAAGAAGTTGCACTGGCAGACACTCCCGAGGGTATGGATGGAGCGGTGGTGTCCGGTGGGGCCTGGGTTGTGGCGGTTGCCGTTGAAGATTGGCTGGATTCATTGCCGGCTGCATCGATGGCGGACACCTTGTAGCTATACGAGGTGGACGCCGTTAAGCCCTTGTCGGTATAAGAGGTGCCTGTAGAAGTAGCGAGGTATGTCCCGCTGCGATAGATCTTGTAACCGGTTACGCCGACATTGTCGGTTGAAGCAGTCCATGAAAGACCGATTTCCGAGGAAGAGGTTGCACTGGCAGACAATCCCGAGGGTATGGATGGAGCGGTGGTGTCCGGTGGGGCCAGTGTTGTGGCGGTTGCCGTAGAAGATTGGCTGGATTCATTGCCGGCCGCATCGATGGCGGACACCTTATAGCTGTATGAGGTGGAAGCCGTTAAGCCGGTGTTTGAATATGAGGTGCCTGTAGAAGTAGCGAGGTATGTCCCGCTCCGATAAATCTTGTAGCCTGTTACCCCGACATTGTCGGTGGAAGATGGCCAGGAAAGATTTATCTGACTTGAGGACACTGCGGATGCTGTCAGACTCGACGGAGTTGTTGGTGCTTGTGTATCACCTCCTGAACTAGGTGGTGACGTTGCTACAGTCAATTCATCAAGCCACATTGTCTGAGCGATGGGCGAACCATCACCTATCCATGGAGCCAGGACAACCTGCGCCCATTTCTTGGTGGCATCCTGGCTGGTACGATACAGAACATCGCTGCGATTGATAACGAGAGAGCCATCGACCCACTGCTGCATGACACCGTTTGCCTGACCTTTGCCGCCGCTGATTGTGTTCATCTTGAAATAGACTTCCACATGACGCCAGGAATTTGTCGGAACAGAGGCAGTTGACGCTTTCCAGACATTCGCGCTGTAATACGGATTTTCAGCGTAACAAATTCCATTAGCTCCGGCAGGTGCCGGGGTATTGCAATAGGCAACGCTCCTATTTTCAGTGACAGTGGTCAGATTGTTCGGAGGAGTGCCGTTGGAGGTGTTGACCCTCATTTGGTCCTGGATTCCCAATAATGGTCTGATCGTGTAAGGGCTGCTCGTGTCAGCTGAAAATTCGATGTATGTGTTCAGGTAGTTATTTGCTAGGCCCGCGTAATCACTATCCAAGTCAGAGGGGATAAGTATCATGTGAGGATGATATGTCTTCTGTGAACCTCTCCAGCCCGTCTGAAATTTCACATAAAACGATACATACAAACTATCGGTGGGGGTAATCTTCTTTCGCATCGCGGCGCCATTGGTCGGTCTGGTCGCACCCTGCGCCCATGCCCATTGCAGGCTGTTGCCCGACTGCCCGCCGGAAACAACAGTGCCGTGGGTTGTATTGTCATACCAACCCCGCGATGAAAAACTGTTATTATCGAAAGTTTCCTTGAAAAGAACTGTACCGCCGGTTGTCGCCGCCTGAGTTGTTGCACTCACCGATGAAGATTGGCTGGATTCATTGCCGGCCGCATCGATTGCGGATACCCTGTAGGTATATGAAGTAGATGCTGTTAGTCCGGTGTTCGAATACGAGGTGCCGGTAGAAGTGGCGATGTATGTTCCACTCCGATAAATCTTGTAGCCGGTTACGCCGACATTGTCGGTGGAGGCGGTCCATGAAAGATTGATTTGTGAGGAAGAAGTCGCACTGGCAGACAACCCGGATGGTATGGATGGAGCGGTTGTGTCGGCTGCGGCCAGGGTAGTGGCGGTTGCCGACGAAGATTGGCTGGATTCGTTGCCGGCAGCATCGATGGCGGATACCCTGTAGGTATATGAGGTAGACGCTGTTAGCCCGGTGTTTGAATACGAGGTTCCCGCAGAAGTAGCGATATACGTACCATTGCGATAAATCTTGTAGCCGGTTACGCCGACATTGTCGGTTGAGGCCGTCCATGAAAGGTTGATTTGCGAGGAAGAAGTTGCGCCGGCAGACAATCCCGAAGGTATGGATGGAGCGGTTGTATCACTCCCTCCGCTGCTTCCACCATCCGGGCCTACATATGTGGTGCTTAAAACGAAATCATCGATGTCCATCGCTTGCCATGTGGATTGCCAGTTGCAACCTGTTGCATGATTCCCCATCGAAAAATGCTGTACGTACTTAAAAGTACCACCTCCAAAATTCCAACCCGAACCACTGTATCTAGGAATACCGTCTATCCACAGCTCCAAAACTCCCGTTGCCAGATTGATATGCCACTCCCAGCTATGCCAGTTGTCATCCCATATGGCTCTGAGATTCGTGTTATTGAGAATTGTAGTTAACCCACGCGTATTTGTCGCCACCTGTAGCGAACCCGTGTTATAAGAGGAGCCTCCGTTTTGATTGAGGTTTAGGTAAATCTCCCCAGCTGACCCAGTGGTGTTAAGTCGCCACAACTTTAAATAGTTTGAACCTGTGCATTGTGATAAGTCCATGGCCTTTGGAAGTTTTACATAGTAGCGCATGTAAATTTCACTTTGCGAACTGCTGAATGTATATGCAAGCACTCCATTATAATTTTCCCATGAAGAGCCGTTCCTCCAAGTTTTAAATGATTTCCCTTTTTCGCCTCTTCCAGGAGACGTTATTTCCCCAGCATAGTGGGTAACCCCTCCTATAGTAGCAGAAGTGGGTCCATACCATTGCGCCCAACCGGGTGGTGCAGAAAGAGAAGAAGACACACAATTTTGCGTGCAACTATCAAAGTTGTCTTGAAAGATTATCCCCGCATACGCACTCTTTGAGAACAAAAGTGCAAACAACACAAGAATGAAAACCCACCTAACTTGTAATCCCATTGGACCTCCTGATGCAATTTTAATTAAACCTGACTTTTGGTATCAGAATTGTCCATCTTTCTGCTTTGAGTTACGCGCATAAGTATCTCCGGTAAACGGAATTTCAATGCGTATCACTCACCCAGGTTCAACTATTCATTCGCCCTGCGGCACTAAAATATTAGCTGCTGCTAAAGCAACTTGGATTCAATAGATTTATAATTGATCTGCTAGAAGAATTATGACAATCATATTTCATCCATACTCTCTGCGAGGAGTGTAAGCTTGCGATACCGCGACAAAACTACCCATTTCTTGAATAGCCCGGTAATCACACGCACCGTCCTGGCCATTTTTCCATGGAGGAGGTGTAAACACTCTGCGTTACGTCTGAGAGCACAAAACGTGCCAACATTTCCGCAGCTGAGGGGAGGTTAGAGCAAAGTTGTTTGAAATAAAATACTTATGCTTCTGGAGAAACTCAACGATTTTTACCATGCCTGTGTGGCGTATTATGCAAGTGTTAGGCATGATTACTAAACTGCAATTGAAAGAGTTTGCAATGCGAAATGGTAAGTTGAGATTCAGGCTCTCTGCGGAGGGCAAAAATGCTTTACATGAAGGGGTTGATTTGAATGGAGAATTTTACAGAATACATCCGATGTAAGTCAAAGTGTGAAGGCGAAGACCATGAGCAGGTCCGGATTCAACCTTTTATTCGCCCTGCGGCACTAAATCATGGGCTGTGGCTAAAATGGTATGCGTGTATGCACGAAACGTATGCATGTTTTTCACCTGCTCAAATGCACGCAATGTGATAGCAGAATAAGGCGCAGGATGCTTGATGAAGTCAGAGATGGCTTCCCGAAGTGCTTCACTGTCTTCAGGGGCGACCAGGATGCCTGTCACTCCATGCTCGATGTAATCTTCAGTGCCGGTTGCCGCAGTCGCCACAACTGGTTTACCAAGTGCCATCGCTTCAAGAAAAACTACCTGACCAGTTGATTTCACGAGCTTTTTCAGGGGAACAACCACCATTGAGCAGCCATAAAGAAGATCAAGGTAACGCTTGTAAGGAATATCAATATGCACCTCGACATTTGAAGGAAAATGAATTCCGTCGACAAGATAGCGGTCACTGACCACGACAACTTTCACGTTTAGGCCTTGGACGGCAGATGCCAGCGTGGCGTAGTCCCGGCCGGTCTTTCCAGCGCTGAGGATGTAACCACCGGTCCCTTCGGTCATCTTAGGATTAACCACGTTTGTGTGGAATGGTAAGAATCTGATGCGCTCCTCAGGGAGTCCGAGGCGCTGGGCGTAGGTTTGGATTTCGTTACGGGCCGATACAAAAACGACTTCTACAGAGGCAAAACAAATCCGCTGAATATATTTTTTAAGTTTCCAAATAATACTGTCGTTAGACTCATCAAGCATGAGTTCTAGAATAATATGCCTAGGCTTTTTCAGCCCAAGCAGAGTCCGTGTTAAACCAAAAATCTGGGCGGTCTTAATATCAGCAGTAATTACCACGTCATATTTGTTGAACTGTTGCCAAAGGCTTATAAGCCTTGCGGACAGGGGAGTTTTCCCGTCAAATTTGACGACCTGATCTCTCCTTTGAAACAAATAGTCGGTCTCACTGCGCCAGACAGGACACTGGTCAATCTTGATGTCGGTCAATATTTTGATATCTGACGTTCGAGGGTTCAAGAAACCAGCATCTTTGGAGGTTCGGAGATGACCCATGATATTTGAAAATGAAAAGAATAATCTATTATTTATATGCATTTAATCAGAAAAGCTGTTTACGGCCAAATCAAGGTGCTTTGCGAGTCGGATTATCAAATTCATTTCGTAAAGAAAAATGAACTCTTGATTTTAGTTTTTAATAATGGTCTCATTTCAATAGCTGAATACAGACTCGCATTTTCACCTTTAACCAACCCTAAACTTACTCTTGAAAGTATATTATTTTTAGACAAATGCTTTATAAAATTTGTACCATTGCCGACCTCAACAATATATTTATGCCCTGTATCTATTGCACATTTTATCGCTGCGTCTCCATAATACTTTCTCATCCCAAATGGGAAACTGACAAATGTCAGATTTTTCTCATTGTTTTGCAAAATAGTGTATGATTTCTGTATTTCATTACCTATAGAAATTTTCTTTTTTAAAAGAGCAAGTGGTGTATGGTTGTGGGTATGCGAGCAAAAAGTGAAACCATTTTGCTGCATTTCTTCAATTTCATTCCAATGCATATATATATTTTCTTCAGCAGCAATTTTCTCTACTTCAAGACCTAAATGGATTGTTATTTTCTCGAGCAACATGTTGCTACTGTTTTCTTCGTAATTATTTATATACCATTCCAGAGCAACTATTCCATCGGTAGGGACAGCAGGCAAATTCAGTTCCTTAAACCTATTGAGTAGCGCGGTTATTTCACTCACTCCAAACTTTGAAAACATAAAGTTTAATAAGTGTAAATAAGTCATACCCCTGTTACCAATTACCGCAGTATTTAAAAAAACAGTTGCTGGTATCTTTAGTCTTTTTAATATCGGATATGCTTTTAGAAAAACACTTCTCAAGCCATCATCAAAAGAAATTGAACAAATTGGTCTTTCATTATCATATTGTTCTTTTAATAATTTGTGTATCGAGTCTTCAAGTGACAATATGTTGTAGTTGTAAGACAAATATCGCATGTGTTTTTCAAATATTACTTCCGATATTTCATCGGAAAGATATTTAAAGCACGGATCATTTCCATCTCCAATTCCATGATAAAGTACCATCCTTAAATCGTCATTTGGACGCAAATATGGAGAAAATCCAAGGAAAACTAATACTTCACTTAAAATATCGGTACTTAAAATAATTGATTTATTTAAATCCATGTTAAGTGACCTTGTTCTATGCAATCTTATTTTCTAATTATGTTCAAATACATCTATTCTAATTTATATGTTAATTTAAATTGATTAAAACGGCCATCAAGGATGGCTATGTTTTTATATTCGCCCACTCAAGTAATTCATTCTTATGCCAGAAAATTGAATAACACGCTGGATTATATTTTCCTTCTTGATATAGTTTTCGCCGAGTCTTTGATTTTAGAGTTGCACGTTCGATATCTATTCGAGATGTTCTGTGTCGAATTCTAATAGCTCCATTGTCCAATGGTCTTTTTTGTAAATATGAAAGATTTGGGCTTATTGAAATTAATGCCGGATCATAGAACCAACTCGTACCAACCATACCTTTGCACTGGGGTTTCAATGATAACATATCAGCAATTCTGCCATAACATTCATCCCATCCCTGTTCGTTGAAATCTGCCAAGTAACGTGCTTCGGTATGTATTCGCAACCAATGACCTGGTTTGATTAATTTCATGTCTTTTAAGGTTGAAAATATATTAACAGGCCTAATAAACGATCTAAGTAATCGCCATGTAGAAATATGCGAATATAGTTCTATAACTTGCGCTCCGCCTGGGACAGATTTCCCAAATACAAAGCAAATGTCCTTTAAGTAGTAATCATCATTGCTTTCGTATCCAATGTTCTTGGTATCTATTAAATGCTTGCGCAGTCTTTCAAGAGCTGCAGGAAATTGATTTAAAATACTGTTTGGAAGATTCATACTCTGAATAAGAGCAGGTAATTCAAAATAATATTTTTCAATTATGTTATGTCTGATAAAATTTAGCTCATGAGTATCCATACTTCCAGTTCTTGAAATTATTATATTTTCAACTGTGGTTTTAATGTCAAGATCGTTTAGCAATTTGTTAGAGTAAATAATTTCAGAATCTATTATGTGAAAGATTTCCTCAAGGATTCGTTTTTTTTCAGCTGTAATCTCATTTAATGATCTCGATAATTGGTCATTTTCATTTTTCTGGGGTATAATGTGAATTTTATCCACCAAAATTTCCTCAATGTGGTTTTTTTATCTGTGCTGCATGGGTGGCGGCCTGTTTTATTGAACGAAATTATCTGTAAGGCACAATGATTTTCACTCCGACATGGCGGAGACACTAAAGAGAGAAATCTTCATAAGATGAGTATCAGGTATGGAGTCCAGATAAGGCTGACAGTAAATAGTTTGTATAACAAATCTAACTCATAAGTGATGTCAAAACAATATTTATTTTTTGCATTATTTGATAACTTCTCAGAGTCTAGTGGTAAAATATCTATGAAATTTTTCCGTATCGTGTCGCGAAAAATCGAAATCTATGGCGTAAAATGATTGAACAAGGAAATTCCCATGCAAATCGAGGCTGAGAAGTATGATTTTAATCATGTAGAGAAAAATTCACTAAAGCTAAAAAATATGAAAGTTGTCAGTAACATTTACTACCCACGAAAAGGAGTGCGCATCTTTTTATCCAAGCTTTGCTTGAATGGTTTTTGTTTACATATGCATATCCACCAGTAGCCAGTGAGGTTGAATTCTTGGGATCCGACATGATTTCTTCTAACAGAATCGCTAGTCGTTTATCTTCATCGGAAGGAAACAATAATCCTGTTTTTCCGTGGGATATTACTTCCGAAATACCTGCTACTTCACTCCCTATCACCGGTACTCCTGCCGCCATCGCCTCAAGCAAGCTGACAGGCAACCCTTCGGAAAAAGATGGCAGGCAGAAAACATCGAAGGCTGATAACATTTGCGGGATATTCTCCTGGTAGCCTGTCAGAACAACTCTATCCTGCAGGCCAAGGTCACGGATCAGTTCCAGCACTTCGGTCTCCGAGTTTTCGGCATCGCCCGGAAACCCGGTGCCAACAAAAAGAAGTCGCAGCTGAGGGTGTGTATCTTTCAGGATTCCGGCCGCACGCACCAGGCAGATGTGGTTTTTAACCTTCCTGAAGTTGGCTACAGTGCCAACCACAAAATGATTTTGAGTTAATCCCCACTTGCTGCGAATGGTATTTCGTGCATTCTTTTCTCGGAATTTTTCTATATCTACACCATTCAAGATCTCGTGGATTTTATCGGCGTGACGCGGATACTTTTCCCTGAACTTTTCGGTAATGGCCGTGGAGACTCCCACAACTGCATTAATTTTATGGAGCATCCAATGGAAAATCTTTCCGTGGATACATTGCGTTAACATTTCAACTTCCGGTACTGAATGTTCAGTATAAATCAGTTTTTTGTCATTCAGCACCTTTGCACCTAAGAAACTATAAAAACAAGGCATGTAATGATGTGAGTTGACAGTATCAATACGATTGGTTTTGATAATTTTTGCCACTTTCATCATAGCGTAAAGATCAAATCCCTGTTTTTTCTCGATTATAAATACTTCGTTGCAGATGGTTTTCAGCGGTTCGACCAGTACGCCACCATGGAAGGAAGCGACAAAAACTTCGAACTCATCTGGATCGAGGTTTCTCGCAAGATCAAAAACCACACGTTCCGAACCGCCGGCGTCAAGTTGCGGTAAAACAAACAAAACTCTGGTTTTTTGCATAGAATGACCCTCTTTCGTAAAATGAAGCGATTGTTCATACATTACGATTGACGCCTGGTGACCTATGCCTTCGGGTTCGAACCCATTCTTTCCCCCGATACAGTCCGGTGAGGCAAAGAATATCAATCACCGATTTCCAAGCCAAAAATAGCGGTGCATAGATCGCAGCACAAAAAATCTTCAAGGGTGATCCGGCGATAAAAGCGCCCGTAACAAAAAGGAGAAATTGTCCGACTATCAAACTGAGGGCAACGGAGATGCATATAACTTTCATGACGGATGAAGGCAAAAGCAAAGCAAGGGCCAAGGCCAGGAAGGTCAGATTGATCTGCAAAGAGTAATTTGGGAAAATTAACGGAAAAGAGGCATCAATTTTATGCCAGTTCCTTTCCCTGATTCCCTTCAGGAACAGCCGGAAACCCAAGGTTTTTGCAACGCTGAAACGGCCGCTCGACCACCGCAGCCGCTGGCTGGTCGCCTGGTTGAGCGAGCGCGATTCCTGATGATACACTTTGGCCTTGGCAGCAAAACCAATCTTGATATTATCCTCGACCAGTTGCGCGTAATACTCCCAATCCTCGCCGGCAGTAAAGGCCGTCCAGCCCCTTTTTTGCAGAAGTTCGGACTTGAAGCATAACCCATTGCCCATCAAATAAGATGAAAGGCCCAAGCGGTATTTCGCCTCATGATAGAGCAGGTTGCCTATGGTGCGGGAGACGTACAACAACTGGGTAAACCAGCTGTCATCCCTGTTGCCTACGGCATTGTAGCACTGGATGGCGTGCTCCCCCTTGTTCAGTAGACAATTCAGTTCACGGAGGATAGCAGCGTCAACGTAGTTATCTGCATCAACTATGAATATGGCATCAAATTGGCCGAGATTCAAATGCTGTAACCCCCAAGCCAGGGCTTGCCCCTTGCCGCAGTGTTCCGGACTGTCTCTCTCTATCACATGGAGTGGGTACTCTTTGCAGATCTCTGCGGTCCGGTCGCTGCAATTATCGGCGATGATAAAAATATCGTATTTTTCTTTGGGATAATCGATTTGCAGGAGACTTTCACACAGCGTTGCAACCAGGAGTTCTTCATTGTGAGCCGGGACGAGAACAGCAAAGCGGTTGGTCGGCTCCATTGGTCCAGGTATTCGTTCTTTCAAAATAATGAAAGCCAGTGCCAAAGCAAGAAGATAGAAGGTCGCTGCTCCCAGATAAATTATAAGCGGTGCCAAAATGACATGGAGTGCGATTGACCACATAAGCGTTATCCTCTTACAACCCATAAGGGGGGTGCTAAATCTGTGACCAGAATTATTCACCTCGGACTGAAGCAAGTTTTTTTGTCTTTCCTGCTTCTAGAAATCGAGTGTAGCCACGACGCACCCGCATCAGTGTGCGCCATATCATGGGAAGAACCTTGAACTCAGCACAATAGAATACTCGGTACAACAATGGCCGGAACGGCAGATCGTAGTAACCTACGAGAGCAACTATCTGTGGCCGAAACTTTCTTTTGAAGCTCTCCTGGGCCGGAGTCGTTCCTACTCCTCTAAAGCTGTACCAGCTGCAACCCAACTGTTGAGCCCATTTGAGACTTTCCCAGACATACCCGGAATGTGTCTGAAGTTTCATGAATTCAGAAGCTGTCCCCATGTGCATCCCCAGGCATTTCCCCCCGAAAACCAGGCAAATCGCTCCACCAATAACCTCTCCCTGGTAAATGCCAAGAAAAAGTTGCCCATTCCCCTTTTCGATATACTCACTCCATAATGCTTCCTGGTATTTCAGTTTCCGGCACATGAACCCTTTTTCAACGGAAACATTACTGAATATTTCATAAAATTTTTTGAGATCTCCAGGGTTTTCCGCTGGACGAATGGTTACCCCTTCCTTTTGGGCCTTACGCACACTTTTTCTGGCACTATGGTCGATAGTCTTAAAAAGCTCATCTTCATTTCGGGCTTTCGTTAGATCTATCCGATAAACATCGCGAGGTGAATTCCAGAAGGACCATCGATGTTCGAGATGAATAAAACCCTCATTTATAAAAGGGTCATTTCCAGTGCTAACATTTTCTTCAGCTAAATTGGGGTCGATCCGGATGAAAATCGTCCTCTTTTTTCTGCCTTCTTGCCTGACTTTGGTTAAAAGAGCATTTAACGTGTTCTGGTCGGAAGGGTCACATAAGGGACCCTTCGGGGCATACATTATCGACAGCCCGGTCCATGGGATTTTTTTCGTCAGAACCATAATCATCCCTTTGACGGTATCGCCTTCTTTGGCGACAAAATAGGAAGGCTTCCAGCCGTCAATTTCACGTACTCTTCCCCATCCATAGGCATTTAGCGGATGTGCGTGGGCAAAAGTGATAACTGCCTGATCCCAGAGGTCACGCTCACCCTCATCTATTTTTAAAACGTGCAGTGTCATTGAACCCTCCTGTAGGTGTCGAACCGGGGGGACATCTGGATCCCCATAAATTTCTTCAGCTTGATCTCGCCAACTCTAGTAAATCCGGCCTTCTCAATCCCACGGATTGAGGAATTATTGTCCTTGTGAACACAGATATAAACCCTTTGTATTCCGCAGGAATTCAGATAACTCAAGGCCGAGAGCAGAATTTTCGGGTAAATGCCGCGTCCCCGTGCGGCTGGGAGAGTCAGGCAAAACTTGATTTCAGCTTCTCTTTTCCCTAGAGAAAGTAGCCGGTTGCGATGATCATGAAAATAAATCCAGCTGATATGTTGAATTCCACCGTCATCCTTGGCGACAAAAAAGTCGTTAACGCCATCAAATTCATAGCATTGGAATTCCCACGGCAATGGTTTCAGAGTTTGCCTGGCTTGTTTGAGATCCTCCAAGTCTCCCTTCTTGATTATAACACCTTCAACTTCTTCGGGTTGTGCTTGTATCTTTATAGTATCTAGTTTGTAAACAAGAATTAATTCATCGAAAAACAGTGTCTGTTTCAACAGGGAAAAGAACTCTTTTAATGAAAGTTCTTTCAGCTGATTATTAAGGATTTTGAAATTTCGCATGAGTTTCTGTTTATGTGGTTCGCCCAGTTGATTGGCTATAAAAATAGTGAAGTGTCAGTTGCTCAGAAGTTCGTCAGGCTACATCTGTGTCTCCTAAAGAAATTGTCCAGTTATTGGGCAAGGGAAACGTGTCGTTGAATCTATTATCTTGAAAAGACCTGCCGCAAAAAACATAGTTGGAAATTCCATTTTTAAATTTTGCGAGTTGAAAGAGAGAATTAAAAAAACCGTTGTCGTGGCCATGGAAATCAATTATTTGAGCCTGAGTGTTAATTGAAAACACGATAGTATGGTAAAGTAGAATAAGAGTCTGAAGCAGGTTTTTCGTTCTATTTAATATCTCACAGATGTGAACATTATTATTGTTAACCTTGGTTATAATGATACATTCACTTTTCCCTTGTATCTTGAGTGAATGAAATAAATACTTATTATGTGGATGATTTTCATATCGCCATTTTAAATAAGCAAGATCCTTCCAGACAGAGAGTACTTCGTATGTGTTGATTTCATTAACAAAATCATCTGCATCTAAGGGAATTTTTTCTGTTGTCAGCATCTCGTAATCTTTTCGTCTGTAGAAAAAATTTAATTGTCTTTCCAGTTCAATCTTTAATTTTACAAAATAGCGCAGAACAACATTTGCTCGACCACCGACCACCTTCTCATATCCCAGCCTGTAGTAGTAGTATTTTAAATTAAACAATCTTATCCAGTTAAGGTGTCTGATCAAGCCAGGATAAGAATTTCTATTCGGAAAACCGAATACAGCCTGCGCACCATATTGCTTTGCAACTTCATAATTCATTCCAGCAAGTTTAGTAAACCACCCTTTACCTCTTTGGTCCATCCTCACCATGGTGTCGCAAGATTGTCCTGCCGTAATTTCGTTACCATTGAAATTTAAATGATTGCGCATCATACAATATTGCGCAACTATTTCAGGACCGGACCAGGCAAGATGTATCCAACTTTTACCCTTCGGGTGTTCAAAGAATTGCCATTTCCAACGATGAACGTCTAAATCAGAAAGAAAAACATCATTATGCAATTTGATTATTCCTTTCTCATCACCTTCAGTATATTCTCTCATATTTTCATCGTTTCTATTCATCATAGTACCTCAAAAGCCTTAGACATACCTATACATGAGACGTTTTCATTTTTAAGAAATTCTAAATATTTTTCAATTTTATCTAAAAATAAATTTAACTCTCTATCATTTTTAACAAAAGGGGATTTCCCTGGTAATAAGCTTGTTGAATGAAAGGTCATGTTTAAAAATCTGTGTCCTTTTTTCATAATGACATTGGATAATTTAATCATGTCGGCAAGAGAAGATGTTTCTGGTGATAGAGTTCTATGGTTTAAAACCCTGAACCGATCTAGAATGCCCAAAATATGAAATGTGCTGTAAGGCTTCCTCTTCAGCAACTTTCCAATCTTCAGGCTAAGCTGAAAATTGTTCTGAAGAAAACCTATAGTGGGTGGGATTTCGATAATACAGTCTTCCAATTTGTTACAATGACCGAAATGTTCGGCGCTTAAACATTGCATATGCATTCCTTGTAAGCCGAAAGCATTATTAGTTTGAAGGTTAAATACAGGGCCAGAATAATCACTCCAGTCTTTGAAAGGAGTTATCGATGTATCTATTTTATAGCCTAGTTTCCGTATGGTATTGATAACATTTGCTCCAACTCCCCATCGACCTGCCCTGAATACAATGGGAGTAAAATTGAAATTGCTGGTTATAGTAGTATGTAGCTGAGCCATTTTGTCTGTTACCGATTTTTCAGGTAAATTGCACATAAAAGAATTTTTTTCGGTCTGTTCTTCAATAACAAATGGTGGAGTGTTCCAAGGATGACAGTGCGTACCGATATCACATTTATTTTGTTCAAGCAAATTTCCAAACAATTCAATAGAAAATGTATCTGTTGAAACGGGATAGTTAATAAGATACGTAGGGATTGCACAGTATTTCTCAAATATTCTTTGGATTAAATGGATACTTTTTATATTCTCTAAAGGAGGGTTTTTGATTGTATATCCTCCCCAGGCATCTTCTTCTGTGTCAATCGAAATGAGTAAATAGTGTTTCACTGATTCTCCTGATGTTGATATCAAGGTTTCAGGTTTATACAAAACTAGCACCTCGTATATAAGTGCCTTTCGCCGATTAATTCTTGTTTTTACAGAACGAAAACAAGCTGTCAGCACTCATTCCATTCACAAGGCAAAGATAGATAGTCCTGCAGTGACGTTGATCGCTCCGATATGATGAGATGACGAAAAATTAGACCCTGCCATAACATTGCTCAATTTCGCGACACCAACTATCTATGTTGTACTTGGCTTTGATAGTATCTATACCTGCTCTGCCGAGTCGTTGGGAGAGCTCGGAGTCGACACTTAGTAATCGTATTTTCTCTTTGATTGCAATGGGATCGCCTGGAGATACAAGCAAACCATTGACGCCGTCTGTCACTACCTTGGGTATCCCTCCCACGGCAGATGCAATAACGGGCACTCCCGCAGCCATGGATTCAAGCAAGGCGAGGGGAGAGCCCTCTGTCAGCGAAGGAAGTACAAATATATCGAAGGCCGGATACAATTTCTCGGTAGCAGTCCGAAACCCCAAAAATGTGAAGAGATTTGAAAGTTCCCTGTCATTCACCTGCTGTTCGAGCGCAGCTTTTTCCGGACCGTCGCCTACGATCAGAAATTTTACCAGCACTGCGGCATCCCTCAATTCGGCAGCGGCCTCTACAAGATAGATCAAGCCTTTTTCTTCACTGAGCCTGCCGAGGTACCCAACCACAATCTCGTCTGGGGCAATGCCTAGTGTCCTCCGTGTTTCTTGCCGGTGGGTCAGTAATTGGACGTTCTCGCAGAGAAGCGAGACAGCATTCGGGATGACTGTAATCCTAGAATCTCTTATGCCGCTATGGACCAGTTCGTCTCTGATCCCTTCCGACACGGCAATCACCATCCTGCACATCCTCAAGACATATTTGTCTAAACGAATGTAAATCTTTAATTTCAGATCACTTGCAATGAATCCGTGACAGGTTGAGATACTGTTGATTCCCAATGCCAAAGCCGCGGGCTGTCCACAGATATCGGCGAAATAGCCGTGAGTATGCACAAGGTCAAACGATCCTTTTTTCAGGTAGGAGTGCAGCCGATGAGCGACTCGCGGCACTCGCATCGGGTCACTGTCGGTTTTAAGGGCGACAGGAACAGTTTCGAACGTATATCCCAGTTGGCGAAGTTCACGGGCAAAATAAAGCTCTTCTTCCCAAGGCCTGATGAACAGGACGGGTTTGATGTCAAACCGGTTGCGATCAACGGTTCGCAGGAAGTTTAAGCTCACCTTCTCGGCTCCCCCAAAAGTGATTGGGGTGAGAACATATGCGACCTTGGTTCTTGATGCCATCACTCAGACCTGTTCCATTTGAAGCATCCGATGAAGTTCTGCAGATAAAACAATATAGAAAATCCAGTAAACCGAATACGCCTGGCCTAGAAACATAGCACAGACGAGATGACCGAGGAAGCCGGCTCTGGCCATTTCAGATATCCTTATTAATTCTTCGGACCGTGATTTCCTGATGGCCTGCCCAGTGATATTGAAAACTTTGTAACTCATCAAACAGAAAAGCAGTAAACCCAATACCCCTGTTTCCGCCCCAATCTGCACCATGCTATTGTGAGGCGCCTGCCATTTTGCCGAAGGGAGACCACGCTGCTCACGGTCCCTTCCAACACCTTCATTGAAGCGATTCATTCCGACTCCTGTGAATGGGTTTGAGATCATCATTCTCATGCCAATTTTCCAAATGGCAATTCTTCCTGTTTCGTCCGTCACATTGTAATCACTCTGGACGTCCAGGATTGTTTTGTAGCGTTCAGTATTCATAGTTAAAGGCAGCAGAGATATGAAGGCGATAGTTATAATGATAGCTTTCTTGAAAAAGGACATATTGACAGTTCTGGTCTTCACAAAGGCCAAATATGCGAATACTGCTATGCAGGCGACAAACCCGCCTCGGGATCCTGTTTTTAAAATTACCGTTAATCCCAAAATTACATTTGTGATTCCTATGATTCGTTTTAACCCTGTATTTTCTTTATTAATGAATATTAAGTTAAATGTCAGAAAATTAATTATAAAAAAAGCAATATCGTTCGGATCGAACATTGATCCGAACGATATCCTTTCTTCAAGAAAGCTGCCAAATTTCAGAATGTATATTGCGTAAATTGCCGCACCACAGCAATATGCGAACAGAAGGCTGCGGAGTTTTTCTATGGTATTGGCTAGCTGATAGAATAAAAGAAAAAACATAATACTGACACTGGCGTAATTAAAAACATCTTTCAATGATGCGCTTTTGTAATATGAGAAAGGAACTCCAATTATCATTATTATAATTAGTAGCATGTACAACTTGAATTGACTGCTTTTGAATATTTTATGTGTACTATTTGTATTCAAAAAATATACAAACAAGGTAAGCAGCCCCAGTGTAAGTGTTGGTCGAATCAATATTAGAAACGAAAGATAATCCTGAGGTCGGCATAGAACGAAAAAAGACCAGATACTGAAAAGAAAGAAAAGGAGGTTTGTTTGATTTTGATTTATTGTTGCTTCTTTATATTGTTGCATTTTGTAACCAATGTAAAATTAGATTGTACACCGCAATAGAAAGATCGCCTAAGTAGTCATAGGGTTCAAACCATACTGAATTATCCCCGCTCTCCGAAAAATTACTTCCATACCAAGATCGTATGGCGATAATTCAGCTGTAAGGCATAGTTTGTGAATTGTTAAACGGAAAATTTCCTCAATGAAGAAAACTGTTCAGCCAATTTTCCCGCTAGTAGCTTCGTGTCAAATTGTGCATAGAATGAAGGATTATTCCTGAAACTATCCCTATTCTTGTTTGTCATCAACTGGAAAATATATTCTGCAATACCGTCTATGTCTGATGGTTTAAAGCATTCTCCGCTTTTTGTGCTTTCGATCAGGCGGGAAGTTGCTCCATGTTCAGAAATGGCGATTATCTTGGTGCCGGAACCGAAATAATCATAAATCTTTGCAGGAATGTTGATATTCTGGATTGCTGTGGCAAGAAGTACCAGCAGATGAGAACGCTGCATGACAGTTATTGCGTCCATATATGGGACCGGTCCAGAAACCTCAACAATTTTCTCAAGGCCATGAGCCCTTGCAATAGATGCTGTTGGTTTTCCATCGATCAATCCACAATCGCCGATGAGTTTAAACCTGATTTCATCAGGCCGAATCTTATTTGAATGGACGAGCTCTTGTATTGCCTTGAATATCGGCTCCGGTGTCCTTTTAAGATATATGGTGCCAACATAGGATATTGTGAATTTGTCATACCTCTCCGGTAAAGAGTTGTTGAACTTTTCGCTGTCGATACCATTCGGTATGTACACAAATTTCTTCGGCGGTTCGTGCGGAAACCTGGAGGCTATTACCTTCCTGTGCTCATCCGTTGTCGTGATAATCTTGTCTGCATTGCGTATTACTAGCTTTTCCAGCCAATTCTCATTTTTGTCGGACAATGCGGAGCGTACGAGGGAAGATCTGTTTGGCAGTACGTCTATCCATGGATCCCTGAAATCAGCGATCCATTTAACGTTCGAACATTTCTTTACGATTAATCCGATCAGATGGGAGGAATGGGGTGGGCTTGACGTCATAATGCAATCGAACCGCACCTGCTTGATTTCCTTTATCGCCTGCCTTGCTGCGGGAATGACCCAGCAACGTTCGCCATCGGGAAAGGAGCTGAGCGAGAGATAGTAGCGTTTTAATTTTTGTAAAAAAGTCTCTGCCCGGGAATATCCCGGATTCTCTCCGTATAGATCTTCATGTTCAGTCTCTGCCATCTTTCTCTTCTTCAGAAACATCGGGACCATTCGCTTTATTGATAAAAGGGATTTGGTGAGGGTTGGCAGTTGCGGAGTCTTCACGATCTTGGTGCCGCCCAGATCTTTCAGCCTTTCCATGTCCAGCTGGTGGCGAAATCGGTCCTCCACGGTCAAGACGGTTGGTTCCCAATCGAAGTAAGGAAGATACCGTGCAAATTTGGCGATGCGTAAACCGCCCACCGCACTGTCCGGAGGAAAATGATATGCTATTAGTAGTACCTTTTTCTTCGCAGAGTCTTTGGTGCTGATTATATTCATTTTATTGTTTTTCTAATTGTCTAAGGTTCGTGTCAAATCGATCTATAATACTTGATATACTTCGATTGTTTTGGCAGCTATATTTTTCCACGAATATTTTGTATCGGCCAAAATGTTTCCGTACCGACCCATTTCTCTTGTTTGTGCCGGATTCTCTATCATTCTTACAAGTGCCTGTGCTAATGATTTGGCGTCTTTCGAAGGAACAATGAAGCCACTTTTGCCATTTTCTACCGTTTCACTTAATCCTCCTGTTTCTGTTACTATGACCGGCCTTCCGGCAGCATAGGATAATAATAGGATTCCGCTTTGATAGGTTTTAAGATATGGCAGAACTACTAAATTGGACGCTGCAAAATAAAGGGCGACTTCATCGAATGGAATATATTTATTTACGCATTTGATGTCATGGAATTCTTGAAGTTGTGTCAATAAATTGGTATAATATATTGTTTCTTCTTCGTCGCCGCCAACCTTTCCCACGATAAGCAAGAGTGCATCATTAGTTTGTCCTCTTACTTCTCTAAATGACTCAATGAGGTATTCCAATCCTTTGTATCTTTTTATTGAGCCGAAAAACAAAATTACATTCTTTTCCTCCGGAATATCTAATTTTTTACGGGCCTCTTTCTGAGTTAGGACATTTTTCAAAAAAAACATGTCATATATTCCATGTGGTATTATATCTATTTTTTGTGGTTTTAAAACAAATTGGTTGACCATTTCCATTTTGTTATTTTCCGTATGAACAATAACTTTATCTGCTAATCTGTACAATTTCTGGAAAGTTTCCTTTTCGTGCATGAGATAATCATCATGTGGGAGTAAGTTGTGTGCTGTGAAGACAATGTTGAACCTTAATAATTTCAATGCGATAAGAAAGTAGTAGTCTTCTTTAGGGTATAACAGCCATTGGAAGTGAATGACGTTTGGTCTCTTTACCAGAAAATATACAATGACTTCCAACCATATGATCCATCTTCTGATTGTCAGAAGGTAGCTGTTTTCGGTCGAAGGGTTAATTATTTTAGTATTGTTATGATTGTTAACTATATCGTCATTTTTATTGGAATTAATTTTAATTCGGTTAAGTGTACCTTTAATAAATGATTTTGTCCAGCTGCAACCTAACATGTAGTTAACTTTAAATAATTTGTTCAAGTAATTTAATTCATAATTTTTTTGTGTGACAACAGTGACATCAATTCCGGAAATTGCCAGGCTTTGGGCAAGCTGATATGTATAATGACAGATTCCACCGCAGCCGAAAGGTTCATATAGTATTATTTTCAAGCTAATATACCTGTTAAGTGTTTGTTGGAATCAATATTAATAAGCTTTACTGTTATTGAAAAATAGCCGATGAAGTAAGATTTTGGCAGCAAATATGATTGTATCGTTGTCCCAGTGTTTTCGATGTCGGGATATCCTGACTATATGGAAAGCATCTGAATGAAATCCGCTCTGTCTAAGCGAATACGCTGTTCCCATGATTGTCTCGGTGGCTACACGTTCTAACGCTTCGTCCATCTTGTTCCCAAGAAATCTGGTTGAATGATATTCGCTAATCGCGAGATCGACTGTCCTGGCAAAGCTCTCAGTATGAGGGATTCTGGAGGAGGTATGTTCAAGACGTTCAAGTTTTTGGTATATATTTTCAAGTTGCCGATTCCAAGACTGGTTGACATGATGGTAAAGAACTCGCTCCTTAAGCACATTTCCAATAAATATTCTTTTGTTGAGATCAATTATAAACTCGCTGGCTCGCAGGATGTATTCTTCTTCATCTCGGGGTGTATCGACAATTCCCGTCAACGAAACGTCTTCAGCTGCTAGTAGCGGTGATAGAGGCGCAAAGACGCGGACACAGGGCACTCCCGGGAGTATTGATTCTAAGAGTGCCGTCTGAGAGCCAAAGGGAAATCCCTCCAAATACACATCTGAAGCCTTTTGCCAGACCGAGACATCTTCGACCGGTCCTGTAAAGTGCAAACGAGAGTGGTTCTTAAAGATTGGGGATTTCGAGTGATCTTCTTCTTTGACACCTACAATGTAAAGATGGGCATCTGGATTACGATCTAAGATAATGCTTACTGTTCGAAAGAAATTATGGCTTTTCGATGGGGTGTACTTGACTGATCTGCCGACCGAAAGGAGCATGGTTTGAGATTCCGGAATCCCCAAGATATTCCTGGCATCAGCACGGTTCAGAGTCGCATGGGACTCGCAGATCGGTATAGGAAGCAGTTGATCGTTTCGTGTATGTCGTAAATCTTTGCTTGTTGAGATGCTCAGTTCTCTGAGGTTGATAATCATGTCCGCAACCGAGCTGCCAACCCAAAAAAGTTGATCGGAAAGATTAAGCTGTGCTACCGGAACGCCACCGCAATTGGCAAATGCTACAACAGGGACGATGTCATTCGGAACCAGGTGGAGAATTACAAGGTCCGCGGTCTCAAGGGCGAACAGACGAAGCCATCTCGCCCTTTCAATAATAGATGCAGATGCAGGCAGAGAAACGAAATTGCCTCCCGAAAGAGCCACAGCATCGGTCAACGCAGGAAAAAGGGGAGTTGACTGTTGTCGGGTCAGGACGAGTGAATGCTGCGAGTCTTGATCTTTCTTAATCCAGTTGAGGATGATTCTGGCATGTCCTCCATAGCTTGTGATTAATGTTGTTACGTGCAGAACACGACGCTTAGGCGTTGTTCTTCGGTCACCTGTATTTCTTGAAAAAGCCGGAAGACATCGTTGTTTTGGGGGTGGCAGCTTCGCTCCAATATCCAGAGCGGTATTTTCAATTATACCGTCTGAAAATCTGCCCGGATGGTGCATAGCAGCGAATCCCGCCATCATCTCGATCCACGCCAGCACTGCTTCGGCAGAACCCTTCTTTTTAAGATAGGCCAATTTTTCGATGAACAAATCGTATTGGCGACTACAGAGTCGCAAAAATTCCTCAGCGCACGGGTCCGTTATATTAACTTCGTTATCCTGCTGCATTATCACCTCGATACATCTGGTTGAGACTGGACAAAAAAATCGACCGGATTCATTCCGTAGTTGGAATACCTTCCAGTTTATCCAAAGAGTCGCTGGATTGGGGTTAATATATATTTCTCTCGTTCTGCCGTTGTCAGGCCAACGACAAGAACTGTGATTGCTAAACCAACTCCAGCCATTGCACCCTGAAGGATGAGATGATGCCAGTCTTCCGGCTTTCCCATGAGGCGGATAGATATTATAAGTATTGCCTGTAGCAAGCCTGCAGCGACTGGACGTACGCATGCACTAAGCAGAAAGCCCTTTACCGAAAGACCGGTTGCTTTCTGCAGCAGCAATGGAATTGCGATCAAATCAATCAGCACAGAGGCGATGACCGCGGCTATTGCGATGCCGGCAAGTCCATAGGGACGGATAAGAATTAAGCTGAGAGCCAGGTTCATCATCGATCCACATATAAGTGCTGTGGCTACTGTTTTTACTCGACCAGCTCCAATCAGAATCTGCCCTGCGATATTCGATATGTAAGATGTCAGGGTGCCGATTAATAGAATTTGGAAGAGTAGCGCCACAGAATGAAATTGCTCTCCGCTCACATATTTTTCCCCAATCCATAGTCGGTAAAAATCTTCAGACCAGAACATAGTTGCCAGTACAATGGAGATCATTGCCAGCATCATTAGGCGAGAGGCATCGTGATACAGGCGCATGAGTTCTTTTTGATTGCCCTTGGCATGCAACTCTACTGCCACTGGATAAATGACTTGGCCAACCGGACTAAGAACGGAGTTGACGTTTCTGAGGAGGCCAGTGGCAAGTGCATAATACCCAACAGCTGCAATGGGCATGTATGCTGCGATGAGTATGCTGGGCATATAGTTGTAAACGTACGAGTTTATCGAAATTAGGAAGTTCCAGCCCCCGAACGAAGCTATTTCGCGCAACCGAGATCGATTTGACCGGCGCCATGAGACATTCAGCTCCGGTGCAAGATGGCACGCTACTCGCCAGCGGATGAGGTAATCGATGATGTTTGCTCCACAGAAGGCAACGCTTACGCCTAAAAGTCCATGACCCATTTTGAGGGCGGTGACAATTCCGCCTGCAGTGAGCAATCTTGTTCCTATGCCTATCAGGTTGGAGAGATCGAAGCGCTGCATGGCCGTGAATATAGCTAGATACGGAGAAAAAACGACTTGAAGGGCACTGCTGATACCAACGATCAGGATGCACCAGAATGCTTCCTGCGTCATGTCCGGTGGGATAGTGAAGAGGTGAGGTGCAATATAGGCGCCTCCAACGCTGAGAACGATCAGAAATACCCCCAGGATGGATAAAGCTGTCACGGCGCTGCTGATACATTCGCTTGCTTTCTCAAAATCCCGCAATGCAAGATAACGCGTCAGGTACTGAGTGACACCGGCGCGAAAACCCAGGTCCAGGAACCCGTAGTAGCCGATGAAGCTTGAGGTCAAAATCCAGATGCCGTATCGTGCTGCGCCAAGTTCGTGAAGCACATAAGGAGTCAACACCAGTGTTACCGTTGCATTGATAATGTAGCCGATCCAATTGCTGGCTATATTGCGAAGTATCACACGCGATCTACTCACTCCGGCCACCCTTTTATATTTTCCATCTTCTGGCGCATTGGCAAGTCTGTCCTGATTCTTGAATACGATTCTAGTAGGAGAATAACGAACAAATTAGAAATGTTTTCCAGGTCAGACGGGGGGTGTATCGCATGAGCCGTGGAAATAGATGATATTGACTCCAAAGATGTAACTCTGTGAGGAGCTGAGTAATTTTGTAGCCTGAAATTGCCTTGAAGTTGACCATGATGTTTTGAGAATATGACAGGCAAAAATTGTCCTGAATATGCAGCGTAAAAGCATAAAGATAAATAACATAACTTAAAAATGAATCAATAATGAGCTTTCGAAAATATCACAAATAACAAATAAAAGGAACATAAAAATGGATGGTGCGATGAAAATTGTTTTGTAAGGCAGGAAAGCATCGGGGGTTATTGATACCATTTAAAAATGGTGCGCCATTTATTAATCAAATGAAATCTAATAGATGGCATTGTCCTCTTTATGCCAGGGAAGTTGTTCCGTGTGGCCAAGAAGATATATTTTCTCGAAATCTTGAACATGTCAGTGAATTCTCTGTTCGACGGGTTATAGGTCTATCGTCAACCTAACTGCATGTAAATACAGCTTAAAAAATATCAATTGCGTTGAGGAACTCGGCTTTTGGTTTCGAAATCAATACGTTAATAGTATTCCACTGTACATTTTGGCATTTTTCCGTATATCCAAACAATTATTCCGCTGATCCGGAAAACCAATCATTGCATTCAAAATTCCATTCGATGGTAATTTCTATAGAGTTAATAAAGCCCCAATTATCGAATGATGCTTACAAACAAAAGGCACATAAAAACTTGCGAAATAAGTTAGGAAATGATAGCTTGCATAACTAAAACATTATGCTGTGAATGAGAAGCCATAGAGTTAGGTTATAGTTGGCGGTCGCAGCAACTTATTACCAAGTTTAGCACGAGAGGTGTAACTTTATGATCAATATTGCTGTAGTGGGGTATGGCTACTGGGGCCCAAACCTAGTCCGTAATTTCCAGGAAACCGAGAATACTCGTGTGGTGGCCTGTTGCGACAGGAGCCCTGAACGTCTCTTGCAGGTAAAGGCAAAATATCCGTCAATTGAGACCTTCAGTGAGGTTGACGATATACTGAAAAATCCTTTGATCGATGCGGTGGTGATCTCCACTCCGGTTGCTACACACTATGAATTTGCCAGAAAGGCCTTTGAGAACGGCAAGCATGTGCTGGTGGAAAAGCCGGTAACCGCCTCGGTTGCCGAGGCCGAAAAACTTTGTGAGTTAGCTGAAAAGCGTGGTTTGACGTTTATGGTCGACCATACGTTCATTTACACTGGCGCCGTCCGCAAAATAAAAGAGATTATCGACCAGGGAAGTCTTGGCGATCTCTATTATTTTGACTCTGTTCGCATCAATCTCGGCTTGATCCAGCGTGACGTCAATGTCCTGTGGGATTTGGCGCCCCATGACATTGCCATCCTGGATCATCTTGTCAAGGAAAAACCTGTCAGCGTTTGCGCGAACGGCGCGTGTCATGTGGGCAACGGTATCGAGAATGTGGCGTACCTCACCGTATACTTCGCCAGCGGTCTCATCGCTCATTTTCACAACAACTGGCTTTCGCCCGTAAAGGTCCGCACCATGCTCATTGGTGGAGGTAAAAAAACCATTCATTACGATGATATGGAAGTAAGCGAGAAGGTCAAGGTCTACGACAGGGGCGTGGATGTTTCGACCCCGGAAGGCGTGCGAGATGTCCTCGTCTCCTATCGGCTTGGCGACATGTGGGCGCCAAGGCTGGACACAAGTGAAGCTCTCCGGCTGGTTGCAGCGGAGTTCGCTGGATGTATAGAGAGTGGACGTACTCCGATCACCGACGGAATCAATGGCCTAAACGTAGTGAAAGTTCTAGAAGCTTCCGAGATGTCAATCAAGCATAGAGGGAGAGAGGTTAAACTATGAGTAATGAAGAGAAGCAGAGTCTTACGAATGTGACGCTGGGAGAAAACGTCAGGCTGGCCGGTTTTATCAATCTTTACGGGTGTGATGTCGGCGATAATTCAGGGATAGGGGCATTTGTTGAGGTTCAGAAAAATGCCAGGATCGGCAAAAACGTCAAAATATCAAGTCATTCATTTGTCTGCGAGGGTGTAAGCATCGAAGACGATGTTTTCATTGGCCATAATGTTTCTTTTATAAATGATAAACATCCGCGGGCCACCGCGAATGGTCGGCCGCAGATCGAGGAAGACTGGGTATGCATCCCCACTCTGGTGAAAAAAGGCGCTTCCATAGGAACAAGTTCAACAATCCTCTGCGGGGTTACCATTGGAGAGAACGCTATCGTCGGGGCAGGAAGCGTAGTTACCGAGGACGTTCCTGCAAATACGGTTGTTGCTGGAATACCTGCCCGTTTCATCCGTAAAGTCGATGAGGGATCTGAGACTGATCGTTCCGCCTTAAAGCCGGTACCGTTTCTGGACCTGAAGGCGCAGTACCAGACGATCAAATCAGAGATCAAGCCGGCAATAAACAGGGTGCTGGATAATTGTTCCTACGTCCTCGGCCCAGAGGTTGCTGCCTTCGAGAAAGAATTTGCGGCCTATCAGGATGCAGCTTTCGGGGTCGCGGTAAACTCCGGCACTAGTGCCCTGCACCTGGCGCTGCTCTCAGCCGGTATCGGGCCTGGGGATGAGGTAATTACCGTTCCTTTTACCTTTGTCGCCACTGTGGCGGCCATTGTTTATACAGGTGCCAGACCTGTTTTTGTCGATGTCGATCCTCAGACCCTGACAATGGATATCGACCGGATCGAGGCCTCGATCACGTCTCGGACGAAATGCATCCTCCCTGTTCATATTTATGGTCAATCCGCCGAAATGGATCCGATCATGGAAATAGCCCGAAGGCATGGCCTGATCGTCATTGAAGATGCCTGCCAGGCCCACGGAGCCGAATACCATGGCAGGCGTGTGGGGAGCATCGGCGACATGGGTTGTTTCAGCTTCTATCCCGGCAAGAATCTCGGTGCCTATGGTGAAGGCGGGATTGTAACAACAAATGACAGCGCACATGACAAAAACATACGTATGCTGCGCGATTGGGGGGCTGAGAGCAAATACAATCATATACTCAAGGGGTACAACTATCGTATGGAGGGGATGCAGGGAGCCGTCCTGCAGGTCAAGCTTCGGCATTTGGAAAAGTGGACCGAGGCACGACGAAGCCTTGCCGCACTCTACCATAAGCTTCTGGCAGGCACTGGGGCAAAGATTCCGCATGAACTGCCGGCCAACCGCCATGTTTATCATGTGTACGCTATCCGTGTAGCCAGGCGCGACGCACTGCAGCGTGCATTGGCGGAAAAAGGTGTTCACACCGGCATCCATTATCCGGTTCCTGTGCATCTTCAGCCGGCGTATGCGGATCTTGGCTATAAGCCTGGGGATTTTCCTCATTCGGAAGCTGCTGCCAATGAAGTGCTTTCTCTGCCGCTGTATGCTGAATTGCATACAGCTCAACTTGAATATGTGTGCCACAACATCCAGGAGATACTTGAAAATGGAACTCTCGGGTAAAAATATTCTGGTTACAGGCGGAGCCGGTTTTATCGGTTCTCACCTGGTCGATCAACTGCTTGAAGAGGGATGTTTTGTTCGTGTCCTCGATAACCTGAAGAACGGAAAGCTGGAAAATATTTGTCATCACGACAAAAAAAGCAACTTTGAGTTTTTTCCCGGCAGCGTGACCGATCCCTTTGATGTAGCCCAGGGTATGAAAAACATAGATATTGTGTTTCATCTTGCATGCCTGGGGGTTCGCCATTCAATCAAGCATCCATTCGAAAACCATCGGGTCAATGCTGAAGGAACATTGCTGGTCCTGCAGGAAGCAAGGAAAAAGCGTGTAGCAAAATTTATCCATTGCTCATCGTCGGAAGTTTATGGGACTGCGCAGTATGTCCCGATGCCCGAAAACCATCCGACCCTTCCATGCACAGTATATGGAGCCGGGAAACTGGCTGGAGAAGCCTATGCCCGCGCCTACCACACAACATATGGCTTGAATACCGTCGTTATAAGACCTTTTAATGTCTATGGTCCACGTTCTCACCACGAAGGAGATGCCGGAGAATTTATTCCTAAATCGATCGTCCGGGTTTTGAACGATGAGCCTATTCTTGTCTTTGGTGACGGCTCGCAAACCCGCGATTTTACATATGTGGAAGACACTGCGAGAGGTCTTGTCGCTGCTGCAGAGAGTGATGATGCAATAGGCCATACTCTCAATATCGGCAGTAATTTCGAGATTTCGATCAAACGTTTGGCGGAAAGGATACTGGAGAATGCAGGCAACTCGGCATCATGGATACAGCATTCCGAGAGCAGACCCGGAGATGTCTTGCGACTCTTTGCCGATTCAAACATTTTCTTGAAAATGACCAATTGGCAGCCGGCTGTTTCCTTTGAGGATGGTCTGGTAAAAACAATCCATTGGTTCAAGGCGAGACCGGAAAAGGCTTCAGCCTTATTTGCCCAGGAAGCCGGGGTTAACTGGTAGTCGAAATAATTGCCTGCCGTCTTCAAACAATGTCGCGTGAGGAAAGTAATGAATATTCAAGTCCAAAATACTGATCTGGAAGGTGTCGTACTCATAGAACCCGAATATTTTCAGGATCATCGGGGATTTTTTTTTGAAAGCTATCACAAGAAGCGCTTGTCGGAGCATGGCTTCGACCTTGATTTTGTCCAGGACAACCACTCCCGCTCATCGCGTGGCGTACTGCGTGGTTTTCACTGCCAGGACAAGACGGCTCCCCAGTACAGGATGGTTCGGTGCACGGTGGGAGAGGTTTGGGATGCTGTAGTGGATCTGCGGCTGGGGTCTCCCACTTTTGGCAAATGGTATGGTGCCTTACTCACGGCTGAAAACAAGAAACAGATCCTGATGGCGCCGCAGTTCGCGCATGGATTTGTCGTGCTGTCGGAGGTAGCTGAGATTCAGTACAAATGTTCGGGGCACCATAACCCCTCTGCCGAGAAAACCCTTGCATGGGACGATCCCGATGTGAACGTTTCCTGGCCGGTGAAGGATCCGATATTATCAGATCGTGACAGAACTTCCGGCATGAGCCTGAAAGCCTATCGGAACAATCCATTTTTCTAGTTTTTTGATGACCTGTACAAAAATAACCCCTAACAATATAAAGCCTCTAAGGTACTCAATCATCATATCAAGATAACGTTATCAGGAGAATCGAAGCATGATACCAATTACTCGTTTAAGCGTAGGAGAAGCGGAGGCAGCGGCAGCAGCGGATGCAGTTCGATCGGGATGGCTCTCGACCGGCAAACGTGTGCAGAAGTTTGAATCAATGGTGGCAGAATATGTTGGTGCAAAGCATGCTATCGCGACAAGCAGTTGCACCGCTGCCCTTCATCTTGCGCTTATTGCGGCAGGAGTAAAGCCTGGAGATGAAGTTATATGCCCGTCCTACAGCTTTATTGCCACTGCCAATGCCATCCTCTATGCAGGAGCGACCCCGGTATTTGCCGATATTGAACCGATAACATACAATATCTCCCCCGCACATATTGAGAAGGCAATTACGCCACGGACTACCGCGATTCTTCCTGTCAGCCAGATCGGTCTTGCCGCTGATATTCCTGCTATCTTATCGATTGCACGACGTCATGGGCTGAAGGTGGTCGAAGATGCGGCCCCGTCTCTCGGGGCAATGATTGGAAAAGAGCGGCTCGGCAGTCTCAGCGACTTTACATGTTTCAGTTTCGATCCGCGCAAAATACTGACAACCGGTGAAGGAGGAATGATTACAACAAACGACGATGAAGCTGCGGCTCGTCTTATTTCCATGCGGGCGCATTCGGCTTCGGTATCAGCAATTGCGCGTCACACATCTACCGGTGTAATTCTTGAAAGCTATCCTGAGCTGGGATACAATTACAAATTAACTGATATGCAAGGCGGAATAGGAATAGTGCAGATGAGCAGAATTGCCGAAATCATAACTGAACGACGTCGACTTGCAGATCGTTACAATACACTGCTGAAAGATGAAGAAGGAATACAGCTTCCTTATGAACCTGAAGGTTATTTTCATGTTTATCAATCATACATCATAAAATTGTTAAAAAAGACACAGCTGGAGGTGATGGCGAGTCTGGCAAAACAGGATATAGCATCACGACGTATATTGGCGATACATTTGGAACCGGTGTATAAGGACACAAATCTTGAAAACTCACTTGTCGAATCTGAACGAGCATCAAAAGAGGCAATACTGTTGCCGATGTTTGTCGGCCTTACAGACCTTGAGCAGGACGAAGTCGTTCGTGCGCTTAAAATTGCGCTTGATTGAAAATGAAGTGAAATAGGAAAGGAAATCCATGCCGAAAAAACTAGTGATCCTTGGAACAAACGGGAATTGCATAGACATGCTCGATATGATCGAGAGTATAAATTCTCATAACGGCCGCACTGTTTATGAATGTATAGGCTTTCTTGACGACAACCCCTCACTCCATGGAAAAACTGTATGTGGTATCAAGATCCTGGGCCAGCTGACAAGAGCAGGCGAATTTGGAACTTGCTCTTTTGTTAATGGAATCGGCAGCCCAAGCAACTATATCCATAAGGATGAAATCATCTCCAAAACGGGACTATCCCAGGAAAAATTCGAAACATTGATTCATCCTTCAGTGACGGTTTCCAGAACAGCTCTCGTTGGCATGGGAGCTGTAGTTTTCGAAAATGTATCGATTAATTCTAATGTCAGGATTGGAAGTCATGTGATCATCCTTCCCAATTCCATTGTCAGTCATAATGTGGTAATCGGTGATTACACCTGTATTGCCGGAGGGGTTTGTATTTCAGGAGGAACTAAAGTCGGCAGGCAATGTTACTTGGGATCTAACTGCTCTATCATTGGCAACATAGCAATCGGTGATTTCAGTCTTGTCGGAATGGGCAGCGTAGTGCTGGATAATGTCAGAGAGAAGAGTGTCGTTGTTGGAAATCCTGCTAAGGTAATAAGATACGTAAAATAACTTGAGCAAGATAATTATCCTGATAATTATCCCGTCGAAAGGAGATTTCCGACCACTATTACGGTAGAAGTAGAAAAGCAAGTAATTGGCATCAACGGAGCAGGCCCTTCTGGAAGAGTTGCATTTTCCGCGAAACCCAATTCACATTTCCGCATATAATTGCAACAATTCCGTTTTTCCGGAAAGGATCTTCAGGCCGGATGTTCCATGATTGTTCCCATCATGTATATGTTTATCATTTTGTTAAATCGTCATTTAGGAAGTTGAAAAACCGACTATTTGAAAATCCTTGAGAATACGATGTTCGATAGGAATACTTCTCTTGAAACTGGGATTTACCCAGTTCCCGCCAATTGTTTTTTATCCATAACATATTCATGGCTCGAAATGTGCAAGCAGGCTTAACGAAATATCTGCAGTCTGCGTTTTGCCTTACAAGTTAAGCGATAAAAAACGTCAAATAGAATGTTTTCGTTCATTGGAGACATCCAGATCGCATCCTTCTGAATTAGAGCGTTCATGAAAATTGAAAGAAGTGTCTCCCCGATGCTTCTCTCCGTTATCTTCATGCTGCGTTTCTAAAGGCAACAACCTTTATAAAGGAGTAAGATCTATGGTAATTTACCGCAACCCAGGATTGAGAAGAAGAGTCGGTTGTTTCCTCGTGAGTTGGGTATTCCTTTTATTTCCCCAGATCTTAAATGCAGCCACTATCTGGAATGTATCGGATACTCCTAGTCAAGCTGCAGTTACCGACGGAAGAGCGCTTGAGCTTGGGGTGAAATTTCAAGCCGATGTCGGCGGTAATATAACCGGATTGCGTTTTTACAAGGGTGCGGCGAATACCGGTCTCCATGTAGGAAAACTTTGGTCTCGCACGGGTGCGTTGCTTGCCAGTGCCACCTTCACCAATGAGACGACTTCGGGCTGGCAGGAGGTGCAATTTGCAGCCCCTGTAGCGATTCAGGCAGGCACGACCTATGTGGCCTCCTACTACTCACCATCCGGGTACTTTGCGCTGAATAAGGGCTATTTCGCAACATCTTACTATAACCCGCCATTGCGGGCGCTTGCTAACGGAGCGGATGGCGGCAACGGTGTCTATAAATACGGGGAAAGCGGGTTTCCGACCCTGAGCACGAATGCAAACAACTACTGGGTAGACGTTGTGTTTAGTCCGAGCGAAACGGGAGATACGACCCCGCCCACGGTAACGGATTTCACCATTCCGGCTACGGCTACTTCCCTGACCATTTCGATCACCAGTTTTACGGCAACCGATAATGTCGGGGTAACCGGTTACCTGGTCAACGAATCGTCCACATCTCCTTCGCCAACTGCCGGCGGCTGGTCGGCCACAGCCCAGACTTCCTACACCTTCTCGACGGCTGGAACAAAGACTCTTTATGCCTGGGCAAGGGACGCCGCCGGTAATGTATCGACCAGCAGAAGCGCTTCAGTTACTGTCACCACTCAGTCTACGGCTCCGGAGCCGGCCGGCTGGTATACAGGTGACATGCATGTGCATAGAAGCTGCGGCGGATCCCCGATAAGCATGGATATCATGTATGGCACTATGGCTGCACAGAATTTATCGGTTATGTCATTACTGGCAGATATGGGTAATGGTGAAGTTCTGGATCCGGTTGTGGATTTGCCGAAGGTGAACGGACAGGATGATCCAATATCTACTGCTGGACGCATTATCCATTGGGATGCAGAGTGGCATTGGGATGCCACGTACTTCCAGTTTCCGCACCAGGCTCTGGGGGGGCATGTGGTGGCTTTGGGGCTTACCGAGGCCTATCAAATGTGGGAAGAATATACCTATCCGATATTTGAGTGGGCGCATCAACGGAATGGCATCGCCGGATTTGCCCATATGCAGTATTTGGACAACAACATCCCCCAAACCCTTGATTGCTGCAAACCTATAGAATATCCGGTAGAGGTGGCGTTAGGCTCTGCAGATTTTATATCTGAGGATTTGAAAGGCAGCGATTCTTTCATCAACGCCTATTATCGTCTTTTAAATACTGGATTCCGTCCAGGATTTGCCGCCGGTTCGGACTATCCATGCGGTGCGGATGTGGGATCTCTGCTGACCTATGTCCAAGTGGCGGGGGGACAATTGACTTACCGCAACTGGATCGAGGGCATCGCTGAGGGAAGAACGGTAATATCGCGCAATGGGCATAACGAGTTTCTGGTATTGACAGTTAATGGTAACGCAACGCCGGGAGACGAAATTCATTTAACCGGAAGTGGAAGTGTGCCGGTAACAGTAGAATGGAGAGCAAGTCAGAGCCTGACTGGAACAATTGAACTGGTGCAGAACGGCGTCGTTGTGGCCAGCGTGCAAAGATCGGTTGCGTCGGGTGCTCCGGCGAGTTTGAGTGCAACTGTTAATTTTGTCAAGAGTGGTTGGGTGGCCGCTCGCCGAATGGGGAGTAACGGACACCAGGTCCATACCGCCGCAGTATTTGTGATTGTAGATAACGCCCCTGTGCGTACAAGTGTTACAGATGCTGAATTTTACGTCCAGTGGATGGATAACTTACTGACGAAAACATCACCGGGAGGAGAATGGAATTCGTATTTCCCGAATAACCTGGCAGAGGCTCAATCGCGGTACCAGCAGGCGAGGGCTGTCTTTCAGCAGATAGCAGTTGAAGCCGGAGGCGGTGTGGTGGATACTACAGCACCGACGGTAACGGCGTTCACCATTCCGGCTACGGCGACTTCCCTGACCGTTCCGATCACCAGTTTTACGGCAACCGACGACGTCGGGGTGACCGGCTACCTGGTCAATGAAACGGCCACCACTCCTTCGGCAACCGCCGGCGGTTGGTCGGCCACGGCCCAGACTTCCTACACGTTCTCGTCGGCCGGCAGCAAGACTCTTTATGCCTGGGCAAAGGACGCCGCCGGTAACGTATCGGCCGGCAGGAGTGCTTCCGTTACCATTACCCTGACTTCCGCTCAATACAGCATCTGGAGCTCGGCCGCGGTGCCGGTTCAGGCGGCGGTGACCGACGGTCAACCGCTTGAAATCGGTTTGAAATTTCAAGCCGATGTCGGTGGATATATAACAGGCCTGCGTTTTTATAAAGGTGCGGCGAACACCGGCACTCACGTCGGCAACCTTTGGACTCGCACCGGTGCATTGCTGGCCAGTGTCACCTTCACCAACGAAACGTCTTCGGGCTGGCAGGAGGTGCAGTTTGCCAATCCCGTGGCGATTCAGGCCGGCACAACCTATGTAGCCTCCTACCATTCTCCATCCGGGTACTTTGCCCTAGATAAGAACTATTTCGCGACAGATCACTATAATCCGCCACTTTTGGCGCTTGCCAACGGAGCGGATGGCGGCAACGGCGTGTATAAATACGGGACAAGCGGGTTTCCGACCAGTACCGCGAACTCAAACAACTACTGGGTAGATGTGGTTTTCAGTACAAGCTCAACGGGTGCCGATACTACAGCGCCGACGGTAACGGCGTTCACCATTCCGTCTACGGCGACTTCCCTGACCATACCGATCACCAGTTTTACGGCAACCGATAACGTCGGGGTGACCGGCTACCTGGTCAACGAATCGTCCACCACTCCTTCGGCAACCGCCGGCGGGTGGTCGGCCACGGCCCAGACCTCCTACACGTTCTCGTCGGCCGGCAGCAAGACTCTCTATGCCTGGGCAAAGGACGCCGCCGGTAATGTGTCGGCAGCCAGGAGTGCTTCCGTTACTATTACGCTTGCCGATACTACAGCGCCGACGGTAACGGCGTTCACCATTCCGTCTACGGCGACTTCCCTGACCGTACCGATCACCAGTTTTACGGCAACCGACGACATCGGGGTGACCGGTTACCTGGTCAACGAATCGTCCACTACTCCTTCGGCAACTGCCGGCGGTTGGTCGGCCACGGCCCAGACCTCCTACACGTTCTCCACGGCGGGCAGCAAGACTCTCCATGCCTGGGCAAAGGACGCCGCCGGTAATGTGTCGACTAGCAGGAGTGCTTCAGTTACCATTAACCTGACTTCCACTCAATACAGCATATGGAGCTCGGCCGCTGTGCCGGTTCAGGCGGCGGTGACCGACGGGACACCGCTTGAGATCGGGGTAAAATTTCAAGCCGATGTCGGTGGCTATATAACGGGCCTGCGTTTTTATAAAGGTGCGGCGAATAGCGGCGTTCACGTCGGCAACCTTTGGACTCGCACCGGTGCATTGCTGACCAGTGTCACCTTCACCAACGAAACGTCTTCTGGCTGGCAGGAGGTGCAGTTTGCCACTCCCGTGGCGATTCTGGCCGGCACGACCTATGTAGCCTCCTATCATTCTCCATCCGGGTATTTTGCCCTGGATAAGAACTATTTTGCCTCGGCTTACTATAACCCGCCACTGCGGGCACTTGCCAACGGAGTGGATGGCGGCAACGGCGTGTATAAATACGGGACAAGCGGGTTTCCGACCAGTACCGCGAACTCGAACAACTACTGGGTAGACGTGGTTTTCAGCTCGAGCTCAACGGGTGGCGATACTACAGCGCCGATGGTAACGGAGTTCACCATTCCGGCTACTTCCGATTCGCTCACCGTACCGATCACCAGTTTTACGGCAACCGACGACGTCGGGGTGACCGGCTACCTGGTCAACGAATCGTCCACCATTCCTTCGGCTACTGCCGGCGGTTGGTCGGCCACTGCCCAGACTTCCTACACATTCTCGACGGCCGGCAGCAAGACTCTTTATGCCTGGGCAAAGGACGCCACCGGTAATGTGTCGGCAGCCAGGAGTGCTTCCGTTACTATTACGCTTTCCGATGCAACGGCGCCCATTGTCACGGCGGTATTGCCTCCCGATAATGCTCTAGCCGTCAGTACCGGAACAAGCCTGAATGTAGTATTCAGTGAAGCGATGAACGCTTCGACTGTTAATGGGACAACATTTCAGTTGCGTGACTCTGCAAATGTTACGCTGGCTGCTACTGTAGCCTATGACAGTCAAAAGAACACGGCGACCTTAACACCGAACAACCCGATTCCGGTTTCAACGTCTTATACAGCCGTTATCAAAGGAGGATCCTCCGGCGTAAAAGATGTTGCCGGCAATCCATTAGCCTCTGATTACACATGGGGGTTCGACAGCAGCGCCTCATCTCCGTTTGGCGACGGCCCCGGCGGACCTATTCTGATAATCACCTCGGAGGCTGATCCCTTCAGTCGTTACTTCGCGGAGATCCTGTTGGCTGAAGGTCTGAACTCCTTTGCCGTTCGGGACATTTCCATGGTGACTGCGCTGTTGCTGGCACAGTATGATGTCGCGATCCTGGGGAATATTCCAATAACCTCGGCGCAGGTGACCATGTTCAGCGACTGGGTAAATAGCGGGGGGAACCTGATTGCCATGCGGCCGGACAAAAAGCTGGCAGGGCTTCTCGGGCTGGTCGACACTTCGACGACCCTTTCAGAGGGCTATCTCCTGGTAAATACATCATCCGAACACGGCACAGGCATCGTAGGCCAGACCATTCAATATCACGGCACAGCGGACCGCTATAATCTTGGAAACGCCGTGAGTGTGGCAACCCTTTATGCAAACTCCACAACGGCAACTTCAAACCCGGCGGTGACCTTGCGCAGCGTAGGGTCGAACGGCGGACAAGCAGCGGCATTCACATTCGACTTGGCGCGTTCAGTCGTCTATACAAGACAAGGCAATCCGAATTGGGTGGATCAGGACCGGGATGGCAGGCCTCCGACACGTGCAAATGATCTTTTCTATGGCGCTGCGGCCTGGGATCCCCAACCCGACTGGATAGATCTGAACAAAGTTGCCATACCGCAGGCAGATGAACAACAGAGATTACTGGCCAATATGATTATCCGGATGAATGCCGACAAGAAACCGTTGCCGCGGTTCTGGTACTTTCCGTATGACTATGAAGCAGTGGTCATCATGAGCGGGGATGACCATGGTAACCTGTATGGCGGTAATGGAACTGCAGGGCGCTTTGAAGCCGAATTAGCGGCCAGCATGGACGGGTGTTCTCTTGACGACTGGTCATGCATTCGAAGTTCAAGCTACTTGATAGCAGACTATCCTCCCGGTATCATTACGGATCAGCAAGCATTTTCCTACAATGCCGAAGGCTTTGAAATGGGGGTTCATATTAATACGAATTGCTCGCAATACACGGGCGATATGCTGGCAAACTATTTCAGCCAGCAGATGTATACATGGCGGAATATGTTCCCAAGCCTTCCGCCGCAGGTCAGTCATCGGCAGCACTGTATCGCCTGGAGCGGCTACACGCTTCTGCCGGAGGAAGAGGTAAGGTATGGAATTCGGTTGGATGTCAACTATTACTATTGGCCTTCGGGATGGGCTGCAAACCCCGGTTTTTTCACTGGGTCGGGGATGCCGATGCGATTTACCGACATCGATGGCAACCTGATTGATGTTTACCAGGCAACCACTCAGATGACCGATGAGTCCGGACAGACCTATCCTTACACAATAAATACCTTGCTTGATCGGGCGATCGGCCCGGAGAAGTATTACGGAGTTTTTACTGCGAACATGCATACCGATTATGAGACCTCGACCAATTACAACGCAATTATCTCATCGGCACAAGCGCGAGGCGTACCGGTTATTTCAGCAAAGCAAATGCTGAAATGGCTTGATGGACGGAACGGATCAAACTTCAGTAATGTAACGTGGACCAACAACGTGCTTGGATTTACGATCTCGCAGGGACAGGGTGCAAAAGGTCTTCAGGCAACCGTGCCGATTCCGTCTGGCCGCGAAATCACCCATGTTACTTACAACGGAGCTCCAGTCGGGTATTCCATCGACACGATTAAAGGTATTGAATATGCGGTTTTTCCAGCTCTCACGGGTTCTTATTCAGTCACCATGAATGCTGATACCACAGCCCCCGTAGTGGTTGGTAATACGCCGCCGGCCGGTGCAGTCGAGGTGCCGACACTCACCGCGGTTACCGTCAAATTCTCCGAACCTATGAGCGCCATCACTATTAATGGCAATACCTTTCAGCTGATACATTCCGGTGGTGCTGCCATTTCCGCTTTAGTCACCTACAGTGGCTCAACCTATGAGGCCACCCTGACGCCTGCTGCTGCGCTGGAAAACAACGTAAGGTACACGGCTGTGGTCCGTGGCGGGACTGGCGGCGTAACCGATCTGGCCGGTAATCCACTGCAAAGCGATTATAGCTGGTCGTTTACAACTGCTACGGAAGCTTCGGATCGATACAGTATATGGAATGATGCCACAGTGCCCAGCAAGGCGGCGGTGACCGACGGTAAAGCGATTGAAGTAGGGGTGAAATTTGGGGTCGATGTCAATGGCTATATAACGGGAGTGCGTTTTTACAAGGGTGCGGCTAATACCGGGCTCCATGTCGGTAATCTTTGGACTCGCACGGGTATACTTCTTGCCAGTGCTACTTTTACCAACGAGACGGCTTCCGGCTGGCAGGAGGTGCGATTTGCAACTCCAGTGGCGGTTCAGGCCGGCACGACGTATATCGCTTCATACCATTCACCGACCGGCTATTTTGCCTTGGATGCGGGGTATTTTGCAACGGATTATTATAATCCGCCACTGTTTGCACTTGCCAATGGAGAGGATGGCGGCAACGGTGTGTACAAATATGGGGTAAGCGGGTTTCCTACAAGTACCGCGAACTCGAGCAACTATTGGGTGGATGTAGTGTTTACTCCGTAATCTAACACACCACAAGGGCAGTCTTTCTTGTGGTGGATTATGGTCAAAAAATCTCCGGCTGGAATATGAAAGAATTGTTCTCCAGCGGGATCGGATATTCTGTTTAGAGGTGATGGATGAGGCAAAAAATCGTGGTGATCGGTGGAGGTCTCGCCGGGTCATTACTCTGCAATGAGTTGGTTAAACATGCCGATGTGACACTGCTTGAGATCGGCAGTAAAAATTCCATTCGGTATCCCCGGATCGGTTTCGACAGGAAAAAGCTGGCGGAAGTGTCCACATTCTGTTTTGGCGGTGGGGGGACAACCAATCTTTGGCATAATGGCTTGATCCCTATCAGCCAAAATGACATCGTTGGCCGGAAATTTGCCGAGGTGGTGGCCGAGGCGCAGTCTTTCACCGATGAGGCGGCATCTGCTCTGTGTTTTAATAAAGAGCCCTATTCCCTGGCCTATGAAAAAATGGTATCGGAAGTTACCTCAATTGCCGAACGAATCGGTGGTTTTTCCGATGGCATCGATTGTTTGATTTATCCGAAAAAGTTCAAAAAACTTAAGGTGGACTCAAGGGTCAACGATTTCTACTCTGCTTCGAACATCGGTTTCGTTGCCGACGGCAGACGGATCAAGACCGTTACCTACATGATCGATGGGAAAGAGTTTTCCTTGGATGCCGATGTTGTGATAGTCGCTGCAGGAGCGCTGGGCAGCCCCAAAATTTTAAAAGAGATCATTCAGGCATCCGGGCATTGCTTTCTGAGTCTGGGTACCGGGTTTATCGACCATCCGATGGGTTTTGTCGGTAAAGTACGATTCGACAAAAGGGTTGCCGGGTTGATCGGCAAACTCTCGATGTATGACAAGGGTGACTATGTCAGTCGAAATGCCGTTCGTCTGAGGAGCGCATGCGGACAGTATACCTGCTGCGCCTTCTTCCGGCCGGCTTTGACCATGGATAATCGCCTTTCCGTGTATAAATACAAATCCCTGCTGGGAGCCAGCAGCGGTTTTGCCAGGTTCAGAAATGCTTTTTCCCGGAAGATATTCCATCCGGATATAGTGGCGGAAATTTTTTCCCATCTGTTCAGGGTGAATATTCCTAGTCGCACCTATAATATTCTGTTCATCGCCGAGCAGAAGCGCGGCAACAATCGGGTCTATTACGATGGCGAAAACCTGAGAGTCGACTGGTCCATCTCGGCAGATGAACTGGCTATTTACAGAACCCTTTTGGAAAAACTTCAAGGGATGTTGCTGCCCGTTGCCGAGGAGGTGAACCTTGTAACGAATATCACCGAAGACTGGCTCTGGTCTGCCGCCCATCATTCCTGCACGGTGCCTCTGGGCAGCAGCGCAGAGGATCTCGTCGATGAAGATCTCAGGCTGAAATTCTTAGATAATGTTTTTGTGTGCGATGGTTCCATAATTCAGGAACATTCATATGCCAATACCGGCCTCGCCATAGGCCAGCTGGCCTTGCGCCTGGCAAAGAGAGTGTGTGATGTCCCGGCATGAGCCGACAGGCAAAATGGTCCTTGTGACCGGAGCCAGCGGCTTTCTGGGGAGCAGAACGGTCGCCGTTCTCTCGCAACACGGGTGCGTGGTCCGGGCTCTGGTCAGAAAAACCTCACGTACCGACCATTTGCGCCTGCCCAACGTGACAATCTTCCGTGGCGATGTTGGCGATGCCGAATCCATGAAACCGGCTTTCGAGGGAGTGGAATACGTCATTCACGCGGCTGCCGATACCAGCGGCAATAAAGAAGAAGGAAAGCTGAGCACCATTCAAGGAACAAAAAACATTCTGGCCCTCTGCGGGCAATACCAGGTCAAGAAGCTGGTCTATATCAGTTCCTGCAGCGTTTACGGAGTGTCCGACTACAAAGCGGGCGAGGTGGTTACCGAAGAATCATCGCTGGAGCGGTTTCCCGATAAGCGGGGGAGCTATTCCGATTGCAAATTCAGGGCCGAGCGATTGGTTGTCAGGGCCATGGGCGAGGGGGCAGTTCCCATTGTTTGTCTGAGACCGGGAACAATTTACGGCCCCGGCGGAGATGTATATACGCCGATGCTGGGTGTATCTCTCGGCAGCAAAGCTTTTGCCGTTATCGGCGACGGCCGTTTTGTCCTGCCGCTGGTCTATGTGGATAATATGGTCGAGGCCATTTTGGCTGCGATGAAAAATCAAAACAGCACAAACAAAATCTACAATGTAGTAGATCCGGAAAAAGTGACGAAAAAGGAGTACATGGAAGGACTTGTGAAAAAGCTTTTTCCAAGTGCCCGTACTGTGTATGTCCCTTTCGGCCTGCTGAAAGCCGTAGTGTTTCTTCAGGAGAAAGTATTCAAGGCCTTGAAAAGACAACCGGTTCTCACTACCTATCGACTCGTTTCTTCACAAAAACCTGTGGTGTACGATGCTTTAAAGATAACCCGCGATCTGGCATGGAAACCGCCGGTTACGGTTGAAACTGCTTTCAATGCTGTTGTTCAATATGAAAGAGGCATACGTTAAATGTGTGGAATTTTTGGAGTAGTGACGCCAAATCCCAGTCGCGGTTTCCTGCAGAGGGCGACCGATACCCTGACTCACCGAGGCCCTGACGATGCCGGCTATTACCTTGATGACCATGCTGGTCTTGGTCATCGCCGTTTAAGTATCATTGACGTTTCAGGCGGTCATCAGCCGGTTTTCAATGAAGATCGCACGAAGTGCATCGTTTTCAACGGGGAAATCTATAACTACGCCGATCTGAGAAGCCGACTTCTCGGCCTGGGGCACCGTTTTGCAACGAACGGGGATACGGAAACCATCCTCCATGCTTATGAAGAATGGGGTGAGTCATGCGTCGAACAGCTCAGGGGTATGTTTGCCTTCGCCATCTGGGATGCTGCGGAACGGGTTCTTTTTCTCAGCCGCGACAGGTTTGGCATAAAACCCCTTTTTTATGGAGAGTACCGGGGTGGCTTCTGCTTTGCCTCGGAGATGAAGGCGATACTTGCCGATGACCGATTTCCCCGGGAAATGGATGAGCAAGCCCTGGCCGGATATTTCACCCTTTCGTACATTCCGGGTGAGATGACGATCTATAAAGATATCCGGAAGCTTCTGCCGGGTCATAACCTCACGTGGCGCGACGGTATATCCACCATCAGGAAGTATTGGGACCTGACATTTCATCCGGAACAGGGAAGAAGCGAAAAATTCTTCATCCAAGGGGCAATGGACCACCTTCGGGAGTCGGTGGGGATTCATCTTATGAGCGAGGTGCCCCTGGGCGCCTTTCTCAGCGGAGGAGTCGATTCGAGCACCGTGGTTGCCTTGATGAGCGGGTTTTCCGATACTCCGATCAATACCATCTGCATGGGATTTGGCGGCGAAGTCGGCGGCTACCTGGACGAAAGAGGGTACGCCAGGCAGGTCGCCGATCGATATCGAACCAGCCACAGGGAATTCGAGGTGCTGCCCAGCGCCGAAGGGTTGATTGAAACCATCGTGACGGCTTTCGACGAACCCTTTGCCGATGATTCGGCTATTCCATCCTATTATGTCTGTAAAACTGCTCGGGAAAATGTAACAGTCGCTCTTTCCGGCTTAGGTGGTGACGAAGTTTTTACCGGCTATGAGCGGTATCTGGGCTTTTTGCTGAGCGGTTTGTTCAGGCGAGTACCTTCCTTCGTCCGCCAAGGCTTGATCTGCCCCTTGATCGAAAGACTGCCGGAAAGAGCCGATGGACACTACACAATCAACCACATGAAGCGTTTTGTCCGCTCTTCGGCATTGCCTCCGGACGAATGCTATTTCGGCTTTATCAACAAGATACAGCCTGAAATAAGGAATAATTTCTTTGCCTGCCATGAACATTTCGAAATTCAGCAGAAGTATGCAAGGAATATTTTCCTGGACCATTTTAATTCGAGCAATGTGTCGGGAAATTCCGATTCAATCAACCGGGCATTGTACTGTGACATCAAAACCTATCTCCCCGAGGACATTCTTGCCGTCACCGACCGCATGAGCATGCAGAATTCGCTTGAAGTTCGTGTCCCTTTCCTTGACCACAAATTTGTTCAATTCTGCGCCACAATACCTCCCGAGATGAAAATGAGATGGTTGAAAAAGAAGTATTTATTAAAAAAAGCAGTTCGCGATATTATCCCCCGCGAGGTCATTCATCATCGGAAGCAAGGTTTTGTCGGGCCGATGACGAATTGGCTTAAAAACGAATTGAAGCCGTATGTCTTTGAAAGTCTTTCGGAGGCGAGTCTGCGGAAACACAATCTCCTTCATTATCCGACGGTAAAGAGAATCCTCGAGGAACATTTTTCCGGGAAGGAAATCCATGACACCCTTATCTGGTCCATGGTTATTTTCCAGGCGTGGTACGGCAAATACATGACCAACCGAAAAGTGAGCTGATGGCTGAGATACTTTTTTACCTCCTGTTGCTTTTGTTGCTTTATCCCTATCTTCTCTATCCTTGTCTAGTTTCCGTCTATGCGAAATTAGCCGGCAGGAACTGGAAGCTCGGTGACTCTCAGCCGCATATTTCCATTATTATTTCCGTATACAATGAAGAAGGGGTGATCCGGGAAAAAATTGATAACACTCTTGATCTCATATATCCTGAGCACTTGCTTGAGATCTGTGTTGTTTCCGACGGTTCGACGGACCGAACCAATGAGATTGTCGAGTCCTTCGACCCGTCCAGAGTGAAGCTGAAGGCATTTTCAGAGAGAAAAGGGAAAACGGCCTGCCTCAACCGGATTGTTCCCGACGCTCAAGGCGATATCATTCTTTTCACCGATGCAAATTCGATGTTTCCTCCCGATCTCCTTCAGAAATTATCTGGGAATTTCTCCTCTGAAAACGAAAAGATCGGCCTGGTCACCGGCTGGACGAAATACCGTAAACCGGGAGGGACCGAAGAAACGGTTGGCCTCTATGCCCGCCTGGAGATGTTAACCAAAAAGGCTGAGAGCATGATTTCCTCATGCGTCGGAGCCGATGGAGCGGTGTTTGCCATCAGGAAAAATCTCTATCTTCCTCTGCTGGATGGCGACATCAATGATTTTGTCATTCCGTTGAATGTTATCGCGCAGGGGAAAAGGGTCGTCCTCGACCCGGCAGTCTACTGCTTTGAGCAGCCCGGTGAAAATGAGTCAAAGGAATACCGCAGACAGGTGCGTATCACCAACAGGACGCTTGGCGCGATCGGTCGCAATAGAGGGTTCCTCAATCCTTTTCAGTATGGATCATTCAGTTTTTTCCTGTTTTCTCATAAGATACTGCGTTTTCTCGTGCCGTTTACCTTCCTGGGTGCGCTCATCACTGCCGTATCCCTCATAAACGAATCGATTTTCTACGCAGGTTTTGTTACCGCTCAGCTCATTTTTGTCGGTATCGGCATCGCCGGAATGTTGAAACTCTTCTCCGGTCGATTGACACAACTCTGTTCATTTTTTCTGCTGACCATTATCGCACAATCAGTCGGTTGGCTGCGATGGACATCGGGAAAAGCCGATGTCATGTGGAAGCCGGTACGATAGCTGGAATGCTGACAATGAAATTGCTGAAAGGCTTTTTTGTGAAATGCGACCTGAGAAAGACCTTGCTCTGGTCTTTGGCGATCATCGTTTTGACCTTGACGGTAATCCAACTCGGCATACCGATTCTGGAAGATTTTCTCATTATCGATAAGCAGGTACCTCATGTTGAAGCACTGGTGGTAATGGCAGGATCCATGCCGGAACGTCTCCCCGCTGCTGCACGTTTATTTCAGGAGGGGATATCGCGAAAGATCCTGTTGACCAATGACGGGATATTAGGTGCATGGTCCGAGGAGAAACAGCGTAATTTATATCGTGTCGAGTGGGCGGAATTTTGCTTGACGAAAATGCAGGTTCCCGAGGAGGCGGTAGTCAAGCTGGCCTACTCGTCAAGTGGCTCAATTTACGACGCAATGAACTCTCGGACAGAGATCCTCGATAAAGGAATAAAGAGCATTATCATTGTGACCTCCGATTATCATACAAGAAGATCATTGTGGTGCTTCGAAAGGGTCTTGCGAGATCATCCCGTTACGATTGGTGTTTATCCTGCGAAATCCGAGGTGAGTACCTCGTCGGATTGCAAAAAGTTCCTGGAATTGTGCCGTGAAATGATAAAATATGTATATTACATCTATAGTTACAGAAATATTGAATAAAAAAGCGTAACTGTAAATCCTTTCCGCCGACTCGTCTCGCATTTCAATGGAACAATCATTGAACTCTTCCGACACCACCGTCCGGTAAATGTCTTTTTGCTTGTTTTTATGCTGAATTGGAATATTTTCCATCTTGTAATTTGACAGATGTGCCGATCATCCCCTACACTGTCAATATCTTCTTTTACCAATGAATTCCATAGAATCAGAATTTTATGTCACCTCGACAGCGACCGGTCTACGCCGTACTTGCGATTATCTGCTTGATTGCCTTTCCGTTCTGCGCAGATTTTTTGATCAGGAATTATCTGGTCATGCCGTCATTTATCCGGTTGGAAAATCATCTGGCCCAAAAGGATCTCATTCGGTGTGTCGAGGCAATTTCAGGCGAACAGCACCACCTCGGCAAACTGGCCACCGATTGGGCGGTATGGGATGACACATATGAGTTTGCCGAGAACTGGAATAGCGGGTATCAGGATTCAAATCTGCAACCCGAGGCCCTCGCCAATGTTGGTATTCACATGATCCTTTTTCTCTCGAAAGAAGGGAGAGTGGAATTTGCCAAGAGCGTCGATCCGACAAGGGGAGTGGAACTTTCCAGGCAGGCGTTATCCGGAAATGAATTTCCACCGGAACACCCGCTTGTTCGAACCGGATATGGAAAGGCGGTTAAAAGTACAGGTATTACGCTCACGCCGTATGGTCCGCTCCTGATCGCCGCAAATCGGATATTGCCGTCGCAGGGCAATGATCCTCCGCGGGGGACGCTGGTGATGGGGCGTTTTCTGAATGGCACCGTCATCGGCGATCTCAACCGGCAGACCCAAATTTCCTTCACAATTAAGACACGGGATTCGGACCAGTTGGAAGAAATTGAACGGCGGCTTTTAACGGCAGGAAGTGCGAACATGGTGTTTGACAATTCCCGCAATGACAGTTTTCTCCATGGGTTTGCGAGCATTGCCGGTATAGACAACAAACCGGCTCTCATCATCCATGCCCGTCTCCCGCGTGAACTCTACATGCGAGGGGTCGAGACTGCGCGTTTTGTTTCATGGACGATCCTTTGCTCAGTTCTGATGATTGGTTGTACTTGCATGGTTTTATTTGTTTTTTATCGGAAGAGAGTTCATGCGCACCGCGCTCGTATGGAAGCACTCATAAAAGAACGTACAGCCGAATTAACCAACTCGGATGCCAGGTACAAGGCGCTGGTGGAAGCGGCTTCCGAGGGCATTGCAATTTTGCAGGATGGGTATTGTATCGATCTCAATGGCCGAGCTCAGGAAATGTTCGGGTATGATAATGGTGAATTTATCGGGAGAATAACAACCGATTTGATTGCCCCTGCGGAAAGAGGTTTTGTGCAAAAGAAGATAGTTCAGCATTATGGAAAACCCTATGAAACACTAGGGCTTCGTAAAGATGGCTCAACTTTTCCACTGCTGATCCAGGGAAAAAGCATAAGCTCTGAGAATAAAGCTGTCAGAGCTGCGACATTTCAGGATTTGACTGAAAAAAAACGCGAGGAAGAAGAAAGAAATAAACTTGAAAAACGACTTGAACGGTCGGAGAAAATGGAATCGATCGGACTTATGGCCGGAGGGGTCGCTCATGATCTGAACAACATTCTTTCCGGTGTTGTTACATATCCCGAGCTCATTCTGTTGAATCTGCCGCAGGACAGTAAAATCCGCCGTCCCCTGGAAGAGATCCAGAAAGCAGGGCGACGGGCGGCAGAGGTTGTCGCCGATCTGCTCACCGTTGCCCGTGGAATTGCCATGGTCATGACCCCGCTCAATCTTAATACGATTATCGATGACTACCTGGGGTCGCCGGAATACACAACCCTCAAAAAGTATCATCCCCTTGTCGAGGTAAAGACCAACCTCGATCAGGATATCCCGCCAGTGCTGGGCTCAATCGTACATATCACCAAAAGTTTGATGAATCTTGTTACCAATGGAGCGGAAGCAATCGATGGATTGGGGATAATCACCATAGAAACCGCCCGCGAAAGGATCAGTGAGTCGCAAGTCTTGATATTCGGAATGGGCGAAGGGGAATATGTGGTACTCTCCGTCCATGACAATGGCCCCGGCATTTCCCCGGAAGATCAGGTCCATATTTTTGAACCATTCTATTCCCGCAAGATTACAGCGAGGAGCGGAACAGGTTTAGGGCTTGCAGTGGTCTGGAATACCATGCAGGACCACAAGGGCTCAGTCAGTGTCAAGAGCAGCGATAAGGGTTCGGTTTTCCGGTTATACTTTCCGGCAACCAAACAGGCCATCGCATCTGTTGAAAAACCGGCGACTCTGGCATATCTGCAGGGAAACTTTGAAAAAATACTGGTAGTTGACGATGACGGTCAACAGCTTCTTATTGCCGAACAACTGCTGACTGCGCTGAACTATACTCCTTGCCTTGTCAATTCCGGAGAGGCTGCTCTTGCCTTCCTGCAACAGGAACCGGCAGCACTTGTGATACTCGATATGATTATGAGCACCGGCATGAATGGACTTGAGACGTATACGACAATTCTTGCTCGGTTTCCCGGGCAGAAAGCTCTTATCGCCAGTGGATTTTCCGAGAACGTCGATGTCCAGCAGGCAAGAGATCTTGGTGCCAGTGCTTTTGTGAGGAAACCATATTCATTAGGTGAGATGGGCAGCGCCATTAAGCAGACCCTGGCAGAATAAGGCATGCGGGGGAAAAGGTCTCGCTGTCTTCGATCTTTCTCGAACCAGCCGCTGCGGCAGCAGTTTCTCTATGATCTGCCCTATTTGTAATCGTTCACCGGAACAACATCAAAAGACTGCATAACCCGGATCTGTAACCGTTCATCCAGTGCTCCAGGTTCGTTCAAGCAGGCCGCCGAGCAGGTAAGCGACCATCGGGAGACTCCGATAGTTGGCTATGTGAGGTGGCCTGATCGGACGAAAATGGGGTGCTGGTGAACGGTTACCCCTATTTCAGGAGGGGATGCCCCATGCTTTGTCGTTGTTCGACATATGCTTCTGCTACTTTTCTCGCAATATTTCGAATTCGGCCGATATATCTGGTTCGCTCATTCACACTGATTGCTTTTCGTGCATCGAGCAGATTAAAGGTGTGGGAGCATTTGAGGCAATAATCGTAGGCGGGAAGAATAAGTTTTTTATCTACAAGTTTCAGCGCCTCGGCTTCATAGACATCGAAAAACATGAGCAGTTTTTCGACATTGGCTTCTTCAAAGTTAAAAGTCGAAAATTCGACTTCCGCCTGATGAAAAATCTCACCATAGGTTATTTCATTGTTCCAGGTGATATCGTAGACACTCTCCACGCCCTGCAGGTACATCGCGATTCGTTCAAGGCCATAGGTTATTTCTACGGTTGTCGGGTAGAGATCGATTGAGCCGGCCTGTTGAAAATAGGTGAATTGGGTAATTTCCATACCGTCCAGCCATACTTCCCAGCCAAGACCCGAGGCGCCAAGAGTGGGTGATTCCCAGTCGTCTTCGACAAAACGAATATCGTGTTCAAGCAGGTTGAGGCCGAAGCGCTCCAGGCTGCCAAGATAGAGCTCCTGGATGTTCAGCGGGGAAGGCTTTATCACCACCTGGTATTGATAGTAGTGCTGCAGCCGATTGGGGTTGTCGCCGTATCGTCCGTCGGTAGGTCTGCGTGAGGGTTGAGGATAAGCGGATTTCCACGGTTCGGGCCCAAGTGCCCGTAACAGTGTCGCCGGATGAAATGTTCCGGCGCCGACTTCCATGTCGTACGGCTGCTGAATAACACAACCCTGTTCAGCCCAGTAACTACTTAATGCAAAAATTATGTCTTGAAAGTTCATCTCATTTCCTCATTTTCTCACATTGTTCAAGGAATGCCGATTGTCGTCCGACATGGGAATGCAGCGCCGACTCCCTACGATTGTCCGGGTAGTATATAATTGCTATCTTGACTTTTGTCTACTGGGTCATCATTATATCCCCAACAAAGGTATACAGAATTTGGCAACTTTTCCGCGGAAATCATAACCGCCCTCTCTTTTTTGGACACATACAATGCAGAAATTTGAAAATATCGGGCAATCCGCTGACATTGCACAACTTCTCAAGAGTGTGCGAGCCATCGCCGTGGTCGGTTTATCGCCGAAAGAAAACAGGCCGAGCAATATGGTCGGACGCTACCTCCTTGATGCCGGATATACGATTTACCCCGTTAATCCGGGACACACAAAAATCCTCGGGCAAACTTGCTACGCCGATTTAGCATCGGTGCCTTACCCTGTAGATATTGTCGATATATTCAGAAAATCCGAAGATGTTCCGGCTATCGTCGAGCAGGCTGTTTCGTTGAACCCTCTGCCCAAGGCCATCTGGATGCAACAGGGGATAATCAACGAATCCGCCGCAGAACTTGCCCTGAACAATGGCATCTATGTTGTCATGGACAGGTGCATGAAAATCGATCATATGAATTTCATTCAAAGATAGTTCATTCACCTCTCTCTCATTCTCCTGTTTTTCCATGGAACCAAAGACACTCAGCATCCGTGGCGCACGGATGCACAATCTCAAAAATATCGATGTCGATCTGCCACGCAATAAACTTGTTGTTTTCACAGGATTATCTGGCTCAGGCAAATCGACGCTTGCTTTTGATACGCTTTACGCCGAAGGGCAACGTCGCTATGTCGAGTCGCTTTCGACCTACGCCCGCCAGTTTCTCGGACAGATGGACAAGCCTGATGTGGACGCCCTGGAAGGACTCTCTCCGGCAGTTTCGATAGAGCAGAAGACCACCAGCAAGAATCCTCGTTCGACGGTCGGAACGGTGACCGAGATCTACGATTACCTGCGCCTGCTGTTTGCGCGGTGCGGACACCCGCATTGCCATCAGTGCGGCAGTGAAATTCATGCGCAGTCTATCGAGGATATGGTAGGTGCGCTCATGCAGCTGCCCGAGGACACCAAGGTCATTCTTCTTGCCCCTTTAGTGACGGAAAGGAAAGGGCGCCATGAACAGCTGCTGGCGAGAATCCGCAAGGAAGGATTTGTGCGGGTGCGGATCGATGGAGATATCCTGCACGCAGACGACATCACCGCGCTCGACAAAAACAAGAAGCATTCGATTGAGATTGTCGTTGATCGTCTGGTGATTAAAGAATCCATTCGTCGGCGTTTATCCGACTCGGTCAGTACCGCTGTGAAGCTTACCGAAGGTTTTCTATCGGTTGTCTTTCCCGACGGCGGCCCGGAGCAACTGTTCAGTGAATTCGCCGCCTGCCATAAATGCGGGATCTCCATGCCGCCGATATCGACCCAGCTGTTCTCTTTCAACAATCCGCAAGGGGCGTGCGTCGAGTGCGGCGGCCTGGGCGTCAAGCAGTTCTTCGATCCGGCGTTGATAGTGCCCGACCCCGGCAAATCGATCGGCGAAGGAGCGATCGCTCCATGGGGCTGGCGGAAGGAAGAGACCTATACCGGGCATTTATTGGAATCGGTGGCCAGGCATTATGGCGTTACTCTGGCAACACCATTTGGCGATCTGTCGAAAAAAGTTCAGAACGTGTATCTCTACGGTTCCGGCGAGGAGCAGATCAAGTTCTTCTACCGGAAAGGCAGCCGGGAGATGTCGGCGGTCAATCGTTTCGAAGGAGTCATTCCGCAACTTGATCGAAGGTTTCACGAGACCCAGTCGTCGATGATTCGCGATGAACTCGGCAAGTACATGAACGAACAGCGTTGTCCGCTTTGTTCGGGCGCAAGGCTGAAACCGGAAGCGTTATCGGTGCGGGTCGGTCCATGGTCCATCTACGATATCACCTGCTTATCCATTGAAAAGCTGCTGGAACACATTCCCCTCTTGCCTTTTTCGGCACGGGAACGGAAGATAAGTGAGCCCATTCTCAAGGAGATTGTCGATCGCCTCTCGTTTCTTGAAGACGTTGGTCTTGGATATCTTTCCCTGGAAAGAAGAGCTGGAACCCTGTCGGGAGGAGAGGCGCAGCGCATCCGCCTGGCATCCCAGATTGGATCGCGTTTGGCCGGGGTATTGTACATTCTTGATGAGCCGAGTATTGGTCTGCATCAGCGCGATAATCAGAAATTGATCAATACTCTTCTTGAGCTGCGCGATCTCGGCAACAGCGTGATTGTCGTCGAACATGACACCGATACCATACTGGCTGCCGATCATGTGCTCGATATGGGGCCTGGGGCGGGAATTCACGGGGGGAATGTGGTGTACAACGGCCAGGTCTCAGGACTTCTGACCAGCAAAGAATCGATAACCGGTGCATACTTGTCCGGTCGACTGGCGATAAAAACTCCGGCCAAAAGGCGGCAGGTGAAAGAAGTGAATGGAACATGCTTGCAGTTGAAACAGTGTTCCACCAATAATCTCCAGAACGTAACAGTCAAGTTCCCTCTTGGTGTGATGACTTCGGTGACCGGAGTCTCCGGTTCAGGGAAGAGTTCACTCGTCATTGAGACTCTTTACAGGCTTGCGAAGGCCGGATTGAATAAAAGAGTCTCAACGTACAGCCAGGACGGCATCGTGCTGACGGGGCTGGAACTTATCGATAAAATAATCGATATCGACCAGAGTCCGATCGGCAGAACACCCCGTTCCAATCCGGCAACGTATACAGGAGTGTTCACGCCCATTCGCGAGCTGTTTGCCCGGCTGCCTGAATCGCGCTCCCGGGGATATAAAGCCGGACGGTTCAGCTTCAACATCAAAGGTGGACGATGTGAAGCATGTGAAGGCGAAGGCGTAAACAAGATCGTCATGCATTTTTTACCTGATATTTATGTGGAGTGCGAGACCTGTAAAGGGAGGCGGTATAACAGTGAAACACTCGAGATTAAATATCGTGATAAGAATATTCATGAAGTGCTGGCTATGACAGTCGAAGAGGCCCTGGAATTTTTTCAGAATATCCCGGTAGTCAAGAACAAGCTCCAGACTCTCCATGACGTTGGTTTATCATATATCAGCCTCGGGCAATCATCGGTGACCCTTTCGGGAGGTGAAGCCCAGCGGGTCAAGCTCGCCAAGGAACTCTCCGGCAGAAGCAGCGGGAAAACCCTATATATCCTCGATGAACCGACCACCGGGTTGCATCCTGCGGACATTCAACATCTGCTCAATGTTCTCAATCGTCTTGTCGATCAAGGGAATACTGCTGTGGTGATAGAGCATAATCTCGATGTGATAAAGACTGCCGACTGGATAATCGATATCGGTCCTGAAGGTGGCGACAGGGGGGGGAGGGTGGTTGCTTCCGGAACCCCTGAATACCTTCGAAACCATCAAGAATCGTATACGGGAAAATATCTGGATCAGGTGCTTAAGTAACAAATATTGGTAAAGGAGCGTACAGGGCTTGATTCAAGAGTTGAAGTACGTTCTAATGTACATTTCATATGCGGTGAGAGCATTTTTTTTTCATCTGGGCTTAAAATTACGACAGCGCTCGTCCAGGCTGCTGGTTTTTAAAGGTTTTCAGATACTCCTTCAATCAATTAGATAAAAATTGAGGATACCAATGGTAGAAACTACAAACAGTGGAAATAATACTCCAAGGCCCGAATTTCGTATGCAGAAGATGTACATCAAGGACCTGTCATTCGAGAATCCGAATGCTCCGCAGATTTACACTGCTCAGCAGAAAATGGATCCGGCAGTGGAGGTAAACCTGCAGTTGAATAATAAGCAGGTTGATGATGATCATTGGGAAGTAGCCCTGCAGATCACTGCTAAAGTTTCAGGCAAGGAGGAAAACAAGGTCCTGTTTATCCTCGAGATCGAGCATGCGGCAGTTTTCATGCTGCGCAATATTCCAAAGGAACATATCCCTATGCTGCTGGGAGTGGATTGCCCAACCCTGCTGTTCCCGTTCACCAGACAGATAGTCAGTCAGGTGTCAGTCGATGGCGGCTATATTCCTTTCCTGATGGAACCGGTAAATTTTATGGCTCTTTACCAAAATGCCCAGAAAAAGAAAGAAGAGGCAAAGAAGAAGGAAGAGACAACAAATTAAGCTGTAGAGTAATAGCAATTAAAAAGGGGATTCACCTTCAGGTGAATCCCCTTTTTCAGCAAAAGAGCAAGAGCGATTTACAAGCCGTGGGTAACGAAGTGATCAACGAGAGTCGACACGCCTTTCTCAATCGCCTGATTGAAGAGAGTATCATACTGGTTATCGGCAAAGATAGTCTCAGGTGATACCAGGACCCTGATTCTATTGGTCCACACAACATTGCCGGTGGCAGTTTCCTGGACCCAGATACGCATCTGTACGGTCGCTTGATCGACTTTCCCGCTGGTATGAGACACTTTTCCTCCTTCATATCCAATAGTGCCCCACACTATGCTGTTTGCGGTTTTTCCCGACAAGTCAAAGACACTCTGGTTTTTATCCCAAGGCCAGCTTGATGAATTATGGCCGAGTGTTCCGGCGATGAGCATTCCGGTGAGGGATTCATTTCTCTCATCATATTCTTCCGAACTGGCAAAACCGTGCAGAATCCTGTTGGCCCCGCCATTGACGAATGGCAGTAGGCCTTTCTTCCACGGAGCCCATGTTGCCTCATCTCTGGTTTTATATTCAAGGATGCGCCCGCGAATGACATAGTCGGCATTAAAATGCCGGCCGATTTTTGCGACTTCATTACTTGAAAGTCCATGAGTGCCGGCGGAGCTGTCACTTTTTTGAGCGGTCTCTCTCTCGACCTGCTCTTTATACCTGCTGATCTCCTCCTTCATGACCTCGGACCAATCGTTAGTCAGTTCGACAGCGAGGGAACCGGTGTCGGCGGATTGGTAGGACGCGAGAGTTATAATCTTTTCATTCACGAGATAATCGAAGACATCCTCTTGGATAGGCAGCCCGAAGCCCTGTTCGATAAGACGGTCGGTAAGAGTTTCGGTAATGGTCATATTTCTTCTCAGTGCCGATTCGATATTCCCCTGAGAATAATCGGCAAACGGCAATATAACTATGCTTCTCCCTGTGCCCGGAGCATTGTACGACGCCCCGCCGGTCACATTGAGGGTTTCCTTAACAGTCAGCCCGCAACCGGTCAACGCTAATGCTAGTATTCCTATGATGAGACTTTTCAGCCTGTCCATGTTGATCTCCGTACTGAAATTTAAGATGTAAAACCCAATTAGATGATCCGAGGTCTTAAGAGTATTATAAGTTCACGTTTCAAATGTTCCTTTTCTTCATATCCAAAAAGATATTTAACAAAAGGAATGTCACCAAGAATAGGGGCAAATTCGCCTGTTGACTGCTTTTGATCAGTTATCAGACCACCTATAACTAACATTTCACCATCTTTTACTTTGACTGTAGTACTCATTTCCCGGACGTTGATAACCGGAAGGCCGACAGTTGCGCCCAGGTTGCCGACATCTCGATATTCAATAGGTTCCTGCAATTCTGCGGTAATTGGGACGAGGTTCATGATAACTTCATCATTGCCAAGAATAGTGGCGGTCAAGGCCATGCCGACACCGCTGAGGATCCTTTCTGTGTCTACAGTAAAGGTGACTATTCCTGTCTCGGAGTCTATCTTGGAATCGATCTTATCGATATAGGTAACATTGCGGCCAACAGTGATAAGAGAGGGTTGGCCATTCATGACGCTAATTTTAGGATTGGAAAGAATTTTGGTATCGCCTTCCTCGTTCAGAGCATTGAGAAAGACATCAAAACTCGCTGCTGCCATTGAAATTTTGGAAACGAATTGACCGGGATTATTGGTCTTAAAATAAGCACTCCTGGCTTCGTCGGTAAAGGTAACAGGGCCCTGTACCTCGTCATTGCTGTAAATAAACGGATAAACCTGTCCCAGGGCCCCACCTGTGCCGAATTCGACAAGCCCGCTGAGAGCAAAATTCTGCAGGACACTCGACCAGTTAATACCTATGCTGGAGGCGTCTCTCAGCTGTACTTCAATTATTTTTGCTTCTATTGAAATTTGTTGATAGAGAGACTTTTTAAGCGTTGTTATATATGCGTCGATTTTTTCGAGAATAGGGCGTGGAGCCGTAACTGTAATGAGCCCGACGGGCTTGTCGATGATGTAATACCCCTGGCCTCCGACTTGACTCTGGCTGCCGGCAGATTTCTTTTCGTCTGTTACAGCGGAATCTGCTGAGGTAGTTGAGACGACAGCGCCTTCTGCGCCGGCCTTATAGCTTCGTGCAGCTTCTTCGCCTCCGCCGGCCGTGGTGGTACCTTGCTGGACCATGTTGGCTTCTCTGCGGTAGGACCATATGTCCATAATGCTTTCAATATTGAGCTTGATATTTTCCCAGATATCAAACTCATTGTTGTCGCTCTTGATCGCGATTGTTCCCTCGATGTTGCTTGAGGTCTCACTATTACCTAGAACATTACCACCGGTATTTGCCGTATAACTTTGCTTGGTGAAAGGCATGGCTATCTGAAATTGTCTCGTCTCCTTATACTTAATGACGATGGTATTGTCTTTCATTTCGTGGAAATAGTCCACTTGGCGGAGCATATTATCGAGGGACTCGTAAAAGCCATCGTTTGCATTAATGTCAACATCGACGAGAACGTTTCTGTCGACGTCGCTCGACCATGAAACATTCATTCCCTTGAGGGCAGCAAGTCTTTTGATTATATCCCAGAGGGGTTGGGGACCGCGGGTGGAAGTAATTCGAGCTCCAACCTTGAGTTTGCCTTCTTCGGCAATCGATAGATCTTCTCCGGCCTTTTTATCAACCAGATAAGAGGGAGTCTGATATTGGACAGGAAGCCCAACAGTTTGTGGAGGAGACGCTATCGATTCCTGGGCTGCCGGCTCACTAATTTTTTGAGGTGGCTCTTTTGTACAAGATGTCAGGTACAGTGAGAGTAGCAAGAGGCTACTGCAAAACAAAATCTTCTTTATGGACCTCATAAAAACCTCTTGAACTGGAATTTTAGAAATAGCAAGGGATTGCATACAGTGTCTCTCATCAGCGTAAGTCCTTTGCAGCAAGGCGGCCTTCTATATACTTTTTTAAATCCGGACGGAGTTGGAAACCCGATGCGAGAATAGCTTGATACTGTTTGGTTGCCTCTTTTGAAGCGCCTTGTTTATCAAGTATTCTGGCTATGGCAATCATGGTATCGACGGTTTCTCCATAGTGCGATTCGAATTTTTTCAGAAGCCTGAGGGCTGCTTCGTTTTGTCCATTGTTTTCAGAAAAGGCAGCATAACTGAAAAGAGCTTCTTTCATCGGCGGTGATCCGCTTATGCTCTGGGTAAAATATTCCGATGCCTCCGGAATTTGCTGCATATTTGCGAGTCCAATCGCAGCGTAGAGCGCAGCTTCGGTGTTGGCGGGATCACGCTGCAGACTCTGCTTGGCGTAGAAAACCGCTTTTGCATTTATTCCCAAATGAACCAGGTAAAGAGACGCAAGTCGGTTGGATATCATGGCATTTTCCGGCCAAAGCTCTGCTGCTTTGGTGTAGAGCATGGCAGCATTTTCGTATTCATTCTGCTCTTCGAATTTCTGAGCTTTTGCCATGAACTCCTTGGCCTGCATAATTTCTTTCGACTGACTGGCGGATTTTTCGATGATAAGGGCTTCTTCTTCAATTACCTCGACATTCGCCTCAAATGCCAGGTTATCTTCGGCACGTGTCGGCCAGACAAAGGCCTTTTTGCTCGGGTAGATTACAATGGTGTTGAATCGTTCTTCTTTTTTGAGATCCATAAGATTCAGGATAATGTCGAGGGCAAAATCCCAAGGAACATCGTTGAGGGCCAGAGTGAGCGAACCCTGTACTTCTTCATCGACGATGATGTTCAGGTCGGTGATTTGGCGGAAAAGACGAAATACGTTATGGATATCGATTTTATAGAAATCGACACTGATTCGCTGTTTCTTGTAGCCTGAAAATGAGAAGTCATCTTCTAGAGCGGCTGCTTTGGCAGAGGTTGATTGAGCGCCCGGTTTTTCCGGGTCCTGGCTGAGGAGCTGCTCCGAAGAAACGATCAGCGCATCGAGGGTACTGTCTGAACTCGCCGTTTCCGCGGCTGGCTGAGCAGCAGGAAGAGGGCCTTTATAAGATGTTTCGTCGATGACGACATTCAGTCCTTCGGGCGATGGCACGACCGTGTATTTAAAGAGTTCGGACGTGGCCGAATCAAAAACTATGCGAACTCCTTTGTCTCGTGGAGCAACCCTTACTTTAGTTACAGACGTGCCTATTTGCTTTTCCCTCACCAGTTCATTTACTGCCACATTGTCAATATCGATGTACATTCGCGATGGTCGATCCGCTGCGCTTCCGATAGTGTCGACTGTGTATTTTTCTATACTGCCGCTGGCGAGAATGGAAATGGTCGTGGTATTGGGGGTACTCGAAATATTAAAATCTTTCAGAGTGAGAAAGCCTTTGGGATCAGGTGAGTCAGCAGGATCATTTTTGGCGGTTGCCGGAAAAAGCTTCACCTGGAGATTTGAGTTGGTTGCCGTAACTGAATAATCATGACTGTCGTTAAGGGTAAACTCAAATCGCATCGCGGGGGCTTGTTGATCCTTAAGTTCCGAAATGACGACACTGGCAAAGCTGTTTTCAGGAATATTGGCCTCGGCAAGAGACATGGTGTTGCCAAAAACAGCACCGGCAATATCGACTATGATCCGGAAGGGGGTGAAACGTTCCGACACGGTGTACACCGGCGGAGATGAGCCGGTGATGTTATACGTAAGAGTATTGTCGGTGATGACTGTTTTTATATCGGAAATTTCATAAGAAACTGTAGGCTCCGATCTCGCCGCCGATGTCGAGATAATAAACAAAAGGCATAGTGCGAACAAAACAGCCGGTTGTAGTTTTTCTAGCCATTTAAGCATGTTCTATTCTTCTCCCTCTTTCTTGAGTAACATGACGACCTCTGAGACAATCTTCTTCCCTGCTCGAGTCACGGCAGTCTCTTCAATTATCACAGATGTAGGCGCAATATCTTTCACAATACCACGCTGTCCGATTTTAGTGCCTTCAGTGAGAACATACCCCTTGCCGGTGAAATCCTCCACCATGGCAAGATCCTCCGAACCTCTTCTCAGCAAGGCCACGAGGGTCAGCTGACCGGGCTCAAACAGCTGCATTCCGGTGAGCGGACCGGTACTATCGATAATTTCATCCATATTAACAGAGGCTGCCGCAGCCTTCTCGGTAATGAAGGGGGCAAAAGGATCAGATCGATTTTCGAGCTGATACTCAAAGAGAGGAAGACTGCTCTTCTTCAGGGACTGAGGCTGTGTATCAACCACGGTCTCAACTGAAAGCGCAGACTGCGATAAGATAAGGAAAGTGCATACAAAAACCGAATGGAAAACAGTCAGTTTTTTTGTAAATGCCGATGAACGTATAACGGGGTTAAGGGGAGTTGAACAGTCCATGAGTTTCACTTTTGGGTTGGTTTGGGAAGCTCAACGTTCGTGAAGCGATACGTGACCAGTTGGCAATCGGAAGTAAGGAACATCTCGCCACCTTCTTTTTTAGGAGAACTCATCTTCACATTGGTGACGGAAACTATACGTTCAAGTTTGCTGACCTGATCGAAAAAGAAACCCATGTTGTGATATGGACCCCTTACATTGATAGTAACCGGGATTTCCGCGTAGAAATCTTTTGGCGTGTCGGCAAGTGGTTTGAAAGTAAGAAAGTCAAGTCCCGCACTTCTGCCGAGAGACGAAATGTCCTTAAGAAGCTTGGGGATTTCTTTGTCTTTGGGGAGCAAGGCCGACGTTTCCTCGAAAACTAGCCTCGCTTCCTCCAGTTCTTTCTCGAATTTGGCGAGATCTGCCGCTTTGGCTTTTACCTCCCGCAACTCTCTTTCCAGGGTTGATTTCTGGCTGAGAAGGTTGTCGATTTCTTCACTTTTAGGCTGATAATATGCAAAAAAGAATACCACCAGGGGAAGGATGGCAAGCACAACCGCAATGGCAATTTTTATCCTTGGAGCAAGGGGGATATATTTGCTGTCGAGGAAGGTCGTGAATGCTGCGTTGCCTTTTTTCATGCTGTAATCTTCATAAGGTTTTGGTGGTCGTTAATTGACAGCAGTAACATCTGCTGGTGGTTCGACCGGTTGTGAAACTGTGCAGTTGAGCTCGAAACTTTTCAGGTTTCTGCCAGAAACCGATTTTTGCGATGAACCCGATAAAGCCACGTCTTGAACAAAAGGCGATTCCTTGAGATTATCCATAAATTGGGCAACGGTCTGATCGTCGAGAGCAATACCTGATAATCTGAGAACCGAATTATCTTGTTGAAGCGATTCAAGCCACATTCTTTGATTGTCAACTTTATTGGCCACCTCGTCAAGGACTCGGACTGTCAGTGAAGAGTCTGTTTTGAGTTTATTGATAATCTCGGTCTTCCTTGTCAGCTCCTCTATGTCTTTTTTGAAGTCGGCGATTTTTTTCAGCGTAGGGGCATAGGAGTTTTTCTCAGCAGTCAATTGAGCAATATCGGTTTTGAGGGTATTGATTTTCTGCGCTTGAATGACCCCGGCTACGGCTAAAAGGGCAAGGACAAGAAGAAATAAAAGAACCATACCGAACAGTTGTTGTGTCGCTTTGGCCCGTTTCTTGAGTTGCCTGATTGGCAACAGGTTGATTTTAAGCATATCTAAACACTGGCGAGTTGAAAGTTATATTGCAGATGCCCTGAGGGCGATGCCGGTGACAATTGCCATCTCCGGTCCTATGCTGAGGAGGTAATCGGGATCAATTTTTTTTCTGTTCGTCACCATATTTTTGAACGGGTTGAAGAGCTCGACTTCCATATCTGTTTCCTGGGCGAGAAAGTCGGTGAGTCCATTTACCTTGGCGCCGCCGCCGCTCAGAATCAGTTTTTTCAAGGGTCGGTCGGGATGATTCGCATGGTAGAGATCAATGGCCTTCTTGACTTCGAGAACCCACTGGGTGCATGTCGCGGAGAAAATCTCTTCGACTTCCCGGCGCTTGTCCTCCGCCGGTAAAAAGCCTAGTTTGATTGCTTCCGCTTCTTCGAATTCGATGTCGAAAACGTTCTGGATCTGTTCGGTGAGCTGTCTGCTGCCAACCACTATATCCCTGGCTACGACGGACACTCCCTGGGAAAGGATATTGATGTTCATTTTGGTGGCACCAATATCGACAAGGGCAACATTTTCGTTCTTCTGATAGTTGCATTCGTAGCTGTTTTCCAAGGCGAAACCGTCTACATCGACAAGAACCGGATTGAGGTTGATGCTCTGCAACATATCTATATAGTCGTCGACAACCTCTTTTTTGGCCGCCACAAGCATGACATCCGTTCGATCGGCCCCTTTAGTATTGGTTTTCAGGTCCTGGAAGTCGAGGTACACATCCTCTATGTCGAACGGAATATACTGCTCCGCTTCGGCCATGATATGTTCTTCGAGCTGTGCATCTTCCATGACAGCCAGATTTACCTTTTTAACAATTACAGAATATCCCGAAATTGAAAAGCCTACCTTTTTGTTCTTGATCTTCAGGTTGTTAAAGAGATCGGAAATGGCCTTGCCGACTACCTCGGGATCATTGAGTGTTCCATCATCCACCGCGCCTTCCGGCAGAACGGTGCTGCCAAGAGTTACGATTGCATAGCCATTTGACGTTCTTTTCAGTTGACATACCTTTACGGCATGGGAACCAATGTCGAGGCCGACGACCAGGTCTTTTTGAGATCCAAACGACAATTTCATTACAGAGACATTGAATAAAATTTATCGGCTTAAAAAAAATCCGAGTTGGAAAAGCAGTAAAACATCTTACTTTTCATACACATATGGTGTATTAGTTCACATAATCCTGGTTTTGTCAAGAAAGAAGAACAAAAAAATGTCGAAAATGCTTATTTTTACAGGGTCTTGAACTGAATTTCACAGTGGAAATCAGGTGCGTTTCCACAATATATGGATGTATAGGTACGTTATGGTTCTTTATATTGTATAAGATGAGAATTATTATCTGGTTTTTAACAAAAATTCCAATATCGAAAACGAACTCGCTTGTAATTGGTCTGTATTTCAAGTAGTTTTGGCGAGGCGTTTTTTTAGTACCTTACAGATTGTTTTCTTGTTTTTTTACAAGGAAACAATCTGTAAGGTACTTACACCCCCTTGTGGAGTGTTAGGTATTGAGACCCTATAATTGAAGAGGTGGAGTTTGACACTAGAAAGAAGGAGTAAGTCTGTTTTCCGAGAATATTTTGAAGCAATCTGCATTGCAGTTCTCTTGGCGCTCTTTATCAGGACCTTTGTCGTTCAGGCATTTAAAATTCCATCGGGATCGATGCTGCCGACCTTGCAGATCGGCGATCACCTGCTGGTTAATAAATTTATCTATGGCGTCAGGTTGCCTTTTACCGGGAGCATGTTGATTCCATTCAAGGAACCCGATCGAGGTGACGTCGTTGTGTTTAAATTCCCCAAGGACAGATCGGTCGATTATATTAAAAGGGTAATCGGAACTCCTGGAGATACCGTGGAGGTTCGGGAAAAAAAAGTGTATATTAATGGCGAGCCGGTAGATGACCCCCATGCCCATATAAGTTCGCCATCGGTTTTAAGTGCCAATGCCAGTCCTCGGGATAATTTCGGACCGGTGCTGGTTCCGGAAGGACGGATTTTCGTTATGGGGGACAATCGGGACAACAGCTTTGACAGTCGTTTTTGGGGCTTTGTCGAGCAGAAAGACATTCTGGGCAAGGCATTTATTCTATACTGGTCATGGGATATCGAACAGCCGCTCGTGTCGCTCGATCGACTGGCTTCCATAAGGTGGAAGCGGCTGGCAAATATCATTGATTGATGGTCAAGATGGTGGATACTATGCAGCCGGATTATCACTTTCAGCATAAGCATATATTCGGAATCGACCAGCTGTCAGTGCAGGATATCCTGCATATACTCGCTACCGCCCGGTCTTTCCGCGAAATATCGAGTCGGCCGATTAAAAAAGTGCCGACTTTGCGAGGAAAAACGATCGTCAATCTTTTCTTCGAACCTTCAACCAGGACCCGCTTGTCATTTGAGATTGCCGCCAAGCGGATGAGTGCAGATACATTCAACATTTCCGCTTCGACGAGTTCCGCAACCAAAGGGGAGACACTCATCGATACGGCCAAAAATATTCAGGCGATGAATCCTGATGTCATCATACTCCGTCACTCGAGCTCCGGTGCCCCGCAACTCCTCGCCAAGCATATCGATGCTTCAATCGTCAATGCCGGTGATGGTGCCCATGAGCATCCAAGTCAGGGACTGCTCGACATGATGACGGTCATGGAGCATAAAGGGCGGATCGAGGGGCTGAAGCTCGCGATAATCGGAGACATCGCACACAGCAGAGTTGCCGTTTCGAACATTATCGGCTTTACCAGGATGGGGGCGGAGGTCTGTGTGGCCGGGCCGCAAACTTTCATGCCGGCAGAAATTGGCAGACTGGGGGCAGAGGTGTGTCGATCGGTACAGGATGCAGTCAGAGACGCCGATGTAGTTATGGCCCTGCGCATTCAGTTGGAAAGACAGAACGATTCGCTGATTCCCAGTTTGCGCGAATACTCCCGGTTCTTCGGAGTAAACCGGAAACTGCTTGAACTGGCGAAGGAGGATGCCATCGTCATGCACCCCGGTCCCGTCAACAGGGGGGTGGAGTTGAGCCCCGATGTTGCAGATGGCAGACGATCGGTCATTCTCGACCAGGTCACCAACGGGGTGGCGGTTCGTATGGCTCTGTTGTATTTGGTTTTAGGAGGGAATAAAGCCGGCGAAGGGCAAGGTGAAAATCGATGAGCAAGGTGATCCTCTTTAAAAACGGCAGGATAATCGATCCGGCGCAGCAAAGGGATGAAGTCGCCGATCTGTGGGTGAAGGACGGTCTGATAGTGCCGCCCGGATCGGTGGAAAGCAACGAAGCCGAGATTTACGATGTGGGCGGTTGTTGGGTTGTTCCCGGGCTTATCGATATGCATGTCCATCTGCGGGAACCGGGAGAGGAATATAAAGAGACCATTGAGACCGGCTGTCGGGCTGCCGCTGCCGGCGGTTTTACCGCGGTTGCCTGCATGCCCAACACCCACCCGGTCAACGATAACAGTTCGGTTACCCGCTATATCTGCGAAAAGGCCGCCTCCTGTGCGGCCCGGGTCTATCCGGTCGGCGCGATCAGTCAAGAGAGCAAAGGGGAAAAACTCGCCGAATATGGTGAAATGAAAATGGCCGGGGCCGTAGCCGTCACCGACGACGGTCGCCCAGTCGTCGACAGCCGGCTGATGAGACGCGCCATGGAGTACGCTGCCTCCCACGATATGCTGGTCATGTCGCATTCGGAAGAGCTTGCCTTGACGAGAGGCGGCTGCATGAACGAGGGAGAACTTTCCACCCGCATGGGTTTGCGAGGGATTCCCGTTGCAGCCGAGAGTATCATGGTGTATCGGGAGATTGCCCTGGCGGAGTTGACCGGCGGCAGAGTTCATATTTCCCATGTCAGTACAGGTCAGTCGATTGCCCTTATCCGGGATGCGAAAGCAAGAGGCGTGAGAGTTACAGCGGAAACTGCCCCGCATTACTTTACCCTTACCGATCAGGCTGTTCTGGGATTCAATACCAACGCCAAGATGAATCCGCCCCTCAGATCCGAAAAGGACCGGCTGGCAATCCGCGAGGCGCTGCGTGACGGTACTCTCGATGCCATCGCCACGGATCATGCTCCGCATTCGATTTTGCAGAAGGAGGTCGAGTTCAATCAGGCCGCCAACGGCATTGTCGGTTTGGAGACATCTCTGCCGCTCAGTCTGGCTCTTGTTCGTGACGGGCTTATCGGGCCGGAGCGATTGGTGGATCTTATGAGTTGCGCTCCCGCCCGGATACTGGGAGTGCCTGGCGGTTCACTGCATGCAGGGGCAGCCGCGGATATTACGGTTATCGATCCGGAGAAGGGTTTTACCTTTTCGGTCGAAGAGAGTTTCTCCAAAAGCAAAAACACCCCCTTTGCGGGATGGAAGCTGCAGGGCAAAGCTGTCCTGACTTGTGTCGCCGGTCGGATTACCCATAGGGATTGATTAAGAGGGGATGTGTGTCTCTTCCAAGGATACGGGTAAAGGTTTCAATGTCTTGAAGAGCGGTATTTCCGGAGAATATGGCAGTGGACGGATGACATGGATTCCTTTCGGGCTGACCTGAGCCTGATAGACGAGTACTTGCACCCCGGCTGCGATGGCTGTCTCCAGGGCTTTGCCATAGACCGGGTCGATATGTATTGCCGGAGCGAATCTGTCGGCATCGGTGCGCTGGACGAGAAAGAAAATTCCGGCTGCCATTCCTGCGCTGCTCAGCCGACTCAGCTCCTGCAGATGTTTTGTGCCTCGTATTGTAACAGCATCCGGAAACATCGCACAACCGTCGATTGCCAGAGAACAGTTTTTCACCTCCATATACGTACTGCTGTTTCCATGCATGATCTGCAGATCGAGCCGGGTATGGGGCGATACCTTGATTTCTTTCTTTATTTTGTCGATCGAGCCAAATTCGGCGATTTGCCCTTTTTCGATGGCCTCCGCCACCAGTCCGTTCGTTCTTGCAGTATTGACCCCCACCCAAATCCCGCCGGTTTTAATCATTTCCAGGGTGAAGGGGTATTTCCGTTTTGGATTGTCGGAGTGAGAGAGGCAAACAGGGCTCCCGGGGGTTGAGCAGGAAAGCATCGTGCCGGTATTGGGGCAGTGGGCAGTTATCACCTCACCGCTTTCCAGCCTGATATCGGCAAGGAAACGCCGGTATCGTTTTATGAGTGTACCGTTTGTTAGTAAATTTGTGAAATCCATGCCAAGGGAACCCTCTAACCTTATCTTAAGGTTGATTAAAATCAGCTTTAGTGATACATAATTATATGAGTTCAATGTGTTGTGAAATCATATCTATCGGCTAGAATCAGGAAGATCGGCCTTCTTTACGTCTCGCTTTCGAGCGGGGTCTAGATAGTGTCTGTCCAGAAAAGAGAAATTTTGTTCTAAATCGAGGCGCATGAAAAATTTAACCACAGGCATATAATTGATATTCCGAGGATTAAATTTTGAGAGCAACGAAGAGTTAGGGCAAAATTGCCATTTATGGACAGACACTAGGCATCCATTCTAATAGGAAAGGAGCAGCGTTGCTATGAAATTAGGAATCAATGGTTTGGGACGGATCGGCAAACTGTCTCTCTGGCACCATGTGTCGAGAAAGCACTTTTCGGGAATCGTCACCAATATCGGCCGGGAGGTTGGGCGCAGTCTGGAAGATCTCGCGGCGATGCTCGAAAAGGATTCCACCTACGGACGCCTTGGCGCATATCTGTATGGCCATAAATGCCCGCGGGTCATTGAAGAACTGAACAATGAAAAAGGCACCATGATAGTGAATGGGGTGCCGGTTACAATCTTGCGCTCTTCCAGGAATCCCAGGGATATAGCCTGGCAGGAAAACGGTGTGAAACTGGTTGTCGATACCACCGGTGTTTTCACCGATCCCACCACCGACCCCGATGCGGATAAGGGTGCTCTGAGAGGTCACATGCAGGCGGGGGCGGAAAAAGTCATTCTCTCCGCGCCATTCAAGATCAAGTCGAAAGGCCTGGATATGCCCGGGGATGCGATTACCACAGTAATGGGTATCAATGAGGAAACATACGATGCCGGACAACATGCTGTGATTTCAGCTGCTTCCTGTACGACAACCTGCCTTTCGTACATGATTAAGCCGCTGCTGGAGAAGATCGGTGCTGATAAAATCCTCAGTGCTTCAATGGTAACCGTTCATGCGGCGACCGGCAGCCAGCAGGTTCTCGACCGTCTGCCGAAAACCGGGGCAACCGATCTGCGGAAGAATCGTTCCATTCAAAACAATATCATTCTGACAACTACAGGTGCTGCCAAGGCCCTTTCTCTGGTTATTCCGGAAATGGCTTCCATCGGCTTTATGGCCGAATCGGTCCGTATCCCGACCACCACCGGTTCGCTTATTATCCTTGTTGTCAATCTTCAGGATGATTTTGAGACACCGATTAAAAGAGAAGCGATCAATACCATTTACCGGGATTACGCGATCCACAATCCCTATCTGAAGTTCAGCACCGAACAGAATGTCTCCTCGGATATCATAGGCCTGCCGGCGGCGGCCGCAGTGATCGAAGGTACCGAGACGCATACCAGGACTGCCAACATCCAGGTAAATCTCAGCAAAGTGAGAGCCGACAGTCTGAGGCCGGGGGCCGATCCGATTCTCAATGTGCCGGTTACCCAGGCCGTTGTGTACGGTTGGTATGACAACGAGCTGGGCAGTTACACCAATATGCTCGGTGATCTGACCGTTCATGTCAGTGAGGGGATGCTTTAATCTGATTGAATATCATACGCCTGATGCGGCAGGAGGACCTTGGCGCCGTTTATGAAATTGAGCATGAGACGCCATCGCCCTGGTCGCTTGTATCTCTGAAGCAGGAACTCCAGGTTCGCCGGGGGCGGCAGTACGTCGCTGAATCGTCCGACCGACGGATTCTCGGCTGGTGTGCCTGCCGACTGCTATGGCCGGAAGCCGAACTTCTGAAAATAGCGGTAACAACAGACGAAAGAAAAAAAAGTGTCGGGACTTCTCTCCTGCAACACGTGATCGAAGAATTACAGGGGCAGTCCTACAGTGGACTGTTTCTGGAGGTTCGCGCCAACAATAAACCGGCACTCGGTTTTTATGAACGGCATGGTTTTCTGCGGGTCGGGATACGCTCCCGTTATTATTCGGATCCGGTCGATGATGCAATGATTCTGAAAAGGGACTTAGTACCTTAGAAATTCATTTCTTGTTTTTCACCCCACAAGGGGGGCTGAAAAGAGTACCCCCTTGTGGGGTGGTTAACCCCGAATGAAAGTAACTACTCATCAACAGAGGAGCTGATATGAAATCTGTACGTGATTTTCAATTACGTGGCAAACGGGTGCTTCTCCGGGCCGATTTTAACGTGCCGATGGATGATCGGAAGGAGATCACCGATGACATTCGTATTCGCACGGTGCTGCCGACCATCGGTCACATCGTCGGAGAAAAAGGTAAACTCGTCATTTGTTCCCATATGGGCAGGCCGGGTGGCAAACCGGATGCGAAATTCAGTCTTGCCCCGGTTGCCCGCCATCTCGAATCGCTCCTCGGCCAGAAAGTGACACTCGCACCTGATTGCGTAGGCGCGGAAGTGGAAGGGATCGTCGAAAAAATGGCCGAAGGTGAGATTGTCCTGTTGGAAAATCTGCGCTTTCATAAAGAAGAGACCGCCAATGATCCGTCATTTTCGGACCAGCTCGCCCGACTGGCGGATGTATACATCAACGACGCCTTTGCCGCTTCGCACCGGGCTCATGCCTCTGTGGTCGGCGTCGCCGAACGGCTGGCCGAAAAGGGTGCGGGTTTTTTACTGCAGACCGAGATGGACTATTTCCATAAGTCGATGGATGAGCCCATTCGGCCGCTTGTCGTGGTGGTTGGCGGAGCGAAGGTCTCCTCTAAGCTGGGAGCACTTGAAAACATGCTGGCAAAGGTCGACCGCATGATTATCGGCGGCGCCATGGCCAACACCTTTTTGAAAAGCATGGGAGTGGATGTCGGGGCTTCGAAAGTTGAGGATGATCTTCTCGACATCGCCAAAAGGTTTATCGATGCGGCAGACGCCAAAGGTGTGAAACTCCACCTGCCGGTGGATTTTGTCGTAGCCGACAGATTTGCCGCCGATGCGGTGACGAAGACCGTGACATTTCGTGATATTCCCGCAGGCTGGATGGCTCTCGATATCGGTCCGGCCTCGACGCTCCTGTTTCGCGAGGCTCTCCAGGATGCCAAGACGATAATCTGGAACGGGCCGATGGGAGCTTTTGAAATCGATGCATTTGCCAGGGGAACGATGGCTATGTGTCAAGCGATAGCTTCATCCCATGCCTTATCGATCGTCGGCGGCGGCGACTCGAACGCGGCGGTGAAAAAATCGGGTGAGGAGAGAAATATCTCGTATATGTCGACCGGTGGAGGAGCGTTTCTGGAATTGATGGAAGGCAAATCTCTTCCCGGTGTCGCCGTACTCGAACGATAAATATTTGCCAGGGGAGAAAAATATGGGAAAGCGCAATACATTGATTGCCGGCAACTGGAAGATGCATACCACTGTTGTCGATGGGTGCAGGCTGGCGATGGAAATCGCAAAAGCATGTGCCGACTATCCTGATCGGGAAGTTTTGCTGGCACCGCCCTTTACTATTCTCAGCGAGGTGTCGCACGTTCTGAAAGACAGTGAAATCATCGTCGGATGCCAAAATGTCTGCTGGGAAGAACAAGGTGCATTCACCGGAGAAATCTCGCCGGTGATGATCAAAGACGCCGGGGCCGTTGCTGCAATTGTCGGGCATTCGGAGCGTCGCCAGATATTTGGCGAGACGGACGAACTGATCAACAAACGGGTAAAGGGAGCTGTCAAGTTTGGCCTGTTAACCATTCTCTGCATTGGCGAAACCCTTGACGAGCGGGAAAAAGGGCATACCTTTGAAGTGCTGGAAAATCAGACACGAAAAGGTTTGGCGGGAGTCGCCGCAGAGGAGATGGCCAGGGTGGTCATCGCCTACGAACCGGTTTGGGCAATCGGTACCGGGAAAACAGCCTCCAAAGAGCAGGCTCAGGAGGCCCACGCATTCATTCGTGGAGTACTCGGCCAGATATATGAAAAAACCATTGCCGAGCAAACCCGAATATTGTATGGTGGCTCGGTCAAGCCAACCAACGTTGATGAATTGATGGCACAACCGGACATTGATGGTGCCCTGGTTGGTGGCGCCGCCCTGGATGCCGAGTCGTTCGGGCGGATTGTTAATTTTAAATAAATTTTAATTATTGGTGGCATGGATACCCTGCTTACAATCGTACACGTCATTGTCTGCTTATTTCTGGTTGGCATAGTTTTACTCCAGCAAGGCAAAGGGGCAGATATTGGTGCGGCGTTTGGTGGCTCCAGCCAGTCTCTTTTTGGAACTGAAGGCCCGCTGCCGTTGCTCAACAAGATAACGACAGCCTCGGCGATCATTTTTATGTTGACTTCTGTGACGTTAGCGTATATTTCATCGACGTCCGGTTCGTCATCGGTGATGAGCGGTGTGATCCAGAGTCAACCGGTGAGTCCGCCGGCGCAGGTTGCAGAACCTTTAGCCAAAGAAGACATGGTTCCGGAAGCAGCCAAAGAAGAAAATAAGACAACAGAAGCTTCTGAAGAAAATAAGCCAAAAAGCGAAGAAGCTCCAAAATAAGCAGATAAGCAAACATTTTTGAATTGCCGAAGTGGTGAAATTGGTAGACGCGCACGCTTGAGGGGCGTGTGGGGAGACCCGTGCCGGTTCGAGTCCGGCCTTCGGCACCAAAATGTAGTCCATAGACTTCCCTTAAAGTCCATTAAACCCGCAACTGGAAACAGTGAGCGGGTTTTTTTGTTGCTATCTTCGGAGATACGCCGGAAATGAACCCGCAGCAGCTTGCTATGGGTTCAGGCATCTGATGTCGCCGCATCCCACGCCAGGACCCGGCGCAGGTCCCTTCGGCGAATGGATTAAAGTGCCTTTTTAACTAAGGCATCAGACCAAACATATCTTCCCCATATCTTCCCCGATTTTCATTCTGGTCGGCTGAGTTTATTTTTTTCCTCTCTTGGCGGTTTCAATAACATCAATACTCCACCGAGAGTCATTGAGCCCCCCACGATCATTTTCCACCCCAGGATATCTCCGAAGAGGAATACACCAAAAAATGTGGCAATAACAGGAGTCGGTAAAAGGAGAGGTGTTACTATGGAAACCGGATACCTTCCCAGTAGATAATAAACAATGCCATGGCCAATAATGGAGGCGCCAACAGCAGAATAGAGAGGGGTCCAGAAGTCTATAATGCTTACATCTGAAAGAATTTGGACCTGACCGGATTCAAAAATCGAAGATAATAACAGTAATGACGGCAAGGCCACCAGAGCGATCCATGCCTGAAGCCTGAACACCCCGAGATTTGGACATTGACGCATCAAGATGGTCGCAACGGCCATGACAAATGCAGCTCCAGCCACCCATGAAATCGCATCGAGATGATTAAAGACAATTGGATCAAAGCCAATAACCATCACCCCACCAAAGGCCAGAGCTATCGAGAAAAGCGACACCAGAGATATTTTTTCCCGTAAGAATACCGAAGCAAAAATTGCTGAAAATGGCACATAGAGCTGGGTGGTGATGGCTATGGAGGCAATATTCCCCCCTGCATTGAGGCCTATGAAAATCATCCCGAAATGAAGCACACCCAGAAGAAAAGCCACTCTTAAGAGCGGCTTCATATACCCCGGCGCAGGTTTCAGCCAGGGGAGCATCAATAGAAGCAGGAACAGAAAACGTAAAGCTGTAAAAAAGAGAGGTTGAAATACTTCGGCACCAATTTTTCCAGCAATAAAATTAAACCCCCATGCGGAATTTGCCAGCAGAACCATCAGGAGATGGGGTACACTCATCTTCATTGTTATATCCAGTCAGGGGGAGTCTTTCTTTATTCCATGGGCTTTCTTTTTCAAGAAAGCAAAGTAATCAAGTACACGATACATGCGCTTTTTACGACTTCCAAAGCAATTATTAAGACATCTTTATTAAAGAGGAAACGATGAAACAGGAAGATGTTCGCATTCCCTTCGACAGGCTTTGTCAGGCGGTGGCTGGAGCACTCGTTTCTCTTGGGGTTGAAGGTGAAATCGCCGGGCTGGAGGCGGCCGTTATGGCCGAGGCCGACCTGCAGGGCGTTCCGTCGCACGGGGTGCGAATGCTGCCTGGATTGCTCCAGGCCCTGCGGGATAAGCGAGTAAAAGCTCTACCACAAATCAGGGTAATGCGCGAATTCGGCGCCACCTGTTTGCTCGACGGCGACAACGGCCCCGGTCGCTACGTCGCCTGTCAAGCCATGGACCGGGCCATCTCGCTTGCCCGGCAGTTCGGCGCCGGTGTCTGCCTGGCTCTGCATACCAGCCACTGGGGCCGGGCCCACCACTATGCGGCACGGGCGGCAGGGCAGGGCATGGTGGGCATCTGCACCACCAACGGTATGCCCTGCATGGCGGTATGGGGGGCAAAAGGCCGGGTCATCGGCAACAATCCCCTGGCCATAGCCATTCCCCGCAGTGAGGAAGCGGCACCGGTAGTTCTTGATATGGCCATGAGCAGGGCGGCGGTGGGCCGGGTCGGCACCTGTCTGCGCGAGGGCCGTGAGATCCCGGAGGGGTGGGGGCTCGATGCCGAAGGCAGGCCGAGCAGAGATGCCAAGGCCATCCTCGGGGGTGCGGTTCTTCCTTTCGGCGATCATAAAGGCGCGGGTCTTGCCTTGATGCTCGAGTTGCTGACCGCGGCTCTCGCCGGCGGCGCCTTCGGCAACGAGATCGAGGCGGGTGACCGCAGCGGGATCGACCCAGACTCCTGCAAGCTCTTTATCGCTTTAAACCCGGAGGCTTTTGGCGGACGCGAAATTTTGTCCGGGCGAGTCGACGACTATCTGGCGTATCTGGGCGGGGTGGCGGCCGAGACTGCCCTTTTCACCTGGCCGGGTCAGCGCGGCTGGTCGGCGCGGGCGGCAAATCTTCAGGCCGGCGTGCCGCTTCATGCCGAGATTGCTGCCCAACTCAAGGCTGCGGGAGTCGTCCTGGACGATTAATCCTGCGCTCCTTTTCGGCCAGTGGGTGGTGATAGCCGGGGCCTCAGCGGACCACGCCGGAATTGTTGCTCGCCAGGAAGCGGTCGAGTTCGGCGAGAGTGAACATCGAGTTATCTCCGGGGGTGGTCATGGTCAAAGCACCGTGGACCACCCCGTAGTCAATGGTTTTTTGGGGGCTCAGATCAGACAGCAGGCCATGGATTATGCCGGCTGCGAAGGCGTCACCGCCTCCCACCCGGTCGAGTATCTCCATGGCGGGGAAACGGATGCCCTCATAGAACCGGCCCTTATGCCACAACAAACCGCCCCAGTCATTGCAGGTTGCGGTTTGGACGATGCGCATGGTGGTGGCGATGACCGAAAGGCCCGGATAGTCTCCGGCTGTCTTCTCCATCGCCCGGCGGAAGGGGGCGGGGTCCAGGTCGGACGGGACAGCATCGAGCGATTCGACGCCGAACATTACATCGACAAAGGGCAAAATGGTCTGATTGATCTCCTCCGCCTTCTTTTTGCCGCCGAACCTCTGCCATAGCGAGGGCCGGTAGTTGAGGTCGTAGGAAACGGTTGCGCCATGCAGCTTCGCCGCCGTCATCGCCTCGATGATCACTGCCGGGGATGACGGCGACAGTCCGGCCATGATCCCGCCGCTATGAAACCAACGCACCTCCTGCTCGGCAAAGATCCCTTGCCAGTCAATCTCGCCCGGCCGCAACTGCGAAACGGCGCTGTGTCCGCGGTCGGACACCCCGAGCGCCGGTCGCAGGCCGAAACCGCGTTCGAGAAAGTAGATGCCGTTGCGCCGGGACTCGCCGATGCCGTCGTCCGGCAGCCAGCGGATCAGGCCGGTATCAACCCCACCGGCGGCAATGCGGTTCTTCACAAGCTGGCCCACCGCGTTATCGACCAGGGCGGTGACAACTGCGGTCCGCCTCCCGAAGCATCGACTTAAACCGCGAGCCACATTGTATTCGCCGCCGCCCTCCCAGACCTTGAAGCTATCGGCCAGGGCGATGCGGGTAGGGCCCGGATCGAAGCGCAGCATCACCTCGCCAAGGGCAAGCAAATCAATCATAGTGTCATCTCCAGGTTCTTGTCGAGCAATTCGACCGCCCTGCCGATCTCCTGTCGGATGTCGGGAAATTTCCTCTCACGCAGCCATTGCGTGCCCACCAGCCAACTGCCGCCGCAGGCAACTACCTGCGGCAGGGCAAGATAGTCGATGAGGTTATGGGCGGTTATCCCGCCGGTCGGCATAAAGTGCATGGTTTGAAAAACCGCGGCGAGGGTGGCGAGCATTTTCACCCCGCCGAGCTGTTCGGCTGGAAAAAACTTTACCGTATCGAGCCCTCGCTCCATGGCCATCTGGATCTCGGTCGGCGTAGCGCAGCCGGGGATTACCGGAATTTTGCGAGCAAGACACCAGTCGACCAGGGAAGAACTCATGCCGGGGGAGACGATAAACCGCGCTCCTCGGTCGACCGCGGCTTTAGCCTGGTCGAGGGTGAAAACGGTTCCCGCGCCGACCAGCATGTCCGGCCGGGACGCCATGGTATAAATGGCCCCCAGAGCCTCGTCGGTGCGCAGGGTGATTTCCACGCAGGACAGACCGCCGGCGACGATGGCATCGGCAAGAGGTGTGGCCAGCCCCGCGTCGTCGATGACCACTACCGGCACCAACCTGATCTTTCTCAGTTCCTCGCGAAACAATGGGTTTCTCCTTGCATAAACAGTTGGGGCGGTTTCATCCGGCCCGAAAGGGTTTAATAGCGCTTGTCGACCAGTGATCTCTTTACCCGGTCGAGACGCTCTTTGGTTCCGTCGAAATCTTTCATTGCCACGGCGACAAACAGCACATCGACAATAGCCAGCTGCACAAGTCGCGAGGTCATTGGCGCAAGGCGCAGGGCAGCTTCCTGTGAATATACCGACAGCGAGATATCGCATTCTTTTAAAAGCGGCGAGTTCTCGCTGCCGATTATGCCGATAACCTTCGCCCCCGCCTTGCGGGCGATCCTCGCGCTGTCGATAATGTCCATGGTGGAGCCGGTATGGGATATCACCACCACTACGTCCTCGGGACCGAGGAGGGCGGCGGACATCACCTGCATATGCGAGTCGTCGTGGGCGGCGCAGGCGATGCCCAGGCGAAAGAACTTGTGATAGGCGTCCTTGGCGACGATCGCCGAGCCGCCGAAGCCGTAGAATTCTATGCGCCGGGCCGCCTGGAGGGCCTTGACTGCTATATCGAGATCTTCGAGGCTGAGCCTGGCAAGGGTGTTGCTGATCGCCTCACGATGGGCGTTGAGGACCTTGCCGGCGATCCCGGCCAGGCTGTCGCCTTCGCTGATGTTTTCAAAGATATATTGGGTCGATGGAAGATCGCGGGCGAGATTGAGGCGTAATTCCATATACCCACCGAGTCCCAGCTTGCGGCAAAAACGGATTACGGTCGGCTCGCTCGTCTCCGCCCGTTCCGCCAGATCGGTGATTGACGAGGTGATCACCGCCGCGGGGTCGGCGAGGACGCATTTCGCTACCTTCTTTTCCGAATTTCGTAAAGTTTCCAGCGACTCGCGGATCAGGGCAAGGGTGTCGGCCATGATAATTCAACCTTCTTAATTTAATCCCACCAGGCGCGGCAGCCAGAGGGAAATTTCGGGGATATAGGTTATCGCCGCAAGTACCGCGAGCAGCCCGAAGTAGAAGGGCAGCATTGCCCTGGTCACCTTCTCGATGGACAGGTTCGCCACCGCACTTCCGACAAACAGCACCGAGCCGACCGGCGGGGTGATCAGACCGATACCAAGGTTGACCATCATGATCATCCCGAAGTGCACCGGGTCGAGCCCGAGAGTGCTAACCACCGGCAGCAGCATCGGGGTGAGGATGAGGATGAGCGGCGCCATGTCCATCAGGGTGCCGAGCATGAGCAGCATGATGTTGATCGCCATGAGGATCACGTACCGGTTGTCCGACAGGGCGGAGAAGAAGGCGGTAATCTTCATCGGGATCTGCATCAAGGTGAGGATATAGCCGAAGCTTGCGGCAAAACCAATCAATATCATCACTACAGTCACAGTCTTTACCGTTCGGTGTATGAGGACCGGCAATTGATGCCATTTGTAGTCGCGGTAGATGAACATGGTGACGAAGAAGGCCCATACGCAGGCGATGGAGGCCGATTCGGTGGCGGTGAAGATACCGGAGAGGATGCCGCCGAGGATAATGACGACGGTCAGCAACCCCCACAGGGCTTCGCGAACGATGCGCAGTGCCTCCCCTAAGGGGATGACATCGCCCTTGGGGAAGTTGCGTTTTTTGGCGAAATACAGGCACATGCCCATCATTGTCGCGCCAAGGAAGATGCCCGGCATGACGCCCGCCACAAACAGGGCGGCGATACTCACCGAACCGCCGGCGGCCAGCGAATAAATAACAGCGTTATGCGACGGCGGGATGAGAATGGCCTGGACCGAGCCTGAGCAGGTAACGGCGGTGGCGAAGTCGCGCGGGTAACCTTTTTTTTCCATCTGCGGGATGAGCACCGAGCCGATGGAGGCGGTGTCGGCCACCGACGAGCCGGAGATCGCGCCGAAAAAGGTCGAGGCAAGGATATTCACGAGCGACAAGCCGCCGCGGATAAAGCCGACGAAGACGGCGGCGAAGTTCACCAGACGGCCCGCGATACCGCCCTCGGCCATGATCGCCCCGGCCAGGACGAAGAAGGGTATGGCGAGCAGCGAAAATTTGTTGACGCCGCTGGCAATCTGGATCATGACCGCGTCAAGAGGCAGGTCGATGAGCAGGGCGCCGATGATCGACACCAGGCCCAGGGTATAGGCCACGGGCACGCCGATGGCCATCAGAACAAACAGGCTGCCGATCAGGATGTAGGCTTCCATGGTTTTTTACCTCTTCTTGGGTTGGTCGTGGTCGGGATCATGGTTCCCCGCGCCGGGGCTGCCGATGAGGACTATGGGGCGTCTGTCCTGGGGGCCGAACACCATGCTCTCGAGGATAAAGAGCAGGGTGATGATCGAGCCCAGAGGCAAAGGTATATAGGTGAGGCCGACCCGGAGAACCGGAAATTCGGCGATGTACTGGTCCCAGGTAACCAGGCAGAGCGAGATGCCGTATCGGGCGACGAAGATGGCCAGGGCGATCATCAATAGGTTGACGACCTGGGTGAGGATCGGACGAACCTTTTCAGGCAATCGATCGGTGAGCATGGTGACGGCGATGTGACCGCCGGCCCTGTAGCTGGCTGCCGCACCGATAAAGGTAAAGATGATCATGCATAAGATTGCAAGGGGCTCCGGCCACATCGAACCGTGGCCGAGGACATAGCGGTTGAAAATGCCGATCGGGATGACAATCGTCATGATCAGGAGGGAAATTCCCGAGATCCAGATGCACAGCCGATACAGTCCGTCCATAGCGACGAGGAATGTTTCTTTCATGTCCTTATGCGAGCCCCGGCAGTTGATTGCGAGTGGGCTCTTCACCCAGCCCGGTACAAAGTACTTAGTTGACGGCTTCGATGCGCTTGATCAGATCGGCATAATCCTTGCCGTACTTGGCGCGTACCGGTGCGGTCAAATCGTAAAAGGCCACCTTGTCGACCTCGATGAATTCAACCCCGGCCTTCTTGAGACCGTCGACAGATTCGGCGACTTTTTTGTCCCATAAAACCCGTTGCTCCATCTGGGCCTCGCGAGCAAGTTTCTTCATCAGGGCCTGATCGTCGGCGGAGAGCTTGTCCCAAACCACCTTGGACATGACGAAGATCTCCGGAATGATCAGATGGCCGGTGAGGCTGTAGTACTTGGCGACGGTATGGTGGTTCTGGGTGAAGTAGGTTGGCGGGTTGTTTTCGGCGCCGTCGACCACGCCGGTCTGCAGGGCGCTGTAAAGCTCGCCGAAGCCCATGGCGATACCGTTGCCGCCCATGGCGTTCATGGTGTCGATAAAAAGCGGATTGCCCATCATTCGAACCTTCTGGCCCTTCAGGTCGGCCGGGGTTTTTACCGGTTTTTTCAGGTACAGGCTGCGGGTGCCGCCGTCCATCCAGCCGAGAGCGACCATTTTGGCCGGACTGGCGTTGATTTTGCCGAGCAGTTCATAGCCGATCTCGCCGTCGATGACCTTGCGCATATGGGTTTCGTCACGGAAGACAAAGGGCATGTTGAAGACGTTGACCTCTGGAACCACCGGGCCGACCGTGCCGAGCGAGGTGCGAAGGATGGCGATCGCCCCAACCTGAGTCTGTTCGATCATCGACTTTTCGTCACCGAGTATGGCGCCGGGAAACATCTTCAGGGTAAGCCGACCGGCGGTTGCCGCCTCAAGTTTTTTGCCCAGGTTCTGCATGGCTACCACATTCGGATAGCCCTCCGGGTGCACGTCCGCCGCCTTCAGTTCCATGGCGGCCGAGGCCGGGGTCGACATCATGGTCAGTGCGCCGACGGCCAGGGCGAGACCTGCAAGTGAGTTACGAAACTTCATGAGACACCTCCTTCTGTATTTTAGCGGGGCCACCCCCATTCTTACCGTGCGTCCCGCGGCGGGGTCACGGCGGCTTCAATAAGCAGTGATGTAGAAAAACTATGCAAAACGTAATAAATATTTCTTATTCAACATTTGTTGTAGATTTACTACATAATATTCCCTTGTCAATAAAAAAATCGTCATGTGCTTTCCGCTTATAAAAAGAGCGGTTTGATATGGCGCTCAAACAGATTGTCGCAGACCTGTCGCCCTACTACATCCCGGTGTTTTATCAGCGCCGCCAGATAGACCTCGCCAAGTTCCGCCGCAACTTTATAGCCCACGTGGAGGAGCTGACGGACGTTACTGTCATAGTCCGGGCAAGCCTGGTCGTGGCGGATGGTCCGCGCCAACCGGTCGTGCGGCCAGGCCTCGACGGTTTCCGGCAGAGGCAAACTGTCTCTGTCGATATCGATGACGCTGGCATATGGCAGGCAAAGCGCTTCGAAGCGGCTATGGCTGTCGCGATAGATCCGTTTCACCAGGCTTGCCGCTTCGCCGCCCGCTTCGGCAAGGCCGATCAATTCTTCCAGCCAGGTGGTACCGGCGGTCTTGATATGAACCCCGGCATCGTGGGCGGCGATGGCCCGGCGGATGCCCGGATATATGGAGAATTTATCGCTGCCGCTATGAATGCTCAGTTTCAGGTCGGTAGGCAGGCCGAAGTCGGCAACCGCCCGGCGGATGACGCAGATATCGTCGCTGAACTCCTGGTCAAAGCGGGTGACATCTCCCTGGTAATCGACGCCCTTGTTGAAGCGGCCGGTGAACTTTGGCGCGATGGTTTGCAGCGGGACGTGATAGTGGCCGATGGCGGCGAGAATGAAGAAAAGTTCCGCCGGTGTTTGCGGCTCGGCGGTTTCATCCATCGACACCTCGGTAATAAAGGTCCCCGCACCTTTTTTATCGGCGATGTGGCGGTAAATGGCTGCTGCCTGTTGCACGGCAAAGAGATATTTGTCGGCTATTGCCCGCAGTCTGTCTCCCGTCACCGTAAGTGGTTGGGCGATGCCCTGTATTGCCAGTTGGCCGTGATAGCGGGAGAATTTGGCGATAAAGTCGGCAATGTCGGCGTCCGCCGCCTTTTTGCCGATGAAGTCGGCGACATCGATGGTGAAATAGTCGCTGGGTTCGATGAAGGCCTCGACATTGGTCAGGTTGATATGGTCGGCATCGACATGGTATTCAATATTTTCGCCCGCCGCGCGCACCGCCTCGTCAGCCTCGCGCCGGACATCGGCCGGAACGGTGCCGACGATGCCGTGTTCGCGCTGCGATTTGTTCCAGACGATGGCAAGCTCGATGCCCGCGGCTTTAGCCATGCGGATGGCCTCAAGTTGAGCTGCGCCCTGCAGGCCGAAGCGGTCGCCGGTGCCGAAGGAATATTTAGCCAGTTGCATTTAGTTTTACCCTCCGTGGGTTGTTTTTACCTGGTGTAGGCGGACGAGGTGGTGGCCCCGCCGCTTCCGGTCCAGTCAGTGTGAAAAAATTCGCCACGGGGGCGGTCGGTTCGCTCGTAGGTATGGGCGCCGAAATAGTCGCGCTGGGCCTGGAGCAGGTTGGCCGGCAGTCTCGCCGTGCGCAGGCCGTCGTAATAGGCGAGCGCCGCCGACAGGCAGGGAGCGGCAATGCCGTGGCTGGCGGTAAGACCAACTATTGTCCGCAGGTCGGCCTGGGCCCTGTTCACTTCGGCGGAAAAGGCCGGGGCGAAAAGCAGGTTGACAAGATTCGGGTCACTTGTATAGGCGGCGGCAATCCGGTCGAGGAAAACCGAACGGATGATACAGCCGCCGCGCCAGACCCGGGCCACGGCTCCGAAATCAAGATTCCAGCCCTGGGCGAGCGATGTCTCCCGCAAGAGGGTGAACCCTTGGGTATACGAAATGATCTTGGCGCAGTAGAGGGCGCGTTCCAGGCGGTGGAGGATTTCCTCGCTTTCGCCGCAAAAGGCCGGGGCGGGACCGGAGAGGATGGTCGCAGCCAAAACGCGCATATCCTTTTGCGCCGAGATGCAGCGGGCGAAAACCGATTCGCTGATCAGCGACAGCGGTACGCCGTGGTCCAGCGCAGCACCGACCGTCCATTTGCCGGTACCCTTCTGACCGGCGGTATCGAGGATCAGATCAACTGTTGCACGGCCGTCCTCTTCCCGGTGACCGAGGATGTCGGCGGTGATCTCGATGAGATAGCTTTGCAGATCGCCATCGTTCCAGCGGCTGAAGATCCGGTGCATTGTCTCCGGGGGGAGGCCGAGGATTTCCCGCATCACCTGGTAGGCCTCGCCGATAAGCTGCATATCGCCGTATTCGATACCGTTATGGACCATCTTGACGAAGTGACCGGCACCGTCCGGACCCATCCAGGCGCAGCAAGGTTCTTTGTCTTCCGCCTTGGCGGCGATGGCGGTGAAGATTTTTTCAATCTGCGGCCAGGCTGCGGCCGAGCCGCCCGGCATAATCGACGGGCCTTTGAGCGCTCCTTCCTCGCCGCCGGACACCCCGGTGCCGATGAACAGCAGGCCCTTTGCCTCGAGGGCACGCGTCCGGCGGATGGTATCGCGGTAGTTGGAGTTGCCGCCGTCGATGATGATATCGCCCGCGTCGAGGTGGGGCAGCAGTTGGTCGATGAACCGGTCCACCACTTCCCCCGCTTTCAGCATCATCATGATCTTACGCGGCTGCTCGATGGCGGCGACGAAGTCCTTGACCGATGAAAACCCGCTGATTGTCTTGTCTTTTGCCCGGCCGGCGAGAAAGACGTCGGTCCTGGCCGTGGTCCGATTGTAGACGGCGACCGAAAAGCCTTTGTCCGCCATATTGAGCACCAGGTTCTCGCCCATGACGGCAAGGCCCGCGACTCCTATCTGTGTTATCTTCTTCATCATTTTTCCTCTTGCAACTGTTTCAGCCGGAGAACGATCTCTCCGGCAAGTACTTCCGGGCCGGGCCCTATATGAAGGATTACGCCGTCAGCGGGCTCTTCCATGGTTTGCAGCTGGCTGGTCAGCAGATCGGGGTTCATGTATTGGTGGTTTCTGCCCTCGATTCGTGTCCGCAGCAGGTCGAAGTCACCCTTCAGGTACACCGAGACTACCTGCCGCTGGTCGACTCCAAGGAGGTCCCGGTACTTTTTTTTCAGCGCGGAGCAAGCCAGCACCAGGTTTTCCCCGGCCGTCTTTTTCCGAACGATCAGCTCCTGCAGCGTCGTCAGCCATCCCTGCCGGTCCCGGTCGTCGAGCGGGATACCGGCTCGCATTTTGTCGATGTTTTCCTTCGGATGAAAATCGTCGGCGTCTTCGAAGGGCCAGGCGAGTTGTGTTGCCAGCAGCTTGCCCACGGTGGTCTTGCCGCAGCCCATCGGGCCGATGAGGACGATGACCATGGTTAGTCCTCCAGTGGCTTGATGGCGAAATAGTCGACTGCATTGCGATAGCAGATGTCGCGGACCGTTTCGCCGATCAACTGAAAGTCGCCGGGCAACTCGCCTCTTTCCATGTCCTTGCCGAAGAGGTTGCACAGCACCCGGCGGAAATATTCGTGACGCGGGTAGGAGAGGAAGCTGCGCGAGTCGGTGAGCATGCCGACGAAGCGGGACAGGAGGCCCATATTGGACAGCGCGTTCAATTGCCGCTCCATCCCGTCTTTCTGGTCGTTGAACCACCAGCCCGAACCGAACTGCATCTTGCCGGGAGTTCGCCCGTCCTGGAAATTGCCGATCATGGTGGCAATCATCTCATCGTCTCGGGGATTGAGGACATACAGGATGGTCTTGGTCAGCTTATCGCGGCTGTCGAGGCGGTCGAGCAGGCGGCCCAGGGACCGCCCTATGGCAAAGTCGCCGATGGAGTCGTAGCCGGTATCCGGTCCAAGGCGGCCATAGGCACGGGTGTTCTGGTTGCGCAGGGCGCCGAAGTGGAACTGCTGGACCCAGCCCTTATCGTGATCCAGCACTGCGAACTCAACCAGCATGGCCGACTTGAAGATGCGGATTTCCATACCGGAAAGGGCTTTCCCGGTGCGGATCTTGGCAAAGATTGCCGCCATCTCGGCCTCGGTATAGTCCTCGGCGTAGGGTTCTTCCAGGCCGTGGTCGGAAAGTCGGCAGCCCATGTCGTGGAAGAAGGTGTGGCGGGCGGCCAGGCATTCGAGGAATTGGCGGTAATCGGCAATGTCGCGATTGCATATCTCTGCTAGTCGGTCCACCCAGCGGTTGAAGACTTCAGGGTTCTCCACCGCCATCGCCCGGTCGGGCCGGAAGGCCGGGAGGACTCTGACGGTGAAGGCCGGATCGTCGCGGAGCAGACAGTGGTGTTCCAGGCTGTCGAGGGGATCATCGGTGGTGCAGACCACCTTCACCCGCATTTTTTTGAGCAGGCCGCGGGTGGAAAAGTCGTCTTCCTGCAGCATTTCGGTGCAACGGGCATAGATGGCGTCGGCGGTGTCGGCAGAGAGCAGGGTGTCGGTGATGCCGAACGGGTTTTTCAGCTCCAGATGAGTCCAATGATAGAGAGGGTTGCGCAGGGTCTTCGGTACAGTGGCCGCCCAGGCCCGGAACTTGTCGAGGTCGGAGGCCGAGCCGGTGATGAACTCTTCAGCCACGCCGTTGGCCCGCATTGCCCGCCATTTATAGTGGTCGCCGTGCAGCCAGGCCGCGGAGAGGCTTGCAAATTTTTTGTTTTCGGCGATCTCCGCCACCGGCAGATGGCAGTGGTAGTCGAAGATCGGCATGGCGGCGGCATATTCGTGGTACAGCCGCTCGGCGGCTCTGGTTTCGAGGAGAAAGTTCTCGTCAAGAAAGGGTTTCATGGTTGACTCCCGAGGATGGGGGTTCGCAGGCGATGGAGGACCTCACCCGCCTTGTCGACAAAAAGAATGCCCTCGGCCTCCCGGTTGCGATAGCGGTCCGGGTCGAGGGTGTTCGGGTCGAGGTAGCCGAGATTGATTTTGGCGCACATTTCCGGCGGGATGGCCGAGGCCAGAATCACCTCGATGCGCGGTTTCTCGATGCCGCCTTCCATGGCGCCAAGCCCCCGGACATGGGTGGAGTGGGCCAGCACCCCGCGCGGGATATCGGTAAAGCGCCCGGGGTCGGCAAGGAAATAATCGCGGACATGGTAGCCGATTTTCTCCATATAGGCGCCCCAGGTGCGTGAAACCTCGGTAATATGCGGGGCATAAATGATGAGGCGTCCGCTGTCTGCCACCACCTGTTCGAGCTTGTACATAACCTTGCCGCCGGTCCAGATCTCGTCGTACATCGGCGGACAGACCCCGAAGACGGTATGGTAGGGCTTTTCTTTCACAACCACATGGACCCGCTCGGAGAGGTCGGCGGCCAGCGACCAGGCTTTCTTATAATCGCCGCCGAAAAGGCCGTATAATTCCGTTGCCGATTTGACCACCATGGCCAGGCAATGCACCGGGATATCGATAAACCGCATGGCCCGGTTAATCACCTCCCGCACCGGAGTATGCTTGATGCCTATGGTCCCCGGACAGGTGACCACTGCCCCCAGCCAGTGGAAGGCGTGGAGAAACTCGCCGCCGGAGATGCCGGGGAAGAGATATTTGGCCCCGCCCGAGTAGCCAACCACCTCGTGGGGAAAAACCGGGCCAAGGATTACGATCAGGTCGTACTCGAAGATTGCCCGGTTGATATCCACCGGCACCCGTTCGCTCAGTTTGCCGCCGGACAGTTCCTCTATTTCATCCGCTTCGATCCAGCCGATGCGGGCAAGGGTGTTCGGCAGATCCCATCGGTGGTTGAGGAATTGGCTGCCCGCCCAGCGTTCCTGCCTATCGGTTGCCGAGATACCGTAAAGGGCGAGGATCCGTTCCTCGGGTAAGGGGGTGTGGGTGCCAAGCGCTACCATGAAGTCAAGGTGGGCGGCCGATTTTCCCAGCAACTCGCCCAGGCAGCGGATCATCAAGGGAAGAGGACAGGTGCGGGTGGTGTCCGGGGTGAGGACCAGGACCTTCTTGCCGGCAAAGAGCGAAGCGGGCGTTGAATCCTCGACTATCTTGCGGATTTCTGCCTCGCTGAGCGGTCTGTCCGGTGTGCCATGGCCTTCGGTCATGTTATCCTCTTAAATATTGTGGATCAAATAGCCGCCGTCCACCGGGATCGACACCCCGGTGACAAAGCCCGAAGCCATCGAACTGGCGAGAAAGACGGTGGCCCCGGCCAGTTCCGCAACCTCGCCGAAGCGGCCAAAGGGCGTATGGTTGAGTACCGCCTTGCCCCGTTCGGTAGAGTTGCCGGTTTTGTCGTCGATCAGCAGGCTTTTATTCTGTTTGCCGAGGAAGAAGCCGGGAGCGATGGCGTTGACCCGGATGCCGAAAGCCGCAAATTCGCCGGCGGCGGCCATGGTTAAATTGAGGGTGGCCGCCTTGGCGGCGTCATAGGCCCAGACTCCGGACAGCGGATTGTAAGACGCCATCGAAGTGAGGTTGATGATCGAACCTTTGATGTTTTCGGCGATCCAGCGCCTGCAGAAAACCTTGGTGGGAAGAACCAGCCCGGCCGTCAGGTTAAGGTCGAGGATGTCCCGGAAGGTGGCTATGTCGATATCGACAAACCGGGTTTTGCCTCGGTTGCCGCCGACACCGTTGACAAGGATCTCAGGCGCTGAAAATCGCTCTGAGGCTTGGTCGAATGCGGTTTCAAGTTCTTTCTCATCGCCGCAGTCGATGGCGATGCCATGGGCGCGTTTGCCAAGTTCCGGCTCGTCCCGGTAGCGGGCGAGAAAAGCGCTGACGGAGTCCTTGGTCCGGCTGAGCACCACGACGTTTGCCCCGGCGCGGAGCAGGGCATCGGACATCACCGTGCCAATGGCCCCCGCCCCACCGGCGACCACCGCGGTCTTGCCGGCCAGGCTGAACATTTCCTCAAGATAACTCATGGGCTGCTCCTGCTGTTCTATTCTCCGAACGGTTTTTCTTGAACTGAATTTCTTGAACTGAATTTCTGGAACTGAATTTCTTATTGATGAGAGTTTCGTTAATAAAATTCTTAGCGAAGTGAACTGCTCTTGTCAAGAACTTTATTCATTCAGTAAAATATGTTGTTGTAATATTTCTACATAGGGTATAGTGCTGTAGTTTTGGTGAAATATTAAATTTTCTGTAATCATTGCAGGGTTTATTGCCGGTTCGATATTGACAGAAGGTAAAATTTGTAACATTAATTCAGTCATGCAATTAATTTCCTTTTTTCCATTGACCAGCCGGATCGCCTTCGAGGCCATCCGGCGCACGCGGGGTGAAAAAAAATGGCGGTAGCAAACCGGGATCTGATGCGGGCGATCAACCGCTTTGCCATCCTCCATGCCATACGGGACGCGGGGACGGTCTCTCGGGTGGATCTGGCCCGCCGGACCGGGCTCAGCCAGGCCACGGTCACCGGCATTACCGCCGACCTGCTCCGCGAGGGCATGCTCCTTGAGGAGCAGGGCGGCAGGTCGGAGGGCGGCAGGCGGCCGGTGCCGCTTGCGCTCAACCCCGGTGGCGCCTATACCGTCGGGGTACATTTGTCGGTGGATCAAGTCACTGTGGTACTCATGGATCTCCAGGCCGGAATCCTCAAGACCCATACGAAAAAGCTGGCTTCAGATAACTTGGCCGCCGGACCGATGGTCGAGATTTTGGTAGAGTCGGTGCAGACCTGTCTTTGGCAGGCGGATTTTACCAAGAAACAAATCTCCGGGATCGGCGTCGCCATCCCCGGCCTCATCGACTCGCGGACCGGCTTTGTCCACTACGTGCCGAACTATACCTGGAATGATATTGCCCTTGCCGACCGGCTGCGCGAGCGGATGGGGGTGGCGGTCTATGTGGAGAACAGCGCCAATACCCTGGCGATCTACGAGCAGTGGTTCGGAATCGGCCGGGGAACCGACAATTTTCTTCTTATTACCACCGAGCACGGCATTGGCGCCGGGCTGGTGCTGGACGGCAAATTGTATCGTGGTTTTCGTGGAATCGCCGGAGAATTCGGCCATACGGTGGTTGACGATGAAGGCCCCCTCTGCCGTTGCGGCCAAACCGGTTGTCTCGAGGCGATATGCGGCAACAACGCCATCCTCAGAGAGGCAAAAGAAGTGATCCGTCGCGGCCAGTCGCAGATGGAAAATGAGCCGACCATCGAGGAAGTGCTGGCCGAGGCCAAAGGCGGCAATCCCGCTCTGCGGGCGATCTATGATCGGGCCGGTCGAACGCTGGGCATCGGTATCGGCAATATGTGCAAGCTCTTTGATCCGGAGAAGATCATTATCGCCGGCAAAGGTGTCCTGGCGGGGGAACTGCTCTTCGGGCCGATGCGCGAGACCCTGCCGCCGGGGATCTCTTTTGCCAGGGATGCCCGGACCCGGATCTTTATTCAGGAGTGGCAGCCGACCCTTTATGCCCGGGGAGCGGGTGCTCTGGTCCTGCAGGAGGTTTACCAGAGTCCGGCCAACCGGGTGGTCCCGATAATATGAAACAATCAAGAACTGTCAAACGGAGAACACCATGGCTTTTTTAAAAGAAAACAACATGGACAAGGAGATCATCGGGCCGGAACGCAAACGCTACCTCGGCCATACCGACCAACTGATGATGGTGGTGATCGACTTTTACGACGGGCCGGGCGAGGCTGCCGATCCGCCCCATTCCCATCCCCACGAGCAGATTTCCTATGTGGCGGCGGGAGAACTGATCGTCCATATCGGTGACGACTCAACCCGCCTTGGGCCGGGTGACATCTTTACCGTACCGCCGAATGTGGCCCATACCGTCCAGCTGTTGAGCAAACATGTCCGCCTGGTGGATACCTTTACACCCCTGCGCGAAGATTTTCTCAAGTAAATTGACTGCATAATAAGGAGAACGACCATGGAAGTGCGACATCCGGTGCACCCGGAGCATATGATGATGTTTGATACCGAGGAGCTGCGCCGACACTTTTTGGTGGAGGGCCTCTTTGTCCCGGATGAGCCGAAGCTTGCCTACTGTTTCTATGACCGGCTGATCGTTGGCGGGGTCTGTCCGGTGAAGCCGCTGACCCTCGCCGTCGACCCGAAGGTGATTGGCGCCGAGTTCCTCCTCGAACGACGCGAGCTGGGCGTGATCAATATAGGCGATTCAGGCAGGGTCGTAGCGGACGGATCAACCTTTGAAATTGGCCGCAACGAAGGGCTTTATATCGGATTGGGCACAAGGGATCTGCGTTTTGAAAGCATCGATCCGGCAAAGCCCGCAAAATTCTATCTCAACAGTGCCCCGGCCCATGCAGTGTTGCCGACGGTCAGAATCGCTCTGGCCGACACCGAGCCGGTGGTCATGGGCGAGAGCACCACGAGCAACAAACGGACCATTCGCAAATATATCCACCCGGGCGGGGTGAAGAGCTGCCAGCTGGTGATGGGCATGACTATGCTCGAACCTGGATCGGTATGGAATACCATGCCGGTTCATACTCACCAGCGACGCATGGAGGCTTATCTCTATTTCAATATGCCGGCGGATGCGGTGGTCTTTCATCTCATGGGTGAGCCCGACGAGACCAGGCACCTGGTGGTGCGGGATGGCGAGGTGGTGCTGTCGCCTTCCTGGTCTATCCATTCCGGGGCCGGGACCGCCAACTATACCTTTATCTGGGGCATGGCCGGCGAGAATCAGAATTTCGGCGATATGGACCATGTGACCATGGCCACATTGAGATAAATTTCAGATAATCAAGAAATTCCGGATTGATACCGGATCAAGGTGAAATAATGATACTTGATGCATTTAATCTGCAGGGTAAAGTAGCCATCGTCACCGGCTGCGGCACCGGCCTTGGCCGGGGTATGGCGCTGGGGCTGGCCGAGGCCGGGGCGGATATCGTCGGGGTCTACAACCGCAGCGAGCCGGATTGCGCCGGTGAGATTACCGGGATGGGACGAAGATTCCTGGGCATTAAAGCCGATCTGGCCGACCTCGACCGGATCGAACCGCTGGTTGAGCAGACTGTCCTGGCCTTTGGCCGGGTCGACATCCTGATCAACAACGCCGGGATTATCCGGCGTCAGCCGGCCCTGGAATTTACCCGCGAGAACTGGGACGAGGTGATAAATCTCAACCTGCGCTCCCTGTTTTTTCTCGCCCAGGCGGTGGCAAAGCGCTTTGTCGCCCAAGAGAGCGGCGGCAAAATCGTCAATATTGCCTCGATGCTGTCCTTCCAGGGGGGGATCCTGGTGCCGTCATATACCGCAAGCAAGAGCGGGGTGATGGGGCTGACCCGCGAATTGGCCTGCGAATGGGCGGCCGAAAACATCAATGTCAACGCTATCGCTCCCGGTTACATGGCGACGGAGAACACCCGCGCCCTGCAGCATGATCCGGTGCGGAGCACCGACATCATGAAACGTATCCCCGCCGGACGCTGGGGCCAACCTGTCGATCTGGCCGGGGCGGTGGTTTTTCTTGCCTCGGCGGCGGCGGACTATATCCATGGCTATACCCTTGCCGTCGATGGCGGCTGGTTGGCAAGATAACCCAACACCTGGAGGACAACATGAACAGTAATCCGGTGTTTGCGCTGCTCGGCAGGAGGTTGCGTCTGGCGGTGATCGGCGGCGGGCCGGGATCATTTATCGGCGCTATGCACCGCATGGCCGCCCGCCTTGACGACCGTTACGAATTGGTGGCGGGTGTCCTCTCCTCGGACCCCGAAAGGGCCGTGTCGAGGGCAAAAGAGTTCGGGCTTGCCGAGAATCGGGGATATGCCTCGGTTGCAGCGATGCTCAACGCGGAAAAAAGTCGGGCAGACGGAGCCGATGTGGTGGCAATCATGACCCCCAACGACAGCCACTACTCCTATGCCATGGCGGCCCTTGACCACGGCTTCCACCTGATCTGCGATAAGCCGATGACCAACGGCCTCCCGGAGGCGAAGCGGTTACACGCCCGGGTCGTCGAAACGGGGAGGATTTTCTGCCTTACCCACAATTACACCGGCTACCCCATGGTCCGTCAGGCCAGGGCGATGGTGGCGGCGGGTGATCTGGGGCCCGTCCGCCTGGTCCAGGTGGAATATGTCCAGGGGAATAAAGCGGACGAGAGTCGGCCCGATCCGGTTACCGGCCCCCGTTCATGGAAAAATATTCCGGAAAAAAGCGGGCCGTCGTTGGTTCTTGGCGATATCGGCAGCCATGCCCATAATCTGCTTCGTTTTATCACGGGCCTTGAGGTGACCGAACTTTGCGCCGAACGGGGCGCCATCGTTCCCGGTCGACAGGTCGACGATTTCGCCGGAGCGCTTCTCCGTCTTGAAAACGGTGCCAGGGGAAGCTACTGGGTTACCCAGGCGGCGGCCGGCATGGGCAACGGCCTGCACATCCGGGTGAGCGGCACGAAGGGGACTCTGGAGTGGTGGCAGGAGACGCCGCAAATTTTAACCTTCAGGCCGCTGGTTACGTCCGGTGCGCCGATGGAGGTGAGGGTTGCAAACGGGCCGGGAACCCTGCCCCTTGCCGCCCGGTCCTGTCGCGTGGTGGCCGGTCACCCGGAGGGCTTTCCGGAAGGTTTTGCCAACCTCTACAAAGACGCCTCCGAGGCCATCGCCGCGAAGATCGCCGGAGTCGAACCCGATCCTTTAGCCCTGCACTTCCCCACCTCCGCCGATGGTTTGGCCGGGGCGCTTTTTATCGATGCGATGATCCGCTCCAGCGACGGCGGTGGCGGCTGGGTGAAGGTGCCGCTGGATATATCGTAAGGGAGTTCATGCCCATAAACCCGCAGCCAGCACGTGTTTGCGGGTTTTTTTGTTGCTCAGGTTCAGCCGCATCCCCCGCCGGAGCCGGTGCAGGTCCCTTCTGCGCAGGGATTCCTGCGGCCTCTTAAAAATGATGTGTCTTTATTCTCATAGACACTTCTCAGGCCTTCCTCGATAAACCCCGATGCCTCAACCGGCCTGACCCCCGACTTTTTGAGGATGTCGAAAGGCGTCTGGCCCACACCGCTGACGAGTACCGCCCGGCAATCTCCCAGAATCTTGGCCAGCTGGTGCCATCGTTTTATGCCGCCGCCGATAGCTGGTGTTGCTCGGTCTTCTATTTTTTGAAAGCCATTTTCAGTCTGCTCCCAGATTTCCAGGCTCCGCGCCTCGCCAAGATGTTTATTGACCAGGATTCCTTCTTCGGTGGCCACAGCCACATAGCGCCGTTGCTCGTGCGGCAGGGGCTTGAGCGTGGAGCAGGCGGTCAGGCAGCTCCTGAATTCCTCGGTCCGGTCATCGCCCAACAGGCCGACGGCATCGGCGCGACAGCGGGTGCAGTGGCGCATCTGCGGCAGATACTCTTCCGCCCTGGTACGAATCCGCTCCATCATCTCCTTGTCCGGCTGGGTTATTGTGCCGAAGGGGGTGTTGACATTGGGGAACATGGCCATGCAGTTGAGCAGGTTGACGCCAAGATCCTTCATTGTCCTCGCAACATCTTCCACATGATGATCGTTCACGCCCGGAATAACGATGCAGTTCACCTTGACGGTGATGCCATGAGCCTTGAGCTTCCTGATCGCCTCAAGCTGGCGCAGCAGCAGCATTTCCGCTGCCTGGCGCCCACGGTAGACGATATTGCCGTCCGTTACCCAGGCATAGATCTTCTCGCCGATCTCCGGATCGACGGCACAGACGGTAATGGTCACATGGGAGACTTCCAGCTCGGCCAATGTCTCGATGTAGGGGCCGATAGCCATGCCGTTGGAAGAAACGCAGAGCAGGGTTTCCGGATGATTTTTCCGGATGTTGCGCAGGGTGGCGATGGTTTCCGGACCGTTGGCGAAAGGATCGCCGGGACCGGCAATACCGGCCACGCTGATCCGCGGTTCTTTGTCCAGGACCTTCCGCATATAAACCTCGGCCTGATCCGGAGAGAGGATCGTGCTGGTGACTCCTGGTCGCGACTCGTTGACGCAATCATATTTTCGGTCACAGAAATTGCATTTGATATTGCACTTCGGAGCGACCGGCAGATGTACTCTGCCGAATTTGCCCTTGGCATCGGCATGAAAGCACGGGTGGTTGCGGAAATCTTGAGTGCTGGATTTCTTCATGGTAGATCCTTACGGTATAAATGTTGAGAGCAATTACATATAGCTGTAGCCGACGGGTGAATCGGTTTGTTTCTGGTCGATCACGGTGTTGGCGATCAGATCGAACAGGGCCTGGGCGCCATGGTAGCCGAGGTGGAGAATCCGCTGGCCGCCGACCCGGTCGTGGATCGGAAAGCCCACCCTGATAAGCGGCAGGTTTTCCTTTCTGGCGAAGGTGTAGCCCTTCGAATGGCCGATCACCAGATCGACCCCGAGTTCTTTCGCCATGGTCTCGATATCAAAGAAATCGACATCCTCTTTCACCACCGGCAGGTCGCAGTCAAGGCCGTCGATGGCAGCTGCGATACTGGCCGCCATCTTGCCGCTTTTGCCGCCCGAGGCGCAGAGCACCGGTTTTACCCCGATTTCGGCCAGAAACCCGGCGAGACCGACTACCAGGTCCTCCTCGCCGTAGACCACCGCCCGTTTGCCGAAGATGTACTTATGACCGTCGACCATGCTGTCGACCAACCGGCCGCGGGCAGCGACATGGCGCTTCGGGATCTTCTTGCCGCTGAGTTCCGCCAGCAGGTCGAAAAAATCATCGGTGGCGCGGATGCCGATCGGCATTCCGGTGCGGTGCAGCTTCACTCCGTGGGCTCGCTGCAGGACTGTGCCGCCGGTTTCCGTCGGCAGGGTCGCGCCCAGTTCAACTGTAGCAATGGCGCCCCCCATCTGCTTGATCGCCGCAAGGGGTGTGCCGCCTTCGGGAATGAGCGGATAGTCGTTTAAGGCCGGACCGTCCAGGGTGTCGGAGTAGTCGGGGAGAATAGTCGCGGTTATGCCGAAGTCATCCATCACCTCACGCAGGTAGCGGATGTCGGCGGTTGAGACAAAACCGCTGAGCAGATTGAGGGTATCGTTTGCTTCAGCCTCGCCCGCCAGCTGTTCGATTACCGCCTTGACGGCAATGTGAAAACCCTCCATATGGGTGCCGGAGTAGCTCGGGGTCGAGACGTGGACCACCAGAGGTGATTCGGGGCCTCCGAACTCTTTATGATATTCGGCAAGCAGCATCGGCACGTCGTCGCCGATTGTCTCGGTCAAACAGGTGGTCGCTACACCGATCAGTTTGGGTGCATATTTAGTAGTGACATTTTTCAGGCCGAGCTTCAGGTTCGGCCCGCCGCCGTAGATCGCATTCTTTTCGCCGAGGGATGACGAGGCGATATCGATCGGTTCATTGAAGTGGCTGATGATATAGCGCCGCATATAGGTGGCACAGCCCTGCGAGCCGTGCAGAAAGGGCACGCAGCTCTCGATGCCGCGGAAAGCGATCGATGCCCCGAGAGGCTTGCAGAGTTTGCAGGCGTTGGTGGTTGCGGTATAACTTGGCATCTTGCTCATAACTTTTTCTCCTGTATTCTGCGCGGGACGAATTTCCACACCGGGCTCATGACCGAACCGTAGACCTCACGGGCGAAATTGAGCATCCCCTGGAAGCCGGCGAGCATTTCCTTGCGTTCGTGATTGTGGTCGCAAAAGGCTACTCCGAGTTTATAGGCAATGGGCCGCTCCTTCACCCCGCCGACAAAGAGATCGACATCCTTTTCCTTCAAGAAGGAGGAGAGTTCGAGGGGATTGGCATCGTCGACGATGATGGTTCCCTGGTCGGTTATCTCCGCCAGTTCGGCGTAATCCTCTTTCGTGCCGGTCTGCGATCCGACCATCACCACATCCATGCCGATCAGCCGGAAGGCCTTGACCAGCGAGAAGGCCTTGAAGGCGCCGCCGACATAGATCGCCGCCTTCTTGCCGCTGAGGGCCTTTTTATACCTGGCAAGCTCCGGCAAAAGCGTCTCGAGCTCCTCTTTCACCACCCGGCGGGCCTTTTCCATCATCTCCGGTTCGCCGAAATGGCGGGCCACGGTATAGAGCGCCTCGGCCATGTCTTCGACCCCGAAATAGGAGACCCGGACAGCAGGAATGCCGAACCGCTTCTTCATCATATTTGCCAGGTCCATGGTCGACCCCGAACACTGGACCACGTTGAGCGCCGCGCCATGGCTGCGCTGGATGTCGGCGATCCGCCCGTCGCCGGTGATATTGGCGACTACTTCGATGCCGATCCGCTGGAAGTATTCGCGGATCAGCCAGATTTCGCCGGCGAGGTTGAAATCGCCGAGGATATTGATGGAGTGTTTGGAGATACCGGCAATATCGCCGGTGCCGACCAATCTCCCCATAGCATGGCAGGCCGCCTCATAGCCGGCCCGCTTGTTGCCTTTCAAGCCTTCCGACTGGACCGGCAGCACCGGGATGCCTTTCTCCGCCGAAGTCTTCTTGCAGACCGCTTCCAGGTCGTCGCCGATAAGTCCGACAATGCAGGTCGAATAAACGAAGGCGGCCTTCGGCTGATGGAGGTCGATCAGTTCATCGAGGGCTTTTGCGAGTTTCTTCTCGCCGCCGAAGATGACATCGAGTTCCTGGAGGTCTGTCGAAAAGGAGAGCCGGTGCAGTTCCGGTCCCGACGACAAAGCGCCGCGGATGTCCCAGGTGTAGACGGCGCAGCCTATCGGCCCATGGACCAGATGCAGCGCGTCGGCGATGGGGTAGAGCACCACCCGGGAGCCGCAGAAGACACAGGCGCGCTGACTGACCGCGCCGGCCAGGCTGTCCTTGTTGCAGTCCAGTTCAAACGGGGCGGACCCTTTGCGGTGGATCTGTTTCGTTCTTTCTTTTAAGAGGGGTTGAGTACTCATCGGCAGTGTCCTTTTGTTCAAGGTGGATAAGATGCTTATCCACCTTTGAGCAAGGGCCATGCCAGAAAAAGATGTGATGTGAAATATTATAAAAATCAGATAATTGCGGCCAATGCACGAGTTGCGCTGCAGGATGCGATGTGATCGGCCGCAAGCCCCGGGCAGCAAACGCTACGAAAATGAAGGAAACCACCTCATTTTGTAGATTTTGCTGTTACGGAACAGGTGGGGGATGAGGTCCTCCTGGTTGTCCGGACGTCCTTCGGGATAATCGTCAGGGTGTGATATCTTTATCTTACAACTAAAACGGAGCAGGGGGCTGTATGCAGGACACTGTTGGTTACGCTGCCCACTATCAGGTTTGTGAGATTGCTCCGGCCTCGCGAGCCCATTACGATAAGGTCGCAGTTTTCTATTTTGGCAATGTCCGAGATAATCTTGCCCGCGGGTTCCTCCATGAGCCGGTCCTCGACGGGAATAGTTTCATTTTGCACACGTTCCAGAAAAGGCTGAATCAGTTCTTCACTCTCCTTGATTATGCTCGCAATTTTGTCATCCCTGTATGGTTCGCCCAGGATTGTCGGGAACTTCTCATGACAATAAACAAGGATAATTCCGGCATCCATCAATTTTGCATATTCGATAGCTTTTTCTACCACATTGTTAGAGTGTTCGGATCCGTCGATTGCCAGCAGGATTTTCTTTTGATCCATGACATTTTCTCCTAAAGTGTTGAAAGCTCAAAAACTCCTGAAGGGATTTCAGGGAGTTCCGATGGATGTAAATAGGGTCAATTGAAACTCTGTCTGGAGAAAATAGATCGTTTTGGAATTTTGTCGAGCTGCCTGAGCTCGACAAAAGTAAGTAGGAGGTCAGTGGGTTGCCGCAGGCCCGGCATCGTAGAGGTGGGGGAAAAGAACCGTTCGAACCTCCTCGCCGATCGCGAGAAATTTGAGCACATCCACTTCACACGGGATACGGATGGTATATTGATCGAGATCGCAGATTTCCTGAAAGTCGTTGAGATAGAGGAGCTTTTCCGCGAGTTCCGGGATCTCTCCAAGGTGGAGCTGCAGGGCTCTCAGCAGGTCGGCCATGGTATGGTTCTCGGCGAGGTCGCCGTTTTTCATCAGAAATGCCATAATCAGCTTTTCGATGGCCATGCAGGTCAGGTTGTAAAGAGTTTCCGGAGTGAAGGTCTTTTTCCTTCGGTCGTATGCGCCTTGCGCGGTCTTCAGAAACTGTTCGCCATCGCGCCGGTAGTCGCGCCAGTTGTCGATCTGGACAAGTCTCATGTCGTTTCTCCTTTATTGTATTTGCGAAGACAGATGAGCTGCGTCTGCACCCAGTTGTTTCGGCGGTAAAATTCAAGTGCCTTGGAATTGGTCAGATCGGCGAGGAGCTGCATGCGGGTGGCTCCCCGTTCGGCTCCCCACTCGGCAATTTTTGCCAAAAGTGCCGAGCCGATACCCTTGTTCTGCCGGGCGGGCGTTACCACCACATCTTCAAGGAGCAGGCAAGGCGCTCCTTCGGCGGTGGAGATCAGCAGCTGGGCGGTGGCCATGCCAGTCACCTCGCCCTGATCTTCCGCTACCAGGATCAACGCCTGTTCAGCGCCGAGGAGCAGTTTCAGGCCCCTTTGCTGCCGCCCGGCATCGAAGTTGAAATCCGCCTCGACGGCAAAGAGCTGCTGCAGCAGGTTGACCATGCCGGGGATATCGATCTTTGTGGCGAGGCGGATTGTCATAAAGTTGCCTGCCGTCACTTGATGAGGTATTCGGACGCCGGTGTTCCCTCTTCCAGCCCGTCGAGCACCGCGTCAATGGCGCCCTCGCTGTCGATCCCCTTGAACCACCAGTTATCCGGCTGGATAACCATGATCGGACCGGACTCGCACTGCTTCAGGCAGCCGGTGGCGATTACCTGCATGTCCATGCCGCGGTCGAGAATTTCTTCTTCGATATATTGCAAAAACCCGTCGGTCTGTTTGTGACAGATCCCCTTGGGATCGCCTTTTACGCGAAAACTCTGGCAGAGTAGAATCTGCCTCTCCGGTGTTGCCATTTTTTCAGCTCCTCATACGTTTTTGTTCAAATAGGTCGTAAGCGACCCTTTTTTCCTTTTTTTCCACCGCCGTACAGAACGTCGACGGTTCCTTCAATGTTGTCCCCGGTAATAAGAATGTTGATCCCTTCCCAGGCGAGAACCTTTCGCGGCGTCTCCCCGGCACTGGCGGCAAGGATGACAAAACAGTCGGGCAGCAGCTTTGCCAGCTCCCGCCATCGCTCCGGCGTGCCAGGCTCCGGGGCCTCCCGGGTTTCCAGCAGACAGGGCAGACCATCCTCGCGCGGGCCGTAAATGAGCAGCCTGATCGCCTGGCCGAGATGAAGATCGACTTCTATGCCGTTTGAACTGACTACAGCCGCATTCGGCCGTTTTGCGGTCGGCCGGGGAAGCGGCACTTTTGCCGGATCGGCAGTACTCCCGGGATCCCCCGCCTTGGCGATGAGCAAGGGAGCCACAACCGGCAGGAAGTTTGCGGCTTTTTCCACGGCCGCGGCCACCGTCCGTGGGTCCGGGCTTTCCAGGCTTACTTCGGCGCCCGGTTCCGGAGAGTAGGGAATGAGGCTTATGCCGTCCGCCCCCAGTTCCATCATCTCGGCGCTGATTTTAGCTACATGGTCGATATTCAGACCCGGATAAAGTGTGGTTGCAATTACCACCTGGATGTCATGAAATTTGAGGGCGGGAACCCCGTTGCGTTGCTCGCTTATGAAAAGACCGACCGCTTCTGAAATCTTCAGGGTTTTCAGGCCCGGCCTGATCCAGGCGTAAATTTTTTCGAGAATCGCCGGTTGTATGCCGTCAACCTGCATTTCCACATAGTCGAGACCGGCCCTGGCCAGCTCTCCGGCCATTGCGGCGCTGCCGATGCCGAGGGTTTTCAGGCCTATTCGTACCTCCGGATAGCGCTCGCGGACAAGCTTTACAGCATGCAGGGTGATATCCGGAGTAGCCAGCGGATCGCCCGGACCGGTTATCGCCACCATGGTGATACTCGCTCTTCTCTCTTTCATTGTCCCGGCCAGAAGATCCATGGCTCCAGGGAGCATCAGGCTCCGGCTGTGGGCAGGGGGAGGCGGAGAAAACCGGGTCCGGGCAACCACCTGCGGTGCAACCGGCAAATGGAAAACCGATTGCATTTCGACGGTACGGTCGCAGTAACAACGTGTATGATTTGCAATGGGTATCACAGTCATTTTTTTCTCCGTTGATGTGACAAAACCAGGCAGCAGCAGGCAAGGCCCGCCCTGCTGCTGCGCATGAGCCCTTAAAGCTTAAAGCACCAGCTCGAACTTCGATTCCGGATCATCCCGATCCTTGCGGTCGAGCAGTACTCCGAGGATCTGTTCCAGCAGCCGCAGGCCGCCTTTGTACCCTACCGTCGGGAAGTGCTGATGGCCCTGACGGTCGAGAATCGGGAAGCCCCAGCGGACATAGGGCAGATCCTCGTCGCGGGCGATATACTTGCAGTAGGTGTTGCCGATGATGAGCTCCACCGGTTCGTTTTTAATCCACTGATGCAGGAGGAACATATCGCCTTTGGCCCGGACATTGACCTTGCAGCCCATCCCTGCGGTGATCTCGAGAATCCGTTCCTCAAAACGCTTGCCGGGTGTGCCGGTGACGATATGAACCGGGCACATGTCGATCGAGACTAAAAATTCGGTCATCGCGATCACCTGGTCCGGATCGCCCACCAGGGCCACCTTTTTTCCGTAGAAGTATTGATGCATGTCGGAAATCATGTCCACCAGCTTGCCCCTTTCTACCATGATCTCGTCCGGCACCGAGGTGCCGGCGACCGTCCGCAGGGCATCGACAAAACGATCTGTCGCCTTCAGGCCGAAGGGCATATCGAGGATCGAGCAGGGGACCTTGCATTTGGTATCGAGCAGTCTCGCCGCATCCGCCGAACACCATTCGCCAAGGGCCAGCGTGCCGGTGGCGTTGCCGCTGTCCTTGATATCGTCGATTGCCGCGCCGGCATCGGGAAACATTTTATATTCACCGGTGAGCGGGCCGTTCAACACCCCCGAGGTGTCGGGGAACATGTTGATCTTCACCCCGATCATGGCGGCGATCTTTTTGATTTCCTCCATGTCGGACGGCTCAACCCAGCCCGGGATTATATTGATCTTGCCGTTCTTTTTGCCCGAGGGCAGGGCGAGGCCCGCCATGGCTTTCACCATGTTGGAGAAACCGGTAACGTGCGAGCCGACATAACTCGGAGTCGGGGCGCCGATCAGGGTCTTGCCTTCGGGCACCTTTTTTTCCTTGATGGCCTTGTCGAAAATCTGCGGCAGGTCGTCGCCGATGGTTTCGGACAGGCAGGTGGTGTGTACGGCGATCACTTCCGGTTCATAGACCGTGAAGATATTGTCGATAGCCTGCAGCAGGTTGGCCTGGCCGCCGAAGACCGAAGCGCCCTCGGTAAACGAGCTGGTGGCTGCGGAAATCGGTTCTTTATAGTGGCGGGTTAAAGTGCTGCGATGATAGGCGCAGCAGCCCTGCGAACCGTGACTGTGAGGGAGGCATCCTTTTATCCCCAGGGCCGCGTACATGGCGCCGATCGGCTGGCATGTCTTGGCCGGGTTTATCATCAGGGCTTTCCGCTCCGTTATCTCTTTTGGTGTGTGTCTCAGTAACATTTTTTTCAATCCCCTTGCCGAGGGTGGAGCAGATACGCTTCATCCTCTCATATCTTTGACGGTTTATTCCCAGACGTATGTTGCTGAAAGTTCGGGATTTTCCTGCCAGGGCGCTTTCATGTAGCTCCAGACTTTGCTGTTCACCAGCCGGTCGATCTCGCGGTAGAAGTTGATCGCGCCTTCAAAACCGGCATAGGGGCCGCCGGAGTCGTAGCTGTGCAGCTGTTTCATCGGAATGCCGAGTTTCTGGATAGAAAATTTTTCCTTTATTCCGGCACAGAACAGGTCCGGTTTGATCAGTTCCACCAGTTTTTCGGCCTCATACTGATTGAGGTCGTCGATGACCAGGGTGCCTTTATCCATGTCCGGGTTGAGTCCTTCGTAGTCTTTGAATTCAAGCCCTTCCTTGGTAAGAGCAGCGATCTCTTCCGCTGATTTTCGTGGCTTATAGAGCATCGGATCCGGTTCAACCTCGATTTCTTCAATGTTCCTGCTGTCGGCGTCGACCTTCAGGGTCGGGATGACGTGGCGGCCTTCATAGTCGTCGCGGTGGCCGAACTCGTAGCCCGCCGAAACGGTTTTCATCCCCATTTCATTGAACAGTTCCTGGTAATGATGGGCCCTGGAGCCGCCGACAAAAAGCATGGCGGTCTTTCCTTTGGTTCGCGGATGGACAAGTGACTGTACTGCCTTCACCGCCGGCATCTCCTCGGCAATCACCGCTTCCACCCGGTCGACCAGCTCCTTTTCGCCAAAATACTGGGCGATCTTCCTGAGCGATTTGGCCGTGGCCTCGGCGCCGATGAAGTTCACCTTGATCCAGGGAATGCCGTATTTGGTCTCGAGCATGTCGGCCACATAGTTGATCGAACGGTGGCACATGACACAGCTGAGGTCGGCCTGGTTGGCCGAGGCAAACTTGTCGTAGGTGGCGTTGCCGGAAAATGTCGAGATGTTTTTGATCCCGCATTTTTCGAGGATCCGGTCGATCTCGAAGCCGTCGCCGCCGATATTGTATTCGCCAAGCAGGTTGATTTTATATTTGTCGGTTTTTTCCGTTTCGCTTTTGCCCACCACGTGGGTGAACACCTGATTGTTGGCGATATGGTGGCCGGCCGACTGCGATACTCCTTTATACCCTTCGCAGCTGAAGGCAAAGACGTTGCAGTCGCCGAATCGCTCTTTCATCTTTTTCGCCACCGCATGGATATCGTCGCCGATCAGGCCGACCGGACAGGTGGCGAAGACCGCGATGGCTTTCGGGTGAAAGAGGTCGTATGCCTCCTGAATGGCTGCTTCCAGTTTCTTTTCGCCGCCGAAGATGATATCCGAGTCCTGCATATCGGTTGACATGCAGTAGGTGATGAAGTTGGCGTTCGAGTCATTCACCCCGTCGGTCTGGTTGCGGCGGGTCAGCCAGGCGTAAAAACTGCAGCCGACCGGTCCGTGTACCAGATTGACGATGTCGCTGGTCGGTCCCATGATAACCCCTTTGCAGCCGGCGTAGGTGCAGCCGCGCATGGTGATGATGCCGGGGATGGTTCGGACGTTGGCGACAATCTCCGGAGTGGTGTTCTCCAGGGCTTCATTGATCATTATCTGAGAGGCGCGTTTGCGGGCAACCTTCGGCGGATACTTTGCCAGCAGTTTTTCCTTGACGTCGTTCGGCTCCCACTGCACCAGTTTCTGTGCTTTTGCCATGATGGTATCTCCTTGTTTGGGGCTAAGCGATTGATTTCGCGCCCTTCTCGCCGGTGCGGACCCGGACTGCGTCCGCCACCGGCAGGACGAATATCTTGCCGTCTCCGGGTTTGCCGGTCTGATTGACCTTGATGATTGCCTCGACGATGTCGGCTACTTCGTCGTCTTTCACGACGATGGTGACCATCCTCTTCGGATACAGCTTGCCCTTTTCCCCGAGCAGCGCGGCCGCCTCTTCGTAGCCTTGTTCCGCGCCCTTGATAAGTTTCCGGTTGACAAACCCCAGGCCCCGCCCCTGCGCTTCGTGGCCGAAGAAGGCGTCGACCCCTGCCGCCGTCAAGGCGGCTTTGGTCTTATTCATCATGTTCATGCGCACTACCGCGATTATTTCTTTCATGCCGCTGCCTCCACCGGAGTATCTTCGCGTACCCCCGAGCTGATGGTGTAGACATCTTCGACCTCGGTGATAAAGATCTTGCCGTCGCCGAAGGCGCCTTTGCCGGTGGAACGGGCCGCATCCATGATGGTATTGATGACAAAATCCTTGTCCGCCGCTTTTACCACACTCATCAGCATGGTTTTGGGGATCTCGTCGTAAGTCACTGCTCCGATCTTGATGCCGCGCTGCTTGCCGCGACCGGTCACCGAGTATTTGGTAACTGCGGGAAATCCCGCATCCATAAGTGCGGCGAGTACGTCGTCAGCCTTTTCCGGTCGAACTATGGCTCTGATCATGATCATCATTGTGGTATCTCCTTCTTCTATAATGGTGGGTAAAATATGTTTCTCTTTATGCTTCCAGAAGGCCAAAGTCGAGCAGCAGTTGCTCCAGTTCCTCGATTGCCAGAGGCTTGGGGACGACAAACATCTTGTTTTCATCAATTGCCCTGGCCAGGCCGCGGTATTCGTCGGCCTGGGGCGCCTTCGGATTCCATTCGATAACTGTTTTTCTGTTTATCTCCGCCCGTTGCACATCGTTGTCGCGAGGCACGAAATAGATCATCTGGGTGCCGATTTTTTTGGCGAGTTCCTCGATCATCTCTTTTTCGTTGTCGACATTTCGTGAGTTGCAGATCAGGCCGCCCAGACGGACACTGCCCGACTGGGCATATTTCATGATGCCCTTGCAGATATTGTTGGCGGCGTACATGGCCATCATCTCGCCCGAACAGACGATGTAGATCTCTTCCGCCTTGCCGTCCCTGATCGGCATGGCGAACCCGCCGCAGACTACGTCGCCGAGGACGTCGTAGAAGGCATAGTCGAGTCCTTCGCTCTCTTCATAGGCGCCAAGGGATTCGAGCATGTTGATCGAGGTGATGATGCCCCGGCCGGCGCAGCCGACGCCAGGCTCCGGCCCGCCCGATTCAACCGCCCAGGTTCCGCCGTACGCCGCCTTTCTGATATCGGCCAGTTCGACGTCTTCGCCTTCTTCGCGCAGAGTGTCCAGTACCGATTTCTGGGCCATGCCGCCAAGCAGCAGGCGGGTGGAGTCGGCTTTAGGGTCACAGCCGACGACCATGACCTTTCGTCCCATCTCCGCAAGTCCCGCAACCGTATTCTGGGTGGTCGTTGATTTGCCGATTCCGCCTTTGCCGTAAATTGCCACCTTTCTCATGATGTTCTCCTTGTGGGTAGTGGTGTGTTGAGATTGACCGTTTTGTTGTTGCCGCTGGTTCCCGGCTCCCGCTTGGAGCTGTGTGAAGATACCCTTGTGGCAATGTTTCCTTCTCCGTTGGCTCTCTTAAAGCAAGGGGTGTGCCAGCCTTCATTGCCAAAATATATAAGAGTAAATTCAATTACATGTGTAGAGTATGCAAGAAACGAAGGGGTGAACTGCCGGTCCGACGCTTCCGGTCAATTTGGTCATAATGCGACAAAAAGGTAATGAAATGCGGTTTTATGAATTGTTCGTTGCTGAAATGGGTTGATAGAACAAAAATGTAAAATATCATTCTTCGAAGTCGACAAAACTGTTGTAAATTATGGTGATCGATGCCGGATTAATAGGAAAAAGTTGGGGCTCTAATTAAAACATCAATGATAATATATACATGCACAACGTGGAATGATTATTGCTCTGTCAACCACTGGCAGAGACCGGCATGCCTTTTATCCGCCGGCCAGTTTTAAAACAGAAGAGAGTGTCTGCAGATATGCGGAAGAAATATCCTGTTCGCGAAAGAGGAGCAAAGGCAATGGATTCGTACATGGCGGTAAAACCTGCCGAAATAAATAAAACGCAAGGGATTGAGCTTCTGGCTTTGTACCGGATCACCGAATTGATCGGTACGGCGGTGAATCTTGATTCCACCCTGTCCAGCATTCTCGGGGTATTGAACGATACGATGAAGATGGAGCGGGCCACCCTGTTGATTTTTGATCGAACACGGCGGAAACTGGCGATTAAAGCATCATGCGGCCTCTCCACCGAAGAAGAGATGCGCGGGGTGTACCGGCCCGATGAAGGCGTCTGCGGTCAGATCTTTCAGACCTGCTCGCCCTTTGTGGTTCCGGATATCAACAGCGAGCCGCTGTTTCTCAACAGGACCGGGGCGCGCTCAAAGGTAAAAAAAAGTAAGATTTCTTTTCTCGGGGTGCCGGTGGTGGTGAAGGGTAAGCCGGAGGGGGTGCTGACGGTGGACAGACTGTTCGGCGAGGATGTTTCTTTTGAGGAGGATATCCGCTTTCTCACCGTGCTCGCCACGCTCATCGCCCAGTTTATTACCCTGCACCAGGAAATTGCCAAAAAAGAAGCGAAATTGATTGAAGAAAACGCCTCGCTCAAGGCCCGGCTGCATCAGGTTCACGATGGTCATTTCATCATCGGACATTCCAAACCGATGCAGGAGGTGTTCAGTATTATCGACAAGGTCGCCAGCAGCACGGTCACCGTTTTGCTGCTCGGCGAATCGGGGACCGGCAAGGAACTGGTGGCCAGGGCGATTCATGAAGGCGGCAACCGCAAGGACAAGCCGTTCATCAAGGTAAATTGCGCGGCGCTGCCGGAGACCCTGCTGGAAAGCGAACTGTTCGGACACGAGCGGGGTGCTTTTACCGGCGCTCATGCCTCCCGGGCGGGACGGTTCGAGCTGGCAGACTGTGGGACTATCTTTCTTGATGAAATTGGCGAAATGCCGCTCTCGCTCCAGGCTAAAATGCTCCGGGTGCTGCAGGAAAAGCAGTTTGAACGGATCGGCGGATCGAAGACTTTGTCGGTCGATGTCAGGATTGTGGCGGCGACCAACGTCAGCCTTGAGGACGCGGTGGCGCGGGGATTGTTCCGGGCCGATCTCTACTACCGGCTGAACGTCGTGCCCGTCGTATTACCGCCGCTCAGGGAGAGAAAGGAGGATATTCCCCTGCTGTTCAGCCATTTTCTCGGTAAGAGCAATGATCGAAACGGCAAAAAGATCCATATCACTCCGGATCTGCTCGATTTTCTCATCAGTTATCCTTGGCCCGGCAATATCCGCGAGATGCAGAATCTGGTTGAGAGAATGGTGATTCTGGTCGAGGGTGACCGGCTCACCCTGGGGGATCTGCCGGCCAACCTGATCAAAATGGAACGGCTTGAACGTCCTGTCCAGGTTGAGACAACACCGCCGGTCAAGGCCAGTCTGCAGGTGAGCCCGAAATCGCTCCATGATATCGAACGGTTTGAGATCGAGGCGGCCCTGCGTCGTAACGGCTGGGTGCAGATCCGTGCCGCGCGGGAGCTGGGCCTGACGGAACGGCAGATCGGGTATCGGATCAGAAAGTATGGTCTGAACCGTTACGACTCCTTTCGCTGATTTATTAGAACCTTAGAAATTCATTTCTTGTTTTTTAAGAGTGAATTTCGTGAAGGTACTTATACCCCCTTGTGGGGTGTGAGCTTTCTTTATTAGCTTTCCGAGACGAGTCGACGAAATTCCCCATCGCTTAAGGGGCGGCGCAGCCTGGCGGCGGTTTCACGGACGGCTTGGACCGCCAGTTCCGACAGATTGTCTGTCGGTTTGCTTTCCAGACCGGCAAGGTGAGTCATGATGGCCCTCCGGCCGCTTTTGGCGCCTATCATGAGTTTTCGTCTGGCCCCCACTTTTTCCGGGGCAAAAGCCTCATAGGTCTGCGGGTCGTTCTGCAGTCCCTGCAGGTGGAGGCCGGTTTCACAGGTGAAGATATCTTCGCCCAGGATCGGTCTGTTTCCTTCTATCGCTTTACCCGTGATTGCTGCCACATATCGGGCGAGAGGCTTCAGATATGCGGATCTCAACTTACTGTTGTTTTTGACAAGGCAGAGATATGCGGCAACCTCTTCGAGCCTGGCGCAGCCCGTTCTTTCCCCGAGACCGAGAACGACGGTATCGGCCGAGTGGGCGCCGGCCTCCAGAGCGGCAATCGCGTTGGCGGTGGCCATGCCGAAATCGTTGTGGGTATGGACTGCCAGGCGGCAGCGCTTAAGCTCACCTTTGATTGAGGTGACAAGGGCGCCGATCAGGCGGGGGGAGCCAATGCCGACGGTATCGGCAAGACGTATCCGCACGGCCCCGTGGCGCTCTGCGGCTTTCGCCATGGTCTTGAGAAAACGGAGATCGCTGCGAGTGGCGTCTTCAAAGCCGATGGCGACCGTCAAGCCATGCCGCCTGGCCGAATCAAGAGCGGCACACATCGTCCGGTACGCCCAGTCCCTGTTCTTCTGCAGCCTCTTTTCCAGATGAATATCGGAAACCGGAATGGACAGGGAGAGTATGTCCGGCTTGTGTTCGGCTGCAAAGAAAATATCTTCTTCCCGGCACCTGCTCCAAAGCGACAACCGAAGGCCTGGATGAGCCCTTCGGCTGTGGGCTATCAATTGACCGGAACAGGGATGAAACCGGGAGGAGATGCCGAGTTCCACCTCCGAAACGCCAACCTTGACCAGACCGTCGAGGATGAGCCGCTTTTCTTCCAATGAAAAAAGAACTCCAGGTGTTTGCTCCCCTTCCCGCAGGGTTGTATCGATAATTTCCCATTCTTGCATTTCCGGCTGTCTCCTTCCGTTTGAGGTACTGAAGAACTTGCAACTTTGATACCATTGTTGCCGATTGGCCGTTGTTGCAGGCGGACTGCGGTCTTTCTCCCTGAGGTCTCGATCAGTGCGTTATCCGGAGGAGGGAGGACAACAGCAAAAATGTGGGAATCCGACAGTATCGGCTTTTTTCCAACGCAGCGAAATTTGACTTTCGACCTTTTTTAATGATAGGCTTGAAAGGCTGGTGATCTGATTTTTAGCCTGAAGAAGTGGATTAATCGAGCGATGCCGGCTGGTACGTTCGGTGTTTGCTGGTCAAGTACCTGTTTATACCCGGTAAGGGTGATCGTGGATGAAAGCTGCGCCCATACATTTCTGGCTCTCCGATAGGGAGGGACGGTTGCAGGACGCCGATGTTTCCTTAGGGGAGCTGCTTGGGTATTCCCGGGCGGAGTTACTGAGACTTGCCGTCGACGATATTGAACCCGGGAAGGTGTTGCAGCCACATCCCCAGGTGGTGCGAAGAGAGGCATGGTACCGGAAGAAGAATGGATTCGAAGTGAAGGTGATCTGCTCGACTCGCTATCTGGAGACCTCGGGCGGGCAATATTTGACCTTTGTGGAGGAGTCGGCTCCGGTTTTCAAGCCGAGTGAGGAAGAAGATTTTCTCCGGATGATTCTCGACGCGCAATGCAGCAACATAGTGCTGTTCAACCTGCATTCGGAGGTTGTATGGCTGAATAAAAATGCATGTCGGAGCAGTGATCGGGATTTTGACGATCTTCTCGGCAGGCGGTGCCATGAACTCTGGTCGGATATCGGCGAAACGCCCTGCCGAAATTGCCTGGTGGAAGATGTCATCGCCTCCGGCAAAATCGAACAGCGGAAGATGACCATGATGGGCAGCAGAAGGTGGCGGGTGACCGGCATTCCGATCTGCGACAGCACCGGGCAAATGAAGTATGTGCTGTTTCTCGGCGATGATATCACCGAACACCTGACTCTTGCCAAGGAGGCCAGACAGAGTCACAAGCTCGAATCGCTCGGCACCCTGGCAGGGGGAATTGCCCACGATTTCAATAATATTCTCTCGGGGATAGTAGGCTATACGGAACTCTCCCTGGCGATCGCCGCAGACGATGGGCCGCTGAGAAATTACCTGCTCGAACTGGCTCAGGCAGGAAAAAGGGCGAAAGAGCTGGTTCGGCAGATACTGACTTTCAGTCGGCGGGGTGAGGGAAAACTGGTTGCAATCGATCTGCCGATCATCGTCAAAGAGGTGCTGCAGCTGCTTCGTTCAACCTTGCCGAGCACGATCGAACTGAGGAAGAATATCGACAGCAATGTTCGTCCGGTCCTGGCCGACCCGGTCCACATTCACCAGATCGTCATGAACCTCTGCACCAATGCCGGTCATGCCATGGAGCCCTATGGCGGGATACTTACGGTAACCATCCGCTCCGCCGATCTGCCTGCCCGTTTTTTTGCACGCAACAGGGATCTCTTTCCCGGTGAATATCTGTTGCTGGCGGTAAGCGATACCGGCAGGGGCATGAGCCAGGAGGTGATGGCATCGATTTTCGATCCCTATTTCACCACCAAGCCGCCCGGTCAGGGCACGGGACTGGGGCTTTCCGTGGTACACGGCATTGTCAAGGATTGCGGCGGGCATATTGCGGTCGACTCGGTTGTCGGTCAAGGCTCCACCTTCACCATCTATTTTCCGACGGTGGAGAGGGGCATAAATCCGGAAGAGGGGAGTTCGCCGCTTGGCATGCTGCGCGGCACCGAAACTATCATGGTTGTCGACGATGAACCGGTGGTGCTGAAGGTGACGAAGATTTTTCTTGAGATCCAGGGCTATACGGTGTTGACCGAAACGAACAGCCAGATGGCGTTGAATATATTCCGGGATAACCCCCAGGGCATTGACCTGTTGATCTCGGATGTGACCATGCCGCACCTGACCGGCGATCGGCTGGCAAGGGAGTGTCTCTTGCTCCGGCCCGATCTGCCGATAATTCTGATGACCGGTTACACCGATCTGGTTTCCGAGCAGAGTGTGAAAAAAGACGGTGTCCGGGCTTTGCTCATGAAACCTTTGATCGGCAAGACCTTTCTGAGTCAGGTGCGCCATCTGCTCGATTTGAAACAGACGAACAGCTTGTGAAGTAAGTCTTTCCGCGACGGATCTAACAAGCTGTAACGCATTAATATTGCAATAGTCTCGGTTTCCGCCAGTTCGTGTCAAATCCCAGGTCGGCGAGCAGGGCAATGCCCTTCTCCATATTGATCCCGATATTGCCAAGCCCATGGGAATCGTCTCCGGGGACGACGGCAATGCCAAGCTTCAGGGCCATTTCGAGAATTACTCTCGAGATATAGGGTTCGTCCGCCCCCTTCAGCAGCGAGCGCAGGTTGAAGTCCATTATCAGGTCAAATTTTTTGATGAGTTCGAGGTTTCTCTGTATCCTGACAATTATTTCGGGTTGCAGCAGTCTTTTTTTGTAGTCCTCGTCAAAGATCCGGATGAGATCGAAATGGCCGACCACCGAGGGTTTGAGCAGCTGGATCATCTCGTACTGCTGGTCGAAGTAGCGGCAGTACAAGGCATCCATGCCGCCTGCGGCTTCGGCTGTTTTATCGTATTGTTCCCGGGAATAGTCAAATCCCATGTCGTCGACAAAGTGAACCGAACCGACGATATAGTCCGGCCGGAAGGTTTCTATCAGGTAGGGCATGAAGTGCGCATAGCCGCTGTAGGTCTCGCTTTCCATCGCCGCAAAGATCTCGATGTCGCCACGGTATTTTTCCTGAAGTCGCCGGCATTCCTGCATGTATCCGGCAAAACGGCTGAGCAGGAATTCAGGGGTGAATCCTGCCGCCCTCTGATCGGGATAGAGCAGTTCCAGGCTTATGCCCGGGGCGTGCTCGGTGATTCCCACCCAGGGAAAACCTTTGGCAATGTACGACTCGATGATTTCCTCGAGCGAATCGGTGGCATGATGGCAGAATTGCCCGCTATGACCGCCATGAACAGATACGGGGGATATATTTTTCATTGCTTCAATTCTTCCGGTTTGATTCTCTCAATGCAGGGCTTTGCCGGTGCTGGACATTGCCAGATTGGCATCCCGCACCCCTTTAAGGGCGGACAGGCGGTCGGCAAGATCCTGAACCTCTTTGGCCTTGCCTCGTACGACAATGACCTCGAGGCAGTTGTCATGATCCATATGCACATGGGTGGTGGAGACAATATGATGATGATAATCGTGCTGGACAAGGGTGACTTTTTCCTGGAGCTTATGCTGATGGTGGTCGTAGACCAGGCTGATGACGCCCATAACCTGTTTGTCGGCCTGCCATTCCTCCTTGACGAAGGCCTTGCGGATCAAATCGCGGATGGCTTCCGAACGGTTGCTGTAGCTGTGGGCCTTGATATGGTCATCAAATATGGTCAACAGTTTTTCTTCGAGCGAAATGGAAAATCTTTTGAGCATGAAAAAGTACCTCCCGGTTGTTTACCCCCTTGTGGGGGCACATTGTTTCCGACCACCAATATATAGAGTCACCCGCAGAACTGCAAGCGGCAACTCGACAGGCTCCGAGGCTGCCTACTTTCTGCCGTTGTTTCTGCGCCGGAGATAAAGAGCACAGAAGGCGGCTACCGCGCCGAGGCCGATAATGGTGTACCAGGGGAACCAGCCCACGGCTTGGCGAAAGGCGTAACTCTCGAGGTCGCTGTTGGACCACTCGGGTTGAAGAGACTGACTGCTCTTTCTCAGGTAGGTGGTTGAAAGGGCAAAAAATACGCCGATAAGACCGTAAGCAAGATTGAATGCCAAGCCCTTGAAACTGAGGACGGTTGCCCGTTGATGGGATTCGGTGATCTGATTCAGATAGTGGCTGGTGAAGAGAGAAACGAACATGATGGCCACGAAGATCAGCGCCATCGGCAGAAGTCCCCAGTAGGGATAAAATCCTGAGAGGCCGAACAGGCCGGTCAGGGTGATGCCGGTCACCCAGTACAGGTTCGTCGCCGGGGTATTATGGATCGCCATTTTTTCGGCTATCTTCGGGGTGACAAGACCGAGCAGGGCCATGGCCGAACCGATCAGACCGAAGCTTGCCTCCGGCAGGTCGATCTCCCGGAAATACTGGCTGGTCATGGTGACGATCATTCTCACCACATGATCGTAGCCCATGCCGAAGAGGATGACTGCCAGGGCAAAGGGGGTACGGACGATCCATGTTCCCGCCTGCCATACCTTCCGGAGGGCCATAAGAGGAGTAACGCCTTCTGCTGTTTTTCGGCCGCCGTTTTCCTCTCTCATTCGGAGAGCGGCCACCGTTGCCAGCACGGCCAGGACAAGGGTCAGGTAGATCGGGAAACGCATTGTCGTCTGCTGGTCGAGGATGTGTGATGATCCGATCCAGGAAAGTATTCTGTTTACCATGTTCGGGTCATAGACCAATGCGCCGATGGTCAGGGTGACGATCGAGGCGATCGAACGCAGCCGCATCTGCAGACTGAGCACCTTCGGCCAGTCTTCGACCCGGCCCTCTGCTACCAGCGAGTCGTAGGCCAGGGCTTCATCGGCGCCGCTGGCCATCGCTTCCGCCAGACCGCTGAGGACGCGGTTTATGAAAAAGGCCCAGAAAATGATGGTACTGTTGCCTAATGGGATGAAAGCGAGCAGACTCATCTCGGCGACCATGAAGAAAGATGTGGCGACGATCAGGTGCTTGCGGCCGACAATATCGGCAAGAGCCCCGGACGGCACCTCGGCGCAGACGATGGTGATCGCCCAGACGGTGTTGAGCAGGGCAAACTGCTCGATGGTCAGGCCGAAGTCGAGAAAGAGGATGGTAAAAACCGGATAATAAAAGCGGGCGTTGAAAAGGATGCGAAAGGCGATAAAGAGCCGGATATTGACTATCGAAAAAGGTGAAGCAGCGCCCATGAGGTATCCTTGCGAGATTTTTTTGGCGTGTATGCGGAATTGCCCGACTGAGCCAGGGAGCATTCGATTCTTCTGACCACAAGCGAGAGGCTCAGACAGAGCACCAGGTACATGGCCGAGATGGTGAGCCAGATCTCGATGGTGGCCCTGGTCGAAGCCATTACCTGCAACCCCTGGAAGGTCAGCTCCTGAATCGAGATGATCGAGACAATGGACGACCATTTGATGGTATTGATGAATTCGCCCGCGAGCGGCTGCAGCATGATTTTTACCGCCTGGGGCAGAATGATCAGCCGCATCAGCTGCCAACGGGTGAGCCCAAGGGTTTTGCCGGCTTCCCATTGGCCGGTGTCGATGGCCTGGATGCCGGCACGGACGATTTCGGCAATGTAGGCACCCTGAAAGAGAGCAAGGGTCAATACCCCGGAAAAAAACTGGGTGATCAGTCCGGGTGCGGAAAAGAACCAGGTCAGAATATCCTGAACCGGTTGAGGGCTTGCCCGGAAGATATCTTCGATAGCCAGAAAGGTGAAGAGCTGGTCACTGACAAAGTAGTAGAAAATGAAGACCAGGACCAGCGGCGGGGTGTTGCGGATTGCTTCGATATAGGTTCGGCCGATCAGCCGGAAAAAAAGACGGGGCGAAATCCGCATCAATCCGATGATTAAGCCCAGTACAGCGGCAAAAAATGTCGCCCAGATACTGAGTTTGATGGTGGTGAAAAACCCTTCCAGCAGGATATTTGCGGTCCAGCGATGTTGTTCAGCGTCAAAGCGAACAAGATAGGTCGGGATCACCGACCAGTTCCATTGGTAGTTGAGCGCGAAAAAAAGGCGATAGCAGAGATAACCGAAAAAACCGAGAACGGCAGCGAGGATAACGCCGTCGAGGATGGAAACTGCCGGTTTTTTCGGTTGCATGTGGCTTTCCTGAACGGAAGAACGTCTATTCGACCTCGCCGATCCACTCTTTGGTGCCGAACCAATAGTCGTGACGTTCCTGCAGCCATCCTTCGAGGGTGACCAAAGCGATCCAGCTGTTGAAGAAGGCTAAAGTGTCGGGGTCGCCCTTGCGCATGGCGAACCCGATCGGTTCTTTGGTAAAGGTTCCGGCTATCGGCTGGAACATGGTGTCACTGTAGTCGATCGCTTCATATTCCGGACGGGGAGAGTTGCCGATGACCGCATGAACCTTGCCGTTGCGCAGTTCCTGATAGGCCTGGGGTTCGGTATCGAACATTCTGAGCGTCGCCTTGGGCAGATACTTTTTGGCCGCGGCAACCGCCGTGGTGCCGAGCTTTACTGCGATCTCCACATCCGGTTTATTGAAGCTTTCAAGGGAATCGAAACCCGCGGCAAGCTGTTTATGGGCAACGATGCTCATCCCGGTATAGTCGTAGGGCTGGGAGAAGTTGACCTGCAGGGCCCGCTGGGTGGTGATGCCCATGCCGCCGATGATCACATCAAATTTGCCGGTCAAAAGCGCCGGAATGATCCCCGACCAGGCGGTGGGTACAAATTCGACCTTTACCCCCATGTCTTCGGCAAGACGGGTGGCGACATCGATTTCAAAACCGATGAGTTTGCCGTTTTTGTCTTTCATCGCCCAGGGCTGGAAAATATCCATGCCGACTTTAAGGACTCCCTTCTTTTTTACTGCCTCAATGGTGCTGCCGGCGGCGATTTCCTGCTGAACGGAGGCGCCGAACGAGACGCTGCAGAGGCAAAAAACCAGGAGGATACCTGTGACAAATGACAAGCGCAGACTCTGTATTCTCATGTTATCTCCTTATATAAGTTGGGCTTTTGGTAGCATGTCACGGTAATTTAAGACGTTTTTCCAGAATGCCAACTCCAAGCGACAAAATAACGTTGATGACCAGGTAGATTGCCGCCACGGTAAACCAGATTTCAAACGTGAGATACGACTCGGCAACCAGGACCTGGGCCTGCATGGTCAGGTCATAGATGGCGATGGTGCTGACCAGCGCCGAGTCCTTCACCAGTGAGATCGCCTGACTGGTGAGGGGCGGCAGCACGGTGCGGATGGCTTGCGGGATAATGATATGACGATAGGTGGCCAGGGTCGTGAGGCCGATGCTGCGGGCCGCTTCGACCTGACCTTTGGTTACCGACTCGATGCCGGAACGGAAAATTTCCGAGGCATAGGCCCCTTCAAAAAGGCTGAGTGCGAGAATGGCAGAGGGCAGCCGGTCGAGGCCGAGAACCGGGCCGAGGACAAAATAGATGAAAAAGATCTGGATCAGGAGCGGGGTGTTGCGGCTGGTCTCAAGATAGAAAATGGCCAGACCGCGGGCGACAAACGAGTTGGACAGACGGAAAAAAGCGGTAATCAGGCCAAACAGCAGGGCCAGCACAAGGCTTGCCAGGGAGATGACGAGGGTGATTTTCAGGCCAAGAAGCAGGGGGCCGGCGGCGATCCCCGATTCGGTGACCGAATACAGATACTGCGGGATCCGGTACCATTGCCAGTTGTAGCCGATATTTTCAGCGCTCTGCAGGGTAAGCCAGCCGAGGCCGGAGAGGAGAAGGGTAAACTGCAGGGTATCGAACAACGGCGAACGAAAAAAGGTGCGGAAAGAAGGCGAAGGCATCGTTACCGGTTACGAGATGCTTTTCCGGGTAAGCTGCTCTCTGGCCATTTCCGAGATGGTGCGGAAATCAATCTTGCCGCTGCCCATTTTAGGTAAATTCTCCCACACCAGAAAAATCTTCGGCAGGGCGATAGGGGGGAGGTGACCGGCCATCTGCTTCAAAACCGATTTTTCGTCGAGGGGAGTCGTTACCACCGCGACGATTCTCGCCCCTTTGATGGCATCGGGAATTTCAACGACGCAGCAATGGCTGTCCTCCGGCAGGAATTTTTCCAGTATATCTTCAATCTTAACCAAGGAGACCATTTCGCCGCCGATCTTGACAAACCGCTTCAGCCGGCCGACATGCCAGAGATATCCGTCTTCGTCGATATTGCCCATATCGCCGGTGTCATACCAGCCTCTGCGGATGTGCAGGGAGGTCTGCTCGAAATCGTTGAAATACCCTTTCATGACACTGTCGCCCTTGACCAGGATGCGGCCATCTTCGCCAAGGCGGCATTCTTCACCCGTTTCGTAGTTTTCGATCCGGACCCGGACGCCGGGAATCGGCTTGCCGACGCTGCCAGGCCGGTTGAATTCCGGGGTGTTGGTGGAAATTACCGGGGAACACTCGGTAGCCCCGTATCCCTCGTAAACGGTGATGTTGTGCTTGTTTTTAAAGCCATCGCGGAGAGCATCGGGACATTTATCGGCCCCGGTCAGGGCAATCCGCAGGGAGCTGAAGTCGCCCTCTTCGGATTTTCGCAGGTATCCCCAGAAAAAGGCCGGAGTGCCGACCAGAAAAGAGGCTTTATGCTCGCGGACGATGGTGCATATTTTCTTGAAATCAAGAGGGTTTGCATAGGTGAGCATGGTCATCCCGTGGTAAATCGGCAGCCAGAGGTTGGTGGTCAGGCCGAAGACATGAAAGAAGGGCAAAGTGCACATGAAGATGTCTTCATTGCGAAACCCGAAAATAGGCGTGACCGAGGCGATGTTGGTAAGGATGTTTTTGTGGGTCAACTGCACCGCCTTGGGATCCTTTTCGCTGCCGCTGGTGAAAAGAATGACTGCGGTATCGTCCTCATGACCCTGATGCACGAGTTTTTTGATAAGTACGGCGGGCAGCGCGGCGGTCGCGGCGGCCATTACCTTCTGCAGGGTGGTAATGGCTGCCATGATGTCTTCGATATAGATCATGCCTTCGACAAACGGGCATTCTATCTTTTCCAGCATGGCTTTCGAGGTGATGATCGTCTTGAAGTCGCACTTCCGCTGGGCGTATCTGGAGTTATGTTCGGCGCCGGTCGAGTAGTTGATCATTACCGGGATCCGGCCACTCATCAGGACCGCGGTTTTGGTCAGGATGCAGCCGGCCGAAGTAGGCAGCATAATGCCGATGAAGCCCTTGTCCATCTTGCGGAAGAAGCGTGAAAGAATGAGGCAGGCGATGAGCGATCTCTGGTAGGTCAGTTCTCTGCTCGTGGTAAAATCGTTGATAGCGAGCTTCTTGCCGAACTGCCTGGCGATGTCGATGAAGTGTTGGTGTAACAGCACCGGCTCCCTCCGTAAAAATTCTGATGGTTATGCAGACACAACCCTGGCGTTTTGTCGGGATGAAAAAGCGCAACTGTTTCAACTACCATGTTTTTCGCATCCTTGCAACTTTCAGCACCATGCTGCGAGGCTAAAACGAGAGACCTCTCCTGCTTGAACCAGGTCGGCAGGATGGAGGAGGATATTGCGTTGTCGATCCGGGACGATGTCATCCTAGCAAGGTAATTATTTTGGCTTAAGGCAAAGATGTCACAATGTAGAGCAATTGGCTTGGACATTGCAGTTTTTAGGCTGGGTACGCTCCAAACCGTGGCAAATATCATTAGGATCACAGTTTATCGAGCACTTACCTCAGTATCTGTGTGACATAAGAATGGCGATAGTGTAATACCAATTACACTATCGCTTGTTGTGACAAAATTTTGTCAGTCGCTGACAAGTAGTGCAAGGAGATCAAAATGAAAAGGTTGAAAACATTCCTGCCGTTTGTGTTCATTTTGTTACTCCTTCTGGTGCTTCGCTCGTGGAACGGGATAAATGAGGGGACTGACCCGGGCGATGGCTCGGCTGTCACTGCAAATGACCGCCAAAATGATCTCAATGAGGACAAGAGCACTTTCCGGCAAGCCGGTTTGATGACCGCGAACCTCTCTTCTGCAAACGAAATAACAAAGATTGCCGCAATGACTCAGGCCCAACCGGTTGGGCATGAAGCTTTACCGGCAAAGAGCCGGCCCACAAGTGACCTCACACGTACGACCGATACCGATTCCAGCCCTGATCGGCCCGTGCAGGATTTTGTCGAACCACAGGAACTCATGAGCAGCCCATATGGTGTTCTTCTTCAAGCTGGCGCACTCGACTCACGCAAAGGTCCTGTCAATATCCCGGAAGAGTTACGTTTTGATGCGGCAAGCATAGTTCCTGGTCAAACTCTTCGTTATCTGGTCCAGTTCACCGGTCCGGTTCAACATCAATGGAAAGAAGAAATAAAAGGTATCGGCGGTTCCGTCGGGAGCTATATTCCCAATAACACGTTTATTGTTGCAATGACCGAGCAAGCGAAAGAGATTGTCGGCACACTCCCTTATGTCCAGTGGATTGATTATTTTCATCCTGCCTATAAACTCGCAACTGTTTTAAATAAGACCGAAATTCTCGATAAAGCGCAGCGGCCGAAACGTAGCGACTCGACAACAAGTGACCCAACAGTGAGTGCTGAGGACCCGCCCTCGGCAATTCCGCCTGAAGAGGGAATTCCCATAGATCAGCCGGTCATTACCGATTCTGAAACCGTTCTCTTGATGGTTCAGACATTTCAAAGCGGCTTTTTACCGTATCTTTATACTGTTGCAGAATCTATTGACGGTGCAGTTGTTCTCGATTCGAGCGACAACAGGAACAGCAGGATTCTTTTGGAAGTTCCGGCAATAATTTTGGATTCTGCCCTCATCACACTGGCTCAGGCAAGCGAAATAGAATGGATTGAACCCTATGTTCCGCCGTCGCTCAATAACGATGAAATGCATTGGGTTGTCCAAAGCAATTCATACAACTCCAACCCCCTTTGGAGCAAAGGTCTTACCGGCACCGGGCAGATTGTTGGTGTAGGCGACACCGGGCTCGATGTCGATATGGCCTTTTTCTGGGATGGCAGCCAGGGAGTTCCTTCTTCCTTTGCAATTATAATCAGCGCAAGGTAATCGCCTATTACGATTTGGCCGGAAACGGTGATTGGGACGGACATGATCATGGTACCCATGTAGCAGGAACCATTGCCGGTAAATCCCTGTCAACGAATGCGGAATATAACGGCATCGCCTACGATGCAAAGCTCGTTATTCAGGATATCGGTTACGGTGGTTCGTTGACCGGCATCCCCAGTGACCTTAACACCTATTTTCAACAGGCTTATAATGTAGGAGCCAGGATTCACTCCAATTCATGGGGGGCTTCGGTTGGTGGAGCTTACACCGCCTTTTCTCAGGATGCGGACGAGTTCATGTGGAACAATAAAGATTTTCTGATTGTCTTCTCGGCTGGCAACTCAGGCTCGGATGTTAACACCGTAGGCTCTCCCGGTACAGCCAAAAACGTCTTGACTTCAGGGGCGAGTGAAAATGCCCATTCCGGTTACAACCAGGAAAACGTTGCCTACTTTTCCAGCAACGGTCCCACTGACGACGGTCGCATCAAGCCAACGGTAACTGCTCCCGGTCATTATATTTCCTCTGCCAATAGCGATGGCAACATTACGACTTTCAACTCGGATATCCGTACCATGAGTGGCACCAGCATGTCCGCACCAACCCATGCCGGAAGTGCGGCACTCGTCAGGCAATACTTTGTCGACGGTTTTTATCCGACCGGCAGCGCGATACAAAATAATTCCATCACGCCAAGTGCAGCATTGATCAAAGCAACCATGGTCAACAGCGGTTCGAACATGACGGGGACGTACATAGATGGCCCGATTCCCAGCACCGGCCAGGGCTGGGGCCGCATCTTGCTTGATAAGGCACTTTTTTTTACGGGGGATACACACTCGCTGTTTGTTGACGATATGCAAACCGGTCTGCAGACAGGTCAGACACAAGAATATTCGTTCTTCTCAGGCGGTACCGAACCGATCAAAATAACTCTAGTCTGGACCGACTATTATCCTTCACTCAGTGCCGGCGTGCAACTGGTCAATGATCTCGATCTCACCGTAACGGGTCCCTCCGGCAGCTATAAAGGAAATATATTCGCCGGCGGCTCCTCAATAACCGGCGGATCTTCCGATCGTCTTAATATATTGGAAAATGTACTCATTACTGCACCGGAACAAGGTGCCTATGTAGTTACCATCTCGGGTTTTAACGTTCCGAACGGACCTCAGCCATATGCACTGGTCGTGACCGGGCTTTCTTCCGGCTCGAGTGTTGGCTCAATTTCCTTGGATAAACCGTACTATAATGCATCTTCAATAGCCGTTGTCACCCTCAACGATATCGACCTCAATGGGAGCAGCACTGCGGTTGACACGGCTACGGTGCATATTTCTTCTTCCAACGATGCCGGGCAAGATATTACCTTAACCGAGATTACAGCTAATTCTGGAACCTTCCAGGGCAGCTTCGTTATCGGCAGCGCCTTGGCGGTAGCAGAAGGGGATACCATAACGGCAACCTATACCGATGCCAGTGGCGATGTTGGATCAAACACGGTAAGCGCAACGGCAGTTATCGACAGTTCTCCGCCGATAATCTCGGCAGTTTCCATAACGGATGTGGGTGCGAAGTCAGCCACAATAAGCTGGCTAACCAATGAGCCTTCTGCAGGGGTTCTTTCCTACAAAACTGCAGCCGCCACCCCCTGGACAGAGGTATCGTCGTCCGTGCAAACAACACACAGCGTTCAATTGAGCGGCCTGAACCATAGTACTCTTTACCAGGTGAAAATAAGCGCTGCGGATGTTGCGGGCAATAACAGCTTGGATGACAATACCGGCGACTACTACACCTTCTTTACCGATATCGAAACGGTCGCATTTTCCGATGCTCTCGCAAACGGGACATCCCTGTTTAGTCTCTCTGGCGGCTCCAATAGTGCTGGAGAAAACGGTATGTGGCACATTACCACCTACAAATCCAGTTCCACCCCATATGCCTGGTATTACGGCCTCGAATCAAGCAAAACGTATAACACCGGCTATCGTAACTGGGGTCACATTACCAGCACAAACGGAATAGATTTAAGCGGTTTCAGCAACGCCAAGCTCAAATTCAAACACATTCTGAAAACAGAGGATTATTCACCCTATGATGTTGCCAAGGTCCAGGTATCCGAGGATAATTCTGTATATACAACTGTATATCAGTCTGTTAAATCCTCAGCCGACTGGGAAGAGATCGAGGTTGACCTGAATACCTATGTCGGCAAGACAGTCTATCTGCGCTTTTTCTTTGATACGGTAGACGCAATTGCGAACACCTATGAGGGTTGGCTGCTTGATGACATCACCGTTGTTACGTATATCCCGGACGACGGAATAGCCCCGGCGCCCCCTGCTGGTCTTGCTATTTCCGATTCAGGGGACAACAAGCTGAGTGTTGCCTGGTCCGCGAACAGCGAGACCGACCTGGCCGGCTATAACATCCTGCGCGGCGGGGTGAAGGTGAACACGGCCTTGATCACCGCGACAACCTACACCGACGCCGATCTGACGGAGGGCACGGATTATTCCTACCAGGTAGCGGCTGTCGACAAGTCCGGCAAGGAAAGTCTTGCGAGTGATACTGTTTCGGCAACAGCGGGCAAGCCTGCTGTTCCGGTGGGACTTGCGGCAGTGAGCGGCAACGGTGAGGTTGTTCTTTCCTGGACCGGCAATACCGAGGCGGATCTGCAGGGTTATAAGGTATACCGGAAGATAAGCACTGGTGGAGCAACGGATGTAGCTTTGTCCTCGTTGGGTGCCAAGGCTTTGAGCGGAGGTTATTCCCCCGGGGCATTAATCGATGGGGTGAGTACCTCACTGGGGAATTACGGTTATTTATCTATCCCAAGCGAGCTCATTATTGATCTTGGCAAGATATATCAAGTTGGTAAAATTGCTTTGCACCTGTGGAATGGCGACAGCAGGATATACAGGTATAAGATTCTGTTGTCCTCCGACAACAGTACCTACAGCGAGGTTGTGGATCGCAGCAGCGGTCAGCAAACAGGGTATATTGCTGATGAAATATCGACGACGGCAGCCCGATACGTAAAGATTAAGGCTACCTACAGTTCGATTGGTAACTTTGTAGTAAAGGAGTTGGAGGTTTACGAGACACCGTTCGTTCAGTTGACGTCGTCGACCCAGGCCGGCACCAGTTATACGGCAACCGGTCTGGATAATGGAAGCACCTATGATTTTGCGGTAAGCGCGGTCGACAGCTTTGGCAATGCGAGTAGTTTTACCGATCCGGTAAGTGGAGTTCCGGACGACGGAATAGCCCCGGCGCCCCCTGCTGGTCTTGCTATTTCCGATTCAGGGGACAACAAGCTGAGTGTTGCCTGGTCCGCGAACAGCGAGACCGATCTGGCCGGCTATAACATCCTGCGCGATGGGGTGAAGATCAACACAGCCCTGATCACCGCGACAACCTACACCGACGCCGATCTGACGGAGGGCACGGATTATTCCTACCAGATAGCGGCTGTCGACAAGTCCGGCAAGGAAAGTCTTGCGAGTGATACTGTTTCGGCAACAGCGGGCAAGCCTGCTGTTCCGGTGGGACTTGCGGCAGTGAGCGGCAACGGTGAGGTTGTTCTTTCCTGGACCGGCAATACCGAGGCGGATCTGCAGGGTTATAAGGTATACCGGAAGATAAGCACTGGTGGAGCAACGGATGTAGCTTTGTCCTCGTTGGGTGCCAAGGCTTTGAGCGGAGGTTATTCCCCCGGGGCATTAATCGATGGGGTGAGTACCTCACTGGGGAATTACGGTTATTTATCTATCCCAAGCGAGCTCATTATTGATCTTGGCAAGATATATCAAGTTGGTAAAATTGCTTTGCACCTGTGGAATGGCGACAGCAGGATATACAGGTATAAGATTCTGTTGTCCTCCGACAACAGTACCTACAGCGAGGTTGTGGATCGCAGCAGCGGTCAGCAAACAGGGTATATTGCTGATGAAATATCGACGACGGCAGCCCGATACGTAAAGATTAAGGCTACCTACAGTTCGATTGGTAACTTTGCAGTAAAGGAGCTGGAGGTTTACGAGACACCGTACGTTCAGTTGACGTCGTCGATCCAGGCGGGCACCAGTTATACGGCAACCGGTCTGGATAATGGAAGCACCTATGATTTTGCGGTAAGCGCAGTCGACAGCTTTGGCAATGCGAGTAGTTTTACCGATCCGGTGAGCGGAGTTCCGGACGACGGCATCGCCCCGGCGACCCCTGCTGGTCTTGCTATTTCCGATTCAGGGGACAACAAGCTGAGTGTTGCCTGGTCCGCGAACAGCGAGACCGACCTGGCCGGCTATAACATCCTGCGCGGTGGGGTGAAGGTGAACACAGCCCTGATCACCGCGACAACCTACACCGACGCCGATCTGACGGAGGGCACGGATTATTCCTACCAGATAGCGGCTGTCGACAAGTCCGGCAAGGAAAGTCTTGCGAGTGATACTGTTTCGGCAACAGCGGGCAAGCCTGCTGTTCCGGTGGGACTTGCGGCAGTGAGCGGCAACGGTGAGGTTGTTCTTTCCTGGACCGGCAATACCGAGGCGGATCTGCAGGGTTATAAGGTATACCGGAAGATAAGCACTGGTGGAGCAACGGATGTAGCTTTGTCCTCGTTGGGTGCCAAGGCTTTGAGTGGAGGTTATTCCCCCGGGGCATTAATCGATGGGGTGAGCACCTCACTGAATAATTACGGCTACTTGTCTATCCCAAGCGAGCTCATTATTGATCTTGGCAAGATATATCAAGTTGGTAAAATTGCTTTACACCTGTGGAATGGCGACAGCAGGATATACAGGTATAAGATTCTGTTGTCCTCCGACAACAGTACCTACAGCGAGGTTGTGGATCGCAGCAGTGGTCAGCACACAGGATATATCGCTGATGAAATATCGACGAGGGCAGCCCGATACGTAAAGATTAAGGCTACCTACAGTTCGATTGGTAACTTTGCAGTAAAGGAGCTGGAGGTTTACGAGACACCGTACGTTCAGTTGACGTCGTCGATCCAGGCGGGCACCAGTTATACGGCAACCGGTCTGGATAATGGAAGCACCTATGATTTTGCGGTAAGCGCGGTCGACAGCTTTGGCAATGCGAGTGGTTTTACCGATCCGGTGAGCGGAGTTCCCAACATTAACAATGTAAATTCGATCCCCGACAATTGGAAATCGGCCTACGGTTTTGCACTTGGTGACCCAAATATAGATTCGCAGGATCCAGATGCAGATGGCTTAACCAATCTTGAAGAGTTTCAGCATGGTACTGATCCTCTAAATAGGGACACGGATGGTGACGGTATATCAGATGGTGACGAGGTCCATCTTTATGGAACGAATCCTATGCAACAAGAAAATCTGACTTTTTTTGCCGAACCTGATCCTGAGTTCGACAACTACCTCTGGACACTGCCAGTCGGTGCATCGCCGGTGCGATTAAATCTGCCGGCAGCTATTGATGACTTCCTATTTACTCAGGAAGCCGGTATTGCCGTTTATGGGTCGCATTCCAACGATCATATTAATGGATTGGTGAATATCTGGATAGATCTGGCAGGAGATACTCCGGTAAAGAGTTGGGCGAATGGTACAGTGAGTGCTGTTTCCCTGGTGAATGGTTACTACTCTGTTGAAATCGATTATGGGAATAATCTTGTAGGATTACATGGAGTTATTATGTCAACTGATCTTTCGGTCGGTGAAACTGTGTCGGCGGGTCAAGTGATAGGAATGGGGAAAGGGCAAATCCCCAATCAAACGGGATCCGGTTTTGCTCTGATCGACAGGGGGAGGACGGACGGACCATCCGGCTGGAATGGTGGAGTATATGTATCTCCTTTCGACTACTTGAACAATGAAGATAAAGGACTTCTAGTCAGTGCCTATATTTCCCACGTTGTCGATACCTACGATCCCGCCAATCCCAGTGCGAGAAAATGGGGATTTGAGCCGTATGAACCTTATTTGACAAATAAGTATTATCTTCATTCGGGAAATTCGGGACGTCTAACCGGTGTCTGGCATCTGAAAGACGCCCCTGTGGGATATGGATTCCCAAATGATATCCTGACTTTTATTGAAGCAGAAACACCATCCTATAGAGGGAACCATGTAATGGCTCAAGATTATGAAAATGGCAATCTCTTCACAAAATGGTTTATAAACGGTACTTATGAAGTCGATTATGTTATGGGACGAATAAAAATATACGACAATGACGGCGAAGTCCACTATGGGATATTTAAGATCGACGAGTCCAACGAAAAATCAATTCTAACGATTGAATACCAGGAGGGAGCATTTCCTGATAGTTTTGGCTCAAAGAGCTATGCCTATGAATTGGTATATTAACGTCTAATTTTTCAAGTCAAGTTCGGAAATGTCCAATACCGATTTCGGCATTTCCTTTTTTATCTGCACGCCCAGTTCCCTGAGCTGCTCGGCGTGGGAGACGAGATTGCCGCGTCCCCGGGTCAATTTGAGCAGGGCGGTGTCGTAGGTTGCATGGCAGGTGGCGAGTTGCCTGCCGATTTTTTCCATTTCCTCGACAAAACTGCGGAGTTTGTCATACATCAGCCCGGCCCGCCTGGCGATCTCCAGGGAGTTCTTGCTCTGGTGCTCATATTGCCAGATGTTTTCGATGGTTCGCAGGGTGGCCAGCAGGGTGGTGGGGGTGACGATAATCACGTTGTGGGCCAGAGCCTCTGTGCAAAGCGTTTCGTCCTGCCGGCAGGCGGCGGAAAATGCTGCCTCGATGGGCATGAACATGAGGACAAAATCGAGTGAATGAATCCCGGCAAGACCCGGATAGTTCTTTTTTCCCAGAGTAGCGATGTGGTCGCGGACGGCCTGCACCAGTTGGGCAAGATGGCTTGCCCGTTCACACTCCGCATCACAGTTGACATAGCGCTCCCAGCTGATCAGAGAGACTTTCGAGTCGACAATAATGTCCCGGCCCTCAGGCAGATGGATGATGACATCCGGTTTGAGCAGCCGGTTGTGATGATCCCGGAACCCGCCCTGGGTCTCGTATTCATGACCAAGGCGGAGCCCCGAACGTTCGAGCACCCGGCCCAGGACCAGCTCGCCCCAGTTGCCCTGGACTTTGGTGTCGCTCTTCAAGGCCTTGGTCAGGTTAATCGCCTCTTGGTTAATCTGCTGATTGAGGTCGCGCAGTTGCAGGATCTCGGCTTTCAGCGAGTGTCGCTCGCGGCTGTCATTACGGTAGATTTCATTGATTTCCTGCTTGAGGGCGATGAGCTGGTGGTTGAAGGGCTGCAGAATCGCTTCGAGCCTTTCTTTATTCTGCTCGCCGAACCGGGCGCTTTTTTCATCGAAGATCTGTTGCGCAAGACTTGCAAACCTGAGGCTCAGTTCTTCCCGGGCATCTTCCAGAAGCTGCAGTTTTTCTGCCGCATGTTTTCGCTCATTGTTGAGCAGCGTGACAAGTTCTGCCGCCCGTATTTCCTGCTCGGTGCCGCGACGCATGGCAGCTTCGGCTTTGCCTTCGGCTGCGGCTGCTCTTTGTTCCGACTCGCGCAACCGCTGCTTTACCCCGAAAAGATGCACGATGCCGAGCGAAAAGGCCACCGCCGCCAGCAGATAGCCGCAGGCCAGCAACAGGACGAGGGAAGGCAGGGTGACGTTCTGCGGCAGAAGAGTGTGAAGTTCGGCGATAAGCGCCGCAGCAAGATCATTCATTTTTAGCCGAGGGCAACATCCAGGGTCATCATGATTGCAAAGCCGGCCATGACGCCGACGGTCGGAATATCGGAATGTTTTTCCGCCCGCGACTCGGGGATCAACTCTTCGGCTACGACATATATCATCGCGCCGGCGGCAAAGGAGAGAGCGTAGGGTAAAATAGGCTCCATCATCAGCACGGCGGCTGCGCCGATCACCCCGGCTACAGGCTCAACCATGCCGGAAAACTGGCCGTACATGAAACTTTTACGGCGAGACATGCCTTCCCGCCGCAGAGGTACCGAAACAGCCGCGCCTTCGGGAAAATTCTGGATGCCGATCCCGATGGCGAGAGCAATCGCCGCGCCTAGAGACGCGGCTGGATGGCCGGCCGCAGCGGCGCCGAAGGCCACGCCGACTGCCAGCCCTTCGGGGATATTGTGCAGGGTGATGGCCAGAACCAGCAGGACTGAGCGCTGCCAGCTTGTTTTTATTCCCTCCGCCTCCTTTTCCGGAAAACCGGGGTGGAGGTGGGGGAGAATCTTGTCGACACTCCAGAGGAACGCACCGCCTGAGAGAAAACCGATCAGCGGCGGGAGCCAGGGAACACCGCCGTTCAATTCCACCATCGCAATGGCGGGGGCCAGGAGGGACCAGAAGCTTGCCGCTATCATGACTCCGGCGGCAAAGCCGAGCATGCCGTCCATGGCTTTGCGCTCGATCCGGATAAAGAAAAAGACCAGACTCGCACCAAGAGCGGTCATCAGCCAGGTGAAAACAGTGCCGCAAAGCGCCTGCTTTATTGGCGAAAGCGCCAGAAACCACTGCTCCATTGAGTTGCTCCTTTGGCAGTTGACAAAAACACCTGCGCTGACTGTTCACGGAATAATAATTACATGCGCCAGGGCTTCTCTCTGCCGCCAAGGATATGCAGGTGAATGTGAAATACTTCCTGTCCGGCCTTTCTGCCGTTATTGAAGATTACCCGAAAGCCGTCGGCGACGCCGTTTTCCGCGGCCAGTCCGGCGCCAATGCGGATGAGCTTGCCGATGACCTTGTCGTCTTCCTCCAGGACATCGACGGGAGCGGCAATATGTTTTTTGGGAATGACGAGAAAATGCACCGGGGCCTGGGGGGCAATATCCCAGAAGGCCAGGACTTCATCGTCTTCGTACATTTTTCTGGCGGGGATTTCACCTGCTACGATCTTGCAAAAGATACAGTCGCTCATTGCCGGGTCTCCTTGTTAAAGCTGAGTTGAGCAGCTTGCCTGCTCGTACGAAACTTATGCCCTTTGGGTATAAGTTGTCACCATGAAAAAGGCCCTGTCGGGGGAAGGTGTTACGATCAGTACGATACTGGCGTAAGTATATACAACAATTGAGCAGTTTCGTAAACCGCGGAACGGGAGGAGAAAAGACAACACCACAGAACGACCGGGCAAAGTCGTTTTGTGGTGTCGGGAGTGATAATTTTTTAGTTCGCGTAGTTGAAGACGAGTTCGCTCTCATGCACGTCGATCTGTGCCTGGCCCCCTCTGGCGAGTTTGCCAAAGAGAATTTCTTCAGTAAGGTTGTCGCCGATTTCCTTCATGATCAACCTTCTCAGCGGTCTTGCACCATAATCCGGGTCATAACCCTTTTCGGCGAGATATTTGCGAGCGGTTTCGCTGAGCTTGATAGTGACACGTTTTTCCGCCAGTTGAGATTCAAGTTCCCTGATGAGCTTATCGACGACCCGAAGGGTGGCGTCATGATCCAGCGGGCTGAACGAGACAATGGCATCCAGCCTGTTGCGGAACTCGGGGGCAAAGAGTTTATTGATCGCGGTCTGATCTTTGCCTTTCTTGCTGCTGACGAAACCGATCGACCTGCCGGCCAGTTCCCGCGCTCCGGCGTTGGTCGTCATGATGATGATAACATTGCGGAAATCCGCCTTCCGTCCGGAATTGTCGGTGAGGGTTGAATGATCCATGACCTGCAGGAGAATGGAGAAAATATCGGGATGCGCTTTTTCGATCTCGTCGAGCAGCAGTACCGAGTAGGGATGTTTGCGAATCGCCTCGGTGAGGAGGCCTCCCTGATCGAAACCGACATACCCCGGTGGCGAACCGATAAGTCTCGCAACGGCATGTTTTTCCATGTATTCACTCATGTCGAAGCGCTCGAAGTGAACATTGAGAATGGCGGCAAGCTGCCTGGCCACTTCGGTCTTGCCCACTCCGGTCGGCCCGGCAAAGAGGAAACTTCCGGTCGGTGAATCGGGGTTGCCAAGACCCGCGCGTGAGCGTTTGACGGCTCTCGTAACGGCACTGATGGCCTCATCCTGGCCAAAGATCACTCCCTGGAACTTACCTTCCAGGTCTTTTATATCCTGCAGTTCGGAAGTGGAACTGGATTTGGCCGGGATTCTTGCGATCCGGGAAACCACCTTTTCAATGTCGCCCACTTTGACAACCGAGCCTTGCCTGCCTTCAAGCCGGAAAAACGAGCCGACCTCATCCATCACGTCGATGGCCTTGTCGGGCAGGAATCGCTCGTTGATAAACTTAGCCGACAGTTCGGCCATTGCTTTCAAGGAGTTGTGCGAATATTTCACCTTATGGTGATCCTCGTATTTGTGCTGTAGTCCCTTGAGGATGAGGTGGGTGTCGGCGACGGTCGGTTCCTCGATATCGATCTTCTGGAAGCGCCGCGAAAGCGCCCGGTCTTTTTCAATCTGGTTCTTGTACTCTTCATAAGTCGTTGAGCCGATGCAGCGCAGGATACCGGCCTGAAGAGCGGGTTTCAGCAGATTGGAAGCGTCCATGGAGCCGCCGCTGGTGGCGCCGGCCCCGACAATCGTATGCATTTCGTCGATGAACAGGATGGCGTTTTCTTTTTTCTCGATGGCCGACACCACGCTCTTCAACCTTTTTTCAAAGTCGCCGCGATATTTTGTGCCGGCAACCAGTGTTCCCATGTCAAGCAGGTGGATCTCGACGTCGCGCAGCAGATCCGGCACCCTCGGCTTTTCGCCTTTTGCCCTGGCTTCTTTGTCTTCGTGGATACGCAAGGCGAGACCCTCGGCCATAGCAGTCTTGCCGACCCCAGGCTCGCCGACGAGCAGCGGGTTGTTTTTCTTGCGGCGGCAGAGGACCTGCATGATTCTGTTCAGTTCTTCGTCGCGGCCGATGAGCGGATCGATTTTTCCCTCAGCGGCATAATGGGCCAGATTGACGGTAAACTCCTCCAGAGCTTTGGCATCCTTGCCGCCCTTTTGCGGCTCGGGACTTTCCAGCGGAGAAGTGAACGGCTCTTTTTGCAGACCATCGGCGGGAAGCTCATGGGAGATAAAATTCATTACCTCCATTTTACTGATACCGACAGAAGTGAGGAAAAAGACCGCATGGGATTCTTCCTCGGAGAGGATCGATACCAGTACATCGCCACTGTCGACCTGATTCTTGCCGCAACTCTGCACGTGGGCGACAGCTCGCTGCAGCACGCGGTTAAACGCTATGGTCTGGGCCGGTTCCGTCGCACCGGTAGCCGAAAGTGTCGGGATTTCGCGGAGGAAAAACTTTTCCAGACGCTCTTTGAGAATCTGCGTCGATCCCCCGCACTGATCGATGATATAGTTAGTAAGCTCGTCATGCAAAAGGCCGTAGAGCATATGTTCGACGGTCACATACTCGTGATTGTGGTTTTTTGCTTCTCTAATGGCCAGTATCAGTGCTTTTTCCAGTGTCTTGCTCAGCATAATTATCCGGATTCAGTTATGTGAAAGGAATCTTCCACCTTTTTTATGCCGTTTCCATTGAACAGCGTAATGGGAATTCATTCTTTTTTGCCAGTTGATGGACGATTGAGATTTTTGTTTCACAGATTTCCCTGGTATAAACACCGGCTACCCCAACTCCCTCGTTATGGACATTAAGCATTATTTTTGTGGCGTCAGGGGTCGATTTATGAAAAACGGTTTCGAGTATGGCGATGACGAATTCCATAGTGGTGTAGTCGTCATTGTGCAAGAGTACCTTGTAGAGAGAAGGTTCTTTTGTCTCAATGGCATCTTTAGTAATTACAGTTTCCTGCCTGTGGGTCTTGTGGTCTGCCATGGTCATGTTTTCAGTTGTGGGACGTGTATTTAATCAAGATGGGTCAATCTTACTCCATTTACAGTAATATCAAACACCGCAGTTTCAATATATCAAGTGCCCTCTCCCACCGAGAATCTTCGGAGAACCTCTGAGCATTGCCAGGAAAAGCTCTTCAAGGACCAGACGGGGGGGGAGCGGCGATCCCTTCAGGCGAAATTCTGCGGCCAGCAACAGGGTCAGCCACCTTTTCAGGCCGGAGCAGGAGTATTCGGAGGCCTTGGTGAAACTCATGAAAAGTGCATAGGGATGGCCTTGAAGCAGTTCGGGCCATTCACCTTCCGCCTTCAGGGCGGGGAGGTAATTGTTTTGAAAATCCCTGGGGTTCATGCCGCTTCGCCAGGCCGGGAAAGACCTCTTCTGGAGCGAACGGTAGATGAGCTGCTTTCGCAAAAAATTACGCATTGTCGCCAGGATTGCAAGTTCATGAATCCCCTGTTCCAGAAGACGAGAGACAAGGGTGAGGGTTCTTGCTGTCTGGCGTTTGCTGAGGGCGTCGGTCAACTCATAGAGCGCGTCTTCACGATTCCGGGCCACCATTACCTCGATGTCGGCACTGGTGATAGTCGGACTGTCGCCGACATAATGAGCCAGTTTTTCCGTTTCGACCACAACTGCAACCGGATGAAATCCTACCCGTTCAAAGAAAATATCCACCGCTTGCGGGTCAATTTTTTTCTGAAATTCCGCGAGAGTTTTCTGCATCATCTCCCGGAGAATTTCTTTCTGCTCGGTCTGGGCAGCGGCACCGGATCCGGTTGCCACAGAACAATCGACCACGATGCCGTTTTTTTTCAGAGAAGTAAACAGGCGCTGGCGTTTGTCCACCGTTTCCGCGGTCAAAAGCAGAATGTTGCCGGCAGGAAATCCCTTAGCCAATGCTTCGATAAACCGCTCGCCAAAATTGGCGCCGATCCCCGGAGAGGTGTCCCCGGCCGCGGAGACAAGTTTGTCGGCCCAGTCGAGACTGTCGCCGGGCTTGTCGAAATCGAATACCTTCCGCCATTCCGTCGGCGGGATTTCCGTGAAGGTGGTCGGTCCCTCGATCTTCATGTCAACCGCCTGGAGCATGCTCTGCAGGTATTTTCCGGCAGGTCCCGGGCGGCCCGCCTGAAAAGCCTGGACTGCCTTGGCGAATATCTCCGACACTACGGTTTTGCTGTGAAAGATCAGGCTGTCCGAAACCCGGTAGATCTGACGGCCGGGAAGCAGGCTGAAACTCGTCAGCCTGGCGAGTGTTCGGCTGGGGTCCTCCCGGTCGCCATCGATTGCATGTACGGCGCCAGGCCCATCCGCAAGGAGCTTTTCCTGCAGCAGATCGGCGGCCTCCTTACAGAGAAATCGTTCGCCGAAAAAGAGAAAGACCTGTGCGTCAAGTCCTGGTGAGCTTCGTTCGAGCAAGCCTTGCAGGTCGGATCGTTTAATAAGGGGCATGATGTATTGCTGTCGGGTGTGTCATCGCATGCAGCAGAGTAACCGAACGGGTGATCTCGGTGTTGTTCAAGTTCTTTTATTTTATCCTATTGCTATAGGCTTCAGTATAGGACTTTTTAAAGAGAAACGAAAGGACTGAATCTTGTCGTTCCCTTGCGCGGGATCGAAGCGATGAAGGAGTGCGGCTTCCTGTGTACTTGGGGGAGGAAGGTCCCGAGCGCCATTCGGACAAAAGGATGTGGAAAAACAATGGATGCAGCCTAATCCCGGTTGCGACCGGCGGCTGGGGGAAAAAGAGCGCATCATCCTTCCGTTTAAACCAATGAAGATAACGCAGGATGAGACAGGAAAATGTATGTGAGTGTTTGGAAGGTGTTTTTTGTTACCTCATAAAATTGTGTGGGTGAGTGTGAATTTAATCCTTATGGAGGAGATAAAATATTTATTTAGTTAAATATAAAAAACGTGAAAAAATTATGAGAACAGCGTATATTGACGAGATTAAAGTGTGTCAGGAAAATCACGGCTGTATTGCCGAAACAACATCAATCCGGCCCTAACTATTGTTTTTATATAGAAATTTTATCACCCCAATACTGCAAAGATGAAAAGTAGTTCGATTTGCATCTGTGCTTTATAAAACGGGAAACTATAACCACAAGAGGTGAAGCATGGCTATTAAGTATCCCTTAGTGCATATCACGGTCCCGTCAGGAATAATCAACGGATTGATGCAATCCTATATTGTCGAGCGCTGTAAAAGGACCTGTGTTTTTGTCGAGGATCTCCAGAATGAACAGATAAATGGCAATGATGTAATCGTTGTGTGCGACTGGTACGACTTTGTGGCGGGAAAGGTGCTGCAGGGCGGTCCGGAAAAAAACGAATCGGCATTGTCCTCCCTGCAGGCATACTTTATCGTCATCAATATGGTGAAGGGTGAGGAGGAGCAGCTGGGGGCTTCTCCGTATCTCGGAAGAATCAGGGGATTGTTTTACATCGATGATACTCTCGAAACGTTCAGGAAAGGTTTTACCGCCATCCTCAATGAAGAAATATGGGTTCCAAGGGCCGTCCTGATGACATGGATGACCGCTCCCGGTAAGAACAAGGTCGTCAATAATCAGGATATACTCAGCTCCCGCGAAGAATCTGTCCTGAAGCTTATGGCCGGTGGGATGTCAAATAAAGAGATCTCGAAAGAACTCTATATCAGTGCCAATACCGTCAAGGCGCATCTGTATAACATATATAAAAAGATAGAGGTTTCCAATCGTCTTCAGGCCGCCCGGTGGGCATCCACCTATTTTGATGACCGATCTTCCGTAAAATCGATGGCAGGATAAGGGGTGGGCGGAGCCATTTTCAGCGTAAAACGTTTCATCGAATGAAAGCCTTCCATGGAAGCGGCACGGTAGGCCTTTTCTTGGGAAAAGGGACGTTTGCCGCCCTTCCTCTCCTGCGGGCTAGCCTGCTTTTCCGGCCGGACACATGCGCTTCTCTCCCTTTGCCGCAGCATTTTTGCCCTCTTCTCTCTTGGACCCGGTTCGAGGTCATTCATATAATGTTTGACAAATGATGCGCGACCTTGAATTATCCAGATTCCAAGTGATTCCTGCTGGTGCAACAGCGCAAATACAAGAAACATCTGACCGATGAGCGGGGGAGGCCAGCCCCCCTCTTGGGATGGAGAGGAAGAAAATGAAAAAACCGCCTGTTTCCGCGGGAATCGTCAGTCCGTCAAGAGCGGTTCCGGTACAGATTGCCCGGCCGGAATACGCCGGCTCAGGGGTGCCCGGCCCTTATAAACTCTCCTGCGTTAAAGAGACCGACGATCAGATCGCACGGATGCGTAAGGCCGGGCGGTTTGCCCGGGAGGTGCTGGATACGGTGCTTGCCGAGGTGCGACCGGGGATTTCCACCGATGAACTTGACCTGATCGCCCACGAGCGTATAATCGCCCTCGGGGCATATCCGAGCCCTTTGAATTACATGGGCTTTCCCAAATCCATCTGCACTTCGGTAGACGAGGTGGTGGTGCATGGCATACCCGACAGCCGGTGGCTGGTTGAGGGGGATATCGTCAATTGCGACGTCACGGTTTTTGCCGACGGGATGCACGGCGACTGTTCCGAGACGGTTTTTGTCGGCAAGGTCGATGCCGGGGCGCAAAAATTGGTCGAGGTAGCCTGGGAATGTTTGATACAGGCTATCGATGTGGTCCGGCCGGGGCGTCTTTTCAACCAGATAGGGCTGGTGATCGAGAATCACGCCCGGGAGAACGGTTTCAGCATTGTCCGGGAGTTCACCGGGCACGGCATCGGTGAGAGCTTTCACATGTCACCCTATATCGCGCATTTTTACGAACCGGATAATACCGCAAAGATTGAAGAAGGGATGACCTTTACCATCGAACCGATGATCAGTGAGGGGGTGGCGGAATGCCTCATCTGGCCGGACAAATGGACGGCGGTTACCGCCGATCTGGCGAGAAGTGCCCAATTCGAGCATACCCTCCTGGTCACCCGGGACGGGGTGGAGATTCTCACCGGCGGGCGGACGCCCTGGTTTCTGCGGAAGTGAAGGGTGGGGGGCGGCGGGGTTGAGGCGTGAGCTTCAAGACGTTGCCGTTCTTTACAGAAAGAGCTTGTAGGCCGGATTGTCCGTCTCTTCCTTGTAGCGGTAGCCAAGGGCGTCCAGCCTCTCTTCAAGATCTTCATCCGATCCCGGTTCACATTCGAGGCCGATAAGCACCCGGCCGAAATCGCCGCCCTGCGACCGGTAATGGAAGAGAGAGATGTTGTGTCTGCCCCTGGTGGCTTCGAGGAAACGGGTGAGTGCGCCGGGTGTCTCCGGGAACCAGAAGCGAAAGAGCCGCTCGCTTGCCACCGCCGTCGACTGGCCGCCGACCATATGGCGGATATGGGTTTTAGCCAGGTCGTTGTCGGTGATGTCGATATTTTCGTACCCGGCTTCGGTGAGGATGCGGCTGAAGCTCTGCCGCTCACTTTCATTACGGATCGAGATGCCGACAAAGATATGCGCTTTCTCCCGCGTCCTCAGCCGGTAGTTGAATTCGGTGATATTGCGGTTGCCGACCAGGTCGCGGCAGAAGGCCTTGAGGCTCCCCGGTTTTTCCGGGATGGTGACGGCAAAGAGCGCCTCCTGCTTTTCTCCGATCAGGGTTCGTTCCGTTACATACCTGAGCCGCTCGAAATTCATGTTGGCCCCGGAGTTGACCGCGATCAGGGTCTCGCCGCGGCAGCCCGTTTCCTCGATATATTTCAACAGACCGGTCATCGCCAGACCGCCAGCCGGCTCGACGATGGCACGGGTCGATTGGTAGACTGCCTTGATGCCGCTGCAGAGTTCGTCGGTTGTCACGCGGATGATCCGGTCCACATATTTTCGGCAGAGATCGAAGGTCAATTTTCCCACCTGGCGGACCGCCACGCCGTCGGCGAAGATGCCGACCGCGTCGAGGGTGAGCCGTCTGCCGGCGGCAAGCGACTGGAACATTGCATCGCTGTCTAGGGGTTCAACACCGATTATCTTGATTTCCGGCCGGAGGATCTTGATGTAGGCGGCAATCCCGGCGATCAGTCCGCCTCCGCCGACCGGAACGAAAATCGCGTCCAGCCGGCCGGGATTCTGGCGCAGCAGTTCGTCGGCAATGGTCCCCTGGCCGGCAATGACCAGTTCATCGTCGAAGGGATGGACATGAACCATTCTGGTCTTCTCTCCCAGAAACTCGGCGTGGACGGCCGCCTCGGAATAGTTATTGCCGGACAGAACGACCTCGACGCCGAAGCCGCGCACCGCCTCGACCTTGATCTTCGGAGTGGTAACCGGCATGACGATCAGGGCGGGAATGCCCAGCTTGGCTGCGGCAAAAGCCACTCCCTGGGCATGGTTGCCGGCGGATGCGGTAATCACCCCCAGTTTTCGTTCCGCCGGGGAGAGGTGGGCAAGTTTGTTATAGGCACCGCGCAACTTGAAGGAGAAAACGGGTTGCTGATCCTCCCGCTTCAGGAGGATCCGGTTGCAGAGTTTTGCCGACAGGGCGGCGGCCTCGTCGAGAGGTGTCTCTATTGCCGCTTCATATACCCGGGACGTCAGGATCTGCTTGAAAAGTTTCTGCACGGTGAACCTCGGCTTCCTACCTGAATCCTGCGTTGATCTGCTGCAGGGCTGTATTGCCCGGACAGAGATCCGCTTCGGTAAGGCTGTTGAGGGGCCTGAGGGTCGAGTTGATGATATCATGGGTTTCCATGATATCCGGATTGACGTAGAGCAGCCCGGTAAGCAGCCGGCCCCTGGCTTTCTCCTCCTCGAGAGTGTCGACCGCGCGGCGTCTGCTGGTGATATCCCGGCCGGCCTCGGCCTTGTGCAGATGAATGATGCTGCCGTCGTGCATGACCACTTCCTGGCTGGTCCCTTCCGGATAATGAGCGAGGATTTCCTGCTGGAGCGGGATGAAATCGAAGGTGTTGGTCGCTTCGATATGTTCCCTGACGTACTCGTAGCTCTTGGTCGAGGTCGCGGTATTGTTGAAGGTCACGCAGGGCGAGATGACGTCGATGAAGGCCAGACCGCTGTGAGCGAAAGCCCCCTTGATGAGCGGCACCAGCTGCTGCTTGTCGCCGGAGAAGCCGCGGGCCACGTAACTCGCGCCCAGTTCGATGGCCAGCTCGCAGAGGTCGATGGACGAATAGGGGTTGGCCACGCCTTTTTTGCCGACCGAGCCGCGATCGGCGGTGGCCGAGTCCTGACCCTTGGTGAGGCCGTAGCAGCCGTTGTTCATGCAGATATAGTTGAGATTTAAATTGCGGCGCAGGGCGTGGGCGAACTGGCCCATGCCGATCGAGGCGGTATCGCCGTCGCCGGAAATGCCGATATAGAGCAGCTCCCGGTTGGCCATGTTGGCCCCGGTGGCAACCGAGGGCATCCGTCCGTGCACCGAGTTGAAGCCGTGCGACCTGCCGAGCAGATAGGCCGGGGTCTTGGACGAGCAGCCGATGCCCGACATCTTGGCGACCCGGTGCGGCTCGATTGAGAGCTCAAAACAGGCCTGGATGATGGCGTTGGTGGCCGAATCGTGGCCGCAGCCGGCGCAGAGGGTGGATATTGCCCCTTCGTAATCCCGGCGGGTGTACCCTGCTGAATTTTGAGCTGCTTGCGGGTGTCGGAAAACCGGTCGGTCGATGCTCATGCGTTACCTCCCTCTATGTCTGCGGGTCGTGATGAGCCCTGGCGGTCGAAACATGCCTGCATTTTTGCCGTGATGAAATCGGCGGTGATGGGCAGGCCGTCAAAATTGAGAATCGACTGCAGTTTTTGCGGCGGGATATCGCACTCGTTGATCAACAACGTGCGCAGCTGGCTGTCGCGGTTCTGTTCGATGACGAAAACCGTCTCATGGCGATGGATGAATTCGGCTACCTCGTCCTGGAAAGGAAAAGCCCGCACTCGCAGAGAATTAATCTTCCGCTCTCCCTGCCTGGAAAACCTGCTGATCGCTTCATAAGCGGCATGGGTGGTCGTGCCGAAAAAGACTGCACCGATCCGGCTTTCAGGATCCCTGATCTTGCAGTGCGGGGGCGGCACCAGGGTGCGGGCGGTCTGCCATTTGACCAGGAGCCGTTCCATATTCGCCTGGTACACCGGGCTCTCCTCGGTATAGGCCGAGTACTCGTTATGGGAGGTGCCGCGGGTGAAATACGCGCCCTTGGTCGGATGGGTGCCGGGATAGGTGCGAGAGCAGATGCCGTCGCCGTCGACATCCAGGTAGCGGCCCCATTTTTCCTGGAGGTTGTCGAGATCTTCTGCGCTCAGTACCTTGCCGCGATCATATCGGCGACCGTCGTCCCAGTGCAGGGGAGGGCTGACATGGTCGTTCATGCCCAGATCAAGGTCGCTCATGACGATCACCGGGGTCTGCAGCCTTTCGGCGAGGTCGAAGGCGTCGGCGGTCATCTCGAAGCATTCCCTGGGGTCGCAGGGAAAAAGCAGGACGTGCCTGGTATCGCCGTGGGAGGCGTAGGCACAGGAGATCAGGTCGGCCTGCTGGGTCCTGGTGGGCATGCCGGTGCTTGGCCCGGTCCGCTGCACATTGACGACCACCGCCGGGATCTCGGCGAAATAGGCTAAGCCAAAGAATTCGCTCATCAGCGAAATACCGGGGCCGGAGGTGGCGGTGAAGGCCCTGGCGCCGTTCCATGAGGCGCCGATAACGATGCCGAGCGCGGCCAGCTCGTCTTCCGCCTGGAGGATAGCCACCTTGCGCCTGCCGGTATCTTTTTCCGTGCGGAACATGTGAGCGTATTTTTCAAAGGCCTCGACCACCGAAGTGGAGGGGGTGATCGGATACCAGCCGGCGACCGTTGCCCCGGCGTAGATGGCGCCAAGACCGCAGGCCGAGTTGCCGTCCATAAGAATGGCGTCGCCGAGTTTATCGATTTTTCGAACCGAGAGCTTACAGGCGTCCGGGTAATGTTCCCTGGCATAGGCATAGCCGATTTCCAGGGCTTTGATGTTCGGTTCCCCGAGTTTTGGTTTTTTGGCAAACTGCCGTTCTATGGCATCGGTGAGAAGGGCAAAGTCCATATCGATCAGAAAGGCGAGGGAACCGACGTAAATGATGTTTTTCAACAGCTGCCGGAGCTTGGGGTTCTGGAAGGCGTCGTTGCACAACTGGGTGAGCGGGATGCCGATGGCAGTGATGTCGGTTCGCTGAAAGTCGGCGGACAGCTCCCTGGTCGAGTCATAGACGAAATAGCCGCCGGGCTTGAGTTCGCGGTAATCCTGCAAGAGGGTCTGGCCGTTGACCGCGACCACCAGATCGAATCCGCCCCGCCGGCCGAGATAGCCATGTTCGCTGACCCGGACTTCATACCAGGTCGGCAATCCCTGGATATTGGAGGGGAAGATGTTTTTCGGACTGACCGGGATGCCCAGCCGGAAGATTGCCTTGGCAAAGAGATTGTTGGCGCTGGCGGAACCGGAGCCGTTGACGTTGGCAAATCGGACGACAAAGTCGTTTATCCGTTCTATTTTGTTCATTTTTGACCTGCCAGTGGTGAATTGTAGGTGAATTTCATCATTTCCCAGGATGAGGTCGGGCAGCGTTCGGCGCAGAGGCCGCAGTGCAGGCAGACATTTTCGTCTTTCACCATGACCCTGCCGGTGGGCAGCACAGCTGAGACGTACAGGGCCTGCTCACGGTTGTCGGCGGGAGCGAGAAGCCGGCTGCGAAGGTCGTCCTCGTCGCCGTTGTCGATAAAGCTGATGCACGATTCCGGGCAGATATCGACACAGGCGTCGCATTCGATACAGGTAGAATACTCAAAAACCGTCTGCACATCGCAGTTCAGGCAGCGCGAGGCCTCATGGTTGCCGGTCTGTTTGCTGAACCCGAGTTCCACTTCAATCAGCCGGTCCCTGAGGGATTTAACCCGATCGGCCGTCGGCACCGCATGGCGTTTATCGGTGGAAACCCTGCTGTCGTAAAGCCACTCCTGCATGCCCATTTTCTGGCTGACCAGATTGGTGGCGGGGGCGGGACGGTCGTGCAGGTCCTTGCCCCGGCAGAAGAGATCGATGGAGATCGCTGCCTGGTGGCCGTGAGCGACAGCGGTGATGACGTTCTTCGGACCGAAGGCGGCATCGCCGCCAAAAAAGATATGCGGCACTGTCGATTGATGGGTCGCTTGGTCGAGAACAGGCAGGCCGCGGTCATTCATCCCGATGCCAAGCTCGGCCTCGATGAAAGGAAAGGCGTTGGTCTGGCCGACGGCCAGAATGACCTGGTCGCAGGGAATGACGACCGGCGGTTCGCCGGTGGCTAAAAGGCGGCGCTTACCGCTTTCGTCGTACTCGGCGGTCATTTTCCGGAAGCTCATCCCGGTCAGTTTTCCTTCCTCGATGAGAAATTCCAGCGGTGCGTGATTATCGATAATGGGGATGCCCTCATCGAGGGCGTCTTCAATCTCCCAGGGAGACGCCTTCATGTCCGCCTGCGGGCTGCGGACAATGACCTTTACTTCTTCAGCCCCCAGTCGCAGTGCCATCCGGCAGCAGTCCATGGCGGTATTGCCGCCGCCAAGCACCAGTACTCTCGGACCGCTGCCGGTGATATGACGGTAGAGGACGCCGGCGAGCCATTCGATGCCGATGAAGATCGAACCGGCGCCTTCGCGGCGGCCGGGAAGATCGGGCAGGTCGCGGCCGCGCGGCGCACCGGTGCCGACGAAGATGGCGTCATAGCCTTTGTCGACGATCTTTTTGAGGCTGTCTACGTACTGGTTGAAGTGGGTGTTCACCCCCATGCTGAGGATCCGGTCGACCTCCTCGTTCAGCACCTTCTCGGGGAGACGGAATGAAGGCACCTGGGTGCGGATAAAACCGCCGGCTTTGCTCTGGTCGTCGTAGAGATCGACTTCGTAACCTAGAGGCAGAAGATCGCGGGCAACGGTCAGCGAGGCCGGGCCGCCGCCGATGAGGGCAATTTTCCTGCCGTTTTTCTGCGTCGGAACCTCCAGGCGGAAATCACTGGCCGGGTTCTTGTAATCGGCGGTGACCCTTTTCAGCCGACAGATGGCGACCGGAGTTTCTTCAACCCGGGTCCGCCTGCAGGCCGGTTCGCAGGGCCTGTCGCAGATTCGCCCGAGAACGCCGGGAAAGACATTGGAGATCCAGTTGATCCTGAACGCTTCGTCGTATTTCCCCTGGCCGATCAGCCGGATGTACTCGGGCACCGGGGTGTGGGACGGGCAGGCAAACTGGCAGTCGATGACTTTGTGAAAATACTCGGGGTGATCGGTATTGGTCGGTTTCAAGAAGCACTCCTGTTATTGGCGATGGATCGGAGAGGCAACAAAGCGTCGAGCCGCTTCGGGGCAGATCGGTAACGATATGCCCCGGATAATCGCTCACGGTGAAAGCGCCTGCTATTCGGGCAGCAGCCGCACCGCACCCTTGTCGGCGGAAGCCGCGAACAGGGCATAGGTCTTGAGCGCGGTGCCGATGGGCCGGTCCCGGTCGACCGGTTTAAAGGCTTTGCCGCCTTTGGCCTCTTCCTTTTGCCGCCGCACCGCAAGCTGGTCGTCCGTGAGAGCGACATTGATCGTCCTGGCCGGGATGTCGATCTCGATGATATCGCCGTCTTCAAGCAGAGCGATTGCCCCTCCGGCCGCGGCCTCCGGCGAAACGTGGCCGATCGACAGGCCGGAAGTGCCGCCGGAAAACCGGCCGTCGGTTATCAGGGCGCATTCCTTGCCGAGGTGGATCGACTTCAGATACGAGGTCGGGTAGAGCATCTCCTGCATTCCCGGTCCGCCTTTCGGCCCCTCGTAGCGGATGACGATGACATCGCCGGCTTGTATCCTGCCGCCCAGTATGGCTTCGCAGGACGCTTCCTGGGAGGAAAAGACCCGGGCGGTTCCGGTAAATTTAAAAATCGACGGATCGACCCCGGCGGTCTTGACGATACAGCCGTCTTTGGCGATATTGCCGAACAGGACGGCAAGGCCGCCTTCCCGGTTGTAGCAGTTTTCCATGTTGCGGATGCAGCCTGCCTTGCGGTCGAGGTCGGCTGCCTGATACATGGTGTTCTGCGAGCCCATGACGAGGTTTTGTCCGGAGGCGCCGGGGGCGCTCAGGTAGAGGGCCTGTGCCTCTGTCGAATGCGAAGGCCTTGCGATATCCCAGATATCGAGGGTTGCCCCCAGGCTTTTGCTGTCGACCCGGCAGACGCTGCTGTCGATGAGACCCGCCCGGTCGAGTTCGCCGAGGATGGCCATGATGCCGCCGGCCCGGTTGACATCTTCGATATGGTAGCTTGAGGACGGGGAAACCTTGCACAGGTTGGGGATTTTTCGCGAGAGGTTGTCGATGTCGGTCATGGTGAAATCGACCCCGGCCTCATGGGCGATAGCCAGCAGATGCAGAACGGTGTTGGTCGAGCCGCCCATGGCGATGTCAAGCGTCATGGCGTTCAAGAATGCACTCCGGCTGGCGATGGACCGCGGCAGCACCGAACTGTCGCCGCGCTCATACCAGGCGGCTGCCATTTCGACGATCCGCCCGGCCGCTTTTTCAAACAGCATTTTGCGCTTCTCGTGGGTAGCGAGCACCGTGCCGTTGCCGGGCAGGGCCATGCCCAGGGCCTCGTTCAGGCAGTTCATGGAGTTGGCGGTAAACATGCCCGAGCACGAGCCGCAGGTCGGGCAGGCGCAGCGTTCCACCCGGTCGATGTCCTCGTCGCTTACCGACTTGTCGGCGGCCATGACCATGGCATCGACCAGATCGTAGCGCTTGTCGCCGTCGATCCCTGCCTCCATCGGCCCGCCGGAGACAAAGATGGTCGGGATGTTGAGGCGCATGGACGCCATCAGCATGCCGGGGGTGATCTTGTCGCAGTTGCTGATGCAGATCATCGCATCGACGGTATGGGCATTGCACATATATTCGACACTGTCGGCGATCAGCTCGCGGGAGGGCAGAGAATAGAGCATTCCCGAGTGGCCCATGGCGATGCCGTCGTCGATGGCGATGGTATTGAACTCGGCGGCGAAACAGCCGGCGCGGGCGATGATCTTCTTCAAGTGCTGGCCGATCTCGTGGAGGTGAACATGGCCGGGGACGAACTGGGTAAAGGAATTGACGATGGCGATAATGGGTTTGCCGAACTGTTCTTCTTTAACCCCGTTTGCCCGCCAGAGGCTGCGGGCGCCGGCCATTCTGCGCCCTTCTGTTGTTGTTGCGCTGCGCAATGGAATTGCCATGGTGAAAAAACTCCGGGTAGATTGGATGGATAGGTATGGGAAAGAATTGTGTAGAAAAAACAAAAAAAAGCTTGTAACTCTTGTTGGATTAGCCACAATATACTATGAAAACAAGTGGTATTGCACATTTTTTATCAGGGGAATTGTATGAAAAAGACGGAGATAGACTACTGGATAGCCACCATGCTGGAATCGCACGGCAATGTTTCCGACCTGAACATCACCGTCGGTAAAACCCTGCAGGTGGAATCGGCTGGACAACTGGTGCCGGTCGACATCTTTCCGCCGGTCGGCGAGCTCACTCCTTTCCAGACGGAAACCTTTGCCCTCAATCTTATCGGCAATAATCGCAGGCTGCTGAAGGACCTGGTCGAAAACGGCTCGTGCGATCTCTCCTATTCCCTGTCCGATACGGCCAGGTTCAGGGTCAATATCTTTACCCAGAAAGGCTATTTCTCGACGGTTCTTCGTAAGCTTGAAACCCAGATTCCGAGCATAGAGGGAATGCAGTTTCCCGACGCCTTCGGTAAAATGGCAGGCGAGTTGAACGGACTGATTCTTTTCACCGGAGCGACCGGAACCGGCAAGACGACCTCGCTTGCCGCTCTTTTGAACCGGATAAACCAGGAGCGTTCGGTCCATGTCGTGACCCTTGAAGACCCGATCGAATATATCCACGAACAAAAAAAGGCCACCTTCAATCAGCGGGAGATGGGTAACGATTTCAGCACCTTTGCCGTGGGCATGCGGGCAGCCCTCAGGCAGGCGCCAAAGGTTATCCTGGTCGGTGAGATGCGCGACCGGGACACCATGGAAATCGGTTTGACTGCCGCAGAAACCGGCCATCTGGTGCTGTCGACGCTGCACACCATCGATGCCGGGCAGACGATCAACCGTATCCTGGGCATGTTCGAGCAGGGAGAGCAGCCGCAGATCCGCAACAGGCTGGTCGATACCATTCGCTGGATCGTCAGTCAGCGTCTTCTGCCGCGGATCGGCGGCGGCAGGGTGGCGGCGATGGAGATTCTCCGCACCAGTCTGCGGGTCAAAGATCTCATCGTCAACGGGGAGACCGAGGATAAGACCTTCTATCATATTATCAGCGAAGGCTCGGCCCTGGAAATGAGGACCTTCGATCAGCATATCCTCGAACTGTACAGCCGCGGTCTGATAACCGAGAAAAACGCCATCACCTACTGCTCGCACCGGGCCGAGATGAATCGCGGCCTCGATCGGCTGAAAGCGGAGCGGGGGGAGGCGACCACTAATCTGACCGATCTTTCCATGGAAGAGGAAGAAGAGGCGCAGAGAGGGTATTTCGGTCGATGAACGGGGGGCAAAAGAGGTGTGAAGCTGTGGGGATGAGATGAGTGGAATTGTTGGGGGAGCTATGATCGTACATTGTCCGCATTGTGGAAAACAGTTAAAGCTTGGCGATAAGATACGGGAAACTGTACGGCAGCTGGAGCCCGGTCGGCGAATCAAGATAAAATGTGCACACTGTGCTGTGCCGTTCGGTCTGGATAAAAGCATGGAGCAGGCCGCGCCTTCCTCCGAGCGCAGCGGTGTCGGCCCGAAACCAGCAGATAACCGGCGGGTGAAGCCGCCGTCTCCGCCCGACACGGAGTGGCTGAAGGACGGCAGTTTCGAAGAAAAGGAAGTGATCGAGGATATTCCCAGAGCCCTTATCCTCATGCCGGATATGCCTGGCCGGGATGAGGTTGTAAAAGCTGCCGGCGGTGTGGGATATCGGGTCGAACTGGCGTATACCTCGGAAGAGGCTATCGATAAGATGCTCTTTGTCAATTACGCTGCGGTCTTTCTCCACAGCCGTTTCGAGCCGGGTGGTATCGCTTCCGGCAAGTTTCACCAGTTCATGCGGTCGATGAATATGTCTCGCCGGCGCTATATTTTTTATGTACTGGTGGGCGAACAGCTTAAAACGCTCTATGATCTGCAGGCATTGTCCAGCTCTGTAAATCTTGTGGTCAATGACGCCGATATTCCGTTCATCGCCACCGTGCTGAAAAAGGTCATTCCCGAATACGAGGCGTTATTCGGGCCGTTGATGGAGGAATTGCGCCTTGCCGGTAAATAGTGCCGGTTGTCCGGCGGCATGTACGCCCCCTTTCAGACAAAGCGCACGCTTTTCCTTAAGTTTTCATCCATTGCTCTCTCGACTGGGGCAAACTGCTGCTTATTATTAGTACCTTACGGATTGATTTTCTTGTTTTTTTACAAGAATCAATCTTCTCAAGGTACTTATTCCCCACAAGGGGGGACTGAAAAGAGTACCCCCCCTTGTGGGGTGTTGCTTGTAATGTTCAATCTTTTTCGTGTTTTGTCGCGCAACGCGACCCGGCACTTTTCCGTTCAATCCGGTCTCGCCGGAACTTATAGAGGTGCAACAACGTATATATGATGAAGAGATTTCTTCTGGCCGCAGGTAAAAAAATCAAAAGAATGGCCCAGGCCGGAAAACGTAAGTACGGCGCGCTGATGGGGGGATCCTCAAGCGAAGCCGACAAAAAGACCCCAATCGGGAGCCCTCTTGAAGCTGGCGGTCCTGCTGTCGAATCCGGAATTGTGCAGGGAGCGCAGGAATCTCGCAGCCGGACGGAGAAGAGTGGCAAATATCGGGCACCTACCAAACCGAAGGCAAAACCGGAGTGGACCCTCGAGAGTTTTCAAGTTACTCCGGAAGAAGGCAAGAGCCGTTTTCACGATTACGCAATCCCCCTGCCGGTCATGCGGGCGATTGCCGACCAGAATTTTCAATACTGCACTGCTATTCAGGAAAAATCCCTGGCCGATGTCCTGGCGGGCAAAGATCTGGTGGGGAAAGCCCATACCGGCACCGGTAAGACCGCTGTTTTCCTGATCGCCATCCTTTCCCGACTGCTTGCTCAAAAAAAGGACGAGGTGAAAAGGGGGGCAGTCCGGGCTCTCGTGCTGGCGCCGACCCGGGAGTTGGTGATGCAGATTGCCAAGGACGGCACAGGCTTGGCTAAATATTGCGATATCGCGGTGACGGCTGTATTCGGCGGAGCGGATTACCAGAAGCAACTCGATGCCGTGCAGCGAGGCAAGTGCGATGTCGTTGTTGCCACGCCGGGGAGACTGCTCGATTTCATCGGCAAGAATGTCATCGATCTGCGGAGTTGCAAAATACTGGTGCTGGATGAAGCGGACCGCATGCTTGATATGGGATTTATTCCCGATGTCCGGCGAATCATCGGCCGGCTGCCGGCCGGTGCGGAGAGGCAGACCATGATGTTTTCGGCAACTGTTCCGGACGATGTCCAGCGCCTCTCCTCGCAATGGTGTGTTCACCCGAAAGTGGTCGAGGCGGAGCCCGAGCAGATGTCCGTGGAAACAGTTGAGCAGATTGTCTATCTCACCACGACCGATGAAAAATATACTGTCCTCTACAACCTCATTCTGGCCCACCCGGACGACCGGATCATTGTTTTTGCCAATATGAAGAACGAGGCCAAGCGGCTGGCCAATCGACTGGAGAGAAACGGTGTCGATTGTGTCCTGCTCTCCGGCGATGTGGAGCAGAATAAAAGGACGGTCAGGCTCGAGCAGTTCCGTTCGGGCAAAGTGAAGATCCTGGTGGCGACCGATGTGGCCGGTCGCGGCATTCATATCGAGGGGATCACCTTTGTCGTCAATTACACGCTGCCCTATGAGCCGGAGGACTATGTCCACCGCATCGGCAGAACCGGCAGAGCAGGGGCGAGCGGCAAGGCGGTGAGCTTTGCCTGTGAGGAAGGGGCTTTTTATCTGCCGGCGATCGAAGAATTTATCGCAAGAAAACTTGAGTGCGTCGTTCCCGACGTATCCCTTCTTGTTGCCCCGCCGAAAGGCTCGGACAAAAAAATCGCCCAAGGCACCGCTCCTCCGCCGAAGAGCAGGCGAAAAAGGCCGCCACGGAGAAGTCCCTCCGCCGGGAGCGCTCCCCGGAGATGAGCCGGGACCTCCCAAAATGAAAAAACAACCGTTAGTCAAGAAAATGTTGTCGGTTGTATAAAAAAATGGTAAGAAATACTGTTCGAGTAAGCAAAGGTTGCTCCAAAAAATGGAGTAGCCTTATTTTCTTTTTTACTTCGGCAAGTTATTGCAGCTGCGGAAGTATTGAACCTTAACCGTTTGGCCTTCTGGCCGCCAGGAAGAGTAAAATCCATGACAGAACAACTTAAACATTCAACCCAGGACAGCAGCGAAGAGCTGAGCTTTGCCGAGCTCTTTGAAATGGAAGAAAACAACAAGGTAGTCGCCGTCGGCGATGTTGCCATGGGCACGATCATCGGCAGCGTCGACGATTATCTCCTTGTTGATGTTGGCGATAAAGCGGAAAGCTATATTGCCAAATCGGAATTCCGCCTGGAAGATGGTGGCGAAATCAAGATCGGAGACGTATTCGAGGTTTTCATAGAACGCCGCAAGGAAGAAGGCGGACTCCTCCTGTCACGAGAAAAAGCCATAGCCATCAAGGTTTGGGAACGGATTGCGGAAATTCAGGAAGCCGATGGAACAATTTCCGGCAAAATTGAAAGTCGCGTTAAAGGCGGTATGTCCGTCGATATCGGTGTGCCGGCCTTCTTGCCCTACTCCCAGATCGATCTTCGCCCAGTCAAGGATCTCGATGGCCTGATCGGCGAAACCATGGATTTTAAAATTCTCAAGTTCAATAAAAAGAGAAATAACGTTGTCATTTCCCGCCGGGCGATTCTCGAAGAAGAGCGCAATAAGCTTCGCGAAGAAATGCGTTCCAAACTGGAAGAAGGCCAGATCATCAAAGGGGCAATCACCAATATTACCGATTACGGCCTCTTTATCGATATGGGCGGAATGGACGGTCTCTGCCACATCACCGACCTTTCCTGGGGACGTGTTTCGCATCCGGCAAAACTCTACCGTGTGGGTGAAGAGCTTGAGGTGAAGGTTCTCAAGTACGACCGCGAGCATGATCGCGTCTCCCTCGGTGTCAAACAGCTTCGCGACGATCCATGGGCAACTGTGGTCGATAGATATCCGGTTGGCCAGACAACCAAGGGCAAAGTCGTTTCCATTACCGATTACGGCGTGTTCGTGGAGCTTGAGGAAGGCGTTGAAGGCCTCATCCACGTCTCCGAGATGACCTGGTCGAAGAAACCCCGGCATCCCTCCAAGATGGTTTCCGTCGGCGATGAGGTCGAGGTCATGGTGCTCAATATCGAGACCGAGACCAAGCGGATTTCCCTCGGCATGAAGCAGCTCCAGCCCAATCCCTGGGATCTGGTTACCGAGAACTACCCCGTCGGTTCGGTTATCGAGGGCAAAATTAAAAATATCACCGACTTCGGCGTCTTTATCGGTATCGAAGAAGGTATCGACGGTTTGATCCATGTGTCCGACCTTTCCTGGACCGAAAGAATCAAGCACCCGTCCGAGAAGTATACCAAAGGCGAGACCATTCAGGCCGTTGTCCTGAAGATCGACAAAGAGAACGAGCGTTTCTCCTTAGGCATCAAGCAGCTGGTTCCCGATCCGTGGCAGGCTGCGTACAATAACTACCCCTCCGGCACCGTTGTTGAAGGCGAAATCACCAATGTCACCGATTTCGGCGTCTTCGTGAAGCTGGAAGAGGGCATCGAAGGTCTTGTCCATGTTTCCGAACTCAGTAAGGACAAAGTGAAAACGCCGGTCGGCATGTATCAGGTCGGGGATATCCTGAAAGCCATCGTCATCAACGTCTCCGCCAAGGATCGCAAGATCGGCTTGTCGGTCAAGACCCTGGAAGGCGAAGATGAGGGTGCAGCCGTAGAAAAGTTCAAAAAGGCCGAGAAGGCCGCTGCCGAAAGCGCTCCGTCAACCTTTGGCGACCTGTTGAAAGCCGCCGCGGAAGGGAACGATCCCGGCGACAATGCATAGGGAATAGACGTACAGGCGTTATTGGATGAAGTGAAAAAGGTTGTCTTGCCGAAGGAACCGGTGAGACAACCTTTTTTTATAATATTTTGAGGAGCGGACCGTTTAGGTCATTCCTTGGTAACTCTTTTATATTCGTTTGTCGGTATGCTGAAAAAAGATTTGGTAGATAAGGTAAGCAGTGAACTTTCTATGCAGAAACAAGATGTCAGTCTGGCAGTCGACATCATGCTGGAGACAATGGCCAAGGCACTGGTCGAGGAACGCCGGATAGAACTGAGAGGATTCGGCAGTTTCTCGGTTCGATCGAGAAAACCCCGCTCGACCAAGAACCCTCGAACCGGCAAAGTCATGGAGATTCCGGATCGGAAGACCTTACACTTTACGATGAGCAAATCGTTGAAGGAAGCGTTGATCAGCGAAACGGATTGATGTCTCCTTTGCCGATTCGCAGCACCTCCGGATAATCGCTGGTCAGATCGATTACCGAAGACGGATCGGGAAAGATCATCCCGCCATCGATGACGAGATCGATGCGGTTACCGATGTACTGGTCGATGAAATAGGGGTCGGCCAGGGCGGTCTCTTCATCGTCGAGCATCACACTGGTGTTGACGATCGGGTTGCCGAGGGTCTCGATGAGCATTCTGCTGATAGGGTGACCCGGGACCCTTATTCCGACCGTCTTCTGCTTGCTGGCCATAACCCTGGGCACCAGTTTTGTGCCCGGCAGGACGAAGGTATATGGACCGGGCAGATTTTTTTTCATCAGCCGGTATGCCGTGTTCGATACATGGGCATATTGGCTGATGTCGGTCAGATCGAAACACATGAAAGAAAAAGGCTTGTCATGCGGCCTTCTTTTCAACTGCATGATCTGCTTGATTGCCTTCTGGTTGAACAGGTCGCAGCCGATACCATAGCCGGTATCGGTGGGGTAGCAGATTACGGCTCCGCCTTTCAATGATTTGACAACCTGATCTATCAGGCGAGCCTGGGGATTTATCGGGTTGATTTCGAGAAGCATTTGTCTTAATTCCTTTTACACCCGGAGAGTTCGGGCGTTTCGCATTTTATCCGTATTGAAGAATGTCGGTGGAATCCAGCATCATAAAAAAAATAAGATTTTTTATAAAGATGCTATACAATGATACCTTAAAAAAGATGAGGCATAATCCGGATTATGAAAATCGACAACCTGTCGGCTGATTTTCAAGCCTCAAGCCCTGAAAAGGAGGGGATATGTTACCAGATCATATAGAAACCGCTCTTACATTTGATGACTTACTTCTCGTACCTGCCGCCTCCGAGGTGCTTCCCAACGAAGTGAACCTGGAAACCAGACTCACCGATACTATAATGCTGAAAACCCCGCTGGTCAGTTCGGCCATGGATACGGTGACCGAACATCGCACGGCAATTGCCATGGCGCGCGAAGGCGGTATCGGCATCATTCATAAGAACATGAGCATTGAGCAGCAGGCGATCGAAGTCGAACGAGTGAAAAAATCGGAATCGGGAATGATCATCGACCCGATTACCGTCACTCAGGACCAGTCGGTGGCCGAGGTTCAGGAAATCATGAGCACCTATAAGATTTCCGGCTTGCCGGTGCTGTATCACGGTAAACTGGTCGGGATCGTCACTAACCGTGATCTTCGTTTTGTCTCCGATGATGGCCTGCGGGTCTCCGATGTGATGACCTCGAAGAATCTGGTCACCGCCAAAGTAGGGATCGACCTGGAGCATTCGAAAGCCTTGCTGCATGAACACCGTATCGAAAAACTTCTGGTGGTTGACGACAACGGTGCGCTCAAAGGTCTCATTACCATCAAAGATCTCGAAAAAATAAAAAGATATCCATCCTCTGCCAAGGATAAATACGGTCGGCTCCTGGTTGGTGCCGCATTGGGTGTCGGGGTGAATATCGAGTCCCAGGCGGAGAGGCTGGTCAAGGCCGGCGTCGACGTAGTGGTTGTCGACTCCGCTCACGGGCATTCCAAAGGCGTCATGACGGCGGTGTCGAGACTGAAGGCTGCTTTCCCGCATCTTTCGATCATTGCCGGCAATGTGGCGACCGGCGCAGCGACCGAGGACTTGATTCGGGCCGGGGCGAACGGCATTAAGGTCGGAATCGGACCCGGGTCCATCTGCACCACCAGGATTGTTGCCGGGGTCGGGGTTCCACAGATGACCGCCTTGAAGAATTGTGTCGCCGTGGCCGGCAAATACGGCATTCCGGTCATAGCCGATGGCGGTATCAAGCATTCCGGCGATCTCACCAAAGCCATCGGCGCCGGGGCCAGCACGGTGATGCTCGGCAGCCTCTTTGCCGGCACCGATGAAACGCCGGGCGAAACTTTCCTCTACCAGGGACGGACCTACAAAGGATACCGGGGCATGGGTTCCCTTGGGGCGATGAGCCAGAATCATGGTTCTGCCGACCGGTATTTTCAGGGTGAGGTGAGCGCCACCTCGAAACTGGTCCCCGAGGGAATCGAAGGCAAGGTTCCCTATCGCGGCCCGATAAACAGTGTACTGTATCAGCTCCTAGGCGGTTTACGTTCGGGTATGGGGTATGTCGGCGCGGCAACCATCCGCGATCTTCAGGAGAAGGCTACATTTGTTCGCATTTCCGCTGCCGGGCTGCGAGAGTCCCACGTCCATGACGTTATCATCACCAAGGAAGCCCCGAATTACCGAACTGCATAAAGGCCGGTAAGATTTTAATAGAATCTGACACAAGTGAATCCATGGATATTCATAGCGAAAAAATAATCATCCTTGACTTCGGATCCCAGACCACCCAGTTGATCGCCCGGCGAATCAGGGAGCAGAAGGTGTACAGCGAAATTCACCCCTTCTCCATTTCCCTCGAGAAGATCAAGGAACTGAAACCTTCCGGTATCGTGCTGTCCGGTGGACCTTGTTCGGTCTATGACGAAGGAGCTCCCCATTCCGATCCGGCCCTTTTTGATCTGGGTATTCCCGTCCTCGGGATCTGCTATGGCGCCCAGCTCATGATCCAGCAGATGGGGGGCAAAGTAGAAAAAGCCGCAAAGCGCGAATTCGGCAAGGCTGAACTGACGGTGCAGTATACCGCCGGGCTTTTTGCCGGCCTGGTTTTAGGCGGGATGAAACACCAGGTATGGATGAGTCACGGCGACCGGGTTGAGGTCATCCCGGAGGGGTTTCAGGTCACCGCGATCAGTGACAACTCACCCTATGCCGCTCTGCGCCACCAGGAAAAACCATTTGTTGCCGTCCAGTTTCATCCCGAAGTGGCCCACACCCTGATCGGCACCGATATCCTCAGGAATTTCATCTTCGGGATCTGCAACTGCAGCCCGGAATGGACCATGCACTCGTTTATCGAACAGAACGTCAAGGCCATTAAAGAAAAAGTAGGCACCGACAATGTGCTCTGCGCTCTTTCCGGCGGGGTAGACAGTTCGGTGGTGGCTGCCATAATTCATCGGGCAATCGGTGACCAGCTCACCTGCATCTATGTCAACAACGGCCTGATGCGGACCGGGGAAACCGAAGCGATTCTGCTTTTTTTCAAGGAAAAGAGTAAGTTGAAATTGATCGATGTCGATGCTACCGACTATTTTCTGGGTGAATTGGATGGGGTGGTCGACCCGGAGATCAAACGTAAGCGCATCGGCCTTGGCTTTATCAAGATTTTTGAAGAAGAGGCCAATAAAATCGGCAAGGTAAAATATCTGGCGCAGGGCACGCTCTATCCCGACGTGATCGAGTCGGTGAGCTTCAGGGGCGAGGCGCCGATCAAGTCGCATCATAATGTCGGCGGTCTGCCGGATATCATGAATCTTGATCTGATCGAACCGTTGCGCGAGTTGTTCAAGGACGAGGTGCGTGAACTCGGTCTCGAACTGGGGCTGCCGGAAGAGGCGATTTACCGCCAGCCGTTTCCCGGACCGGGGCTCGGCATCAGGATTATGGGTGAGGTGACTGCCGAGCGGCTGCGCATTGTGCGGCAGGCCGATGTGATTGTGCTTGAGGAGATGCGCAAGGCCGGCTGGTATCGGAAGGTCTGGCAGTCGTTTGCGGTGCTGCTGCCTATTCAGACGGTGGGAGTGATGGGCGATGGCCGGACCTATGAGAATGTCATCGCCATCCGTTCGGTGGATTCCCGCGATGCCATGACGGCGGACTGGACAAAATTACCCTATGAGATTCTCGGCGAAATTTCCGGCCGCATCATTAACGAGGTGCGCGGAGTGAACAGAGTGGTTTATGATATCTCTTCGAAACCTCCTGCAACCATCGAGTGGGAGTAAAAATACGATTACTTGAGCAATGACAACACAATGCTGAAAACCGGAATTTATGTAGACGCAGAAAACATCAGGATGTGCGGTGGTTACGGCATGCGCTACGACGTCCTGGTCGAATTGGCGAGTGTCGGGAAGTCAACGCTGCTGCGGGCGAATTCCTACCTTGCCGAGGATCGTGAACGGACCAAAGACGACCCCGAATATCGGCAGAAGCTCTACCGTTATCACGATGTCATCCGTCAGTGCGGCTTCAAGGTTATAAAAAAATTAGTCAAACATTTTGTCGACGACGAAGGCATTCTGACGACAAAAGCCAATGCCGACATGGATCTGGCCATCGATGCCCTGTTGCAGGCGAGAAATCTCGACAGGATCATTCTCCTGACCGGTGACGGGGATTTTATCCGTCTCGTCCTCGCCCTGCAGAACATGGGCTGCCGGGTGGAGGTTATCGGCTTTAACCATGTCAGCAGTGAACTGAAAGAGGCGGCGGACAGTTTTCTCTCGGGCTTTCTTATTCCCGGTCTGTTGCCGATAGCGGCGCAGAGCGGCGAAAGCAGATGGCGGGGCATTCCCATCAATTACAACCCCGACAGGGGTTTCGGATTCATGCGGTACTATACCCTGAACAAGGAGGGGCTCGCCCCTCAATCCGTTTTTTTTCACTGTTCCAAGGCCCCCGAGGTTAATGACGCCCTTTTTCTCGATTCTTCAAATATCTTCGAATTCACCATTATGAAGAATCAGGAGAATAACAGCCGGACCGAAGCCTGGGATATCCAGTCGATCGACGACTAGGATCCTGGGGATCCCTGGCGTACATCGGGAGCAACCCACAGAACAGGAGTTTTTGTCATGGTGAAAGGTACCGGAGCGACAATAGCTACTCTTCTTGCCGCGGATATAGGCGGCACAAAAAGTGAACTGGCGATTTTCTCGCTGAACGAAGCGGGCTCTCAGTCTCTTATCCAGCGCCGCTATATAAATGCCGATTATGCGGCGGTTGAAGAAATCTTCGAACGCTTTCTGTCTGAATGCGGATACTTGCCGCAGGTTGCCGCCATTGCCATGGCCGGCGTAGTGACAGGCGGCCGGGCCGCTATGACCAATCTGCCATGGGTTATTGATTCCCGCCTCCTCGAACAACGATTCGGATTCCGAAAAGTCCAGCTCATGAACGATCTTACCGCTGTGTCGGGCTCGATCCCCCTGCTCGGTCCGGACGATCTCCTCGAAATACAGAAGGGCAAGGCAAGCAGTGGTGGAATCCGCGGGATCGTCGCCCCCGGCACCGGACTTGGCGAGGGAATGCTGCTTGAGATGAATGGGCGGCTGTTTGCCCGCGGGTCCGAGGGTGGACACACCGATTTTGCACCGGTGGACGAAGAACAGCTGGCGCTTCTTGCCTGGATGCGGCGAAAAAAAACGCCTGTCAGCTATGAAATGCTCATAGCCGGCCCCGGAATTGCCAATCTCTATGATTTTTCCAGGGAACACACCGGCATCCCGGAATCACCGCAGATAGTTCAGGCCATGTCCCAGGCGACTGACACCATACCGGTCATAGTCGATGGCGCGATGGGGAGAGCGGCCTGCCCCCTGTGCCGGCACGTTATTGAACTATTTCTTTCGATACTCGGCAGTGAAGCGGGAAATCTGGCCCTGAAGCTGTATGCCATTGGCGGAATGTACCTCGGTGGGGGGGTGTTGCCTCGTCTGGTCGGGGAAGTCCCCTTTGCAGGGTTCTTACGGGCTTTCAACAGTAAGGGGGCGATGTCCGGCCTTATGGGTGAGATCCCGGTAAATTTGATTCTTCGACTTGATGCCGCACTGATCGGGGCGGCCTCTATCGGTCGGACGCAATTGCAGGAGGGCTGAAAACCGATGGCCGGTGCAGTTGATCCAAGAGATGCGGCGGCAGCATTCTGCCGGGATGCCGGGACCTGCCGGGTAGAACCCCTTGGGTACGGCAATATCAATGACACCTTTGCCGTCCATGGCGCAGCAGGCACCTTCGTGCTGCAGAAAATAAACGGCCGGGTGTTCCCCGAACCTCTCAAAGTCATCCATAATTTTCAAAAAATCACCAGTCATCTCCTTGGCAGGCAGCAAGAGCACGGTCGCATCTTTCAGACCGCGCAGTCGGTGCGGACGCTTCATGGCGAGCTTTTCCACCGGGACCCGGAGGGAGATTACTGGCGCGCCCAGACCTATCTGGCCGGCACCCCATGCCGTGCTCTTTCGGGCACCGAGCAGGTTGCGCGGGCAGGCAGGGCTCTTGCCCTGTTTCACCTGTTGTCGGCCGATCTGGATGTTGCCGGCCTTGAAGATCCCTTGCCCGGATTCCATAATCTGCCCGGCTATATGGAGGAATTCGAGCGGGTTCTGACACACCACCGCCTGGTAATGGATGAAGAATACGACTACTGCCTGGCGGTTTTGGATCGGGTCGGACCGCAGATGAGTGTGCTCGAAGATGCCAAACAGGCAGGAATCCTGGCGATTCAGCCAATCCATGGCGATCCGAAGATCGATAATTTTATTTTCTCCGGCGGCGGCGAGGCCGACGGCATGCTCGACTTCGATACGGTCGGGGCAGGGCTCATTCACTACGATCTGGGCGATTGCCTGCGGTCATGCTGCAACAGGGCCGGAGAAAAAGGACCCGACCCATCTGCCGTCTCGCTCGACCTGGAGTACTGCCGATTGTTTCTGCAGGGATACTTTTCAAGCGCCCCGCATCTGCTCCGGGAGGCGCAACGGGATTTCATCTACGAGGCGGTGCTTTTGATCGCCTTTGAGCTTGGCGTCCGCTTTTTCACCGATCATCTTCGCGGCAACACCTATTTCAAGGTAGCACATGACCGCGAAAACCTGCTGCGGGCGATACGCCAGTTTCGACTGGTTGACGATATTGCCGGAAAAGAGAAGAAAATACGCCTCCTGGTAAGTGAATCCAGCCGGTAATATGCATTCTACTCTGATTGTCCCTCCAGCGAATAAAGATAATTGCCGATAGTATCGGCCAGATGCTGCTGGAGGCTTTCGAACTCGATGCCGATCCTGGTCTCGTCGGGATCTATCTGCAGATTTCTGACGATGCCGTCGATTATCTGTTCTTCTTTGATGCCTGGCAGCAGGCAGCGGAGCATGATACTGCCGCCGATGTCGATCCTGGGCAGTGCGATATCGTTTTTGTGTCTGATCCGGCAAAGCGCCCCGGTCAGGCTGAGGTCGCTGAGGGCTCCGTAGAGTTCCGGTTTATCCGGCAGATGAAAGGTGCACGGCACGAAAATCGAGCTTCGTTGAGCCTCCCTCAGTTCGTGATAGTGAATAACCGCCGGATATTCAAAAAAAAGCAGATCACACGGCGATGCCATGGTGTTCAGCAGCTGGGCCTTGAACATCCATAAACGTCCTTTATGCACGTACTTGATGATGACCCGCTCGGTTACCCCGAGCTTTTCCGCCAGGTCGGAAAAGGGTTGCGGATGAGTGACGATGAGGCAATGATCCTGCAGCATACCGACCATGACGCTTTCGCATAGGGAATCGAGATGGGGGAACTCCAGCTTTACCCGCGAGCCGATTTCCAGGGGGATACGTTTTCCCAGCGTCGAGAGATGTTTGAGCGGCAGCTGGTGGGTCTTCGAAGCCGACGCCTCCTGCTGCTTTTCTTTTTCGCTCCTGATGCGGAATGCCTCCATGATGATGGAGATGAGAGGCGTGTTGATTTCCCTTTTCCGCTGGCCATTGAAGTAGCAGATCTGTACCACGGTTTCCTGCCAGGACAGGATGAGACTGGCGGCCTCCCTGCCGACAAAGTTCTTGGTCTGGGCGCCGATCAGGACTCCGTTCTGGATGTAAAGCAGGCCGTTATCGTTGTTGTGATCGATTCGCAGGGTGCAGGTCTTTTCCTCGGTTTCAAGCATCTGGAGAAAACTGTGAATAGGTATGCCCTTGACTGTGCCGCTGGTAGCCGTATCGAGAAGATCCCCGGCGTGGAGGAGAAGCTGGGATGCATCGACCGGTTTGGCAAGACAATGGCTGGCGCCTCGCCTCATCGCCTCTTCCTGCGGGGCTCCTTTTCCGGATGAAAGGGCTATGCAGGGGATATACGGGAAAGTGTGGGTAAGGAGTGAAAAACCTTCAAGATTATCTTTGCTCGGCATGGCCAGGTTACAAACCACCAGGTCGACATGGTGCTGGGACATGATGTGTATGGCGGCCTTTTCTTCTGATGCCGTCAGGATGTTTATCTCTTTTTGCCACTGCTCGAAAAGGCTGACCATGGCTTCAAGTTCGACGGCTTCGTTTTCAATGATGACAACTGTTTTCATCTTTTCATCACATTGAGGTTGATCTGAGGAATGCTTTACAATGACAAGGAAATACTGTATTCCAGCTTTTGCAGAACGACGACAAACATCTCCAGCGTATCACGAGTCTGTCTGTAATGAGTATGCCGAAAAATGAGCAAAAAGCAAAGCTATTAGAGCTCGGTGGGATTCACCCGTCACTGATGACCGGCAATATTTTATAAACCAATTTCATTAGAATGATAAAAATGGACCAGCAAACACCGTTTACTCTGCTGAAGCGTTCCTCGGAATGCGCGGCAAGAAGAGGCGAAGTCAGGACCAGGCAGGGCGTTATCCAGACTCCCGTTTTCATGCCCGTGGGCACGCAGGGCACGGTCAAAGCTGTGACCCCGGAAAATCTGCAGGAGATGAACGCGCAGATCATCCTGGGCAACACCTATCACCTGTTTATCAGGCCGGGGCACGAACTCATCGAGAAGTTTGGCGGGCTCCATTCCTTCATGAACTGGAAGGGATCGATTCTCACCGACAGCGGCGGGTTCCAGATTTTCAGTCTGAAGGAGCTGGCCACCATAACCGAAGAAGGGGCTGCCTTCAGGTCGCATCTCGACGGCTCCAAGCTGTTTCTCAGTCCTGAAGATGCGATATATGTCCAGCAGGCGCTGGGCTCCGATATTATGATGTGTCTGGATACCTGTATTCCATTTCCGGCAACGAGAGACGAAACCATCGCGGCGACCGATCTCACCACCCGCTGGGCCGCTCGGTGCAGGCAGGCGCACAGCAAAAGGGATCGGCTGCTTTTCGGCATAGTCCAGGGCGGGATGTATCCGGAACTGCGCAGGGAACATGCCGCCGCCTTGATCGATATCGGCTTTGACGGCTATGCCATCGGCGGCTTGAGTGTCGGGGAAGAAAAGCATCTCATGTACGACATGACCGAAGCCACGGTGCCGGCCCTGCCGGCCGATTATCCGGTGTATCTGATGGGCGTCGGCACCCCTTCGGATCTGGTGGAAGGCGTTTGGCGCGGAATAGACATGTTCGATTGCGTGATGCCGACCAGAAATGCGAGAAACGGCTCGCTCTTTACCTCAAGGGGCAAACTCACCATCAAGAATTCCAGGTACCGCGACGACCCCCGGCCACTCGACGAGGAATGTACCTGCTATACCTGCCGAAATTACTCCCGAGCCTATCTCAGCCACCTTTTTCATGCCCGGGAGATACTCAGTTATCATCTTAATACCATTCATAACCTGCATTACTACCTGAACCTTATGGCCGATATTCGCAAGGCACTAGAGAGCGACAGTTTCGCCCTGTTCCGGAAAGATTTTTATAGCAAGCTCGAGCGTGAATGATTACCATGCTCTTTAATTTACAGGGGAAGTGTGTAAGAATTCCCGCAGGCGGATTTTTACATATATCAGTTTCAATTTTGGAGGATTTATCATGACAGGAATCGCTTTTGCAGCCGATGGGGCTACCGGTGCTGCCGGGGGGCTTGGTGCGTTTGGCCAGTTTCTCCCGCTCATCCTTATTTTTGTAGTTTTTTATTTTTTGCTCATCAGGCCGCAGCAGAAACAGGCCAAGCAGCACCAGGCTTTTCTCAATGATTTGAAAAAGGGCTATAAAGTGTACACCAAAGGAGGAATCCACGGTGTGATAACCAACTTGGCGGATAATGTCATCTCGCTTGAGATTGCCAAGGATGTCGTCATCAAAGTATCCCGGGATGCAATCGGCGGGGCGTTGAACAAGGATGGGGCTGCTTCCGGCAAAACCGAGACCAAAAGCGTTGGGGGCTGAGGCATAAAAGGCTGTTAACTCTGCAGGTCGCGGATAAAAAAAAATGAGAGGCCGGATTACCCGAAGGGGTGATCCGGCCTCTCATTTTTTCAAGGAGAAGTGCACGCTGCAGAATATAAGGTTGCAGCTATCCCATGCAGTAAGGTACGCTCTTTTAAAAAATACCCTTCCAAGAGATTTTGGAGGAGCGGGGTGGCCGGAGATGCCCCCGCCAAAGATATGAAAAAGATGCAATCGTGACAGGATGCAACTGAAAAACGTTCTCCCGACCGAAAAAACGACTGTCCTGGCTGTCGATGATAATCCAACCTCTCTGCGCCTCATCCAGCTGATGTTGCAAAAGGATGAGTACACCGTCCTGACGGCGGTCAGCGGCCGGGATGCTCTGGACGTGCTCTCCGCCAATGCCGATACCGTCGATATTATTCTGCTGGACCGCCTTATGCCGGAAATGGACGGCATCGAATTCTGCAGGAGAGTTAAAGCGGACGAAAAATTCCGGGCTCTGCCGATCATCATGCAGACTGCGGCCGGCCGACCGCAGGAGATACGAGAGGGGATCGAGGCCGGGGTATTTTATTATCTTGTCAAACCGCTGGTATCCGACACGCTGCTGTCGATCGTTGCCTCAGCTAAAAACAAGGTGCGCAAATATCGGCAGGATAAAAACGAACTGCTGCAGCGCCAGGAAAGCATTGCCATGGTGCAGTCGATGGAATGCGCCTTCAGGACCATTGAGGAAGCTGAAATGCTGGCCGCTTTCCTCGCCCAGTTTTTTCCCGATCCCGATCTGGCACTCACCGGTATTTCCGAACTCTTTCTCAATGCCGTCGAACATGGCAACCTGGCGATCAGCTATGAGTCGAAAAGCGAACTGGTGCAGGCAAACAGATGGAAGGAGGAAGTGGAGAGCAGGCTGGCCGACCCTCGTTACCGGGACAGGGTGGTTACCGTCGTCTTCGAGAAAAAACAGAACCGGTGTACGCTGAAAATCCACGATGAGGGAGAAGGCTTCAACTGGGAGCAATATCTCCATGTCGATACCGCCCGCGCAACCCACAATCATGGACGGGGAATCGCCATGGCAAATATGATCAGCTTTGACGAGCTTTTCTACAACGTACGGGGTAATCAGGTCACGGCGATTGTCCATGTCGGGCGGTAGCGCCCCCCTCCCTCAAGACAGATAGAGAAACACATGGCAAAAAGAAAGTTTTATGCAGTGGCTGTCGGCCGCAGTTGTGGAATTTTTACCGATTGGCCAACCGCCGAGGCACAGGTGAAGGGTTTTGCCGGAGCAAAATACAAAAGTTTCGAAAGTGAGGCCGAAGCGACGGTCTGGCTTGGCGATCCTGTGTATCGGCGCCGGGAAACCGAACGGCCGGCTGGCCGGCCGGTACAGCCATTGCCGCGGCAGGTTCCGGGAGGGATCGTCGTCTATACCGATGGCGGCTGCATCAACAATCCGGGCCCCGGCGGCTACGGCGTCGTTATCGATCATGGTGGAGAGCGACAGGAATTGAGCGGCGGGTTTCGCCTGACCACCAACAATCGCATGGAGATGATGGCGGCAATAGCGGCCTTGGAAGAATTGCAGGGCTTCCGGAAACCTGTCACGCTCTTTTCGGATTCCAGCTACCTGGTCAACGGCATTGAGAAGGGCTGGGTGGGAAAATGGCGGAACAACGGCTGGTGCAAGTCCGATGGCAAGGCGGCGATGAATATCGATCTGTGGCAGAGGCTGCTTCATCTGCTGGACGACCTCAAAGTGGTTTTTCACTGGGTGAAGGGGCATGCCGGCAATGAAGGCAACGAGCAGTGCGACAGGCTCGCTGTTGCCATGGCCCGGCAGCCTGGGCTGCCGGCAGACGAGCAGTACGAAAAGACCGCGGGTGGAGTGACGGAGGGAAATATTGACTAAGGAACTCTTCAAAGGCTCTATCCTGTTTGGACCACTGCCCGCGGTGCTGGTCACCACCATCGATCAGGACGGTCGCCCCAATGTGTTTACGGTCAGCTGGATCGGCGTTGCCTGTTCCCGTCCGCCGATGATTACCATAGCCGTGCGCAAGGAGCGGCTTTCCTATGAGAATATCCAGGCTACCGGTGAGTTTGTCATAAACCTCACGACCAGGGAAATGCTCAAGATGACTGATTTCTGCGGGTGTCGCTCCGGCCGCAAGGTAGACAAGATCAAACATTTCGGACTCGAACTCGAGGAAGGGATAGATGTTGCAGTCCCTTCGCTGAAAAAAAGCCCGGTAGCCTTGGAATGCCGGGTCAGAACAGTGACCGAGCTGGGAACGCATGACCTTATTCTGGCGGAGATTGTCCGCAATAAAGTGGAAAAATCGCTGATCGACAAGGACGGCAGGATCCGCCTGGGCGAAAGCGGTCTTCTCGCCTACTGTCATGGCGAGTATTATTCCCTTGGCCGCCAGCCCCTGGGAACTTTCGGCCATTCCGTCGCCCGCCGTACCGCGCGACAGGAGAATCAGCGCAAGAAGACAAAAGATGGCAAAAAGCCCGGTTCCTTGTAAAACCACACCTCTTCTGCCCTGGAACCAACGGGACTGACGGTCGTTCGTAATCGTTCACTGGTACGCATCAAAAGACTGCATATCATGTGCAGGGAATTGAGTTTGATAATACACTGAAAAGAAGATAAGATAGAACAACCAGCAACGTGATTTTCTTCTTCATTCCGGTTGTTTTTTCTCTTACAGGAGGGTCCCATGGCAGATTCCCTAAAGGTCAAACAGGCAATTAAAAGAAAGTTTCCGGTCATAAATATCGATGACAGCCTCCAATCGGCAATACAGCTCATGGCACAGGCCAACGTATCGGTGCTGGCAGTAAAAGTCGGCGAGCAGCTGATAGGCGTGGTAACTGTATCCGATATCATGCATGGCCTGGCCAACGACTACGATCTGAACACCACCAAGATTTCGACCTTCATGACGAAATGCGAATTCCATACCGATTCTTCCACCAAACACTCGTGCATTCAGCTCGACGAGGACCAGGACGTGATCGCGGCGATCAAGGTCATGTATGAAGCGGGAGTAAGCCACCTGCTGGTTACCGGCGAACGCAACTCTCCCATAGGTATCGTCTCCAGCCTCGAGCTGGTCAAACTTATAGCTTCAGAAGAATAAGCAGGGGGCCGGGGAAAAGGGGATGGAAAGGGTCGTTGCCAAATTTGGCGGTTCAAGTGTCGCAGATGGAGTTCAGATCAGGAAGGTTAAGGCAATTGTCGAGGCCGACCCCCGGCGCAGGATAGTGGTAGTCTCGGCCCCGGGAAAAAGACATTCCGCCGAGGCCAAGCTTACCGACCTCCTCTATCTCTGCCATGAAATGGCCGCCATGTCCACCGACATCGGGGAGCCCTTCGGCCTGATCCGGGACCGATTTACCGAGATTGCCGCCCAGCTGGGTCTGAAAACAGACGTCGTAGCCTTACTCGACCGGTTCGGTGAGGAGCTTACGGCCGGCTGCAGCCGCGACTATGCTGCTTCTCGCGGGGAATATTTTTCGGCAAGACTCATTGCCGAGTATCTTGGCGGGGAGTTTGTCGATCCTGCCCAATATATAATCGTCCGGCCCAATGGAACTCTCGATCCGCTCAGCTACAAGCAGCTGGGGGACCGGATGCACGACACATCGGCACTGTACGTCATGGCAGGGTTTTACGGCAGCGACCGGAACGGCAAAATCAAGACTTTTTCAAGGGGTGGCTCCGATATTTCCGGGGCGATAGCCGCGCGGGCAGCCGGGGCCATGCTCTATGAAAACTGGACCGATACCTCGGGAATCCTCATGGCCGACCCACGCATCGTCGACTCGCCGCAAACTATCGACGAGATATCTTTTCGGGAAATCCGCGAGATGGCCTACATGGGCGCGTCGGTCTTTCACGATGAGGCTATCCTGCCGGTGCGCGAGGCGGGGATACCCATCCGGATCAGGAATACCAATCGGCCGGACGATGCCGGAACCCTGATTACCGCGCAGCTCAGTGAGAATACCATCGTCGCGACGGAGATCGCCGGCATTGCCGGCAGGAAGGATTTTTCGATGATCTGCCTGGAAAAATCGCTGATGAACAAAGAGGTGGGATTTGCCCACCGCCTCCTCGGTATCTTCAGGGATCAAGGGGTCAGCTTCGAGCAATGCCCATCGAGTATCGATTCGATCAGTGTCATTGTCGAAGATGCCCAGCTGCAGGGCCTGGATGAGCTGATTCTCGACGAGATCAGACGGCAACTCGAGCCCGACCAGCTGTTTCTCGAGCGGAATCTGGCTCTGGTCGCGGTGGTTGGCGAAGGCATGGTGCGGACGGTGGGAATCGCCGCCAAAATATTCAACGCTCTCAAAGAGGCCGAAATAAACGTCCGGATCATCAACCAGGGCGCATCGGAAATGAACATCATCATCGGCGTCGCAGCCGATGATTACGAGAAGGCCGTGCGAGCTTTATACGCTGCTTTTGTCGTTGATTCCCGTACGGTTTCCGCTCGGTTTTCCTGAGCAGTTCAACAAGTTGGTGCATACCCGATTTCTCTGCGGTGCGCCTTGACGCATCGAATTCAAATCAAATCAGCCCGACGTGGTTCTGGTAAAAATTCCCATGAATTTGACTTCCCTCTCAATGTGTAGTTATGCTTAATTAAGACGGAATATTTTATAGATAACTGTTGAGAACAGTGGGAATCTCAATCATTGCCGGAAAGCGGGATATGCCGGGACCTCATCTTATCGGAGTGCGTGTATGCGGATGTCAATCAGCAGGAAGTTGATCGGAGGATTTCTCGGCCTGGCTCTTCTGGTACTTATCGCCGGTTTGGTCGGAATTATCGTGCTCAACAAGGTGTCCTCGTCCGCCGATACCGTGGCCAAAGAAAAAGCTCCGGCTCAGTATGCGGTCATGAATGCGGCCCTTGCGGTCGATATAGTGCAGAAAACGACGATCGAGTACACCAATGCAGTTTTCAATCTTGAGGAAATCGCTGCGGAAATCACCATGGGCATGGAAGAGTTTGACATGTGGATTTCCATGCTGCAGTTTGGCACTGCGTCCGATGAATTCCGCAACAGTCCGTCCCAGACCATATATCGGAATAAAAATCTTGATCTTGAAGTACCTCGGAGTTCCTTAGGAATGCTGCCGACCGTTCAGGGCATTTTCGATGAAAGCAGCCGGCTGAAAACAAAGACCGCCGAGTTGATGGCGGCCAAAAGGATGTTGAACAGCTACGGAGTCAAGGTCGGCGCTGAACTCCTGGATCTCCCCGCTTTTCTTAACCTGGCCCAGTTGGATCATTTAAACTGGAGCCGACAGCTGAAGGACGCGGTGAATATCGAAACGAAATTTACCGGAAATACTGACCCGAGCAAGGGATTGATTGGCGAGTGGCTGCAATCCTACCAAGTGTCGAACGGGGAGCTTATGGAGATCCTCGGTAAGTTTAAAAAGGAATACGACAAACTGATGTCATTGGGCCAGAAGATCAACAGCCTTCCCGCATTTAAGGATAAGCAGAGAGCTCTTAATCGCGGTATTGGTACAACTGCAAAGATCGAGAGCGCTTTCAACGATCTTCACGCTCTCGCCAAGACCATGTATTCAACGCTCGAGTCTGACAATCAACAGAAGCAGGACGAGCTCGGGGTCTCGGTGAAAAGCATCAGTACCCAGCTGAATACTCTCATCACTATCGCCGACAAGGAAATGCACGATGCTTTGGATGAGGCTGCAACCGCCAAAAAGAGAGGGGTTACCATACTCATAGTGTTGACTGTTGTCGCGGTTGTAGCGGCTGTTATCCTCGGCACTCTAGTGAGCCGGTTCATGTCGGCGAAAATATTGTCGATTGCCGAATCGACCAAGAAAATTGCCGGGGGCGATCTCCAGAAGGATCTTGACATCCGTTCCAATGATGAGTTGGGCGATCTGGCTCGCGATACCAATTCGATGATCGCGAACCTCCGCCTGATAATCGGCCAGATTCTCGCTTTTGCCGGCAGGCTTACTACTTCGGCGGTTGATCTGGCCGGAGTATCCCGCGACTTTAAAAACGACGCCGCCGGGCTCAGCGCCAAATCGAACGAAGCGAGTGATGCCACGGCGACCATGAACTCCTCGATGATGGAGATTTCCAGCCTCGCCAACGATTCCATGCAGCGGGTACAGAGTGTGGCAATTGCCACTGAGGAGATGAGTTCGACCATTGCGGAAATTGCCCGGAACACCGAACAGGCCAGAGCGGTTACCAGCAAAGCGGTATCGACGGTTGAAAATACCACCGTCAAGATGAATGAGCTTTCGGCGGCGGCCAATGAAATAGGCAAAGTCGCCGAGGTGATTGTCAACATCGCCAAGCAGACCAACCTCCTGTCGCTCAATGCGACAATCGAAGCTGCCCGGGCGGGTGAAGCCGGCAAGGGTTTTGCCGTTGTCGCCAATGAGGTGAAAGAACTTGCCGGCCAGACCAATAGGGCGACCGGAGATATTCGCCAGAAGATCGCGGCCATTCAACAGTCGAGTTCAATGACAATATCCGAAATCACTGAAATCACAAAGGTTATCAATGAGATTAATTCGATTGTCGTGGTGATCGCCGGAGCGGTTGAGGAGCAGGCGGTGACTACCAGACAGATTACCGAAGACATAAATTCGGTATCGAGCGGTATTGAGGGCATGACCAGACACGTCGATTCTGCGACCGGAATATCCGGAGCTGTGGCCGCAGATATCAATCATGTCAATGCGACCAGCAAGAGCATCGGCCAGGGCAGCAGTTACATACAGGAAAGTGCCACGGATCTTGAAAAACTGGCGGACGAGTTGAACCGTCTTGTCGGCCATTTCAAACTTTGACATTTGCAGAAAAAGGCAGGAAACAACCGAGGTCCATAAGGACGAATAACAGTAACACGGAGGCTCTTCATGAAACGTGGAATAATGACCCTGATTCTCTCAACCGCATTGCTTTTTACTTTCACCTCGCTCTGCAGCGCCGAAGCGCTGACTCCTGAGCTTTGCAAGGAAAAAGCCAAGGCTGCGGCTGCACTTCTGCAGGCGGAAGGCGATGCCGCCCTGGAAAAAATCAAAGATGCCAACGGTCCCTTCATGTTTGCCGGCGGCGAAGGGTATATCTGGGTACACAACCTCGACGGAGTAATGGTGATGCACCCGATCAAACCGTCACTGGATGGCCAAAGCCTCTTGGACATGCGGGATGTAAACGGGGTCTATCTCTTTGTGGCCATGAACGACCTAGTTGAGGCGAAAGGTGAAGGATGGGTTCCCTATGCCTGGCCGAAGCCGGGCCAGACTGACAGTTCACCCAAAGTGAGCTATGTGGTTCTGGTTAAAAATGGTGATAAGGAGTACGTTGCCGGCGCCGGAATGTACGACGTGACCGCCGCCGATATCAAAGCCAAATTTCCGGGAGATGCGATTTACGAAGAGTAGCCGCAGCTCGTGCTACACCGAAAAAAGAAAAGGATGACTGGTTTTCGCTCAGTGGTGATAAGATTGCAGAGGCAATGAAAATCTTGAAGGTTTACCAAGATTGGCCTATAACAGGAGATTGGTTCAGGGAAACACTCTCTCCGGATCGCCAGCCGTAGGGCAAAAACATTCCACTCGGTTTATCGGTTCGAAAACCATCATTTTTTTCCGGAACGGTTGCTCATGTGAAGCGCGCTCTTTTCATCATTGCTCTGTTATTGCTCGGAGGCTATTTCGGCTATGCCTACCTCAGCCGCGAAAAACCGATACCCGTCTCGGTCAAAGCGGCCGATGTCGGCACGGTTGAGGCGATGGTGGCCAACACCCGGGCCGGTTCGGTCAAGGCCCGGCGGCGGGCAATGCTTGCCCCGGCTGTCGGGGGGCGGATCGCCACCCTGAGTGTGCAAAAGGGCGATGAGGTCGAGGCCGGTCAGCTGCTGATTTCCCTCTGGAACAAGGATCTCGAGGCGGAACTGGATCACGCCCGGAAACAGGCGGCGGTGGCCGACGCCACCGCCCGTGAAGCCTGTCTTATGGCGGACCATGCCGGACGACAGGCGGAGCGGCAGACCGAGCTGTGGAAAAAAAGATCGACTTCGGAATCAAGCTATGAAGAGGCTGTCGCAGAAGCGGCCGCCGGAAGAGCCGCCTGCCTGGCCGCAGAAGCCCAGAGGGCTGTCGGCAGGGCCAGGATCGATGTGGCGTCGGCTATGGTCGAACGGACAATTATCCTTGCCCCGTTTGCCGGGATCGTGGCCGAAGTTAATGGCGAGGTCGGCGAATTTGTCACTCCGTCGCCTCCTGGAATTCCCACCCTGCCGGTGGTCGATCTGATCAATATGGATTCGCTCTATGTGGCCGCTCCCATCGATGAAATCGATGCCGCCCAGATCCGGCCGGGCATGGAGACCAGGATCACTCTCGATGCTTTTCCGCAAAGGGTCTTCCTTGGCAAAACCCGGTCGATCTCGCCCTATGTGCTCGAGCAGGCCAAACAGGCCCGCACCGTCGAGATTGAAGTGGATTTCCTCGCCCCCATGGAAGACGTCAACCTGCTGGTCGGCTACAGCGCCGATGTCGAGATCATCCTTGAAGCGAGGTCGCAGGTGGTGAGGATCCCCAGCGAATCGCTGCTGCGGGACGGCCATGTCTATATCTTTAATCCTGCAACGGGACGCCTCGAATACCGGAAGACCAAAGCCGGCCTCGGCAACTGGCAGTTCACCGAAATCCTGGAAGGGGTGGCCGCCGGCGAGCAGGTGGTGACGACGATCGACCGCGAGGGCCTGGCAGGCGGGGTGGCTGCGGCGATCGACCGGCAAGAGGATCAGGCGGCAGAAAAATGATCGAACTGCGCGACATCAGCCGGACCTTTGCCGTCGGCGGCCAGGAAGTCAGGGCCATGGACCATGTCTCTCTTGCCATCGAGGCCGGTGAATATCTGTCGATCATGGGTCCGTCCGGCTCAGGGAAATCGACCCTCTTGAACATCATCGGCCTGCTCGATACCCCCAACAGCGGCACCTACCTGCTTGAAGGCCGGGACGTGACCAGCCTCGACGACCGCCAGCTGGCGGCAACCCGCAGCCGCAAGATCGGCTTTATTTTTCAGTTTTTTCATCTCATCCCACGGCTGACCGCCGAACAGAATATCGAGCTGCCGTTGATGCTGGCAGGTGTTGCCGCCAGCGAGCGCCACCAGCGCAGTGCAGTGCTGATCGACAGTTTCGGCCTTGGCAACCGGCGCCACCATAAACCCGAGGAACTCTCCGGCGGTCAGCGGCAACGGGTGGCCATCGCCCGGGCGGTGATCAACAGGCCGGCGGTGCTCCTCGCCGACGAGCCCACCGGCAATCTCGATCGCAGCAGCGGGGCGGAGATCATCGAGCTGCTCGAACAGCTCAATGCCGAGGGCCAGACCCTGGTGGTGGTGACCCACGATCCGGAAATCGCGAGCGTGCCCGCAGAAGAATCCGCGTGGTCGACGGCCGGCTCGCCGCCGACAGCGGAGGCGGCTGAGACCATGCGGCCGCTCGATACCATCCGCTTCGGCCTGGTAAGTCTTGGCAGCAATCTGGTGCGCACCGCCCTGATGCTGCTGGCCATGAGCATCGGGGTTGCGGCGGTGGTATTGCTGACCGGCATCGGCAACGGGGCCAGACTCTATGTTGTCGATCAATTTGCCTCGCTCGGCACCAATCTGGTCATCGTTATCCCCGGCCGGGCGGAAACCGCCTCGAACACCCCGGCAACCCTTGTCGGCGAAACCCCTCGGGATCTTACCCTGGAGGATGCGGGAGCCCTGCAGCGCAGCGAGATGGTGCGGCGGCTGGCACCTTTGAATATCGGGGAACTGAGCGCGGTCCGGCATGGCAAGGAACGGCAGGTTCCGGTACTCGGCTCGACCGCAGCATTTATCGACGTGCATCATCTGACACTTGCCATGGGTAAGTTTCTTCCGGAGGAAGATTGGGATATCGCCCGGCCGGTCTGCGTTCTCGGCGCGAAAGTCTATCATGAACTGTTCGGCCGTGAGCCCCCCCTGGGCGAGTTGATCCGGCTCGGCGGCTATCGTTGCCGGGTTATCGGTGTTCTCGGCTCGGAAGGCCGGTCGCTGGGGTTCGACACCCAGGAACTGGTGATCGTACCGGTGGCCTTTGCCCAGATGTTGTACAACACCAGCGGCCTGTTCCGCATTCTGGTCGAGGCCAAGGATCAGGATTCGCTTCCCCGGTTGAAAGAGCATATTACCGCGACCATCGCCAGGCGGCACCACGGCGAGGAGGATGTGACCATTATTACCCAGGACTCGGTGCTGGCGACGTTCGACAAGATCCTCAAGTCGCTGACCCTGACCGTTGCCGGGATTGCCGCGATCAGCCTGGTAGTGGCGGGAATCCTGATCATGAACGTGATGCTGATGTCGGTCGCCCAGCGGACCGCCGAGATCGGTCTCTGCAAGGCCTTGGGGGCAACCCACCGGCAGATTATGGCAATGCTGGTCAGCGAGGCCCTGCTGCTCTCTACCATCGGCGGAATTCTCGGCCTTGTCCTCGGTTTTGCCGGAGCCTGGGGGATTGCCCGGCTGTATCCGGAATTACAGACCATGCCGCCCATCTGGGCGGTGGCGGCGGCCATGGGCACGGCGCTGTGCACAGGATTTTTCTCCTCCCTGTTGCCGGCCGGAAGGGCCGCCCGGCTCGATCCGATCCGGGCGCTCGCCGGACACTGAAGGCTTAGGCCATGCGGACACTCGACCAGATTCATTTTATCACCACCTCCATCCGGGCCAAGCGCCTCCAGTCTTTTCTCACCGGACTCGGGATCGCCGTCGGTATCGGCGCGGTGATTCTGCTCACCTCCATGGGCGAGGGGTTGCAGCGCTTTGTGCTTTCCGAATTCACCCAGTTCGGCACCAACCTCATCGCCGTCAATCCGGGCAAGGTGACCACCATGGGAACCCCGCTCGGCATCCTCGGTTCCGAGCGCCTCCTCACCCTCGAGGACTGTGACGCCCTGCGCCACCTGCCTCAGGTTGAGGCTGTGGTGCCGATGGTCCAGGGCAATGTCGAGGTGACGGCGGAAGGGCGGACCAGACGCATCACCCTCTATGGAGTAGGTTCGGAGATGGACAGGGCGTTTCGCATGAAGGTCCGCATCGGCCGATTCCTGCCGCCCGACGACCCCAGGCTGGCCAGGCCATTTGTGGTGCTTGGCGATAAGGTGGCCCGTGAGATTTTCCCCGGTGGAAATCCGCTTGGCAGGCGTATCCAGATCGGCAATCAGCCGGGCCGGGTGATCGGAGTGATGGAACCGAAAGGCCAGATCCTGGGTTTTGATATGGACGACACCGTCTATATCCCGGCGGTCCGGGCTCTCGATCTCTTTGATCGGGAGGGGCTGATGGAAGTCGATGTTCTCTATCGGAGCGGATATAAGGCCGAAGAGGTGGTCGCCGCCATTCGCCGGATCCTCGTCAATCGTCACGGCCAGGAGGATTTCACCATCACCACCCAGCAGCAGATGCTCGATGTTCTCGGTTCGGTGCTTTCGATGCTGACGGTCGCGGTCGGCGCGCTCGGCGGCATTTCGCTTCTGGTCGGCAGTGTCGGCATCTTCACCATCATGACGATCGCCGTCCGGGAGCGCACCGGAGAAATCGGCTTGCTGAGGGCGCTCGGCGCAACCAGGCACCGTATCCTCCTGCTCTTTCTCATGGAGGGTACGGTCCTTGCAGGTCTTGGCGGCGCGGCGGGGCTTGCGGTCGGCGTTTCCATCGCCTGGTTGATTCATGCCCTGGTGCCGCTGCTCCCGGTCCACACCCCTTGGAATTTTGTTATTCTTGCCGAACTGCTTGCCATGGTCATCGGCATCGTCGCCGGAATTCTCCCCGCCCGCCAGGCCGCCGGCCTCGATCCGGTGGAAGCGCTGCGGTCGGAGTAGTTTTTTTATGAAGCGGCTCGGATCTGTCGGCCGGCTGACAGACGAGCGACCGAATTTGAATTACCACCTGACAACACTCCTGCCATGTTGTCGCCTGATATCGATACCGTTGAAACTTGAAAAAAAGAGGAAGATTGCATGAAGACACGGTTTTCCGAGATCAATCTGATCAAGGAACTTTCATCCCCCAGATACCATAATCTCCGGCAGCAGTTTGTCGCCAGAACCTTTGTCAACAAGGCCCTCATCTTCGGTCCGCGCCATGACGACAATCTGGTCTATCTGGTGGAAAAAGGCCAGGTCCGGGTGTACCTGGCCATGGAGGATCGCGAGTTCACCCTGTCGATCTTAAATCCCGGAGACATTTACTCAACCCACACCTCGGCGTATAATTCGGCCATGGGCGATGTCCGCATATTGACGATGGATACTATGAAATTCTACTCCTTTATGGCTGAGTATCCTGAGTTGTCGAAAATTGTGATTGCGGTACTCGGAGGGATCCTGAAGCAGTCGTTTGCCATCATCGACAGCTTATCCTTCAAGGATATCCGCAAACGGCTCGCCGATTTCATCCTTTTTCAGACCGATCAATGCACCGCCGATGAAACCGGCATGGTCACCGTCTCGCTGGGATTGACAATGGAGCAGATTGCCGGCATTGTCGGCTCGACCCGTCAGACTGTGTCGACAATCCTCAATGATATGATCCGGGATGGTATCCTGCAGAAAACCGAACGGGGAGTACTGCTTATTCCCGACCTGGAAAAACTCGGCAAATATCGATAGGCGGAAAGAGCTGCCCGGATTGTCTTCTTGTGCAGAAGGATCAGGGCAGCGTCTTCTTACGCGGTCAAACCAAGCGCCAGCCTCTTGGTCCGGATCCGGACATCGAGAAGATCTGCGGCAATTACCGGATCGGGCTCGATTACAAAAGAGGCGCCGACCAGCTCCTCCAGACCATGGAGCGCGAGATCGACAACGGTCTTGGAGCCGAGGATGTGGGGCGGATGGCCCAGATGGGTGTAAATGCCGCTGGCGACAGCATACATCCCGATGGCAGCGGCTTTTTCGGAATACCACTCGGGCGAGGAGGCGCCAACCGGCAGATCGCTGATGTCGACCCCAAGGGTCTTCGCCAGAAGAGCGCATAAGTGGATGATGCGCGAGTTGTCGACACAGCTGCCGTAATGCAGAACGGGTGGAATGCCAAGACTTCCGCAGATCTTTTTCAGTCCCGGTCCGGCCATTTCGATAGCTTCCGGAACCAGCAAGCCGGCCTTGCCGGCTGCAGTGGTGCAACAGCCTGTCACCAGCACCAGGATGTCTTTTTTTATCAACTCCCGGGCGAGGGCGACATTCATCGAATCCTGCTTGAACTTGGGATTATTGCAGCCGACGATCCCCACTGCGCCGCGGATATCTCCCGCTTTGATCGCCTCGATGAGCGGTTGAACCGTCCCGCCGAGGGCCTCTATCACCGATTCATTGCAAAAGCCGGTCATGATCTCGACCGGTTTCCCCGGAATATTGACCCGCGACCGGTCACGCTCGGCATACCCCTGTACGGCCAGGCCGACGATTTCTTTGGCCTGGGCCAAGGCGGTGGCAGGCTGGATATCGTAATGTATCGCCCCGGTGAACCGGGCTTTGTTGGCAGTCGTGATAAATTTCGTATGATAGCAGCCGGAGATCCGAACCATGCTCGGCATGATGCACTGATAATCGACGACAACCGCTTCGACCGCCCCGGTGACAATCGCCAGTTCGGTCATGAGATGGTTGCCGGCCATCGGGATACTCTGCCGCATCAGCAACTCGTTGCCGGTGCAGCAGAGGCCGGCGATGTTGATGCCGTCGGCGCCGAGTGCTCTGGCTTGGGCGATAAGCTCAGGGTCATGGGCTGCCGCCAGGATCATTTCGGACACCACCGGATTATGACCGTGTACCAGAATATTTACCGCATCTTCACGTAAAACCCCAAGACTTGCGGTCGACATTTTCGGGGTCGGCCCGCCAAAAATAATATCGGAGAGCTCGGTGCCGATCATTGAGCCGCCCCATCCGTCGGCTAAGGCGGTGCGGGCGGCATGCAGCATGGTGCTGCCGGCATCGTTGTCGCAGCCCATGTGGGTCCGGTGCATCATTTCGGTGATCTCCCGATCCACGCCACGCGGGGTAATGTTCAGTTTCTGCCAGATTTTTCTTCTTTGCATCGGCAGTCGGGAAAGGAGCGAGAGCTCTTTGCGACGGCTGCCGAAATCGGAAAAACAGACATCCAGAACATCGCCTGCCACCTCGATAAGCTCTCGGCCTGCAGTAGCAATCTGCATTTCCCCGGCAAGGGAAAAAAGCTTCTCCGGGTTTCGGATGGTGTAATTGTCGGTTTTTCCCTCGACGATAGCTTCAAGGACTTCAACGAGATCGCGGCCGTGATCGGAGTGGCCGGCCGACCCACCGGCGACAAAACGGCCGAAATTGCGGGCCACGATAACATCGGCATCTGCGCCGCAGACCCCGCGTTGCTTTTTACTGTCGGGCTTTGCGCTGATGCGGCACGGTCCCATCGTACAGTTGGTGCAGGTTGTGCCCGATTCGCAGAATGTGCAGTGGGGCGTCTGTTGATCGAGGCGATCCCAGGCCGTTTCAATCCCTTCGGATTTTGCTTTTTTCAACATCTCTTTTGCATCATCCCAGAGAGTCAACTCGTCAATCGTTCGATCAGGTCTTGCCATTGGACAACCTCCATTCATGTTTCATCTGTCAGTTCGGATCACTCAGCCGGCAAACGCGTCACGGCGTATTGCACGGCATAATACATCGCCGACCAGCGCTTTTCTGTCATGTGTCCGACAGATTCTTAAAAAAAATGGAAGGTTTTTGAATTTGAACGTGGGATCGGACGGAGGCTTCGATAAGAAGGTAGCGCGGGCTGGTTTTAAGCAGGCAGAGGGTTTGAACAGAGGTTCTTTCTTCAGGCAACGACGATATTTGACTTCATGTTCTTTCTTCCCAGCTCCTTAGCCTGGTTCATGGCTCCATCGGCGTTTCTCAGCAGCGTCTCCTCATCTTCTCCGTGGATGGGAAAAAGAGCCACTCCAAGGCTAAATTTAACGGTCAGGTCGGTGCCGGTCAAATCAAAGGCGGGCGACAGCTGATATGCTATCTTTTCCGCGGCTATGAGCGCGTCGTCGGTTGTTGTCGTATTGACCAGGATGAAGCAGAATTCATCGTTGCCCAGTCTGGCGATGGTGTCGCTTTCACGCAGGAGCCCGTCAAGTCTCCGGGCGATTTCCTGGAGCAGCCGGTCGCCGGTCTTATGGCCGAGGGCGGCATTGACCATTTTGAAGTTGTCGACATCCATAAGTATGAGGCAGAAAGGACTGTCATTGCGGTGCGAGCGAGCCAGTTCCGATTTGAGCTTTTCATAGAACATCGCCCGGTTGGCTACACCGGTCAAGGTGTCACAGGAGGCGAGCCTGTGCATTGTCTCTTCGGCTGTTCGCTTTTCGGTGATGTCTTCGACGAGGAGCAGAAATCCGGCGAGGGAGTCAGCGTTGAAGATGCCTGAAAGTGTAACCTGGATTGTTCTTGGTTTATTTTCCCGACGGTGCACAGTGAAGGTAGCGGTGTCCCCGTTGTGGATCCTGGGAATCGTCTGTTCCAGTCGGCTGAAAGGAATGTTCTGACCTTCGACCACGGTCTTCAAATCCTTGCCGAGTACTTCCGCAGCCGTAATGCCGAGTACGAGTTCTGCCGAAAGACTGAAATGCGAGATGATCAGATCCTGGCCGGTGATCGCAATACCGACACCCATCGCGGAATTGAGGATGGCCTCGAGAAAGAGATTTTTCTCGGTCAGCTGGTGCATTGTTTGGTCCAGTTCGGCACCCTGTTCTTTCACGACCGTCCTCAAGGTGTCGATGAGCCTGCTTTCCAGGCCGCGGATCAGGTCGGACTGGGTTACGACCCCGACGGCCTTGCCGGCCCCATTGACAACCACGAGATGGCGGATGTCGTACTCATGCATTTTTTCGGCGGCCACGAAGGCGGACTGATCGGGCTCGATGGTGAACACCGGAGTGCTCATGACATCTTTGATCATCGTATTTTCAATATCAATGCCTTCGGTGGCAAAATGGGCGATATCGCGTTCGGTTATCACTCCGAGCGGCTGCAGCTGCCTGGAGACGATAAGGAAACACAGGGCTTTGTCGGCCATTGCCTTTGCGGCACTGTAGACGGTATCGTAAGCGGTGGCAGTCACCTTGAATGTATTCATGATCTGGCCGACAGTGCAATTCCTGGCCAGATAATCGTATTCAAGATGATCCAGCAGATCGGATAGGGTAATGACGCCTATGGCTTTGTTTTCATGGTCGACGACCACGAGATGGCGAATGAGATTTTCGGTCAGAACACTGTATGCCTCATACAGCATGACATCGGGAGTGACGGTGTGAACATCGGGAGTCATGACTTTGGCAATGGAGATATTGGTAAAACCCGGCTCTTGTTCAACCATATAGCTGACAATGTCTCGCTCGGTGAAGATCCCGACAGGCTGGTCCTCTTCGACTATAACTATGCAGCTGATGTTTTTTTCCCGCATGATATCCATGGCTACGGCTGCGGGAGTGTCGGGGGAGACTGCGAATATTTCAGGTCGGAATATATCCTTTATTCGTTTCTTCATGATGGCTTCCCCGAGAGTTGATTCTTTAGTGTCTTACAGATTGATTTCTTGCTTTTTTTCAAGGAACAATCTGTCTCAAGGTACTTATCCTCCACAAGGGGGGACTGAAAAGAGTACTCCCTTGTGGGTTTTAGTTTAGTTATAATATGGGCAGCAGTTCGGCCAGATACAAGTGTGGTTCCCGTTCGAGCGCTGTTTTTCCATGCAGTCCGCCATGTTTGTACCTGTCGGAGATACATTCAGTATACAACCGGATGCCCGGTATTGTCCAGTACGTGCCGAGACGATCGGGTTCAGGTTGTCTGAATATGTAGATTTTTGGATTTTTATCGATATTTAGAGAATATTCTTTTCCGAACAAGGAAATGAATATAATTTGCCGGGGGGCGGGAATCACACGGAGCCAAGCCTTCGTTTTAGACAGCGGGAACCTGAGGTTGGCGACAGGCATCCTTTTCGGCCACCCGAGGTCTGCATATCCTGAAACCAGACAAACGCTCGGAGATATCTCATTGCCGGCAATGCGGATGCAAGGCTTTCGTTGCTCCAGTTCAAGTCTTGCTTCACTCCCCCGGTCCAACCGGCAAGTGCGATGTCCGGCCGATGAAATGCGAAAACAGCAGAAATCGCTCCGATTGGGCCTTCTCGGCAGGAGTGAACGGCTGCGAACCGTCCAGATCGGCTATAAATACCTTGATTTTCGACAGCAGTTCGGAGAGTTGTGCGATAAAGACAGACGGATGTATCATTTCGCCGTAGAAACAGTTGTAAGAATAGATATAGAGAGGATCGTTTTGGTATTTTCTCGCCATCTCGATAGCACCCTCGAGTAGTTTTATGGTGTTTCTTGCTGTTTCCATTGTCCGAACCGGATAAAAATCCCAAAGAACCGCGGCATAGCAGAAATAAAGCGTCGGGCGGTATACGTCCAGCGCCAGGGCATTATTATGGTGCTGAAATTGTTTCTCCAACGCTGAATCGATCTCTGCAACCTGTTCAGCGGCCGAACGAGCTTCATCGATATACCCCAAGGCATAAAACATATCGAGTGCCGGCTTGTTGGCGAGATATACCGGCATCGCCACTGGTTTTTCCGGATTCACGTAAATATCCGCATCGTAGCTCAATATGTGTTTGAGCATGCGCAGACAGGTGAGCAGATATAAAGAACGCGTGCCAATGGGTGAGACACACATCGCGATTTCCAGGAGATGTTCGGCCTCATTAAGGAGCGTGCATACCATGGCTTGGCTGACATTGATTCCGTTTTCCGAAAACTGCCCGCGATGTTTACGCAGACAGCGCAGGATAGAGATGGCGTGCGCCAGCTTCAAAACTCCATATTCGTCGTAAAAATCCTCATCCAGAGAATGGCAGTTCGCGAGGATGTATTCCGCTTCCTTTTCCGCCCGCTTGAATTGGATGAGAGCTACCGAATAAGAACGTGCATTTGATCCCAAGTTGCGAAAGATCACCAACCGTAACGAACGTGCGTTCACATTGGCCGGATTGGTGCTCAAAATTATGCGCAATATTTCAAGGGCACCCCAAAGATTGTTTTTGTAGTAAAGCGTCTTGGTAATTTCAATGCCGAGGAGGGCGTTTTGCGGAGTTCTTAAAAGCGCGTTGATTGCGTTGTCGTGAGAGTGGCTTTCGGTCTTCGGATGACCAGGATACTCAATAGCCAGGTACTTCTTGAGTCGGATAGGGTCCAAAATCGTTTCATCCTGCAACAGGTCGGGTATAAACGGCCAATAGATGAGACTCCAAAGTCCCACAATCCACCAAATACTGAGATGCTCGCCGTTGAACAGGCCAACCTCCCTCGGCTGATCATTGAAGACCGCTCGAATATCGTTCACCAAAATACATTGTCTGGCAAAATCGGATACGCGAATGGCGGGATCGCCGGGAAGTTTAGCGTTGAGTATCGGCTGAAGGTAATTATCAAGCGTGGTGAGTTTGCCGGCTGCAATGGCGGTGACGATAAACCTCTTCTGAGTGGCGAAGGGGGATAAGGCCCATCGAATTGCCATCTGATGCGCGACCGACAGCGCATTTCGAGTGCTCTGTTGGTAACATGACAGCCCATTTCCCTCTGCCTTGGGGAAGTCGACATACAGCGTCGTAATGTCGTATATCCGCACGCTGCCCCACTGGCCGTAGGGCTCCGTAGCGATATTCTCCTTGATGAATTGTTTAATGCCCTTTCTCAGCCAATCAATGATCTCTTGTTCGATGAGATCCCCCCGGCTGATCAACGAAAAGCCGACGCGAACCCCCTCCCTCGCACTGATCTGGCGCTCGATCCTCGGGCATATTTCCAGCAGTGTGAAATAGTTCCAGGCCACGTCCAGGTCATTTCGCTCATACCCCAGCCAGAACGCCAAACTCCGCAGGACGTTTTGCTTGTGCAACGTATCCGCGGGTTCCTTCTTGATCCGGGTCAGCATGGTGTTGCTGATCTTCGGCAAGGCGATATCGTGTTTCACCAACAGCGCATTGATACGTGCGACCAAACCACGTCCGGACAAATCGGTTTTCCAATGATCCTCTTTATTATCGAGGAGCATTTCCATGGTCATCACTTTTGGAGGGGAAACATTCGGGCCCTGTTCGGCATGGATTTTTATGACCTCGTACAACAATTCATTGTTATTTGCCTTGATGACTCCCAGGCGGAAAGCGAAGTCGGTCAGTGACTCAATGATCCGCGTGCTTCCGTCGCACGTCTGAAAAGTCTCAAATTCCCCTGCAGTCGGGAAGACCGCCAAAATCGCCTTCAATGCATTGTTTTGCGAAACAACCTCCTTTTCATGCAATGTTCGTAAAACGCGCCATGATTCACAGCAAAACAGTAACTACCGTGAAATACTTAATATTATTGAATAATCACGATATGCATGATACTAGTCTTCCTACATGAAGTCAATTTTCCCGCGTGTTATCAATGGAGCCACGAGATGACTTCAGTAATCTGTTTTGATTGTATCATGTTTTGTATTGACTGTTTCATAGTTTTTAAAACGTTTACACCGAATACGGCGAAGAGGAAAAAACATGTTGCCTGAGTTTTATCAATTTCACCTCCCCACAAAAGTTCTCTACGGTCCCGGCATTGCATTCGACTTTTCTCACGAGCTGGCTGGCTTTGGGATACGCAGGTATTTCCTGGTAACGGACAGAGTTCTTCATAACCTGGGCATCTCCGCTCGCATCGCTGACCGGCTGAAAGAAGATGGTTATGAAATTCCGGGAAGTTATATCGATGTCCCCCAGGATGCCTCGGTGGCCTGCGTAGAGGAGATTGCCAGGCAAGCTCGACTGGCAGGCGCGGAAGGCCTTTTGGCCGTCGGAGGCGGGAGTGTTATCGATGCGGCCAAAGCCGCGAATTGTATCTTTTCCAAAGGGGGCAGGCTCGTCGAGGATTACTCGGGAGTGTCGACCCTGTCGGAGCCATTAAAACCGTTAATCGTCATACCGACCACTGCGGGGACCGGCAGCGAATGTACGCTGGCAGCGGTAATCTATGACCAGGAAAACGCAACCAAGCTGGCGTTTTCCGATAGATTTTTGCTGCCCAATCTCGCCGTTCTGGACCCTCAGATAACAGCCTCCATGCCACCGCTGCTCACAGCTGCCACCGGCATGGACGCCCTGACCCACGCCATTGAAGCCTACGTAAGCGTGGATGCGTCACCCCATTCGCAGGCCCTTGGGCAGGTGGCCATTGAATTAATAACCAACAATATCATCCGGGCCGTCGAGGATGGTAACGATCTTGAGGCACGGGGCGCCATGCTGATAGGCGCCAACCTGGCCGGGATATCCTTTTCCCACTCTATGGTCGGTTGCGTACATTCCATGGCGCACGCAACAGGTGGGATGGCGAGAGTACCCCACGGCATCGCCAATGCAATTCTTCTGCCCCATGGCATGGACTACAACATGAATGCTTGCAAACACCTGTATGTTCGCCTCGCGCGTTATTTGGGGGGTACCAGGGACGTTCCCGACTCGGATTCGTCAGCCAGGACGGCCATCTGCAGAGTGAAGGAACTCACGAAAGAACTCAACCGACTCTGTGGGCTGCCTCTCCGCCTACGTGATGTGGGCGTCACGGAAGGCATGCTGCCGCTGATCGCGAAAAAAGCCGAAGAAGATGGAACTGCCATATACAACCCGCGGCTGGTAACGGCAGAGGATATCATTGTTTCGTTAGAAAGTGCTTTTTAACCAGAGGAATGAAAAACAAGGAGAGGGTATGGGTTTATTTGCAACCAGTCAACACTTTGAAAACGTCATTGTCGGCTTTTTTAACCTGATCGCAGCATCGCCCGATGTCGCGACCAAACTCCTGAACTCGAAGCTGATCATCCGCTTCAACTATCGTGACCCGGAAGTGGCCGTTCTGGTGGATTGTTCCCAAGAGTCCATACGGGTCATCTCCGGGGATAAAGAAACCATTGCCGATGTCGAAATGACGATGAATGCGGAAGTAGCCCACAAATTCTGGTTCGGCAAAGTCAATTTGACCATGGCACTGGCACGACGCCAGATTATCGCCAAGGGTCCGGTCCCGCAGATATTGAAATTACTTCCGGCAATTCGGCCGACCTATGCCATGTATCCGGCATACCTGGATGCCAAGGGCTACAAGGAATACAACATTCATTAGGCAAAACATGCGAGGGACAGGACAATCCTTAACATTTTACGCAATATTGAACACTTATCGACAGCACGTCGGAGGATATCCTCATGGTTCACCACTATTCAATGTATATCAACGGTCAATTTGTTGACTCACAGTCGGGGCGCACCACAAGCAGCACCTGTCCCGCCGACGGCAAAACCATAGCCACTTTTCCCATGGCGGACGCCACCGATGTCGACCTCGCCGTCAAAGCGGCGGAAAGAGCTTTTCGCCACAACTATTGGAGCCAGTCCCATTCAGCACAGGATCGGGCTGAAATTTTACACAATATAGCCAAAGGCATACGAAACGATATTGAACGCCTAGCCAAAATCGAGGTCATGGATTCCGGCAAGACCATGACCGATGTCAGTACTGTTGACATGCATTGGGCTGCTGATTGTTTTGAATATTATGCCGGTCTTACAACCCAGATCTACGGAGAGGTTCTCCCGGTTCCTGGTGACGTGCTTGATTTTACCCTGCGCGAACCTCTGGGGGTGTGTGCCGCAATCGTGGCATGGAATTATCCCATCATGTTCGCTGCCTGGAAAATAGCCCCGGCCCTTGCCACCGGCAATACCATCATCTTCAAACCCGCTTTGCTCACCTCGCTTTCTGCACTGGAACTTGCCGGGATTATTCATAGATCGGGAGCCCCCGACGGAGTGGTCAACATTGTCACGGGATCGGGCTCCGAGATCGGCGAGGCATTATGCCATCATCCGGGAATAAGCAAAATTGCCTTTACCGGTTCCACTGAAACCGGGCGGAAAGTCATGAGGATGGCAGCGTCGACCGTCAAGAAGGTGAGTTTGGAGTTGGGCGGAAAATCACCGCACATCATCTTTGATGATATCGAGAAACTGGACAATGCCGTGGGTGCAGCTCTGCTCGGTATCTTCTTTAACGCGGGCCAGACATGCATCGCCGGAAGCCGATTGTACGTTCAGGAAAGAATCTATGAGGATTTCAAGTCGGAGTTGTTGCGGCGCACCCGCTTGATTCCGGTTGGAAACGGCATGGATGATGACGTACGGATGGGATCGATCATCAGTGAGGATCAAATGAATCTCATCTTACAGTACATCGAATCCGGAAAACGTGAAGGGGCCAAACTGCTTGCCGGCGGCCGCCGCTTGACCCAAGGGGAATTGTCTCGAGGTTTTTATATCGCCCCCACCATTTTTGAATGCGAGCACGATGATTATACGATCGTCCGAGAAGAAATCTTCGGTCCCGTCCTCTGTCTTATGAAATTTTCCAGTGAAGATGAAGTCATCCAAAGGGCCAATCATTCCCCCTATGGGTTGGCGGCGGGCGTATGGACAAGCAACATCAAACGCGGACTACGCCTGGCTAAACAGCTCAATGCCGGCCAGGTATGGATCAACCAGTATCTGATGATCTCAAACTTCGCCCCCCATGGCGGATTCAAGCAAAGCGGTTACGGCAAGGACCTGAGCAAATATGCCATCGACCAATTCACGCAATTGAAGAACGTCTATGTCGAGCTCTGCGATGAAGAGAGCTATATCACGACCTTTGAATAATAAAAAATAAAAAGATTACTGGTAGCAAAGGTTCCATTCTTTGAATGTCCGACCCGTCTTCCGGCCTATACCATTGGGAATTGGATCCTCATCAGCGTCCGGATCCTTTTTGATGGATCCGGTTCAGACGGATGGTTGGGGACTGTTCTAGATTGACACTGTATTCCAATTAAAGGGGAAAATTATGAGAAAGAGGATTTGTGCTTTAGCTTTGGTCTCCGTATTCGTGGCAGCCACCGCAGCAGCTTCAGTTTACCGCATTCCCGAACAATCCTATGAAGCAACGGCCAAGGCGGGAGCGAACATCGCCAGTGCCTTGAGCGCCACTGCATCCTATTACAATCCGGCGAACATGTCCTGGCTGCAGAATGCCTGGCATGCAGAGGCAGATTTCACGTATATCCATCTCTCTTCAGTCAAGTATACGGATGCCGGAACCTCCATGTTCAGCGGCTCATCCGAGGAGGAGAATTTCTTGTTACCGGCCATTTTCGCGGTATCTCCGGAATACAATAACTTGCATTTCGGCATTTCGGCAACAACCCCTTTCGGACTTGCCAAACGATGGGACGATCCCTATCCCCGGACCTTTGCGGAAAAATTCACATTGAAGGTTTATGAAGTCAATCCGAGTGCTTCCTATAAAATCAACACGTACCTGTCCGTAGCGGGTGGAGTGAGACTTCTCTACAGCACAGGTGAAGTAGTCAGCAACGGCTATGTGGCCGACGGAATAACCGCCGGCCGCTCCATGGAAGGGGATGAGACCGCATGGGGTTACAATCTGGCCCTATCGGTAAAACCTAATACCAAATCCAATATTTCAGCTACCTACAGGTCGAATGTCGATCTCGACCTCGAAGGTGACGCCACCTTGTTCACCAACTATGGGGGAACCACGATAAACACCAAAGGCACTGTGGAGGTCAATGCGCCGGCAGTGCTTTCCCTTTCGGGTTCCTACCTCTTTTTTGACAAGCTGACCATCGATCTTACCTGGGACAGAACTTTCTGGTCGGAGTTCGAGGATTTCGACTTCAACTATGATGATCCGATTTCCAATCCGGTTCTATACAGCGCCTTTGATGCAGCCATTGCTCGAAACTGGAAAGATTCGAACGGCTACCGAATAAGTTTTTCCTATCGGATGAATGACATGCTGGACCTGATGGCTGGTTTTGCCTACGACGAGACCCCTATACCTGAAAAAACACTCGGATTCGAACTTCCCGATTCTGATGCATATATCTTCTCCGCCGGTGCGCGATTCAATCTGTCTTCCCGGTTATCGTTAGGTCTTGGGGTCCTGTATCATCAGCTTAACCCAAGAGAGGTCGACAATGGCATTGTTGACGGAGAATTCAAGGACGGCTCGGCTCTCCTGATAACATCTGGATTTTCATATACGTTCTGACCAAATTCGGGGGGATATCCATGATAAGTATTGTCAAGGGGAAAACGGAGATTTCCCTTTCACCACCAAGTAGGTTCAAATTTCCCACCGATCCTGGCTGTTCGCTCTCCCTCTAAGAGAGCGGAAGTGGCAGAGGGGTAGGTCCGAGAATGGCCCTTCAAGATTGCTCGTCGGAGGACCTTTCCTTCTGCCACTGGAGCGGTTTTTGCCCAACCAATGGGAGAAATTCCTGTGGCTTCCCACCTCTCCTTGGACGTGACGAAATCACCTTTGATGCGGATGAGGATAATCCCCAACAGGTATTACAACACAATGGTAAATTAGGAACGGTTGCCGCAATTTCTAATATATCTGTTGGTGGTTCTGTAAACTTGACTGCAGAGGGCGGTTATTTTGAGTCGGCCCCAAAAGACATGGTCACTGTCCTTCCGGAACAACGTGCGCGCATAAAGGTCCACTTCAACAAAACCGGCCGTTACGTCTGGCACTGCCATATCCTCTCCCACGAAGATCATGAAATGATGAGAGTGTTGTATGTTGAACCTAACGTATAACCTTTGACGTGCCTGAGGCCGATTCATGAGTATTGTCAATTGAGTCGACCTGTTGGCATTGGCTTTTCAGGATAAAGCAGTTCTTTAGTGGAATCTCTGCTTGTTTTAAGCTGCCAGGTTCGACTGTCGGCAGTATCCCGGTGAACATCCACTTCGGGTCAGTTGCATATCTATCCTTGAACCTTCTCAAGTATATGTTCGATCACCTCGTCGTGTTCGTGCTGAGGACTGAACAAGATCATTTCAGTATCCTTGTCGGCTTTCACCGTGTGGCCCGGAGGCCAGTAAAACAAGTCACTTGTCTCAGGGGTTTCCTCGTGTCCATCGGCAAAACTCACTGTGAGTTTTCCTTCAATAATGTAACCCCAGTGAGGAGATTGACAGAGATCGCCCTCGAGACCTTGCAGGAGTGGCAAAATGTCAGTTCCTTCAGCTAAAGAGAAGTATTCTCCGCCAATGTGACTGTAGCCTGTCGCATCACCGAAATTTTTAATCTGTCGAGCTATTGCCCCCGGAACATCGATTCTAACGGGAATGTCTTCTTTTGCTATGCGCATGATTCTTCCTCCGTTCTTTCTTACAGTAAGCAAGATCGCCTCATCGAGCTGCCGTTATTACAGTCGTGCTCTATTCTGAATCAGAAGTTGTTCAGATGTTCCTTAACGATATTACATTGTGGTGTTTTGGCAATGTAAGCTCAAAATGATGCTACAGGACAGGTTCTATCATGCATGATGCCATGAATAGCGTTGCCGGTGGCATTGCACCCTCTTAGCCGTAACCCAGGGAATCCAGTTCGTCATCGTCGAATCCCATGAAGTGGGCAATCTCGTGGACGACGGTGATCTCGTTTTATTGGCCGGGTGGATTGGAAAGGTCGCTTCAACAACGTGAGGCGGTAGCGCCAGCCCTCACTCATCCCGTTGTCCGGTTCTTTTTCCAGCAATGCATCGAGTGAGGCTCGCTGCTTTTTGCTGAGACCGGCCTCGACAATTGCACTGAGTTCGGATCGGTGACGATTGATGGAAGTAACGATCAACCCAGCCAGCACATTGTAGCTGGGGATCTCGATTTTCTGGCGTGTCAGGATCTGGAGGACTTCCATCAGGACCAGCTTGGGCCGGTATTGGACGCGCACCAACGTCGCAATCTCACTGGCAATGAACCTCTTTGCCGGTCCGTCAAACGGGTTGCAGCCGAAGTAGCTCAGAATTATGGACTGATGACGAGCATAGGTTCCCTTGCTGTAGATGCCAACGTGAACATCCGCCGGACTCACATCAATCTGGGGTGCAATGTACTCGATATCCGCTTGATGAAATTGCCGGGCAAAGAATTTACGCCGTGCCTTGAAATAACCCGCCACCGCGAGGAAGCAGACCTGATTGGTAGGTGTACGTAAGTCGGCAACCGAATCTTTGAGTAGCAATGGCAAGGAAAAGAATTGCTTGCGCTCGACACTGTTGAACACCGGCGGAGAGTCGAATGCCTCCTTCTCCAGGGAGTTGAAAATTTTCATTTTCGGCATGGAGAGACCTTATGAATTGTGGAGGCATGAAATAAGAGATAGTTTTTGGCATGAAACCAAGAGCTGGATAATAAAAAAAAGTTAACGTAAATGAGACGAAAAAGTGTCTCAGTATAAACGCCTCCATAAGGTATACCCTAATGAAGCACAAGATAATGAGAAAAATGGTTTTCTGGCAGTTGAAAAGCTTTAGGAAGAGGGAAAAATCCTATGGAACTTTAGAGCCGTTTGTTTAAACTCTCCCCATATATATGAAACCACGTTTTCGGTTCTAGACAGAATTTGTAATTAAACATCAACATCTACAACTATCCAGGTAAGATCAACAAATGACACGACCTCCCTCAAGGCGAACTCTCTTCAATTCTATGCTTGGCTGCTCACTCTGCCTTACACTCCTGGCACTGTTTTTCTTTCCTTATTTCGTCACTCGACATGGAAATAGACGTAGACCCGACATCGCCTTGAAATGAGCTACTTAGAACCCTATTCGGCCTGATGTCGTCTATTATTTTTGAGAATGTCGGCTTATAAAGGAATCACAAGAGGAACAACCTATGTTCTCCTAAGGATTAGGATTGAGCAGAAAAATTAACCCCCATTCAGCAAGGAGAGAGATGAAAAAGTACATGATCCTGGTGGCTGTTCTAGTGTCGACGAATTTTTTATTTGGGGGGCTGCTGACACCGATTGCAGCGTACGCTCACCATAATGATGATGACTATGGGTACAACCGCGGCTACTATCCCACTTATCGATACTATCCTCAATATCGTTATCGAGCCAAGAACCCCGTGGTAAGAAGAGACTACCACAGTACTGAACAATATGCCCCTGATGGCACAATCCACGAAGAGGAAACTGTAGTGGATCGGCATTCCAGTTACTACTCGCGCGGCCGCAACGAGGCGATTACCCGCCCCCGCACCACTGTAAAGTCCTGGAGCAATAAACCTGGGCAGGAAACAACCCGGGAAAAAACAACCTGGATCGGTGCCGATGGGCGCCCCCATAGCACCACCGTTACCCGCGATACATCTGTCGACCGATGGGGAAATACCCGCACTGATACATATGTCAATCTCAAGAAGGCCAAGCCTTAATGACGAACAAGCCTGAACAAAGAAATGCGCCCGATACCAAGGGTTATGGTTGTCGGGCGTTTTTCAATGCTGCCGGAGGTCGGAATTGGTGATGGTGATGGTGATAAGACATCGCTTTCTAAGTCGGTCCTAAAAAAAACGTCTCATTATCGAAGCCGCTCCATTTAAGCTTGAAGATGTATCTTTTTAGGTTGATCGCGCAAGATTTTTTTCGTTCAGCCACGATGCTTCTGCCAGGTACTTTGCCTTCTCTGTTCACTACTCATCCGTACCGGTTTTACCAGACTTCTCTTTTCTCCGGCAGGAATTCGGCAACACCTTACGCACAACCTGGTCGCCCAGGGCAAGCCGCGATTTCCTCATGGCCCTGCAAAACACCGTTAAAGATGACGGCACGAAAAAATGGTCGGACCGCACCGTCAACCGGATGACCGCCCATTTGAAAACCTTTGCCAAGTGGATCCACCAGCACCGCCCTTTTCCCCTGGGCCAGCCGATGGCCAAAATCACCATGCTGTCGGTCAGCAATCACCTGGAGATCGAGCGGGCCTTGACCAAGCAGGAGCGCAACCGCATCCTCGATGCCGCCGATCAACTGCTGCTGGTCGGCGGCCGGTCCCGCGACCGTCACCGTCGCCGTGGGGACTGATGCTTGCGGCAAGAAAAAGGGCATGGGCTTGCCATTTCTCCTGATCCTCTTTTCGCTCGTGTTCGAGATAGTCTCTGATTGCCGCTATCCCCTGCCGGCTGATCGGATACGGCTGGACACTGCCGCCTTTTTCCATCACCGCTAAAATCCGCCGGTCAAAATCGATATCCGCCAGGTTGAGGTTGGTGATCGCCGCCCGCCGCATGCCGGTTTCGGCTGAACCCGAAAGGGATCAATACGGTGTGGAATCAGGTCCGGGATTTTGCCGGCGTCGATAAAGACAACACACCGCATTCGGCCCGGCACGGCATGGGCGTGTTCATCATGGAGAAAACCGGCAATGTCGCGGCGGTGCAACGGCAGCTGGGCCATAAAAATGCCTCCTTTTCCCTGCAGTATTCGCGCATAACAAATGATAAGCTGAAGCGGATTTTGGATGAGAGGTAAGAGTGATCAGGTCAGCAGAAAGATGAAGGAATTTGTGCCCCGGGGCGAGGCACAAATAGAAGATGAAATAGTGTCTCAAACAGGAGCACAATCAATTCCACCGGTCATCCACTGATCGCGGGACATGTCCATGAAACCATAGAAAACGGCTGAAGTCGCGATTACTTGAGGAGAAGAGCGTTTGGACCGCGCTTTTAAGTTGCTCTTCACGCTTTTGAACATCACATCGTTCAAGGGGAGAAAAGTAAAACACCTTACCACGGCATTTTTTACAACATTCTTTACCTTCAAAATAAAAAACTGCAAAGATTCGCGCGGTAGCTAGTTGATGACACCAAATTATTTATCAAGAGGATTGAGACAGAGGTATTTCGGTAGTGCTATTGCGCTCTCCAGGAAATCAGTAATTTTTTCGTTGACTTGTTTATTATTTTTAACTTGCAATCATTGTAAAAAACCAGGAAGTATTAAGCTGGCTTAGGTGATGGCTATTGGTCGTGCATTTCATCTAGGCAGAGAGATGTGGGTTTCTCTTCTGGAGTTACGATCTTTTGGAAATATGTTGAGTGCGGCCGGGCAAGGTCGTGTAGTCCAGCGGGTGTGAATCCCGTCCCGGAAGGTTAGGCCAACCACCGGGTAGCGAGTCCTTGGAGGCTTTATGGTAACATAAAGTTTTAAGCGTAGGATAGCGAG